>VOFC01001829.1_pt1 | contig 552000 bp, 503 predicted proteins | sample 5384161 | NCBI WGS metagenome assembly VOFC01 (sample SAMN12384722, study PRJNA508395) | human gut metagenome | isolation source: healthy gut B | host: Homo sapiens | reverse complement strand
TCAACCTCTCGTCGCTTGCGCATCCGTAAAAAATCACCGCAAAAATGTGTGCAAAACGACAAAAATACGCCGGTAATTTTTACCGCTGCGAAGCCCGTCCAAAAAGTATATGAAACAAAGCAATCCAATAAAAATGCGCATACAGCGCGGCGCAAAGCCCGCGCTGTATGCGCATTCCGGCCGGACAAGCCCGCTTTTTGTGACGCGTGCACCAAGCCTTGCCCGTCGAAAAATCAAAGGGAATACAACAAGCTCGTATTTTCAAAATCAAATTTATTTTTTTGAGGAGTTGATCTGGAAATCCACGGCCTGCGCGCCGCCCTCATCCCGGCCGAACTCATAGTCCTTGCCCGGGAGAACGGCGTTCAGGACGATTCCCGCAATGGAAGCCACCGCCAACGCCGACAGCGTGATCGCAATGCCGCCAACGGTAAAGCTGACCGAACCCAGCCCAAGCGCGCATACAAGAATGATGGCGGCCACGATCAAATTGCGGCTCTTTGTAAAATCTACCTTATTCTCAACGACATTGCGTACGCCGATGGCCGAGATCATGCCGTACAGCACAAAGGATATGCCGCCGATAACGGCCGTGGGAATCAAATTCACAACGGCGGCAAACTTCGGGCAGAATGACAGCACCGCCGCAAACACCGCCGCAATGCGAATGACGCGCGGATCATAGACCTTGGAAAGCGCAAGCACGCCCGTATTCTCGCCATAAGTCGTATTGGCAGGCGCGCCGAACAGGGAGGCAAAGGTCGTTGCCAGACCGTCGCCGAGCAGCGTGCGATGAAGTCCAGGATCAGCAATGAAATTCTTGCCGACGGTCGAAGAAATCGCGGAAATATCGCCGATATGCTCCATCATCGTCGCAAGAGAGATCGGAACGATTGCCACAATGGAACTGATAATTAAAGAAGAATTTGACCAATCAATTGAGAAAACGGTATCCTGCCACTTGAAAGGTAGACCAATCCACGCAGCGCTTTTCAACTGCTCCAGCGCCGCCGATGAAAACAGAAGAAGATTTTCCTTTCCGGCAATCGCTATATATTGTGCGCCGTCCACCTCGACCGTCTGGCCGAAGCACGCAGCCAAAATCGCCGCACACGCACAGGAACCGAGAACGCCAAGCAGGATCGGCACGATCTTTGCCATACCGCGTCCCCATACATTGAAAATAATGATAATCGCCAGCGCAATCAGCGCAACCAGCCAGTTTGTCTGGCAGTTGCTGACCGCCGAACCCGCAAGGCCAAGCCCAATTGCAATGATGATCGGACCGGTCACGACAGGCGGGAAAAAACGCATCACTTTATTTGCGCCGATGAACTTAATCAGCGCCGCAAGAATCAGATATACAAGCCCTGCGCAGGCAACACCGAGGCAAGCATACGGCAATAGCTGCGACGTAGACATCGTTTCGTCCGCAAGACCGGTAATCGCGCCATAGCCGCCGAGAAACGCAAAAGAAGAACCGAGAAACGCAGGCACTTTCCCGCCGGTAACCAGATGGAAAAACAGGGTTCCGAGTCCGGCGAAGAGAAGTGTGGACGAAATGCTGAGGCCTGTCAGAAGCGGCACAAGAACCGTTGCGCCGAACATGGCGAATAAGTGCTGCAGGCCGAGAATAAGCATTTTCGGCACACCAAGCTTGCGTGCGTCATAAATGCCGGTTTCGGGGATCGCGTTTTTGCTGTTGCTCATAAAATCCTCCACATAGTTCTCCTCGAGCAGCGACGCGGGCAAAAAAAAATCCTGCCCGTAAAAACCTGCAAGATCGGCAAACGCGCGCGGCGCATCTCTATAAATCTTGCCGGTCTCTCGTACCGCTCTTAAAGATTTTTTACTGTGGTCATTATAGCATGTCCGCTAAAATTTGTAAAGTCATTTCCCTGAAATTTTTAGCCTTTTTTGTAATTTTTGTGCGCTGCAGGTGAATTTTGAAAAAAGACTTGCAAATCCATACATTCCTATAGTATAATGAAAAAGAATTTCTGAAATATAAAATTACGGAGGCTTTCAATGTTCAAATTCTTTCTGGACGCCACAGATGCGGCATCCGATGCAGCAACCGGGACCGGAGGTCTGGCCAGCACACTGCCAACGATTCTGATGCTGGTCGTCATGGTCGCAATTTTTTATTTTCTTTTGATCCGTCCGCAGAAAAAGCAGGAAAAAGAAGCGCAGAATATGCGGGACTCTCTTTCGGTAGGCGACGAAATCACAACTATTGGCGGAATTATCGGAGAAATCGTATCCATCAAGGATGAGACCATTACCATCGAAACCAGCAAAGCCGGCACAAAAATGCGCCTGCTCAAAAGCGCCGTGCGCAGCGTAGATGTCAGCGCCGCCGACAAAAAGAAGGCGTCGGAAGAATCAAACGCATAAAAAAAGCGTCCAAGCAGCATCTTCGGCTGATCGAAGAATGTGTGCGGAACATTAAAATAAAAAACGAAAAAAGGCGGCGACAGCCGTCTTTTTTATCCCCTAAACAAGGACAAGCGCCTATCCGACGCGGAATGCATCCAAATGCCGCCCCGCTTTCGCCCAGATTTTGAGGCGCATCGCGTTCTATTATCCGTCGCCGCCGCATATGCTGTATCAAAAAAAGTGGAGGCTGCTATGTCAAAACGGTCGTTGGGCAAACTTCCCTTATCGGTGCGGACCGCAATAACGGTAGGGATCACGCTGGTGTTTGCCCTCATACTCTGTCTCATCTTCTGCGCGGTGGCAAACGCCGGAGAAGATCCTACCGCAAATTTGTCCCTTTACGGAGAAATTGCTTTCGGACTAACTATGCTGTTTTGCGGGTTTATCGGCGCGAAAAGCGCACCCGACCAAAAGTTCATGTGCGGGATCATGGCCGCAGGCGCCGTTCTTTTGCTGGTCATCGCCGCATCCGTCGCATTTGGCGGCGACAGCTTTATCAAAGAAGTGATACTCGCCGGTCTCGGCACATTTCTTGCGGCAGGCGGCGCGCTGCTTGGCGCAAAAGAACAAAGCCGCAAACACAAACGAAAAAGATGAAAACCCAACATCAAAAGCCGCATTTTCCGGCTAGGACGGAAAATGCGGCTTTTGATTATACAGGAATTTATGCGCCGCAAAGCGCCATACCCGTGCACGAAGAAAATTTTTCTGCGTTTCTCTCAAATTTCAAAGTAAAACGTACTGCCCTCTCCTACTTCGCTCTGTACGCCAAACTGCGCGCCGTGCGCCTGCAAAATATTCTTGACGATCGAAAGACCGAGCCCCGTACCGGTGACCGCGCGCTTATGCACCTTGTCCACCTTATAATACCGATCGAAAATATACGGCAGATCTTCTTTGGCGATGCCCTCTCCATGGTCGCTCACCTCGACGCGGCATTTGCCGCCCGGCGCGTCGGACAGCCGCAGCACAACAGTTTTGTCTTCGCCGGCATAATTGACCGCATTGTTGATCAGATTATAAATCACCTGTAAAATCCGTTTCTTATCGCACTTTGCAAATTTCGGTCCGGTGCTCTCGTATAAGAACGTATAATCCTTGCCCGCCAGCAGCTTGCGGAACCGCTCTACGGTTTCAAGGATCAGAAAATCCATGTCCACGCTCTCGATTTCCAATTTCTGCGCCCCGCTCTGATATTTGGAAAGATCAATCAGATCGCTGACCAGCGAGGACAGACGGGCAGTCTCGTCCAAAACGACCTGCATATTTTCCGGCGTATTCTCCCCTTCGATATCACGCATCATTTCGCAATAGCCGGTAATCAAGGTAAGCGGCGTGCGCAGATCATGCGAAATATTGGCGATCAGTTCCTTCTGCATACGGTCGGTTCGCTGCAGATCCTGCGCCGCACGGTTCAGCGTGTCTGAAAGCTCGCGGATCTCCCGATACCCCTCGCCCGAAAACTGAACGTCGTACTCCCCTGCCGTCAATTTTTTCGCGGCGCGGTTCACCTCAGCGATCGGCTGGGACAGGCGCTTGGCCAACAGATTGGCCATACAGCCCGCAAGCACGGTCATAATCACGGTGACGAACATTAGCTGCAGCGCCAGCGCGCCTTTAATCATATTGACCGGCGTGACCGGACCGTCGAACAGCATAATCAATAGATCCGTGCCGGTCTGCCGCACCGCAGCATACAAAAAGCCGGTCGCGCACGCTGTAACGGCTGCCCGAAAACAAGGTGCGGCTGCTTTCTCCGTCCTGAAATCCTTCTAAAGAAGCGCGGTGAAAATAAGAGCCGCCGTTTTCCAGCGCAGCCGCATAAAGCTGATTTAAAAGATTGTCGCCGACATTATGGATAATGCACCCTCCGCCCACATCCGCGGAAGTAATCAGTTTGCCGTCACTGCCGAATACGCTGATGCAGAATTCATTATTGACGCTGATATTATAGATATTTTTGACAAAATTTCCGGCGTCTTCGCGATAGGCCGCCTCAATTTGGTAGGAAGCTGTCTCCATCCGGTTTTTCGTCACCTGGTAATAAAACTGATCCAGCAAAAAAATCTGGAAGCTCCATATCAGAAAAATCACAATCAGCACAAACGCGACAAAAGCCGCGAACAGCCGAACCCGCATTTTGGCCGCACGGCGGGGATGCCTGACCATCTGCATCGTTTATTTTTCACCGTCGCTGTAGCGGTATCCGACACCGCGCAGCGTGACGATAAAACCGCTGTATGGCCCAAGGCTCTTGCGCAGGAGCTTAACATGCGTATCCAGCGTACGGTCGCCGCCGAAAAAGTCATAGCCCCATACCTTATTGATCAATTTTTCCCGCGTCAACGCAATATCCCGGTTTTTTATCATATAAAACAACAGATCATACTCTTTAGGGGAGAGATTCACCTCCGCGCCGTCCACATACACACGGCGGGCGGTAAAATTGACCTCCAGACCGCCGCATCTATATACGTCCGCCTCGGACGGCGTTTCGTTTTTCTGGGTGCGCTTCAGAATCGCCTCGATCCGCAGCATCAGTTCTTTCGGGGAAAACGGTTTAACGACATAGTCGTCGATTCCAAGTTCAAAACCGTTGATTTTATCGTATTCCTCGCCCCGTGCGCTGAGCATCAAAATCGGCACGTCCGATTTTTTGCGGATTTCGCGACAGGCCGAAAACCCGTCGAGATTCGGCATCATGATATCCATGACGATGACGTCATAATCATAGTTTACCGCGCGGCATTTCTCGACCGCTTCCATGCCGTCGGAGGCAAAATCTACGGTGTGTCCCTCAAATTTTGCATATTTTCCGATCAGTTCACGGATTTTTTCCTCGTCGTCTACCACCAGTATTTTATACATATGTCCACCTCCGTATTGACAAAATGCCCCTTTTGGAAAAGGGGCATTTGCATCTCAGTTGTTTCCGGTCTGAAGTTCTATACCGTCGCTTGCCGGTACATCCTCGATCAGCGTCACGGATATGTCGGTATATACGCCTCCGCGCACCACTGTGATCATTACGGTATCGCCTACTTTATAGCTTTGGATTGCGCTCTTGAGCGTTGCCGAATTGGTCACTTCATAATCGCCGAGCTTAATCATGCGGTCGCCGTTTTTCAGATCCGTAGACCCGCCGTCATACACATAAATTCCATAGGAATTGACCCGATAGCGCATCAAATCCATATAATCGTCGATCTCAATATAGGAAATGCCGAGCGAGGGACGGCCGGTCACATACCCGTTGTCGATCAGTTCTTTGGCGATGTCATAAGCGTAATTGATCGGAATGGCAAAGCCGAGCCCCTCGATCGCCGAACCCGAGCTTTTGGCGTTGACTATTGCAATCAGTTCGCCGTTCATATTGAAAAGTCCGCCGCCGCTGTTACCGGGATTGATTGCAGCATTGGTCTGCAACAACTGCATTTTCTGACTGTCAATCGTAATTTCACGATCCAGCGCGCTGATGATGCCGTTGGTCACGCTGCCGCCAAGCGCGCCGAGCGGGTTGCCGATCGCCAGCACCTCTTCGCCCACAACCAGCGTCGAACTGTCGCCGACGACGGCATAAGGCAGGTCTTTTTCTTCGATTTTGATGACGGCAATATCGCCCTGCGCGTCGCTGCCGATCACCTTCGCCTCATATTCGGTACCGCTAGTCAGCCGAACCATAACTTTCGTCGCGCCCTCGATAACATGGTTATTTGTGATAATATAGCCGTCGGCGCTGATCAGCACGCCGCTACCCGCGCCGCTGGAAATATACTGCTGGAAATACGAACCGTTGACGACCTGCTCCGTCGTAATCTCCACAACGGTCGGCTTGACCTTGGCCGCTACCGACGCATAAATTCCCTTGCTGGCCGCCGAGGTCAAATCAGACGAATCTGAATTTCCGATCACCGCCGTGCCGAGCGCCCCGGACACGGGCGTCTGAACCGGCGCCGTCCCGCCGGGCTGCGACGTCTCTCCGCCGCGGTCGGTCACAAGATAAGCGCCGAACAAGCCGCTCCCAAGCGACAGACAAACGCACAGTACTGCAACCAGCAGCGTTTTTAAAGCTTTCCCGTTTCCTTTTCTCGTCTGAGATGGCCGGACGCCTCCCTGCTCCACCGGCCGCACGGGCTGAACAGGCTGAACATCTTCCTTAAAATCTAACTGAATTGAACCATTACTCGAACGATCCGGCATCTGCGAATAACTGCTCTCCGAATTGAATTTAAATTCCGCCATGATGAAAACCTCCGTTTTTCATACTGTGCTAACAGTATAAACCGCAAATGTGAAGATTTTATGACAAAGCACAAAAATTACACTGAATTTTTTTGCATATCCAGATAATTTTGCAAAATAATTTCCGCGGAAAGCGTGTCCACGACGCGCCGCCGCTTGCCGCCCCGGGTATCGGTAAGATTGAGAATCCGGTGCGCGGCCATTGTAGTGACCCGCTCGTCCAAAAATTCGATCCGCGCATCGGTCATCTCCGAAAGCAGCGCGGCAAAAGCGCGGATTTTACTAGCGCTCGCCCCTTCGGAACCATCCATATTTTTCGGCAGTCCGATCACGATCACCGAAGCCCCGCGCTCGGCGGCAACCGCCGCTACGCGTTTCGCCGTGGCGCGCATGCCGCCCTCGCATATCGTGCCTATGCCGCTCGCAAGAAACCGATTTTCATCAGACAGCGCAAGCCCGGTGCGCACATCCCCATAATCTACTGCGAGTACTCGAGACATAGTATACCCCGTCTTTTTCATTCAATTTCTAACAAAACGTTTAAAGCCACATTTCAAAATCCTATCCAAATGCGAAAACGGCACAGAACAAAAGCCGCGACCGGCTACTTGCCGTAAAAGGCTGCCGTTTTGCCCTTTTGCCAAAAAGCGCCTTCCATTTTGGAGAGAAGCGGCTCAAACTTGTCCCCCGCAATTAAAAGATGCTCCAAAAATTCCACATGGATTTTTTGAAAGGCGTCTGCCACCACCGCCGTCGTCGTAAGATCGTCGGGAGACGGAACCAGGCTGCCGTTCGGATGATTATGCGACAGAACCGCCATTGCTGCATTTTTGCGCAGTGCGACTTCAATCAACGCGCGCGTGTCCACGCGTACCTGATTCACAGACCCCTCTCCGATCCGGACGACGTCGATCAACCGGTAACGATTATCGAGCAGAACCAAAAGGATCGTCTCGGTTTTCAATCCGGTAAAACGCCGCACCAGCATCTTGCCGAGCTTATTCAAGCTGTCGTAGCACTGCCCCGGCGGTTCTTCACAGAGCGCGGCGCGATAGATATCGGGGATCAGCTTAATGAGCAACGCGGTATGCATGCTGATGCCGACGACGCTGCAAAGATCGTCCGGCTCCGCCTCAAAAACGCCGCGCAGCGAACCAAAGCGCGCGATCAATTCATGCGCGATCGGATTGGTATCCTTCTGCGGGATGGCATAAAACAACAAAAGCTCGAGCATATTGTGCTTTTCAAAGCCGCTCAGGCCCTCGCGCAGCAGATACCGATCCTTGAGTCTCTGTCTGTGCCCGCTGTGCACTTTGTCCTCCCCTCTCGAAAGTCCCGCCGGACGCCGGAGATTTGACGGCGCGCCGTCAAACTTTCCCATAAAACCTGCTTGCAAAGCGCACGTCGATCTGTTAAAATAAAGTATATGCAAAAAACCCCGCCCGAGGCGAGGTTTTGTGGAGCTGGTAGCCGGACTTGAACCGGCGACCTGCTGATTACGAATCAGCTGCTCTACCAACTGAGCCATACCAGCGCATTTGCTATTATACTAAATCATTCGATCTTTGTCAAGAGGATTTTTCAATGAATTTATGCAATCTGAAAACGATCCGCGAAATTTTGTCCGAATTTGGCACGGCACCCAAAAAAAGCTTTGGGCAGAATTTTTTGATCTCTCCCTCCGTGCCTGAGCGGATCGCAGCAAACTGCTGCGGCCGCGCAGACAGCGTCATCGTGGAAATCGGCCCCGGAATCGGCTGCCTGACCGCCGAACTTGCCAAAAAATACAGCCGGGTCATCGCCATCGAACTTGATGAAACGATGATCCCGATCCTCGCCCGCACGCTGGCCGAATATCCGAACGTCACCGTTTTGCAGGGAGATATTCTGAAAATTGATCTTGCCGCCCTGCTTGAAAAGGAAGCGCCCGGCGCGCATGTTTCAGTCTGCGCAAATCTTCCCTATTATATCACTACGCCGATTCTCATGTATCTCTTGGAGAGTCAAATTGCGTTTGACAGCATCACAGTCATGGTGCAGGCAGAGGTAGCTTCCCGGCTCACAGCCGCGCCGGGAAGCGCCGAGTACGGCGCAATCACGGCGTCTGTCGCCTATTTTGGCCTTGCAGAAAAACTCTTTACCGTCGCGGCGGGAAATTTTTATCCCGCGCCCAAAGTAGACTCCGCTGTCGTGCGCATCAATCTGTACAGAGAAAAGCCGGTGCGTCCAAAATCCGAAGAAGCCTTTTTTAAAACCATACGGGCGGCTTTCGGCCAGCGCCGGAAAACACTGGTCAACGCGCTCAGCGCCGCCTTTCCCGATCTTTCCAAAGAAAAAATACGAGCTGCGCTCGAAGCATGCGGGCTGGACGAACGCGTCCGCGGCGAGCGCCTGCCGGCCGCCGATTTTGCCGCGCTCTCCGATATGCTCTTCACATAAACCGTTTTTGTCTGCGGTGAAAATTCCTCTTTTGGGGACATTTGGCGGCAGCAACCGAAAATGCAACCGATTGTTGCCCGAAAATGTATGGTATGCAACCGAAGTTGCGTGTAAAATGAACGTATCCCAAAGAAAAAAGGAGGAATTTTATGACTTTTGGAGAACAAATCAAGCAAAAGCGCGAAGCGCTCGGACTCACGCAGGAGGAACTGGCTGAAAAGCTGGACGTCAGCCGGCAGGCCATTTCCAAATGGGAGAGCGACCTTTCCATGCCTGCCGGAAAAAATAAAAGCGCGCTTTGTCATTTGCTTGGGATAGAGGACGAAGAACAAGCTGTCCCGCACACCATGCTGCGATGGCTGTACGGCGGCTGGCTTGCGGCAGCGGTGTGCGCCGTCGCACTTGCTGTGATTCTGATTGCTGGAACCAATCACGCCGGGGCCGACGCCTCAATCAGCAATGAAGACCTTTCAAAAGAGACAACGCCCGCCATAACCGGCCTGCATTTCGTAGATGCGAACTGCAAATATGTAGAGGACGAGGCGACCTGGTACCCCGCAGCCGACATCCGCGGCGTCCTGATTACCTATACGGGCCCCGGCCCGAACGCCGTCAAACTTTTTGCCACTCCGACCGGAACCGAAATGACTGAATATACCGAACTCTGGCTCACGCAGGATATCCTAACCCGCGAAGGATTTATCCTGCTGCCTTTGAATCTCTCCGAAAAAGCCGGCGACGGACTTATGGTCCATTTTTACGCCGAACTGCAATTTGACGATCAAACGACGATTACTTCCAACAGCTTTAATCTATATGCCGAATAAAAGACGCGGCGCTGAAATTTTTTTGGGGTTTCAGCGCCGCGTCTTTTATTTTTGCTTTTTCTTCCAATCCTTGATCTGCTCCAACCGGGCTTTGAATTTCCCCTCAACCCCCTGCTCCGTGGGCCGGTAATATTCCCGCCCCAGCAGCGCGTCCGGCAGGCACTGCATATCGGTCAGCTTGTCCGCCGTATCGTGGGCATATTGATACCCCTTCCCGTAGTCAAGCTCCTTCATCAGCCGCGTGGGCGCGTTGCGAATCACCAGCGGAACGGGCTCCGCCAGTTGCTTAACGGCGTCCTTCTTCGCCGCCTCATACGCCATGTACAGCGCGTTCGATTTCGGCGCCAGCGACAAATAGACGACCGCTTCCGTCAAATGTACCGTACATTCCGGCATGCCGATCAAATGGCAGGCCTGATACGCGGCAATCGAGATTTCCAACGCGCGCGGATCGGCCAGCCCGACGTCCTCGCTGGCAAACCGCGTCACACGGCGGGCAATATACAGCGGATCCTCGCCAGCTTCCAGCATCCTTGCCAGCCAATAGACCGCGGCGTCCGGGTCAGAATTCCGCATGGATTTATGCAAAGCGGAAATCAGATTATAATGCTCCTCGCCGGTTTTATCGTACAGCAGCGATTTCCTGGACATACATTGCGTCAGGGTTTCCTCGGTCACCGTAACCGCCCCCCTGCGCATCCGTATTTCCGTTCAGAACGACCATTTCCAGTGTGGAAAGGGCCGTCCTTGCGTCGCCGTTGGCAAAAACCGCAATCATTTTCAGCATATCGTCCGAAATCACGATTTTCTGGCTGCCAAATCCCCGCTTGTCCGTCAAGGCTCTGCAAAGCAGCGAGACCAGTTCTTCGGTTTGCAGTGCCTGCAGAACAAACACCTTACAGCGGGACAAAAGCGCGCTGTTGATTTCAAAGGACGGATTTTCCGTCGTAGCGCCGATCAAAACAATACTGCCTTTTTCCACAAAAGGAAGAAAAGCGTCCTGCTGCGCTTTATTAAAACGGTGAATCTCGTCTACAAATACAATGGTTTTTTCCCCATAGCGGCGATTGTCCTCTGCCTGCTGCATGACCGTCCGTATTTCTTTGATCCCACTCGTCACAGCGGAAAAATCAATAAAAGACGCTTTCGTTCTGTTGGCAATGATGCGCGCCAGCGTGGTTTTGCCGACGCCCGGCGGCCCCCAAAAAATCATCGAAGAAATCTGATCGCCCTCGATCAGGCGGCGAAGCACTTTTCCCTCGCCCAGCAGATGTTCCTGCCCCGCATACTCGTCCAGTGTCCGCGGACGCAACCGCGCCGCGAGCGGCTGCGCAAGATCTTGATCAAAAAGCGTTTGCTGCTCCATATATATCCCCAGTCCCGAAATCAATTTCCGCAGATTGCCCGCAAAACCGTTCTATTTTTTCCAATATCTATGCGTTCCGAGCCAGATTCACCACGGCCAGTCCCTTCGCATGGGCATACTCCACCGTGCGCCGCGTCCCGCTGCCGCCAAGCGAGGTCAGATAGCACACACAGGCGCTGCTCGCGTCTACCATTGCGCGGTTGCGCTTATGCATACAGCCAACCGTATACGTCTCCCCGGTATAGATGACCTCGTCGGCGCGGGCAAGCAGATTGTCGTATACCATGCGGTCATATTCGCTCCACCGCGCGGTCTGGTCGCGGCAGGGCAGCATCAGCACGAGTTTTATATCATATCCCCGCATTTTGAGCGAACTGATATAGGTCTCCGCAAACGTATCAAAGCCGAGCGCGCCGCCGCAGACAAAATAGCGATACCCGTTGGAAATCAAGGTCATCAACAGCGGTTCAAGCCGCTCGGCAAGCTGGCTGTACGTCACCGCCGAAATGTCGCGATGACCGGTAAAGCAGCAGGTATTACTTTTTTCTCTCATCCAATATCCTTTTCACCTTGAGCACGGCCACCTGCGTCTTGGCGTCTTCAATTTCGCCGCGCATGACCATGCCGCAGAGCGTATCGATGTGAATTCTCTGCACCGTCAAAAATTCGTCCGCGTCCAGATGCTGCCGTCCATCCGCCGAGCGCAGATCCTCGGCCAGGTACATTTCAATGACTTCGTCTACAAACGCAGGCGTCGTATACAGCCGACCGATCGGCGTCCAGACGCCGGCCGTACAGCCGGTCTCCTCATACAATTCCCGCTTGGCCGCAGCAAGAAAATCTTCGCCTTTATAATTCAGCTTTCCCGCGGGAATCTCCCAGAGCACGCGCGCATGCGGATAACGAAACTGCCGCTCCATCAGCACTTCCCCGTTCTCCAGCAGCGGCAGCATGCAGACCGCCCCGACATGCCGGATCACCTCGCGCACACTCTCATGTCCATTCGGCAAACGGACGCGGTCACGCTCCAGATGCACAATAACGCCTTCATAAATTTGCTCGGTGGACAGCGTCTCCTCTTTGAGCGAAGCTTCCTCCGCCTCTTTTGCTGCGGCTGCGCCGCTTTTCATCGAAAGCGGCGTTTTCTCTTTCCGATTCATATTTTTTCTCCGAATTTCATACGCATGGCCGAAATAATGATGTCGGCGCATTGCTCAAATGTAAAATGATCGGTCGAAAGGCATAAATCATAATTACCGGGATGCGCCCAAGTCTTTCCGGTATAGTATTCGTGATATTCCGACCGGTACTTATTGATGCGGTCTACTTTCTCGCGCGCTGCGCGTTCACCGATGCCATGCTCCTCCGCCTCCCGCATCGTACATTGGTCGTAAGAACCGCTGATGAACACGCTGAACAGATCCGCGCGGTCTCGAAGCACGAACTCGGCGCAGCGCCCGATCACCACGCAGGAAGCGGTATTGGCCAACTCACGAATTACTTTCGCCTGATAATTAAACAAATTCTGACTGGATGTGAAATCCGCGCTCTCCGGCGGAATCAGTTCGCCGCCGTACACCTTTCTCGACGCCTTGAACAGCGGCGTCCGGCGCAATTTTTCATCCGCACGGGCAAAAAGCTCCTCGCTGATCCCGCTGTCATCGGAAGCCAGCCGCAAAAGCTTGCTATCGTAATACTCTACAGAAAGTTTTTTCGCAAGCGTTTTTCCAACGAAAGCACCCCCGCTGCCGCAGCTGCGCGCAATCGTGATGACAAACTTCTCCATATGCGCTCCCCTCATATCCCATCTAATGCTCGATACAATTCGGATCATTTTCCGAGCAGCATTATTGTATCATATTCCAAAAGTTTTTTCAAGACCATTCGTCCGCCGCATCAGCGACCGGTACGCTTGGAGGCTCGAATGTCCCAATCCAAGACAACCGCGCCGCCAAACGCGATCACCGCGGCAATATACGCGCTGCGAAGCATTTCCAAAACAAACGCCGACGTTTTCGGCAAATCGAAAAAATAAAAGCCATAACACAGCGCAAGCAGCAAATAGAGACAGATCATGCCAAGGCACCGCCTAAGAAGCCTCTGCGCCCGAGATTCCATTACCGGCAAATTTTTCAGCCGTACCGCTTTCATCGTATCCTCCTATGTATTTTTATTCATATATTTTAAATCGCTTAAATTATAACATAAAAATATTCAGGGGTACTCCAGTATATTATGGGTAAAAATCAAATATTTTCAGTATTTTTAAATCTTATATATAAATATTTAAAAAATTGGTAAATATTTATTTTCACGCATAGAATAATTATGAAAAATGAATAAATTGATATAAATGATGATAAAAACTTATATTTTTTAAAAGAAAAGACAAGCATACATCAAGTGAATCCCAGCGCCGAATACGACAAAATATGCATTGTTTTTCTGAATTCTATTAAAAATCAGCAAAATATTTTATTCTTTTTTATGCATCATCCCAGTTTTTCGGCCCCCACGCCGCATCTTTCTGTCGATTATACTAAAGTCACATCGAAAATGTGACGGAGGACACTTCCCATGGAAGCAGACAAAAACGCGCGCATCATTCAAAAAAATATTCGAGAAGCGGCAGGCTGTAAAATCATTTACAGCCTGCTTCAAAGCCGGCGGCAGTATAACCTGCTTGTCGCCTTGGAAAATACAGACGAACGCGTATATGTAGCCGACATTGCGCGCAGCGAATCTTGCGCCCGGCAGTACTTGTCTCTGCTCTCCCGAGAACTGGTCTACCCCTGCCACCTGCCGGAGGTACTGGACGAACTTCTCGGAGAAGCGATTCAGCTATGACGAGATCAAAAAATAGCACGGCCGCGACTTGATTCCGTCAAATAAAAATTTATAGTTTTTCTCATTTTCCCCTTGCAATTCTAAAACAAGTATGGTATTATATTCGAGTATGGAGGCATAGCTCAGCTTGGTTAGAGTACTTGCTTGACATGCAAGGGGTCACTGGTTCGATTCCAGTTGTCTCCACCAAAACGCGTAAAGTCGAACCCTTCTTGTAGTGAAGAATGTTTTTGCGTTTGTAGAAGAACACCCACCTAAGCCATAAGGCTTAGGTGGGTGTTCTTCTTATGTGTTTTCAGTTTTCCAAAACAGATTAACAGGCATATAAAAACAATTTCATACCGTCTTGCGCAATTGAAAGTACAAATTTCGTTGATCCTTCAGCTGTTAGTATACCATTCATTTTGCTTCATTTTTTCTCCTATTTTATATATTCTCTTGGGACGGAGACTGCGGCTTTTGCGCCTGCTTTTGTAACTACAAAGACCGAAACGGGCCATTCGAGGTCGCTTAAATCGCCTTTACTGTATGGAGGATTTGTATAGCGCTGGATATCCGCAATTCTGCAATCGGTTAAATCAATTTGTACAATATCGCCCGCTCCAATACTTTCATTCGCCACGTTAAAGTCATCATCTACAACGAAATACTCCGTTTCCCTCTCCCAGCCTTCAGCAAACAGGTCACTGACCTTTAGTTTGTCTCCCGTCTCGGCATTAAAATAGAAAGAAAAGTAAAACGGGTTGTAATGCTCTTCGATAACCGTAAATTCATAGTATTCATCCCCGACCATGGCAGACACCAAATTGGCGCCGCTAAATATGATATATCTGTTTCCAACAACTGCAATGCGAAAATCAGGCCAAGGGCCTACCGATACCGTTTCTGCGTTTATACCCTTGCTTTTTACAAGTTCAAGCAATTTTTCTTGGGTAAAATAAGTCTCATAGATTTGGTCGATGAAAGCGTTTACCTTATCACACGCTTCTGCGGGAATGCTCGATTTTTCACTGTCAAGATACCAGATAGTAATACCGTTTTTCACTTTAGGATATTCGACATTATTAGAATATCTCGTCGTGATTTCCTTATAAATCGGTATGCTCTCGTCGATATAGCCTGCCATATCTCTCGGAATGCTCGTTACCATATATTCGGAGAGGTCGGCTATAGAGAGTTCCACTCCGTCGGCAAAGCAGGTTCCGGGGCGGAAAATTATACTGTTTGCCGTAAAATAAAACTCGCCGTTATAAAGCCCCGAATAGTCGCTTATCATATCGTGCGTCCCGCCAAAAGAAGAATACGGCTCTACCGCTTCTTTTGCAAGCGTTTTATTGAGCAGCGGCACAAAATCCACGCCATCAAAAAACAAGTCTGACAGTTCAAGTCTTTCACCCGTGTATATATCAAACACCGCGGTGCGGACATCGTAATAATAATCTGCCGACGCCTGTGCGCCGAAATTATACACCAAGCCTACCTTGACGGAAAGATAACCGTTTATAAGCTCGGTATGTGTCGTAACATCTTGAATGTACGAATATTCACTGCGTAAGACTGCAAACTCGCGCATTTTCGTTTTATCAACCTTAGAAAGCTCGTTTGAAGCTTCAGTTATAAAGCTCTGTACCTTTTCGCCAAGTCCCGCCACCGTAAAATTATCGGGGATCCGTCTGCACGCATAATAGTAGTCTGCCGCTTCTTCAGGTTTGGTTATACCGGATGTGGCTACAGCGCTATACAAAGTTTTCGTTGCCGCCTCGGGCAGAGTCAAGCCTTCCACCTTGCGATAAGGAACATATCCCGCATCGGCAATAACCTGCTGCCCCTCATCCGACTGGATCCATTTTACAAGAGTGCGGACGGACGAGTCCTCCGCCTCTTCTGCCGAGAAAACGGCATAGTTGTAGCCGAGAAGCGGATAGCTGCCGTCGGCAAGGGTTTTGAGCGAAGGCTCAACGCCGTTCACCTTTATGTACTTGATCTCGGAAATGTTCTCATACATTCCGTCCGAGTAAGCGTAAACAGAATATCCGATAGCGTTTATTCCGTTGTCATAGTTCGCTACAACATCAAGTATTCCGGTCATCGTTGCGGGAATTACGTCGGTAACCGGCTTCATAAGCGAAGTATCACCCATAAAGGAGATCATATAATTCTGGCTTCCCGAATCTTTGTTTCGCTGATAGGCGATAATCTCCGCATCGTTTCCGCCGACCTCGCTCCAGTTTGTGATTTTTCCTGAGTAAATACCCTTTAATTGTTCAATGGTTAGAGTATCTACAGGATTATCCTTGTTTACAACAAATACAAATCCCTCACCTGCCACAGGCTCGGCTTCATAATTAAAGCCAATGTCCTGCATACGCTGAAGCTGCGTATCTGAAAACGGTGTCGTAAAGATCAACTCGCATTTTCCGCTCAACAGATTTTCAAATGATGTATACGTTTTCGTGTGCGCTGCTTTCTGCTCTCCGCCGAGAATAACGCTTCTTATCGCACTGTCAAGGTTTGTAGTCGAAGTCGAGCCGTCGGTCTTCGGGAATACAAAGTCCTTGGGAAATGCGGAAGGCTTTTCCTCTTTTACCTCGGTGGTTTCGGTAAAAGGCTCGGAAGTTTCCGCAGTCGTTTCGATCATATTATCGGTCGTATTTTCTATATTTTTATCTAAAAGCGTATTGCATCCGCTAAACAGCAATAAAAGAGACAAAACGAACGCAAGTATGACAAAATTGTATTTCATATAAACTCCTTGTTTTTCACCACGCTAAACTATTGTAAAGATTCTTCTAATCGGTGGCCTCTTTCATTCCATCGCCCTACAGAAATTATACGCTTTATTGTTTTTAAAAACATGTATAGCCCGGTTGGATGCATCCCATATCTGTCGGTTGTTACTGCCTCTCGGCGTTGTAATTTCTATCATTACAAACTGCACAGGGGAATTTATTTTATCCCTCAGACCAGCAAAAGGTCTGAAAGGCGGGTAATATCTCCCGCGCCCATCGTCAGAATCAGATCACCCGGTTTGGCCGTTTTCAGCAAATACGCCGCAATTTTTTCAAAGCTCTCAAAATACAGCGCGCCGTTTCCAATCTGCGCAGCGAGGAGCGCGCTCGACATCCCCAGCGTATCGGTTTCCCGCGCCGGATAAATATCGGCCAGCACCGCCTGATCTGCCAGACGCAGCGATGAAACAAAGCCGTCGAACAATCCCTTTGTCCTCGAATAGGTATGCGGCTGATATACGCAGAAAATCCGACCGGCGGTCATAGACCGCGCCGCCGTCAGCGTTGCCGCAATCTCGGTGGGATGATGCGCGTAATCATCATAGATTCGAACGCCCGCTCGTTCCCCTTTATATTCCATCCGGCGCCGCGCGCCGCCAAAACGCTCCAACCCCCGAACGATATCCCCCGAGGGAATTCCGCAAAGAATGGCGGACGTGGCAGCGGCCAGCGCATCATATACATTGTGCTCGCCCGGCACCGACAGGCGCACGCGCTTCCTCATGCTGCCATGACAAAGATCGAATGAAACGGCACCAGCAGCAGTCTCAATATTTTCCGCCATGACGTCCGCCGCGCGGCGGATGCCAAAAGTCAGCACGCTACCGTCAAACCCCTCGGCCATCCGGTACACCGCATCGTCATCGGCGTTCAGCACGGCGCAGCCGCAGCCCTTCGTTTTTTCGATATAAGCGCGGAACGAACGGCGTATCTGCGCAAGATCGCGGAAATAATCCACATGATCGAGTTCAATATTGAGCACGACCGCAACGGTCGGATAAAAATCCAAAAAAGAATCCATATATTCGCAGGCTTCAAAAATAAAATTTTCCTGCCCGCCGACACGATACGCGCCGCCAATGCTTGAAAGCTCGGCGCCGGAAATGATCGTAGGGTCGGCGTCCGCCGCGAGAAAAATCTCCGCAGCCATCGACGTCGTAGTGCTTTTTCCATGCATACCGGCGATACCGATACGCCGGGTATAACCACACATCAGATATCCAAGATAATCCGCGCGTGAAATCACCGGAATGCCGCGCGCACGCGCACATACAAGCTCCGGCTTGTCCTCCCGGACCGCAACCGTATACACCAGCGCATCGTAGCCGTCAAGCTGTCCGGCGCGGTGTCCCTCAAAAATTTCAATGCCCTCGGCCTTCAGGCGGTCGGTCAGTGCCGAACGCGCACGGTCCGACCCGCCAACTTTATATCCGGCGTTTTTTGTGATATGCGCCAGCGACGACATCGTAATGCCGCCGATTCCCAAAAAATAAACCGCCTGTTTACCTGCAAGCATGCGCGCAATCTTATCGGCGCCAAAATGCGTATTTGCCACAGCCATATCCACTGCCTCCTAATGATTTGCAGAAATCCGCGCACGGCGGTATCCAATAAGCCAAAACCACGGCTGCACCGCACGTACGCCGCACAAAAAAATTAAATGCATAAAAAGGGCGCTCCAGTCGCATAATTTTACCATAAGCCGCCCACCGGGCAGACAACATGGAGGAGTTTATGGAAATTACCGATGTAAAAATCCGCAGAATTTTTGAAACCGCGCCGCTGAAAGCCGTAGCGTCGGTCACTTTTGACGGGCAATTTGCCGTGCACGACATCAAAGTGATCAGCACGCAGGAAAAAACTGTTTATCGTCATGCCAAGCCGCAAGAACCCCGACGGTACCTACCGGGACATCGCGCATCCCATCAACACGATTTTCCGCCACCAGTTGGAAAGCACCGTACTGCGCGCATACGAAACCGCCGTGGAGGAACTGAACGCAGCGGCGGAACCCTCTCTGCACACCGGGCACTGACGCCCCGCCAAGAAACGAGCGCCGCCGGAAAGCAAGCCGGCCGGCGCTCAGCGCTCCTCGCCGAGCAAAGCGCACATATACGCACGCAGCTTTTCACGGTCGGGTTCCGAAAGCTGCCTGTACAACCGGAGAAAAGCCTCCGCCCCATCCTCTTCACCGGCCAGCAGCCACGCGGAAGATACATCAAAATATCCCGCGATGCGGGTAATCTTGTCTACGGACGGCGATGAATCGCTGTGTTCCAGATCATATAAAAAATTCCGATTGATGCCGCATTCTTCCAGCGTACGTTTGACCGTCGTGCCCCGCGCTTTGACCAATCCGCGTATGCGCTGCGCAATTTCCATATTGTTACGGGGCATACAAAACCCTCCCAAAATTTCCCGTTTATTTTTTCAAAAAGCCTTGACATACAGAAATTTCTGTGTTATTATGTGAATGTAACAGAAATTTCTGTGAAATCTGCATTTATATTTTATTGTAGCACAGATATTTCGGTATTTCAAGTATATTTTAACCAATGGAGGAATAGAACATGCAATTCTATGACGACGGTTTGGCAAGCGGAGGTTTTACATGCAGCAGACGGGAACTGCTTGCCCGGATCGAAGCGCTGTATAATCAAATCGACGGCGAAAGCGAACGGCGGGAAGAACTGCTCTGCACGCTTCGCCGTACCGAACGCGCCATCGCGCGCTGGAAAGAACTCATCGAAGAGATGGAGACCTGTCTGCGATGACACGCGCAAATGAAGCCGGTCAGAACATACCGGAAAAAAAGCTAGCGGACCGCACAAAAAAAGCGGATCCGCAGATGACGAAAAACCACGTCACAAAAGAACAACTGGAAAAACTCTGTAGTCTCAAAAGAGAAATTGCTCGGGCAAAACGACGGCTCGCACGGCTGGAAAACAAACTGACGCGCGGCCAAATGGATGCGGAACTGCGCACGGAAGCCATGCGGACGCAAACCGCGCTGCACGCCTATCTGATCAGCGCGCAGACCGAGGAAACGCGCCTCATTCGATACATAAACTCGATTCCGGACAGCGATATCCGCGAACTCTTCATGCTCCGCTATGTAGACGGCATACGGTCATGGCAGCGGATCGCATTTCTCGCAGGAGAACACGACGAATCCTATGTGCGCCGACGGCATAACGCCTATCTGAAAAAGCATCCGACAATAGAATGACCAAAAAATTCAGTCTTTCGCCAAAACTCCGGGCTCGCTTCCGTCCTGTACCGCAGCCTCGGCGAAATAAACCGGCATGCCTTGACTGCTGAAATTCATCTCATATTCGGTCATGACATTCTCCTTGGCATACTCGCTGTGATGCAGGTCACGGCTGACCTTGAGAAGGGGCATCCCCGCCGCTTCAAATTCGCCGAGCGAAAAAGAGAACAGCTTCTCGTTGTCGGTTTTCAGTCGTAAAACGCCGTCCGGTTTCAGCAGTGTTTTATAAATTTCCAAGAAGGCGCGATATGTCAGTCTTCGCTTATAGTAGCCGGACTTCGGCCACGGATCGCTGAAATTCAAATAAATGCAGTCGAATGTGCACGGCGGAAACCACTGGCCCAGGTCGCCGGCATCGCCGAGAATAAACCGAAGATTGTCTTTGCATGCGTCCTCGCTTTGCAGCACGCGTTCCAGCGCGCAAATCATCACATCCGTCACCCGTTCCACCGCGTAGAAATGGATATCCTTATATTTTGCGGCCATTTCAACCGAAAACTTTCCCTTGCCGCATCCGATCTCCAGATGCAAAGCCGCCGGCGTCCCGCCGAACGGGCACTGCGGATCCGCTTTTACCGTTTCCGGATCCGTGCAAAGCAGTCGGGATGCTGCGGCCAGCCGCTGCGCGCTGTTTTTCTTTTTTCGCATTCTCATCGTATTTCACGCTCCGCCCTGTTTCGTGTTTATCTTATTTTAGCATACAAGGCGCGTAAAGTCAAAAAGTTTCTGCAAAATCGAAATTACCCGTTGACAAATATGCCCGGGTGTGCTAATATATATCAGTCGGGAATCCCCGGCTGTTGTTTGCGCCTGTAGCTCAGTGGATAGAGTGCCCGGCTACGAACCGGTAGGTCGTAGGTTCGAATCCTGTCAGGCGCGCCAAATCAAAGCAAGCAAGCGTATTGAACAGTCAAAATCGACTGTTCAATACGCTTGCTTTCGTTTTACAGGGAAAAGTCTGGTTAAATTCCGGCTTTTCCCTGTTTGTATTTAGAGATTGCGCCGTTGGCAAAACGGCGGCATCCCGCAAAGAACGGTGATCTGACGATTTTTCGCCCGAACAAATTCCGAAGCACCCCCATGTTCGACTCCCAAGCCCCCCGCATGAACGCATTTTCCCGGCAGTCTGTGCCTAAAATGCCCGGGGAGCCGCAATCAGCCCTTCGTTTCTTCCTTTTCTATCCGGAATGAAAGATACGCACCATTCGGCAACGCAACTGTGCAGGCGCGATAACGGCCGTTTCGGTTTGCATAGATTTGCCCGGAATCCGCAAACCGAACCGCTTGATCGGAGGAAACCGTATAACGCCATCCGCGGTCGTATACGCAGGCCCTATTCGGCCGGATAGAAATTCTGGTATTGGAGCCGCCGCCAGTCATCAGCAGCGGAATCATGCGATACAGGGACGCGCCTGACGGAAGACTGCATTCAGCCGATAAAGAAAGACCGTCCGCCGAAAGAATATAGCGCTCGGTGACAGATTCAACGCCGAGCAAATCGGGGGCACGCCATCGTATAGAGAAAGCTACACGCTCCGGCGTCTCTTCTTCCACCAGCAACTCGGCGGAAAGCGTTTCGGAAAGGGCGCACAGCGCCTGTTCGCTGCCGTCCGAATACCGGATAATGGGCGCTAATGAAAGCAGGGACGGATTGCTGCCCTCGGCTTTTGCGCCGGAAAAATGTTCTGTCAATGCGCGGTCGTCGAGCGAGTAGGCGGGTTTTTGCGGAAAGGGGACGGAGAGCGCCAGTTCGGAGGGCGCGCCGCACCGGTGAATGCGTCCGAGTCCGGTCGCGTCGTAATGAAAGTCGGCCCGGGTATCGAGTTCAATGGAATACCCGCCACAGGTGGCCGCGATTTTATGGAACTTGGGACTGGTTTGAACAACAAAGCCGCCGCGCTCGCAGGGCGCTTCCGTTTCCGCGATAGAATCGTCTGCAAACAAATAAGCCAAGTAAATAAAAGAGCCGAGCGTGACCATATATTTGTCAAAGTATGCATAACTTTCCAATCCAAAGCTGCTGTTGCGCGGGAAAGCGTTTTTTATGTGCTTTACAGGTTTTTGCGAAAGCCAACGTTCGATGGAGCCGGCCGCCAGATGTGCGGCGCGTTTAAACGCGCCGGCAAGTTCCATATTGCCTTCCCGCCGGTAGCGGGAAGCTTCAAATTCACAGCAAGCGCTCAGATAAGCCTCGTTGAACAAGAATTGGTTGCTTCGGCCGCCGTATGGGATTTCGCCGTTCGCTGACTGCAGACGAAGCATATAAAAACCAGCTTTGCGCAGCGCATCATCCAAAGCCTGCCGCCATTTGCCCCGATAACCAAAGTGCAGCAGAACGGCAAACTGCGCCCGGCTGGCCAGATCATACAGCATCGGTACCAGGGGGCCGTCCATATACATGCCGTTTTCATCAACCGAGAGCAGTTGAGAAGCGATCTGCACATCCAGATATTCGTCTGCCGAGGCGACAGCCCCAAGATATTCGCGCATATATTCGCCTGCAGCGTTATACATTCCCCAGTTTCCTCGCGGCTGATCTGCGGACTTGGCGACAACGGCATAATTTTTGCGCCAGTCGACTTTTTGAATGGCTTCAAACCAGCGCTTCCAGCGCACTTCCGGCACGAGTCCGCGTCCCCGCATCTCCAAGAGAACAAACACCAGTTCCTTTACGCCAAAATCCACACCGACACGCTTTTTTTCAGGAAGACGCATATCGGTTTGCCAAACGGCTGCGCAGCTTAGGTCCATTGCACGCAGAAACAGCGGCATCTGTTCCGTGCGGCGGCCATGCGCAATTAAAATGCCCATAATCGCCGTAATGCGAAAAAATCCATGCTCACGGACGCCGTTTTCTTCTGCGTCTTCAATCAATTTGCAAAGATAATCAGACGGGTACGCGCGCAATGCCCGATCCATTATATCCAAATATGCCGCCCTCGAAATCGACGTCGATTTTATCACGTTCTCTCTTTCCTTTCAGCGTGGACACTGTGTTGTATTACTGTAACATATTTCGAATCCCATGACAAGTCTTATTAGGGAATTGAACAAGAAATATCCAAACAGCGCAAAAAGGACGCTATTCCGGAAACGGGCGCGCCCGCAAACTGCCGAAAAATTCAGATTTTTTTATTGTATCCTATATTTACCCCGCAAAAAATATGATACAATAAAGGAGAAAGGAATGTACACTCCGCCCGACTCAAAAATCTACGGCGACAGCGAAAGCTATAAAAACTGGATGTCTCGCTTGACGCCGACTACCTGTGAGAAATGCCGCAAAATGCACGGCGCCATTTACCCATTATACGAACCGCCGTATTTTGCTATGCTGCACCTGAACTGCAAATGTATATTGGTGCCGATGCGAACGAAAAAACTCGGATATGTTACGCAAGATCGCTGGAACGGAGCCGACGTATACATTGCATGCCTTGGAAAGCTGCCGGACAATTACGTCAATAAAAATACCGCCGGAAAAAGTGGATGGAAAAATTACAAAGGCAACTTAAACGAAGTGCTTCCAGGCACATCTATCGGCGGAGACATTTATCAAAATGATGATCAAAAATTACCTAGAGAAAGCGGACGCATATGGTACGAAGCGGATATCGATTATGAAAGCGGATTCCGCAATCATTCGCGGTTGCTCTATTCAAGCGACGGGCTTATATTTGCCACATACGATCATTATCAAACTTTTTATGAGGTATTACACTAAGGAGAATTGCGATGTACGAATTTAGAGACCCCTATATTCTTGATTTTAGAAATGTTCAATATTATGCAGAAGTTCATCAAATCATCAAAGAAGCCCTTGATTTCCCCGATTATTACGGCGAAAATTGGTCTGCATTTTGGGACTGCCTTACCGATATGGTCGGAAGGCCTATACACATCCAAATCTTCGGATATGATATCTTAAACACAAAATTTCCGGAGAGCAGCGCAAAAATGCTTGAAATACTGGACAGACTTCGCCACTGGTGCAATGACAAGTACATCCATGACATTTCTATTGAAATCATGCAGGATAAGTAATGTTCTGCCAAAGCGGAACCATTTCAAAAGCTTCCGCATCAAAGCCTGCATTCTGTATAGAAACAACAACGGCGCCGCAAAAATCTGCGGCGCCCATTTTCTCCAAAACGATTATAAAGACCAGCGGAGTGCTCAGTCCGGCAATTCCTTATTTTTCTGTGCACAGCGGCGGTATTCATCCGGCGAAACACCGGCATTTTTCTTGAATGAAGACGAAAAGTGCTGTGAACTGGAAAAATGCAGAATATCCGCAATATCCGCGATGCTATACACATTTTCCTCCAGCATCGTGCGTGCGGCGGCCATCTTTCTCCCGATAATATACTGTTTCGGCGTATATCCGTATTTGGCACTAAAAATGCTGATGATATAGGATTTATTCAGATAAAAATGCTGTGCAATATCGTCTAGCGAAATATTATAGGACAAACCGGAATCAATATAGTCCTTGATCCGCTCGGCCGTTCCGACCGTTTGGCGCTGCTTCTTTTTGTGTTCCTCATACACCGTTAAAATCAGATCGCACATGATCTTTGCGCAAGACGCCATAACTTTTTCCGTATTGTCAGCATTCGCGCCTGAAAGCTCCGCTTTCATTTGTTCAAACAACGGAAGCGTGCGCGAATGGCTGATGACCAGCGCGCCGCTGGTCAGGCCGCAGGCGTTTACAAGCCCGTCGAGCAGGCGGCCGCTCGCATTGATCCAGACTTTCGCGTACGGGTCCTCACGATCCGAATAATAAAGATGCGAATGCAGACGGTTTAAAAAGTAAAAGTCCCCTTCCTGCACGGTATAGCTTTGGCCGTCGCACTCGATATGCCCCTTTCCGCTGCGGACATATTCAAAAACATAAATGCTCTTGGTATCGTTTTTCGTACGGGTACGCTCAATGAAATAGTCGGCATACGGCAGACTCTCTCCCACGCTTTCGATGAAAAAAAAAGTTGTCTTGACCGTAATCGCTTCCGGCTCTGTAAATAAATTTTGCAATTCCATGTACAATTCTCGACATATCCGTCACCTACATTTTTTGTACATTATTGTTTTCATTATAATACCGGAATCCAAACTTGTCAACCAAAAATCCGCAAATGAAAAATACAGCCATATGCGTTGACAACAGCGCCTGGATATGCTATGATGATTTTTATAATTATGCATAGAATTCCGCCCTGTTTCCGGCAGGAAACTTGGATCAAAACTTCGGAAGGACGAAACCCGGTATGAGTGAAAAATGCAATTTTCCGGAAATTAAGCTGGCACGCGGCATGGCGATACTTCTGGTTGTGCTGGGAAGCGCTCTGCCTAAACAAGCCTCCATATCCGACGGGGAATGTATATATTTTCTGCATACCCTCTGCGGCAGCTTTCCAATGGCGCTCTTTTTCATTCTTGCAGGCTTTGCGGCTTACAGCAGCCTGCTGTCCAAGACGAGGATACGCACACAGTTAACTCAGTATACGCACAGACTGCTGATTCCATACGCCGTATATTCCGCTTTGACCGCCGCACTGAGTTTTGCTTTTTCAGATTCGGCCGATCAAAAAACAGATACCGGTTTGCTGCGGAAAATTCTCCTTGGCGAAGAATTCGGCGGACTTTGGTTTCCATTGACGCTCTTTATTGTTTCGGTATCGTTTTTACTGCTTACAAAGCGGTCAAGGCACCCTGCTTTTCTTTTGGTCTGCGGCGGCCTGCTGTATGTGCTTTACATATTTTTCCCGGATTTGATCCTAAGTCAAGTGTTTCAGTACAGTCTGTTTTACGCGGTCGGCATCTGGCTGCGGGAAGATTATGCGCGCGCGCAGCGCAGCCTCAAATCAAAAAAGCTGATCTTGATTTCCCTGTTTTTGCTTCTTGTTATGACGCTGTTCAGCAACATAACGCCGCTGAATTATCCGATTACCGTACTGCTCGGGAGCATGGCAGTCCTCGGTTCCGCCATCCTGCTTTCTAAAGCGCCGGAAAGAAAATTCTCCCGTTTTTTCGGCGAACTCGGAAATTACAGCTATGATATCTATCTGTTCAATTGTTTCATACAAATTGCCGCCGATAGAATTTTTTCCGCCATGCCAGGCACGCCTGAGCCCGTTATCGTCCTTGCGACGTTTGTTTCGGGTCTGGCCATACCATATCTTCTGTCAAAATATCTGATTCACCGGTCGGTCTGGCTCAGCCGCCTCTTTACCGGGGAATGCAACTGAAAACGCGCATCCGCGGCGTAAAAACCGCGGATGCGCGTTTAAATTTGCTATAAAATCTCCGTTTTGGGACAAAAAAGTTCGACCCAAGCAAAACCATTTTCCCAATCCTTTAATCTTCCGCACACTCTTTGTGTTGGATCGTCTTTCTTTTCACGCCAAGTACAATATATCGCACAAACGGGATTCTCTTTATGACCTCGTATACTGCAAATGTTATGATAATTTCAGCAACAAGCGCAATTATATAATTCCATATTGCCGAAAAATCAAAGTAGAAATTCAGAAAATAACAAACGGCCATCAAAATAGGATAATGCAAAATGTATATTCCAAAACTGGATTGGGTCATATATCGAGTGAAGGCCGTCTCTCGATTAAAATATTTTCTGCCGCACCCAATAACCGCAAGTACGACAACCCACAAATACAGATTTGTCATAACGCTTTGCAAACAAGCGGGAGACGTATAATCACTGCCGCCATAACGCAGCACGTAAAGAACTGCGCCGATTACGGCAAAGCACAACATGGGAATGCAGATTTTTTCTATGAGTTCCTGTGCTTTTTCATGCGAAAAAATAATATAGCCGATAAGAAACGAGGCAAAATAAATCCCAAAACGATACATAGTTAAAACAGGCATATTCAGGATTTGAGCCGCTCCGAAAATCAACAGAAAAAGCAGCAGTATAACCGGCAGATTTACGTTTTTGCATCGCGTCCATATTTTGTCCGCTTTATCTATTTTTCTGAACAGAATCAGCATGCAGGAAAATAGAAATAATATCTGAATAAACCAAAGCGGCCCGACGCCGCTTATCACCGAGATTGGATAAACCAAAGCGGCCGGTATGTAGGCAAGCCCGCCGCCCATTTTTATATTCAAATAGCCTGTAATCCAATGAATAACAAACAAGCCGAGCGTAGAGGGGATCAGCAATTTGACAGCCCTTTCCTTTATAAATTGTTTCTCTGTCCGTTTTTGCAAAGCATACCTTGCGCTGATACCCGCAATAACGAATAAAAGCACCATAAACCATGGATATAAAATACAAGCGATCTTATCAAATGCGGGAATATTTTTTGCTCCCGGAATACCGCCCGGAATCCCCACGCCATTGAACACATAAAAAACATGATAAATCAAAACCAGCATGACGGTAGCCCATCGTATATTGTCGAGATAAAATTTCCTCAAGCTACTCATCCCCTTCGTTATCTAAATTGGTTTCAAAGACAGCGAACGCAAATTGAGCAAACGCGCTTTTTGGTGGAATCGCTAATCCTCTTTTTTTCATCACCCAAGATGACCAAGGTATCGCCCGGATTGATTTCAAATACAGCCCGCGCCTGCTTGGGTATTACGATCTGTCCCTTTTCTCCAACTGTAACAGTCCATGCATATTTCCCTTTTGGCTTTTTCATTTTGTAAATCCCCTTGTTCGTTAAGTATGATTTGTATAACTAATTATACTCGATGGAGCACAAAAAGTCAATAAGCTGACAAAGAAAAGCATCCGTACAACGTAACAAAGACGGGCAGGAAAGCCCCAGAATGGCTTTCCCGCCCGTTTCAGTTTTGATTTTATGAGCGCCGCTCTACACCCGTCCTTTAAGCTGTCTTTACTTTGTTTTGCCTGCCTATATTTAAAGCGCGCTCACACATCGGCCATTGCGACATACTTCGCGCCGTTCTCCGCGATAAACGCGCGGCGACGAGCGACATTGTCCCCCAGCATCAGTTCAAACATGTTTCGCGTCGCCTCTTCGTCCGTCGGCGTTACCGCAATCAAACGGCGCGTGGCAGGATTCATCGTGGTGCGCCACATCATATCCGGCTCGTTTTCTCCAAGTCCTTTGGAACGCTGAAGCGTGTATTTGATCTTCTGATCCTCAAGTTTTTTTAAGATATCCGCCTTTTCAAATTCATTATAGGCAAAATAAATCTCCTCTTTCGTGCTGATCTCAAACAACGGTGATTCCGCGATATACACCTTCCCCTTTTCCAGCAGGGTGGGCAACAGTTCATAAAATAAGGTCAACAGCAACGTGCGGATCTGAAATCCGTCCTCGTCCGCATCCGTACAAATAATGATCTTACTCCAGCGAAGTGCTTCATAGTTGAACGCGGCAAGTTCCCCGCGCTCTTTGCCTTTAAATTCCACGCCGCAGCCGATCACGCGCAAAAGATCGGTAATGATCTCGCTCTCAAAAATTTTCTTGGTAGAGGCTTTCAGGCAATTCAGAGTTTTTCCGCGAACAGGGATAATCGCCTGGAACTCCGCATCGCGGCCGAGTTTGCAGGAGGTCATAGCCGAGTCTCCCTCTACGATATACAGTTCGCGGATCTCCGGATCCTTCGAACGACAGTTTACAAACTTCTCCACGCGGTTGGCTACATCCATCGTCGTCTGCAGTTTCTTTTTGATGTCGCTCCGCGTCTGTTCGGCCGTTTCCCGCGCGCGCTTATTCGTCAGAACCTGTTTGGCAAACAATTCGCTCTCGGCAGGATGCTCGGCAAAATAAATCTCAAGATTGTGTTTTAGAAAATCGGTCAGCGCATCCTTGATAAAGACATTGGTGATCGCCTTTTTTGTCTGATTTTCATAGGAAGTCTGCGTCGAAAAGCTGTTGATGATAAGGACCAGACAGTCCTCAATGTCCGAAAAACCCACCCGGCTCTCATTTTTTTTATAAGCGCCAATGGATTTCAGATATTTATCCAGTGCGTAGACAAACGCGGTGCGCACCGCCTTGTCCGGCGCGCCGCCGTATTCAAGAAAGCTGGAATTGTGATAGTATTCGATCCGGTTTACCGAAGACGAAACACAAAAAGTGATATCGGCTTTCAGCTTATATTCGTCCTTATCCGCGCGGTCGCGTCCGCTGCATTCCAATTTCCAAAGCACCGGCTCAGTCAGCGCCGCCTCGCCGGCAATTTCACGAATATAATCCTCAATGCCATGCGCGTAGAAGAATTCTTCGCTTTCAAACTTGCCGTCTTCATTTTCGCGCCGGAGAATGAATTTTATGCCGGCATTGACCACTGACTGCCGCTGCAGCGTTCCGGCAAAATATTCATACGGGATGGCAATGTCGGTAAACACGTCGAGATCCGGACGCCAGCGGATGATTGTCCCCTGTTTTTTCTCTCTTTTTTCAACCGGGCGCGAGGAAAGCGTTCCCACCGGCTCGCCTTTTTTAAACCGGATGGAATGCACCTCCGCGCCGTCATAGGAATCTACTTCCATAAATTCGGAGGAATACTGCGTCGCGCACGCGCCAAGCCCGTTCAGCCCTAGCGAGTATCCGTACGCCGAATTTTCATCGTTGTTGTTATATTTGCCGCCTGCATACAGTTCGCAGTACACAAGCTCCCAGTTGTACCGCTGCTCCTTTTCGTTGTAGCCAAGCGGAACGCCCCGCCCAAAATCCTCCACCTGCAGGGTATGATCCCGCCAAACGGTGACAACGATCTCGCTGCCATACCCCTCGCGCGCCTCGTCCACCGCGTTGGAAAGAATCTCAAAAAAAGAATGCTCGCAGCCCTCCAGCCCATCCGATCCGAAGATAACCGCCGGCCGCTTGCGCACGCGGTCCGCGCCCTTGAGCATAGAGATGCTTTGATTGTTATATTCCGCACTGTTTTTTTTGCTCTGCGCCATTTTCAAACCTCAAATCCGTTTTCTGATTTGAATAGTATACCATAACGATGAATTTCTGTCAAATCCGGCTTATATACAAATTTTCAAAACGAACGCCCGCGCGCATTTTTTGAGCGTATAGTCGATGCAATAATAAACCCTGTCCGCATAAGTTACCGCCTTGATTTCACAGGCGTCAACATTGTCCATATCGGCCGTCAGCAGCGAAGATGCAATTTTGATTTCGCCGCCGGTCATTTCAGGCTCGATCCCCGTGACGAATCTCTCTACAAACGATTCGATCCCGCCGCCACGAAAAGCGTCCCGAAGAACGACGCCGTCCTTTGAAAATGAAAAGCTTCGCACGAGCGAGGTCAGCGCGCTTATGTCATACCCTTTAGCAAATTCGATGCTGAACACACCGTTTTCAAAGGATGTTTCCGCGCGCCGCTCACGGCCGCTGCTTTGACAGCATCCGTTGATAACCGGCACGCTGTGTCCGCATGAAGAAGCGCAGAAATCCGCATATCGCTGTTTTTTGAAATATTCGCGCGTATAGACGCCCGCGCCGGGATCAGTGAGGATCTGCAGGCCGTCTTTGGCCACAATAAACGAGCCGAGATCATTGTGATTGTGCGGCTCTGCGTTGACGCCGCCTTTCGCCGCAAACCCGTATTCCGGCGTAATTTTGATCAGCCACCCTGCGCCTTGCATATATTCCGTGTAATTTTGATCACACGGCGTATCCGAAAGGGATGCGTCAAACCAGAGCAGCGCGCGCAGATGCAGGCACCACCTTCCGCAATTGTCGTTCGTATAGGCATATCTGCGGGGCAAAACCGATATTGTGCCGGGATACTTCCCTTTCAAATAATGCACAAGACCGATATGGTATCGCCCGTAAATGCCTGTGTCCGAAAAACTGACAGCTACATTGCGGTTCAAAAACATTTTCTGCGCGAATCCGGCAATCCGCTCCACTTTTGCATCTGCAAAAAAATCGACGGCGCCGTCCGTAAAATCATACAGCATATCCGCCATGCAGGTAAAAAAGCCAAAACCGTAATGCCAGTATTCAAGCCCCTCAAGACATACACCCTCCTCCGTAAAACCGGAAAGAAAGCACCGGACGGTTTCCCGTATGCGCGGCATCCACGCTTCCAGCCGCTCCGGCCGCTGATACATACATGCGCCGACAACGCCGCACAGGCATACAGCCGCCCAGTTTGCGGAACTGGCTTCCCACCAATACGTATGATTCTGATAAGCCTCAAGAATTCGCCGGTTCACCTCCGTTTGAATGCGGCTGCGAATCAACTCCGGCAGCCGCGCCTCCAGCAGATAGCCGATCTCCGACAAAGCAAAGCCGGTCTCCGCGGCGAACAGATCGATGTGCTCGACTATATTTTCCGAAAAAGAAGGCATATGCGCCGGCAAAACCCATACATACTCGTCAAGAATCGCCCAGATCACATCGCAAAGAAAACTCAAATACGTATGTTCCTCCGGATAAATCAGAGACAAGAGCGCGGAAACATTCATTTGGCGGCGGCGCAGAAAATAAGACGCTTCATATTCCCGGCGGCTGCCGGTTTGATTATAGATGATGAACTCGCAGTATTTGCAGGCCGGAACCGGACGGCCGCATTCTTTCTCCCACATCGCCGCCAATTCTTCGCGAAACGGCCTGTATGCTTCCTCGGTGCGCACCTTTTCCCAAAACACAGCATCTTTCGCTTTCGAGATAACCATACTTCCTCCTCAAAATGTATAAAACTTCAAAAAATTGCAATTGGATTATAGCATATTTGTCAGACCTGTACAAGAGAAAGTCATAAAAATTTTTAAAATACACAACCTATAACCGGCGCTGAAAAACCGTTTATTTTCAGGAAAATGCAATTGATTCCGACAAAATATTTTTCAGGCGGTGTTGCACACCGCTCCCGACTCTGTTATACTGGAGATAAATTATAGATATAATTTTAAAGCGCCGAAATATCAACAAGCCGGCATAGCCGGAAAGGGGGACTGCGTGTGCACGACCACAAAAAAATCGAAGAACTGCAGCGTGAAAACCGCGCGCTCCGCCGGAAAATCCGCATGCTGGAACAGCAGGTAAGCGCTGTCCCGGAAAAGCCTGCCGAAACTACGGGGCAATACCGCGCGAAAAACTATTTTTCCTATCTGCTCGGCTGTCTGCGCGAAAAAAGCTTTTTTGCAACCGCGGAGCGCGCCTTTAAATATTTCCGCAATTCGCTCTGGGTCACCCGAATTTTGAAATACGGCGCGATTATCTACCAGTATCTGCAAGCAGGCGCGTTTGTACTCCTGTACACGGCGTTTTTTATTCTGATTATCCCAATCTTTCTCGCCGTAACCGCGGTCACGCTGGCCATAGCGCTGATCCTGCGGAAACAAAACGCCGATCGGATTCTTTCGGCGGCCGCGCCGCAGATCGACATACGCATCCCAAAAGACAAAGATACTTTTGAAAAAGACGACCGCTTCGCCCCGCAAAGCGACAAAAATGTCACTGTCCTGGTCGTTTCTCCATTTTTCCTGCGAAAAAACGGTCACGGCGCACGGCAGAACATGTATATCTGCGCCCGAAAAGAGGCGGACGGCGTATATCTCGTGCGCAAATATTTCTTTTTTTACCTGCGGCGCAGATTGCAAAAAAGCGGGAAATTCCAGATTCAAGAAACAATAATAGGGGAATAAACATGCTGACGATACTATATGGCACGCAGAGCGCGCGCCGGGAGATTTACAGCCGGATCCGCGGCGATGTGAACGCCGCGCGGCGCGCATTTTTGATTGTTCCGGACCAAAAAGCGCTTTTAGCCGAGTCCGCCCTGATGGAAAATCTGCCGCCTTCAGCCGCGCTGCTTGTGGACGCGGTAGGATTCTCACGGCTTTCTAATCTGGTGTGCAGGAAATACGGCGGTCTGTGCGGCGATTACGCGGATGAAGGCGCAAAAATTCTGTTTTTATACCGGGCGGTCAAAAAACTTTCCCCCTGGCTCCGTGTATACGATACGCGCCTCGGATGCGGCGCGCTGACCGCGCTCGTCTCGCTTTTCACCGAATTCCGGGCATACGCGGTAACGCCGGAAGCGATGGACGAAGCAGCAAAACGCCTGCCGCCCTCTCCCCTTTCGGACAAGCTTTCCGATCTCGCGCTCCTTTTTTGCAGAATGCGAAGATCTCCTGCATAAGCGCTACGCTGAACAGGCAGACGATCTGGACAAGCTCTGCAGCCTGCTTGCCGAGCACGATTTTTTTGCAGACGCTCGGGTCTATATCGACTCCTTCATCAGCTTTACGGGGCAGGAGATGAAAATTATAGACCGCATGCTGGCCAAAAACACCGCGATCACCGTGACGCTGCCGCTGTCCCGTACGCGGCCGGCGCATGCTGCCGAGGCCGCCGATACGCGCCGCCGGCTTCTTCGCCTCGCTGAAAAACATTCGATCCCGATCGACGAGGTATATACGCAGGACACGGACTGCCCTGCCGCTCTGGAATTTGCAAAACAGAATCTATGGAATTTTTCCTGCACGGCGCGCTTTGAAACGAACACGCGCGGCACGCTGGAACTCGTCCGCTGCGCCGACAAAAACGAAGAAGCGGAGCTTTGCCTCAGCGAAATCTTTCAAATCGTTTCAAACGGCGGCGCCTATGCCGAAATTGCCATCATCGCGCGGAATACGGCGGACTACGAGGGAACTTTAGACGCCATGCTCTCCCGGTGCGGCATCCCCTTTTTTCTCTCAAAAAAAACCGACGCGGCACTTTTGCCCCTGACAAAACTTACGCTCGCCGCGCTCTCGCTCTACGTCTACGATTTCCGCACCGCCGACGTGATCTCCTACATAAAGACCGGTCTGTGCGGCCTTGACGACGAGGAATGCGATCTGTTTGAAGAATATATCAGCCGGTGGAATATCAGCGGACGGCACCGGTACCTGGACGGCGAGGACTTCACAATGTCGCCGGAGGGCTATACCGCGTCCGAAATGCCGTCCGAGTCGCTGGCCGGCATCAATGCGGTCAAGCGAAAATTTGCCGCGCCGCTCTCCAGACTGTGCGACAGCCTCTGCGCCGCGCGCACCGGACGCGAGTTCGCCGAATCGGTGTTTCTCTATCTCTGCGACGCCGGCATTCGGGAACGCGCGGCCGATCCTCGCTTTACCCGCTTTTTTGGCGTGGACAAAACCGCCGAATCCATCCGGCTCTGGAACATTCTTTTGGACGCCTTAGATACGTTCGTCGCGGCGGCCGGAGACGAACCGCTCACGGCTGCCGAATTCTGCGACCTTCTGCGGCTGCTCTTTTCTTCCTTAGACGTAGGCCATATCCCCTCTTCCCGCGACCAGGTTATCGTCGGTAATGCGGACACCATCCGCATAGACCGGCGCCCGTACGTCCTGATCCTCGGCGCAAACGAAGGCGTCTTTCCCGCGCCGGTTCCCGAAAGCCCAGCGCTCGGCGAAGAGGACCGCCAAGCGCTGGAAAAGCTCGGGATCCGGCTTTCGCAAAACCGCGCGCTGCGCAGCGCGCGGGAACTCTATCATTTTGTGCGCGCGCTCGACTGCGCGCAAACGCGCGCGGTGATTTCCTACTACGCGCAGACGCCGGACGGCGCGCCCACAGAAAAATCCTTCGCCGTCGAACGACTGGAAAAAATATTCGGCGGCAGCCTATATACATCCGTCTTTTCGGCGCTGCCCCCGCTCGAGCGGATGTGCTACGCGGCCGAAGCGCGCATGTGCGCTGGGCGCTTTGACCAGCGCACCGAGGCCGTCCTTCAACAGGTTTTGACGCCGCTCGGCCTGTATGCGCCGCCGCTCGGCGACGTACACGCGATCCAAAATGCAAACGCCTCGCTTTCCGCGCCGGCGGCGCGTGCGGCGCTCGGAGAAACGATCCGGCTCTCGCAGTCCCGCATCGACCGCTACAGTGACTGCCGCCTGCGCTGGTTTCTTGAATACATGCTCTCGCTCCAGGATACGGCGCCTTTCGAATTCCGCCCGGTCGATACCGGCAATTTCGTTCACGGCGTACTGGAACGTTTTCTGCTTGAAACGCAAAAAAGCGGCGCTTTGCTGGGCGCGCTGACACAGACAGATATCCGCGCCGCCGCCGCGCGGCTCTGCACAGCGGAAACCGAAAAAATTGCGCGCGCCTGCGGCGGCGCGGGCGGACGGCTGCTCTTTTTCTTTGACCGGCTGCAAAAGAACCTCGAACTGATTCTGACCAGCCTCAACGATGAATTCGCCAACACGGCCTTTCAACCGGTTCTGTTTGAATACAAAATCGGGTTTGCAGGCGGACACGCGCCGCTGAGCATCCCGCTGCCGGACGGCGGCGTAGCCGAGATCCGCGGCGTAGCCGACCGGATAGACGTATACCGGGCGGGAACATGCGTTTTCATACGCGTCGCGGATTATAAGACCGGAGACAAAACGTTTCGCGAGGAAGATCTCAGCCGGGGGAAAAATTTACAGCTTCCGGTCTATCTGCTTACACTCTGCAGCGTCTGCGACGAAAGCTTTCTGAAAAAAATCGGCGCAAGCCGCACCGACAAACTGATTCCCGCCGGCGCATCCTACTTTGTGGTAAAACCGCCAAGACTCCGCCTGGACGCTCCCCCCTGCCGCGACATGTACGGCGACGCCGTCCGCGCGCTCCGTCGGGAGGGCATCCTGTCCGCGGATGAAAAAATTGCAGGCTGTGCGGATACGAGCGAAGACCGCCGCTTTTCCGCCAAGCTGATTCGCAAAAACGAACGGGAAATGGACGCGCTCTTCAACACGGTCAAAGCGGTCGTATGCCGCGTCGCCTGCGATATGCGCGCCGGGCGCATCGACTGCGCGGATACACAGAGCGGCGCCAAGTCCCCCCTGCCGGTACTGTCCATATACGGCGCTTTGCCGCGGCGAAAAAAAGCAAAGGAGGAGAGTTCAATGACTGAGTTTACAGCGGCCCAGCGGCGCGCGATCGAAGAGACCGGCAAAACGCTTTTGGTCAGCGCCGCGGCGGGAAGCGGAAAGACGACCACCTTAATTGAACGCATCCTCCACTCGGTTTGCGGCAAAGAAAAACCCGTGCCGGTCGACCGGCTGCTTGTCGTAACCTTTACGCGGGCGGCGGCAGGCGAACTCCGCGCAAGGATTTCACGCGCGCTTGCCCGCGCGCTCGAGGAAAATAGCGGGGACGCTTTTCTTCAGCGTCAGATTTCGCTCCTGCCCAGCGCGAAAATCAGTACGATCGACAGCTATTGTCTCGAACTCGTCCGGGCAAATTTCGCGGCGCTCGGACTGTCTCCCGCTTTCCGAGTCACCGATGAAGGCGAAGCGCGCCTGATCGCGCGCCGGACGATGGAGGCGCTGATTGGAGACTGCTGCGATAACCCGGAAAGCACAATCTGCGGCGGCGCCGCAGGCTTCGCAAAGCTGCTCGAACTGCTGCTCGGCGCGGGGAGCGACGAGCGCGCGGCCGATCTGTTTCTTTCGCTTTATGAAAAACTTGAATCCGATCCGCGCGGCGCAGCGGCGCTGCTGGACTGCGCGCGCGACCTTTCCGACTTTGCAAAAACCGATTTTTTCTCTACGCCGCCAGGGAAAAGAATCGAACAGGCGCTTGGCTCCATGTTCGACCATTATCGGGCGGCCTACCGACTGGCACTGGAAAAAATCCACGCCGACAGGCGGCTTGAAAAAGCCTACAGCGAGGCGTATGAAGCGGACTACGCAGGCATTCTTCATATCGCCGAAGCGCTGAAATCCGGCTTTGCCGCGGCAGGCGAAGCCATCCAAAATACTGAATTCAAAAAACTCGGCGCTTACCGCCGTACAGACGAACTGCCGGACGGATTCGACTTTGTCCGCACACTGCGTCAAGAGTATAAAGAAGACCTCAAAGATGCGCGCGCCGCCTATTTTTCCGCCTCTCCGGAAGCGGTCAACGAATGCCTCCTCGCTACGGCCGGCGTCTGCCGCGGCGCGGCCGAACTGCTTTTGGAATATGAAAAGCGCGCCGCTGAAGAAAAACGGCGGCGAAATGTCTGCGATTTTTCCGACATCAGCCGGTATGCGCTTTCACTGCTGGTAGACGAAAACGGGCAGGATACGCCGCTGGCGATGGAACAAAAAGCCGCGTTCGACGCGGTCTATATCGACGAATATCAGGATGTAAACGCCGTTCAGGACCGCATTTTCCGTGCGATTTCCACCGAGCGCAACCGCTTTATGGTCGGCGACATCAAGCAGAGCATCTACGCGTTTCGCGGCGCGGAACCCTCAATCTTTGCCGGCATGCGTAAGACTTATCCGGCGCTGGACGCTGCCGCCGAAAGCAGCTATGCCACGCTGTACATGCGGGAAAATTTCCGGTGCAGCGCGCCCGTGATCGATTTCACCAACCAGATTTTTGACTGTCTGATGCCCCTTGTGTCCAAAGAGACCGGCTATACCGAGAGCGATGCGCTCGTCTGCGGCAAACCCCTTCCGCCCGGCGCCGTATGCGCGCCGGTCACGGCCGTCCTCTGCCAGCGCCCGCCGAAAGAAGAGAAAAATGATCAAAACAACCGCCCGGAGACCGAATACATCGTCTCGGAGATCCTGCGCCTGGTTTCTGCCGCAAAAAAAGAGGACGGCACCCCAGTGCGCTTTGGCGACATTGCGATCCTGCTGCGCTCCATCAAAGGCAGCGGCGATATTCTTGCGGCAAAGCTGCGTGAGGCCGGCATACCCGTGCGCGCCGAAACAAGCACGGATCTGCTGTGCGAAAGTGAAATCGAACTTCTGCTCTGTCTGCTCGGCGCTATAGACAATCCGCGCCGGGACATTTATCTGTGCGGCGTGATGCTCTCTCCGCTTTTTCATTTTGACAGCGATTTTCTCCTGCAGCTTCGCCAGGGCAAAAAGACGAACGGCTGTACACAACGCTCCGCCGATTTGCAGAAGATCAAGGATGCGACCCCGAAAATCCAAACTGCGTTAAGGTCCAGCGGCTTTTGGATACGCTTTCCTACTACCGAAGCCTTGCGCGCTTTTGCCCGGTCGGAGAACTTTTGTCCACGATCTATGCCGAGATGAACCTTTACGCCGTCCTTGCAGGGCGCAGCCCGCTCCGCCGCGCCAACCTCAAAAAATTTCTGGCCGCGGCGCAGAGTTTTTCCGGCGGCGCATACCGAAATCTCTCGGAATTTCTGCAATATATTGAAACCATAAAAAGCGACGCAAAGCATCCGCTCACCAGCGCAAAACCCGAAACGGCCAATGTGGACGCGGTAAAAATCATGAGCATCCATCAGTCTAAAGGACTGGAATTTCCAGTCGTCTTTTTGGCGGGCGCGGCGAAAAAATATAACCTCACGGATGCGGACGCGCCGCTCCTTTACGGCGCCGAGTGCGGATTTTCCCTGATGCTGCGCGACGACAGCGGTTTCTGCGTGTACGACAATCCGGTACGCCGCGCCGCGGCGCTGCACATCCGGCGAAAAAACAAAGAGGAAGAACTCCGTCTTTTATACGTTGCCCTGACGCGTGCAAGAGAAAGACTGTACGTTACGGCCGACGCGGACGACCCCGAAACGCTGTTGCGGGACGCAAAGCTTGAACGGCTTCTCTGCACCGAGTACGCCGCCGTTTCCAAATCCGACTATTTTTCGCTCATTTTACTGGCGACCGGCGGCACAGACACCTCCGCGCTGCGTTTTCTCACGATTCCCTTTGAAAAAGCGCCCCAAAACAAGGGCGCCGACGCTTTGGCGCAGGACGTGCAAGACACCTCGGCCGGCGTCCCGGCGGACTATTCCGAGGAAGACGAGGCCGAAGCGCTGCGCGCGCGGTTCGATTTCCGCTATCCAAACGAGGCGCGGACGAAAATCCCAGCCAAACTTTCCATTTCTCTGCTCTATCCGGGCCTGCTTGACGATGAAACGGCGGAGTCGTCCATCGGCGGGCAAAAACTGCCCGCCGCAAAAGAAGCGCCCGCGTTTTTAACCGAGAGTGAAAACGACGCGGCGCGGCGCGGCACGGCCACCCATCTGTTCATGCAGTTTTTCGACTTTGAAAACGCGGCGGAAAACGGAGCCAGCGCTGAGCTTGAGCGCCTTGTCTCTCTCGGATTTCTCAGCCGCGGCGACGCGGCACTGGTCCGGCTGGACGAGATCGCGCGTTTTCTCGACAGCAAATTGTTTGCCAGTATGCGCGCGGCAAAAACGCTCTACCGCGAGCAGCGGTTCAATCTGGAGATGGAAGCGGCGCAGTTTGCCGAGGACGAAGCGCTGCGCGCAGAGCTTTCGCACGAACGGGTGTTGGTGCAGGGCGTGATCGACTGCTTTTTTGAGGACACGGACGGAAACATCATTCTTGTAGATTATAAGACCGACCGCGTTTTCGGCAGCCAGGGAAAGTCACGGCTCTTAGAAACGCACGGCGCGCAGCTTCGCTATTATGCGCAGGCGATCGAACAAATCTGCGGACGTCCCGTGCGGCATGCGCTAATCTATTCGCTCTGTCTTGGCTGCACGGTCGAAGCGGACGTAAACGGCCCCAAAAAAACGATAGACACCGGTTAAGCCCGCCGAAAAGTCAAAGGTTTTTCGGCGGGCACGCATATTTTTGCCTGTTTTGTCCGATATACGCGGGTATTTCGGCGGAATTTTGTCATTTTGGCGGTTGAAATCACAAGAAAAGCAGGGTATAATATTTTTGTAACTTTCATTTAACGAGGTGCGCTAATGAATCAAGAAACACTGGCTATGCTGACCGAAAAAGCAAAGCTTGTCCGGCGCGGCATCATCGAGAGTACGCACGCCGCCGGCTGCGGCCATCCAGGCGGATCACTTTCCATCGCAGACATCGTCACCTATCTCTACTTCAAAGAAATGCATATCGACGAGAAAAATCCCAAAATGGCGGAGCGCGACCGGTTTGTGCTTTCCAAAGGACACGCTGCGCCCGCACTATACGCGGCGCTCGCATACCGGGGTTTTTTCCCGCCGGAGGATCTAAAATCGCTCCGCAAAACAGCCAGCTATCTTCAAGGGCACCCGGATATGAAAGGCACGCCGGGGGTGGATATGACTACCGGCTCGCTTGGACTCGGGTTTTCGGCGGCCTGCGGCATTGCGCTTGCCGCAAAACTCTCTGAAGAAAGTTTCCGCGTATTCTGCGCAATCGGAGACGGAGAAAGCGAAGAAGGACAAGTCTGGGAAGCAGCCATGTTCGCGGCGCATTACGGCCTTGACAACCTCACCCTCTTTCTGGATCTCAACCATCTGCAGATCGACGGCGATATCCGCGATATCGTCGATCCCACGCCGCACGATCAAAAGTTCCTCGCGTTCAACTGGAACGTTCTGACCATCGACGGCCATAACTTTGAGCAAATAGAAAACGCGGTCGAAGCCGCGAAACAATGCGCCGGCAAGCCTACGGTGATTCTGGCAAAAACCGTTAAGGGCAAGGGCATATCGTTTATGGAAAATCAGGTTTCATGGCATGGCAAAGCGCCAAACGACGAGCAGTATGCCGCGGCCATGGCTGAGCTTGACGCATAAGGGGAGGACGGCAAAATGGCAGAAAAAACAGCGACACGGGAAGCTTTACGGTGCGGCGCTGACCGAACTTGGCGCCGAGTGCAAAAATCTTGTGGTCTTAGACGCTGACCTGGCGGAAGCGACGAAAACCTGTAAATTCAAAGCGGCGTATCCCGACCGCTTCTTCGACTGCGGTATCGCCGAGGGAAACATGATGGCCGTCGCGGCGGGCTTGGCCGCAGGCGGCATGATCCCGTTTGCCTCTAGTTTTGCGATGTTTGCGGCAGGCAGAGCCTTTGAACAGATCCGCAATACCATCGGATACCCGCATTTGAACGTCAAGATCGGCGCAACGCATGCCGGTCTTACGGTCGGCGAAGACGGCGCGACGCATCAGTGCAATGAAGACATCGCTCTGATGCGCACCATCCCGGGCATGACGATCATCAATCCCGCGGATGCAATCGAAACGCGCGCCGCTGTGCGCGCCGCCGCGGCCTATAAAGGTCCAGTATATCTGCGGTTTGGGCGTTATGCCGTGCCTGCGGTGAATACGGACGATTACAAATTTGAAATCGGCAGGGCCGTGGAACTGAAAGACGGCGAAGATGTAACTATCATTGCCACCGGCCTGATGGTGCACATGGCGCTCGAGGCCGCTGAAATCCTCGCGCCTGCCGGCATTCGCGCGCGGGTTGTCAACATGCACACCATAAAGCCTCTGGACGAAGAGGCTGTCCGCAAAGCCGCAAAAGAGACCGGCGCGATCGTCACGGCCGAAGAGCACAGCATCATCGGCGGGCTCGGAAGCGCGGTAGCAGAGGTACTCTGTGAAAAATGCCCCGTACCTATGCGCCGGGTCGGCGTGCGGGATAAATTCGGCAAAAGCGGACAGGTACCCGAACTGCTTGCAGAATATGGGCTGACCGCTGCCGGTATCGCGGACGCGGCAAAACAAGTTTTTGCGCTGAAAAAACAATAAAATAACCGATCTAAAGGCGTCAAAATAAATTTTACGCCTCAGTCTGTCGAAAAAGTATTTGCACAAATAAAATACTATAAAAGTTTCGTAAAAAAGCTGGCTTTGCCTGCTTTTTTTACACCTTGTGGCCGCACGAGTGCCGCATAAGCGGCGCGAAGACGCGGGTGAACGCGGTCTTTTCTGTCAAAAACTCCGTTTTTCGACAGTGTCAGGCGTCAAAATAAATTTACGCCTTTAGAATGTTCCGGCGAACCCGCGCCGCAGCAAGGCGTCCCCGGCTATTCTGTCATAAGCGTACCGAAAGTTCATCGAAAAAATACACATCCGACACATCCTAAAAAACGGATGTTCACAAATACGCGGTACACTGCTTAAAAAAGGGGGGGTATTTATGACGTATCTTGTAACCGGAGCCGCAGGTCACCTCGGCCACGCCATCATCCGCGCACTGGCCGAGAAAGGAGAGGATATCCGCGCACTGGTACTGCCCGGAGAAAAAAACATCGAAACCATTGCAAAATACGCGCAGGTCTACACAGGCGACGTCCGCCAGCCCGATACGCTGATCCCTTTCTTTGAAGGAACCATGCCGCGCACGGTGATTCACTGCGCGGGTATCGTCTCTATCGCTTCCAAATACGATCAGACCGTCTGGGACGTAAACGCGGGCGGCACAAAAAACGTCCTGGATCTCTGCAAAAAATACGCCGTACAAAAAGTAATCTACGTAAGCTCCGTGCACGCCATCCCCGAACTGCCCGCGGGACATACAATAACCGAAATACAAAATTTTGACCCGAACGCAGTGCACGGACTATACGCCAAAACAAAAGCCGCTGCAACGAAAGCGGCCCTGGAAGCGGCTGCGCAGGGACTGCCTGTCAGCGTCGTGCATCCGTCGGGCATCTGCGGCCCCTATGACCTTGGCCGCGGGCATCTGACGCAGTTAATTGTCGATTACTGCCGGCATCGCCTGACAGCGGCAGTCCGTGGCGGTTATGACTTTGTAGATGTTCGCGATGTTGCAGACGGCATTTTACGCTGCTGCGAAAAAGGCAAAAACGGCGAATGCTATATTCTTTCAGGCGCATACTGCACCGTGCAAGAACTGCTCGATCTGTGTAGCGAAATCACTGGGAAAAAGCCAGTCAAAACCATTCTGCCACTGTGGTTTGCCAAACTGACCGCTCCGCTTGCGGAACTCTACTATAAGCTGCAAAAACAGCCGCCGCTTTACACGCCTTATTCGCTCTATACGCTGGAATCCGGCACTTCTTTTTCGCATGAGAAAGCAACGCAGGCGCTCGGATACCATCCGCGTCCGCTGCGTCAAACGGTCGCAGATACTTGTAAATGGCTGAGCGCCGAGGGCAGGATCTAATACGAAAACGGTATGCATATTTTTTAGCCGTCGTTTTGAATATTTTGAATAAAAATAAAGATACAGAAAACCCATATTCAAAATCGACATCACGGACCGGTTGCCATCAGCCGCACTTGCATCCATTTTTTGCAACTCTGTAGAAACGGCGGGGACGACGTTCCCTACAAGTTGTGGTTTCAATTCCGTATATAGATGCTTTAATTTATGTTTTACGCTCACAGAGAACGCTCGCGCGTCATCCCCAGCGTTCCGCGATATGCCGCTGCAATAATTTCATACAAAGCCCGGGCGGCGTACGGCGCAAACAAACTTCTGCCTCCTATCTGAAAATCCCCCGAACATATGTTCGGGGGATTTTCATTTTACGCCTCGGAAAACATGTCTTTGCCAACGCCGCAAAGCGGGCACACAAAGTCGTCGGGAAGATCCCCATTTCGTGCCGGGAGCAATGCCCTGATCGGGCGCACCAGCTTCTTCGTCATACTCCCATCCGCAAACATCGCAAACGTACTTCATATTTTTTACCTCTCTTTTAAAAAATTTCAATAAGGGGCAAAACCCCGTTATTTAACGTTTCTGCGGCGGATTGTACCGCCGTCTAAAATACACCAAAACATCTTCATCTCGTTATAATCTGCGCCTGCCGGCACATGGAAACGATAGAAAATCCTCTGCGCCCGGCGCGGTCAGCCACCAATCGGTTCAAAATCTTCGGCGCCATGTTTGCACAGCGGGCAGATAAAATCAGGCGGCAGCGTTTCGCCCTCGTAAACATAGCCGCAAATCTTGCAGACAAACCCTTTTTTCTGCCCCTCGGCAGGCTGCGGTTTCGGCTTGATATGATCGAAATAATATTGATACGTCGCCGACGGCACCGTCGAAAGAACCGCCGCCTCGGTCAACTCAGCAACGAATACCGTATGCGTCCCGCAGTCGACCGTCTCCACAACATTTCCACAGAGATATGCGTTTGCATACCGCGTAAGGTACATCAGTCCGCTTTTGCCGCGCGCCGCATACTCGAAATCCACAAATTTATCCGTATCCCGCCCACTAACAAAACCAAAATGCTTGAAAATCTGAAACGGCGCGTCCTCCGTCAGCACAGACAGGCCAAACGTACCGGTTTTCAGAATCATATCATGCGTATGATTTTGCTTATTGACCGTAATCGAGATCCGATGCGGCGTATCGGTGACCTGAGCGGCGGTATTGATGATGCAGCCGTTATCCTTCCCATCCGCGCGCGCGGTCAGAACAAAAAGGCCGTAGGAGATCTTAAAGAGTGCGGACGGATCTACAAGCCCCGTCTCTTTTGCCTGCGCCGCTTCCGCTGCCGGCATGGACGCACGGATGGCCGCCGCCATCGCATCAAGCTCCGCCTCCTTTGCCGGCGTCAGCGCGGACAGGAGCGTGAGCGTCTCCTCCAACACCGTCATATTCCGGCACCGGCTGAGAATATCCCGCATCAGCGCACCGCTGGTGGGCGCCCAGGAGCCGTTCTCTATAAAAGCGACCGTGCGATTCTGTAAATTGTGCGCTGCGAGGTCGCGCAGCACTTCCTCCATCCGGATAAAGATACCGGCGTTATAGGTCGTGGAAGCAAAGACGAGGTGGCTCCAGCGAAACGCCTCGGCCACGATCACATCCGAAGGCGTCACCGAAACGTCGTACACAACGGTACGGACGCCCGCCTCGCACAGCTTGCAGGCAAAAAGATCCGCCGCCGACGCCGTATTGCCATAAACGGACGCATACGCGATCATGACCCCCTGCTCCTCCGGCGTATACGTGCTCCACTTTTGATATAAGGCCAGAAAATCGCCGAAATGCCTGCGCCATACAAAGCCATGCAAAGGGCAGACCGTCTCAATTTCCAAGGCAGCCGCCTTTTTCAGTAGCGTCTGCACCTGCACGCCGTACTTTCCCACAATATTGCAGTAATACCGGCGCGCCTCAGAGACGACGTCCCGCATAAAGTCCACCTCATCGGCAAACAGCGCGCCGTCAAGCGCGCCGAACGTACCAAACGCGTCCGCAGAAAACAAAATTTTATCCTTCGCATCATAAGTGACCATGACTTCCGGCCAGTGCACCATCGGAGCCATAACGAAATGCAGTTCATGCCGGCCGGTATTCAAAACGCTGGACTCGTCGACGATGTACGTACGCCCGCTGATATCAAAATCAAAGAACTGCCGGATCATCTTTTCGGTCTTTGTATTGCAGACGACGGTCGCCGACGAGTACATTCGGAGCAGCTGCGCAAGCGTCGCCGAATGATCGGGCTCCATATGCTGCACGACGACATAATCTAAGCTTCTGCCGCCGAGCAAATGACCGATATTTTCGAAAAATACCCCGCCGACCGCATGATCTACCGTGTCCATCAAAACGGTCGTATCATCCAGCAAAAGATACGAATTATACGATACGCCGCGCGGAACCGCATAGATGCCCTCGAACAGCGAAAGCCTGCGGTCATTGCCGCCGACCCAAAATAAATCTTTTTTTACGGCTCTTACGCAATACATTTTTGATTCACCTCTTGCATTTTTTTGTATTATAGCATATAATAGGGAAAAATTCTGTTGTAACCACAACGAAATCAGGAAAAAATATGGATATTTTTACCGCTGCCATGTCTTCTCCGGTCTTTTTCGGTTTACCGCCGGCAGAAGCAAAGAAAATTTTGAACTGCACGCACGCGCGCTTTTGCACCTATCGCCGCAATACGCGTATCGTATGCGGCGACGACGACGCGAAGCGGATTGGCATCCTTCTCACAGGCAGCGCGTTTATCGCGCGTGAGGATAAAAACGGAAACCGGTGCATATTGTCCGGCATAGAAAAGGACGATGTTTTCGGGCTTTCCATGCTGCTTTCCGAAACGCCTGAGGATTTGTTCATTTATGCGGGCGAATGCTGCACAGCGCTCTTATTTGGCGCGGAAGAACTGCTGTTTGGCTGCGATAACGGCTGTTTTGCCCACCGGCAGATGCTTTTTAATTTTATAACGCTGCTGTCGCGAAAAAACCTGAATCTTGTAAAAAAACTCCAGTATGTCTCCAAACGTTCGCTGCGGGCAAAAATCATTTCGTTTCTCTGCGACGCACGCGACGCAGCCGGGCAGGATACCTTTACAATTCCTTATAACCGTCAGGGCATGGCCGATTACTTGGCGGCAGACCGGAGCGCCCTGTCCGCGGAACTCTCCAGAATGCGGCGGGAAGGCTTGATCGAGTTTCAAAAAAACCGCTTCACGTTGACCGAAAAGCTGAAAGAACAGGAGGGCGAGACCGCGCTTTGCTATGCAGACAAGCTGCCATAAGCATGCCAGCGGCCCGAAAGAAAACGCAAAGAAATTTTTCAAAGTCATCCTTGACATTTTCCGCCAAATGCTATATACTGCATAATGAATAAAATACTGCAAGACTGGTTGACGGATACGGGAGAGCATTCTGCTGAATCACCGAAGGGGCGAAACTCTCAGGTAAAAGGACCGATATCCCGACAAACTCTGGAAAGCCGCAGGCACCGACGAAGCAATTTTGCATCCGCAAAAGAATCTTTCAGGTCAAAAGACAGAGTGTTCCCCCAGGGGAACGCTTGTTTTTTTACGGAGGAAGCTTATGGCCGCCTGCATTTTTATTTTGGAATTGATCGGCACGGTGGCGTTTGCCGTGTCAGGCGCGATGACGGCGCTGAAAAAAAACATGGACATTTTCGGCGTAGCGATTCTGGGGCTGACTACTGCCGTCGGCGGCGGCGCAATACGCGACGTGCTCCTCGGCGTTACGCCGCCTGCAACTTTTCGCGAACCGGTATACGCGATCGTGGCGATCGGCACGTCCATTTTTGTCTTTATCCCGTCCGTCCGGCATCTGCTGACAAAAAATCTGGTTTTATACGAACGCGTCATGCTCATTATGGACTCGCTCGGGCTCGGAATATTCACCGTCGTGGGCATCAGCGCGGCTTACGGCATTTCGGAGGATTTCAATCTGTTTTTGCTGCTGTTTGTGGGTATTGTCACCGGCGCCGGCGGCGGTGTGCTGCGCGATGTTCTGGCTGGAAACACGCCTTATATTTTTGTCAAGCACGTATACGCCTGCGCATCGGGGTTCGGCGCGCTTCTCTGCGCGCTTTGCTGGGAACCGCTTGGTGCAGCCGCCGCTATGCTGCTGGGTGCAGCCGCCGTCATTGCGCTGCGCTTTTTGGCCGCACATTTCCGCTGGAGCCTGCCGCGCGCGGGCCGGCATACGGACTGATTCGGCTTTTCAGCAAAGCATACACAGCTTCGCTTTTGCCAAGTAACAGTTACAACTGCATTCCCTAAAATATCCGGGAGGATCTCGTGAATAAAAAGAATTTAAAATGCGGCCTGTGGGCAGCGAATATATGAAGCAGTATAATCAGCTTCTCCGCTACGTTTTTCAGGTCACGGAGCAGGAATTGAATTCCATCGGCTGGCAGGAAAAAGAGATGATTCGCGCCAAATATCCGACCATGCAGAAAGCGGATGTGCTCGGATGGTTCGATCAGGAAAATTTAGTTTCCCAAGTCGCCGTATACCCTATGAAAGTGCGGATATTCGGCCGTACCTATGAAATGGGCGGCCTGACCGGCGTCGGTACCTATCCGGAATACTCTAATCAGGGGCTGATGCACAAGCTGCTTGAACAGGCGCTGAAAAACATGCGGAAAAAGGGACAGTATATCAGCTATCTTTTCCCGTACTCGATTCCCTACTACAGGCGAAAAGGCTGGGAAATCATATCGGATAAGATTTCCTATGAAATAGAGGACTATCAGCTTCCCAAAAACAAACAGGTCACCGGCGACGTCAGGCGCGTTGAAGCCGACAGCGAGGAACTGAAACGCACCTACGCAATTTACGCGCAGCAGACACACGGCGCGGTTCTGCGCGACGAGCTTGCATGGAACGAATATTGGCTTTGGGACTCGGACGACATTATGGCCGCAATCTATTACGATGAGAACAACGAGCCGTGCGGTTATGTGATCTACTGGATTGCCGATGACATTTTTCACATCAAAGATATGATTTTTACAAACGAAAATGCGCGGACCGGCCTTTGGAACTTTATATCCGCACATTTTTCCATGATTGACAAGGTGGTCGGCGATACCTACACGGACGAACCGCTCGCATTTCTGCTTGAAGACGCCAGCATAACGGAAACCATCTCGCCTTATTTTATGGCCAGAATTGTGGATTTTCCGGAATTCATAGCGAAATTTCCGTTTAAACCGCATTCGGGAGAAAGAAACTGGAAATTTATGTTGTCCGACCCGATGCTGACCTGCAATCAAGGCGCTTTCTCACTGAAGATTGATCCCTCCGGTAAAGGAAAGGCCGTCAAAATCGCGGAAAAATGCTCGGATTCGATCAGCATCCAGACGATGACGACTATGCTGATGGGCTATAAGCGTCCGGACTACCTTGCCAAAATCGGCCGCATCTGCGCGGACGACTCTACCATTGACATGCTGGAGGATTCAATCGAGCAGCAAACGCCCTATGTTTCCGATTATTTTTAATAAACGTACGCTGAAAGCAGCCGTAAAAACACAGCGCGCGGGCCAAACGCAGACGCGCCATGCGGCAGAAGCTTTATAGAATTCATAAGCAAACCGAAACAGGCTTTGATCCAAAAAGATCAAAGCCTGTTTCAATGTACGGCAGAAACCGCCGCTTTTTATATAACCGGGCTGCGTTTTACAGTCCTGCCGGCTGCGGGGGAAGCGTTTTAGCAAAGCGCTCGAGTTCTTCGTCGGTCGGAATATAATCGCTCATTTTCCCGTCATGGAATTTTTCATACGCGACCATATCGAAATAGCCTGTGCCGGTCAGTCCGAAAAGGATCGTCTTTTGCTCGCCGGTCTCCCTGCACCGGACGGCCTCGTCGATCGCGGCTTTGATCGCATGGCTGGATTCGGGCGCGGGCAAAATCCCTCCACTCTGGCAAATTCCTCCGCAGCGCGGAATACGGCGGTCTGCTCAACCGACACCGCTTCCATCAATCCATCATGATACAACTGAGAAAGGATAGAACTCATACCGTGATAACGCAGACCGCCCGCATGGTTCGGCGCGGGAATAAATCCGGACCCCAGCGTATACATTTTTCGCCATCGGGCAGATTTTTCCGGTATCGCAGAAATCATACGCAAACTTTCCGCGTGTCAAGCTCGGACAGGAAGCCGGTTCAACTGCCAGAATGCGGTAATCCGCTTCTCCGCGCAGCTTTTCTCCCATAAACGGCGCGATCAGGCCGCCGAGGTTGGAGCCACCGCCCGCGCAGCCGATGACGATATCCGGCTTTACCCCATATTTATCAAGCGCGGCCTTGGCTTCTAGACCGATGACCGATTGATGCAGCAAAACCTGCGCCAAAACGCTGCCGAGCACATAACGGTAACGGCCGCCGGAAGTAACGGCCGCCTCAACGGCCTCGGAAATCGCGCAGCCGAGACTGCCCGTCGTGCCCGGATTTTCGGCGAGGATCTTCTTGCCAACCTCGGTCGTATCGGACGGCGAAGGCGTGACCGACGCGCCGTAGGTGCGCATCACCTCGCGGCGGTGCGGTTTTTGCTCGTAGCTGACTTTAACCATATACACCTTGCAGTCGAGATCAAAATACGAGCAGGCCATGGACAGCGCGGTTCCCCACTGTCCGGCGCCGGTCTCGGTCGTCACGCCCGCAAGGCCCTGCTTTTTCGCATAATACGCCTGTGCGATCGCGGAATTCAATTTATGGCTGCCGCTCGTATTGTTGCCTTCAAATTTATAGTAAATATGCGCGGGCGTGCCAAGCTTTTTCTCAAGGCAGTATGCGCGCACCAGCGGCGAGGGGCGATACATTTTATAAAAATCGACGAGCGGCGCCGGGATATCGATAAACGGCGTGGTATCGTCCAGTTCCTGCTCGGCAAGCTCTCGGCAGAACACCTGCGAAAGATCGTCCAGCGTCACAGGCTGCATGGTTGCGGGATTGACCAGCGGCGCCGGTTTATTTTTCATGTCGGCGCGGAGGTTGTACCATTGTCTCGGAATCTCATCCTCGCTCAAATAGATTTTGTACGGGATCTCTCTCTTTTCCATTGCTTCACCTTTCTCCCCTGAAAATTTTTTTTCCGGCCGGGGCTGCCAAGTCGACGGTCAGGATAAAAAAATCCTCCTGTCCCGCCATAAATCTGCCGGGACAAGAGGTAAATACTCTTGCGGTGCCACCCTGCTTGACGCTTTCGCGCCCGCTCTGCGCATACAAACATATGCCTGCCTTTGATAACGGAGTGCCTCGCTCCGTACTGCATACTCGCATACGCTTTCAACAGTCCCTCAGGAGTCCATTCGAAACCCGCCGCCGCACCGCGATCCCACCATCCGCGGCTCTCTGTACCGGAAAACAAAGATTCTACTTACTCTCCCTCATCGGTTTAGTATATTGTATGCCATAGTTTCCTTTTTGTCAAGACTTTTATCAAAAATTTTTCCGAAATCAATAGACAGACACAAAAAGGGATGCCTGCGCATCCCTTTTTTGATTTCAGAACAGCGGTACAACCGCGCCGTCATATGTCTCGTTGATATAATCGCGTATCGCGTCGGACAAAAGCGTCTTGACCAGCGCCTGCACGGCCGCGTTCTGCTCGTTCCCCTCTTTGACGACAAGGACGTTCGCATACGTCTGCGCCGCCTCGGAGTCCGCCGATTCGGCAGCTAGCGCATCCGCCATCTTCAGTCCGCTTGCAATCGCATAGTTGCCGTTGATGACCGCCATGGCAACGTCATCAAGCACGCCGGGCAGCATAGCCGCTTCCATCTCTACAATATCGAGATTTTTGGGATTTTCAACAATGTCTTTTTTGGTCGCCGTCAGTCCCGCGCCATCTCTGAGCTTAATCAGCCCCTGTGCCTCCAGCAGCAGCAGCGCGCGCGCTTCGTTCGTCGCGTCGTTCGGCACCGCAACTTTCGCGCCGTCGGTCAGCGCCTCAATTGACTTGACCGTTCCGGCATAGATCGCATAGGGCTCATAATGAACTCTGGCAACCGCCGTAAGATGCGTGCCTCTGGACGCATTGAATTCCTCCAGATACGGCACATGCTGAAAATAGTTGGCGTCCACTTCCCCGTCTTCGGTTGAAGTGTTTGGGATGACATAGTCGTCCATCACCTTGATCACGAGCGTATAACCCGCTTCGCTCATCGCCGCTTTGCACTGTTCAAGAATCTGTGCATGCGGCGCGGAGCTTGCAGCCACCGTGATCGTTTTGTCGTCCGTCTTGCCGCAGCCGGCAAGACCCGCGCAGAGCAGCAGTGCCGCAAACGCGATAGCAATGAATTTTTTCATAACCATTTCTCCTTTTATGTAAAAAATTTGGAATCGTATTTATTTGCGGATCCGTTTGTCACTGGTCCGCGCCACCGCGCTGAGAACCTCCTGCATGATCTGCACAAGCACAATCAGCAAAAGCGAGGAAGCATACATCATCGTCGAATCAAAGCGGTACAATCCATACTGGATCGCAAGCTGCCCAAGTCCGCCGCCGCTGATGAGATACGTCATCGGCGTGTATCCTAAAATCGTCGTCATTGCGATGGCTGATCCGACGATAAGGGATGGCTTCGCCTCGGGAATCAGAACCTTATAGATCATCTGAAAATTGTTTGTTCCCATTGACTGCGCCGCTTCGATCACGCCCGGATCCACTTCTTTCAGCGAGGACTCGATCATACGCGCCACAAACGGCGCGGCGGCAATCACCAAATACACCACAAACGCACGGTTGCCAAGCTTTGTACCCACGATCAATTTTGCCACCGGCTGTGTTATGACCAGCAAAATGATAAAGGGTACCGAACGCAGAATATTGACGATGACGCCGATCACAGTATTCAAAAGCGGATGCGGAAAAATGCTGCCGCGCGCCGTACCGTACAGGATCACGCCAAGGGGAATTCCGATCAAATAGGAAAAAGCCGTCGCCATAACCGTGACCCAGAGCGTATCTGCAACGCCCCAAAGCAGCATCGGCGCCATCTGTTCCCATGTCATAGAGCGGCCACCTCCTCTTCAATAGCAATATGATGCCCGTCAAGATAATTCAGAATGCGCGCCTGCGCGCTTTCGTCTACAGGCAACTGCAGCACCATCTGTCCATACGCGCGGCCATCCAGCGATTTCGTATTGGCAAAAACGATATTGACCGCCGCCCGGCATTCCATCGTCATATTGGAGATGACCGGCTCCGCCGTATCGCTGCCGTCGAACGTGATTCGGATGCAGCGGCGTCCCAGAACGCTCTCGATCCCCTCACCGGCAGGCATAATCAGCCGCCTGGCAATCTTGGATTTCGGATGCAGAAATACCTCCGACACAAGCCCCTCTTCTGCAATCTCCGCCGCGTCGATGACCGCCACGCGGTTGCAGATCTTTTCGATCACCCGCATCTCGTGCGTAATGACGATGATCGTCACTTTCAGCCGGCTGTTGATCTCCTTCAAAAGCTCCAGAATCTGCGCGGTCGTGGTCGGATCCAGCGCGCTTGTGGCCTCGTCGCAGAGCAGCACGCGCGGCTCGGTCGCAAGCGCTCTCGCTATGGCGACGCGCTGCTTCTGCCCGCCCGAAAGCTGCGACGGGTACGAATTTTCCTTGTCCGCAAGACCTACCATGCCGAGAAGCTGCCGCGCACGGTCGCGCGCGCTTTTTCTATCCGCACCCGCGATCTCGAGCGGATACAGCACATTTCCAAGCGCGGTACGCTGAGACAAAAGATTAAAACTCTGGAAGATCATGCCCATTTTCTGCCGCGCGGCAAGAAGCTCTCGCCGGGACAATGTGGTCATCGACCGTCCGTCGAAGATCACTTCGCCCTCCGTCGGCGTCTCAAGCAGGTTGATACATCGCACCAGCGTGGATTTCCCCGCGCCGGAAAGCCCGATAATGCCGAAAATATCTCCGTCGCCGATCGTGAGATTGATCCCGCGGATCGCTGTAAACGCGCCCGCCGCGCCCCTATAAGTTTTCGTAAGGTTTCGGATCTCGATCATAGCATATCCTTTCGGATTTTTTGAATTTCAAAAAAAATAAGCGAAAAACCTCTCGGTTCTCCGCTGTAAAAAATACAGATTGAAGCGAACCCGCGAGCGTTTCAAGCATGACAAAACGTGTACATGGACATCTCCATGCACATGCGCATCGTCATTGTGAAACAAGCGTTCATACGGCGTCTCCCAATCCATCCCATGCGCACAGCCCCAAAAAGCCGCGCACGCAAAAACTTTTGATAGAAAGATTATAAAACGCAACCGCAAAAATGTCAACCCATTTTTCTCAATTTTTTATTTTTATTGAGTTGCGCCATAAAATCACCGCATAAAGTGACGATTTTGCAGCAGTTAAAATAAAACGAAAAATTTTTTTCCTTTCTGTTGACAATTTTCAAAATAAAGGGTATACTAACGATGTATAAGCAAAAGCAATGAAGAGAAGAGTACCCGCAGATGGTAGGCAAAGCGAGCCGCGGACGGTGTGAGCGCGGCGCGGATTCTGCGGAGAAGAACGTCTCGGAGCCGCTGCCCCAACGATCAGCGCCCGGCAAACGCCGGCCGAAAAGCTCAAAGTCAGGCTTTTTCCTGCGCGGATCCAGTAGGCGCAGACGTGCGCGGCGCGTTAAAGCCGCAATGTATGGAGCCTTGCCGCATATGCAGCGGTTTCCGTACAGACAGAGCGAACCGTAACGGTTCAGTTGGGTGGTACCGCGGAAGTGTCTTTCGTCCCATGTGGACGAAAGACTTTTTTATTTTCCAAAACCAACCGGCCGCTCCGATTCCAAAATTTATTTTGGCGAGGTATTCTATCCTATGAAAAGAACAAAATACTGCGGCCTATTTTCCGAAAGCGACATTGGGAAAACGGTTGTAGCCTGCGGCTGGACATCGACCAAGCGCGATATGGGCGGTGTCATATTTCTCGACCTTACCGACCGCGAGGGCACGCTTCAAGTGGTTCTGGACGCAGCGAAAATTCCCGAGGCGCAGTTCAAAACGGCAGAGGAACTGCGCAGCCAATCGGTCATCGAGGTAGAAGGGATCATCCGGCTGCGCGCAGCGGACACAGTCAACGAAAAACTGTCTACCGGGAAAATCGAGCTGCTTGCGGCGCATCTGCGCCTGCTCAGCATGGCGGCCCCCCTGCCCTACCCGATCGAGGACGGAGACAGCGTGCGCGAGGATCTGCGCCTGAAATACCGCTACCTGGATCTGCGCCGGCATGGCCTGCAGGAAAATCTGAAACTGCGCCACCGCATCCTGCGCGCGGCGCGCGATTATCTGGACGAAGCCGGTTTTATGGAAGTCGAGACGCCGATGCTGACCAAATCCACGCCGGAGGGGCGCGTGACTATCTTGTGCCCAGCCGCGTGCATCCCGGCAGCTTTTACGCGCTGCCGCAGTCCCCGCAGATCTTTAAGCAGCTTCTGATGGTGGGCGGTATTGACCGCTACTATCAGGTTGCGCGCTGTTTCCGCGATGAGGACCTGCGCGCCGACCGCCAGCCCGAATTCACGCAGGTGGATATGGAAATGTCCTTCGTCGAACAGGAGGACGTGCTCGTACATCTTGAGGGGCTCTTCAAGCGGATCGCCAAGGAAGTCTGCGGCCTTGAATTTCCTGAGCCGTTCGAGCGCATTACATGGAATGAAGCTATGGACAAATACGGCTCTGACAAACCGGACCTGCGTTTTGCCATGCCGATTACCGACATCACCGAGATTGCGGCCGGCTGTTCGTTTACCGTTTTTTCGGGCGCAGTGAAAAAAGGCGGCGTGGTCCGCGCGATCAATATCAAGAATACGGAACTGACGCGTTCGCAAATTGAAGAACTCACTAAAATCGCCGTTCAAAACGGCGCGAAAGGGATGGCGTGGATCGCTGTGCGGCCAAACGGAGAACTCTATTCGGTTCTGACCAAATACTTTAAACAGCAAGAACTCGACCGCATCCTGAAAGCGCTGGACGCGCAGCCGGGCGACTTTTTGATCTTTTCCGCGGATAAACTGGCCAACGTCCGCCGCGTGCTCGGCGTGCTCCGTCTGGCCGCGGCCGACATGCTCTCCCTGCGCGACCCGCAAAGCTACAAATTTCTGATCGTCACGGATTTCCCGCAGTTTGAATACTCCGAAGAGGAAGCGCGTTATATCGCGATGCATCATCCTTTCACCATGCCCTACGAGGAGGACATTCCCTATCTTGAGTGCGCGCCCGAACGCGTGCGCGCGCAGGCCTATGATTTTGTTCTCAACGGCGTGGAACTCGGCAGCGGAAGCGTGCGGATTCACGACAGCGACATTCAAGAAAAAATGTTTCGCGCGCTCGGCTTTGACGCACAGCAAATCGAAGAACGCTTTGGATTTATGGTCGGCGCATTCCGGTACGGAACGCCGCCGCACGCAGGATTTGCGTTCGGTCTCGACCGCCTGACTATGCTGCTTTCCGGCGCGTCCTCTCTGCGCGACGTCATCGCATTTCCGAAAATCAAAGACGCCTCCTGTCCTATGACCGACGCGCCCGCGCCGGTAGATGAAGAACAACTCAAAGCGTTAGAACTCGGGCAGCCCGCCGCGCAGAAAGTCAAAAAGGCCGCCGCAAACAAGAGCGGCGCAAAAATTGACGTGGAGCGTACGGCGCGCCTTGCGCGGCTGTCCCTTTCCGCGGACGAAAAGGACAAAATGCGCGCCGAACTCGAAGCGATGCTGCAAATGGCCGATACGCTTGCCGAACTCGACACCGAAGGCGTCCCGGCCGCAGCGCTGATCGGCGGCGGACAAAATGTTTTTCGCCCCGACGAAATCCACAGCGCATTTACGCGGGACGAAATGCTCCGCGAGGCGCCCTCGGCGGCGGACGGCTACATCACCGTGCCGAAAACAGTACAGCAAGGAGGACGGTAAAATGGAAAATCTGACCAAACTGACGCTTTGCCGGCAAACCGAACTCCTGCAAAGCGGAGAGATTCGCGCTTCTGAACTTACCGAAGCATACCTTAAAAACATCGAGCAAACCGAAGACAAAATCGGCGCTTATATCACGCTGACAGCCGGGCAAGCCATCGAAAAGGCGGCCGAAATCGACCGCCGGCGCGCGGCCGGTGAAAAGCTTTCTCCGCTTGCCGGCATTCCGGCAGCCATCAAAGACAACATCTGCACGCGGGGGATCAAAACGACCTGCGCTTCCAAAATGCTGGAAAACTTTACGCCGCCCTACGACGCGACCGTCGTTCAAAAGCTTGCGGATACCGTTCTGCTCGGAAAAGTGAATATGGATGAATTCGCTATGGGCTCGAGCACAGAAAACTCGGCCATGAAAATCACCCGAAATCCCCACGACACGAGCCGGGTGCCCGGCGGTTCCTCGGGCGGCAGCGCCGCCGCAGTTGCGGCCGGCGAAGCGGCCTTTGCGATCGGAAGCGACACCGGCGGTTCCGTCCGTCAGCCCGCCGCTTTTTGCGGCGTCGTCGGCGCAAAGCCCACTTATGGAAGCGTATCCCGCTACGGCCTGATTGCGTTTGCGTCTTCGCTCGACCAGATCGGTCCGCTAACCAAAACCGTGCGCGACAGCGCACTGGTACTGGACGCGATCAGCGGCTACGACGAAATGGACTCGACCTCCGCCATGCGCGCATACGAAAGCTGCGCAAAGGACATAAGCAAAGGCGCGAAAGGTCTCAAAATCGCCCTGCCCCGCCAGTTTTTCTCGGCCAAAGACAGCGAAGTACAAAAAGCGCTGCTCCACGCCGTCGAACTTTTGAAGGACGCCGGCGCGGAATTCAAGGAAATATCCATGCCCGCGCTCGACTTTGCGCTGCCCGCCTATTATGTGATTTCGGGCGCCGAAGCCTCCTCCAATCTTGCGCGCTTTGACGGCGTGCGCTACGGACGGCGCGCCGCCAGCTTTGAGGACATCTCCGATCTCTATGTCCAAAGCCGGAGCGAGGGCTTTGGAGAAGAAGTCAAGCGCCGCATCATGCTCGGCACGTTCGTGCTAAGCGCCGGCTATTACGACGCCTACTACAAAAAGGCGCAGCAGGTGCGCGGTCTGATTATCCAGCAGTTTGAAGAAGCGCTGTCCGGCTGCGACTGTATTTTTGGCCCCGTCGCACCGGGCACGGCCTACAAAATCGGCGAAAAATCCGCCGATCCTCTGGAAATGTACCGCGGCGACATTTATACGGTGCCGGTCAACATTGCGGGGCTGCCCGCAATCTCTCTGCCCTGCGGCCGCGGCGAAGGGAATCTGCCCATCGGCGCGCAGTTTATCGGCCGCCGTTTCGACGAAGCCACTATTTACCGGGCGGCCGCCGCGCTTGAAGACGCTGCCGGTACGGCGGATAAAATTTTAGCGGGAGAGGGGGCGCAGTTATGAACACCGCCTATGAAATGGTCATCGGTCTGGAAGTCCATGTGGAACTGAAAACCAAAACCAAAATTTTCTGCGCCTGCCCAACCGCGTTCGGCGCAGAACCGAACACACACGTCTGCCCGATCTGCCTCGGATATCCGGGCACACTGCCCAAACTGAACGGCGAAGTCGTCCGCTATGCGATCAAAGCCGGCCTTGCAGCAAACTGCAAAATCGCAAATTACTCCAAACAGGATCGAAAAAATTACTTTTATCCCGACCTGCCAAAAGCCTATCAAATCTCTCAATACGACCTGCCGTTGTGCAGCGACGGTTTTTGAGATCGAAACGCATTCCGGCTCGAAAAAGATTCGGATTACGCGTATTCACATTGAAGAGGACGCGGGCAAGCTGGTGCACACCGACAAAGGGACGCTGTTTGACGCCAACCGCTGCGGCGTACCCCTGATCGAAATCGTTTCCGAGCCGGACATCCGCAGCGCGGAGGAAGCGGTCGCCTATGTCAAAAAACTCCGCGCGCTGATGCTGTACGCAGGCGTGTCCGACTGCAAAATGAACGAAGGCTCCCTGCGCTGCGATGTGAACCTGTCCGTGCGGAAGCGCGGGGAAGAAACGCTCGGTACGCGCACCGAAATGAAAAACATCAACTCGTTCGCGTTTATCGCCAAGGCGATCGAATACGAATTTGACCGGCAGGTTGAAGAACTGGAAGCGGGCAACAAAATTATCCAGGAAACCCGCCGCTTTGACGCCGCTTCCGGCAAGACCTTTTCCATGCGCTCAAAAGAGGACGCGGACGACTACCGCTATTTCCCCGACCCGGATCTTGCGCCGATTATCACAAGCGAAGCGCGTATCCGCGAACTTGCAGACGAAATTCCAATGCTGCCCGATGCGCGCAAGCAAAAATATATGTCCGAATATGCGCTGACCGCTTACGATGCGGAACAAATCTGCGCTTCACCGGACACAGCGGCCTATTTTGAGCATGCCGCGGGCGCTTCCCGCTATCCGAAAACCGTCGCAAACATGATGATTTCGGAGGCTCTACGCTATGGCGGCGAGGACGGGGAAATTCCGTTGGCGCCGCAAGCGCTGGCAAAAATCGCGGATATGGCCGGCGACGGCACGATCAATTCAGGCACCGCAAAAAAACTGATCGCCGAATGCGCCACAGGCGCGTGCGACCCTGAAGTGATTGTCAAAGAACGCGGGCTTGCGCAGATTTCTGATCCGGAAACGCTGACCCGTCTCCTGAAAGAAGCTTTGGAAAACAACCCGAAAGCCGTTGCAGACTTCCGCGCGGGCAAAACTGCCGCGGCAAAATCCATTATCGGCGCCGTTATGGCCAAAAGTGGCGGAAAAGCCAACCCCGCGCTCTGCAGTCAATTGCTCGACACGCTTTTAAAATAAAATATATCCGCCTCAAAGTCATAGTGCCAAAAAGTCATAGTGCCAAGACGGATATGACCGCATTCATCTGCGGCTCAATCCTTTCCGAAACATTCGCAAAAACGCATGGCGCGCAAAAACTTTAGGATCTCGAACCGCAGAGGATGTCAAAAGTGACGTTCTCTGCGATTGTAAGAAAACCAAAGATTTTTTGACAGGAACAGCTTGGTTCGATTGCACGCGCTGCACAAGCGCCGCTTGCCAAGCCGAAATGCGCATCACAAACGGACCCGTGCCGCTTGTGATGCGCATTTTTATTTTACGCTTTGTTCCGTATAGTTTTTCAACAGATTGAGGGAACGCCGAAGAGACGTTCCCTCAATCTGTTGAATACGATGTACATCGCAAAATGCTCGAAGCAACGCATGCCGCCGCGGGCGTCTCAGACGGCGGTTTTTTGCGTCCATTTCAAAACTTAAGATTTTTTCGACAAAGAGCGGATAAATGTGCCGTGGCTCGACTGTTTTTTTACCGGTACTTTTCAGACCGGGCAAAATCCCCCGCGTGCCTTGAAACACAAAAGCCGGGAAACGCTGTACCTGCAAGGCTTCCCGGCTTTTGGAACATCTGAAAACACGCAGGATTTCAATCAAAAATTTTGTGCCCGATATTATGATTTGGGACTTTTTTATTATGATTTGTATTTTTTTCCCAATTTTCTATGACAAATCCAAAATCGTGTGCTTTAATACTGCCATCCTGCAGGATAAACAAATTTTTGGAAGAAAAATTAAAGGAGACACAAAAAAATGTGTTATTTTGAAGACTGCGAAGACCGCTATTGGCCGCCGGAAGACAACACACCCGACTGCCCATGCGACTGCGACAACAGCACCGACACCGGCAATACGAACCCGGGCGGCACTGGTACCACCAATCCGGGTAGCGGCCATATTTGTATCTGCAACTGCGACGACTGTGCGGACGGAATCTGCGGCACGACCCGGTATTATAAACCCGGCGAAAGCTTCTGCTTGTATAACGCTTCTCATTCCGATCTCTATGCATGGTCAACAGAACCCTCGATCATATTTGTCGGAACCGATGGCAAAGCGGTTGCCATTCGCGAGGGCAGCGCCTATATCTGCATTCGTTCCCGCTCCAATCCCGCGTTCCGCCGCTGTATACGCGTCGTTGCGACCAATACTCCGCCTGCACCGACTTTCCCATGTCCATCGAAATTTGCGATGAAAACGGTACGCGTCTTTCTATTTTAGGATTCGACTGCTGCTGGCAGATGGAAGCCGGCGAGCAATATCAGTTCCGCTACCACATTGCTAACCAATCCGGAAATCCTGAGGTCAAATGGTCCGTTGACGACCGTTCCGTGCTTCATGTGGATCAAGATGGACTGGTTACTGCTGTAGGTATTGGAGAAGCGATACTTACAGTTTCTTTAAAGAATTCTGACAAACATTGTACATTGGATATTTCTGTGGATGGATATAAAAACAATTTTATTCTTTATAACGAATTTTCTGTCGATAATACTCATATGACGCATACTTCTCTTTACAATGATGTCAATTCTGGATTGATGGTAAAATATTATATGGCTGATATTGATGCTTTTAAAATAGCTAGAACGGAATCATATAAAAAGGGGATACAAAAAAATGCGATTGCAACATGGAAACAATCCATTCGATATGGAACCAACGCCGCACTTTTTGGTGGAAATTATGATTTCCCCACTATAGTTATTTATAATGGTGAAAGCTTACAATATAATTACGCTACTGATACTCCTGTTTTTCCTGTTTGCCCTTCAAACGGAGATTCAGTTGGTGGTTTTAGCTTATTTCTCCAATACAATGAATCTTCAGAGCCAGTATTATTTACAAGAAAAAAACATTTATGCAATGATACAGAATCCCAAGCAATATCATCGCTTTGCCAGAGTCAAGTAAAAAATATTAAATTCGGAATAGGAGGTATGGACTTAATATCAGATTCTTCTTGTACAAATTTGGACGATTTTGTTGAAAAAATTACTCAAGCCTATATGTATAATGAAAATGGCGAATTTGAGCGATGGAGTGAGCCTGTTATAATGGCTTCTAATCATTATTGCCCCAGAACCGTTCTTGGATATAATTCAACTGCAAAAAAAGTAGTATTGGGGTAATTTTTCATTCTGCAACATATAAAAGCAAATTCAGAAAATATTCAGGAGTTTACGAACTCAGAAGCACAGCAATCTGGTTATGAAAACGCTCGAAAATGGTCTCGAAATGGCTCTAATCTATATTCTGCACGCCAGATTATGAAATATCTTGGTTGCGATAAGATTCTTAATCTGGATGGTGGTGGTTCTACGCGTATTGCATATAAAACGGGAAATAGAAACACTTTTAAGTATGCTGGAACGCGTGAGGTTTTTGCTGACATTTTCATTCGAGAAAATTTGCATTCTGATATTATTTGGGCAACAGATCTCTGCTAAAGAACGATAGAAAGCAAGGACGCGTTAGCGTCCTTGCTTTCTAAAAAAGACAAATTTTCTATCGTTGGCCACAGCATATGATCCGGATAAAACATATCACTTTCCTGTGAAAGCATCCAATGTTCATATGCATGAATTTGAGCAAGATAATGATCGTCCAAAACTACAACGGCCAACGGTTCCCCCCACCCCGATGTATAATAAGTATATCCGTTGTGCACAAAGCGTCTTTCAAAGTTTATTATTTGCCTGACGGTCGATTCATCAATGGAAGCTTCCGAATAATAGAGTGTACTCAGACCCTCAAAACACAGATATTCTCTCCACTCGCCGAGGTCTCCTGTATCCGGATCAATATTGGAACGTCCGTATACATTTCCATCTTCTTTCATATACCATGCGGTCGGGTACTTTGTGCATACCATCGTATATTTCGGCTTTTCAGGAACTGTTTCGGTTCCGGATAAAGGCAGAACATGCTGTATCGGGACGCATTGGTTTTTCAACGGCGATTCCAGCGAAAGAAAATGATGATGATAGATGATGCGTATCCCCTGCGTGTCGCCGCTTAAAGTTTCGCGGCACACAGCGAAATATCCCGGTTCACAACTTATTTGCGCCTGAATACATGCGTCGGAAACCGTACGAGCCGTTCCCGCAGCATATTGTAGATACGGTTTATTTTCATGCCGGTAAATAATGGATTTTTGATCCAAATCAACCCAATCAAATAGCCATTCCGCGCCGCGGATACAATATTCGATACAGACTGCGCGTGAATTTTTCAAATTCACAATCGGGGGCGAACTTAATTTTTCCGGACTTTCCCATACGAACGCGCTGTTGTCCGTATATGTAAACCGCACGCCGGTATACTCGCCCATTTCATTTTGCAAAACATCGCAGTAGATATTCGCTTTTGTATCCCATACAGCTGCATTAGATATGGAATCTATTGTTGCGGCTGTATCATCGGATTCTCTCATCAAAAAATTATAGCGATAAACCATCGTAATTTGTGGAGCGCCGTCCATTGCTGTCTCACGGTATATATCCAAATATCCCAGTTCGTGTTTTGCTTCTGCATGAACTTCCGAATGAATAGAAACCGTGCCGACGGTGTAAGATAACTGACATTCATTTTTATGCCGATATACAATTGTTTGTTCGTTCAAATCAATCCAATCAAACAACCATTCCGAACCGCCGGTATAATATTCAATCATGCAATTCGCATCCAAATGTTTTTGTCTGACAATCGGAGGTAAAACCGATTCAACCGGACATTCCCAGGTGTATGTATCGCCGTCCACATAGGTAAAACGGACGCCCGTATAATTCCCCGCTTCGTTTTGCAGAAGCTTATAAACCGGCTTCGTTATACTCGGTTCGCTGGGCGGCGCTGTCGTAGGTCCGGCTGTTGATTCAAAGGCTAATTTCGTGGAATCCGGTATATTCTCCATCTCCGTATGCTCGGACACACCGGTCATATCCGAAGATTTCGGGCCTTTTGTTTCTCCGCCGCAGGACGCAAAGCAAAAAAGCGCCGCAGCCAGGAATATAGCCGTCGGAATTCCAAACCGTTTCATACGCTGTCTCTCTTTCATCTTTTTTCACAAGGACTGTAATAGCCGCCTCGTATTTTCAGTATATTCCAATTAGAAGTAAAAAATGTAAAAATAAGCTTAACTTAAATGGGAACCAAGGAATTAAGTTATGACAAAAATCAGCGTCGAAAAAGCTTTCAGAAGAAAATACATTTTTCCAAATGCTTTTCATTTTTCGCCGCAATATGATTTCGACCCGAATATATCCCAATTGCGTGCCATAATCGACAAAAATCATATATGCAGCAAAGTTTGTGCGTACTGCTTTTCAGTCCCATTTTGGAACAATTATAACACATATATCACGATCTGTCAAGATTCAGTTAAATATTCTATGTTTCGCAATCAACCCGGTACTATAAACACGGCGAAAGCTTCTGCCTGTATGACGCTTCTCATTCCGATTATTATGCATGGTCACAGAACCCTCAATCATATTGTCGGAATCGACGGCAAAGCGGTTGCCATTCGCGAGGGCAGCGCTTATATCTGCATTCGCTCCCGCTCCAATCCCGCGTTCCGCCGCTGTATACGCGTCGTTGCAACGAATACACCGCCTAATCCAAACCGTACTAATATGAAAAGCTGAAATAAACGGAAAAATTATAGGAGCGTTCAATAATCAATCTTGTATTTCTTGATGAAATTTGAACCAGTGAGGTTTAATGAAATGAAAAGATATTTGAGAATACTACAGACAAGACATTAAGCAACAATTTGAAAGAATTAGAAATGGATAAACTGATTAAGAGAAAAGAATATTCTCAAGTACCGCCCAAAGTCGAGTATTCTCTACCCTAAAGGAGAAAATCACTTGTAAAGTTTTGAATCAGTTATGCCCAGGGAAGGAAAAAATAGAACTTGATTTTAGGCGCGGTGTAGATAGCAACCCCAGCCGGGGCGGTATGGCTCTGCGATTATCAAGGCGGGCAAGCCCCAGAGGTGCTTGCCCGCCTCCTTTGATTTTAGTCGGGGGCTGGGAGTCGAAATCGGTCTCAATTTGAAACCGATTTCGACTAAAACCTACATCAAATCGAGACACGATTTGACGAGGCTCTGGGACTTAAAAAGGTTGCATTTCCTCCATTTCTATGATACTATTTTGATACTAAACCCAAAACAGAGGGTGAAATCTGCTGTATCAAGATATTAGGGGCGGGCTGTAAGTCCTGCCGCGAGCAGTATGAGAATGCGAAACAAGCGGTAAGAATATGGGATTTTCCGTAGAAAAACTATGACGGGGACAAGCTTTCATGCAACAGTGCCTTTATAGGAGCCTATGATGGTGATAAGTGCATAGGTTTGTCCATTTTGCAGCAAGCGATGCTTCAATATATGTATTTGTTATTAAATAAAAGTTAATGCAGATTGCAGAGGACACCACATTGAAACGAGGTTGATAGAAAAATCAAAAGAAGTAGCGATTAAACAAGGATACCGCGGACTGTATACGCAAGGGCAGAATAACATCCTCGGCGCTTGCCGGTTTTACCTGAACAAGGATTTTGTTATCGGAGGACTCGATACAACGTGTATCAGGGCACACCCCAAGAAGGGAAAAAAGACATTATATTTTACTGCGAAGCGAATTAAATTTTGTTTCATGTCTAAGTACACCTGATGTATGGCATCACAGCAATGGAATAATAAAAAATATATGATTAGGAGGGTTGCACACTGTGTCTAATTGGAATCCTGAAAAGTATTTATTATTCAAAAAACAACGCACACAGCCGGCAATCGACCTTGCAAACCGTGTGCGGGATTGCGACGCCCAAACAATTGTAGATGTTGGCTGCGGTCCTGGCAACAGTACGGCTGTTTTGAAAGACATTTTCCTGCATGCAAAAATAATGGGAATTGATAACTCTGATAACATGATCATGAAAGCAAAGGAAAAGTATGCGGACATTAATTTTTCGGTATGCAGCGCTGAAGATTTAACCGGAAGCTATGATCTGATATTCTCAAATGCCTGCCTGCAATGGATTCCAAGTCATGAAACGTTGATTCCCCGGCTCATGCAAAGACTGACCGTGAACGGTGTGCTGGCGGTGCAAATGCCGATGAACCTGAATGAGCCGCTGTTCCGCATCATCAAAGAGGTTGCAGCGAATTCGAAATGGAATTTTGAAAACGGCTGTTTTGAGACAAACGATACGCTTTCCCCGCAAGAATACTTTGATATCCTGTCTTCCTGTTCCAGTCATTTTGAAATGTGGGAAACTGTGTATTATCACGCAATGCCGTCCCATGAACACCTAATCGAATGGGTGCGCGGTACTCGTCTGCGCCCCTATTTAGATGCGCTGGACGAAAAAGAAAAGGCGGAATTTGAGGGCGACATTTTAACAAAAGTAAAGGAATCCTATCCTTTCACTGCAAGCGGCGAGGTTATTTTAAAATTCCGGCGGTTTTTCTTTGTAGCACATAAATAAAAGTTAGTCGGATAATAAAGCATATGGGGATGAACAGATTGCATGGTGAATAACTGAAACAGGCTTTGTTCTCCATATTAGCTGAAAAAGATGCAAGGCTGATGGGAATTGCCGATTTATCTGAGGTTATCAGCGAACCGATGCAAACAGGTGTATCGGTGGCTGTTCTCCGTCTTCGTATGCAAAGATTCACCGGTCATATCCGAGGTTTCCAAAGCTTTCGTTTCCCTGCCGCAGGATGCTAAGCAAAAAAACGCCGCGGCCAAGAATAGGCCGCCAAAGTCAAAAACCGTTTCATATGCTGATTTTCTCCCTCGATTTTAGGATGTTTTATTTTAAAATCATAAATTCACAAAAATACTTACCCGTTATCTCTTATATATCGGAACAATTATAATACATATAAGATGCAATGTCCAGGATGGAAAAAATTCTGTTTCTCTGCTGCAAAGCGGCGCATGTACCGCAGCGCAGCGTTTCTGCCATTTGAAAAGCGCTTCGAAATGCATTTGCATTTCGAAGCGCTTTTCAAATCCTGATTTCATTTTTTCAGCAGCTTGAATACCGGCCATGTGGAAACATCGCTGCGGGAAGCCGAATCCAACGTATCATGAACGGCCGCACCCTCGTCCGCGTTATAAAGCACCGGATAAAACCGCCCTTCCGACTCAAAAGATTCTCCAAGCAGCGCTTTCGGCACGGCAAGCTCATACAAAATGCCAGTATCGTCCGCATTCCCGTCCACGCTCCCTTTGACCGAAATCGCGCAGCGCACCTGATCGGCGGAAAGTTCCTCTGTGATCCGCGATCCACGGCCATACGCAAGCGATTCCACAGTGGAAAGATTCATCACAACTTCAAGAAAAGTATTGTCCTGCACCTCGCCGGTTGCGATGCGCAGTGTCATGGCGTCCTCCTCCGTAATACAGGCATCGATCCGCTCTACCAAAAAATACACGTTTTTCATCATCATGCGCAACGCGGATACTGGCCGACGCATCTGTTTTTGAACCTACAAAGATCGCCTCGTCGCCCGTCCAGTCGGTATTATTGCCGTTAACGCGAATCCGGGTATAGGGTGCATTGATACTGTGATTCAAGTGCAGTACCATAAGATTGATTTCGCGTGTGTCTCCATCGGCCGGACTGCCAACCACGGCGGCCAGCGTATGCGTACCAAGCAGTTCCAGCCCGCACCACGTGCCGCGGACGCTCGCGGAATATACGCGCCGGAAATCACGCGCTTCCCCGTCGCTCATAAAGAAACCAATCCGCGCGTTGTCGTTTTTCTGTGTAAAGCTGAGCACCGTTTCCCCGAATCAAACTGCCGGATATACGGGCCTGTACCGTTATAGATGTTGGTCGCCTTGTCCGCAGGCCCCTCTTCATCCGGAGCAAGCGTCGTCGCCCAGTTGTCGTCCGAATATGCCATCGTAATTTTATAATTCCCGTTGCGGTCCAGACGGCTCTCCAGCGCCAGCGCAATGGTTCCGTTGTGCAGCTTTACAGCCACCGGCATCTGATCCGTATAATACTGAATGCCCTCGATGACCTCGGTCGCCTGTTGCGCTACAATTTCATTCTGCATCGGCTTAGACATAGAACAGTTCCAGGTATATCCGTTGTCCAAAGAGCGAATGATCGCCGTGCCGGTAGAGGTATTGAACCCATCCGTCTGCGTATACCGGTGCGCCGTCGTATTGGTAAAGTAAACCTGTATTTCTCCCGTGTCCGGATCCTGATAAGGATACGGCTCCCAGTTGGTGCCCAGATAAATCTTCTCTTCCGGCTCCCATGTCACGCCATTATCCTTGGAACGGCGCATCGATATTCCGCCGCCGGCCGTCGTATTCACATAATCGCTTGTTCTCCATGAAGTAAAAACAAGAACGTCGCCGCTCTTGGAAACCAGTACGTCCGGGCTGGCATAGGTGATCCCCGCGGCGGCAAAAAGCGTGGTCGGCTTTGACCATGTTTTCAAATCGCTGCTGGAAACATATGCGATCGCCGGACCGTTTTTCCCGGTATTGAAAAACAGCAGATATCGATCTTTGACCATGCGCAGACGGGGATACCACGCATTGCTCGTCCCAAGCGTATTTCCGGAAATCGTCGTGCTTTGGCTGTAATCCAAAGCCAACGTGCTCATATCTGCGCTGTCTGCATGGCTGTCTATTTTTTCGTTTGCCTGATTCAATTCCTCAAAACGATGTATATGAAGTTCGTCGATCGTAAACACGTCATCCTCCGAATTGTCCGGCTCGCCTTTGCAAGCGCAAAACACATTGGCCAAAAGAAGAATAGCCAAACCCAAAATAAAGAACCGTCTCTTCCGCATCTTTCCCTCCGTTTATAAGCATAGCCTGTTTTGAGTTTAGTATAACAAATAAAAGACATAGACGCCACTAAAAAATCGGGGAACAATTTACAAAAAAAATTATCGTTTCCCTAAAACATCTAAAAATTTTGGAAGAGCGAACCAGCGTATTTCACAGAATTTCGCTTGAATTTCAGCGGTAATTGAATAAATTTCTACTTCCTACAGAATACTATACGCATCGGTCTCGTCCGTCATTCAAAAGCAAAAACATTGAAACAGGCCGCGTAAAATTCATTTGCACATACTACAAATTTGCCCGGAGCACGGCACAGCACCGCCGCTTCGAGAAGCGAAAAGAAAGGAACCAAATATGAGCGTACAGCATCTTATCGACACGCAGGACTTTACCAAAAAAGAAATCCTCGACATTATCCATTTGAGCATGGCTATCAAAAAATGCATCAAGAACGGCTATTATCCGCAGCTTTTAAAAAACAAGAATCTCGGTATGATCTTTCAGCAGAGTTCGACGCGCACCCGCGTCTCCTTTGAAACTGCAATGGCACAGCTTGGCGGTCATGCACAGTATCTTGCGCCCGGCCAGATCCAACTCGGCGGCCATGAGACCATGGAGGATACCGGCCGCGTGCTCTCCCGTCTTGTCGACATTTTGATGGCACGTGTGGACGCGCATGAAACCGTCGCAAATCTTGCGCGCTGCGCAAGCGTACCGGTGATCAACGGCATGTCCGACTACAACCATCCGACCCAGGAACTGGGCGACGCGATCACCATGATGGAGCACCTGCCAAAAGACAAATCCATCGAGGACTGCAAAATCGTGTTTGTCGGCGACGCGACGCAGGTCTGCGCCTCCACCATGATGATGAGCACAAAGCTCGGCATGGACTTTGTGCAGTTTGGCCCGAAAGGCAAGCAACTCAGCGAAAAGATGCTGGATATCGGCAGACAGAACTGCAAAATCTCCGGCGGCAGCTGCCGTGTGACCGACAATGAAGACGAAGCACTGGAGGGCGCCGACTTTGTCTACACCGACGTATGGTATGGACTCTACAACGCGGAACTCTCGCGGGAGGAGCGCCTGGCCGTTTTCATGCCGAAATACCAGGTCACCGACGCGATGATGAAAAAAGCGGCGCCGCACGCAAAATTCCTGCACTGCCTCCCCGCCAGCCGCGGCGAAGAAGTCGTGGACGAAGTTTTGGATGCGGACTATTCCATCGCGTTCGACGAAGCGGAAAACCGTCTGACCGCAATGCGCGGGATTTTGGTATACCTGCTGCGGGACAAGCTCTCGCCAGAATGGCGGCACGAATGCGCAAAAATCTGCCTTGAGCAGGTATTGTTCAAAATCTTCTGAAAACGGGGTGTCAGGCTTTGGGTGAAAAAGTAAAAAAATTCCGGCTGTTCGACGCCGTGCTAGCCGCCGTATGCATCGTGCTGGTCGTCGAATCCTCGGCGCCCGCCGCCGCCATCGGCAACGCGCAGTTCTTCTGGTGGATTTTCCTTTTGCTGGGCTTCTTTCTGCCTTACGGGCTGATCTCAGCGGAACTTGGCACCGCCTATGAAGACGAAGGCGGCATTTACGACTGGGTGCGGCGCGCTTACGGCAATCGCTGGGGCAGCCGCGTCGCCTGGTATTATTATATCAATTTCCCGCTCTGGATGGGCTCGCTCGCCGTGCTCTTTACCGACATCATCGTTCAACTGACCGGCAAAGAAATGAACATGTGGCTGACGATTGCCATTCAACTGCTCTTCATATGGGGCGTGGTGATCATCAGCAATTTCAAAGTCAGCGACAGCAAGTGGATCCTCAATATCGCGGCGTTTTTCAAAGCGGCGATCATGCTGGTCATCGGAATACTCGGGATTTGGGTCGCCGTCACGCGCGGCTCAGCCAACGAATTTACGCCGAGGTCCTTTATTCCCTCGTTCGGCCCCGGCGGACTTTCGTATATCTCCGTCATCATTTTCAATTTTTTGGGGTTTGAAGTCGTAACGACTTTTGCCTCCGAAATGAAAAACCCGTCGAAAGAAATTCCGCGCGCCATCATTCTCGGCGGCTTTATCATCGCCCTCTTCTACCTTCTCTCCGCATTCGGCATCAGCGTGGCAATTCCCATGGAAGAACTGACCATCTCCAGCGGAATCGTAGAAAGCTTTATGCTTCTGACCGGAAAGACGGGCGGCATTGTCATCACGATCTTCGGCGTCATGTTCCTCTATACGCTGATCGCCAACCTGATCTCCTGGTCGCTGGGCGTCAACTATGTTGCAAAATACGCCGCCGAACAGAACGCACTGCCGAGCGTGCTTGGAAAATCCAGCAAGTCCGGCATGCCGGTCGGCGCCGCTGTGACCAACGGCGTGATTGCCACTCTGATCGTACTCATAGCGCCCCTGATTCCCAGTCAGGATGTATTTTGGAGCTTTTTTGCGCTGAATATGATTACGCTGCTGATGTCTTATATTCTGATGTTTCCGGCATTTTTGAAGCTGCGGAAATCCGATTCGAATACACCGCGCCCGTTTAAGGTCGGCGGCGGCCCCGTCAAGCTACGGATAATGACCTACCTTCCCATGATTCTTCTGATTATTTCGGTCATCTTCAGCATCGTGCCGCTCGACGCCTCGTCGGAAGAACTGGGCGAAAAACTCCCTCTGCTGATCGGCACGGCCGCCGCCATTTTGATCGGCGAAATCATCGCAGCGCGCGCCGTGCGAAAAAACTCTACTGCGGAAAGGAAAGAAAAATGAGAAGACTGAGTTCTGATCCCAAAACAGACGGCTTTCGAATGCCCGGCGAATTTGAACCGCACCGCGGCACGTATATTATCTGGCCGGAGCGTCCAGACAACTGGCGGCTTGGCGGCAAGCCCGCGCAGGCGACTTTTGTAAAAGTAGCGGAAGCGATCGCGCGGTTTGAACCGGTAACGGTATGCGTCAGCGCAAATCAATATGCAAACGCCCGTCATCTGCTGCCCGACTGCATCCGCGTAGTTGAAATATCCAACAACGATTCCTGGGTACGCGACTGCGGCCCGACCTTTGTGACAAACGGCAAAGAAATCCGCGGCGTGGATTGGGAATTCAATGCCTGGGGCGGCCTTGTAGACGGCCTCTATTTTCCGTGGGACAAGGATGACGCCGTCGCGCAGAAAATCTGCGAACTAGAGAACGCGGACAGCTACAGAACCGAAGGCTTCATACTGGAAGGCGGCTCCATTCATGTAGACGGAGAGGGCACGCTCGTCGTCACCGAAGAATGCCTGTTGTCCGAGGGACGAAACCCGCATCTGAGCAAAAAAGAAATCGAAGAGACGCTGAAAAAATATCTGAATCTGGAAAAAATCATCTGGCTGAAGCGGGGCATCTATCTGGATGAAACCAACGGGCACGTAGACAACATTTTCTCTTTCGTCAAACCCGGAGAAGCGATTTTGGCCTGGACCGAAGACAAAAACGATCCGCAGTATGAGATCTGTCAGGAATGTATGGAAATTTTAGAGCGGGAAACCGACGCAAAAGGCCGCAAGATCAAAGTGCACAAGCTTCTGCTCCCCAAACCCGTGCTTATCAGCGAGGAAGAAAGCGGCGGCGTAGACGCAATCGAGGGCACGCTTCCCCGCAACACGGGCGACCGCCTGGCCGCTTCCTACGCCAATTTTTATATCGTAAACGGTGGCGTCATCTTTCCGATGTTTGATGATCCGAATGACGAAAAGGCACGTCAGACCCTGAAAGAGGCGTTTCCGGACCGCGAAATCGTAGGTATTTACGCGCGCGAAATCCTGCTCGGCGGCGGCAATATCCACTGCATAACCCAGCAGGTGCCGAGAGGAGCCAACTGATATGGCCTCAAGAATCGTCATTGCGCTGGGCGGAAACGCGCTGGGAAATACACCGGCGGAGCAGCAGGCCAAAATCGACGGTGCAGCCGAATCGCTTGTCGGCCTGATCGCGCAAGGCTATGAGATCGTCGTCAGCCACGGAAACGGCCCGCAGGTCGGCACCATCAGTCTAGCCTTTGATACGGCGTCGGAACAAAGCGATAAAATTCCCGCCATGCCTCTGCCCGAATGTACTGCCATGAGCCAGGGCTATATCGGCTATCATTTGCAAAAAGGAATTCTGAAAGAACTGCGCCGCCGGGGCATGCCCTGGCATGTATCCACCATGATTACGCAAATGGAAGTCGATCCAAACGATCCCGCGTTCCACGCGCCCGAAAAGCCGATCGGCGCATATTACACCAAAGAGCAAGCCGAGGCGCTGATGCGCGAAAATCAGGGCAGCGTATACAAAGAAGACGCCGGACGCGGATGGCGCAAGGTCGTGCCCTCGCCGAAGCCGGTGGATATCGTGGAAAAGGATTCGATCCTAAATCTGCTCGACAATGAATTTATCGTCATTGCCTGCGGAGGCGGCGGCGTTCCGGTAATCAAGCGCGCTGAAGGCGTGTACGAAGGAACGGACGCCGTGATCGACAAAGATTTTGCCAGCGCAAAGCTCGCAGATCTGATTGACGCGGAGTATCTGTTCATCCTCACGGCGGTGGATAAAGTCTCGATCAATTGGGGCAAACCGAACGAGCAGAAACTGGACGCAATGACCGTACAGGAAGCGCTTGCCTTTTGCGAAGCGGGACACTTCGCAAAAGGCAGCATGCTGCCCAAAGTGCTGGCCGCCGTAGAATTTGCCAAGGCAAAGCCGGGCAGAAAAGCGGTGATTGCCTCGCTGGAACAGGCGCCGCTCGCGATTCAGGGAAAAAGCGGCACGCAAATATCGCTGTGACCGCTCAAAATACGCAAAATCCCTCTCTGTTTTGGAATATCCCAAAGCAGAGAGGGATTTATGCGTCATGATAATCGGCAACAATCCGCTGCGGCGCGCAGAGCGCAGTCTGCCGGCAAATCCATCTGACGCGGCGGGCGTTTTGCTTTTTTATGCAAATCAACTGCCTTCGCGCCAAGCCAAGCGCTTTAAGGCAGCGCCTCCCTGTCCGCGCCCGGCTTGGAAGCGACCGGCTGTACAAATTCGCGATTCACACGCGGAATCAAATGCACCAGGGTGCGCAATACATCATCGGCTGAAATCTTCGCGGTTTTGCGAATGGGTTCATTGCGCGTCTGAACGGCAAAATGGTCGTCGACCGCCTGAATGGCCGTCAGCTTATTCTGCATCCGATCCGGATGCCGCAGGCGAAGCGCCTCAAACGTCAGCATACCCGCGCCGCCGTTTTTAATCCCTTCCTCCAGAAAAACGACCGCCGCCCCATGCGAAGGCAACAGCGCCGCAATTCTATCCGCGGCCGCCGCATACGGTTTGAGCGTTTCCAGCAGAATCACGCCGCACGAAATCCCGCGCGCTTGAAGCTTGTCGGCCGCCGTCATCGCCTCGGTCACAATTTCTCCATACGTAATAATAACGGCGGCATTGTCCTCCGGATCAAAAAAATCCGCATGGGCAACCGTCTGCGTCCCATCTTTTTCAAAAAAGCGTTCAAGCACACGCGGATTCTCACCGGCGTTCGGATAGCGGATCGCCAGCGGAACCGACGCGTCCGCGCTAGCCGCAAGAAACCGGTCAAGCGAAGCAAACGTCGCCGGCGCAAAAATATGCAGATTTGGAATCGACGAAAGAAAAGAAACGTCAAAAATACCGTGATGCGTCGGCCCGTCGCCGCCGGCTAAAGAAGCGCGGTCAACTAAAAATCGCACGGGCAGGTTTTGCAGGGCGACGTCATGCAGGATATTGTCATAGCTCCGCTGTAAGAAAGAAGAATAAATTGCGACATACGGCTTCATCTGCGCCGCGGCAAGCCCGGCGGCAAACGTGACGGCATGCGCCTCCGCAATGCCGACGTCAAAAAAGCGATCCGGGAAAGCCTTCGCAAAGTCAGACAGACCGACGCCGCTTTCCATCGCCGCCGTAACCGCACAGATGCGGTCGTCCCCCTGCGCCATCCGCACGAGCGTCCTGCCGAAATGCTGAGAAAAATTATCCTGATAATTTCCGCCAACCAGATGATACCGGCTCGGATTCTCTTCGGCCGGCGGATATCCCATGCCCTTTTTGGTTTTCAGATGCAAAATCACGCTTTCGCCCTTATTCTTCGCCTCATTCAAAAGATATTCTACCGTATCGAAGTCGTTTCCGTCCGCGGGCCCGAGATAAAACAAACCGAGTTCCTCAAAATAACTGCTGCCGAACAGAGAATTCTTAAACATTTTTTTGGTGTCGCGCAGTGCCGAAAACATTGTGTTTCCAACCAGCGGAATCGCCCGTATAAACCGCGTCGTCCGTTTTTTGAGATTGATATAGCGCTTGGACGAACGGATATGCGCGATATGATGCGCAAACGTGCCGATGTTTTTGGAAATCGACATTTCATTCTCATTGAGGACGATAATCAGCCGCAGATCCGGATCACAGTTGTTCAGCGCTTCATGGACAAGCCCGCCCGTAAACGCGCCGTCACCTAAAAACGACCAACGTATAATTGTCGCGCCCCAGGATTTTGTCCGCTTTGGCATAGCCGAGCGCGGCCGAAACGGACGTGGACGCATGTCCGGTGCCAAACGCGTCGTACTCGCTCTCGCTCATTTTTTCAAAACCGGAAAGACCGCCGGGCTTCCGCAGCGTATCGAACGCTTCCCGGCGTCCGCTGAGGATCTTGTGTACATAGCATTGATGTCCGACGTCAAAAATTACGCGGTCATGTGGTAAATTAAATACGCGGTGGATCGCCACGGAGAGTTCCACAACGCCGAGATTGGAGGCCAAATGCCCGCCGTTTTTCGTGACTTTTTCAATCAGGAACCGGCGCAGTTCAGCGCAGAGCGGTTCCATCTGATCTTTCGGGAGCGCTCGAACGTCGGCCGGATTTTGTATTTTACTCAAAATTTCATAGGTTTGATTTTCCACGGTTCTCTTCCCTTTTCAGCATAAGGAATAAATTACACAAAATCAGCGCTTCAGTTTCTACGTTTTCAACAGCATGTAGAAACAAGCAAAATCAGTCATATTCCCAAGAAAAAGTTTTCCACATACAAAATATGGAAAATGTGTATAATTGCATGCAGAATCAACCGTTTTTATGGGAAATATTCATTTTTGGAGATCCGCATTCACAGTTTTCCACATTTTCCACCGGATTTTCAGAAAGAAATGTGGAAAACTCCAATTTATAAAGATTGCACAAACAGCCATTTGCTTACGAACTGAAATATTTTTTATCCAGCGACCGGAGCATAATCGCCTCCGATATATGCGCTGCAGAAATGCTCTCGCTCTCCGCAAGATCCGCGACCGTCCGGCTGATCCGCAGCAATTTATCATAGCCGCGCGCAGACATCCCCAGCCGGTCAAACGCCGCGCGCAAAAGCGCGCGCGCCTCCGGCGTCAGCGGGCAAAAACGCTCAAGCTCGCGGCCGCTGAGGCTCGCGTTTGGATGAAACGTACCGCCGCTTTCCGCGAAACGGCGGCGGGCATAAGCGCGCGCGGTGTTGACCCTCCCGCGTATATCCGCGGAAGTCTCGGCAGACGCCGGACTCGACGAAAGCGATTCAAAATCCACAGGTCCGACCTCCACCTGTATATCCATACGGTCAAGCAGCGGCCCGCTGATTCTGCCGATATACCGCCGCACATCCCCCGGCTTGCAGGTACACGGCTTAGTCGGATGAGAAAAATAGCCGCACCTACAAGGATTCATCGCACAGACTAGCATAAAATCGGAGGGGTACGTCACCTTACCCGCGGCGCGGGTAATCGTCACGCATCCGTCTTCCAGCGGCTGACGGAGAGATTCCATCGCCGCTTTTCCGTATTCCGGCAGTTCATCGAGAAATAAAACGCCGCCATGCGCCAGCGAGATCTCACCGGGCTTCGGATTGCTTCCGCCGCCCACAAGGCTCGTCACGGACAAAGTATGATGCGGCGCGCGGAAAGGGCGGCTTTGAACAAGCGGCGTATCCGGCGCCAGCATCCCGGCTATAGAATAGATTTTCGTCGTCTCGATGGCCTCTTCAAACGACATTTCGGGCAAAATCGTCGGCAGCCGTTTGGCCAGCATCGATTTACCCGTACCGGGCGGCCCGATCATAAGAACGTTATGTCCACCCGCCGCGGCAATTTCCAGCGCGCGCTTTGCCTGCTGCTGCCCTTTCACGTCCGCAAAATCCACAGCAAAGCGCAAGTTGTCCCCCTCAAATGCCGAAGCGTCAAAAGATACCGGCGTGATCGCCGTCTCGCCGCGCAGATGAAACACCAGATCCGTCAGACAGCGAACCGGGTACACCGTCACACCGGGGACCACGCTTGCTTCGCCCGCGTTTGCGGCAGGCACAAAGATTTCCGTCTTTCCATGCGCCCGGGCGGCTAGGCACATACAGAGCACGCCGTTTACCGGACGAATCTCGCCGGACAACGACAACTCCCCAATAAAGCATTTCCGATCTAGCAAAGCAGGATCAGGCAGCGTCTCCGTACAGGCGAGCACGCTCACAAGCATGGCAAGATCAAACGATGAGCCTTCTTTTTTGCGGTTGGCGGGCGCTAAATTCAAAATAATTTCCATCGAAGGAAAACGTATCCCGCTGTTGGTAATCGCGGCGCGGATGCGTTCCCTCGCTTCTTTAACAGCCGTATCCGGCAGTCCAATTATCTCTAGGGTGGGGATTTTTTTCTGCGCGCTGCATTCCACAACCACCTCAAAGCCATCAACGCCGGACAGCGCCGCCGTATATACTTTGGATAACAAAAGCACGCCCCCTAACCGCATTCTTTCAATATTTATTATGATAACACAATTCGGCCAGAAAAGCAACCTTTTCCGCCTTGTTCTGCCTATGAAAAACATGTTGAATCTTATGTGAGCGCACAAAATAAAGATTCTTGATAGCAAATAACGGCTGTCCGAAGCTTCGGACAGCCGTTATGTTTATTTACCGGTTCTGATTTTCATATTTTCTTCATCGAAAAAGCCACGGCGGCAGCCTTTCAGATTCTGGCGACGCCGGTCTCCCGCGCGGCTTTGACCACCGCTTCGGCCACAACTTTCGCGACATCCTTGTTGAGCGCAGAGGGAATGATATAATCCTCCGTCAGTTCTTCGTCAGGAATCAGAGAAGCGATCGCATACGCCGTCGCCACCTTCATTTCCTCATTGATTTGAGAAGCGCGGCAATCCAAAGCGCCGCGAAAAATCCCCGGAAATGCAAGCACATTGTTGATCTGATTCGGGAAATCGCTGCGGCCGGTGCCAATGACGCGCGCGCCACCCGCCTTTGCCTCGTCGGGCATGATCTCCGGAATCGGATTGGCCATGGGCAGAACGATCGAATCCTTTGCCATTGTAGCAACCATTTCCTTTGTAACCGTACCCGGCACGCTCACGCCGATAAAGACATCCGCACCGCGAAGCACGTCGGCAAGGGAACCCTTCTCCATCTGCCGGTTCGTCAGCTTGGCCATCTCCTCCTGCGCGGGATTGTTGGTCTCGCGCCCCTCGTAAATGGCGCCGTAACGGCCACACATCACCAGATTTTTAAGCCCCAGACGAAGCAGAAGCTTTCCAATGGAAATTCCGGCGCTGCCCGCGCCGTTGATGACAACTTTCACGTCGCCGATATTTTTCCTTACAAGCTTCAGCGCATTAATCAGCGCCGCCGCACAGACAATCGCCGTACCGTGCTGATCGTCGTGAAAGATCGGAATGTCGCAGATTTCTTTGAGCCGGCGCTCGATCTCAAAGCAGCGGGGCGCGCCGATATCCTCCAAATTGATCCCGCCAAACGACCCGGAGATCAGATAAATCGTGCGTACAATCTCATCCACGTCCTTGGAACGCACGCAGATCGGAAAAGCGTCTACATCCGCAAATTCCTTGAAAAGCGCGCATTTGCCTTCCATGACCGGCATACCGGCCTCGGGCCCGATATCGCCAAGTCCAAGCACGGCGGTACCGTCGGTAATGACGGCAACCAGATTGGAACGGCGGGTGAGTTCAAAAGATTTGCTGTAATCCTTTTGAATCTCCAAACAGGGCTGGGCAACGCCGGGCGTATACGCGACCGAAAGATCGTGCCGGTCGTTGATCTTGCACCGGGAAATCACCTCGATCTTTCCCTTCCAGTCATAGTGGGCTTGTAAAGATTCCTGCTTGATATCCATTTGTGTTTCACCTTTCAGATATATATTTCGCCTGATAAAGCGATAAATTTTCCAAGATAAATTATACCAAATCACACAGCCGCTTGCAAGAGATTTGACAAATCTTTCTCAAAACCATTCTATTCTCCCAAGGAAAGCGACCGCACGTGCTTTTTGATTCGGCGCAGGTCGCCGAGCATTTTGAAGCTGTCCGACAACACATGAATTTTGGAAGCCCGATGGTTGATGATTTTGACCGGAAATTCGCCGATTTTCAGCTTCTGTCGGCCCGCGATCAAAATCGCTTCAAAATCAAAGGCAAATCCGTCGGTCTGGCAATAGGGGAATATTTTTTGCACCGCTTCCTTTGTGAATGCCTTAAACCCGCACTGCGAGTCGCTCAGCGAAAAGCCGCCCACGATGCAAAGCGTTTGAATATAGACCTTCGAGGCGATCTTACGCAGCGGCGAATATCCCTCATATCCGTCTTTCCCAAGATTTCGGGAACCGATTATGACGTCAAAGCTGCAATTTGAAAAAGCATCATATATCATGCGGATCACCTCAACGCCGTACGCGAGGTCGCAGTCGGTAAAAAGGATCACGTCCCCCGCGCGCGGCAAGCATGCCGCAGCGGACGGCGCAGCCCTTGCCACGGTTCTCCGGATAAGAAATCACGCGCACATGCGGATAACCGCAGCTTGCGACAAGCTCAGCGGAACCGTCGGTCGAGCCGTCGTCCGAAAACAAAATTTCATAATCGTCGAAATTTTTCTGCATATATGCGTTCAGAGCCGACAGCGTATCCGGCAGAATGGCCGCCTCGTTGTACATTGGAATGACCAAGCTAAACATATCACTATGCCTCTTTTATATAAATTCGAATCTCAAAATCCAGCGTCAGCGGCAAAAAGGACAGCGTGCCAAGCGCGTCCGCCCGCTCTTTTTTTGTTCGGTAAAAATACGGAGTCATCTGAAAGAGCGAAAGAAGCGCGTCTTTTGAAACTTCAGCCCGGCTGCGCAGCGCGAATTTTTGTAGCAGCGTCAAATTCTTCGGATAATCGCGCCGTTCCTCGTTCGGCAGCGCTTCGTCATACAAAAAGCGCTTCATCTCAAGCAAATGATCCCGCCCTGCAGCCGCAATCACCAGCCGCCCGCCCGGACGCAGAACACGGCAAAATTCCGCGGCAGCGCACGGCGCAAAAACATTCAGCACACAGTCGCAGACATTGTCCGCAAGCGGTAGCGCATAGACGCTAGCCGTCATATAGAGGAGCTTGTCCGCGCAAAGCGCGCGCCGCGCGCTTTTGCCGGCAAGCGCCAGCGCATGTTTAGAAAGATCGGCGCCGACCGTAAAGTCAAACGCCGCTGCCGCGCGCTCGGTGTAATAGCCTTCCCCGCAACCCGCATCGCAAAGCAGCGCACCGCTGCCTGCCGCTTTAGCCAGCGTTTCGCGGAGCGGCGCGTAAAGTCCCTGCCGCAGAAACTGCTGCCGCGCGCGAGCCATCTCCTTTGCATCTCCGCTCGCGGAAGCATGCATGTTCAAGTTCACATACCCCGACCGGGCAATATCGAACGTATGCCTGCGCGCGCCCCCGCAAACCAGCGATGGGCCGCAAACGGCGAGCGGGTGCGGCAAAGCGGACACAGAACCGCATGGTTTTCGGGGAGTACGTACACAAAATCACCGCCAAAAAACATTTCAATATATTATTATACATATATTTAAAAAGCAATGCAATAGTTTTTTCACGAAGAGGGGTTTGATAATGATTTTGTCGGCGCTTGCAGAAAAAGAAAGCGCGTATGTCTCATTCGTTATGGGAAGTGCAAAACAGCAGCATTTTTATGAACGGCTCGGATTCCTGCCGAATACTCGCGTGGAAGTCCTGCTCCGCAACCGAAGCGGGTGCGTCGTTCGCGTCATGGGAACACGGGTGGCTTTGTCGCGCCCCGCAATGGAGGAGGTGGCGATCTATGGAAGACTGCGCGCTTCTGCTTGCGGGAAACCCGAACTCGGGTAAAAGCACGCTTTTTAATCGTCTCTGCGGCGCACGCCGCCAAACCGGGAATTTTGCCGGCGTCACAGTCGACAGCCAAACCGGGCGCTTTCGTCATAAGGGGAAGCTCTATTCGGTCGCCGACCTGCCAGGCGTGTATTCGCTGGTCCCCGCAACGGGCGACGAACGCGTCGCCGCCGATTATCTGTCTGCGCATTCGGGCGTCATCATCAACGTTCTGGATGCGTGCAATTTGGAAAGGAGCCTTCTGCTGACCTGCGAACTGCTCCGGCTGCGCCGCCCCATGATCGTCGCGCTGAACATGGCGGACGAAATGGCGCGCCGCGGCGTAAAAATCGATATAGAAGCGCTTTCAAGCCTGCTTGGCGTCCGCGTCGTGGAGATTTCCGCGCTGCGCGGGCGCGGGCTGCAGGTGCTGATCGACGCGGCAGCGCATGCACTGCCGCCGAAAAACCGGCCACCGGAAGCTGCAAAAATCGCGGCGGCGGTCCTGCACCTCCGGCCGGGCGACAGCTTAAGCGATAAAATCGACCGGATTCTCCTGCGCGAGCCCATCGGCATCCCGATATTTTTCTTTATGGTCTTTTTAATTTTTCGCATCGTATTTGGGCCGGCCGGCGCAAAACTGTCCGAAATATTTTCCAATTTTCTGCAAATGGGCGTGCGCGAGCCCTTTTCCGGCTGGCTTTTGACGCACGGCTGCGCGGACGCGCTGCGTTCATTTCTGATCGACGGCGTCTTATCCGGCATATTTAGCGTTCTTGCGTTCTTGCCGCAGATTGCGCTGCTTTTTTGCTTCATCACGCTGCTTGAAGATACGGGCGTCATGGCACGCATCGCCTTTCTAGCGGATCCGCTTTTGCGCCGATTCGGACTGTCAGGCAAAGCTTTCATTCCGATCGTGATGGGCTTTGGATGCACCGTCCCCGCCGTGATGGCCGCCCGGGCGGTAGACGGGCGGGTGCGCCGCACACTCTGGTTTACACTGCCGTTTATTTCCTGTTCGGCACGCGCCCCCGTATATGCACTGTTTTTGACGGCCGCGCTCGGCATGGGCCCAAATGCCGCGCTAGCGCTTTATCTTCTCGGCATTGCGGCCGCGCTCCTTTGCGCGCGTATGCTCACGCGAAAGTCCGACGCACAGGCAGCTTTGCCGTTTATCATGGAGTTGCCGCCTTACCGTCTGCCGGCTTTTCAAAATCTGCTGCTGTCTATTTTTGATAAATGCCGCGGCTTTGCCGTCAAGGCGGGCACCGTAATTTTCGCCGCTTCTTCCGCCGTTTGGCTTTTGCAGAATATCCATATAAATGGGGGAGAAAGCCTGCTGCATGCGCTCGGCACAGTTATCGCGCCGGTGTTTGCGCCGCTCGGATTCGGCGACGCAAATTCCGCCTCGGCGCTTTTGATGGGCTTTTTTGCCAAAGAAAGCATTATTTCCACACTTGAAATTTTGCTGGGCGGCAGCAATCAGCTATCCGGCGCAATTGCGGCGGCCTATTCGCCGCCCGCGGCGCTTTCCTTTCTTGTATTTTCACTGCTGTATACCCCCTGCGCAGCCACCGTGGCCACCATTCGAAAGGAAAGCGGCAGCACGCGCACGGCGCTCTGCGTATTCGGGTTCGATTTTGTCATAGGATACTTGGCCGCTTTTCTCACCTATACCGCTGCACGTTTGATTCTTTGAACTTTCCCCTCCGCCAAAAACCGAGGACGGCACTTTGCATATAAATTTACTGCTGTGATAAATTTCGGAACGTTGAGGACGACGTTCCCTACAGGCACCATCCTGTTGCACGCAAACATCACTTATCCATCAAAGGTGCCGCCAAAAAAGGGCGAACATGACACAAAACCTCCTCAAACGCACTTTTACCTCTTTGTAGGGAACGCCGTCCCCGGCGTTCCGAAAAAATTTGCCGCAATGTAAATCTTGCGGAACGTCGAGGACGACGTTCCCTACAGGCACCGGACTGTTGCGCGCAAACATCACTTGCCATCCAAAGCAATTGAACACGAAAATGACCGCCGTGCAAGCACGGCGGTCACGATCTTAATTTTATATATTTTTACTCCGGATATACTTATCCATAGCCGCAGCGGCCTTTTTTCCGGCGCCCATAGCCAAAATCACGGTCGCCGCGCCTGTAACGGCGTCGCCGCCGGCATATACGCCTTCGATAGACGTCAGGCCATCCTCGTCCGCTACGATCTCCCCGCGCCGCTTGGTTTCGAGTCCGGGCGTCGTCTTTTTGAGCAGGGGATTGGGCGAGGTGCCCAGCGACATGATGACGCAGTCCACCTCCATATCGAACGCACTGTCCGGAATTTCAATGGGGCGGCGGCGTCCGGAGGCATCCGGTTCGCCAAGTTCCATACGCACGCACTTCATTCCGGCGACTGTGCCATACTTTGGATCGCGAGGATCGGATACGGCCGCCGGGAGGATTTCCACCGGATTGCAGAGCGTACGGAAGATGATGCCTTCCTCCTCCGCATGTTCAACCTCCTCGCGGCGCGCGGGCAATTCTTCCATGCCGCGGCGGTATACGATATAGACGTTTTCCGCGCCAAGCCGTTTCGCGGTACGCGCGGCGTCCATCGCGACGTTGCCGCCGCCGACGACCGCCACATTCCTGCTCTTCTGAATCGGCGTAGCCGAATCGGGCAGATACGCTTTCATCAAATTGGAACGGGTCAAAAATTCATTGGCGGAATAAACGCCCTTGAGATTTTCGCCCGGAATGTTCATAAACATAGGCAGTCCCGCACCCGAACCGATGAAAATCGCCTCATAACCGTACGCTTCTTTCAATTCCTCCACGGTAAGCACACGCCCAATAACCATATTGGTTTCAATTTTTACCCCGAGCGCCTTTAAATTGTCGATCTCTTTCTGAACGATGGCTTTCGGCAACCGGAACTCTGGAATGCCGTAAACCAGCACACCGCCGGCAAGATGCAGCGCTTCATAGATCGTGACGTCATAGCCCATTTTGGCAAGATCGCCCGCACAGGTTAGCCCCGCCGGTCCCGACCCGATGATTGCGACCTTGTGCCCATTTGTCTCGGGCATTTTGGGAGTCGCAGATACATGGGCATTATGCCAATCGGCAACAAAACGTTCCAGCCGGCCGATCGCCACCGGTTCGCCCTTAATCCCGCGGGTACATTTGCCCTCGCACTGCGTCTCCTGCGGACATACGCGTCCGCAAACCGCGGGCAGCGAGGAGGAAAGGCTGATAATCTCATACGCCCCCTCGAAATCTCCCTCGGCGACCTTGCTGATAAACTCCGGAATATGTATATTGACCGGACATCCGTTTACACAAGGTTTATTTTTGCAGTTCAGACAGCGTTTTGCCTCGTCAACCGCCATTTCTTCCGTATATCCGAGCGCAACTTCTTTGAAATTTTTATTTCGAACATCCGGCGCCTGAGACGGCATCGGATTCTTGTCCGGACGCATATTGAATTTTGGGGGCATGGTCAATGTACCTCCTTTTTGAACAAGTTACAGACGGCTTCCCTTGCATGCGCCTCAAATGGAGCGTACGCGCGGGAACGGCTGATCGCCTCGTCGAAATCGACAAGATGCCCGTCAAAGTCCGGACCGTCCACACATGCGAATTTCGTCTCTCCGCCGACGCTCAGACGGCAGCCGCCGCACATGCCCGTTCCGTCGATCATGATCGGATTCATGCTCACCACCGTCTTCTGCGCATACGGCTTTGTAGCCATGCAGACAAACTTCATCATGACCAACGGGCCGATCGCAATCACAGCGTCATAGCGCTCGCCGCTTGTCAGCGCCGCGTTTAAAGGCACGCAGACATTCCCCGTTTCTCCAGCGCTGCCGTCATCCGTCATCAAATGGAATTCGTCGCTGCAGGCACGAAATTCCTCCGCAAGAATAATCAGATCTTTGGAACGGAAACCAATAATCGAATGAACCTCGCATCCGTTCTCTTTCAATTTTTCCGCAATCGGGAGCGCGATCGCGCATCCGACGCCGCCGCCAACGATGCAGACCTTTTTATAGCCATCCGTCTCCGTCGGCGTACCCAGCGGTCCGACAAAATCCTGGATAGATTCGCCTTCTTCTTTGCGGTTCAGCAGTTCCGTACTAGCGCCGACGATCTGAAAAGTGATCGTCACGCTTCCGCGCGCACGATCGTACCCAGCGACCGTCAGAGGGATACGCTCCCCACGCTCGTCAACGCGCAGAATAATAAATTGCCCCGGCTCCGCTTTTTTTGCAATCAGCGGCGCTTCAATCTCCATCAGCGTAACTGTCGGATTCAAAGCTTTCTTTTTTAAGATTTTATACATGCTTTTTTCCTTTCTGTACATTTCGATTGCGTATCTGCCGATGCAGGAAGAAACGCTGTAACGAAGCGCATTTATAAGAGCATAAGCCGCAGAATTTTCTGCGGCTTTGCCGGTTATTCTCAAATGCTTAAAAATCGATTTCGAGATCGTAATAGCAAGCCTTAAGCAGCTTTTCCATATCCTCTTGAGAGGGCTGACGCGGATTCGATCCCGTGCAGGCGTCTGAAATCGCGTTGGCCGCCACCTCGGGAAGCTTCTCCAGAAATTCCTTCTCGTCAATAATGCTCGTATCCGCCTTTACGCCGCCGGGACCATAATTTTTGATCGCCTGCGGAATATTCAGCGCATCGTTCATCTTGCGGAGCTCAGCAATCAGAAGATCCACTTTTTCGGTCACGGTGCTTCCGCCCAGTTTAATGAAATCTGCAATCGCCGCATAACGCTCCGCAGCGACCGCATTCTTGGAATTGTACTTGATTACCTTCGGCAGATACATCGCATTTGCGCATCCATGAATGATATGCCCGCCGGAAAATGCCGCGCCGGTCTTGTGCGCCATCGAGTGCACGATGCCAAGCAGCGCATTTGAAAACGCCATGCCTGCAAGGCACTGCGCATTATGCATACGGTCGCGCGCTTTCATATCGCCCGTCATAAGACTTCTTGAGATCATGATGGATCATCTCAATCGCATGCAGTGCAAGCGGATCGGTGTAATCGCAGTTCAGCGTGGAAACGTACGCCTCGATCGCATGCGTCATCGCATCCATACCGGTATGCGCAGTCAGTTTCGGCGGCATCGTTTCAGCCAGTTCAGGGTCGACGATCGCCACATCCGGCGTAATGTTGAAGTCGGCAAGCGGATATTTGATGCCCTTTTGATAATCCGTAATCACGGCAAAAGCCGTCACTTCGGTAGCCGTACCGGAAGTCGAAGGAATCGCGCAGAATTTCGCTTTTTGACGCAGCGTCGGGAAATTAAAGGGAGTAATCAGATCCTCGAAAGTCGTCTCCGGGTACTCATAAAACGCCCACATCGCTTTCGCGGCGTCGATCGGCGAACCGCCGCCCATCGCCACGATCCAATCCGGCTGGAACTTACGCATTGCAGCAGCGCCGGCCATAACGGTCTCAACCGACGGATCCGGCTCAACGCCCTCGAAAAGCTCGACCTCCATGCCGCCCTCTTTCAAATAGGCGACCGCTTTATCGAGAAAGCCCATTTTCTTCATCGTACCTCCGCCGACCACGACGATCGCTTTTTTGCCGCCGAGCGTTTTCAAAACCTCAAGCGAGTTTTTGCCATGATACAAATCCCTGGGAAGCGTAAAACGTGCCATATGTAGTACCTCCAAATATAAATTTTTTGTTTTACATACCCTTTTTCGTCTCTACAAAATCCAAAAGGTATGTTATTTTTTTTTGACAATCTTATTATACCATTTCTCCTACTAAAGTGTTAGTATCATATCGACATATTCCTATGCGTTTTCAGATATACCTCTTCTTTTTTTCGCAGGAATATACCGCAAAAAATCCAATAAACGCAGTTTTACCGATCTTTCTCTTAGCCAAAATCCTCAGCGCCTGAGTCCGAAACCGCCCTCAAGCGTGATCGTCTCGCCGGCCATATACTTAAAATCGGAGAAGCCAGCTGTACGCAAACGCGTCCGATCTCAAGTTCCGAATCGCCAAAATGGCCCGTCGGCGGCGCAGACACGTTCTTCGCAAACGCTTCCGGATAATTGTTACGGTCCGATCTCGGATATTATATCGCATCTCATCGAAAATATCAAGCGGATACAAATCTTTTTCACAGTATAATCAAAAATTTGTACCCCGGGCAAAGCACAGTGGCCGGCCGTGCTTCGGTCTACCGGGGGTTATTTGTACTACCAAATAAACAGGCCGTGCGGTCTTCACCGCACGGCCTGTTTATTTATTCCGCCGAGGGAACAATTGCAATCATCTGCAAATCTTCAAGCGGCGTATATTCGTTTATAAAATAACAATATACATAATATTCTCCGTAGCTTTGAGCCGAACCAATCCCCGTCTTCTCGCCGTCTATCAGCAATGCAAGGCGGTTCGGATCCGGCAGCGGATCGGTGCAGACCAGCACCGTATATGCGCTGGTGATATATGCGCTTTTGATCACAGCATGAATCTCCGGCACAGCCTTGGCGCTTTGCAGGGTTCCATTCGTAAAGTCGAACACAACGCCTTCGCAGTTTTTATCAACAGAAAATTCCGACGTCTCCACGATATAGGACGGCCTGCACGGGACACCGCTGGCCGCGTCAATATCGCAGACAAAGCTGTAGTCGATATACCCGCCGCTCGTCCGCATCCAGACGCGTATAGTTTCCGCCGTCACTTCATAAGCCTCAGGCGACGCCGACTCGGCTCCAATCAAGCCGCGAAGCTCCTCGCCGCCGGTCTCCCCATAATAATAGCTCTGCGTGCCCATCGCGCGCAGATACGCGTCGCTAAGCGCCGCCGCTTTGACAAGAGACTCCGCGTCAAGACCGAAATACTCGAGATATTCCGCCGCCGTGACCTCGCGGCCAGCGGCCGCATCATAATAATAATAGCTGTTTGAATGCCAGCCCTCGGAATACTGCCAGCCCCCGTCCGCCTGTACGCAGATGAACACCATGCAGCCAAGCGAGCTTGAAGAATAGGAGATATGGTACAAATTTCCGCCTTCCGTGCCAGTCTTCAATTCCTCGATATGGGGATTAAAATGATCGAAAATTTTTGCGTTCAGTTCCTTGGCCCCCGGAGCCGTCGAATCCAGAGCGGGAATCGAAATCCGATGCACAAAATCAAACGGCCCGCCGAAAACGCTGTCCACCGCCTGCTTTTCATATTCGGCGGCGGTGATAACCGCCGGCGTATCCGTAGCCGAGATGTACGGCAGAACGTCAAAATACAGCGTGGTCTCTGGCGCGCTCGTATCCGCCGATTCGGCTGTATCTGTTCCGGCGCTGGAAGTGGTCGTATCCGCTTCTATGCCGGACGTTATTTCCGTATCCGCGGTACTGCTCTCCCCCGGATTCCCCTCACCTGCGCAACCTGAAAACAACAGCACGGAAAACGCAAGTAAACATGCGATTCCCATCAAACCGCGGTTCTGATTCCAAAAAGAAAGCTGATTCATCATTGTAAATTCTCCTTAACGCCTTGTATGACCGTCTTCGTCCATGCGGCGGAAGCGTTCATCAGGTCTTCAGTTTCGTATTCGACGTCGGTACCCGTATCATATTCCACATAGCGCAAAACCGCACGGAGTTGACCGTTTTCGCCGGAAAGCGCATCCAGCCAAAATATACCGGGCACTTGACTCATAGTCAGCCGCTCTCCCGCCTTGATTTCATTATATGGAAAAGCCTCGCTCATGTCAAGTTTTTTTATATACGGGTTCTCCGTCCTCTCCCGTGCGCGCGGCCAGTGTCAGCCATACGCCGTCCGGTTCGCGCCGGATCTCCTCGATTGTAACCGTCACCTTGGACAAGACACCAAACCCACTCCAATAATCTCCATAGATTGTCGACGTAAAGTACTGTATTTTCTCTTCCGCTCTAAAGCTCTGAATTACGGGAAGAATCACACGGTCAAAATAATCCTCCGGATCCTCGGGATAGACAAAAAAACCAGTGACGACCACACGCCTGCCGATATAAACCGCCGCGTTATATACAGTCAGTTCCGGGTTCATGTCGTTCTTCGTCACATGCGCGGCATCGGTTTTCAGTACCGTCTGTGCAGGATCGCCGCCCCCCGCGCGGGATAGCGCATCCTCATCCCACTCGCCGTTGTGATACAGTCCCTCGGGCGAACGGATATCACAGTGACTCATGCGCGCCGAAAGGCCCGGATATCCGTCTGTTCGCAGAAAATCCTCCAGATAAGTATCGCCAACCCATGTTTCGGGTACGACAGTCCAAATCCGAACCTTTGTATCTATATCCGGGAAATATTCTCCGACTTCAAGCGTCCGTTCGTTTTCCTCCCGCAGCAGACGGCGGCTATCGGTGATTTGCTTAGGATAAACCGTATACAAATTGAACTCAAATTCTCCGTATATATTTTCACCGCAAACCGTGTTATTGTCTTTCCAGGAGAGCGTTCCCGGCGCATATGCGCCGAAATATCGGTTGAGATAATCGACATACGAATTCATGCTGATCTCAAACCGCTCGCCGTCAAGGCTCTGTACAAAGAAATACCATTCTCCGTTTCGCTCGTATTCCACTATGCAGCGATTGCCGTCCGGTGACGACAACAGCCTGTATTCCCCGTCGCCCTCCAGCGACGGCGGCGTGCGCACCGCGGCGCCGGTATCCGGATTGTAGAAGACCAGCGTACCGTCCGTCCGGGTTACATTCCAGCCGTCTAGCGTTTTGTCCCCCGCCTCTTCGGAAACAAACATCATCTCCTCAATGCGCCACTCGGCATCCGACCAATAGAGCAGCTCGCCGGGCGCGTACAGATACGCTTCCATAACCAGCGTACAAGCATCGCCGAGCGGCAGACGAATCTGGACGTCCCGTAATCCCATGCCGCCCCAGCCGTTATCCCGAAACTCAAGCTCTGAAAAATCAACGGCGTCAGGCAGCACCGCGCCCTCGGGCAATGCCGCTCCCACAATATTTTCAATACGGCGCACCAACGGCAAATCGCTCTGCGGCGATCTTCCCGTACGGTAAAAGTCCAAAATCGCCTCAACCTGAAGCAGCACGCGGGCAGTATCCGACTTCTGAATCGCTTCGGCCGGCTGTGCCGTCCCGCGCACAATTTCCTCCAGCGGGCACATCTGCCCCGCGATTTGGCTGAGGAAAAAGGGCACGCTGGAAAAAGCGCCGTCGCCCACATCCGTATGTTCCGGAACATACCCATCCACCGCGCGCATACAACCCGAAAAAGCCCCCTTATCCAGACATACGATACTTTCGGGCAGATAGACCGCTTCCAAAAGACTGCATCCGGCGAATGCGTTGTAGCCGATGTATTCAAGCCCCTCGCAGAAATCGACCCGGCGAAGCTCTGTATTTTGAAACGCATGCGCGGCAATATATTTGACCCCTTCGGGAACTTTATAGCTGTCCTCATTTTGACGGGAATATTTCACAATCATAGAACCGTCAAAAGTCATAATAACGCCGTTTTCCTCCACAAAAGCGGTGCTTTCATCCTCAAGAATCAGCTGCGTCAAATTTTCAAGGCCTGCAAACGCATTGCAGCCGATCACACGGACGCCCGAGGTAATCGTGACGCTTTCAATACCGGCGGCGCTTGCATTCTGCAAAAAAGCATAGTCCGCGATCTCGGTTACAGCGGCGGGAAGCACTACGTCGGACTGTGTGCCGCTGTATGATTTCAAAACGCCGTTTTCAATATGAAAACCGTCTATATCGATGATCTCGGGCGCGTTCAGGTTCAAATAAACACAAAGGGCAACAAGGCACAGACAAATTGCGGCGGCCGCAGCGCCCAATCTGCGCAAAAAGCGCGGGGCGCGCAGCACTCGCCGCCTCGGCCGCTTCATTAATATACGCACCCTCCACCAAATTCATCTTTTCAAACAACCATTCGCCGTTCACAGCAAAATCCCCCTCTCCTCAATCCATATCCGAAGTTTTTTCCGCGTCCGAAACAACATCGATTTTACTTTGCTTTCACTGATATGAAACCGCGACGCGATCTGACGGATGGCATCCGCATACCAGTATCTGCGCAGAAACACGTTTCTCGTCTGCGCATCAAGCGTTCCAAGAAAATCATTGAGTGCAGCGGCAAGTTCACGGTCATCTGCCTGGCTGTCCGCATCGGACGGCGACGCGATGCATTCCTCCAGTTCCCGGGTTAGCTCCGTCAGTGCCGCCGTTCGTTTCTGTCTTCCGCGTTTCCGACAGACATCCAGCGAAGCGCAGCGAATGATTCGTGCAAGAAAAGCAAAAAAATAGGTTCTGGGCTCGTCGGGCGGAATGGAATTCCACGCGGAAAGATATGTGTCGTTCAGGCATTCACCCGCATCCTCATCGCTGCCGGTTATGTTCACCGACAGGGCGCGCAAACGGCTGCCGTATTTTTCGTCGGTGCGGTATATCGCTTTCTCATCCCGCGCAAGATACAGGTCGACTATAATCGTATCCTCCAAAGCTCTTCTCCTTTCCGTTTGATAACACCCTCTCATCCCTATAATCGCCTTTTTTGGCATTCGGTTGCATGTTTTCAAAATTTTTTTAGAAGCAATTATAAAAACATTTTTCATCCCAAGCCCGAAAATTTTGGGATGCATTTTCATACGTTTCCCATTCTTATAAAATTTAAGCGGACGGCGAGAGCCGTCCGCTTCCAAGCAAAATTTAAAGTCCGCGCTTGATATACGAGGTATGCAGAATCTCATGCGCTTTATGGCTGTTCGGCGCGCCGAGATACTCGTCGTACAGCCGCTTGACCGCGCTGTTCTCATGCGATTTGCGAAGATTCATATTCTTGTCGGCTGTATAGAGCACAGCCGCGCGCTTTGCGCGCAGATCGACTGTGTTGCGCACCTTAGCAGGCTGCGTGGGTTGCCCGCCGCCGTTGACGCAGCCGCCCGGGCAGGCCATGATTTCGATAAAATCGACCTTTTCCTCGCCCGCTTCCACCGCGCGCAGCAAACGCTTGGCATTGGCCGTCCCGCTGGCGACCGCGACTCTAAGTTCAATATCGCCAAGCTGATACGTTGCGCGTTTGATGCCCTCGGTTCCGCGCACATCGTCAAAGTCCAAAGTCTTGAGTTCCTTGCCCTCGATGACCTCCGCCGCGGTACGCAGCGCCGCTTCCATAACACCGCCGGTCGCGCCGAAAATCGCGCCTGCACCGGAACCAATATCAAACGGCTGATCGAATTTCGCATCACCAAGCGAACGGAAGTCGATACCGGCCTTTTTGATCAGCCTTGCCAATTCCCTCGTTGTGATTGCCACATCGACATCGGGCACGCCGGCTGCGCACTGATCCGGACGCGTGACCTCAAATTTCTTTGCGGTACAGGGAATGGCCGAAACAAAGAAAATCTTCTTGGGATCGAGCCCCATCTTTTCCGCATAATAGGTCTTATACATTGCGCCGAACATCTGTTGGGGCGACTTGCAGGTCGAAAGATTTTCGGTCATTTCCGGGAAATAATGCTCGCAGAACTTGATCCAACCGGGCGAACACGAGGTGATCATCGGCAGCTTGCCGCCGTTTTTCACACGGCCGAGGAATTCGGTAGCCTCCTCCATGATGGTAAGGTCCGCAGTCAGATTCATATCATAGACGCCGTCAAAGCCGAGCCCCTTGATCGCCGCGACCATTTTACCCTCCACGTCGGTGCCCGGCTCATAGCCGAAGCATTCGCCGATAGTTGCGCGGACAGAGGGCGCCGTGCAGATCGCGACATGCATTTCCGGATCGGCAATCGCTTCGAGCACTTTGTCGGTGTCGTCCTTTTCATACAGCGCGCCGACGGGACATGCAACGATGCATTGGCCGCAGGCGATACAGGAAGTCTCGGCCAGCGATTTATCATATGCGCAGCCGATCACGGTGTCGGTGCCGCGGTTAAGCGCTTCGATCGCGCCAATCCCCTGCATGTTTTTACACGCAGCTACGCAGCGGCGGCAAAGTATGCATTTATTGTTGTCGCGGACAAGGAACGGCGTCGAGGTGTCGATCGGCTTATCCATCTTGGTGGATTCAAAGTGCGTTTCATCTACGCCATATTCGCGGCAGAGTGCCTGAAGTTCACAATCGGTCGAGCGGATGCAGGACAGGCACTTCTTTTCATGCGTGGAAAGCACAAGCTCCAGATTGAGTCTTCTGGCATTCAGCACTTTCGGGGTATTGGTGAAAATCTCCATCCCCTCGTTTACAGGATATACGCAGGCGGTCACCAGCCCGCGCGCCCCCTTAACTTCTACAAGGCAAAGACGGCAGGCGCCGATCTCATTGATATCCTTGAGGTAGCAGAGCGTAGGAATGTCGATCCCGGCAAATCTGGCCGCCTCAAGCACCGTAGCGCTCTTCGGAACGGCGTATTCCCTGCCGTTGATTTTTATATTTACCATATCCATTGTTCTGGTTCTCCTCTCACTTCTTATAAATTGCGCCGAATTTGCACTTTGCCATGCAGGCGCCGCACTTCAGGCACTTTGCGGTGTCGATCACATGCGGCTGCTTGATTGCGCCGGTAATTGCGCCGGCGGGACATGCTCTGGCGCAGGCGGTACAGCCGCGGCACTTGTCAGCCTCGATGAAATACGTGAGAAGATTCTTACAAACGCCGGCAGGACATCTTTTTTCCTTGACATGCGCTTCATACTCGTCCCGGAAATAGTGAAGCGTGGAAAGCACGGGATTCGGCGCGGTCTGGCCGAGTCCGCAGAGCGAACCGGCTTTGATATACTGGCAAAGCTCTTCGATCTTATCCAGATCCTCCATCGTCGCGTTTCCGCTTGTGACCTTATTCAGCATTTCGAGCAGCTTTCTCGTGCCGACACGGCAGGGCGTACACTTTCCGCAGGATTCGTCGACCGTAAATTCAAGGAAGAATTTAGCGATATCGACCATACAGTTGTCTTCATCCATAACGATAAGACCGCCGGAACCCATCATGGAACCGATTGCGATCAGATTGTCGTAATCGATCGGCGTGTCGATCAGGCTCGCGGGGATGCAGCCGCCGGAAGGACCGCCCGTCTGCGCCGCTTTGAATTTTTTGCCGTTCGGGATACCGCCGCCGATCTCCTCGATAACCTCGCGAAGCGTGGTGCCCATCGGAATCTCGACAAGTCCCGTATGATTGATCTTTCCGCCGAGCGCAAACACTTTCGTACCTTTCGACTTTTCGGTGCCCATGGAGGCAAACCACTCGGCGCCGTTGAGGATGATCTGCGGAATATTTGCATACGTCTCGACATTGTTCAGGATCGTCGGGCGCTCAAACAGGCCCTTAACCGCGGGGAACGGCGGGCGAGGACGCGGCTCGCCGCGCTTGCCCTCAATGGAATTCATCAGCGCGGTCTCCTCGCCGCATACAAACGCGCCGGCGCCAAGGCGAATATCAATATCAAAGTCAAAGCCCGTACCGAAAATATCCTTGCCGAGCAGGCCGGTCTCCCGCGCCTGGCCGATCGCGATCTGTAAACGTTTGACCGCAATCGGATACTCCGCGCGGACATAAATATACCCCTGGTTCGCGCCGATCGCGTACCCGGCGATCGCCATCGCCTCTAAAACGACATGCGGGTCGCCCTCGAGCACCGAGCGGTCCATGAACGCGCCTGGGTCGCCCTCGTCGGCGTTGCAGCACACGTACTTCTGATCGGCCTCATTCGCCGCCGCAAATTTCCATTTAAGCCCGGTGGGAAAACCGCCGCCGCCTCGGCCGCGCAAACCCGAATCCAAAAGACATTGGATAACGTCCTGCGGCTTCATCTCGGTCAGCACCTTGCCGAGCGCGCGGTAGCCGTCCATCGCTATGTACTCATTGATGTCCTCTGGGTTGATCACGCCGCAGTTGCGGAGCGCGATACGCTTTTGGGAACGGTAGAACTTCGTATCCGACAGGGACGCTTCCTTGAGCGAGTGCTTGACGTCGTCCGCAACGTCGTTATATACCAGACGCTCCACAGGACGGCCTTTGAGCAAATGCTCTTCAACGATTTCAGGAACGTCTTTTTCGGTTACCCGGCTGTAAAACGTTCCGTCCGGATACACGATGACGACCGGGCCGAGCGCGCAGAGACCAAAGCAGCCGGTCTGCACGATTTTGACCTCATCGGAAAGCCCTTTCTCCTCAAGCTGCGATGCAAAAATGCTTTGCAGCTTCACGCTTCCCGATGACGTACAGCCTGTACCGCCGCAAATCAATACATGTGCACGAATCATTTTTTAATACCTCCAAAAATTCAAGCCTTTGCGCTGCTGATCGTATATTCAGCCACGACGCTGCCGCCCTTGATATGCTTTTCCACAACTTCTTTCGCTTTTTCAGGCGTCATTTTCACATAGGTAACCTTGTCCTTGCCCGCCTCGAATACTTCAACCACAGGCTCATATTGGCAGATTCCGATACAGCCAGTCTGCGTAACTGTAACCTTGTCCGAAAGTCCGGCGCGGCTGACCTCCTCCACAAAAGCGCTGAGCACGGGACGCGCGCCCGCAGCGATGCCGCAGGTAGCCATACCGACGACGATTCTCGTCTGATTTGTCCCCTCCCGTAGAATGACCTTGTCCTGCATCCTTTCCCGAATAGCGGCAAGCTCTGCAAGTGATTTCATAAGCTTTGTTCCTTTCTGTTTTTATAAATTTATATCATTTTTATTATTTCGTCGTTTTTACACTGACGGCAAACCAAAATTTTCCGCATACTGTTCGCGAAGATAATCGCCGATCCACTGCAAGACCTCGTACGAATCGAGCGGAACGTCCACCAGCGCTTCGCGCAGTTCCTTCGTATCCAGCCGCACGGTGCGCCCGGCGGCCTCATGCGTAAACAAAAAATCTATATCGGGATGTCCTTGTACCAGCGTAAGCATCGTGGAAACGATATCGCCCAGCGGCGTGCAGTCAATATGATCTTTGTGAAAGACGGCAGTCACGACCGTGCCGTGATCCTCGGGAAAATCCGAAATGTGTTTCGACACGATTTCCAGCGTGCCGCCCGTCTGCTCCGCCGCAAGCTTAAACAGCGGAATGCCGAGGCCGACCTTGCGCGTCGTGCGCGTCGTGGTAAACGGATCGGTCACGCGCTTTAAAAGATCGGGCTTCATGCCGCAGCCGTCGTCCGACACCACAATCGTCAGAAGCGCGCCGTCTTCCGCAAGCGCAATCCGGATGTTGCGTGCGCCCGCCTTGGCGGAATTTTCGGCGATATCCAGTATGTTCAGCGAAAGCTCCTTCATAGAAGCGCTCCTTTTAACACGTCAAATAAACTTTTCCGCGCCGCTTCCGCATCGCCGCGCGCTGCGGGAAGCTCCAAAAAATACTGCTTATCCCGAATCCCCAAAAGATCGTGCGCGTCCGAGCCGTAAAGCAAGCGCCGACCCGAAAGCGCAGGATATTTGACCAAATACGCCTCATAGAGTTTGGGATCATGGAACTCCGCCGCAGGGAAAGCCGGATGCTCCGGAAATGTTCCCAGTACGGAGACAATCCCATTCGCCTGCCGGTCTATATGCGCCGGATAACAGATTCCCCCATACTGCGCGGCGAGCGCAGGCGCGCTGTCCACAGAAATATCGGTCGCCATCGGCAGAAAATCCGGTTCTATGCCGATAACATTGTCTTGGCCATCCATAATATACTGCTCGCCGTAAACGTCCGCGCGATTTTTGACGCGCAGTCTGTGCCGCGCGGCAATTTCCCGGTCGAAAGCGAGCGCGCCGCCAAGTTCTTCAAAAAGACACACGACATGGATGTCCTCCGAGGTGGTCAGTTCCATACCCGAAACGGGAATCAAGCCGTAACGCTCCGCCGCTTCAAAAAAGGCGGGGCAGTTCCGAGCCGTATTATGATCGGTCAGCGCGATAATTTCCAGCCCGGCGAGCACCGCCATCCCCGCCAGATTGTTCGGCGTGTTGTCGTTATCCGCGCAGGGAGACAGGCAGGAATGCATATGAAAATCATAATAAAAGCGGCTCATGTCAAAACATCGGACAGGGCGGCGGCGAGTTCATAAGCGGTGCGCGCGGAAGAAAACAAATTGACCCCTTTGGCAAGCGCCGCCTCCACAACCGCCGGTTCCGCCGAAACGCCCTCGGCAAAAATCACGCAGGCCGCGTCCGAAAGGGACGCGACGGCGACCACGTTGATATTGGACATGATCGTGATCCAGACATCCCCGCTGCGCGCCCGGCCCATGACCCAACTGAGCAGGTCGCCGCAGTAAGCGCCGCGCACCGCCCGCTCTCCATCCGCAAGCGCGACGGGTACAAGCTCCAGCGCCTGCGCGAGTTCCGATACGTTCATTGCATCACCTCAAGGCTCCGTTTTTACTGCGGCTCCTGATCCGCGCCGCCGGTCTTGGACGGCTTTGGTTCCTTTTCACCGTCCCGTTTTCTCATATATGCTTCAATTTCCGGCTTCATAGTAATGACACATTGGTGAATATCCGCCGTGCCGCGCACAACGTCCTCGGCAAACGCCCGGCAGGTCGGCGCGCCGCAGGAACCGCAGTCAATGCCGGGCAGCGTATCCCGAAGCTTCTGAATATCCGCCATCATGCGCATAGATTCGCCGAAATTTTCGCTCAGGCGCGTAATCGGCGTATATACGGGAAGATCGCTGAAAAAACAGTCGTCCGGAATATAGTCTTCATTTTCGGAACAAAAATTCTGCGAAACAGGAAGATACCGCCGGAGCGACATCAGGCGCGCGCGCGCAATAAACGGATTTTCCACCGTCATCGTCCCGCCGACGCAGCCGCCGGGACAAGCGCACAGTTCAATAAATTCAAGCTGCGCTATATTCCCGTTGTCGATCTGCTCCAGCACCCGCTCAACATTTTCAATGCCGTCGGTCGCCAGATATTTATCGTTGAAAATCGCGGCCGATTCGCCGCCCGAAGACGCCCAGCTGATGCCGATCATTCCGGAAGACGAGGTGTGTTTCGGCGGTTCGTCCCGCTTCATCACGTTTAAAAGCGCAAAATACACGTCGCTGATCGAGACGACGACATCCACCTGGCTCTTATACCCCGCGAAGCCGTTTTTCACATAACTCGCTTTACCCGGACAGGGCGATATAAAGCAGACGCCGATATCCCCGTCGCAAAGTTCGGGATGCGCACCCTTCGCGCGCCGTCTGGCCTCCGCCGCGGCGATTTCCATCGGCGGCAGGATCGGCATGATATTGTCTCTCAAAAAGGGAAAAGCGCAGGGCGATCAGGCGCATAACGACCGGACAAGCCGAACTGATTACCGGCTTGTTGATCCCCTCGGTTTTCATGTATATGCGAGTATAGGCGGACACAAGCTCTGCGGCCGCCGCGACCTCAAATACGTCGTCAAAACCGATATCATACAATCCCTGAATCACATAATCAATATCGTCAAGACCCTCAAACTGTCCGTAGAGAGTCGGCGCGGGGAGCGCGATTTTATATTTGTATTTTGAAATCGCCTCCAGCTTGCTGTAAGTCGCTTTCTTCGCCTTATGCGGGCACATCGTAATGCATACGCCGCAGTCGATGCAGCGCTCCTCGTTGATGACCGCATGGCCGCCGCGAATACGGATAGCCTCTGTCGGACAGTGCCGCAGGCAGGTAGTACAGCCAGTGCATTTGTCCACATCGAGCGATACGGAATGCTTGTATGTATTCATGCCTGTAATTCCCTTTTACGGTTTGATATTCCGCCGGGGAAACGCTTTAAAAACCGACCGTCATGGTCACGGTCGTTCCCTTACCGAGGGCGGAATCCACGTTCATGGTATCGGTATACCGTTTCATATTCGGCAGTCCCATCCCTGCGCCGAAGCCCAGAGAACGGATTGCGTCCGGCGCGGTGGAATACCCTTCTTTCATGGCGAGGTCGATATTTTCGATTCCCGGCCCGTGATCGCTCAAAATTACGGTGATCTTATGCTCATCCACGATCACGTCGGCGCTGCCGCCGCCGGCATGGATCACCATATTGATCTCGCCCTCATACATGGCGATAGAAACGCGCCGAATAGTCTCCGGATCGATGCCAAGCTGCCTCAGATTCTTTTTCACCATAACGGACGCCTGACCCGCGCTCGTGAAATCCTCTCCGTCCACATCGAAGTGGAAATGCAGCGGCTCACTCATTTTTTGCCTCGTTCCCGACAAGTCCGGCGGCATAGAGAATTCCACATGCCTCATACATCCGCATACGGGTCGTCATCAAAACAAGTCCCTGCTCCTCGGCGAGCGCGATCATCTCCTCGGTGGGTTCCTTGCTGCGCACGAACACGATGCACACCATGTCCATCATTTCCGCCGTGCGCACAACCTGCGCATTGACAAGCCCAGTCAGCAGCACCGCCTGATCTTTGACATAAACCAGCACATCGCTCATCATATCGCTCCCGCAGGCCGAATAAACATGATTCTCAAGGCGCGCCTCTCCGCATACGACGCGCGCATCCAGAAGTTCCCTGATCGTGGATATTTTCATAAAAATTTCCCTTAAATTCTTTACAGATGAATTTCAGCAAAAAACGGTCAAACGGTGTATTTCTCCAAAATACCGGGAATATCCTTCGGCTCCAGGCGGCCGTATACGTCCTCGTTGATCACAACGACCGGCGCAAGTCCGCAGGCGCCGACACAGCGAGTCGCATCCACGCTGTAATTGCCGTCCGAAGAGGTTTCACCGGCCTTCACGCCGATCACCTCGGTAATTTTATCGAGCAAGTCGCCCGACCCCTTGACATAGCAGGCCGTTCCAAGACATACGGAGACCGACACTTTGCCCTTGGGATTAAAAGAGAACTGCGCGTAAAAGGACGCGACGCCGTACACTTCGGAAATCGGCATATCCATACGAATGGCAATATGCCGGATCACCTCTTCCGGAAGATAACCGTAGATCTCCTGGGCTTCCTGCAGCACGGGCATCAGCGCCCCCCTTTTCGCCCATATGGGCGTCGATCACAGCATCCAGCTTTGCAAGCTGCTCCGCCGTTCCCTTAAAAGCAACCGTAGTCAATTTCTTTTTTCATGGCTGTGTTTCATTCCTCCTGATCGGATCATAAAAATTTGATATTTTTTATATCAGCACATAGAGTAATTATACAATATTTATGAAAAAAAATCTATAGTTTTTCTATAAAAAATGTCTGAATTTGCAAAAAATCAAACGCATGCCGTCCATAAATCCCTCAAAGCCGCGCACCGTGTATCAAATGAGACGAAACTTTAGACCTCGGCGGCGCGGGCATACCCGCGCCGCCGAGGTCCTTCGTTTGATTTTCATGCGCTCAGATTTATCCTATGAACATCTGCGTCCAATAATGTCCGTTTGCGACATAACCGACGCCGATCTTTGTAAAGGAAGCGTTCAAAATATTGGCCCGGTGGCCACTCGAATTCATCCAGCCATTCACGACCGCCTGCGGCGTGGAATAGCCGCGCGCGATGTTTTCGCCCGCCGTGCGGTAGCTCAGTCCAAACGCCCGAATCATCTGAAAAGGCGTTCCATAAGTTGGGCTGGTATGTGAAAAGTAACCTTTATCACGCATATCCTGCGACTTATAGCGCGCCACGCGGGACAACTCCCAATCCTGCGTGAGCGGAGTAAGTCCGTTCTGTTTGCGGATCTCATTGACCAGACGAACGACCTCGCTCTCAAAAGCAGTTACCGAAGCGTCGGTCAGCGGCACATTCAAAACTTGGCCGGGATAGATCAAATTCGGGTTTGCCACCTGCGGATTCGCAGCAATGATCTCACTGGTCCCCACTTTATATTTCACGGCGATTTTCCACATCGTATCGCCTGCAACAACCGTGTGCGACGCAGCGGACGCACTGACCGCAAAACCGGAAAGAAACAGCGCGCAAAACACGCCGCACAATATTTTTCTCATTTTTTTCATCATGGCACCTCCTGTTTGTCCATTTCTTTATCTGCGTCCATTATACCAAACGGGCGCATTTTTTTCAAATGTAATATATGTCATTGCAGAATATGCCATTTCAGTCTAAAAAATTCAAACCAGAGCGCGACGGAAACCCCCGTTGACTTCGGCGCTGCGGCATGGTATAATAAACCAAAAAAACTGATTATGTATAGTAGGTTAAAAGCAAAGTTCAAACGCAGTTTTCGTTTTGTCAATTGAATATATGCGCAGTACGGTTCCGGGAAATTCCCGGATCAGAGGGAAGTTCGGTGAAATTCCGTCGCAACCGCCATTGCCGTGATTGAAATTCGTTTCATAAGTCGGAATACTTGCCGTACATGCGCCGAGCTACCGGTTTCATAAGATTTCCGGAACATTTTTGGGTTTAAGAAAAGTGCAGCCGTTTTACAGATTCCATGGATAGACGTGGCGGTATTGCGCCTTTCGATCGGAATTTTTGAAGCAGTTGCGCTTTTGCCGCCGTCACTAGACGGCGCAAGCGCGTTTTTTATTGCGGACGGAGAGACGATGAAAGGCAAATACGACAGAGATCAAAGCATAGAATTGCTGAAAAGCAAACAAAGCGCACTGTATGCGGAAGGAACCGCGCGCTATCCCAAACGATCCGATTTTACCAATGAAGAGGTCGTCGCCATCAAGGCTTTCCTCGGTCCCTGGCCGAGAGCGCTGGAAGCTGCGGGATTAAAGCCGCTAAGAGACGGCGGCCATGCGCCGCGCGATTCTGAAAAAAGAATCCGCGCAAAAAAACGCCGTACGGCGGAGCGCAGACAGCATCCCGCAAAAATACAGGCGCCGGATACAAAGACAAAATCCGCGCCCGCAAAGGGCGAAGATTGACCGTTTGCACCCTAGCGATTTATGATTGTGGATCACTAAAGGAGTTTGACTTTGAAATATACAGAAGAAAATTTAAAAGAGTACATAGGTAAAATCGCCGGGCTTGACCGCGCTGCGATGGAACAAGCGCGCCGCCGGCAGGCGCAGCTCGCCAAACCGCCCGGCAGCCTCGGCAAACTGGAGGAACTTTCGGTTCAGCTTGCGGGAATTACCGGGAAAATACAGAATCATATCGGCAAAAAGCGCCTGCTGATATTTGCGGCGGACAACGGGGTCGTCGCGGAAGGCGTCTCAAGCGCACCGCAGGAGGTTACGCTTTCGCAGTCGGTCAATCTGACGCGCGGCAAGACCGGAGCGGCGGTTTTGGCGAATCATTTTGGCTGTGAACTCATCGTATGCGACGTTGGAATCAACGCAAACAGCGGCGAAACCGCGATTCTCGACCGAAAAATCGCCTGCGGTACAAACAATATCGCGCATGGTGCCGCCATGACGCGGGAAGCCGCCGTTCAAGCTGTAATGACAGGCATAGAACTTGCCGCCGCAGCGGCGGACGAGGGCGTCGATGTCATCGGCATCGGCGAAATGGGCATCGGCAACACAACGACTTCGTCTGCCGTCCTCACCGCTTTGACCGGTGCGCCGGTCGAAACGGTCACCGGGCGTGGCGGCGGGATCACAGACGCGGGCTATGAAAAAAAACTCGAGGTGATCCGGCGCGCACTGCAAATCAACCAGCCGGATAAAAACGATCCGCTCGACGTACTGTCCAAGGTCGGCGGGTTCGACCTTACGGCCATGACCGGCGCATTTATCGGCGGAGCCGCCGCGCGTGTGCCCGCCGTCATCGACGGCCTGATCTCGGCCGCAGCCGCGCTGTGCGCGGTTCGGCTGTGTCCTGCCGTGCGCGATTTTTTGATTCCCTCCCATGCCTCCAGCGAAGCCGGATACGCGGTCGCGGCCGGCGCGCTTGGCATCGAGCCGCTTTTCACGCTCGGCATGCGGCTGGGAGAGGGTAGCGGCTGCCCTCTGGCCTTTGAAGTGCTCGGCGCGGCCTGCGCGGTAATGAATAAGATGGCGACCTTCGAGGAAGCGGGCATCGACGACCGGTATCTTGACGAGATTCGAACGTCTGGCGCTCTTTGTAAAAAAGGGGAAGATGAACGTCTACATTTCCGGCGGTTGCAAAAACGGGAAATCCGATTTTGCGCAGGCCGCGGCGATAAAACTTGCAAACGGAGGCAAGCGCTATTATGTCGCGACGATGGTTCCGCAGGATGCGGAAGACCGCGCGCGAGTCCGTCGCCATCAAACAAGCCGCGCCGGTATGGGCTTTGAAACGCTTGAAGCGGGTCAAAACCTTCTCTCCTGCCTGAACGCGGCCGACTCAAACGCCGTCTTTCTTCTGGATAGCGTGACGGCGCTGCTGCAAAACGAGATGTTCCCCCCAAAAAGCCAAGTTCCTGCCGGCCCCGGCGCGCCGCAGCGCTGTCTTGACAGCCTTCTTGCTTTTGCCGGGACGGTAAGAGACGCGGTGTTCGTCTCCGATTTTATATATTCCGACGCGTTCCGCTACGACGCATATACCGAAGCTTACCGCCGCGCGCTCGCTATGCTCGACCGCGCGCTGGCGGAGATATGCGATACCGTGATCGAACTCTGCGCTGGAATTCCTATCGTCTATAAAGGGAGGGCGCTTCAATGAAAAAATACGCCCGCGCCTGTATGATGGCTTTTTCCATGTTTTGCGCGATCCCCTGCCCCTGCCCCTGCTGGGACGACGACGCGCGGCCGTTGGCAACCTTGTTTCTGCCTGCGGTAGGCGTTTGGATCGGCGCTTTGTGGGCGCTACTCGCATACCTGATCCGTCAAACCGGCCTGCCGCTCTTTTTCGGCGCGGCGCTTTTATGCGCTTTTCCCTTTCTGATTACGGGGTTTATGCACATGGACGGATTTATGGACGTGACCGACGCTGTGAAATCCTGGCGGAATCTCGACGAGCGCCGTCGGATCTTGAAAGATCCGCATACCGGTTCGTTTGCCGTGATCGCCTGCGTTTTGCTGATTCTGATGCAGTTTTCGTTCTTTGCTTCGGCAAAAACGGATGCAAACATTTACGCGCTGATTCTGATCCCAACCACGTCCAGAACAGCTGCCGGTTTCTGCGTGACGGTGCTTCGGCCGATATCGGAAAGCCAGTATGCGGGCGCTTATCGAAAAGGCACTAAAAAATCCCACGCCGTGCTGTTCTGCGCGATCTTTCTCTTGACGATCTTACTCGGATTTCTGCTGCTCGGCAAATACGGTTGTATCCCGCTTGGCGTGACCGCGGGCTATCTGCTTGCCCTTTGCCGCGCTTTCCGATCGCTCGACGGCATGTCCGGCGACATTTCCGGCTATGCCCTGACGTTTGGAGAACTATGCGGCGTCGCCCTATACGCTTTGATTTAAAACCGGCACGCCTTTTGTTTGAAAGGCACAAGAAAATTTCAGAGAAAGGAAGCCTTTGCCGCAGCAAAGCGCAGAGATACAATGCATTTGATCATCGGCGGCGCGTACCAAGGGAAACTGGACTACGCAAAAACGCGGTTTGCCTTATCGGAAAGCGATATTTTTACCTGCTCGGAAAATACGGGCAAAGTGGATTTTCATAAAAAATGCGTTTACCGGCTTGAGGAGTATACGCTTTGGTGTGCAAGGAATCAAACAGACGCCGTCATAGCGTTTCAAAAGCAAGCCGGCGCATGGAAAAACAGCATTCTAATCTGCGGGGATATCTTCTGCGGCGTCGTGCCGCTCGGGGCCGACCTGCGCGCATGGCGGGAGATCACGGGACGGCTGTGCGCATATCTGGCGCAAAAGGCCGATTCGGTCACCCGCATATTCTGCGGACTGGAGCACAAACTGAAATGAAGCTGATTTTGATTCGCCACGGCAAAACAAGCGCCTCTGCGGCGCATGTATACTGTGGCTCGACTGATCTTGCGCTGTCCGCGGCAGGGATCGCAGACCTGCAACTGAAAAAAAAAGAACCTGCCCTACCCCGACGCTGCAGGCTTTCGCATCATCACCAGCGGCATGCGGCGCTGCGAGACGACGCTCTCCTTACTGTACGGGGCGCTTCCGCATGAAACCGTTTCAGATTTTCGCGAAATGGATTTCGGTGCATTTGAAATGCGATCCTACGCGGAAATGAGAAGCGAACGGGAATATCTTTCGTGGATAGAAGGCGACAACGAAGCGAACCCGACGCCGGGCGGTGAAAGCGGTGCGGCCATGCGGGCGCGTGTGCTCGCTGCGACAGACCGCGTGCTGAAAACCGGGCGCGATACACTGATTATCACGCACGGCGGCCCAATCGCCGCCATCATGGCCTATCTTTTTCCGAAAGAAAACAAAAACCGCTACGAATGGCAGCCGGAACCAGGGCGCGGGTACGCAGTCGATACAGCGCAGAACCGCTACTTTTCAATCTAAAAAGCATGCGGACAAAAGCGCACGATTTTTTATAGGAGGCCTGACTGAATTGTTATGAAAGAACAGCTAAAAGAGAAAACGAAGGAAGCTTTAACGAGCGTTCTGCCAATCACAACAATTGTGCTTTTGCTGAGTTTTACCCTGGTCCCCATGGAGACCGGCACATTGTTTCTCTTCCTCGCCGGAGCGCTTCTCCTGATTGTCGGCATGGGCTTCTTCCAACTGGGCGCCGAGATGGCTATGACGCCGCTCGGACAGGGGATCGGAAGCCGGCTGATGAAAGGGAAAAAAATCTGGCTGATTGCGTTCGTCTGTTTTCTGATGGGCGCGGTCATCACGATTGCGGAACCGGATTTGCAGGTTTTGGCCCATCAGGTGGCCTCCGTCCCGAATCTCGTCCTTATTTACACCATAGCGGTCGGCGTCGGCATTTTCCTGGTGATTGCGTTTCTGCGCATTTTATTTAAAATTAGCCTATCGAAAATGCTGACGGCTCTATACATCCTGCTTTTTATCCTGTCTTTTTTTGCGCCGGACGAATTTACTGCCGTAGCGTTCGATTCCGGCGGCGTCACAACGGGACCGATGACCGTTCCCTTTATTATGGCGCTGGGCGTCGGCCTGTCCGCCGCCCGCAGCGACAAGGACAGCACCAACGACAGCTTCGGACTGGTCGCGCTGTGCAGCGTGGGGCCGGTAATCATGGTGCTGCTGCTCGGCATTTTTATAACCCGACGGACGCCGTCTATAACGCCGCCGAACTCACGCATATCCTGTATACAAAAGATGTGGTCAGGGAATTCGTATCCGCCCTCCCGCAATATACAAAAGAAGTGCTTGTCAGCATTCTGCCGGTGGCAGGCGTTTTTATGCTATTTCAAATTTTTACGCACAATTACCGCAAACGTCAGGTTCTGCGGATGTGCGTGGGGTTTGTGTATACGATCATCGGATTGATTCTGTTTCTGACGGGCGTCAACGTGGGATTTGCGCCGGTGGGCAACCTCTTAGGCAGCAGTCTGGGCGAAAGCACTCTAAAGTGGACGCTGATCCCTATTGGGATGCTGGTAGGTTATTTTATCGTCAAGGCGGAGCCTGCCGTACAGGTTTTAAACAACCAGGTAGAGGATATTACGGGCGGCATGGTCTCCCACAGAATGATGAACAGCGCGCTTTCCATCGGCGTGGCCAGCGCGGTGGCGCTTTCCATGGTGCGCGTTTTGACGGGACTCAATATCTACCTGATCCTGATACCGGGATATGCTGCCGCTTTAATCCTCAGCCGGTTTGTGCCGCCGATCTTCGTGGGGATCGCCTTTGACTCCGGAGGCGTTGCCAGCGGCCCCATGACCTCTACTTTTCTGCTTCCGCTGGCGATGGGCGCCTGCACCGGCGTGGGCGGCAATGTAGTTACCGACGCGTTTGGCGTCGTTGCGCTGGTCGCGCTGTCGCCGCTGATTACCATTCAGATTATGGGACTGATCTACGCACACAAATCAAAGAAAGCACCGCCGTCCGCAAAAGTGCTGCCGGATGAAATTGTGGAGTTAGAGGAGGAATGACGTTTATGACAACGAAGGATACAACGCAGGAAAAAAAATTGATTCAGCCGCGCATGATGATTGCCGTCACGCACGCGGAAACTGAAAAAAAAAAGTTGAAGAAAACGCTGGATCTTTTGCACATTTCTATCTATTACCAGTGCCGCGGACAGGGGACCGCGCCCTCGGAAATTATGGACATTTTAGGGATGCGGGGTAGCGGCAGGCTGATTACCTTCAGTTTTCTGCCGAAGTTTCGAGTGGACGCAGTCTTCCGGCAAATGGAAGCGCAGTTATCTATCAAACGCAAAGGCGGCGGAATCGCCGTCACCATTCCGGTTACCGGAATGCAAAGCCCTATTCTTTCAATGCTGAGCGACGAAACCAAGGAAATTGTACGGAAAAGAATAGAAGGAGATGAGGATAAAGTGAAAGAAACGTCAAACTACACGGCCCTTTGGATTTCAGTTGCCGGAGGATACGGCGACGACGTGGTCGAAGCCGCCCGCTCGGCAGGCGCAAAAGGCGGTACGATGATCAAGGGGAAACGATGCGGGGCGGAGTCTGCCGCTCAATACCTCGGCATCCCTATGCAGGCTGAGCAGGATTTTGTCATGATCGTCATCCCCAAGGATAAAAAGGCAGAGGTTATGGCTGCAATCAGCGATAAATGCGGCCTGAAAACAGAGGCGCACGGCGTCGTGATGTCTATGCCGGTTGACGATGTTATGGGCCTGGAGTGACCATCCGGCAGATACTTCGGCGCGACAAAAAAACAGCTAAAATTCATGTCAGTCCCGTATTGTGAGACTGACCTTTAGCGTGTCGAAAAAGTATTTGCACAAACAAAATACTATACAAGTTTCGTAAATAAAGACGGCTTTGCCGGCTTTTTTACACCTTGTGGCCGCGCGAGTGACGCGTAAGCGGCGCAAAGACGCGAGTGAACACAGTCTTTTCCGTCGAAAAACAGAGTTTTTTGACAGTCTCAAGGGCAGTCTCGTATTTTGAGACTGCCCTTGTTCATTTTTATGAAAGTTCGCCCGATGCGCAAATACAGCAAAGGCGCCGCAGTCTACTTGCAAACAGTTCCGGATTTCGCCGGAGCCGTCCCTCACCGTTCAATATTCGATTCCCCGGCGCGCTTTGATTCCAAGATCAAACGGATGCTTGACCTTTTTCATCTCGGTCACATAATCGGCAAGCGCAACGAGTTCCGGCGCCGGGTCCCGCCCGGTGAGCACCAGTTCGCGCAAATTTCCCTCCCGCCGCAAAAAATCCAGCAAAGCGGCAGACCCAATCAGACCATGCCGGTACGCCGGCAGGCTCTCGTCAAGCACGATCATCTGATACTGCGGCGCACGGGCGGCAATCTGCGACAGCATCCCGCTATACAGCGCCGCGGCTTTCTGCCCGCTCCGCATCGCGCATCATTTTATACCGGCCGAAATGCTTTTCGGCATGCAGAACATCCACCATGGGCAGAGCCGAAAAACCAAGGATCTCCGAGGAAGAGCCGTCTTTGAAAAACTGCGCGATCAGCACCCGCATGCCGCTGGACGCCGCGCGAAACGCAAGGCCACACGCAGCGGTTGTTTTTCCCTTTCCGTCTCCGCAGTAGATATGGATCATATGCCTTCCTCCAAAATTCGGTATACAAGCGCCATGTCAAGCGCGCTCCGCACTGCACCAGCCAGCCGGTCGTACTGCGTTTCGCGATACGCGTGGACGTCAAATGCGGCTTCCGCGTCAAATGAAACATTTTTTCTGGCGCAGAGCGCGCGGACGATGCGCTCCGCAATCTCGTTTTCATCAAACAATCCGTGAATATAGCTTCCGTAAACATTTCCCCGCTGCAAAACGGGCAAACCGTCTCCACTTTGTCCCATATGGATCTCATAGCCGCGGTAGGCAAGACCATTTAAAACCTCAAAATCATGCCGGAGGCCGTCAAAGTGTCCGGACACCTGCGCACGCGTCTTTTCTTTGGAAAAAACTGTTTCTACATCCAGCAGTCCCATTCCCGCGATTTTCCCCCCGCCCTCGCATGCGTACGGATCGGCGATACGCGTTCCCAGCATCTGCAGCCCGCCGCAAATTCCAAAAACAGGCGTGCCGCGCGCGGCTGCTTTGCAGATTTCAGCCTCCAGCCCGTTCTGCCGGAGCCATTTCAAGTCCGCGATCGTGCTTTTAGTTCCAGGCAGGATAATCATATCCGGACTAGCCAGTTCAAAAACATTTCGAACATAGCGCAGCGAAACGGCGTCAAAGCGGGAAAACGGAGAAAAATCCGTAAAATTGGAAATTCTGGGCAGTGAAACGACAGCAATATCAATATCCTTTCGCCGCCCGGACGCGTTTAGGCGTTCGCTGAGGCTGTCCTCGTCGTCGATATCGACGCGCACATACGGCACGACGCCGGCGCAGGGCAGCTTGATAAGATCATGGAGCATATCCAGCCCGCTCTGCAAAATGGAAACGTCCCCCCGGAATTTATTGATCACGGTCGCTTTGACCATCGCGCGCTCTTTGGGTTCAAGCAGTTCAACAGTGCCGTACAACTGCGCAAATACGCCGCCGCGGTCGATATCCCCAACCAGCAAAACCGGCGCGCCGACCATTTTTGCCATGCCCATATTGACGATGTCGGCCGTTTTCAGATTAATTTCCGCCGGGCTTCCGGCGCCTTCGAGAACGATAATGTCATATTGTCCAGCCAGCGTATCGTACGCCCGCATAATTTCGGGAATCAACTGCGTTTTGTACTTAAAATACTCGGATGCGCGCATATTCCCGCGTACTTCTCCGTTGACGATCACTTGAGAACCGACGTCGGTGGTGGGCTTGAGCAGAATCGGGTTCATCAGCACCGAGGGACGGACGCCCGCCGCCTCGGCCTGAACGACCTGCGCGCGCCCCATCTCCAGCCCTTCGGCCGTAATAAAGGAATTGAGCGCCATATTCTGCGATTTGAACGGCGCGACGCTGTAGCCGTCCTGTCGGAAAATGCGGCACAGCGCCGCGCAGAGAAGACTTTTCCCGGCGCTCGACATCGTCCCCTGAATCATAATCGGCTTCGCTTTTTTCAAGATGGTTTCTCCTTTTCCTGATTTCCGCAAAAAGAACCGCATATCTCCCGAACGGCGTCGATCAAAAGATCGTTTTCTTCCGGCTGCCTGACGCCGATACGGATGTATCCCCGCTTGAGCCCAGCATAATTGGCGCAGTCACGAACAAGGATCCCCCGCGCATGCAGCAATTTTGCAAGCGGCACCTTCGAATAGATCAACAGGTAATTCGCTTCGCTGCGATATACGGTGAGGTCCATTTTTTCAAGCGCGCCGGAAAGACGCCCGCGTTCGGCGATGATTTTCGCCCGAGTATCGGACAGCCACGCCCCGCAGTCAAGCGCAGCGCAGCCTGCAGCCTGCGCAAGCGTCGATACGTTCCAGCACTGCACTTTTTTGGACATGCGCGCAAGGAATTCCCGATCGCCGCTCATCATATAGCCCAGCCGGACACCCGCCATGCCGTAGCTTTTTGTAAAAGCGCGCAGCAGAAAAAGCCGGGGAAAATCAGCCAATAGCTGCGGGACCGCGTACATGTCTGGCGTGTCGGAAAGATTCAAAAAACAAAGATCGCAGAAAAGCCGAGTACCGGCCTCCATACAGCGCGCCGCTAGGCGGCCGAGCAGCCGCGCGCTTACGGTTACACCGGTAGGATTGTTCGGCGTACAGAGAAAAACGGCCGAATACCGGGCGAAGTCAAGCGCCAGCAGCCCGTCGTCCGGCACGAACCCCGACACCGCTTTCAAATATACGCGCTCAAACGGAATATCCGCCGCCCGGAGCGCCGCTTCGTATTCGATAAACGCAGGCGAGACGATCAGTGCAGGACGCCGAACGTCCAGCGCGTAGGCAAACTGATAGATCAGTTCCGCCGCGCCGTTTGCACATAGGATCATATCCGCATCAATCCCCTCATGCCGCGCAAGGCGCGCGCGCAACAGCGTACAATATGGATCAGGATAAGCAGCGCAGCAGTCGACCGCCGCCACAATAGCGTCGCGCACCGGCTCCGGCGTTCCGTAGGGATTAACATTGGCGGAAAAATCATGCGCCGCATATTCAAAATACACATCGCCGCCATGCGGACTTTTTGTATTTATAAGCATAAGATCACCCAAAAAGGCACGCAGCCCAGCCAAAAGGAACAGCATCAAAAAGGACGCCGTGTACATAAGCCGGCCTGCACGCGCAATATCGCGGGGCTCAATCTCCCGCCGTGCGTCTCCGATATATTCTTTTCTGTACCACTTCCCGCCATATCGCGCATCACCGGCAAGCCTTAAGCCCAGCGCGCCCGCGCAGACCGATTCGGTCTGCGCGGAATTCGGACTTGCATGCCTGTGCCGGTCGCGCCGAAAAATCCGCCAGGCATTTTTTCCATCGAGACCGCAAAGCGGACAGGACGCGATCATAAGCAGCGCGGAAATACGCGCGGGCAGATAATTCAAAACATCGTCGGTTTTGGCCGCCGCCCGGCCAAAATAAAGATAGCGCTCGTTCTTATAACCAACCATCGAATCCATCGTATTGACCGATTTATACAGGAATCCACCCGCGGCGCCGAAAAAGAACATCCAGAAAAGCGGCGCAATGACGCCGTCGGAAGTGTTTTCAGCAACCGTTTCAACCGCGGCGCGGCAGATGCCGGCGGCATCCAGCACATCGGTATCTCGCCCCACGATCATGGACACAGCTTTTCTCGCGCCCGCAGCATCGCCCGCTTCGAGCCGTCGCTCGACGCTGCGGCTTTCCCGCACGAGTTGGCGAGCGGCAAGAAGCTGCGCGCAAAAAATACTGTCGAGCGCCAAATACGCCCACGGACTGATTTTCCATGCCGCCGCAAGCAGCAAAACTGGCGCCGCTGTGGAAACAAGCGCTACGGCTATGGTCATCAGAACGCCGCGCAAAAAATCACTTCTTTCACTTTTCCCGCGCCGCAAGCCCATGTCAAACCAGACGATCATCTTTCCGATCAGGCAGACCGGATGCGGGATGCAATGCGGATCGCCTATAAAAAAATCAAGGATAAAGCCGCAGAGAAGCGCGGCTGTCTGCCACATCAAAAGCTCAGGCATGATCCGCCGCGCCTCCCTCCATGGTTATCACGACGACCGGATTCTGCGCCGACATCATATGATACCCGCCAAGCTTTTTTGCACGGGACGCGCTGATCTGCACCGCTTCAAACCGTATAAAACCGAGTTCCTCCGCGCATGAAAGAGCCTCGGCCTGCGTCTCCAGCGTCGCAGCGCTGAGCACGACGCGCACTTTCGGATTTCTGCGCAGCAAAAGCGCAAGGATTTCCCGCAGATGGCCCGAACTGCCTCCGATAAAGACATGCGTGGGCGCAGGAAGCGCCTCCAGCGCCGCCGGCGCTTCGCCCGCAACGGCGATCAGATTGTCCGCCTTGAACCGGCGCGCATTTTTTTCGATCAGATCCACCGCGGCAGCATTCTTTTCCACCGCGTACACACATCCCGCATACGCCGCGAGCGCGCATTCGACCGATACCGAACCGGTTCCCGCGCCAATATCCCAGACAACCGAATCAGCATGCAGCGCAAGGCGGGAAAGCACGACTGTCCGCACCTCGGATTTTGTCATCGGAACCTCTGCGCGAAGAAAACCGGCATCGGGAATGCCATGGGGAATCCACTCGGCCGCAGACGCATTTTCGATCAGAAGAATCGACAGCGGATCGAATTGCCGGCCGGCGAAATCACGCGCCGTACCGCGTGTGATTTTTTCATCGGGATAAGACAGCCGCTCTCCGACACTCACAAGCACATGACTAAAACCGTATTCGCAGAGCTTTGCGCAGACCGCCCCGGCGGTATGCTCGCCGCCAGTCAGCGCAAAGACAAGGCGATGGGTATCGACCGCACGGATCAGATTGGCCTTTCGCCCATGCAGGCTGATGAGTTTTGCGTTTTCCCAGGATATTTTCAGTTTGGCGGCAAAATAAGCGGGAGAGGAGATCCCCGGTATCAGCGTGACGTCATAACCGTCCAGCGCCTGTATAAGCTTCTTAGCTCCGCTGTAAAAACCAGTATCGCCGCGCATGACCGCCGCAAACGTGCGGAATTCAGGCACGGAATCCATGTACGCTTTGATCTGCTCAGGCAAAATTCCGCAAAAGACCGGCTTGCCATAACCGGAGACTGTGCCGATCACGCGTTCTGCACCGCAAACGGCATCGCACGACTGAAGAATGCTGCGCGCCTCCAGCGTCAGCAGCGACGCATCCCCGACCCCGACGCCGATAATATAAACCTTTCGCCGGGGGGATTTTAACCGTTTTGCCGAGTTCGCAAAGCGTTTCCGCAAGAAAGGCCCTCGCTCTGGCTTGGCCGGCCAATGATAACGGGAACGACGCCGGCAGCTTTTGCCGCGCTGATTTTCTCCATAAAACCGCCACTGCGTCCCGAATCTTTTGTTACCAGATATTTTGCCGAAACCGCATGCAGCAGTGCAAGGTTGCTTTCCTCAGAAAACGGTCCTTGCGCGGCGATGATATGGGACGCCAAAATCCCCGCGCTTCCGCAGGCCAAAAGCGAAGAGACAGCCGGCAGCACTCTGACAAACACCCGCGACATATCAAGACCGGCATACGCGTCAAGCTCTTTTGCGCCGGTTGCAATCAAGATGTTTCCGTCGGTATGCATCAGATAGCCGCACGCGGCTTGCGCATCCGGAACATATACCGCGCCGGCGATGTGTCCGTCGTCCTCGCGCAAAACGCGGATCAGGCGAACGCCGCAGGCCGCGGCCGCCGCGCGGATATTCTCCGTAACCGCCTCGGCATACGGATGCGTGGCGTCCAGAATCAGCGTAAAGCGGTTTTCGGCAATGAAACGCTCCATTTCGCAGCGATCCATCCGCCCTGCACGGACATTCAGCCCGTCGATTCCGTGTAGCGCGGTCTCTCCGTATTCGGTCGCAACGCACACGGTCAGTTCCGCGCTTTCGTTCAAATACGCCGCAAGCCTGCGTCCCTCGGCCGTGCCGGCAAAAAGGCAAATTTTTTCACACATGTTCATATCCTCTCGGCGTAACCATCTTTCCGCCAAGGCGCACCGTAGACATGCTCCCGACAAAAATGGTCGTAAACATATCGGCGTTATACCGGCAAAGCTCTGCCAGCGTCATGACCTCAAAAGCCTCTTCCCGCCGACCGATATTTCGCGCGATCCCGCACACCGTATCCGGCGATTTGTATTTCAAAAGGATCTTGCAGGCGCGGCGCAAATAATCCGAGCGCTTTTTGCTGGACGGATTATAAAAAACGATGCTCATATCGCTCGTGGCGGCGCATTCAATGCGCCGCTCGATCAATTCCAAAGGCGTCAGCCGATCGGAAAGGCTGATTGCGCAAAAATCATGCGCCAGCGGCGCGCCGAGCAGCGCCGCGCCCGAGGCGGCCGCAGTAACCCCTGCGATCACCTCGATCTCCGTATCATACTCCGCGGCAAGCTCATAGACGGGCGACGCCATCCCATATATGCCCGCGTCGCCCGAGCAGATCATGGCAGTCGCTTTTCCCGCGGACGCGCTGCGCAGCGCCATACGGCAGCGCTCGATTTCTCCCAGCATCGGCGTTGAAAGATAGGTTTTATCCGGAAAATACGGCTGAACGAGCGCACAGTAAACCGTGTACCCGACAATCACCTCGACACGCTCGAGCGCCCGCACTGCGCCGACCGTCATCCCCTCGTAATTTCCCGCGCCAATCCCGACCACATACAGCTTATTCATGCAAAATACCCCATTCTCCGGCCGCCGCCGCCACGGTAACGCCGTCCACGGCGGTTTTTCGGATCAGCAGCCGCCCGCCCTCGTACACCGCCGCGCGCTCGCAGACATTGCCGACGCCGACGGCCGCACGCACGAACGCCGATTCGTCAAACGAGCCGGGAAGCGCGTCAAGCTCCGCAGCCGAATAAAAGCGGAGCGGAGCGCGAAGAGAAGCGGCATACTCGAGCAAGCCGTGCTCGTCCCGCTTGACGTCAATCGAAGCGACCGCGCAAATCGCCCGAAGATCGATTTTCTGCTCAGAAAAAACATGCGCCACCGCACGCCGGATCACCGGCGCGCATGTCCCGCGTCGGCAGCCGATTCCGACGGTCACAATTCTCGGAATCAGCCGCAGCGTCTTTTGATATGGGCTGCACCGCCGAATGCCTATGTATATGCCGGTCTCGCCGCCCGGTGCCTGATGCAGTCCCGGCCAAAGCGCCGCAGGCAGAGGATACTCGGAACAAATCCCCACCTCACCCTCTAAGATCGCCGCCGATACGTCTTTAGCCGTTTTCAGCGAGGAAATCGCGCAATTGTGCTCGATCGCCCACGCATCGCAGGAAAAGCGGCCGCAAATATCTGTGGCGGTCGTGATCACCGCCTGCGCGCCGGTCAGCGCGGCCACACGCCGCGCAAGCGCGTTCGCGCCGCCGATATGCCCCGAAAGCAGCGGAATCACATACGTCCCCTGATCGTCGATGCATAGCACCGCGGGGTCTTTCGCTTTGCTTTTTAAATACGGCGCGACAGCGCGAACAGCGATTCCGCACGCGCCGATAAAAATCAGCGCGCCGTACGAAGAAAAAATCCCGCCGGCATCTGCGCAGACGCTTTTATGCGGCGTATATCCATACCTTGCTGCAAATTTTTCGGAAGTGTGCACTTCCGTGCGCAAAATCCCCAGCAAATCGCAGAGCCGGCCGGCGAGCCGGCAGCCGGCGTCCGAAAAACAAAACAGCGCGATTTTCATACCGAAGCCTCCCGAAAGCCCGTAGTAAAAGCCGGATCGTAAAGTTTGGAACGCTGATCCGTCCCGCGAAGAAAATTCCCGACCAAAATCAGCGCGGTTTTGGTAATCTGATTTTCCTTTGCGGCCGCCTCCAGCGCGGAAACAGTACAGCGGCAAATCTTTTCATCCGCCCACGTCGCTTTATAAACGATAGCGGCGGGCGTGTCGGGCGCGTATCCGCCCGCGATCAGCTCGCGCGACACCTCCGAAAGCAAGCCGGCACTCAAAAAAAGTACCATCGCCGCGCCATGCGCGGCGAGCGAACGAATGTTTTCCCGTTCGGGCACCGGCGTTTTCCCGGCGGCACGGGTAATCAAAACCGTTTGAGAAACCCCGGGCGGCGTATACTCCACCCGCAGCGCCGCCGCAGCGCCGCAAAGCGCGCTGACGCCGGGACAAATATCATAGCCGATCCCAAGCGCATCCAGCACGCGCATCTGTTCGCAGATCGCGCCGTACAGCGACGGATCTCCTGAATGGAGGCGCACGGTCGTCCGTTTCAAACTTTCGGCGCGTTGGATCACGGCTATGATCTCTTCCAGCGTCATTTTCGCACTGTCATAGAGTTCACAACCGCGCTTAGCATACGCAAGCAGTTTGGGATTGACCAGCGAACCCGCGTACAGGATAACGTCCGCCGTCTCCAGCAATGCTTTCCCGCGCAGGGTGATGAGATCGGCGGCGCCGCAGCCCGCTCCGACAAAATGTACCATTAGTCCTCTCCCTTCACTTTTTTCAGCAGTTCAAAGGCTGCCGGCGTCGCGCCAAGCCCGCCGTACCGATTGGAAAAAACGAGGATTCCCGTTTTTAGCCGCCCAAGCGGACGCGCGCCGAGATGAAACGCCATCCGCTTTACGATGCTCGCCATGACCGCCTCGCGAATGCCCGCGCGATCGCAAATATCCAGCATGTCGTCAGTCATGACGCTGTCCATGATTTTTTCGACCGTCTCGCGGCCCGCGCCGCACAAGGCGGCATGCGCTGCGAAAATCTCCGCCCGGCCGTCGCCATAGCGCGAATGCGTGTTGAACATCCCGCAGGCAAGCTTGACTAGCTTTCCGATATGTCCAACCAGCAGCGCGCCGTCAAAATCAAGCTGCGCGGCTATCGAAAACGCATCTCCGATAAAATTGGAAGTCATAACCGCCGTCTGAGAATTCACTGCCAGTGCATTTTTGATGTAATCCGCACCGTAATTGCCCGGCGTCAGCAAAATATACTTGCGTCCAAGCGCCGCGCGCATATTCAGTTCAGCACGGATGGTCCCGACCACGGCGTCGTCGCTCATCGGCTCCACGATCCCCGTCGTGCCAAGGATAGAGATTCCGCCCTCGATCCCCAGCCGGGGATTGAAGGTTTTTTCAGCGAGCGCAGCGCCGTCCGGCGCAAAAACCGTCACCGCAAGTCCGCCCAAATAGCCGCAGTCTTCCATCACGCAGCGAAGCTCGCGCTCGATCATCCGGCGGGGTGTTGAATTGATCGCCGCATGCCCGACCGGCTGATCCAGGCCGGGTTTTGTAACACGGCCGATCCCAACGCCCCCGTCGATCAAAATCTCCCGCGCATCCGAAATTTTTTCTACCTGCGCATAGATCGTGATGCCGTTGGTGACGTCCGGGTCGTCGCCGCTGTCCTTGACCACGCCGCAGCATACGCTGTCCGAATCGACAAAGACCCCGAAGAGCGGAAGCGTAAGACCAATACCGCCCGGCGTCAGCAAATATACGCTGTCGAGCTTTCGGCCCTCCAAAAGCATGATTGCCGCGGCTTTTGCAGCCGCCGCGGCGCAGGAGCCGGTCGTATAACCGCAGCGCAGCCGCTTTCCGTCCTTCATGATAAAGCTGTCCATCACCGGGTGATCTGATACATCAGCGCATTCACGATCGCAGCGGCGACATTAGAACCGCCTTTGCGCCCCCGCGCCACAATATACGAAACGCCGGACGCCATGATCGCCTCTTTTGCCTCAATCACGTTGACAAAGCCAACCGGTACGCCGATCACAAGCGCGGGGCGGAGCTTGCCATTTTGAATAAGATCACAGAGCGAAAGCAGCGCGGTCGGCGCGTTGCCCACGGCAAAAATAAGCGGCTGTGAAAGTGCCGCCGCACGCTCCATCGAGACGGCGGCGCGCGTCCAGCCGCGCGTCTGCGCCTCTGGCAACACCCGGATCGCCCATAAAACAGTAGATGCTGCAGCCAAGCTTTCCGGCGGCGGCTTTGTTAATGCCCGCGCTTGCCATTTGCGTATCGGTGACGATGCCGCAGCCCCGACGCAAAACCGCAAGCGCCTCTGAGACGGCTTTCTTCGAAAAAACCAGATTCTCCGCATAATCGAAATCGGCCGTGGTGTGAATCACCCGTTTAACGACCAGTTCGTTTTCAGGCGGCAGCGCCGTTTTGAGTTCGGAGGAAATGATCTCAAAACTGCGCCGCTCGATTTCAGATGGATCGTGAATAATCATAACGTTTTCCTCCCGTGCTTATAATCAAGGCACGCTTTATAAAAATGCACCGCCGCTTCCGGACTTGCGGGCAGGTAAAGGTGCGGATAACCGGCGTAAAGCGAAGGCGTCGTTACGGCACAGGCATACTGCGTCCCGCTCGTCTTTTCGGCAATGAAGCCGCTGCCGCAGTCCGTGCTGTCAAAGTAATGAAACTCGTGCCCGCGCAGCGCCGTTCCAGTCGGTCCGAACACGCCGCCGGCGCGCGCGGTCAGCGAAATATAGCCAAAACGCACCAATTTGGGCGTCCGTTGGCTGTCGTGCGGCAAAACGCCGCACATTCTTTTTCCGTCGATCGAGCGGCCAAGGTACATAAATCCCCCGCATTCCGCGATCGCCGGCATGCCGCCCAAAACGGCGGACCGCACGCTTTCAAGCGAAACGCGGTTAGCTTCCAGCCGGTCTGCGTACAACTCGGGATAACCGCCGCCAAGATACAGCCCATCCGCTTCGCCGACAGGTTCATCTGCCAGCGGAGAAAATTCAATCACCTTCGCGCCCATCTTTTCAAACAGCGCAAGGGTATCCTTATAGTAAAAACAAAAGGCGCGGTCTTTGGCGACGGCAAGCCGAATCGGCTCATACTGCGGGATCTCCGCCGCCGCAAACGCAAGCGGGGAAGCGGAGCGCGCAAGACGCAAAAAGCCGTCCAGATCCAGCGTCGCTTCAGCGATGTCCGCCGTCTGCGCGAGACGGCGGCAAAGGCTGTCGATCTCCGCGGCGGTGACCAGGCCGAGATGACGCGATTCGATCCGGCACGCCTCGGGCAATTTCGGAAGATAGCCGAGCGGGCAGATTTTTTCACCGAAGCGGGACGCGCACAGTTTTTTCAGATAGGCATACGTCGCCGGCGCAACATGATTGAAAACCACACCGGCGATATTGGACTCAGGCAGAAAATTCGCAAAGCCTTCGATCACGGCCAACGTCGAAGCGGCCGTTCCCTTTGCGCTCAGCACAAGCACAACTGGGGAAGCCGTCTCCCGCGCGACCGTATAACTGCTGTTTTCCGTCCCGCTGCCGCCGGTTCCGTCATAATACCCCATCACACCTTCGATCACAGCAAGATCATGCCCGGCTGCATTTTCTGCGGTAAGGCGCCGCAAAAGATCTCCCCCGCAGAAAAAAGGATCGAGATTTATGCAGCCGACCCCGGTCACTGCTCCATGAAACATCGGATCGATGTAGTCGGGGCCGCATTTGAAAGCGGCTGGGCGGACCCCGCGCCGGCAAAGCAGCGTCAAAAGCGCGCAGACAACCGTCGTTTTTCCGCAGCCGCTCGAAGCGCCGGCTACCAGAATACGCGGTAAAGACAATACGCTCATCTATGCCCTCCGATCTCGCTTAGCTGTTCAATGGAAGTAATCATCCGTTTGCCCCGCGCGGCGGCATATTCAAGCAGCGTTTGGTTGGCTCGGTTCAACGTACCAAACGGGCAGCCGCAGTCGGCGACAAAATCCACACGGTCGATCAAGGCGGCTGCCGCGTCGCGCTCAGCCTTACCCATCGGCTCAAACGCGCGGGCGCCAACAACCGTATTGGCCAGCGCGCGGGCAACGCGGAAATCAATATCGTTTTCAAACAGAATCCCCGCGGCGAAAGGGATCCCCAGTTTTTGCAGCGCGCGGAAATAAGCAATACCGCTTCCGTTTCCGCCAACCGCAAAAATCTGCGCGCCGCCCTGCGGCTTTTCAAGCTCGACGCTGCCGAGCAGAGAATCGTACGCGCCGTTTTCGATCTCATAGAGGTTTTGAATCCGGTTGTCGGTAAAAAGCGCTTCCGGTGTGCCGAACGCCGCGATCCGGTCGCCTTTGACGCACATGATTTTATCGGATACTTTACAGGCCAGATCAATTTCGTGCAGGCTCATGACCACCGTAATCCCTCGATTTTTCGACATATCGCGGAGAATGCCGAGCAATTCGATTTTATGGCGGATATCCAGAAACGAAGTCGGCTCGTCCAAGACGATGATCTCCGGCTCCTGGCAAATTGCCCGTGCGAGCAGAACCCGCTGCCGCTGTCCGTCGCTGATCGCGGAAAAATCGCGGTCATACAAATCGGACGCATGAACGCGCGCAAGTGAGTCAGCCACAACCTGCTTATCGCGCGCCGTCATAAAACCAAAGCTGTTCGTATACGGATAGCGCCCGGATGCGACAAGCTCTCCGCAGGTCATCATCTCTGGCTTAATACGGTCGGTCAAAACGACGGCAAGTTTTGTCGCCGTCTCCCGGTTGCTCAGCGTCTGCATATTTTTCTGATCGATAGAAACCACACCGGAAATTTTGGCAAGATGCCGCGTGATCGTTTTAAGGATGGTCGATTTACCCGATCCGTTCGGTCCGATCAGCGTCAGGATCTCGCCTTTTTTCAGTCCCAGCGTGATTTCGGAAATCAGAGCCTTGCCGCCGTAGCCCACGCTCAGTGATTCGGTGGAGAAAAAATACGGTTCAGCCATTTTCCCGCCTCCTGGATACCATCAGCCAAATTACGATCGGCGCGCCGATGGCGCTGGTCACCGTGCCGACCGACAATTCGACCGGCGAAAATACCGTTCTGGCGACAAGGTCACAGAACATACAGAACACCGCGCCGCAAAGGAAACCCGCCGGGATCATCCAATGCGGTTTCGAGGTTCCAAGCAGGATGCGGGTGATATGCGGCACCGCGATGCCGACAAAAGATATTGGTCCGGCAAAAGCGGTCACACAAGCCGACAGCAGACTGGAAAAGACAATCAGCAGCACCCGAAAAAGTTTGACGTTTACGCCCATGCTCTGTGCGTATCCTTCGCCGAGCGCATAGGCCGCAATCGGTTTTGACAAAAGAAAAACAGCCAAAATCGCAGGAAAAACGATTGCCGCCGAGATTTTCAAATCCGGCCAGGATGCCGCCGAAAAACTGCCGAGCGACCAATGCGTAAGATTCACAATATCCGCTTCTTTGGCAAAGTTGATAAGAAAGTCCGTTACCGCGGAACAGATATAGCTAATCATAATCCCGATGACCAGCAGCATCGACATGTTTTTGATCTTGCCCGAAAAAAGCAGCACGAAAAGCATGGAAATCATCGAACCGATAAACGCCGCGAGCACCGTAATCGACACGGGCATCGACGTCATGACGCTGCTCAATACGATCGTCACTACGGCAAGAAACATTTTCGCGCCGGAAGCGATGCCCAGCACAAAAGGTCCGGCAATCGGATTGCGGAAAAAAGTTTGCAGAAGATAGCCAGACAAGGACAGCGCGCCGCCGAGCAGCGCCGCGGTCAGCAGCCGCGGCAGTCGGATCTTCCAGATAATGTTGTACGCCGTCTGATCGGCGGCATTCCGTTCAAAGATGATTCGAATAATTTCTTTTAGCGAAATATCCACGCTTCCGGTATTGATATTCCAGACGACCGCGGCGCAAAAAAGCACAAGCAGAAAAACTAATACCGCAAGACAGCGAATCATCCGGCTCTGCGCGCCGCTCATTTCAATCGGTTGAGATACGTGAGCGAATCGGTGTCTTTATCCGCATCAATCATGAGATGCATGTCACGGATCATGCTGCCCAGCGTATTTGAAATCTGAAAATAATCCGGCGTCGTGCACCACACATTGCCCTCTTTTACCGCTTTGAAATCAGCGAACACCTCTGATTTCGCGAGGAAATCGGCGAGCGTTTCGGGCTTGCCGCCAAGCGACCAGATATAGATGATATAATCGGCGTCCCTGGCCTTATCATAGAAAGCTTCCATTTCCATATTGACCGTACCCGGCTCCCCGACGCCAACGTCCGAAAGGATATACTTGCCGCCTGCAAGACCGACCATCTTGGCCATATAGTCGCCGGCATTACGGGCATAAAGCTTGCCTTTCGAGGTGATATAAAAAATCGCGACCGATTTTCCGGAAGCTTCGAGCTTTGCAATCTCGTCGACATAAGCGATCTGCTCACCGACCAGTTCTTCCGCTTTTTCTTCAAGATTGAACATGGCGCCGTACAGCTTCATCCATTCGACGCGCGCAAGCGGATGCTCCTCTTCCGCAGCCTGATCCAAGAGGATGCGGACACCAAGATGCTGAAGCTGTGCCTGAACGTCCTCGGTAAGCATCGTCGAAAAAATGGCGAAGTCGCAGCCCGAAGCCGCGATCACCTCATAATCCGGCTCTTTATAATTGCCTATGTACGTCATTTTTTTCTCGCGCAGCGCGTCCTTTACACTGTCGATATACCAAGAATCCACGTCGTAGGTTGTAAGAGAAATCGCGTCGAGCGCGCCGATGGCGTTAATCAATGAAGTCGTGGGCGTTGAGGACACCAAGATATTCGAGACCGGCTGCTGCAAAACATAAACCGAATCACTTACATCGTCGGGAACGCGCATGCCCTCCGGCACGATCAGCATTTCCGTACCGTCCACAATTTTAATCAGCTTATAGCCGCCTTTGTAATAATCTACCGAAAAGCACTTTGCATACTGAAGTTCCATCGAATGGTCAAAAATCAATTTCCCGTTGTAATCATCCTCCGCGCCGGTATTCTCTTTGGCGGGGTCGCTTGTCGTGATCTCCGGGTTTTTGGAATCAGGCCCCTCTTCTTTTTCGGCCGAGCAGGCACAGAATGCGGTTACAGTCATCATCATGCTTAAAAGCAAAGCTGTGATTTTGAGTTTCATAGTCCTTCTCCTTTAAATGTAAATATAAATTCTATCCGCGCGGATCGAATTTCAATAAAAAATACGTTTTCCCGAAGAAAAACGTACAGCCAAAGCACCGATCACGACGCCGCAATGCGGAAAATAATAAAAGGAATGCACTTCCAACGATTATTTCCGCGCATACACGATCCGCGAAGAATAACAATGGCTGCACTCCTCATCACCAAAGAAGTATGCAAAATACGCCGCAAAAGGGGCGGTTCTGCCAAGGTATACGGCCGGTTTTCTGACTCAAGACAGCGCGCATCCCCAAAAAAGCAAAGATGAAAAAACGCATCTTCGCCGGACGCCCATAAACGCGCTTTCGGCGCTGCGCCTGTCAATTACAGCAATGGCAGTTGTGCCGGAATCGAACCGGCTCTCCGTTTATTTACTCAGCGAACAACTTTTCAAACCGCAACCTAAATTATGCAATTTTTGTTATTATACATGATTTTTCTCAATCTGTCAATCACCCATGATACAAATATTGGAAAAATCGCGCGATTTTGGAAATCTTTGTTTTTGCGGAAGGGGCCATATCCGCACGCACATATTTCCGCGCCGGAAAGCATATGTTAAACCGACCCAGATTTTTCGGAGGGAGGCGGCAGCCTTGCGGATTGCCATTGCGGGCGCGCACGGAAAAATGGGGCGCGAGTGCGCCCGCGTCTTTTTGTCGGAGGGCCACGAATGCCCGTTTTTTATCAGCCGCAGCGCTTCAAACGACGGCGCGTGGTACACAGGCTTTGACGCTTTGCCCGATTCCCTCTTTTGCGACTGCATCGTCGACTTTTCCAGCCCTTCTCTCCTTCCCTCTCTGCTCGACTACGCCGTGCGCTGCAAAACGCCCGCGGTTCTGGCGACCACCGGCTATTCGACGGCGCAAATCGAAGCGCTCGCAGAGGCTGCGAAAACCATACCCATTTTTATGAGCCGAAACATGTCGGTCGGCGTCCATATTACAGGCAAACTCTGCGAAATTCTTGCCGGCGCGCTTTTTCCCGCATATGACGCCGAAATCGTTGAAACGCATCACGCATCCAAAAAGGACGCGCCCAGCGGCACCGCGCTCTATCTGGCCGATCAGATCAAAAAAGGCAGCGGCTGCGGGACTTTCGTCTACGACCGGCGAATAAACCAGATCAGACAGCGCGGGGAGATCGGCATTCATTCCCTGCGCGGCGGCAGCGTCGTGGGCCGTCACACCGTAAATTTCTTCGGTATGGGGGAAAGCATTACCATTGAGCACAACGCGGAAAACCGCGAATTGTTTGCACGCGGCGCGCTGGCGGCGGCAATCTTCCTATACAAAAAACCGCCCGGACTGTACGGCATGGACACACTGGTCGAGTCTATGCTGAAGCCGGAACTCCAAAAATAACCGGACGCTGAACGGCTTTTGCTGTTCAGCGTCCGGTTTTATCAACAGTCTCGCGTTCTCGCCGCACAGCGGCGCAACAGCTTGAAAATCACGCCGGATTCTCAAGAATCCATCGCAAAATCATCAGCGCGTCTAAAAGTTCCGTTTTTCCGTTTCCGTCAATATCGGTGAACTTTGATTCAGTTCCCGCCGATATGTGACGCAAAACCCAGAGTACGTCGGAAAGGCTGGTTTTCCCATCCCGATTCGCATCGCCGTACCGCGCAAACGCCGCGTGAATCGTATGATCCTCCGAAAGGTTGACAAAGGAATATTCTTTCGGCGTACCAACGCTTTTCCCGTCAACTTTTACGTCATAGAGGACATGGCCGGTCTCCGCAGTAAAAGTATAAACAAGCGTTTCTCCGACGTAAACTTCGGTTTGTCCTGCGGGCGCGATTGTTCCGCCCCCGTCCGCGGTCGCCGAGACGGTCACAACGCCGCTTGCCGTTACGTCTTCGGTGATAACGGCGAAAACGTCTGGCTTGAGCTTGACCGAGCGCGCGCCTGTAAAGGTAAGATGATCCGCGCCGCAGGTACCGCCGCTGATTTTGTAAAAGCTGCCGCTTTTTACCGTAACATCCGAGTTCTGTTCAAACAAACCGCAGAGTCCACCTACGTATTCTTCAAGAGAAAGGCCGCTCTTGGCAAGCGCCGCCGCATGCCCTGTTCCCACATATCGAAAATGCCATGCTTCGTAGATAAAGCCGGTTTCCAGGGTCTTATTTTTTAAAAAGCGAAGGACAAAACCGTATTCGGGACCGTGTTCGACCAGCCACGCCCATTCTTTTGTACTGTCATAATAGTGATGGTTTTTCCCCGAATATCCGAGCGTATTATCGTAAATGTCTACGGCATAGCCAAGCTGATGCTCGGAACCGCCCGGAACCCCGCAGGAACGATTGACAAGCGCGCAGGCGGTATCGAAATCATAAGCGTACGTTCTGCGGAGCCGCCCGATATAGCTTGTAAAGAGCTGATATTGCCGCTGATAGGTTCGGGAGGCGTCGCTGATATACGGGAGTTTGAGTCCGGCGTTCTTCATCGCGTTCATCATTGTGTCGAAAGCCGCGGCGGCGTCGGCGCGCAGCGTGTACTGGCTATTTAGACCAAGCGGCGCGGAATCAGTCAGTTCAAAATCGGTCGTGACTGGAATCACGTTCGTGCAAATGCGCAGATGTTCGTTTGGAACATCCACTCCAACGAGGTCGCTGTATCGAAAGTATTGATACCCGCCGATCAGCGAGAGCTGATAATTATCCTTGTCCGGATTTTTGCAGTCGCGCAGCATTTCGCAATTTTCTCCAAATACGACTTTGTTATATCTGGCGGCGATGACGTTGGAAGAAGGATTGTTTGCGGTATCAAAGATAAGATTGTCAAATTCCACAGGGCCGGACAGCTTGTAGTGCATATCGCCGTCGAAAATGAATTTTGCCCCGCGCTCCCGATAATCCGTGCCGCCGTAAATCGATGTAACGTATAACGTTCCGCTGTGCGCGGGTTCTTGGAAAACGAGGGGGTCGTCTCCAATTTTATACTTCAGGTTCGCATGGATAGTGCACGCGCCGACAAGAACGACCATGCCTCCGCGCTCGCCCAGCGTTTCCAGCGCCTTTCCATAGTCGCCGAGCGGATAGCTGGGGTGGCTTCCGTCGCCAAATCCGCCGTCCGCGACGAAAACGACTGCGCTCGCTATCTTTTCTGGAAGCTGCGCATTGCCGGCAAATTCAGTCAGCCCGCAGATTTTGCAGGTATGGATCCATTGCTCTCCGCCAAATGAGTTTTCGTACATGTCGCCGAAGTCATGCGCGTTTTTTGCCTCGCAGACCGTTTCTATGCGGTCGAAAAGCGCAAGCTTTGCCAGATAGAGAACACCGTCCGCGACGGTTCGCGGATCATAGGTCAGAATTTTTTTACCGCCGACGGCATAAAGCGGAACCGAATCAAATTCAAAAATATCTCCGCCGTCAATATAAAGATGCGCGTTGCCTGATAGGGTATTTGCGGAAGCGCTGCCCGCAAGATAGACGTTTTCGATTACGGCTGTATCTTTCAGATACAGATTACAGCTTTCGGCGGTAGACGCGTTTTCAACGGCGCCCATAAATAGATAGCGAACGCGCGCATTACCTGCGACGGTTAGGTTGCCGGTTCCAGTATGCCTGCGCGCGCCGCTGTAACGTGAAAATGCGACTACTCGGCTGAAATTGCCGCTGTAGAGTTCGATTTCGGTGTTTTCCGGATATTCCGCCTGAGCGTTGCCGCCCTTGTTGTGACCGCCGACAAGATACAAGCCGTTCGCATCGGCCGTACCGTCATAAGTAATAAAGATGCCGTCGCCCATTGTGAGTTTGTGAAACGCCGCGCTGATAACGCCGGTGGTGGCAACTTGTATATTCAGAAATTCGAAACGCGTTTCGCCGCCGAGCGTAAAGTTAGCCGAAGTCTCGTAAACAAGCCGCGCGCCGGAGTCTCGATAGTCGGTATTGCTGTCAAGCGAAGTAATCGTCACTTTCCCGCTGTGTTCCGGCGCGGTAAAATTTTCCATTAAAAGCTCGCCGCAGACGACGATCCTGCCGCCGCTTGTCAGCATGGAATACGCATCGGCCAGCGCGCCGCACGGCGTGTTCGGAGAAAGGCCGTTGCCAGAACTCCCGCTTTGAACGTAGACGGCAGAGCCGTCATATTTTGCGCTATCTGCGAGCGAGGCCGTTCGCCGTCCGCCGAATTCGGAGACGGCATAGGATAAGACCGTATATCCCACCGCAGTTTTAAAGGTGAGAGAAAGCGTAAAATCGGTAAGCTCCGCCGGATAGGAAACGGATAGCGTTCCCGTTTCGGCGTCGGCAAAGGACGCGCCTTTTATGCCGGCATGACGGATTTGCGCCGCCGAGAGCGCTTTTTCCGGCAATTCTAAAATCAGTGTTTTCAAATCGGTTTCCTCCAATACTGTATCAAAACATGCCGCGTAATTTTCCGGCAGACTTGGCCTGCCCTCGACATTCAGCGTTCGCGTGCCGTTTGGGAACAGCGTACCGGCATATCTGCCAAAATTTCCGATAGCCGCGCTGTCCTTTATATAAACGGCGGCACTGCCGTTCATAGCGCCGGAATTTCCTGAAAGGTACACCGTGGCGGCCGCTGCATTTTCTGACATTATGAGTATGGCGTCGCCCCCTTTTGCGCCGGTGGTGACGGCGCCGAGATAGAGCGCCTGCGTCGATGCGGTTCCACCCAGATGAACGCGCATCGTTCCTGTGTGCGAAACGTTGGGAACGGAACGGCTGAACGCGCAGATTTGTTTATACTGCCCGCTATAGACGGAAACCGAGGATTCGCCTGTAAAAGGCGTGCTGCCGGTTGTCGCGCCCGCGACAAGATACAGTCCCGAGTTCGTGCCGGAGCCAGCATACAGATCTTCTATGATGACGTCTCGGCCGATCGTCAGCGGATGAAAATTGGCGCTGAGTACGCAGCCGGCTGAAGCCGCCGGGTCAAGGATTATATGTAACGAGTCGATTTCAGTCGGTCCGCCAAGCCAGAGCGTAGCCACCGTAGTAAAACGGATTGCCGCGCCTTTCGTTCGGTAGTCCGTACCGCCGTATGCACTTGTCAGTGTAACGGCAGAGGTGTGCGCGGGCATTGCGGTGCGCGCACTGATTTTACATTCGCCGCAGAGAACAACAGTTCCGCCCTCCTCGCCGAGCGCTGAATACGCCTTTGTCAGACTTCCGATCGGATTTTCAGCGGTGGCGCCGTTTCCCGTGCCGCCGTCCTGAACATACACGACGTTTTGCGCCGCAGACGCGCCGGTTGCGAGCAGCGCCGTTATGCATACAATAAATATAAAGAAAATTACTTTTTTCATGGCTTATAGGATGCCTCCTTATATGGTTTGACTTTCATCTTTATTCTAAAAATTCTATGCGAGCGGCGCAAGTAAAAAAAGGCCGCAAAAAAATCGCTGAATTTTAGCACAGTCTTTACAAAGCACTGCAGTGTTTGTTATGATAAGAGCAGACCGGAACCGAAACGGGAAGAAAGGTGAAACTATGTCGCTTTTGGTTTTGTGCGAGCCGAACTATCGGAATACCGCGTGGTGCGATGTAAAGCTAAAGGGCATCCGAGAGGAGGCGGCGCGCCGCCGTATACCCATTTCGCTGTATTGCAGCTTAGATAGTTTGGAAGCGGCCGCAAAGCATTTGGCCGCCGACTCGTCCGTGATTGTGCTGTATGATTCCATCGCGTGGATCAAGCGCGCGGCCTCCCTTATATCCGAACTTTCCGTGCATGCGATTCTGTCCGCCAATGAATTGGATATCCGTTTACCCATAACATACAGCATGGTGGCAAGCGATGTGGACGGCGCCATGAAAACAGCCGTGGATTATCTGAGCCAGTGCGGCAAACGCCGCGTTGCCCTGGTGGGGATCAATCGTGACTCTTGGAACGATATGAGCCGCGTCCAGATGTTGCACCGGTATATGCCGGACGATGCGTATGACATTTTTTATCTGGACGACGGTTTTGACGAGTGTTATACGCGTTATGCCGCGCAGGCGGAAAAGTTTGACGCGGTAATGTGCACCAACGATCATCTGGCGATTGGCCTAAACGAATTTTTGAAAGCGCGGGGCATAAATCAAAGGCCTTTTGTTCTGAGCTACACGGACACGTATATGGCGAGGCTGTATGAAAACGGCGTCACTTCCATGTCGGTCAGTTTTTATACCGCTGGGCGCACCATGGTAGAGACGCATTGCAATCGTTTGAAATATGGCTGGGTATCTGCGCGCATTCGTTTGCCGAGTGAGCTTAAAATTCGCGGCAGCACGCATTTTTTTCCCTATACGGAAGCTCGGCCGAACACATCTGCAAATCCTTCGGTTTATGAAAACCGCGGTTTGGGAAAGCTTCGGACAGCTTTGAGCGGACCGGTCGGACGCTTAGAGCGCCTGTTCGGAAAAAGCGATCTTGTAGATATGAAGCTGATGTACTGTATGCTGTGCGGATATAGTTATGAGGATATGGCTGAGTTTTGTTTTTTGTCGATCTGGACGGCGAGATATCGCGTCGGCAAGATTAAACAGATTCTCGGCGTTACGGATAAGGCGGCCGTTGCCTCTTTGCTGGGGTCGTATATAAAAAAAGAAAATCTGCAAAAGCTGATTTTGGAGATTAAAGAGGAAAGAGAAACATAACGCGGTATGGTCAGCCGGTGCATTTCCAAAGCCGAATGAAAAAAGAACCGCCCTAAATTTAGCGTCGACGTAAAAACCTCCTATGGCAGTTTTTCGTTCTGTCATAGGAGGTTTTTTATTGTGTTCGTTTGCCGTCCTTGTCCAACCGGCGGCAGTCTTTAACGTATTGTTTTTACTCCGCGTCGCGCATGGAGAGGTTCATGCGGTTTTTCTCATCGGTGCCGAGGTACTTAACGCGCACCTCCTGGCCAACCGAAACCTTGTCCTCTACCTTTTCGGTGCGCACCTTATCCAGCTTTGAAATATGCACCATACCCTCTTTGCCGGGTGCAAACTCCACAAACGCGCCGATTGGGATGATGCGGGTGACTTTGCCGGTGTAAGTCGCGCCGACGGTCGGTTCAAACACAATGCCCGCGATAATCTCCTGCGCTTTGTAGGCGTCGTCCCGGTTGACGGCCGCGATGTATACGCTGCCGTCTTCCTCAATATCGACTTTCGCGCCGGTATCGGCGACGATCTTTTGAATCACCTTGCCGCCGGTGCCAATCACGTCGCGGATCTTCTCCACGTCGATCTTCATCGTAATCATCTTCGGTGCAAATTCCGAAACGTCTGCGCGCGGCTTGTCAATCGCTTTAAGCAAAATTTCATCAATGATATAATCGCGGCCTCTGTGCGTAACGGCCAGCGCCTCGCGGACGATCTCGGGCGTCAAGCCATCGATCTTAAGATCCATCTGGATAGAAGTGATGCCTTTATGCGTACCGGCAACCTTAAAGTCCATATCGCCGTAGAAATCCTCCAGCCCCTGGATATCGATCATCGTCATCCAGCGCTCACCCTCGGTAATCAAACCGCAGGAAATACCGGCCACCGGCGCTTTGATCGGTACGCCTGCATCCATCAGGGCAAGCGTCGAGCCGCAGACCGAGGCCTGCGAAGTCGAACCGTTGGAGGAAACGACTTCTGAAACGAGGCGGATCGCATAAGGGAATTCTTCAACGGAGGGGAGCACGGGCACAAGCGAACGCTCGGCCAGCGCGCCGTGTCCGATTTCGCGCCGTCCGGGGCTGCGCGCGGGCTTAGCCTCGCCAGTCGAATATCCGGGCATATTATAATGATGCATATATCTTTTTTCGGTCTGCTCGTCGATGCCGTCGATCTCCTGCGCCTCTTCCATCGTGCCGAGCGTAGCGACGGTAAGCACCTGCGTCTGTCCGCGCGTAAACAGGCCGCTGCCATGCGCACGGCGGATCAGGCCGACTTCGGCCGCAAGCGGCCGGATCTCGTCCAAGCGACGGCCGTCCACGCGTTTGCCGTCTTCCAGCAGCCAGCGGCGGACGATCTTTTTCTGAATTTTATAGATCAATTCGCCCATGATCGTGCCGATCTCGGGATATTTTTCAGAAAATTGCTCCGCGATGGCGTCCTGGATCGGAGCCATGCGCGCATCGCGCACGTTTTTGTCGTCGGTATCGAGCGCGGCCATCACGTCCTTTTCGCAAAACGCAAAGATCTCATCGAACATATCGTGATCCAGTTCGCAGGAGGGGTAGGAAAACTTCGGTTTTCCCACTGCGGCGACGATCTGATTGATAAAGCCGATCAGCCCGCGGATTTCCGTATGCGCAAGCATAATCGCGTCGTACATCACATCGTCCGGCACTTCTTTCGCGCCCGCCTCGATCATCACAATCTTTTCCATGCTGGCGGCGACGGTCAGTTCCAGCGCGCTTTCTTTCCTCTGCGCCAGCGTGGGATTGACGACCGGTTTGCCATCTACAAGACCCATAAACACGCCGCCGATCGGACCGTTCCACGGAATGTCCGAGATCGAAAGCGCGATGGAAGCACCGATCATCCCTGCAATTTCATGCGAGCAGTCGGGATCGACCGCCATCACGGTGAGGGTAATAGCGACGTCGTTGCGCAAATCCTTTGGGAAAAGCGGACGGATCGGCCGGTCGATCACACGCGAGGTGAGAATCGCTTTTTCGCCCGGCCGGCCTTCGCGGCGGAGAAATCCGCCCGGGATTTTGCCCGCGGCGTACATTCTCTCCTCAAAATCGACCGACAGCGGCAGAAAGTCGATGCCGTCGCGCGGTTTTTCGGACGCGGTCGCGCAGGCCAGAACAACGGTATCGCCGTACCGGACCAGGCAGGAGCCGTTGGCTAAACCGGCCAGCTTGCCGGTTTCAATGACGAGCGGCCGGCCCGCGAGGGTGTATTCGAACACCTTATAGTTTTCAAACATATGCAGTTCCTCCGTTTTATTTTTCCGGCGGACTGGTTTAGCACTTAAATACGGCGCTTTTTCGGATCAAAAGCGGCATATTTAACTGCTAATCCGCGCCCCCGGAGATTTTTCCTATAAAGCTTTTTTACGGTCTTTTGCAAAAAATTAAAAACACAAATTCTAAAAAACGGCTTTTCCGTTTTTTATGCTTTACGAAGACACAAGCGCAAGCAAACGTCTTCTGCCGCCCGAGAAACAGAGTTTTTCGGACGCTCTGAATTACAGAGAACAAACCGAAGCGGCAGGGCTTCGGTTTGTTCATCGGCGATTATTTGCGCAGGCCAAGCTTTTCCACGATCGCACGGTAGCGCGCGATATCTTTCTTTTGAAGATAGCCGAGCAGATTCCTTCTGTGACCGACCATTTTCAGCATGCCGCGGCGGCTGTGATGATCCTTTGGATTGTTCTTGAAATGCTCGTTGAGCGCGTTGATGCGATTCGTCAGAATCGCGATCTGCACCTCGGGCGAGCCCGTGTCGCCCTCATGCGTCGCATAAGCCGCAATAATTTCCTGTTTTTCGTTTTTCAGCATAATCATTCACCTCATACAAATATTAGCCGAAAACCAAGCGGCGGCAGGTGACGGCACCCGGCTACGGGTTGTTTATCCGTGCGCTGAGTTTTGGCATTACGAAGTAGAGTATAGCATGTTTTTTTTCGCTTGTAAATAGTTTTTTGAAAATCTTTTCCAAAACGCGCAGCGAAAGCCTGCCATACGGTTTATTTTGCCGCGCCGGCCGGCTGTTTTTTGCGGTCCCGGAACAGCGAAAAGACACCGGAAGCAATTAAAACCACCGCAAAAATGCTGCGCAGGAGACCGGTTTCAAGCGCCTGCGCAAGCATCGCGCCGCCCACGCACCCAACCGCACCCACGCCGCATACCAGCGCGAGCCGCGAGAAATGCAGCCGCTGCGCACGCACATGCAGAAGGAGCGCCGCCGCCGTGGCAAAAAATGAAGAAATACAAGTTCAGTCCCTGCGCCGCAAGCTGCGGATAGTCAAGAAAAACAGTCAGAAAAACCACGAAAAGTCCGCCGCTGCCTACGCCCATACCGGCCAGCAGCGCGGTCAGAAATGCCGCAAACGCCATTTTGTTTCCTCCAAAAATCACAAAAAATATGATAAAACCGTGCAAAGACTGGCAGCCCGGCCTTTCGGCAAAGCAGTTCCGTATCTTAAGCCAGTTTAAATCAACATTAAAACGCCGCCGACGATCACGACGACCGCAAACAGCTTTTTGACCGCTTCGGTTTTGATTTTGGTCAACAGATACGCACCGCACAGGCCGCCGAGCGCGGCGGGAATGCCCACACGCAGAATGCTCTCCACGGTGAGCCCGCATTGTCACGGTAGAAAAAGAGCGATATGACGCAGAAAAACATGACCGAAGTGGAAGAAAGCACCAAATTTTCCTTTGCATCCCGGCTGCCCGCCGCCGCGAGGACAAAATATAAAACGATGCCCGCACCCGCGCCGAGCAGTCCGTTGAGAAAACCCGCACCGAGCGCGCCTGCAGCCAGCGGAAGAATTCCGCGCGTGATGTTGCCGGTGCCGCTTTTCCTGTTCTTGTTATCCATTTGTGAAAACCTGCTTTCATTTTTACATAGAGTGAAAAAGTTTTTCGGCCGCAGGGCAATATTTCGTGCGCAGGCGGACAAAATGTACTTGAAATCGCCGGGTTTTTCTGCTATTATCTAATGTAGAATATTTTGCCCTTTGGAAAAAATAGGAGTGTAAAAAGCAATGGCTGAAAATAGATCGGATACTGCAAAACAGAAACCGTCGTCAAAAACGGGCGCATCCGCTGCAAAAGGCCGCGCGGCCGGTTCGGCAAAAGGAAAAACGTCTGTAAAAGGGCGTACGGCCGCACCGAAAAAAGCTGAACAAAAGGACATCGTACGCAGACCGGTGCGCGATGAAAACGCTTTTCTGCACCGCATTCTTCCCTACGTTTTTGTAGTATGCGCAGTTTTGCTCACGGTATGCTTTATTTTCCATGACAGTCCGGTCGGCGGACTTTTATATCGGGCGTTTTTCGGACTGCTCGGTATCGGCGCCGTTACGGTGCCTGCGCTTCTCTGTTACTTTGCACTGTGCTGGCGCGGCTGGGTGCGGGACGGCTCGCATCTTTTGCGCGCGCTGTTTGCACTGATCTGCGAGGTTTCGCTCGCAGCGCTGATTCAACTCATTTATATCGCACTGGACGACGCGCAGTATGGAAAATTTTCCGGACTGTTTCAAAGCGGCACTGGCTTTGCGGGCGGCGGCGCTGCGGGCGGCACGCTCGGCGTGCTGTTCTATAAGGGGTTCGGGCTGGCGGCCAGCGTGATTCTGATTTGCGCCATTCTATTTGTATTCGGTATTTTTCTGTTTGGTATGACGCCGCGGACGATCTGGATCAATTTCAAATATCAAATGAAAGTCCGCCGCGAACGCAGAGCCGCGCGCGCCGAAACGGCCGTGCGCGAACGAGAGTTTGAATATGAAAGCGCCGAAAACGGCGGGGATTTTGTTCCTCCCGAGGCGAGCGCGCCTTTTGAGTCCGCACTTTCCAATCCGGATTTCGATATGCATTTTTCAGACGGAGAGTTTGAATCGGCCGCACCGGCACAGGAAACGCTCGCCGTGAAAGAAACGGTATCGGCCTCTGATATTCCAGCCGGCGGCGTCAATACCGACGCGGATATGCCGGAACCGGGCGGTATACCGGTTGGACCCTGCGCTTCTCTCTACAAAGAGGACGGGCGCATCAATCTGGACGCGATCTTCGTCAGTCCGAAAACGCAGGGCGAATATGCCGCGCCAGAGGAAGAAGCCGCAGACGCTGGAGAAGTGTCGACGGCGAAGGCTGAATCCGGCGGCGTGGATATCGGCGGCGCGCTCGATAGAGAAGAAACGCTCGGCGTCACAAAGGAAAGCATGGGAACTGCGCCGTCTCTGCCGGATCAACCAAAGCCCGAAGCGCCCGTCTATCACTTCCCGCCGGTCACGCTGCTTGCGCCGCCTGAGCACAAGCGGGGAGAGGATGTCGGCGCGGAACTGCGCGCCAACGCGCAGAAGCTGGTGGAAACGCTCCGCTCGTTTAATGTAAAAGTCTCGATCTCCAGCGTTTCGCGAGGCCCGACGATCACGCGCTATGAATTGATCCCTGAGGCGGGGACGCGCGTCCGTTCGATCGCCAATCTGGTCGACGATATTTCGCTTTCGCTGGCCACTTCCGGCATACGGATCGAAGCGCCCATTCCCGGCAAGGCGGCGGTCGGCATCGAAGTGCCAAACCGCATCGTGGCCACGGTCACGCTGCGCGAGCTAATCGAGGATAAAAGCTTTACCGAGGCGAAAAGCAAGCTGACGGTATGTCTCGGCAAAGACGTCGGCGGCGCGCCGATCATCTTCGACATCGCGAAAATGCCGCATCTTTTGATCGCGGGCGCAACCGGCATGGGCAAATCGGTATGCATCAACTCCCTGATTACCAGCATCCTTTACAAGGCCACGCCCGAGGAGGTCAAGCTGATGCTGATCGACCCCAAAAAAGTAGAATTCAACGTATATAACGGCATTCCGCATTTGCAGACGCCGGTCGTGAGCGAACCGAAAAAAGCGGCGGGCGCGCTGCACTGGGCGGTGACCGAGATGGAACGGCGCTACGAACTCATTGAAGACGCGGGCGCGCGCAAAATTGAAACGTATAATGAAATTGCACGCACGCGCGGGCTCGAGGTGCTGCCGTATATGGTCATCATCATCGACGAGCTTGCCGACCTCATGATGACCGCGCCCGACGCGGTAGAGGATTCGATCTGCCGTCTGGCGCAGAAAGCGCGCGCGGCGGGCATGCATATCATCATCGGTACGCAGCGCCCCTCGGTAGACGTCATTACCGGCCTGATTAAAGCAAATATCCCGTCGCGTATTGCGTTTACGGTCGCGTCGCAGGTCGACTCGCGCACAATCATCGACATTGCGGGCGCGGAAAAACTGATCGGCCGCGGCGATATGCTGTATTATCCGGTCGGACTCTCCAAGCCGATGCGCGCGCAGGGTGCATTCGTCAGCGAGGAGGAGGTCGAAAAGATCACAAACTATATCAAGCGGGGTACGGGCGAGATCGAATACGACGAAGACGTGATGGAAAGCATCGAGCGAGAGGCGCGCGCCATCGGCCAAACCGGGAAAAAGCCTTCCGCCTCGGATGACGGCGAGGGTGCGTCCGCCGGGGACGCAAAGCTGCGCGACGCGCTGGAAATCGCCACAGATCTCGGCAAAATTTCTACCTCTCTTTTGCAGAGAAAACTGTCGATCGGCTACGGCCGCGCGGCAAAAATCATAGACACTATGGAATCGCGCGGATTTGTGAGCGCGCCGGACGGTCAGAAACCGCGCGAGGTTTTGATCACAAAGACGCAGTACCGGGAAATGGTCGTCAATAACGACGAAAGGCTGAATTGACCGATGAGCAAACTAATTTCAATCGACGGTCTGGACGGCAGCGGCAAGGGAACGCAGAGCGAACTGCTTGCCGAAGCGCTCAGAGCCGCCGGAAAAACCGCAAAAGTCCTCAGTTTTCCGATGTACGGCTGTGATTCAAGCTTTGCCGTCCGGCTGTACCTTGACGGCGCGCTCGGCGGCAGTCCGTCAGACACGAATGCGTATGCGGCCTCCGCTTTCTTCGCGGTAGACCGGTATATCAGCTATCGCACGCTGTGGGGTGCGGATATCGGAAAGTACGACTACATTATTTTCAACCGGTATGTCAGCGCCAACGCCGTGCATCAGCTTTCCAAACTTCCGCAGGACGCATGGGACAACTTTCTTTCCTGGCTGTGGGATTTCGAACTGGATAAGCTGGGGCTGCCGCGTCCGGACCTGACGCTTTACCTCGTTGTGGAACCGGAAATTTCCGCTGCGCTTGTGGACCGGCGCGGCGAAAAAAAGGACATTCATGAACAGGACGGCGCCTATATGGAGCGCTGCTATCGCGCCGGTTTGTATGCAGCGGAAAAGCTTGGCTTTCATAAAATTGCGTGCTGCGCGGACGGCGCGATACGCGGCCGCGAAGAAATCGCGGCGGAGATTTTGTCGGAAGTGCTGGCCATTTGACCGGGCTTATGCCGGTGGGCTATGCGCAGCATAGATTTTGGAGGTTAGAATGGTTTATTTGTTTTTAGCGGAGGGATTTGAGGAGATCGAAGCGCTTTGCCCGTGCGATCTTTTGCGCCGCGCGGATATGGATGTGCAAACCGTCAGCATTACAAACGATCGGATGGTAGCGGGCTCGCACGGCATCCGGGTGGAAGCCGACCGCACGGCCGCAGATACTTTTGAAGATTTTGACATGCTGGTTCTGCCCGGCGGAATGCCAGGCACACAGCATCTCGACGGTTCCACACTTGTCGATTCGATGCTTCGCCGCGCGGTCGAGGGGCAGAAATACATCGCGGCAATCTGCGCGGCGCCCATGGTGCTCGGCCGCCGCGGACTGCTTGCCGGACGGGAAGCAGTCTGTTTTCCGGGCTTCGAGCAAGAACTGACCGGCGCGCGGCTTTCGGCGAAACAAGTCTGCCGGGACGGCAATATAATTACGGCGGCGGGAATGGGCGTCTCGCATGCTTTCGGGCTTGCGCTCGTAGAACTGCTGAAAGGAAAGGAAACGGCGGAAGCGATCGGACGCTCGGTGCTCTTTTTATGAGCCTCTCCGAACCGGCGAAAAAAAGGTGTGCAAACCCGAAATCCTCCTGCCGCGCTTCAGCGCGCCGGCTGCGCGATGCGATGCCGCCGGAACTTCGGCGCGCGGCATCCGAACACATTTCTCAAAATATCATTGAGTCGGATTTCTTTCGCCGGTGCGACCGCCTATTTTGTTACTATCCAGCCGCGGGAGAGGCGGATATTCTCCCGGTTGCCCGGGAAGCGCTGCGCCTCGGAAAAACCGTCGGGTTCCCGGTCTGCGACTATGCGGCGGGCGAAATGGAATTTTATGCTGTCGATGACCTCTTCGGCATGACGCCGCGCGGGAAGCTGAACATTCCCGAACCAAATCAAAATGCAGCGCGGCGGATTACGCCCACTGGCCGGACGATGATACTGTTTCCCGGCCTGTTGTTCGATCGCGCGGGGCATCGTATCGGATATGGCCGCGGAATGTATGACAAATATGTACGCCGTTTTCCCGAACTTTTATCTTCCGCCATGCTAACCGGCGTCTGCTACGCCGCGCTGCTTTCCGATACGCAGATTCCCAGCGCAAAGACGGATGTGAGTATGACGCTTATCGTCACGGAAAAAGGCCTGTTTGTTCCCTCCCGCGTTTAAAACACGCAGAAGCGGACAGAAAAGCCGGCGATTCCGGAGGAAAGCGCGTTTTGCCGCGGGAATACTGCAAACTTGATGAGGAAACGCCGAAAATTTTTCGGACAAAGGATACGATCGAATGAGATTGAAATCTTATACCGCCGCGCCGTTGCTCTGCGCGATGCTTTATCTGCTGTCCATAGCGGCGGACAGTATACTGAGCGGTCTGGATCTTAACACCGGCAAATATTTGCTGGCGGCCGGACTTACGCAGGCGGCAGTCTGCTTTATGCCGCTGCTGCTCTACCGTCTGCTCGGGGGCCGGCTCTCTGTACGGCGGATGCGGCTTGCGCCGCCAACTGCGGTAAGTTTGCCCTGTCTCGGATTGCTGGCTTTGATTCTTTTTCTTGGAAGCATGCTGCTTTCCATGCTGACCGAGCGTCTCGGAATCGCTGCGCCTGCCGAAGCGGTTCGGCTTCCGGACGGGGCCTATGGCACGGGCGCACTGCTCGTTTTGACGCTTACGCCGGCCGTCTGCGAGGAAATTCTGTTTCGCGGCGTGGTCATGCCGATGTTTGAACCGTGCGGGACGGCGCCCGCGATCATCGGTACGTCTTTGCTGTTTACGTTTGCGCATATGCAGATCGAGCATTTTTTTGAATATTTTTTCTCGTCAGTTGTACTTTGCTTTGCCGTTTATGTCAGCCGTTCCCTTTTTTCTTCGATTCTGCTGCATTTTTTGTACAATGCTGCATCAATTCTGCTTGCGGGCTACGTCAGCGGCGTCGCCGAACATCTCGAGAGTTTCGCGCTTTTGTTCCTTGTGATGCTGTTTGCCGTTTGGATTCTTACGCTGTTTGCGCTCAGTTCAGCGCAGCGGGTTTTTCACGTCTATGCCATACGCGGCGCAGACAGCAGCTATACGCCGCAGAAAATGACGCGGGCTGAACGGCTGCGCGCCGCAGCAAACGTGTATTTTTCAATTCCCTTTTTGCTTTGTGCATTGATTTATACCGCAGTGGTCATACTTACCTTGCGGTGATCCAAAAGGAGAGCATATGGACGATAATAAAAAGAAAAAGACCGCGCGCACGCCGCATTCCTGAAGAAATCCGCGCAGAAAAGAATACGGACGGCACGCAGAATCAATTGCAGCGGCCGGATACAGTGCCCGAAGCATCCGCTGCGCAGACAGAAAATGCTGCAACACCCGCGCCTGCGGCAAAACCGGTAGAAAACGTTCCGGCGGCGCGTGTCCAGCCGCGCCCGGAAGTCCGCCCGACGCAGAATGCGCCCCGGCCTGCACGGACGCTGAAGGGCGAAAGCGCAAAAAATCCTGCGCAGCCAAGCGCGCCTGCGGAAAAATCGACGGAAAACACGGCGGCGGCGCGCGTTCAGCCGCGCCCGGAAGTCCGCCTGATACAGAATGCGCCTCGGCCTGCACGGACGCCGAAAGACGAAAGTGTAAAAAATCCCGCGCAGCCAAGCGCGCCTACGGCAAAACCGGTGAAAAACGCCTCGGCGGCGCGCGTCCAGCCGCACCTTGAAACTCGACCGGCGCAAAGCATACCGCCGTCCGCCAACAGCTTAAGGACGGAGACAAAGCACACCGACGCCGCTCGAAATACGCCCAATCGGAGTGTGCCCGAAGCTCCGTCGTCCGGCAAAACACCCGTATCTTCAGCGGAAAACGAAAAAACCAAACTGACGTCGGCTCAGCCGAAATCCAAGCTGAAAACACCGGTGCGTGAAAAAGCGCCGATACGCGATGAAGGCGGCGGTACGGCGAGCGGCGTTTTTAAGGCAATCATTTACATGACGGTTGTGCTGCTGGTATCGGTCGTGCTGGCTTATGCTGCGATCGTGATCGCCAACGATGCGTTTGCGTTCGTGAAATCCGATGAAGCAGTCGAAGTTGTGATCCCCGAAAACGCTACCGTGGCCGATATTGCAGACATACTAGGCGACGCAGGCGTGATCGAGTATCCAACGCTCTTCAAACTGTTTGCTTCTTTCAAAAAAGAGACCGGCACGGATGAAGACGGTAACAGCGTGTTTATTCCGGGAACGTATACCATCAGTCCGATGAACAACTATATGCAGCTTCTGAACGCGTTTAAAAAGCAATATACGCGCGAGGTTGTATGGGTGACGATTCCCGAGGGTTCAACGGTCGAGGATATCATTTCTATTTTGGTTGACGAATATGGGATCGCCTCGCGCAGTGAATTTATCCATGCGATCAATGAATATGATTATGAACTGGATTTCATTGCGGATATTGATATGACAAACGGGCGATACTACCGTTTGGAGGGCTATCTTTTTCCGGATACCTATCAGTTTTATACGGATTCCAGCGCGGAAACCGTGGTTTATCGTATGCTTACCAATTTCCGAAAGAAGCTTTCCTATATCGGCAAGGACAACTGCAGCGAGCGTCTGGCCGAGCTTGGCATGACGCTCGATCAAGTGGTTACGCTGGCGTCTATGATTGAAAAAGAAGTCAAATATGCTGTAGACTACGAAAATGTGTCGTCGGTGTTTCACAACCGCCTTGCCGCTCCGGCCGAATTTCCTCGTCTGGACAGCGACGCGACGACGGTTTACGCCATACAAATGGCGACCGGCGTGCGGCCGGAAACGCTTGGCGCCGAGGAACTTGCTTTCGACAGTCCGTATAATACGCGAAAAGTTGGCGGGTTCCCGCCGAGCGCGATTGGAAATCCAGGCTATGAGGCGCTGTACTGCGCATTTTATCCGGCAAAAACGAATTATTATTACTTTGTAGCCGATAACAGCGGTTATAATCTTTATGCAAGGACCAATGCGGCGCATCAGCAAAACGTCGCGGCGGTCAGAAAAGAGGCTGAGCAATGATACTAAATCCCGAAGAAACCACAGTGGCCTACCGCTGCCCGGAATGCGGCGGCGGCGTCAAGAGCATTGTGGGAATTTTCGGACTCTCGGCGGCCATGCTGAAGCTGAAATGCCCATGCGGCGGCAGCGCAATGACCGTTAAACACACCGGCGATGATAAGATTCGAATGACCGTTCCCTGTTTGGTCTGCCGGCATGACCACTCCTTTACGGTCAGCAAAAATCTCTTTTTTAAAAACGAGCTTTTTGAATTGCACTGTTCGCTTTCTGGTTTTGGACTTTGCTATATTGGCAATGCCGAATCCGTTTCGGATGCGCTTGCGCGCGCGGACGAAGAGCTTGCGCGCGTACTTTCGGAAGCGGGGGCGTCCAGCCTGAATATTTTCCGGCCGCAGGAGGGCGGCGGAGAAACGCCTCTGCCCGCGGCGCAGATCTACGATATTGTGCGCTTTATTATCAAGGAACTTGAAGCGGAACATGCGATCAGCTGCGGCTGCTCCGAAGGAGATTATGATATCGAACTGTTTGACGACAGCGTCTGCGTCTTTTGCAAAAATTGCGGCGCGCGAAAATATGTCTCGACCGCCTCTCTGGCAGAAGCGCAGGCTTTTTTGGAAATCGACCGTCTGAAATTGGAATAACGGCGCAAAACCGGAGTATACGCTGCTTTAGCCGCGCGCTCCGGTTTTTTTGTACGCGCGTATTTTAATCTTTGAAGCTGCGCCGATATATAAAAGCTGTTTCAATCCTTCCGTGCGCCTGCTCAAAATTTTTTAATATGAACTTTACAAAGATGCTCCAAAAGATTGCTCACGCTTCTTGTTTCCTGTTTTGCGATGTAGCGCAGTTTTTCCAAATATTCATCTCTGAGATGAAATGTAAACGGCGTTTTATTCGTCGGCATTGTTTTCTCCTGCTTGCTTTCTTTGGCATTGGCAGTGACTATAAAAAGTTAGCTTTGTACATTCTGTAGACATATACTCACCTCCTTTCGAACACTTAAAATGAACGTAATATAATATGAACTTGAATCATTATAGTTCATATGAGATGAACTTGTTAAGGTGCTTTAAAAAAACATTGACAGAATATATGAACCTGTGTATAATATGCCTTGTGAGGAGGTGACAGGAATGCCAACCGAAAAGTCGCGCTATACAATCATTGTTGACGATAAATTGCTGAAACGCATTGATGATTTCCGATTTGAGAATCGTTATCCGAGCCGTTCCGCCGCAACACTGGATCTTATTCGCTTTGGTTTGGAAGCCCTCGAAAAAAAGCAAGCCAAGGCAAAAAAAAGCGTAAAAGCCATGCGGCCTGGCATAAGACTGGCAAAAACGCGACGCCCGCTTGGAAAAATATCTCGTCTCCCGATACTTAAGATCACGAATTTTATCAAAAAACACGCTTTAAAAACCTTGCAGGAAACGCCGTCTCCCCCGTTCTATACAAATTTAGCCCCCGGCTCCGGAAAATTCAGGAGACGGGGGGCTAAATATATCCTGCGCGCAAAGCGGCTTAGGACTTGCGTAAATGCGCAAAATATGCTATAATACAATATTTAGAGAATACAATGGTATTTATACATAGACTTTTGCCTTAAGAAGCGCGCGCTTTGCCGCGTGGAGAAAAAGGAGGACAGAGCGTGGACCGTTTTCAACTGGTTTCGCCCTATGGGCCGACAGGTGACCAGCCCGATGCGATCGCAAAGCTCAGCGCAGGGTTAGACGCAGGGCTGTCGGAGCAGACGCTGCTCGGTGTAACCGGCAGCGGCAAAACCTTTACTATGGCCAATATCATTGCGCATGCCAATCGCCCGACGCTGGTGCTGGCGCACAATAAAACGCTGGCCGCGCAGCTTTGTTCCGAATTCCGCGAGTTTTTCCCGCACAACGCGGTGGAATATTTTGTTTCGTACTACGATTATTATCAGCCGGAAGCCTATATTCCCGGCAAGGATATGTACATTGAAAAGGACGCGATGATCAACGACGAGATCGATAAACTTCGGCACAGCGCGACAAGTTCTCTTTTTGAGCGCCGGGATGTGATTATTGTCGCCAGCGTATCCTACATTTACAGCCTTGGCGATCCGTCGGAATATCAGGAGCTTCAGATCGTGCTTCGGGAAGGGCTGCCGCTGGAACGCGAGGAATTGCTCCGCCGTCTGGTCGCCATCAGCTATGAGCGCAACGACGTCGGATTTACACGCGGGAAATTCCGCGTTCGGGGGGATACGGTCGAAATCTTTCCCGCCTCGGAAAACGAGAAAGCCGTGCGCGTCGAGTTTTTCGGAGACGAGATCGAGCGGCTGAGCGAGGTGAACGTCGTGACCGGGGAACTGCTGCGCGGCCTGCACACAACCGTGATCTTTCCGGCGACGCATTATGCCGTCTCTGATGAAAAACGCGAGGAGGCATTGACCGATATTGAGCGCGAGATGGAGGAGCGCGTGGAATTTTTCCGTTCGCAGAACAAGCTGATCGAGGCGCAGCGGATCGAGCAGCGCACGCGCTATGACTTGGAGATGCTCCGCGAGGTCGGCTTTTGCTCGGGCGTGGAAAATTATTCCCGCGTGCTTGCCCGGCGTCCGGCCGGTTCCACCCCGTTTACACTGCTGGATTATTTTCCCAAAGACTTTTTGATGTTTATCGACGAATCGCACGTCACGCTGCCGCAGGTGCGCGGCATGTCGGGCGGCGACCGCGCGAGAAAAACCAATCTTGTAGAGTATGGTTTTCGCCTGCCGAGCGCCTATGATAACCGTCCGCTTTTTTTCGATGAATTCGAAACCAAACTGAATCAGGTCATCTATGTCAGCGCCACACCGGGCGAGTATGAACGGATGCGGAGCGGACAAGTCGTCGAACAGATCATTCGTCCTACGGGACTGCTGGACCCGATCGTTGAAGTGCGCCCGATCGAAGGGCAGGTAGATGATCTGATGGGTGAGATCCGCGCGCGCAGCGCGCGCGGCGAACGCGTGCTGGTCACCACGCTGACCAAAAAGATGGCGGAGGATCTCAGCGCGTATCTCGACGACAACGGGATCAAAGTCAAATATATCCATCACAGTGTAGAGACGATGGAACGCATGGAGATCGTGCGCGATCTGCGCCTGGGGATTTTTGACGTACTGGTCGGCATCAATCTTCTGCGTGAGGGGTTGGATATTCCCGAAGTATCGCTGGTTGCGATTCTTGACGCAGACAAAGAGGGATTCCTGCGCAGCGAGACCTCGCTTGTGCAGACCATCGGACGCGCAGCGAGAAACGCAGGCGGCAAGGTCATTATGTACGCTGATACGGTGACCGTTTCCATGCGCGGCGCCATCGAGGAAACGGAGCGCCGCCGTCGGGTGCAGAGCGCTTATAACGAGTCGCACGGGATCGTGCCGAAAACAATTGCGAAAGAAGTGCGCGAGGTCATCAGCCTCGGCGCCAAACACAAGGATTCGGAAACCAAGAAGAAAAAACTGTCTAAGGCCGAGCGGGACAAGCTGATCGAACAGTTGACGACCGAAATGCGCGCCGCCTCTCAAAAGCTTGAATTTGAAAAGGCAGCCTTCCTGCGGGACAAGATCCGCGAAATGCGGGGCCTATAAGACAAACGCGGCACGGCCGCAAAAGGAGAAATACCATGGCGAAAAATATTGTGATCCGCGGTGCGCGGGTAAACAACTTGAAAAACGTCAGCCTGACGATTCCGCGTGACGCGCTGACCGTGCTGACCGGGCTTTCAGGCAGCGGTAAGTCCTCTTTAGCGTTCGATACGCTGTACGCGGAGGGACACCGCCGGTTTGTGGAATCGCTCTCCTCCTATGCACGGCAGTTTTTGGGGCAGATGGACAAGCCGGATGTGGACAGTATCGAGGGGCTGTCTCCCGCGATTTCCATTGATCAGAAAACGACGTCTAAGAACCCGCGCTCCACAGTCGGCACCGTCACAGAAATTTACGATTACCTGCGGCTGCTTTATGCCCGTGTCGGCATTCCGCATTGCCCAGTCTGCGGAAAAGAAATCCGGCAGCAGACCGTAGATTCAATCATAGAGAGCATCCAGCGCCTGCCCGAGGGCACGCGCTTCATGGTGCTCGCACCTGTCGTACGCGCCGCCAAGGGGCGTCATGAAAAGGTTCTCTCCGAGGCCAGGCGCAGCGGATATTCCCGCGTACGCGTGGACGGCAGCCTGTACGATCTCAACGAAACGATCGACCTGGACAAAAACCTCAAGCATACGATCGAAATCGTCATCGACCGTCTGGTCAACCGGCCGGATGCACGGACGCGTCTCGGCGACTCTGTGGAAACGGCTGTCGGCCTGACCGACGGGCTTGTTCGGATCGTGACGGTTCCGCGCGAGGCGGACGAAGCGGAGCAGGAACTCGATTATTCACTGAAATACGCCTGCGAAGAACATGGCGTCAGTTTCGGCGAGCTTGAGCCGCGCATGTTTTCATTCAATGCGCCCTCCGGCGCGTGTCCGCGCTGCGCGGGACTCGGCATGCTGACCAGGGTGTCCGAAAAAAAACTTCTCCCGGATAAAAGCCTGTCTCTGCGTCAGGGCGGGATCGCATGCAACGGCTTCAAAACGCTGGAGGAAGAAAGCTGGAACGGACCGCTGATCGAAGCGGTCGGCAAAAAATACGGATTTACGCTTGATCAGCCCCTGAGCACGTTCACCCGAACCGCCATGAGCGCGCTGCTGTTCGGTACCGGCAAGGAGCAGTACACGGTCACACGCTACTTTGGAGGCGAGGCACACCGGCAGACCTGCGCTTTTGAGGGAATCATCCCAATGATCGACCGACGCCGGGAAAGCTATGGACTCGAATATTACGAAACGCTGCTGGAGGAGCAGATCTGTCCGGAATGCGGCGGAGGCCGCCTGAATAAAATGATGCTTGCCGTCACGGTCGGCGGCCTTAACATCTATGAGCTTTGCCGGATGCCGATCGACCGCATGCTGGACTTTGTCAATGCGCTGGAGCTTACCGGCGGCGAAGCGCAGGTCGCGGACGAAATCCTCAAGGAGATCCGCGCGCGCCTGTCATTTCTTTGCAGCGTCGGACTGGAATACCTGAATCTTGCGCGGCGCGCCGGCACGCTTTCGGGCGGCGAAGCACAGCGCATACGGTTAGCCACGCAGATCGGTTCGTCTCTCGTCGGCGTTTTATATATTCTGGACGAACCGAGCATCGGTCTGCACCAGCGGGACAACGATAAGCTGATCGACACGTTGAAGCGCCTTCGCGATCTCGGAAATACCGTAGTCGTCGTGGAGCATGACGAAGATACGATGCGCGCAGCCGATTTTCTGGTGGACATCGGTCCCGGCGCGGGCGTGCACGGCGGCGAGATCATAGCGGCAGGCACGCCCAAAGAGGTTGCCGCAAATCCCGCGTCGGTCACCGGTGCGTATCTTTCGGGCAGAGCCGAAATCCCCGTGCCGGCCGCACGCCGGCCGGGCAACGGCACCTTTTTGACCGTGCGGGGCGCGCGCGAACATAACCTAAAAAACATTGACGTTGCATTCCCGCTTGGAAAATTTATCGCGGTGACCGGCGTTTCGGGCAGCGGAAAGTCCTCGCTGGTCAATTCGATCCTGTATGCGAGCCTTGCCGAGACGCTCAACCGCGCGGTCACATTCCCTGGAGAGCACGATAAGATTGAGGGCGCCGCGGCGCTCGATAAGGTGATCTGCATCGACCAGAGCCCAATCGGACGGACGCCGCGCTCCAATCCGGCGACCTATACCGGCGTGTTTGCGGATATTCGCGAGTTGTTTGCAAAAACGCGCGAGGCGAAGGCGCGCGGTTACAAATCTGGACGTTTTTCTTTCAATATTAAGGGCGGACGCTGCGAGGCCTGCGAGGGAGACGGCGTAAAGTGTATCGAGATGCATTTTCTTCCCGACGTATACGTGAAATGCGACGTGTGCGGCGGACGGCGCTACAACCGCGAAACGCTGGATGTAAAATATAAGGCAAAAAATATTTACGAAGTTCTGGAAATGACCGTCGAAGAAGGGCTGGAATTTTTTGCAGGCGTACCGGCGGTTCAGCGTAAGCTGCAGACCCTGTTCGACGTGGGTCTCGGCTATGTGAAAATCGGCCAGTCCTCCACGACGCTCTCCGGCGGCGAAGCGCAGCGCGTGAAGCTCGCAACCGAGCTCTCCAAGCGCTCCACAGGCAGGACGATCTATATTCTGGACGAGCCGACGACCGGCCTGCATTCAGCCGACGTGGCCAAGCTGATCGAGGTTTTGAACCGTCTGTGCGACGCGGGAAACACAGTCGTCGTGATCGAACACAATCTGGATGTAATTAAAGTGGCCGATCATATCATCGACCTCGGCCCCGAGGGGGGAGACGGCGGCGGCCGTATCGTTGCGGAGGGAACGCCCGAGGAAGTGGCAAAAGCGGAAGGTTCCTATACCGGGAAGTACCTGCGCATGAAACTAAACCCAAAAAGCTGACCGAAAAAGCCGCGACGCTCAGCCGCGCGCCGCATTGCGGTTTCCCCAAAAATTTTGCCTGCCGAAAGGGAGAAAGCTTATGCAGATTGCTGTTATATGCGAATACAATCCGTTTCACCTGGGGCATGCGTATCAAATCTCCCAAATCCGCGCGCGCTTTGGCGGCGGCGCTTGTATCACCGCCGTGCTCGGCGGCGTGTTTTCCCAGCGCGGAGAGCCGTATATCGCACCGCCATATGTCCGTGCAGAGGCAGCCGTACGGTGCGGCGCGGATCTTGTGCTGGAGCTTCCGTACCCTTGGTCGGCGGCGCCGGCCGCGTATTTTGCGCGCGCAGGGGTAGAAGTTGCCGCCGCCTGCGGCGCGGATATGCTGGCTTTTGGGAGCGAATGCGGCGATCTCGACGCGCTGCGTGCGGTGCGCCGGAATCTGGATGACCCACGCCTGCGCGCCCGCACGGAGGAATTGCTCCGGTCGGACGAATATGCGCCGCTCGGGCGTATACGCGCGTTTGCGCGCGCCTATACGGAACGATACGGCCAATGTGCCTTGCTGGAGCGGCCGAATGATATTCTTGCACTGGAATATCTCGCCGCGGCAGACAGGCTTAGCGTGCGGATAACGCCGCTTGCGCTGAAAAGGCGCGGCCGCCGCGATTCAGACGGCGCGGACGGCTACGCTCCGGCGCAAAAGCTGCGAACCGCCTGTGCGGCGGGCGGACTTGCGGCTATCCGGGAGAATCTGCCGGAAAAGGGATTTGCGGTCTTTGAACGAGCCGCGGAGAAAGGACTGTTCGGCGCGGATTTTGAGCGGCTTTCGTCCGCGGTACTGTTCGCTTTGCGCACCGGTTCGGAGGGAGTTGCATTTTCAAGCGGCGGCGTGTTTGGCCGTTTGAAAAACTGCGCTACCGGCGCACATACGCTCGACGAACTTTTTGCATGCGCCGCTTCCAAGCGATATACAACTGCGCAGCTGCGCCGGTGCGCGCTGTATACACTGCTGCGCACACAGGCGGCGGCTTTGGAGGAACCTGTGCGCTGTTCGCGCGTTTTAGCCGCTACGGCACGCGGCTGCAAGATTCTTGCCGCCGCCCGAAAGCGGGGCGCGATCTGCTTTTTGACGAAGCCCGCCGCATACCGGAATCTGCCGCCGGCGGCAGCGGCGCAATTTGAATCCCGCTTTGCCGCCGAATATGCGTATGCGCTCACGCTGCCGGGACGATACAATTTTTTACGGCAGTCGCCGTATTTTTTGGATGCGGAGGAACAATGAATCGAATTTTTGAGCGTGCAGCGCTGTTTTTGGAACAATATGGCGGAGTGCTGGTGCTGCTTATTTTTTTACTGATCAATCTCGCGGGCGCCTGCGCAGTACTTTGGGATAAAAGGCGCAGCCGTCTTCCGCGCGGAAGCGTGCGCCGCGTGCCGGAAAGATGCTTTGTCCGGTTCGCTCTATTCGGCGGAGGAACGGGTGTGCTGCTGGCTATGCTGTTGGTTCGGCATAAAACGCGCTCGCACAACCAACTGCTCCTGAAAATCACTTTTTTTACGCTTTTATGGGCGGCGGTATGGATTTTTCTGTTGTCGCAGAAAGTGTATTTTAAGTGAAAAACATATTGTGTGGTTAGATGAGGAACGCCGGTTACGGCGTTCCTCGAAGACTGTCGAAAAAGTATTCTCACAAACAAAATATATAAAAGATTTGTAAAAAAGCCGGCTTTGCCGGCTTTTTTACACCTTGTGGCCGCGCGAGTGCCGCGTAAGCGGCGCGAAGGCGCGAGTGAACGCGGTCTTTCCTGTCAAAAAACGGAGTTTTTAGACAGTCTCTGCGGGACGCCGGTTACGGCGTTCCGCGCTTTTTATTTTTTTGGCTGCGGATGGTTCATTTAACAAAAGCAAATACTATTTAACACAGTTTTAACAATAGCGGGATTTTACACTTAACATTGCCGCGGTACAATGAAAGCGTAAACCGAAAGGAAAGAATTTCTAAGGAGACTGATGATGATGAAAAAAATGATAACGCTTGCGTTGACATGTGTGCTGATGCTCGGCGTTTTGGCGTCCTGCGGCGGTAAAAATCCGGAAAACACCACGCCGCAAAACAATCCCGGATCGGGCGATACTTCCGACTCTACGTCCGCGCCGGACAAAACAGGCATGACTGGAAATATAACGGTCATTTCCAGAGAAGAAGGCTCCGGCACTCGGGGCGCATTTATTGAACTGATGGGAATTGAGGATGAGGATGGAGACCATACAACGGAAATGGCTGAGATTTCCAACAGCACCTCGGTCGTTCTGCAAACGGTTGCACAGAATAAAAACGCAATCGGCTACATCTCTCTCGGATCGCTGGATGCAAGTCTCGTAAAAGCGATCAAAGTCAACGGCGTTGAAGCGACGGTAGACAATATCAATGCCGGAACTTATATGGTGTCCCGTCCGTTTATCCTCGCTACAAACGGCACCCTCAGCGCTGTGGCGCAGGACTTTATCCAATATATTCTCAGCAGCGAGGGACAGGCGATCGTAAAGGAAAACGGATATATCCAGGTCCAGCCGGCCGGCGCGTACCAGCCGGCTGGACAGAGCGGAAAGATCACGCTTGCGGGATCGACCTCCGTGTCCCCGGTCATGGAAAAGCTGGCGGATGCATATAAAAAACTCAATCCCGATGTGAGCATTGAGATTCAGCAGAACGGTTCGGGCGCGGGCATTCAGGCGCTCAATGAAGGCGCATGCGATATCGGTATGTCCAGCCGTGAACTCAAGGACAGCGAAAAAGCTGCCGGCGCCGAGCCGATTATTATGGCGCTCGACGGCATCGCAGTGATTGTCAATCCCGAAAACAGCATCGACGGACTCACCTCCGAGCAGATCAGATCGATTTTCACGGGTGAAGTCACCAAATGGCAGGATGTATCTGAATAAGCTTTTATCCTCCGATTACAATAGCGCGATAGAGTCCTGCACGGCAGGCTCTATCGCCATATAGGGGTAAACATGAGAAACAGAGTTATTGAACGGATGATGCGGTATGTGTTCTTCCTTTGCGCCTGCATGTCGGTCGTGGCGGTCCTGACCATCTGCGTATTTCTGTTCGCAAACGGGATTCCCACCATGGCGGAGATCGGATTCGGCGATTTTCTGCTTGGAATGAAGTGGAAGCCCTCGAAGGATTTGTACGGCATTTTTCCGATGATCGTCGGCAGCCTATATGTGACTGCGGGGGCCATTCTCGTCGGGGTGCCGCTTGGGCTGCTCTGCGCGGTGTTTATGGCGCGTTTCTGCCCCAAAAAGCTATATCGGGTTTTGAAGCCGATGATCGATTTGCTGGCGGGTATTCCGTCTATCGTTTACGGCTTCTTTGGCCTTATGGTCATTGTCCCGAAAATACAGCAGATGTTCGACGTCAGCGGAAAAGGGCTTCTAAGCGCTTCCATTCTTCTCGGCATTATGATCCTGCCTACCATTATCGGCGTGGCGGAATCCGCGATCCGCGCGGTGCCCGAAAGTTATTATGAAGGCAGTTTGGCACTGGGCGCAACGCATGAACGCAGCGTATTCTGCGTCATGCTGCCTGCGGCGAAGTCAGGCATTGCCGCGGGGGTGATCCTCGGGATCGGGCGTGCGATCGGAGAGACCATGGCCGTCGTCATGATTGCTGGCAATCAGGCGGTGATCCCCGAGTCGATCACGTCCGGCGTTCGTACGCTTACGGCCAATATCGTCTTGGAAATGGCCTATGCGGCGGACCTGCACCGTGCAGCGTTGATCGCTACGGCGACCGTCCTGTTTGTCTTCGTGCTGATAATCAACTTTTTGTTCTCACTGGTCAAACGGAGCGGCAGCAGAAATCAAGCGCGCAGGAAAAAAACGCCGCGGACGGTCAAGGAGGCAGGCGTATGATCACGGATACAAAAGCGTCCGCACCTGCTGACTGCATCAATCGCATGACGCCCGTCCAACGGCTTCGGCAGTATCTACGGCATCCCGGTTCCTTGATCCTTTTTTTGCTGGTGTGTCTGAGCGCGCTCGTATGTGCCGCCATTTTGGTGTATTTGATCGTCTATATTGTTGTGCGCGGCGTTCCCAATCTTACGCTGGATTTATTCGCTTTAGAATGGAACAGTGAAAATCAATCCATGGTTCCGGCGCTGTTCAATACGGTAATTATGGTGCTGCTCTCTCTGCTGATGGCAGCGCCGGTCGGGATTTTCGCAGCCATTTATCTTGTAGAATACGCTAGGCGCGGGAGCCGGGTCGTTTCTGTGATCCGCCTGACGGCTGAAACGCTCTCGGGCATTCCGTCTATCGTTTACGGCTTGTTTGGCTATATTCTGTTTGTCCTGACGCTGAAATGGGGCTTTTCACTACTCGCAGGCGCAATCACGCTTGCAATTATGGTGCTGCCCACCATCATCCGCACGACGGAAGAAGCGCTGATGGCGGTACCGGATACGTACCGCGAGGGCAGCTTCGGACTTGGTGCAGGACGGGTGCGCACAGTATTCCGGGTGGTTCTGCCCAGCGCGGTGCCCGGGATTTTAGCCGGGATCATTCTGGCGATTGGACGCATTGTGGGAGAAAGCGCGGCTTTAATTTTTACCGCCGGAACGGCGGCCGCCGTTCCGGGAAGTCCGTTCGATTCGGCGCGGACACTTTCCGTGCATATGTACTGCCTAATGAGCGAGGGACTGTATACAAAACAGGCGTACGCTACCGCGTTTGTGCTGCTTGTGCTGGTCGTAGGCATCAATGCGCTCTCCGCCTTTCTTGCCAAAAAGGTTCAGAGCAAAACATGAGGAAATGACGATGGATGTAAATTCTAAATTTTCAATTGCCGGGCTGAAACTATATTACGGAAGATTCGAGGCACTCAAAGGCGTCTCGCTTGAAATTTTGCCCGGAGAGATCACAGCGTTTATCGGTCCTTCCGGCTGCGGCAAATCCACACTGCTGAAATGTTTGAATCGGATGAACGATCTTGTGGAGGGCTGCCGGATCACAGGCAAAGTGCTGCTGGACGGCGAGGACATCTACGGCAGCATGGACGTAAACCTCTTGCGCAAACGTGTGGGCATGGTTTTTCAAAAACCGAACCCGTTTCCGATGAGCGTGTATGACAATATCGCCTATGGCCCCCGGACGCATGGCGTCCGCCAGAAGTCGAAATTGGACGACATCGTGGAGGAATCGCTGAAAAACGCCGCCATCTGGGATGAGGTAAAGGATCGCCTCAAGCAGAGCGCGCTCGGGCTTTCGGGCGGACAGCAGCAGCGCCTTTGCATTGCGCGCGCGCTGGCCACAAAGCCGGAGGTGCTGTTGATGGACGAACCGACAAGCGCGCTCGATCCGATTTCTACGTCCAAGATCGAAGATCTTGCAAATGAACTGAAAAAGGACTATACTATAATTATGGTGACGCACAACATGCAGCAGGCAGCGCGAATTTCGGACAAAACCGCATTTTTCCTCCTTGGCGAAATCGTAGAGTTCGGCGATACCGAGCAAATTTTCTCCGTGCCGCGCGACAAGCGCACGGAAGATTATATAACGGGAAGGTTTGGATAATGCGGAACAAGTTTGAACAGCAGCTCGAAACGCTGAACGTGGAACTCATCAAAATGGGCGCGCTGTGCGAAGAAGCGATCGCCTCAGCAATCAAGGCGCTGCTTGAGGAAAATACCGCTATGGTCAGCAAAACCTATGAGATTGATACGCAGATCGATGAAATGGAGCGCGAAATCGAAACGCTCTGTATGAAACTGCTGCTTCAGCAGCAGCCGGTCGCGCGCGACCTCCGCGTCATTTCCTCCGCTCTGAAGATGATTTCGGATATGGAGCGCATCGGAGATCAGGCCGAAGATATCGCTGAAATTACCAAGACCATCCGGCGCGTTGACGAAGCTTGCAGCGGCTTGATTCGTCAAATGGCTGCGGCGGCGGTCACTATGGTGACCGAAAGCATCGATTCGTTCGTGAAGAAAGATCTTGCGCTTGTGCGCCGCGTGATCGAATCGGACGACATGGTAGACGATTATTTCATCCGGATCAAGGACCGGCTGATTGCGCTTGTGGCGGCAAATCCTTCCGCCGGAGAGTATTATCTGGATCTTTTGATGATCGTCAAATATTTGGAACGAATTGCCGATCATGCGACGAATATCGCGGAATGGGTGGAATTTTCGATTACCGGAAAGCACGGCGGCTGATGGAGGTAAAGTCCGATGATCTATCTTTTGGAGGACGACGACAATATACGGAATTTTGTTGTATACGCGCTCTGCCAGACGGAAATGAAGGCGAAGGGGTTTGAAACGTCGGAAACATTCTGGCGCGCCATGGAAACAGAAATCCCCGAGCTTGTGCTCTTAGACATTATGCTGCCCAAAGAGGACGGGCTGTCCGTGCTCCGGCGGCTGCGCGCGGACCCGCGGTTTGCATCGCTGCCCGTCATCATGCTGACGGCCAAAGCGACCGAATATGACAAGGTGCTCGGCCTTGACAGCGGCGCGGACGATTATGTCGCTAAGCCGTTCGGCACCTTGGAGCTTTTGTCGCGCATTCGCGCGCTTTTGCGCCGCACGGGAAAAGACGGCGGCGATCCGGAATACCGGGCCGGCGCGCTGTATGTCAGCCCAAAGCGCCATGTGGTGCGGGTCGGAAAGCGCGACGTGCAGCTGACGTTCAAGGAATTTGAACTGCTCTGCCTGCTTTTTGAGCATCGCGGCCGGGTGCTTGACCGGGATACGATTCTAAAAAAGCTATGGGGCTATGATTTTGACGGAGAAAACCGCACGGTAGACGTGCATATCCGCACGCTGCGTGCAAAGCTCGGCGACGCGGCCGGCTTGATTGAGACGGTGCGCGGCGTCGGATACAAAATAGGGGATTGACATGACGAAAAAAATTTTTCGCGGAATCATTTTGGTGTCTTTCGCGGCAATTTTAGCCTGTTTTGTTTTTATTATGAGCGTCCTGTATGGTCATTTTGAGACGCAGTTCCAGCATGAGCTTGAAAACGAAGCGCAGCTTGCGGCATGGGGCTACGACGCGGCGGGCACGCGTTATTTTTCCGCCGGGCATTCGTTTAAAAACCGCATTACGGTCGTCGGCGCCGACGGAACCGTCCTGTATGACAGCGAAGCCGATCCGGCGCAGATGGAGAACCACGGAGACAGGGAGGAGATCGCCGCCGCGCGGGAGACCGGCCGCGGCGTCGCGGTGCGGAAGTCGGCGACCATGCAGCTTGAAAAAACGGTGTATTGTGCGGTGCGGACCTCGGACGGCGCCGTCGTGCGCATATCGGGCGACGTATCCGCGGTTTGGGCGCTGCTCCTTGGCCTGATGCAGCCTACGATTCTTGTGATCGTGCTGGTGCTGATCCTGGCGGCGGCGCTCTCCCGCCGAATCGCAAACCGGATTCTGCGTCCGATCGACCGGTTGGATCTGGACGATCCAAAACTGAGCGAGCCGTACGAAGAGCTTGCGCCGCTTGTACGCCGCCTCAACAATCAAAATAAAAAGATTGCCCGGCAAATGGAAGAACTGCGCCGGAAGCAGGATGAATTTGCAATCATTACGGAAAATATGGCGGAAGGATTCGTCATTTTGGATAAAAATACGGACGTGCTTTCCTGCAATCCGAGTGCCAAACGGATTCTCGGCGGTGCGTTCGGCGAACACAACAAAAGCGTGTTTACGCTCAACCGCAGTGAAAATTTCCGCTTTGCAGTCGAAGAGGCGCTTGCCGGACGGCACTGCGAACGGCAGATGCAGTCGGGCGGAAAGCGGTATGACGTGATCGCCAATCCCGTCCATGTAAAAGGAGAAACAACCGGCGCGATCGTTTTGCTGATGGACGTCAGCGAAAAAGAACTCGGCGAGCAGATGCGAAAGGAATTCACCTCCAATGTTTCCCATGAATTAAAAACGCCGCTGACCACGATCTATGGCGTTTCCGATATGCTGCAAAGCGGCATGGTGAAGCCCGAGGATGTCCGCGGCTTTGCAGAGACGATCCATTCCGAGAGCGGACGGATGATTTCCCTGATTGACGACATCATCAAGCTGTCACAGCTGGACGAGGGCGCGCTGACAGCCGAGCGCGAAGATGTGGATCTGTATGCGCTTTCGCGCTTGGTCGCCGCGCGTCTTGCGCCGCTGGCGGATAAAAACGACATTTCCATCGAAGTCGAGGGCGAACACGCGGTGATTTACGGCATTCGCCCGGTGCTCGACGAGATGGTGTATAACCTGTGCGAAAACGCCGTCAAATACAACCGGCCGGGCGGACGCGTGACGGTCACAGTGCGCGGGGGAGAACATCCCGAACTCCGGGTAAGCGACAATGGCATCGGAATTCCTGCGGATTGTTTGGATCGTGTGTTTGAACGATTCTTCCGTGTGGATAAAAGTCATTCCAAAAAGATCGGCGGTACGGGACTCGGTTTGTCCATCGTCAAGCACGCTGCCGCGTTTCACGGCGGAAGCGCGCATATCGACAGCACGGAAGGAATGGGCACCACCGTCTGGGTGGAATTTTGATTGCGGAATTTTATAGAACTGACAGGCTTTTCTGCCGCTCAAGATAAACATACGCAGTTTCAATTTTTCCGTGCGACTGCTCATACTCCCTGATATAAGCTATGCAGAGATGCTCTATCAAATTGCCTACGCTTCTGGTTTCCCATTTTGCGATACAACGCAGCTTTTCTAAATATATATCATTAAAGTGGAGCGTAAATGGCGTGTGATTGTCTACACTGCTTTTTTCCCCCTGATTCGGGTAATATATAAACGGCGGTTTATGTGTTGTCAATATGTTGGCAAAAACTTTTCAAAAAAGTTTTTGTGTGCTATCCTATTGTCATATTGACAATAGGAGGCTCGCAAAATGCCGAATGCACCACATAAAAACCCCCAGTATGGCTTACGCATCCCTTCCGAAATCATGGACAAGCTGAAATACATTGCAAACCGCAACGGACGTTCCGCCAATAAAGAAATTGAACAGCTGATTTTGAAACATATCGATACATGGGAAAAGACGCATGGGCCTATCCTTTTTTTGACGACGGCTTTGTTCCTCGTTCAAGATCGTGATAACTAATGCGTTGAAATGAATTTTGCGTATACAATTTTTCTGCTGAGATAACTCATAAAAAATCGGCGCCGGAATTTTCCGGCGCCGCAGACTATCGAAAAAGTATACGGAACAGACAACAGAATAAAATTCTGCAACCAGAGCGGCACAAGTGCCGCTCTGGTTGCAGATGCCCGCAAACACGGCCTTTTACGCAGAATCTTTGGTTTCGGCGCGCGATTTATTTTGGTTTCCCCTTAAATAAAAGCGCGGCAAGATAACCGAAAATCAGAGCGGCGGAGGTGCCGGCCGCCGCGGCCGTAAAACCGCCTTTAAAAATGCCGATCACGCCGTATTCTGTGACCGACCGCTCGATTCCCTTGGCGATCGAATTGCCAAAACCGGTCAGCGGAACGGTCGCACCGCAGCCGGCAAGCTCAATAAGCTTATCATAGACGCCGAGCGCGCCGAGCAGCACGCCCGCGCAAACATAGAGAACGAGAATCCGCGCAGGCGTCATCATAGTCTTGTCGATCAAAATCTGCGCGACGATACAAAGAGCGCCGCCGATGACAAACGCCCAGATATACGTTGAAAGTTCACTCATTGCTTTTCGCCTCCCGCATGCTCAATGTGGACGATATGCGCGACCGACGGAATATTCTGTCCCTGCGTGACCGAATCGCGGTTCATCAGCGCGCCGGTCGCCATCATCAGTACATTTTTGATCTGTCCCGACTCAAGCTGCGGCAAAAAATGCGCGCCGAATACGGTCGCAATGCAGCCGCAGCCGCTCCCGCCGCAGTGAACGTCCTGCGAATCGTCGTACATCAGCTTGCCGCAGTCCGCATGATTTTCCACTTCATATCCATTTTGGCTGCAAATGTGGCGAAACATTTCGCTGCCATGCTCACCAAGGTCGCCCGTGATGATCCAGTCGTAATCCGCGGCGCGCGTATTCGACTCTTTAAAATAACGCAGCAGAGTATCCGCCGCGGCGGGCGCCATCGCGGCTCCCATGTTGTTCACATCGCTAATGCCCTTATCCTGCACAACGCCGATTAAACAGTCCGAAATCTTCACCTTCCCCCGCTCACCGAGTACGTAAGCGCCCGCGCCCGTAACCGTCCATTGTGCGGTAGGCGCGCGCTGGCTGCCATATTCAATCGGATTGCGGAACTGACGCTCCGCCGCGCAGTTGTGCGATGAGGTCGCGACTGCCACACGCCGGGCACTTCCGCCGCCGATCAGCATGGAGCCAAGCGCCATTCCTTCGGTCAGATTCGAGCAGGCGCCGTATATACCGATATATGGGATTTCAAAAGAAAGCAGCCCGTAAGTGGAAGCCACGCACTGATTTTCAAGATCGCCGGCCAACAGGAAATCGACCTCGGAAGCCGCCATTTCAGCCTTGGACAAGCAAAGCGAGAGCGCAAGACGCACCGATTCACCCTCTGCCTTCTCCCATGTGTTCATACCGAACCGGTCGTCCTTGTCAACATAGTCAAAGCCGTTTTTCAGAGGCCCCTCTCCCTCTTTTTTACCGACGGCCGAGGCAAACGACATGATGTGTACGCCTTTGGTTTTGACAATCATTATTTTACCCCCAAAGCTTCCAAAATCAGAAGAATCACGCCGTAAAGCGCGCCCGACAGTATACCGTACAGAATGACCGGACCTGCGACCGTGAATATTTTTGCCCCCACGCCAAGAATATAGCCCTCCGCCTTTGTATCAATCGCGGGGGACACCACCGAATTGGCAAATCCGGTGACCGGAACAAGCGTGCCTGCTCCGGCAATTTTCGCAATGTTGTCAAATACGCCGATGCCGGTCAGAAGCGCGGCCAAAAAAATTAACGTAATACTTACGCATGTATACACGCTCTCTTCACTGTAATTCGTGACGCTGTCATAAAAATCAAAAAGCAACTGACCAATCACGCAGATCAGTCCGCCGAAAAGGAACGCAAAACAGCAGTCTTTAAAAATCGGAGATTTCGGCGCGTTCTGTTTGACATATTTTTTATATTCTTCTTTATTAATGTCCATAAAATCACTCCTTTGCAAGTACTTTTCCCCACAGGCGCGATTTCTATTCGAAAGCCGGTTTCAAAGCGAAAACCCGGTTAAAAAATCAAAAGCCCGCCGGAGATTTTTCCCAGGCGGGTAAACATATGCGATTGATATTAAAAATCAAAACACGCGCCGTTTTTCGAAATGCGCTACTGTACAAGCTCAGCCGCGGCCTCCATAGCATATTTTTCAATCAGCTTGCGTTCCGAAAACGGATGCTTTCCACCGCGGATCAGCTGATACTGTTCATGTCCCTTACCGGCGAACAGCACGATATCTCCCCGGCGCGCTTCACGCACGGCAAATGCGATCGCATCCTCGCGCAGCGCAAAGATTTGACACGCAATGTCTCGGACAAACGCCGCGCGGATCTCAGCACAGATCTTCAAAGGATCCTCAAAATCCGGGTTATCCGCCGTCAATACCGCAAGATCGCACGCTTCGCTGAGCGCTACGCCAAGCTCGGCGCGCCGCCCCTCGGTGCGGCCGCCGACCGATCCCAAAACGCAGATCAGACGCGCGGGCCGATACGCCCGCAGCGTAGCCAGCGCCTGACTGAGGCTGAAGCCGTTGTGCGCGTAATCTATGATAAACACCGCAGGCATACGCGTGCGCACCACTTCAAAGCGCCCCTGCACGTGCGCGGCGCCAAGCGCCCCGGCGCAGTCCGACAGCGATACGCCAAACCGCTGCGCAAGCGCGGCGGCGCAGAGCGCGTTATACACGCTGAACGTCCCCGGCATACAAAGCCGCACCGGAACACGCTTTGAAAAATGACAGAGCGTAAAACGAACGCCGAGTTCTCCATCGGAAAGAAAAGGCTCAATTCCCTCGGCATGAAAATCCCCCGTTTCAAGCCCAAACGAACTCCGGAGCGCGCGGCAGCCGTCCAGCATATAGGCAGCGGCGCCGTCTTCGGCATTATACACCGCATAATCGGACGAATACGCCGAAAAAAGCTGTTTTTTGCTGTCCCTGTAATGCTCAAAAGTCGGGTGCTCCATCTCGCCGATGTGGTCGGGCGCTAAATTCGTAAACGCAACGGCGGCAAACCGAATGCCATATACGCGGTTCAGATACAGCGCCTGCGAGGAAACCTCCAGCACGACTGCGCGAATGCCCGCGCGAACCATCTGATCGAAGTAATAATGCAGTTCCAAACTCTCGGGCGTGGTATTTTTCGTTTCAAAATGACGGCCTGCAAATTCGATGCCATTGGAACCGATATAACCGGCGGGCACGCCGCCCCGATTCAAAATCGAGCAAAGCATCAGCGCGCTCGTCGTCTTCCCTTTCGTTCCCGTGATGCCGATGACCTGCAGCTTTTCCGCCGGATAGCCGAAAAAGGCGGCGCTGACCTTAGCCAGCGCAATCCGCGTATTTTCCGCACAGATCACCAACGCATCCGCAGGCAGGTCCACAGCCTGCTCGCACAGAAAAGTGCGGCAGCCCGCCGCATAGGCGCGCGCCGCAAAATTGTGCCCGTCGCTCGCAAACCCTCGGATACAGACAAACAGCGTGCGCTTCCCCGCCGCGCGCGAATCGCAGACGACTCGTTCAATTTCGCGGTCCGCGCCGCCATACGGAATCTTCGCCGCCGCAAGCAACTTCGACAAACGCATAGTCTTCCTCCTTCTGCTGAAATTTCGGAGCGGTTCCCCGCGCCGCTCAGGTATTCAGTTCCTTACCGCACGCCAGTACCGCCGCGCGCGCCAGCGCATACAGCGAGTCGACAAAACGCATGTCGAGCGCATGGCTACGGCACAAAAGCGAAAGCTCGGTGCAGCCGAGCACAAGATGATCGCAGCCCGCGTTTGAAAGCGCGTCGGCCACCTGCAAAAATTGACGAAAATCAGGCTCCCGGCCGGACTTGATCTGTCCGTAAATGATTTCGGAGAGCGCTTTTTGCTCCGATTCCCCGGGCGCGATGCACTCGATTCCGAATTTTTCCGCATGCATCGGATATGTCCGTGCACGCACGGTGCCCTCCGTGGCAAGCAATCCGACCCGCCGCGCGCCCCGCGCAGCAAGCAGGCGCAGCGTCTCGTCGATGATGTTCAGCATCGGTATACCGACGCTGCGCGCCACCGCGTCATAAAAATAGTGCGCCGTATTGCAGGGCATAGCCAAAAGCTGCGCGCCCGCCGCCTCCAGGCGCCGCGCCGCGTCCACCATATCAGGCGTCGGGTCCGGCGCGCCGGGATTTAGGATATGAGCCGTCCGGTCCGGCGTATGCGCAAAGCTGGACAAAAGCAGGCTGATATGCTCCTGATCGCAGTCCGCGCAGGTCAAAGACGTGATGAGTTCATAAAAATACACACTCGCCATCGGCCCCAGACCGCCAAGAATCCCAAGTATCTTCGGCCTTGTCATACGCTCACCTCAATCCTGCTTCGGACAATAGATCTTATATTTTTTATAATACCGCCTGCCATGGATAAAAAGGTACAACGCGCGAAGCGGATTGTGGCACACGTCATAGCGGTACCAGAGCGAAGAAGATTCCTTTCCCTGCCGGACAAGCGCGCGCGCCTCATTTGCAGCGCTGCGGCTAGCATAGCGATACACCACGCCGCGCGGAACATAATGCCAAAAGCAGGGTTCTTTCGCCTCGGCATACGCCAGTGCGCTGCACAAAACATAATCCTTGACCAGATACTCGGCGATATTGAAGCCGCTCGCCGTGACATAATAGTTGCTGCGTCCCTGTCTCAGATTGATCTCAAACGCATAAAGGCTGCCGTCCCGACTGTCGTATTTGATATCAAAATTCGCAAAGCCCCGGTAACCGATATCCTCCAGCATGGCGCGAAAGCCCGCGGTCAGTTCCGGATTGTACTCCGTGATAATGGCTGCATGGTTTCCGAGCCCTTTCGGCGTATGCTCTTCCAGCAGCACATGGCCGAGGCACATCATCTTGACCTTGTGATCCTTGCCCACATATGCGGTCAAAACGCGCATGTTGGCATCGTTGCCAATGACCCTGTCCTGCAAAAGCATCCGTTTCGTATAGCCGCTGTCGTAGATCGTCTGCACAATTTTCTCGGTCTCTTCCGCGCTCTGCGATACATACACCTTTTTCATCCCGTCGAAAGGATGATGCCAGTAATCGATGCTGGAAGAAGGCTTTACGATAATCGGGTACGCAAAACCGAGTTTTTCAGCCGTGAGCGCCTCGGCTGCGGCCGGCGCATCCAGCACAACGGTTTTCGGATACTTGATGCCATAGTGCGCGCACATCTCGTAAAAATCCGCTTTATCGGCCAGCTTGTTCATCAGCGGCTCGTCAATATACGGGATGATATAGCGATCCTCCAGTTCCGCGCGGTGCCGGATCAAAAGCGCCGCGTATTCGTCCGTACAGCCAAGCGCGATCAGCGTGCTGCCCTCATGGCGCTTGGCAAAATCATCCATAGCCATCATAAACACATCGTCGGTGTTCAGATTTTCCACGGCGCGGAATTTTACGATCTTTGTGCGCTGAGTAATGCCGATCTCATAGCGGCCAAGCGCATACGAAACCAGCCCGTACGCTTCGTGAAACGCGCGCGCCACATTATAACAGTTTTGATCCGCGCCGAGCAGCACGGGAATGATGTTCAAATTCGATTCTTTCATAATCCGCCTCTTTGTCCAGCCGTGGCCGGATCCGGAATTTCAATGCGCGGCGTTCTCCGTCCTCCGGCAAAAAAACGCCGCGAATGCGGCGGGAGCCGCTTTGCTTAGTTATACACGGGCAAAATAAAATCAATAAAAAAGCGCTTGTACCAAACGAGGAACGTAAACACCGTCCAAATTTTACGCGCATTGTTCTGCCGGCCGGCAGCATGCGCCTCCAGCATGGCGATCAGCGCCTCGGTATCGAAAAACTCGGACGCATACGCGCTTTCAAAATACCGGCGTACGATCTGGACGTATTTTTCCTCGCGCAGCCAGAGCCGGATCGGCACCGGGAATCCCTTTTTCGGCCGGTTTGCCCATGCGTCCGGCAACGTGCGGTTGGCGGCATGGCGCAGCACATATTTTGTATTCTCGGGGGTGATTTTGTACTTTGCCGGAATGCCTTCCGCCATTTTCATAACCTCGCGGTCGAGGAAAGGCACGCGAAGCTCAAGCGAATGCGCCATGCTCATTTTGTCCGCCTTGAGCAAAATATCGCCCGGCAGCCACAGCATAATATCGAGATACTGCTTTTTGATCAGTTCATCCCGGCCGGACACGCGGTCGTAAATACGCCCGGTAATATCGCGGACACGCTCGCCATCCCGGTACTCCTCGCGCAGAATCGCCTTCGCCTCTTTTTCTTTGAAGATCAGCGCCTGACCGATAAAATAATCCTCGGGGCGGCCGCTGCATTTGATGATAAAGTCATGGCCCTTGAAATACGGCAGCGCCCGCACCGCGCGCGCGGCGCAAATGCGGAGAAAGCGCGGCAACTTTTTGTAGCGGCGCATCATCGGCGTCTCATCATACCATTCATAGCCCGCAAAAATTTCATCCGCGCCCTCTCCGGACAAAACGACCGTCACGTCACGCGCAGCCAGTTCCGAAAGGAACCAGAGCGGCACACTCGAGGGGTTGGACTGCGGCTCGTCCATATGATACTGAATCGTGGGGAACGCTTCAAAGCATTCGTCCGCCGTAATCATCCGGGAAACGCTTTTGATCCCCAAAAGCGCGGAGAGTTCCCTTGCCTCGCCCGTTTCATTGAATTTTTCGTTTTCGCCCTCAAAGCCCACCGAAAAGGTTTCTCCGGGCATCAGACAAGCAGTGATATAACTCGAATCCACGCCGCCGGACAAAAACGAACCGACCGGCACGTCGCTGATTCTGTGCGCGTCCACCGACGCGTGCACAACCTTATCGAGACGTTCCGAACACGCCTCAAAGCTCTCCTCTTCCGGTTCAAAATCCACATCCCAATACCGCTCCATACAGAACGTACCGTTCTGCCATTCAAAGAAGTGCGCGGGCGGCAGCTTATAGACGTTTTCAAAAAAAGTTTCTTCCGTGGCGCTGTACTGAAACGTCAGATACGGCAGCAACGCATTTTTATTGACCACGCGGACGAAATTCGGATGCGCGAGCATGCTTTTGATTTCAGAAGCAAACAAAAATTCTCCCTCGCGCGTCGTCGTATAATAAAAGGGCTTGATGCCGAACATGTCGCGCGCACCGAAAAGCTTTTTTTCCTTTTTGTTCCAAATCACAAAGGCGAACATACCGCGAAGGCGCCTGACCATCTCCCGTCCCCACTGTTCATAGCCATGCAGCAACACCTCGGTATCGCAGCGGGTGGCAAAAACATGTCCCGCATCCTCAAGCTCTTTTTTTAGCTGCGGAAAATTATAAATCTCCCCATTGTATACCGCTACAAGACTGCGGTCCTCGTTAAACATGGGCTGAGAACCGTCGGCAAGATCGATGATGCTGAGACGGCGAAAGCCGAGCGCCATATCGGCGTCCGTATATTCTCCCGCACTGTTCGGTCCGCGATGGACGATCAAGTCCATCATATTGTTCAGCACCTCGCGTTTATATCCGAGATGACCGCTGAATCCGACAAATCCGCACATACGCCTGTCCCCTACCGTCTTCTTTTTGAAATCCGGATCTCCGCACGCCGGCAGAAAGCCGCGTCCGCCTCAAAATCCATCCGCGCGCAGAAACTTACAGTATAGTATAGCACAAAGCGTCTCCATAATCAAGGCGCGCCGGAATTTCTTTTGAAAAGTTTCGGCGGCGCCGCGCGAATTTTTTTGAGAAAATCCGAAAAAAGTATTGACAACTGGCCCCCGGATTTATATAATATAAAAGTGCCTTATGGCTTCATGCGAGAGTGGCGGAACTGGCAGACGCGCACGTTTGAGGGGCGTGTGGATTTCTCCGTACGGGTTCAAGTCCCGTTTCTCGCACCATTCGGGCAGGCGGATGCCGCTTGCCCTTGAATTCAAGCTGCGGAGGACGGCAAATGAGAAAAGTTTTTCCGCTCAGTTTCAGAGAAAAAAATCTGAAATCAGTCCTCGTCAGCACCTTGCTCTATACGCTGATCGCCCTCGTGTACAGCTTTGCGGTATTTGCGATTCTCTGGAATATTCCGGTCGATTCCGCAGTGAGCATAACGCTGAATGTAATCAAGCAGTTTGTGATCCTTTACTGTGTGTGCGGCACAGTCGTCGCAGTGCTCCATGCTGCCGGCTGTCTGGATCAGAAAAATAAATAAAATCCGTACAAAAACGCGGGTATGGCGGAATTGGCAGACGCGCTAGATTCAGGTTCTAGTCGGAGCAATCCGGTGGAGGTTCAAGTCCTCTTACCCGCACCAAATAAGTTCGATGGTTTTGATACGAAGGTGTCTGAAATTATCGAACTTTTTCTTTTTGCAAAAAATACCTGTGGAAAAAAGCTTTTTTGGCACATCGGCTCTCGGGATTAGTTTCATCTTGAGCCATGAGAGTTGGTTTTTGCCTTGCTGGAAGGTTATTTTATACCATATTGCCAATCACGCTGAAACTTTTCTCCGAGAAATAGTTTCAGCGTGACTGTAAAAGATTGCCGGACCGCTGATGGTCGCACAGATCGCGCCGATAATTCCCAATGGGAAAACCACCATCAGCAGCACATCAAAGATGATATTACTTGCGCTGGAAATGATGGTAAGCACCATGGCAAAGGCAGACTTTTCCGCTGAGATCAGCAGAGATTGCAGGATACCCTGAATGACCACAAGAACCGCCGAGGGCAGGGCGATGCTTGCGTATTTCATGCAGTTATCATAAACCGCTTCCTCCGCACCCATCAAGGTACAGTAGGGCTTTATCAGCAGCATACAGATGCCGGATATGATGATCGTGGCGATTGCCGCAAAATACACAAGAGACGAAAAGACCGATGCGGCTTGCTCTTCTTTATGCTCACCCAGCAACTTGGAAATGTAAGCATTACCTCCCGCGCCGAGCATATAGGAAAGCGCCATGAATACCGTCAAGATTGGTGACATGATGTTCAGTGCCACGAAAGCGTCTTTGCCAACGAAATTGGAAACAAAGAAGCCGTCGTCGATGGCATTGAACAAATTGGCAAAGAACATCATCACAATGCTGGGGATGGTAAAGCAAAGCAGTTTTTTGTAAGTAAAATGGTCCAAAAGTTGAATTTTCATAGTTGTTCTCCGAAATGTTAATTCATAGTTTTGATAAATCTGAACATTTCGTCGGGACCGGAATCATCGCATTCGTCCATGGACATATTGGGGTCCGGATTGAATTTGTTATAAAACTCCGTAATTTGAAAGCCGCACTTATTGACATAGAAATGGATATTGCGCTTTTCAAAATAGGGTGTAATGGTTTCCCATTCCACGGTTTGGGGATAAAGTGCTTCTATCGCACACCACGCAGCATAGCCAAGTCCCTTGCCGTGCTTCTCCGGGTCAATAAAAAACAGGTCAAGGCTATTGTGATTTGTCTCCCTGTCGATCACCAAGACAACGCCGCCAACCTTTCTTCCCTCGAACATAATGCGGTAGGTTTCGCTGTTTTCCGCGTCAATGGATTCTTCGATGGTCTTTCGGGAAATGATCTCACCGCTGGAGTCAACATGACCGTCACGCGCCTCAAATTCCAGCATGGCCCCGTATTTGAACGCCCACTGATTGTCCAAAATAAATTGTTCCCGGTCATCCTCTGTTAAGGGGATGAGGGTCACTTTTTCGTTTGCCATAAATACCTCTTAAAAAATAAAAAATGCCCGGCAACGCAAATGCGTAACCGAGCTCACTCGACATCTTATCTGACATATGGCCTGCAAGCAGATTTGCTTACGATCCTCTACGCTACGGCGAACTGTCCTCCGATGTGTCTGTATTATAACATAAAACGCCAAAAATTTCAATATGCAGACAAAAAAATACAAATAGTTAAAAAGAGCCGCAGCCGACACCTATACGGGCCTCAACTGCCGATTGTGGTGAATTTTGGTGTGGTTTCATCTCCGTTGCTATGATTTCATTTTTACCACTATGGTTTCAAACCCAAGTGAAACTCTATGAAACCATTTGAAACCGTATCACAATTATCATCTGTTACCAAAAGAGACAAAGACATTTTCGGTGTCCTTGTCTCTTTTTCTCACTTCAAAATTGAATTAATACCCTAAAAAGGGGATTTATCATATAAATCTACTCTTTTTATTGTATATAACGCTCTTGTTAAGATTAAACCCACTAATAAAGAGGTTTATATAAAATTCATCATTGGCACAACTCCGCAAATATAAAAGAAATACTGACTTGATAAAATATCAATTGATCAATCAGAAGGCCGAACAAATCGAAGACTGTCAGATCAAAGCCACGGAATAGACAGACAGGATTGATTTAAAGCTGATTTAGGGGAGAAAATCATGAATTTTTTCATCTGTGCGCGGCGATAAAGAATGTCCCCTTGTGATTTCATTTCCAACAATTTGACCATGTTGTTGCGCAATAAATTGCCGCTTTTGCACACAAAAACCATTGAAAAATTGAAGGAAATCCGCTATAATATTATCACAGCGTGTAGCGTTTCTGCGTAAATCCAGTTGCAGAAACGCTACACGCTCTTTTCATGGAATCGGGTGAGAAATGTGAAAATGGACGAAAACTTCATAAGCAGATCGTGTGGCAGAAATGCGTAAGTCCGGGTTTGCGGACTTACGCATTGTTATTTTCAGGAAAGAAGGGTGATTTTTTATGGACACTGCAAATCAGTTTTTGGGGACAGAGCGCATCGGTAAGCTCATGCGGCAATATGCCGTCCCCTGTATCATTTCGCTGCTAGTCGGCGCACTTTACAACATCGTGGATCAGATTTTCATCGCCAACGCCAGCTATCTTGGCTCCTATGGCAATGCGGCCAATACAGTCGTATTTCCTCTGACCGTAGTTGCGCTTGCCTTCGCCGTTCTTGTTGGTGACGGCTGCTGTGCCTTTGTCAGTATTGCGCTGGGACGCAATGCCCAGGAGGACGCACATAAATCCGTTGGCAACTCTATCATTCTCTGTGTTGCCAGCGGTATTATCCTGACCGCTGTTTACCTGATCTTCAGCGAGCCGATCCTTGCACTTTTCGGCAGCACGGTCAATCCCGAAACCCATGTGTTCGCAAAGGAGTATTTCTTCTATATCACATTGGGCATCCCGTTTTATATGTTCGGCCAAGCCGTGAACCCAATTATCCGCAGTGACGGCAGCCCCAAATTCGCCATGGCCGCAACGGTCTCTGGTGCGATTGCAAACGTCATCCTCGACCCTATTTTTATCTATGGATTTCACTGGGGCATGATGGGTGCAGCCATTGCCACTGTAATCGGTCAGATACTGACAGCGGTACTTTCTGTATGGTATTTGTGTCACATGAAAGTGGTCACACTAAGCAAGAGCAGTTTCCGCCTTGACTGGAAGCTGATTCCCAAATTCCTTGTTTTGGGTATTACCAGCTTTCTCGCGCAAATCTCGCTGGTTATCTCCATGGCGGCTGTTCAGAATATGTGTATGAAATATGGAGCGAAAGATCCTGTGTTCGGGCAACAGGAGTTCGCCCAGATTCCCCTTGCAGTACTCGGCATTGTTATGAAGTTCTTCCAGATCGCGATCTCCATATCTATCGGCATGGCAGCTGGATGTATTCCCATTGCCGGATATAACATCGGCGCCAGGAAAACAGATCGTACCAAGGCGCTCTTTTCACGCTTGCTGCTGGCAGAATTTCTTGTTGGAGCCGTCGCATTGGTAATTGTAGAGGTATTTCCGCTTCAAATCGCCATGCTGTTCGGCGCAGCAAATGAGAGTGCTTATTATGCTAATTTTGCAGTGAAGTGCTTCCGTATTTACCTGTGCCTGATGCCGCTCGCTACACTGAACAAAGGCACCTTTATTTACTTGCAGGCGCTTGGAAAGGCTTTCGCATCGACCGCTGTCTCTATGACCCGTGAGATTATATTCGGTGTGTTTCTGCCTATCATCCTGCCCATATTCTTTGGTTTGGACGGCCTCTTATGGTCTTTCCCGGCGGCAGATTTTCTGACTTTCATCATCGCGCTGCTCTTTATCAGGCAAACCTATCGGGAATTATCCAATGCCAGCACAGTAACCTTAAAAGAGAAAAAGTAGCATGAAAAACAGAGTAATCACCATCAGCCGTGAATCTGGCAGCGGGGGGCGCACTATCGGCAGACTACCTAAAGATTATCCATACGGATATATCGTTCCGTGCCGAACGCATCGTCACGAAATACGGCGAATGGGAACAGTCCCCGGAAGAACGTCTTAAAGACAAGGATAAGCGTCGTGCGGCCTATCACCGCTTCTACACCAATATGAAGTGGGGTCACGCACAGAACTATCACCTGACACTGAACAGCGGTGTGCTGGGCATTGATCAGTGCGTTGAAATTATCAGCGAACGCTTCTAAGCGTAAAAAGGGCGTCCCGGCTGCAAGGCTGGGGCGCTCATTTTCCGGTGTGGTTGCTTACCGGATTTGCTTGCCGCTCTGCAACCCGATGTAACCCACGCCGTATCACCGTTTGTATATACAACGACCGTGCTTGCTGTTCTCCAAAAAAATCACATCGACTTGAACATTTGTTTTTAATATATATGCAGAGACGATAAGCCACTTTCTGCAAATCCCGGCACATGCAAGCGCTCTCCCTTATGAACCTCATGCAAACGTTCAGCTTGCAAAACAGACTCTTTTTCTCCCTACACGCCAAACCAAATAACCGGCGCAACATATACTGGTATCAACGCCTTTATTAAATTTATAACGGAGAATACGATGAATACCGATAATTATATTATAAAATCTTTGGAACTGCACCTGTTTTTGGGCGGATCATGAAAGAACACGCTCTGTTTCTCAAAGCTGGCTTCACGCCTGTCAACGCATCTTTTTCAAACAAAGCAGAATTTTACAAAAAAGAGTTTGAAAAGCTGCTGAGCCAGGCCGTCACGCTCAGCCAAGGCATAATCAGCCAAGAAGTTCTGTGCTCTGGAGAACTCGTTACAAAATTCACAGCGCCCGCTGAAAAAAAGACGGAGGCCTTTACCGGCATTTCAATAAACGAGGAAATCACCAGCAGAGAACTTCGTTTAATCAGTAACTGCCGTCAAAATAAAATCCATCCAGGCATGCGTTACAAAATCCGGCAAATGAATCGAACCGCGATTGAACTGCTGAACGGGTTGATTTGTTTTAAAGAACTTATTTTAAAAAATGTTTTGCATTGTGAAATGTTCACGATGAACTATCCTCTGCTGATTGAACACATCATCAGAGAAGCAAAGCTATACAGGGAATATACCGAAATGCTGGAGAAAAACGGGGATTTGACCGATCAATCCATGCACGAAATCGAATGTTTCTGGAACCAGATCATGATGGAGCACGCCCTGTTCATCCGCGGCCTTTTGGACCCGTCCGAAGCGGAACTGATTCATTCGGCCAATGAATTTGCGAAAGATTATTCGGAACTGTTAACGGCTTGCAACACTGCGCACCGTCAAACACTGGGAACCGCCTCTTTAGACGAAACCATAAAATTCAGAGATTTCAAAATGGCCGGCACAGAGGGCATCGAGCAATGCAAAATCCGCTCGGTGATTTTGCCGCTTCTAGCAGATCATGTGCTGCGCGAAGCCAATCACTATATTCGACTGTTAAAGGCATAGCTTGGACATGCGAAAGATACAAGCAGCAAGCGACCTCGAACAAGCTCACTTATGCCGCTTCTTTTGCAAGGGAAGCCAGCGCCGCAAAGCGGTGCGGCTTCCCTTGCAAAAAGCTTGCGCCCTGCCATGGCCGCGGCATCCATTCCGCGTAAGAGCAATGCGCCGAAAGCATGGATGCCGCTCTGGAGATATTCCGCGCATTACAATCGAAGTTGTAATTAAACGAGAAAGAATTCAACAAATCATATTGACAAATTTGGGAAGCTGTTATAATAGATTTGTTTTTTAGTCAGCTTTTGCCAAACTATACAGAAAACCCAAATGCCTATCGTTGAATTTAAAAATGTTAGCCGCATTTATAAAAGCATAGATCACAAACTCCGGGCGCTAGACAATGTGGATATGCAGCTGAAAGGTGAAAGTCTGTCGTCATCCGCGGTCCCAGCAGCACGGGCAAAAGCACACTCTTAAATATGCTCGGCGGCTTTGACAGTCCAACAAACGGTATGTATAAGGAAAAGATATTTCCACGCTGTCAATGACGAACTGGCCAAATACAGAGCCAGTAAAATCGTATTCAAGAGGAACAGGAAAATCACGCCTCAGCCGACAACATCGAATGGTAAAGGAGCGGCAAAAACAATAAATCCGAACCCGTTTCCGATTGGATAAAGGTTCGGATTATATTGTTTTGGTGGAGACTATCGGAGTTGACTTTTATATTTTTCCTGTGTTTTTTATTTTGTCTAAATTTGATAAAAGCCTTTATTATCAATGCTTTCATCCGTTTTTGCTTTTTCAAATTTTTCGCTCCAAAAACAATATTTTTGCAAAAAACGTGTATAAAACGTGTAAAGTTCAAGCGCATTTTGTGTGCAAAATATTTCCATAAATTACCAAACCCCTATTGACAAGCGAAGCATTCCGATGATATAATAAGACTATCGACAAAACGTTGAGTTATACGCTTACAAAGAAAAAACCGGAACAGCATGCAGGACTGTTCCGGCTTTTTCTATGCTTTTCTATTCCACTTCCGGCAGACCAGCAACACTGGTGAGCAGGGACAAAATCCCCGCGAGCGCGGACGCGCTGGCAACCATCACCCAGTCGACCTCGCCAAGTACCGCGGCGGTGCTGATCGTCGCCGCCGCCGTCTGCGCAACCGTCTTAATTGCCCGGACTGCTGCCGCCCGTATCCAAGCTTTAAAATTCTTTTTCATTTTGTTTTCTCCTTTCGAATCACAGCGCCGTAATCACGGCTTTGTTCTCGTTTCCGATCCAATCTACCTTACAATTGAGTGCCTCTGCGATATGCCGTACCGGACACATCATGCGGTTGCTTACGATCTCTGGCGCAGCGTCCATCTGCACAGGCTCACCGTCTATCGTCAGCGTCCGACTGCCCGCACTGAGCGTAAGCACTGCCTCCTCGCTCCGCAGCGTCGCAATACCCGTCCCGGCATCCCACTCCACTGACGCGCCAAGCGCCTCGGCAACAAAGCGCACCGGCAGATACGCGCGGTTGCTTTGTATGTACGGCGCAGCCTCAAAGCGCAGCGTCTCGCCGTCCGCCGTGTATGTACTGCTGCCGATCACAAACTCAACCCGGCCACATTTGCGCTTGACCGGCGTGATCGTGTCCGAGATGGCGATGCAGTCGTACAGCCGCGTGCGCGTGTCCATAAATAACAGACCATGATAATGCCGCTGCCCCCAGCTATTGGCTACAATCCACCGCTCGTGGCTGCCGTCTTGTGGCTGCGTCCAGCCGACAATGACCATCGCGTGATTGCCCCGCCATGTGCCGCTCTCCGGATAGGGCACCATCCCATCGCTGCCGGCTTGGTAAAAGCTGCCCTTGACCCGGTACCCGATCACCACCGGCATACCGGCCTTGAGCGCCGTTTTGATCTCGTCCTCGCCGTCCACAAAGGCATACCCCTCGATCACACGCCCGCGCGCCTCGCAGACGAGGCCGGGGTGCTTGCGTCCTTAAATGCGAGCACATCCGCCGCGATCTCTGGCATCTCTCCGTGACCGCCAAAATCCCGGCGCAGAAAGGCTCCGTCTTTGTATAGCACCGCCGCGCCCTGATCCAGATACATGCCCTCGCCCATATACTCGCCATCATACCGTGTGCCGTAGATCATGTACGGGTCGACGTCCAGCCACTTTTTTGTGTGCCGGTACTCGGATATATTTTTGGCCAGTGCAAACGCGTGTGCGACACATGAATTTGTATAGCCCTGATTGAGTATGATTTCGAGTTCGGCACCGGCAGCATAAATTCCGTGTCCGGCACAGGATCACGCTTTGGCACAAACCGCGCGATCTTATACCCGCGCGGATCGGGATTTTCCCGCAGTAAGCAGCCCTTGAGTTCCAAGTCTTTCTCATTTTCCATTTTGCAAAGCCTCCGCCATATTGTGTATTAGTTCCGGCAAGTATTTCACTGCCGGAGTCGTCTTTTTCCAGTAGTCCGGACTGTTGATTACGCCGCACTGCAAAAGCGTCTCCAGATCCGCTTCAAGCTGCGTTTTCTCCGGCAGCGTATAGGCGCCGGCCGCATTCGGGATTCCCAGCACGGTTTCCGGGCAAATAGCTGTTTTTCCGTCCGCGGCGCGCACCTCAAAATGCAGATGCGCGCCAAACGAGTAGCCGGTATTGCCCATCACGCCGAGCTTCTCACCGGCGCGCACGGTCTGCCCGGCAGTCACGCTGCGCTCGGCAAGGTGGCAGTAATAGTGATACTGCCCCGCGTCCGTCCGAATGCAGACATAATTCCCCCACTGCCACGTAAGATTGCTCTTATCCGTAATCATGCGGCTCTGTACCACCGTCCCGCCCCCGGCAGCGGTCACGTCCCATGACCCGATTCCCACCAGATCATACCCGCTGTGGAAATCTTTCTGCCCGTTTAAAACCCGCTCCCCATAGGGCGAAGTCAGTTTTACCGCGGCGCAGTCAAATGGTATAATCATGGCGATCCTCTCCTTTCTGCCTGTGTTCTTCGAGCACCGTAATGCGGTGCTCGTGATTGTCGATCTGCTCGCCGTGATGCGTGATGCGCGCTTCGTTGCGCGCCATGTTCTGATTTAAGCTGTCGATCGAACAGTTCAGCTTCGTTATGCTCGAATTCAGCTTAATGATCGGTGAGATCACCGAAATGCCGAAGCCCACCAGCGCGATCAGCCCAAGTACGATTTCCCATGTCATTTGTTTTTCTCCTTGTATAATTTAATTCGCGCTGTATACGCCCCGGTTACCTCCGGAGCCGCACGCGCGGGCGCCAATAGACCAGTTAGTGTTTTGGAGGCCAGCGTACAAAGATGCACACGCAAAACCGGCGCTGCTGGTGCTGACCGAGTCACCAAGGGTCCGCCACTCACGCCAGCCGGTAGTTGCGGCTGCATCACGGTTAGTCCCCGCACGGTAGCCAGTGGAGGAGCTTGCCCCAAAAGTTTTGCCGAGCATATATGCCTCCTGACTGTTTGCGCCCCAGTTAAGCTCCGCGATATAATCAAAACCAGCGCTTTCTGCTTTGGGTATAGTGCCAACGGCCACGGGATTTGTACCGTTGCCGCCCGAAGTAATCTCAGCCGCCTTGCGGTTTGCGTACACCGTGTATTTTTCGGCGTCCTCGTAAAGGGTGGTGTCGCCGGGCACCTCGTACATCCCAAGCATTACCTCAATCCCCTGTATTTTGCAGGGCTCCTTGTCGCTTGTGTTGCTTGTTGGGCTGCCGTCGCTGCCGGGCACGTCGTCCGTGCTGCCGGTACGCCACGGCTGCGCCACAATGTATGTATCGGTTGTGGTGTCAAATGATGTTTCGGTATCAAGGTTTACCGCCTTGTATGCTGTGCCGCCCACCGCTACATCTTCGATGCTTGCAATCTTGACAATATCGCATACATCATAGCAGGTTGCGTTTGCACGTTCGGTTGTGCTGCCAAGTGATACACAACTGCCTACCACAAAAAATGCGGCTTGTGCGGCTGTGAGCAGCACACGAGTAACGCCTGTTTCGGCAGCGGCTGCTTGATACGAGGTGTAATAACTGCGGCACCCAGTCATGACCCCGGCTGATCCGAGCGTTGCGTATTTAATCTCAAGCATCAGCTGTACAAAAGCAATATCGCAAAGGCTGGAGCCGCAATACTGATCGCCCCACTCACGCCATTTTGCAATTTGTCCGTCATGGCTGGTCTGCGTCTGCCCCGCAGAGGCGGGACGGTAAGCCGCAGGCTGCACGCCAGATACGCTGGACAGTTTGCCGACCGCGTTGTACCCGGCCGCGTACTTTGCGTGGATCACATAGGGGCGCACGCTGTTATCGAGCGCACGAACGCCCTCGGGCAAGGGCTCAAACCCCGCGGACTGCTGCGCGCGGTACTCCACTTTTTTTGTCGTGTCCGTCATTGTCCGCCGCACCCAGCCGGTCATTTGCATTACGCCGACCATGCTATCCGTGGGCTGTGCGGTATAATTACCGTACACATCCTTGATCGCATGGATCACCGGCTCGAGCGTAGCTGCATCAATGGTATAGTTGCAATCAAAACATGCAAACAGCGGCAAATCCGCATAATCGTCCGTGCCTGGCACGGCAATGGTGGACGGTGTGCAGGTAAGTCCCGCATTGGCGTCCAGCTTTGTGCCTGCGGGCGTAGGGTTGACGCTGTATCTATAAAACTCCGATGTGTATGTACCGCTGACCGATTTTGCCGCCGCCTGAAAAAAGCGGTCGGCAAGCTCTGTCAAATCGCCGCTGTCCGCGTTGATCTGCGTAAATTTTTTAAGCGCCGCCCGCGCGCCATACGCCTCGATCAGCACAGATACGATCTGCGCATCCGATTCGAGCGCTGCTGCCCGCTTGCCCGCAGCCGCGCCCGCTGCATAGACCGCCGGTACATTGGCCGCAATCGCCGCCAGCTTGTCCGATATACTCATGTCGCGCCTCCTTATGCATACGAAAATCCGGTAATATCGAGCGCTGCCGAAGTGCCGGTAATCAAAACACCAAGCGTCGTCTGGCTGACGTGGTTGCCTGCATTGTCAGTGTCCAGCACGCTAAGTACCATATACACGTCGCCGCCGTCCTCACCAATCATACCACCGGTACTAGTACCCGTACCGCTGTCATAATCCGTCTGACCGTACAGTGCGGGGGAAAACAGAATAAAGCAGTTTTGCGTCAGCGTATGCGCAGAAGTACCTGCCGGAAAGGTAATCGCCTCTGACGTGCCGTCCGCAAGATAGGCAACCCCTGTGACCGTCTGGCCATATGTGTTGTTGACTGTCACTGTAGCGGATTCCCCGGCCGAAATCTGCCCGATATATCCGGGCAGATCATTAAGCACCGCCCCAGACGGCACACTCACACCCTTTGCGGCAATGACCGTTTTGCAGTTATCGATGGCAGCCGCAAGCTTTGTACCTGTCTGTATTAGACTTGTTGCAATACTCATGCAGTACCTCCAATCATAGCGTTCAGCGCGGCGATTGCCGTGTCTACGTCGCCGATCATGTCATAGACCGCCTTTGCGCTCGGGTACTGCGCATTGGTAGACGAAGCCGTGATTGACGTCACCTTGTTGGCGGACGATTCCGCGCGGTCGATGGCGATCAGCCGGTAATAGCTGCCGTCATAGACAAAGGTAGCCGTATGTCCGGCCGGAATGATCCCGGACATGAGCGCCGTGTTGTTGTAATAGATGCTTTTTGCGCCGGTGCCGTTGATGTTCAGCGTTGCGCTTGCCGGGACGGCGTAAGTAAACCGTATCGACACGACGCCGTTTTGTGCGAGCGTGTAGCCGCTCAGTGCAGCCGTTTTCGCTGCCGTGGCCGCGGCGGTTTCGCAAATCCCGTACCCCAGTCCGCCGCTGTCGCCTTTGTCGCCCTTTGCGCCCTGCGCTCCGGTGTCACCTTTGTCGCCCTTGTCCCCTTTTTCCCCTTTCGCGCCCGGTTCGCCTTTAAGTACATCCAGCGGCGCGCCGTCAATATAGTCCTGCTCAAGCTCCGCTATCGCGTCGAGCGCTGCGTCCGTGTCCCCAAGCAGATCCTCTTTTTGCTCGGACGTCATGTCCGCATAGGTAAAAGCATCTCCCTTGTCGCCTTTCTCTCCGCGGATGTTTGCGCCCGCAGCGGCGGGCATGCCGGTCTTGCTCGCCGACCAGCTTAGATTCCCGGCGGAATCGATCGACGGGGTATAATATCCGCCGTCTATTCCTGCGTCTCCCTTCGCGCCCGGCTCGCCGGGTTCTCCTTTGTCTCCCTTTGCCCCTTGCGCGCCTGTGTCTCCCTTATCGCCTTTGTCCCCTTTGTCGCCTTTTTCTCCCTGCGCTCCGGTATCTCCCTTGTCTCCTTTTGCGCCCTGCGCGCCCGTATCACCTTTGTCGCCTTTCGGCAGCGTGAACGCCAGCGCTATCGCCGCTTCTCCCACCGTCACATTCACGCCAGCGTTTGTCCCTTTCACCGCCGAAGCCGTCATATTTTCCAGCTTCATGAGCGCGGCAATATACGCCTGATACTCGCTGCTTCCCTCGGCGCCCTCTCCGGTGTAAAGCAAATCGGCGCACTCTACGGAAAACTGCGGCGACGTCATCACACGCTCCCCGCAGTGCAGATCAAACTCGCACAAAAGCTCGCCTCCGGCTGCAAAGTCCGTCGTCTGAAACGTGTATGTCAGGGTGTCGTCCTCGACGCTGCACTCCGCGTAAATCTGCGCGCCGTCCGCCCGCAGCGCGCGGATGTATGCGCTCGTAATATGCACAGGCTCCCGCCCGCTGTAAAACCGCGCCGTTACCGTGCGCGAGCGCGTGTCCCCTACGCGTACATAGAGGCGGTGCTGCACACCGCCTCTCGATACGTCAAAATTCAATTGCTTTGTTTCCATGTGCCCCTCCTATTCGGTCAGATATTTTTTTGCATCCGCATAGCTTGCGAAAACTTTAAAATCGCCGGTCAGCCGCCCTTTGGCGCGCGACGCCTCCTGAATGATCTCCTGCTTTTCCTCAGCCGTGCGCGCTTCCTTGTACCGTTCCTTGTAATAAGACTTCACATAGGACGAAAACATCTCCTTTATGTCGGCCATGCTGTACAGATCCGTTGCAAGCAGCACACGCCGGATCGCGGTGATTTCGTCGTCGTCCCCGCTTTGCCAAGCCTTTATGTAGCCGTCCTTAAACAGGCTGCGCGTCGTCGCCTTGATACTGTTTTCCGCCTTTTTTCGAACTGTTTTTTTGTCGGCATAGCTGAGCGACGCATAGGAAATTCCATACTTGCTTCCGGCGATTTCCTCGCATTTTGCATTTAGGAAATTCTGATAATTTTCCGCAGCCTTTTCCTCGTTTCCAAGTGCCATCGCCCGTTTATACGCCCCCTTTGGCGACAGTCCGTTAGAAATATTATAGATCGATCCGACAACATCGCGGAAGATATTGTCGATGCCGATGCCTGTTATATCAGCCACGGCTTGTGAAGCGTTATACACCTTTTTATACCAATCCGCGTTGTCGTTTCCCAGCGTATCGACCGCATCCGCAAAGCTGTCAAGCGCCTCGTATTCATGCCCGGTCTGGGAATACAGCTTCGGCGTAAGCTTTGAAAGATTCGTGCCGAGCATCTTGTCTACGCCGGCAAATGCCAGTTTATAGCTCCAGTGGCTCAAATATTCTCCGCCCCAGGGAATCCATGATAACGGATTCATATTGTTCAGCAGATTGCTTCCGAGGGCGGTGGCATACTTCTCTAAGAAGACCTTTTCATCGTCGTCATCACGCAGTGCGTCGATCAAAGCGGAAAAAGCCGCAGCCAGCAGCTGCGCGGCCTCCACATAAGCAAGCGCTCTTGAAAACTGTTTGCCGCCTTGTTTTCTTGCGCGGTACAAAAGATTCAGGTTTTTCATTGGCTCGCTCATGAACGCCGTAGACGCTTTGACAATCTCGTTTTGACTTCTCGCCAATTGCGTGCGGTGAAATGGCGTGTCCACAACCTGTGTCTCGTTGATGACTTCGCCGAGCCGTTTTCCCACCGCCTGCATAAACGCTTCGCTGCCGGGAGTCAAATCTTCGTGCTTGTCCTTGATTTCCGCTTCGCACACGTTCCACAGCGCCGACCATGTGATTTCGTCCGCTTTTCCGGCAAGCCACATTTGGTCTTCCTTGATCTCCGCAAATGCCGTGCGGTTTCCAAAAAGCAGCGTATTCAGATCGCGACCGATATTCATATCGTAAAAACCCCACGATTTCCACTGCGCAATCGGACAATACTTCTGCACGGTTTTGAGCGATATTTTCTTTCCGGCCTTGACAAAATACTTGGGATCGACCACAGCCATCGCCCGCAGAATCGCGGTCGGCTGCTGTACGACCACGCGCAGATTCAACCCGACCATAGCCGCCTTTGAGTTGCCCATCAGCTTTTTGATTAAGCCGCCGGCGTCCGTCGCGCCGAACGCTTTCTGCTTGTTCAGCGCGCGCAGTTGATTCAGATAAAAATCGCCCGCGCCGGGATAGGTAGAATTCAGTTTTTCCGAGAGACGCCGGCCGCTGAGTTCGCTTTTGAAATTGTATACCCGCATGCAGTCGGACACCGCCTCCGCATAGGCGTAATAATTCAGCATATCCGAGGCGTGGCTTGTAAACACGCTGAATATATCGCTGACCACCAGAGCGTTTTGCGCGTGCTCCTTTGTTCGCTTCGTCATGCTCGAATTCAGCACGGCGTATAGATTGTCCTCGTTGCCGGTCTGCGAGGTCGTTTTGTTGGAACCTGCAACGGTTCTGATCGGAAAATAATCCGGTTCCATAAAGGCGTAATATCCATACATGCGCATGGAAACTTCGTTGCCGAGCGCACCGAGTTTCTTTTGCCATATACGCCTGCAAGGCGTCGGCAATTTTCTTTTGTTCCTCCGAAAGCAGTCCAATCGCTGCATCGACTTCCTGCTCGGTTATATAGCCGATGCTTTCATCTTTCGTTTCTTTCAGCCATTTTCGCAGATTTTCGCGCAGATCGTGTTCCGCGTCCGTGTGCTTAAAGTCCTCACGATCGATCTGAATACCGCCGGAATTGGCGTCTTTTGCGTTTGGTTTCGGCGCAAAGAAAATATGCTCCCGCGCCTGCTTTCGCTTGTTGAGCAGATAGAGCGACATCAGCTGCGCGTCGGTCATATACACGTTTCGTCCGCCGAGCGTCACCCCCCGCACGTTTCTTCGCCATTTTTCGGCTATTTTTGGATTAACCGTAGCATCGACAAAATCCCGCACCTCCGCTGTGGCGCGGACAAACACATTAAACCGGTTTTGCAGCGTTTTTATCATATCGCCAAAAAGGCCGCCGACCTCATCTGCGTAGGTAAAGCTATCCATCAAATTCATCGCAAATCCGGGGGTTTTGGACTTTTTAGTCTCTGCCAGCCGCTTGTGCTCCGCTTCGGCTGCCAAATCGAGTTCGACCGTGCGCCCTTTTACGTGAAGCTCGTTTGCGCGCGCGACCAGCGTTTTCACGATGCACAGCGATTCGTCCAGCCTTTGAAGCTCGGCGCGGCTCATATCGTATATGCTGCCACCGCCGATTTCCGCAGCGTTCTGTTTCAGCTTCAGCAGCACGGCGGGGGGGATAAAGCTGTCGTCGGCAAGACTTTCCGCTACAGCTGCTTCGTCCTCTCCGTACTGTGCGAGCGCGTCCGCAATCCGATTGATTCTTTCGCCGAAACGGATATCCTCTTTGCTTTGCGCTTCCCCCTCTGCGCTCACGCGCACATCGATCCGCGAGAGCATTTCGAGGATTTCAAGGCGCGCCGCCTCCGGTATGCTGTGCCCGCTCCGATCTGGCTTATCCGCCCATTTTTGCAGCGCCGTCCAGTTCTTTTTGATGCGCTCCCGCGCCTTTTGCACCGTATCATTCTCCGTATACTGCGCTTTCCATTGCGCATACTTTTCCCGGTATTCCCGATAGGCTTCTCCGCGCATACGGGCGGCCTTGTCGCGCAGCGCCTGTTTGTCACGCAGCAAAACCGCAATTTGGTCATCCTTGCGCCGAACTGTTTCGCTCAACCGTATATCCTGATCGCTTTTTGTATGCCTCCCGCTGTATAGCGCCGTATCCATCGCCGCCTGTTTCGCGCTCATAAAGCGCTCCCGCGCCGTTTTTGAAGACACCTCGCCCGCATACCCCGCGTCCAGCATTGCAAGCGTCATTTCTCCGGCAAGGTCTGTCGCTGCATCTCTGTCGCGCTCCAATACGGCCGCCGCGTCCTGCATCGCAATATATGCGTCCGCATACCGCTCCGTCTTTGCTTTCCCCCGCGCGTGATAAGCCGCGGCAAGCTTGACCGCCGCATTATACAAGCGCTTGGCAAAATGGCTGTACGTCTTTTTATCCACATCCCCGGCGTAGGTGTTGGCAACCCGCTGGAACGTATCCAGGCTCATGGTATACCGCCGGCCTCCGTTTCTTGACGCTGCTTCAATATCCGCAAGCTGCTCCGCCATTGACAGCGCCGCGCTGTGTTCCGCCGTTCCCTGCGCACGTATATCCGCCGTTCCCGTGACCGAAGCTTGCATCCCGTCTGTATCTTTTTCTGATTTTTGCATAGAATTACTATTGACAAAGTCGCTGAAATATGATACTTTGTTAATAGAACCATACTTGGTCACGCCGAACGGCAATTGGAGCCTATTACGACGCAGCCATGCATTGGTTCTATTTTTTTGCGGATCGATATACAAAATCGTACTGTCGTCAATCAAGTTTTGCGTTTTCTGCATGATCTTTGACGGGTCGGATATATTTTCCGAAGTTTTTGAATATGTACTAACCAATTTTATTTGCTGCAGCAGCATGCCTTTTTTGTTTTTCGGCTCAAGCTCCAGTACGGCCATGATCGGAACGCCGTCCGTTCCGTACACTTCGCCAAGCATTACGATTCTGTTGCTGTCCGGATGCTCTATCCGAGCGTCCAAGCTATGCGATTCCATAATGATCACAGGATTTTCAAGGATATCCGGCACCTGCTTCATGATTTCGTCGTTTAATTCCGTATGCTTTTTCAAAGAAGCGTTGATTTTAGCGGTATCCCAATAGATATTTTTTTCCTTTACGCCAATACTCTGCAGCGCTTCCGAAGTCGTGCCGACAAGCAATTGCATATCGTTTCTGCGGCCATACTTTTCTATCCAATTGTCATACACAGTTTCAAAATTCGGATTTATTGAAAATTTTACTTTCGCTCCCGTCTCCATAACGGAGGCGTTTTTATTTTTCATCGCGGCGTTGTACGCATTATTCCACAGGCGAATGGCGTTGTCGAGTTCCAAGGACGCAATCCCCAGCTTTTCCCTGATCCAATGCAAAACATTCCGGATGGCCAGCGCGAGTTTCGAATGCCGTTTGGTGATTTCAGAAATAAGGGCGTTGTCGGTAAACAAATGTTCCATCGCATAGTCCGCCGCCATTTCGTCCCGCGCCGCCGCTTCGGACAAACCGATTCGCTTTGCGTATTCCTGTGAAAACCATACGCCGCCGTACCGATTGACCGCCATTTCGCGAAAAAGCGCATATTCTCCGGGCGCGGCCTGCTGCAAACGGTGCGTCACCTCATGCCCAAGTATGCATATCCGCGCCGCGTCCGTTCCGGTAAGTTTCCTGCCGTCCGACAGTTCCACAACCGCATCTTCAAAGATATGGATCGCGCCGGTCTGCGTGATATATCCGTTGATCCGTACGCCGCCAACGACGGGCGCTTTCCCGCCATAGGTGACCGACACGTTCAAATCCTTGGCCATGCGCGAAAACAGCGCCGCCGTTTCCGCCTGTACCGCCGCGCCGTGTACCGCCTTAAACGTTCCAACCGCCGCCTTATCCTCCGCCCCAAGCTCATACGCCATGCTCTGCGCCGTTTTGCTGATAAACGTATTCGGGTCTATGGTTTGCGTCCGGCCTGTATATCCCTCCAGATACGCCCGGTAAAACGCCTCTCTCGCGCCCGGCACGCTTCCGTTTTTCTGCATGACCCGCGCAAAAAACGTCCTCGCGTCCTCGGATAGATTGTAGTACGTCTCGTCCGCCTGCAAATTTCCGCCGCCCTCTTGACTTTCTCCCCGCGCCTGTGCTATATTCATTACAGAAGACCCGGTGTCAGCTACAATGTTCTGCAAATCTTTTGCGGACTTGTCGGAAAGCGATGCCGGGTTTTCTTCTTTTTGTCCATACAAAAGATTTCCGTTTTCGTCTACTGCTTCATGTAAATAATATCGGTTATCTGCGCCCTTGGTCACAACTACGGAGACAAAAACACGGTCGTTTCCATATTGTACGGGCGCTGCAAATACATAACTGTCATATCCCCGATTTTTCCAGTTTTTAGCATAAGAAATTTGCCGTCCATTTTGTATAACGCCGGGAACAGCAGCAAAAAGTTGTATTTTTGATTCGCTGGCTCCATGACCGACAAAACTATTTTTTATTCTGGTTTTGGAAAACAAAACAGTGCCAAATCCAGTGCGCGTTACAGCGTTTCCTATTTTTTCCAAAAAGCTTGCCGCACGCTCCGTGCCCCGTCCGTTTCCGGAAAGCTCTGTGCCGGTAACAGAAGCGACCGACTCCATATTCTGTAATTCCGACATATTGGCGCGCAGCAAGGCGACCGCGCCCATATAATCGGGCGTTTTTGCATCATGAAATAGCCGCTCTGACTGCATTGTAGAAGTTGCCCCACTATTATCCGTCTGCGCGTGGGCAGAACTCGCTACCAGACGGCGATATAAATATCCGGCTTCCTCGGCTGTGACATTATCCTTGGCGTTTAACTGAGCGGCAATTTTTCTGATTTCTGGATTATCGTTTGCCAATCCCTCGTTAATAACGGCCTGCACGCTTTCAGAATCGACTATGCCCTGTTCATTTGTTACAATTTCCCCATACTGGTTATTGACTTTGGATTCTCCCGCCGTGTTTATATTATTCAAAACTGCACCGCCGCCGCCAAGTACCATTCCGGCCACCATGCCCATGAGTCCCGCCTTGCCGGATCGGCTTGGATTAAATACGGCATTCTCATCCGTAGTCGAAAACAGGGGCTTGTCACTGTCGGTGATCGCCCAGTCTAAAACATTGCTGATACCGTCTTGCAGAATTTCTTCGCCGCCCTCGCCCAGCGACGACAACAAAACATCCGATATCCCCATTTTCGTTCCGTAAGGAAGCGATTCCGCGCCGCCTCCCATTTCAACGGCCGCATTCAGCCCGGAGGTAAATACGGAATATACAAGCGCTTTGCCATCGTCCGCGCCTTTTTGTTTGGCATCATCGTAATTTTGCCCAAATTCAAATAAGAATGCCGATTGATACGCAGGTGTTTTCGCCATATTTAAAATACTGTTCGATAAAGCGGTCAATCCCTTTGCGCTCGTATTTGCCAAATTGCCGGTCTGCGCCGCCGCGGAAGCGCCGCCCGTCGCAACCGCAACCGCCGATTGCGGAACAGCGGCGGTGAGCGTGCGTGTGACGTCTCCTAAAAATTGATAGCCTGCACCGCCTCCGGCGTCTTCAATCGCCTGCTGCTGTAATTTTGTTGCTTCTTCCGTCGCCGTATTTCCGATATTGGATATATATTCCCCCGCTTCGGCCAACGGATTTACCGCCCCCGGAAAAAGGAACTCCTGCGCGCCGCCGAGAAGACGAAACGGCAATGCCGCAAGCTGCCATCCTGCATTGGTCACGTCGGTTATACCGGCCCATACGCTTTTGCCAGTCACATTGCCCATATTTTCCCCCGTTGTTCTTTGACCGGCAGATTTAAACGCCTGATACATATCGTTGTAATTTTTATACGCATCGTTATAAGCCTTATAGGTTGCCTGACTAGGCGTCTTTGTCAATGCGGCATGCGCTTCATTTAAAGTTTTCTGCGCATCAGCCAGTTCTCTTTCAGTAAGCTGCGTTTTATCCGCTTGTGCTTTAAAATCACCAGGCGCCGCTTTAAATATGCCGGCATCTCCCGATCCTGCGGCAGACAGGCTTTTCGCCGTATCGATCGGTCTTGTTACGCGCACAGCGTCTTTAGTGCCGCTATAGATTTCTCTTTTCGCACGGCTTTCGGCCGCGTTGATTTCATTTTGCGGCGACACGCGCAAAGACGGCGTTGTCTCTGTGGAAAACCCGCCCGCCGCGCGCGCGGACGGCGACAGCGTGTCCTGCTGCTTTGCGGCGGTATACTCCCGCGCCGTGCCGATATAAGGGATATAGGTTTTCCCGCCCATCTCTAACAGCGCCTGTATTCTGGCAATATTTTCATCCTGGGATGCTTGATCTGCCGCCTGCCGCGCAGCGTATGCCCGAACGCCAGTCAGTTCTCTCTGTGACTGCTTCGCTTTACCTGCGGCCTTTTCTTCTTCAATTTTTTTTGCATAAGCCCGAACGCCCATTCTGCACCTCGCTCAAATTAATTTTGGTACTGATCCCTATATTTTTTCGGTATAATGCGCTGAAATTTCTGGACTGTTTTAGAAAATATTTCAACCATCGCATCAATATAATCCGCATAGCTTGCATAGCTTTCGCCTTTTACTTTTTTCCCGCCGTCATAAAATTCTCTTTTTGTAATTACGGCCGATACAGGAATCGAAAGCGATTCAAGGTAGATATCCGCTGTGTCCTGCGAAATATCCCGCCATGATTCAAATGCATCGTCCAGTCCGTTTGAAGAGGAAAAACCGTATTTCTTGTAGTTGTTTTTGATGAATGCTTCGGGCGAATACACGTCGTTCAGCGCGGCTGAAAACAATCCCTCGTAATCCATTTCTGCCGTCTCGTCCGCACTCTTCAGCGCCGCCGCGTCGAGCGAGGCGGCGTCCGCGTTGTCTCCGAGATAATGTTGCAGGGTTTTCATCACTTCCGATGACTGCACGCCGGAGGCATACATCGAAAGCGCGGTGTCAAGATCAAGCCGGGGCGCGCTCGCTTCCTGCGCGCGTCTGTAGAGTTCATCCGCGCGGGAATCTTCATACTGCCGTTCGGTCATGTTCTGGCTCCATGCCGTGTCCGCCCGGCTGTCGGCATATTCCCGGTCATACCGCGCGTCGGAAAGTGCGTCGCGCAGGCGGCTGTATTCGGTTTCATCGTCATAGCGCGCATCAGCAATCGCGTCGCGCTCACGCTGATACTGATCGCTGCGCTCAGCCTGCGCCCGGCTATAAGCCGTCTCGTCGAGATCGCGCAAGAGACCGAGGCGATTGTACCGTTCGGCCTGCGCGTCCTGAAAACGGCTGTACGCCCGATCCTCCAAATCATAAGCCGCTTTTTCCATATAGTCGTCGTATACCTGCTGGCCGGCAGCCGCCGCGTAAGAGTTTCCGTATCCGCCGGAGAGCGCCGCGCTTTCGGCCATTTGATTCTTCATCGCGTCCCGCGCGTATTCCTGCGCCAGCGCATAGCGCGGATCGTCCTCGGCGGAGTAGGTGAATTTTGCGCCCATAATATCGCCCAGCAGCGCGTTGATCGTTGCCTGATAGCCGCTTTTATCGTCCTTTAACGCATACTTGTCGTCAAAAGCCTTGATTGTCTGCATATTGCTTTTTGCAGCCTGCGCCCCGGCGTCGCCGTAGGGCGTCAGCACGGTCCCGTCCGCATTGCGCGAATATCCGTAAGCACGGCTCAGCTTTTCCGCTTCGTCATGCCAGCCCGCCCTTTCCTCATCGGTGGACGCGTTGTTGTAGTTATGCTTGATCTGCGCGAGCTTGTCGCCGTACTCCGGATTTTGCGCCGCGATGGCCTTATCTTCAGGCGAAAAACTGTCTCTGACGCGCTTTTCTTCTTCATCAGTATATTTAGGCATTGTCGTCCTCCTTCGCGTTTTGCAGCGCGCGCTCGATCGCGTCAACCAGCGCCACAAGATAGCGCCGCACGTCCTGCATCGTAGAATCTCCGCTGATCGTTACGCTTGGCAGCTTTATGTTCATTTTTTATCTCCTTTCGGGTATATCGCTTGCGCTTTCAATTTGGTAGGCAATTGAATAGATCTTAATTTCTCCCCTGCCGCGCAGCCGGATGCGCATATGATCGCACCTCGGCGTCGTCACGGGCAGATAAACGCTTCCAAGCCGGTCAAATGAATAATCCGCCGCGCACTGCCAGCCCGAACCGTCGCTAAGAATTTCCACAATCAGCCTCGATCCCGCAGAGGCGTCCATACGAAGGACAAACTCGCGGAAATATTTTTGATTTGGATAGGAGAGTCCAATGTCGCCCGTCTCGGCATACCAGTCAAACGTTTTTTCCTTTTCTGCATCCCCGAAAATTTCATCCGGTTCGCCGGAAAAACAGACCAAAACATTCCCGGCCGCCCCGTACAGCGCGCCGCCGTACCGCGCAAAAAGCGGACGGCCGAAGCGTCCTCTTTGTGCCACAGACCGTTTGCCGTGTCGTATACATACAAAACGCCGTCAAGGCAGATAAAATATTTGCCGTACAGGCCGCCTGCCGCCGCCGTCCTGGCAAACTGCACCGCGCCCAGCTTGTCTGATATCCGCTCAGGCAGCGCCCCGTCGTATGCGTACACGCCGTTTCGGGATTTATAGTACAAAACCTCGTCAATGACCGCCATCGATCGTTCGCATCCGGCCTGCAAGCCGTTTGCGGAAATCTCCGCATACTGAAAATTGGCCGGCTTCGTGCCGCTCACGCGCAGGATTTTGTCCTCTTTGAAGAACAGAACGTACCCTCTGTGCGAAATACAGCCCGTCCACTTGCCAAACGCCCCGACCGAGGCCGTCCATGCCTTGTCCGCCGCCGTGCCCGTCCCCCATTTGCGAAAGTCGCCAAGCTCCGAGCAGTAGATTTCATTGACGCTCTCAAAGCTGTTGACCTGTGTGCCAAAATGGCAGCCCCAGAGGCGGTTTTCGTGCACGCAGACATAATCCAGCACCGGCGCGGTACGCACTTTCCACTGACCTGCCGCCACGCAGGCAGCGGCGTATGCCCATGAATCGATATACGTTTTTTTGAAGAGAAAAGCATTTGCGATCTTTTCATTTTTTATGCTGTAGCTTCCATCCTCTTTTTTTTTCGATCTTCACATGCTCATTGCCCGCCCATATCCGGTTTATATCGGCGTCCGTCAGGCCGAGCGCGGCGAACTCTTCTGCCGTGATGTTGAAATCGGTGATCTCCAGCTTTGTCCATTCGCAGTTTTCATACCGATAGCCGCTGTACTGACTGCCGTATGTTGCCGTTATATCCGCGGATGAACAGTAATACAGATAGCCGCCCGACCTGCTCAGCATGGAAAAGCCCGTATCATACGCGGTCGTGCTGAATTGGGTAACGGAAAAAACGGAGGGACATCCGATCATCACTTCGGGATTTACAACCCTCGACACACCGCCGCTTGTGCTTTTTGCCTAAAAAGGTCACAGAGGACAGAACCGTCCCCGATTCAAAGCGCAGATTGCACGGGAGCTTTGTGTTGTCCGAAATGTTGAAACGGTTTTCGCCGGACAATACGAAATCCGATTTTTCGCATGTCCGGTCAGCCTCCGCAATATTTCCGTATTCGCCGTTTACCGTGTTGTAATACACGGCGTCGGGGTAAATCAGGATATACGCGCCGAAAGCCATTATATTTTTTTCATCGTCGGTCAGCGTCAGTCCCTCGATCTTCTGCCCCATATAGTAAAGGCCGGTCCCCCAAACGGCCGCAAAACCGACATCGCCGAGCAAGCCGTTTAAATTTTGTTCGCCGCCGTCCGTGTCCATCACGGCGCTTTGCGCAAGCGTTCTCGGCGCTCTGGGCGAGAGCAGCGGAAAATGATCGGAGGACATATTCTGCATATCGGCAAATTCACCGTCCGATATGCGCGCCCTGTGATTGACGCCATAAAATTCCGACAGGACACAGCGGCTTTCCCGCGGCGAATTAAAATAGGTCGAGTACATGCGTATACCTCGTCTCTTTTGTGCTCTCATACCTGCGGTTGTAGAAATCGGCAAGATCGTTGTACGCGCTGATAAAGGCCGCATGTGCGTTGTTGTATCGGTTTGTATCGCCGTTTCGCTCCGCGCACTTCATATTCAGATAATGGATGTACGCCTCGTCATACGGAAAAACGCCCACATATTCCGGCGTCTCGCTTTCCGGGATGCTGTAATACTGCAATATCTGGTCTTCCAGCTGCGCCTCAAGCCGATTCAGCCACGCGGCTTTGGTCTCGTGATCGACCTGATTGATATATAAACTGTCAAAGCGCGCGATGATATCGTCAAATTTCATGATACTGTCCCCCTCCGTTTCGGTGCGCGGCGTCGGGTACGACCCGCAAAGCACAGCGCCGCAGCGCTGTCTGTACCGCGCATATGGGCGGCGTTCGCCGCCCGAATGCTTAAAGCGCGCCGCTCATGCCGCCGGTTTCGCGCTCAAGTTTTTCGATCATTTTGTTGGTTTCCTTGCGCAGCGCAGCGCTGCGCTTTAGTTCATAATATTCGGCTTCGCATACCTCGACGTCCTCCTCGGTCGGAACTGTCGCGTGCGGATGATCGTCCACCTGAATAGATCGCGCATTGTCGCCCTTATAGCGTTTCGCGATGTTGACCGTATAGGTCTTTTCGCCTGCCTCCGCCGCCAAAATGGCCGCGGGCGTCCAATAGCCCGACCTTTTTTGCTGTTCTTTCTTTTCTGCCGCCATTGTTTTCACCTCATATCCATTTTTTAAAGTTTTTGGGGGAGCGGGGGACTTTTTTCAAAAAGCCCCCCGAAAACCCCCGCATTTGTCAGTTCGACGCCGAGATCAGGCCGCCCTGCGAGGACGCGGAATAGATTTTGACCATATAATCGTCCACCAGAATCTCAGACGCCTTTGTAAATTTCCAGCCCACCGTAGAAAACTGGTTTAGCGGACCGCCGATTTCGCCCTTGTCGTGCGTGATCAGTTCCAGTCCGCCGCCGGTGATCTTGGTCGTGCCGTACGCGTCCGCGCCGACGACTATAGTTGTAAACACGGGCACAGTAGAGGTCGCGCCCGAGAGATCGCCCGCTTTATAATACTTCGCGTTTGTCGTGACCATACATCGCACCTTGCCGACCTTGCCAACCTCGCCGTCGATGATGCTCTCCGGGTCGGCGTATTTCTTGATATCCACCCATGCCGTAGAACCGGAGGCCGAGGACATCAGATCTTTTGCCACAAACGGATGAATAATAGCAATGTAGCTGCCGTCGATCGTCGGCGCGTTATTGGCTTCGAGGCGCGCCGCAGCCTTGAAAAGATCGTCCACTGTGAGATAGGTCGTGGCGGCGATTGCCGAAAGCGCGTCCACACCGCCGGCCACAAAGGACGAGGTGCATTCATGCATTTTGTTGCGCGTGATTTTGTCCGCAACGCCTGCTGCCTGCTCGGAGCACGCGCGGGTAGAAATTTTCATGATGCCATCCTTCGCGGTCAGTTCCAGCATATCCGTCACCTTGATATAGTTGCCGTACTGCGCGACGGAAGCGGTGATCGGCGTAATGGTCAGCGCCTGCCCGTCTCCGGGGCTTCCCTCGGTCAGCGTATTCGCCGTAATATCTGTAGACAAGCCGGAGACCTTGCGGAACTCGATCGTCTTGCTGTTTCCCGACGGTATGTCCGTCTTCTGTGCGAATTGATCGTGCACAAGCTTGGGCGTGGCAAGATGAATCAGCGCGGTTTGCCAAAACTCATGTGCGGTTTCGGTGGTCAGCGTGCTTGTCGATGTGGAATTGACCACCTCGGCGAACATCTGAATGGGATCAAACATGCGTCCAAAAATCAAATCCAATGCTTTTCTTTTCATTTTTTCCTCTTTCCGAGAAGCGCTTAACTGTTCCAAATTTTCATAAAATCCCTGCGCGACATCTTGGCGTAATCGACCTTTGCCGTCGTCGGCGCGGAGGGCTGATGACGCCGTCTCCGCCGGTCTTGTACCCTTTGCCGCAACAGACTGCAGCGTCGCGCTTTTCGCCTCGGTAACTGCCTTTTTGAGCATTTCCGAGCGATGCGCCGCGAAATAGGCGTCCTCCATCGGGACATTCACCTTGAGCATGGATTTGAACACGGGATTACGGAGTTCCGCTTCAAGATTGAAGCCCTCGTATTTCTTCGCCATCTCCTGCTCCTGCTTCGCGAGCGCATTGTAAAAGCGCTGCGCTTCGTTCTGCTTCGCCGCCGCCGCTTTTTCCCGCTTTTCGCGCTCCTCATATTGTTTTAATTTGCGGGACATATAGTCGTCGTTGGCGAGCTTTTCTGCCGATTCCCCGGTTTCGACCGCGCGCTGTGCAAAGCGGCGCTGGTCTTTTAGATACGCCTCCTCCAGCGCGTCGATGTCGTCCGGGTTTACGCCCGCGTAGTCGCCGGCGACCGTGTCGCGGAACCGCGAAAGCCGCTGCTCCCTTTCCTCGGTCGCCTTGAACTCCTTGTAGCGCTTGTCAAAGCCTGATTGCATCTTGCGGGCATAGGCGTCGGCGTATTTGCCGCCCTTGCCGACAAGCGCGTCAAACTCTGCGTATATGTCCTGTCCGGCGGCGGCAGGATTTACAGCTTCGTTTTTTTCCTCCGCTGTATTCTGGTCTGCGCCCGTCGTACCCTCGGTACCCCCGGCGGCGGGTGCTGCGCCCGTACCCTCTGCGCCCTCGGCAAAGAACTGCAAAAGGTCAAATTCGCTGTGATCCATAATTTCCTCCATGCGCGGTCTGTTCCCGTGCGTCAGCCTTACGGCAGAATTTTTATATAGAAAAGCGCAAAGCGCTTCTATATCGAAACTTTGATATACTGCGGATAGGTCTTTGCAAGCAGGTCAAGCCCCAGACGATCGTATTAAAAACCGGCTCCGTCGCTTCTGTCCGCCTGCACTCGATACGGGCTTTCCCGTCTGCGAGACTGCATGTATAATCCGGCGCGCCGGCGCGCGGGAGCGCTTCGGCCAGCGTCAGAACCAGCGCCGATACGCCCGCGCAGATCACGTCCTCGCCTTTCGGCGCGGCGTTTGCATGGCCGCTTACGTCTATGGCGACATGCCTGTGTCCGGCTTTGATCTGTATTTGTATCATTACCGCACCTCCGTAGACTGTGCGACAGCCGCCGCGGATTCCCTGTTTCCCGCCGCGCTCTCCGTTCGCATAACGTCCGGCGCTTCCTCTATTTTCTTTTGCGCGCCGCCCGACGGCATTACCGGCTCCGCGTCGATTCCAAACGACTGCGCCATCTGCTGCGTGATATTTGTCCCACGCTGTGCATCCACCACCGCCGCAAGTCGAAGCGCCGTTTGCTTCAGTTGGATGTTTTCGCTGTACAGCGTGCCGTTTTCCTCGATCCTGCGTTTTATCGTGTCTTTTCCCTCAAATTCCATGCCTTCGAGACAGGCCAGCGCAACGGTCGCGTTCTGCGGCGCAAAGAAGCCCATACCGAAAAATTCTTTCATGAGTTCATTCTGCGTCACACGCGCAAAGGGCGACTGCTTGTGCGCTCTGATTTTAATATCGAATACCGGTTCCTTGTCGCCGATGCGGACGCCGCCGACCATCTGCGGTACGCCCCGCAACATCGCATTGTCAAAGGACTGGTACTGCGTCGTGCCGTCTTCGCCCGTAATGCGGTATACCCGCGCATCGTCGTAAAACTGCCGCACAAGCTCAAGGCAGAGCGTTACCACCTGCTTATATGCTTCATATGATCCGCGAATGATCGTGCGCGACTGCTTGTTTCCGGCCTCGACCAGCGCGCTGATCGCCGTACCAGAGGTCACGCCGCCGCTCACGCCGCCTTGGGCGAAATCCCGGTTTGCCGTCGTTTCCTTGAGCGTCGCTTCAAGCTCCTGCAATACGGTGATGTAATTGCCTCCGAGCATGGGCTCCTCAAGATCGACAAAGGCGTCCCTCGGGTCGCCCGACCCGCTCATGGTGATAATTTCGTTGTTTAGGTCGCGCAGTTCTTTCAGGTTGATGTTCGCCCCCTCGCGCACGATGCGCCGCCGCGTTGCGCCGATGACGGAATTGCGCACGATGGCGCAGGACAATCTGTCGATCTGCAATTGCTGCTCTTTGCCGACCGAGATATAGCCAAAGCCGCACGGCGCGCCTGGCAGCGGGAACATCACGTCGGTAACAAACGGGTATTTGCCGTGATCGTACCACCCCCGCTCCGCATACGCGGGATCGTTTTCGGAGGCAAACAAAATTTCCCCCGCGCAGATTTTTGCGTAGTGCAGCACCGTGCGCATACCGATTCTGCGCTTGTAGTACCAGTCGATGACGGGTGTCCGCTCGGTTCTATCCGGCTCGTCCTCGTATATGTACTCGGTCACAACCACATCGTCGCCGCCAAGCTTGCCGTCAAGCTGCGGATATTGCGCGATAAGCTCCTCGTTTGACACATTTGCGACGTAAAACAGATGCGGCGAGCGCTGGATGTCGGACACGCCCGGCTCCCAGTACAGATTGAGGGGCGACACCGATTCAAGGGAAATATCGCCGAGCCCGCCGAGCTTTGACTGCGCCCACGTCACGGCATAGACGCCGGTGCCGCTCGTTACCTTGGCGCGCGCCACGTCAAAATAGGCGGCCTCCATGCCGTTTTGCTCCAGTATCGCGGGCATGACGCTCGTCAGCACTTTGGCGGCTTCCTCGTCGTCCGCCGACCGCGCCAAAAATGAACATTCCGGCGCATTATCGTAAATGTCCGCGATTTTATTTTCGACCGAATTGAAAAGCTGCGCGCCCGCCGGGATTTTGTCGTCGGACAGATCGCGCCAATGGCGCCGCCGCCACCACAGGTCTTCTTCCTTGATGCGTTTTTCAAGATTCAATTTCCCGCTTTTATATCTGCGCAGCGTCTCGATTGCCTCGTCTGCCTCGCGCCTCCCAATATTTTGAAGCCCCATTTCGGCCTGTTCTTTCATCGTCTTGTATATTTGACTGTCCATGCGTCCTCCTATTTGTAGCTGATTCTTTCGGCCGCCCGTGCGCTCTGGAGCGGATTCTTTTCTTGATATTCGACCGGCGCGGGCACGCGCGGCGCGAGCGGCGCCATCATGCAGAAATACCGGAAACTATCGGCAAAATGATCCTCCTGCTTCGTGTTGAGATCTTCCGGGTTTGTGTCGCTGTATTGCAGCAGAGGCAGCGTCCGGAGCGCGTGCCGGCAGGTGGAGAAGAAATAGACCATAGGCCTCTTATCCTCTCCGAAGGCAAGCCTGTAGCGGCACTGCATCCAGCCCGCTAATCTCGTATGATCCGCTTTCGTAAAATATACCCCGTGCCGGTCAGCCGCCGCGACAATCGCTTCGCCGCCGTCCTCCGCCCAAATGGCGGGGTCGGCCACGCCGATGATGTTTTTGCCCATCAGATATTTGTGCTCGGTTTCGATCCGGTGGATTTCCGAAAACACCCTGTCCGCCGTCCATCGAAGCCCGGTATCCGGCAGCGGGACGCTCCCGCGCATCTGGCAGCCGTAAAACTGGTGAACAAGATACGCGCGCCCGTCGTAATCCACCGCCCACCAGTCGCAGGAAAAAGGCTTTGCGCAGCCCCAGTCGAACGACCGGTAAATCGGCCAAGTGTCGGGCAGAGCAAACGGTTCGCACACATGCGTTAAAAACGCCCTGGCGTAGGGCTTGACTTCCGCACGGAACTCCGCAAAAAAAGCGCCCTCAAAGACGTTCCAGTCGCCCTCAAGATGCGCTCTGCGCTTGGCCTCCGGCAAAGCTTCCAATTGTTTGATATATTCCGGATTGCGCGCCATCAATACATCGTTGTCGTATACGGTGGCGGGGATGTATAGATAATCGTCCGGATTTTCGCCCTCGGTGAACTGCCGGTCGATAAATAGCCGCTTGAAATATGCGTGCGACACGCCGCCCGGATTGCAGGTATAATAGATACGCGGCCTGAAGGCGTCTGTCCGCACACTGCGGAGCGTCGTCGAGATAAAGCGTATCCATTCTTCGCATAGATTCGTCGCTTCTTCAAAAAAAATAGCGTCGTATTCGTTGCCCTGATACTGTAACATATCGCTGTCGCAGTCGCAGTAACCAAGCTTCAGTCGGCTCCCGTTCGGAAACAGGAATGCCCGGTCGTCCTGTCTGTATTTTGCATACCCGTCCAGTTCCGCTGACAGGGGCAGAATGTGATTTTCGCGCAGTTCGGGCATTGTGCGCCGCAGGAGCAATACGCGGAGACCGGCGTATGTGATGCAGAGCAGGACGGCTTTGCGCCGTACCGCCCATGACTTGCCGCCGCCGCGCGCGCCGCCGTACATCGTGTGCAGCGCCTTTGACCGAAAAAATTCGATCTGCTTTGCGTTGGGTCTTTCGGTTTTCAGATGCTGCCACAAAAGCGCATCGCGCGGATTTTTTACCGTCCCCACTCCGCAAGCTCCCCCTCAAGACGCACGGTGATCGCGCCCGTATCCAAGCTGCCCTCAATTTCGCTGAGTTGCGCTGGCTTTCCAAACGCCATTTCCGCAAGCCATTTGTTTGCGTCAAATTTAATGCGCTCATTTTCGGACGACTCAGCCATTTCCGCGATGCGGTCATACGCCCGAATGCCATATTCGTGCGCGTTTACCGGCTTTTTCGGTCTGCCGCTCGGATTGCCGGACACACCCTTTTCAAATTGTCCCTTTTTGTTCCGTTTTGAGCCTGTTTCGTTCCTGTTTGCTGGCATTCTGCGTTCTCCTCTCTCCCGGTTTGTCCTGCGCCATACATCCGGCAAACGGGCAATAGATATGACCGGGCGATATCTCGGTCTTGTACACGCACCGGCTGCATTTTTGCTCCTGCGCCGCCCGCTTTTCCCGCAGCATGCGCTGCCGCTCGACAATGTGATCAAAATTTGATTTTTCCGCGTTATACATTGCGTCTCCTCATAACAAAAGGCAGAGCCGTGTGCGCGGTTCCGCCTTTGCATATTTTTTTACGTACCAGTATACCATAGACGCGTGTAACAAAAGTAACAACTTTTAATTGTTTGCTTTTATGTACCGATAGCAAATCATTTTTACGCCCGCTTCGGTGTTGTTGCCTCCGATACAGGCGGCGACCTGCGACCAACTTAGCCCATCTACAAACCTAAGCGTAAAGATTTGCCGTGTGAGGCTGTCCTCAATACCGGATATATAGCGTTCAAGGCGGCTGCGCTCATATATGCATTGACGCTGTTTTGCCTCTATGATCCCGCGCAGATCGGATATTTCGGCGGCGTACTGTGCCGTTTTGTCCGCCGTGCCGGGTACTTTGGGCATGCCTGTCAATATTTGTATGCCCGGCAGCGTTTTGGCCTCGAGCCGTGCCAGCCGTTCTGTGTCCATCTCGATTTCGCGGTTAAGGTAATATAGCTGGGATAAGTCTTTCAGGTTCACGCGGCGCCTCCTTAAATCTCCCGTATCCGAATTCCGTATTTCTGCAACATCAGCTTGCGCTTGATGACATACGCGGGGGTACGCACACCTTTGACATCCTCAACGATATAGGCCAGAGTCTCCGTGTCGAAATAGCAGAAATCGGCGTAATAGGCGCATTCCCGCTCGATCAGCTTCCCCTTTATCGGCTGACCTCGCTTGCCTGTCGCATTCTTTTCGCGCTGCGCCGGGATCAGCACAAATTTTTTCTGCCGCCGAAGCTGTGCTATCTTCCCGGCGCGCTCAAAGTCTTAGCTCCTGATACCGCCGCGCCTCTTTTTCGCTGTCAAAGACGACGCCGTCTATCTCGGTTTTCCTGTTTTTGTATTTCATTTCGCCGCTCCGTCAAAAATACTTGCCTGTACATACTGCGATTCATATGTACGCGCACCAAGCATTTGCGCCGTGGCTTTGTTGTAATATTCCCGCGACACCTCAAAGCCATATGCACTGCGTCCCAATTCCGCACACGCCCGAAGTGTGCTTCCGCTTCCCGCACATGGGTCGATCACCACGTCGCCCGCATCGGTAAATATCTCGATCAGCCTTTTCAGCACAGATATTGGCTTTTGCGTCGGGTGGATTTTCGGATACTGCTTCGCGCTGTCGCGCTTCCACTCAAACCAATTGAAAACCATATGCCCGCCACCGTTAAACTTGGGGAGCTTGTCTCGATACAAAACGACCGCATATTCGGTCGCGCCGACGATTTTCATGTTGGCTTTTAAAACCTGCGCCGAGTAGTTTTTGCAAAAGATCAGCGGATAGCTGTGCATAAAGCCATACTTTGCGCCGTATTCAATCACAACAGGCATTTGCTCAAACGCGCAGAACACGATCATAGCGGGCGCTTTCCCGCGTTCCTTTGGCTCCTTTTTCAGCATCTTTGAGCAAAAGTGCATATATTCCGCGATTTTAAACTCTCCATCGCCATGAAAAAACGCTTTTGCCGCCTTTTTGCTTTCGCCGTTTTTGCTTTTACCGCCGATATACCATTCCGGATTCGAGGCATACGCACTTGTGCCGAGGTTGTACGGTATATCCGCAATAACAAGCTGCGCTTTTGGTATGCCGTACCGCTTGTAGTTCTGGAAATTGTCATGATACAGCTTGATTTTCGGCTGCTTATTCCCGTTCATTTTATGCCTCCATAAGCCTTTTGCATCGCCTTTTCAAAAAACTCATTCACCGCAAAGCTCTGCGGCGCTTTGTACGGCTTTACCTGCTTATCGTTCCGCATCTGTTTTTCATCTTTTCTCCTCTCTTTCCGCGTCAGGGGAATCTATTTTCCGCGCCGCGCCGGACAATATGGCGCGAATATCCGGCGGCGTCAGTGCGTCGAATTCCTCCTGCTGCTGCATCGCCTCGATGCGCTTGAAAAACTGACCGCGCACAACGGAATTAAACACGTCCCCGTCCATCACCGCGTAATCGTACAGCGCCTGCGGCGATCCCGCAAAGCGTTTGAGCACCGGCGGCAGCCTGTCGAATTCCTCCTTGGCGCCGTAAATGCCGTTGCCGCATGCCCGCGCAAAGACCGTCCAGAGATCATCTGGCGTCGGATCGCCCGACACGCTTTGCAGAATCTGTTTTGCGCGGTTTTTAATCGCCGCAATGCTTGGCGGATAACTATCATGCGTCTCAATGAAATGCTTGACCGCAAGTGCGATTACGCGCGGATCATCGCCCGAAAACATCTCAATCCAAAGCGTGATCGCTGCCTCCGCATCTTTTGCAGACATCTTCGAGTAAAATGCTGGATATGCCGCTTTTAACAGCGTCAGCATTTGGATCACATCATCTCGCGTCATCGTTTGCCCTCCATTCGCTCCATCTCCCGGCGTAGCACAGCCGAGAACGCGTCGCCGTCTTGATTATTGCCGCTCTGCGCGTCTCGCTTTTCCCATGTGCGCACAGCCGCTTTCCAGTCTTTCATGGGATTTTTCCCGACTTTCCAGCCATTGGACTGATAAAAGCTGCAAAAGCGTTCGGCGTCCACGCTATTCCCTCGTTCCGAGCAATAGGCCGCCACTTCTTCCATCGTGGGGGGAGTAAAGCGCGGCGCGCTTTTCTTTACACTCTCGATAGAGAGTGTTTCTTTATATAAGATTCCTTCTCATACTCTTTCTCTTTCTCCTTCTCTTTCTCCTTCTCTTTCTCGTTGCGCGCATCTTCTATTTCTCCTTGCGCACATCTTGCCGGTATCTTATCGATATCTTGTGCACATCTTGCCGGTATCTTATCGGTATCTTGCATATCTTTTTCGGGTGATTCGCCGGTATCCTTGCCGCTTGTTTTGCTTTTTGCACCGTCAGATTTGCGTTTGGCAGCGTCTAGTGTCGGACGGATCAAATCAAAGATTGCGCCCGCTGCGTCGCTGAGTTCCGTCGCGTTCCCATACAGCGCATAGTCAGCTATTGCGTCATAGATCGCCGCTCTGTCCGCCGCTTTTTTCAGGCGGCGGATGGCGTCAAAGTATGAGCGATAAAATGTAAACTGTTCTCGCATACTGCCTCCTAAAGGGTAGGCCGTCCTGCTCGGACACATCCTCAAACTTTGGCTGCGTGTATGCGTCCGGTACATATGTACTGCCCGGCTGTACTGCGCGCTCATCCGAGGCCTGTCTGCTTTCCACAAAGCTCACTTCGTCAGCCACAACCTCGGTCACAACCCGCTTATTGCCCTGATTATCGGTATAACTGCGGCTCTGGATCGAACCGCAGACCAATATCGGCTTGCCTTTCTTACAATAGCGTGAGACAAACTCGGCGGTCTGCCTCCATGCGACAATGCTGATGAAATCCGTTTTAGGCTCCGCGTCCTTGGATACGCGCCGGTTTACGCCGATCGAAAAAGATACCACAGATATCCCCGACTGCGTTTGCTTCAGTTCCGGATCAGCCGTAAGATGGCCGATCAGAATCACTTTGTTAAAACTTGCCATATTCGCACTCCTTATCTATTTCTTTGAGTTTCCTGCGGATCGGCGTTGTTTGCTTTAATATATTCAGTGCACGCCGCCGCATCTGCCGGTACTGCGCGCACAACGCCTCTTTGTCGTCGTCACCGATCAGGAAATACCCGCTGCCGTCTTGCCGGTTGCCGATGATATGACCGGCCATGCGAAGCCGCTCGATCTCTTTGCGCACCGCGCGGTCGCTTTGGCCTGTCCGCGCCGCAAGCTCCGCGCGCGATATGCCGCCGCGTTCTTTTAATACTTCCAGTACCGTCATAGGTAATTCCTCCCGAACAATCGAATAAATTCTTCCCGCGTGTGCCCGTCACGCTCAAATTTTCGCTGTGCGGCACGTTTGAGTATCAGCGCGGTCTTTGTACACCGATGCACCGCGTAATCGCTCAGCGTGTGGCAGTCGGGGCAGAGCGGCACAACTAAGCCGTATTGCTCGCTTAGGTGCCGCCGTGCACCCTCGAAAATGTGATGCTCGTGCACGAATCCGTACCGGCGGCACAGTAAGCACGTACCGGTCATTTTGCCTCCCACCTGTCGAGCAGCAGCGCAAGATCGGCCGGCGTCGCCGTCTCGATGCCAAGCGCCCGGCAGTCCTGCACCGCAAGCTCGATCAGCCGCGACATCTGCGCTGTGTCGTAGGTAGACGATCCATAATACAGCGTCACATTGACGCAGCCGGCCAGCCTGCTTTCCGTGACGTCCGTCTGCCAGCCAAGCCCGTTTCGCGCCCATGCCGTACACAGCTTGTCCGCCGCGTCCTTTTTCACGCACACCGTTTCCCGATTTCCGCCGATCTCTTTTATGTAGCTGCGGTACAGTTCGGTCGTGCCCGGCAGTCCCGGCAGCGCCGCCATCTTGCCGAGCAGTACCCAAAAATATGCGTTGGCGTCGAGGCTCCGGCGCCCGCGCGCCCGGTCAATCGTGAGCACATACTCTTTGTCGCTGTCAAGACTCTGCAAAAACGCGCTCAGCCTTGCCATTAGCGACAGTGCATCCGACTTTTTAAACCGAAACTCCTGTTTCATACGGATTCTCCTTTTGCTCGGCAAATACAAAGCACCGTTTATTGGCGGTCAGATTCCGGATGGATAAACCGGTGATCCGCTTGTTTTCGATTCGAATTTTCTCGACTGCAAAGCGGTCAAAGCATTTGCCGTTTTGCATATTCACGTCTTCCGCCTTGACCCAAATAAACGGAGACGTATACAATTCCCGTCCGATGCCCCAGTTAAAACAGGCGCGCTTGAAGCTGTCGCTCGCCTCGCCCTTTTGCGCTTCGGTGTTGCTTTCCACGCCGCAGTCAGATTTCCATATATACCGTTCCGGCTTGTCCGGCTTATCGAAATTTACATTGATGCCCACGCGGCAGAAAAGATTTCCCTTGCATTCGTAGTGTTCGCGCTGCCAATTTGCCGCGCCGACGGTTTCATCGAGAATGTTCATGTCGCACCGGGCATTCTTGTACAGCAGCAGAATCACGCCGTTTTGCTTTACACTCTGCACACGCACCTCGATTTCATCGGCATTTAAATCTCTGAATTTACACATATTTACGCCTCCGTCTTCGGTTTTGTCCCGGTGGTTTCACCGTGAAACTCCAGCGGACAGTCGGCGCCTAAAATATTCGGGGAATACAGAATATCGCCGGTCAAACGGCAGAAATGCCGTCCGCCCGCCTCGTCTGCGCGCAGATGCGGACACCACCTGCATGCAAGCTCCCCCTCCGGGAATGCCACACGCAGCGTCACCGTGCCGATCTCATACCATGCGATCCCATTGTCAAAACGCGCCATATGTACAAAGCCTCCTATCCTCATATGCCTGCCCGGCCAATTCATCCCGCATTTCCGCTTCGTCCCGCAGATCCCGTAAATTCGATTCTTCCGATTCTTCTTCCAGATCGTCTATCAACATTCTCATTGTGTCGAAGTCAAGCTCTTCCATCGCTTCGATCATGCGCTCGCATTGCAGCTTATATCTCCGTTCCGCCGCGTCTAACCGCACCGACAGTGGTGCCTCCCGCTCCGGCGGCTGTAAGATGCTGTCATCAAAATATTCCATACTTATCCCTCCGCTGTTTCAAACGTCCACGCTCCGGCCTGTATGATCCGCTTATTGTAACAGTCTTTTATTGTGGCATCATCCCGCACGACGGCGTTATCTAAATTAGTCCACGTAATATCATAATCCGTTATTACCGTGGCGCTGCCGCAGATGCGCTCGACTGTGGCGCTGTCGCAGATGCGCTCGACCGTGGCGCTGTCGCAGATGCACTTGACCGTGGCGCTGCCGTAGATGCACTTGACCGTGGCGCTGCCGCAGATGCACTCGACCGTGGCGCTGCCGTAGATGCACTTGACCGTGGCGCTGCCGCAGATGCACTCGACTGTGGCGCTGTCGCAGATGCGCTCGACCGTGGCGCTGCCGTAGATGTACTTGACCGTGGCGCTGTCGCAGATGCACTCGACCGTGGCGCTGTCGCAGATGTCCTCGACTGTGGCGCTGCCGCAGATGCGCTCGACTGTGGCGCTGTCGTAGATGCACTTGACCGTGGCGCTGCCGTAGATGCACTTGACCGTGGCGCTGCCGCAGATGCACTCGACTGTGGCGCTGCCGCAGATGCGCTCGACTGTGGCGCTGTCGCAGATGCGCTCGACCGTGGCGCTGTCGCAGATGCACTCGACCGTGGCGCTGCCGTAGATGCGCTCGACTGTGGCGCTGCCGCAGATGCACTCGACCGTGGCGCTGCCGCAGATGCACTTGACCGTGGCGCTGCCGTAGATGCACTTGACCGTGGCGCTGCCGCAGATGCACTCGACCGTGGCGCTGTCGCAGATGCAAATATTTTTACCGCCTTTGATCCAATGGACGCCGCTGTCTATAGTTAGCCCATCCTTGTCAATATGTACATGCGCCGCATACCATGCTTTGACTGCCTCGCGCATGCGCGCCTCGTCAACCTCTGCGACATACCAGTCGGGCAATATATCCTGATCCACGCGGTATATCCATGTAACCGGATCGCTGAATATATCCCCGTCTTTGGGGTAAAGCTCAGCCCGTACAAACAGCCGCTCCGCGTTTTCGCGCGTGTCCTTGATTTTTAGCTCATCCAACATCTGTGTGTGATGGTCATGATCCGGTATATATACCCGATCTTTTAATATGATCCCGCTTTTAAGCTTGCACATTCTTTGCTCTCCTTTGAATCGCTCTGTTTCGTCTTGCCCTCTCCGCAAGGCTCCGCCTTGTCCGCGCCCGCATCCTTGCCCGGCGCGCCTCCGCCGCGATCGCGCTGCACAGCTTGTCCAGCACAATCAGCATGCCAACAAGCACAAACGGCGTCAGCAGCGCTAATATGGCCGCGGTCATTTTGCCACCTTCTGATATTTGCGCAGCTTGTTCAGCCGCCGTTCCAGCGCGGCAATATCCAGTCCCCACGCCTTATATGCGCAGTCCGTTATAACCGACCGGTCGCTGTACTGCATCCTGCCCATTTCGCTTGCTTTTTCCCGCGCAATCTGCTTGAGCCGTATAACCGTCGTACTTCCGATCCCTGGAAACAGCGTGATAATATCCTTGTTGTACAACGCGATCTTCTCGTAATACATTTGTACCGCCGTTTCTATGCTTGCAATTTGCGGTATGTTCATCATGTTTTTTGACCTCTCCTTTACACAACCTTGAAAGTGATTTCATGGCCGGGGTTTTCTTGGATGAGCATTGCTTTCAGATCGTCAACCATCATATTGTTATCGAGTGCAGCCCGAACTACGTCAACCAGCTTTTTCCCATCCAAATAAGCCCATACTGTTTTTCGCTTTTGTAGTGATCTCATTTTTTAACCTCCTTTGCGAAAAACTTCAGTTCGTGCGTTTATGCTTGCTGATATAGTCCCAGCAAGCATGCCGTATGCGCTCGTGATATGGTCTTTGACCATATCCGGACATAGCCGATCCTACTGCTTGATCAGTCACTTTGATCCCATATTCTTCGCTCAGAATCCGTACCATCTGCTTATTGGATATTCCAAGCGCTATAAGCTCCGAGCGAATCAAATTCGGCTTTCCCATTTTTACACCCCTTTCTTTTCCTTGACAAAATTTGTAAGCCGGGGTATAATCAAGGTGGTTGTACGTCGATTGTCCCCGGATGGTCGGCGCTCCTTTTGCCGCATTTTGAATTGTGCTTAATCTATTCGCGGCCGACATATCGGGCGGCTGCTACCGCCCGAATGTCAAAGGAGGCCAAATTTATGCAATCCCTTTCGGGTTATTGCCTGTTTGTGGTTTTATTATACTTCTCTTTAGTTAAGTAGTCAAGTGTTTTGCTTAACCTTTGTTAAGTTTGGAGACGTGCACAAATGTTTAAAGATGTATTTGTACAATTATTACAAAAACACAATATTTCTGCTTATAAATTCTCGCAAGATACAGGCATACCGCAGAGCTTGCTGAGTAATTATAAAGCGGGTACTAAGTCTCCAACATCTGACAATCTGGTAATTATTGCGGATTATTTCGATTGCTCCGTAGACTATCTGCTCGGCAGAACGGACAAGCCGGAAGTGAATAGGTAATGAGATCAATTTATGCAATCCCTTTCGGGTTATTGCCTGTGCGGAGATAAAAATGAAACTAAACTATGATTGTATTCGCGACGTTTTGCTCACATTGGAAAGCGGAATGTATGGACAACCTTTTCGGCTGGATGATTTAATGAAGGCATTACCCAAATATAATTTTGAAGACCTTCATTACGCCGTACTCAAAATGAATGAAGCCGACTTGATTCAAGCGAAGCTTTGCCGCAATGAATTCTGTATTTTAAAAGATGTTGTCTGCATATATGACATCACTTATAAAGGACATGAATTTCTAAATTCAGTTCGCGGTAAAACCATATGGGATAAAACAAAGCAACTTGCCGATCAAATTGGCACACAGTCAATTCAGTCTCTTGGGAGTATCGCTAAAATTATCATCGCGGAAATGGCTAAAAAAATTATTTCTTCATACCTTCCTTAACTATGTGGCGGCAAAGGTCAATATTGCGATTGATCGACTGCGCAATACCATCAATGTCGTGGATGGTGGTTGTATATCCGACCATCTCCCGTTCCGCTTCAAAGTATTGCGTAATTTTGTCAGACAGCAGCAGCCATTCGATATATGACATGCCGTCGAGCAGATGCAGCGCCGATTCGATTCTTTCTTTCGAGGCTCCGGCGGCCATTTGTGTTTTGTTTTCTACCATGCTTTGCCTCCGCTTGCGAAATATTTTCGCTTCGTAAGTTTATTATAACTTAGTGAACTTAGTTTGTCAAGCGTATTTTTCTATGTTAAATAGGTTTGTGAAACTTGTACAAACTAGCTTACTTAGATATATGGATGGTGTACACAATGAGTTTTAAAGAAAATTTTACGCGCCTTTGTAATCAAAAAGGAGAGTCGCCTACCACCGTATGTAAAAAGCTGGGGCTTTCTAACGCCGCATATTCATGCTGGACTGATGAGAGCATACCGCGAAAATCAACCCTTATTAAGATCGCCGACTATTTTGGTGTCACAGTGGACTATCTACTCGGCAAAGAAACGGACAAGCCTGCCGGAGTACCCGACGCCATGTGGGCCGAACTCTGCAAAGATGAAAAGAGGAAAGCCCTTGCTTTGTGGATTATGAGCTTGCCTGACGACGATCTTGCCCGTGCCGAAAAGCTTTTGGATGCCGGCAAGCTTTTCCCGCCTAATCATTCGTGAGGTTGTTGCTTTGTAAGATTATTATATACAACATTTTTTGTTGAAGTCAATGAAAATACAACAAAAATGTTGAAATCGTTAATTCTCACAAAAAAGGAGAGATCAGCTTGTCAATAATAGACAGAATCAAAGAGCTTTGTGATGAAAAAGGAATAAAACAAAAATATTTATTTAATCAAATTGGGAAAGACAGAACGCTATTTGCCAATTGGGAAAGAGGCAAATCGAAACCGACTGATGAAATATTAGCAAAGATCGCCGACATCCTCGACACTACGCCCGAATACCTTCGCGGCGAGACGGATATAAAAGCAAAAGAAAAATCCCCGTCCATATCGGACGAGGATATCAAAGTCGCATTATTCGGCGGAGATGGCGACGTATCGGACGAAGCATGGGAAGAAGTCAAACGCTTTGCCGCCTATGCAAAGGAAAAATATGGGAAAAAAATAAAAAATAAGTCAACCCCAGGGGCAAAGGAATTCTAAGCATAAACTGCCTACTCCCATTCGGGAACCCAGCCTTATCCTTCACGAGTTAACTTATTTATAATATAGCATATGCATTTGTCTTTGTCAAGATACAAACTATATTTAGTGCGCAAAATTAAATATAGTTTTACTACCACCTATAGTATATACAAAGATTACGTCAGCATGGCAGCTTGCGGAATATTTCGATGTAAGTGAGGATTTTGTGCGTAAAGCTGTAGGAATTTATGTGCAAGAGGGAAAGATGATTGAATTATACTACATGTTTCAAAGCGCGGTGAGGTAATAAAACGAAAGCAGGGCTAATATAAAGAGAAAGATTGAAACATTGTAATACGCAAAAGGGCGTTTCCGCCCTCTCCTTGAATTTGCGTATTTACTTAATTCCAAGACAACTGTAATTGTTTATGATTCGCCGCACAATCAGCAAGATATAAGTTGATAAGCGTTTGATATGGAATGCCTGAAATTTCCGACTGCGCTTTAAAATATTCTATTGTGTCGCTGTCAATGTTAATTGTAATTTGTTTTTTCAGCTTTTTCGCATAGGGATTTTTTCTTGCATTTGTAAAATCGTATTCCGCTTTCACATTCATCACCTCATTCGTAATATTGTTTTGTTTCATTTTTTGTAGCCTTTCTTGCGGAGATAATCCGTATAACTGTTTCAGAAGCTCTATAGCAATGACATACCACAAGCAGATTAGCCCGTTTACTAAGGCCTAAAATAATAAATCTCGCTTCCTCCTGTGAATGCTCCGGGTCGTCAATCAATAATGCTTCTTCATCATAAAATACCGTTTTTGCTTCTTCAAATGATATTTTATGCTTTTTTCTGGTTAAGCTCATTTTTGTTTTTATCCCATTCAAACTTTACCGTATCCATAATTATATTATAATTATATTATAGACGTGTGTCAATGGTTTTTAAAATATTTTTTGTGCAGCATGTTCTTTAAACAAAAAAAAAGAGGGCATACGCCCTCTCCTTGATCGCCTCCCACGTGGAGGCGTGGATTGAATTGCCGCATACAAAAATATTTGTATAAATCGCTGAAAATCTCTTTTTGTTGTTGACTTTTATAATTTTATTACATATAATGATAATAACAGAACCCGACACGCCTCTCAACGATGCGTACCACGTCGGGTCATTTAATTTTATAGGGACTGTATATGTGTGACGAGAAAAAACAACATCAGCCGGCACTGTCGGTAGAGCAGCAAATCGCCAATTTAAAAGGCCTTGGACTGATCTTCGAAGATGAAAGCAGCGCGCGGAAATTTTAAACGACGTATCGTATTTCCGTTTGATTAAAGCGTACGGCCTGACGTTCAAAACGAAGAACGGGAAATACGCAGCGGGAACCACGTTTGAGCAAATTCGAGAACTGTATTTGTTCAATGCAAACTTTAGGCAGCAGTTGTTTCCGCTGGTCGAAAAAAGTAGAAATCAATCTTCGCTGCAGAATTGCGAATTATTTTTGCGAGAAGTACGGCGTGTTCGGTCATCGGGAAGAGTGCAATTTCAAGAACGCGGATTACCATAATGAATTTATGCATGATCTGGCAAACGAGGAAGACCGAAACGCGCAATCGCCTTTTGTAAAAAACTTCCGGCAAAACTATGACCCCGGTGAATTGCCGCTGTACGCTGTGGTAGAACTACTGAGCTTCGGAACGCTTTCCAAGCTTTTTAAGAACATGAAAAACGAGGACAAAAAGGCAATTGCAAAAACATTCGGCGTCGGTTATACTTATTTTGAAAGCTGGATTGAAAGCATTGCGAATGTACGCAATCTTTGCGCGCATTATGGGCGGCTCTATAATGCCAAGTTAACAAAGACGCCCATATTATACGATCAATATCGCAACGCGGGGATAGGAAATAATCGTGTCTTCGCTATACTTTTATGTATGCATCATATTTTGGAAAAAGATACATTGTGGTCTTCCTTTATAGATGTAGTGGAATTGTTGTTTGAAAAATATCCGCATGTAAATAAAAGCTGCATGGGATTCTGCGACAACTGGAAAGATTTGCTTCAAGCGTAATCCTCTGCCAAAAAAAGCATGCGCCCTCTCTTTGATCGACTCCCGCGCGGAGGCGTGGAATGAAATTAGTAATACTGACAAATTTGCGTTGTTTTGATACTTTTTTCTATATCTCGGAGTATGCTTAAAGCTTGTAAATAAACATATAAAAATCTTTTGTTCAAAACGCCGAAAATACCTATTTTATGTTGACTTTCAAGGATTACTTACGTATAATATAGTTGCGGTATAAGCCGCAACTATAATAAAAATGATAGCATGTCATTTTTATTCCTTTCTAAGCGGAAATCCTATGCCGTAAAATAGGACTTAAAAAAGCGGAAATCTCATGCCGCAAGTTGAGACTTAAAAAAGCGGAAATCCCTTGCCGTAAGTAGGGACATAAAAAGTGGCGAGATGGTTTTCTATCTCGCCACTTGCCATAGAAAAGGATAACATATGGAAAACCTGAGGATTTACAAAATTAAAGATCATTATATTAGATTTATTCACAGCGTAGATTCTAAAGTTCAGTTCAATAAGGACGCAAAAAGGCCATATGTAGGTGTTGTATTCCAATTTCGAGGATATCAGTATTTTGTTCCAATGGAATCGCCAAAACCTAATCACGCGACAATTAAGTCGGGAAAGCATATTCTTAAACTTGACGGCGGCAAGTACGGTTTGCTCGGATTCAATAATATGATACCGGTACATAAAGATGCTTTGATTTATTTCGATATTAAGGCCGAAGAAGATGAAAAATATAAGAGATTATTACAACATCAAGCTGAGATTTGTAATCGCATGAAAGCGGATATATTAAACCACGCGCAATCCACATACTTTGATGTTGTGAACAATGATAACAAGTTTCTTGTAAAAATTTCGTGCGATTTTAAGAAATTGGAACGGGCGTGCAAAAAATACAGAGCAGACTATATCCCAAATAGAAAAGAGAAAAAATAAATCAAAAAGGCGATTTAACAAAATCAACCTGAAAAATGCCGCAGCTATTACCTGCGGCACTTTTTAACATAGTCGGATTCAATTATTTTTTATGAAAAAGGAGGCAAAAAAATGCCGGTCTATAAAATGCCGGGCAGCAAGGACGGCAAGCAAAAATACCGTGTACGCATCAACTACACGGATAAAAGCGGAAAGCAGCATCAGCTTGACCGGGTTGCCTACGGTAGCACTGAGGCCAAAATGCTGGAGATGCAGCTAATGCAGGAATACGGCAAAGGCGCACCGGCGGTCAATACACGTATGACCGTGCGGGAATTATACGATGCGTATATGGCCGCAAAGATACATGAAGTGCGCGCTGCAACGTATGATAAAACGCGCCGGAATATGGAAAGGTATGTACTGCCTATACTTGGCGATCAGCGTTTAGATCGATTAAGCGCTGCAACACTGCAAAACTGGAAACAAAAGATTGCGAGCGCAGGACTTTCTATAACTACGCAGCAAAATCAGTATACCGAGCTACGCACCATGCTCAATTTTGCCGTTAAAATGGAATATTTGCCGCGCAATCCTTTAACCAGCGTAGGAAACTTTAAAGATACCGATTTTACACCGCCCAAGGATAAGCTGTGTTACTACACATCAGACCAGTTTTTGCTATACATAGCAGCGGCGCGCGAGTATGCGGAGCAGAAAAACACGCTGACCGCATGGGGATATTTTGTATTTTTTGCGATTGCATATTATACCGGTATGCGCAAAGGCGAGATCAACGCGCTCAAATGGTCGGATATTGAGGGCAATATCATCAACGTGCGCCGTTCCGTCACCCAAAAAATAAAAGGGGAGGCGTTCGTCGAAACACCTCCGAAAAATAAAACGTCCTACCGCTCGCTGCAAATGCCCCAGCCGCTGATCGCGATATTGGACGAGCATAAGGCAAGGTATCAGGCAAACGCCGAATACAGCCAAAATTTGAGGGTGTGCGGCGGGAATAAATGTTTAAGCGACACAGGCATTGAAAATCGAAATGCGCAATTTGCCGAAAGCGCCGGACTGCCGCACATACGCATACACGATTTCCGACACAGCCACGCGTCCCTTTTGGCCAACGAGGGGATCAACATACAGGAGATTGCCCGGCGGCTTGGCCATGCGAAAATAGAGCAGACGTGGAATACATACGCACACTTGTATCCGCGCGAAGAAGAACGCGCTATACGAATTTTAGACCGTGTAAAATGAGAAATACGTGTAAAAAACGTGTATGAAAAATCAAAAACCGCCTAAAATAGGCGGTTTTCCGCTATTTGGTGGAGACTATCGGGATCGAACCGACGACCTCTTGAATGCCATTCAAGCGCTCTCCCAGCTGAGCTAAGCCCCCAAAATTCAGCCCTCGGAACCGGCCTGCACGAATCTTACTCAATCAGGCATGCCAAAATGCCGCCCACTGCACTCAGAACGTATATAGCATAACAGAATCAAAAACAAATTGCAAGTGTTTTTTATAATTTTCTTCTAAAATCCTCTATTTAAACCCGCAAAGCTCCGTCATCATCGCTTGTACCAAAGCGATTGCGAACGCGGGCCGCCGGACGACGTACCGTCCTGCGGCCCGCGCCGCTTTGCGTCAAAACGTTGCTGCAAACGTGTAATTTACCGGCGCACCGGTTCTGAGACGCTATTTCAAACCAGCCTGATCCGGCGTTTTTTGCTCTGTTTGGATCGGCTTATCGAAAGATTTTTGCTCCGCCGCCAAAGCCGCTCTGTTTTTCGCGGCGCGCTTTTTTCCGGCGCAGTGCCAGCCAAACTGCAGCGGCTAGCAGCAAAGCACCCGCAAGCGCACCGCCCACGATGACCAACGTATGCGCGCCCGATTGCGGCACATAAACAAAACCGGAACCGTTTTCCAAAGCAAACACAAGATAGCTGCCGTCCGTCTCTGCGGAAATCTCCATCCATCCGCTGCCGCTCGGACAATATATCCTGCCCGCACTTGCGCGCATACGAACCAACAGCGGCTCTGCATAATCCTCGACCGTCAACCGATAGGCCTCGGCCTCGCCGTCATTTTCCAAATCAGACGGCAAGGACAGCGGCATCCATGCTTCAACCGTCAGCGTCTGATTGCTGCCGAAACATCCCTCCGCCAGAAAATGCGGCGGATCCTCATGCGTAGCCAGCGTAGTTCTAAAAGCATGATAGCTTCCCTGCAGCGTCATGCTGTAAACAAGAGGATACGGCAGCGAATTCCAAACCCAGTACATTCCGTCGCGGTCGGGCACCGCCGGAAGGGAGGCAAGCGTCTCGCCGGGCAAAAGCACAACGTCCTCAATGGGATCGCCCTCGACAAGGAAAGTGATTCGTACCTCCCGAAATACCTCCGGCAAAGACGGATCGGAGAAAAGCGTTTCCCCATCCGCCATTTCCGCACGCCCGGCATAGCTGATGCCGTCCACGCCGGAAATGCCGTTTCCAATAAAAAGATTGCCTGCAAGAACGCCGTCGGCTGTCCCTGCTATTGCGCCCGTATGTTCCAAGGCGCGGCTGATCTGACAGTACGAAACGCAATTTTCGATATTCCATCCGGTTCCTGCAATGCCACCGACATAATTTTGCCCTGACAATCCAGCGCGCGCATAGCAATTTTTTATGAATCCGGTTGCGTACCCGACGACGCCGCCCGTATAGTCTCCCTGCTCGCATTCGACCGTACCGCTTCCAGTTGATCCGACTGCAAGACCATAATCCATGCGCCCGGCGATTCCGCCGGCGCAGGATTTTTTCGCCGTCACCGCCCCGCAACTGTCCGAATTCCGGATCGCCGCATAAATCTGAAACTTTGCATTAGAAAACAGAAAACCGGAAATATCCAATTCATCCTCCAAATCAAAGGAAACTTCCAGCGCAACGGCGCCCGCAACGCCGCCGACGTTGACGTCCCCCTGTACGTCTCCCCGATTGCGGCAGTCCGCGATTTCGCCGGCGCCGCGCGGCTGATCCGTATCGGAAACATCCTCTTTATAATCATCCGCGCTGCCGGCGGAACCGATCCGTTCCGCGCCGTCCAGCAGCAGATTAAACAAAACGGAAAGCTGATCGGATATTGCGCCAAGGTCACGGATAACCGCGCCGCCGTCCTCCGCCGCCGCAGACGTCCCATCCGAAACCGAAGCGGAAAGCGCCTGCAAAGCGCTGTAAAGCATCTGCTGCGCCGTACGGAAATCCTCGCCAAAGTCCGAAAATACAATGCTTTCCCGATTGCCCTGTTCATGCAAAATCGCTTCGATCCCTTCGGCCGCATCCAAAAGCCGGGCAACCGAAGCTCGGAACGAGGACGCAGCAGAAGCCGCCTCTTTAGCCGCGGAGGTCAGCGCATAGTTTATGCCCGGCAAAAGCACTAAAGCTTCGTCCAACGCCTCGCCCGCCAGCGAAAACGTATAAAGCGCCTGCCCTGTCTTTCTGACCGCCGCCTCAAAATCCGACGCTGCTTGCTTTAGGGCGTCCGGATCCATTTTTATCGAAGTCATCAGCGAAAACACGCCTTCAGCCGCGGCGCCAAGGCTGTCTCCCGCCTGCCGCAGTCCAATGGCAAGCGCGCCGGAAGCTGAAGCGGCCGACTGACAAAACGACGCAAATTCCTCAGAACCAAGCAGCGCTTGGAATGCGGCGATCGTTTCTCCAGAACCGGGCTCCAGCGCCGCGCTCTCCATAAACGCCTGCCAGCTTTCGCTGCCGGTAAGCGCTGCCGACGCCGCCTCAAGATCCGAAAAGGCCGAACTGGCGCCGGAAAAGGCCTCGCCCAGCGCCGCCATCCCAGCCGCAATGTCGCGCAGCGCCGCCGACATTTTTTCGGGATCGCCAAGCGCGCCTCGCAGCGCCTCAAAGCCATCCTGTACGAGATCAGCCGCGCGCTTCGTCTCGTCGAGCGCAGCCTCGAGCAAATCGATCGCCTCTAAAAGCGCGTCGATACCGTCGCCCGAAATTTCGGAAGCTTCCGTCAGATGCACAAACACGCGGCGAACGGCGTTCATCGCCCGCTCAAGCGCGTCGAGACTTTCGGCGGCATCTCCGGCGACCGCTTCCATTTCTGCCGTGATCTCCGCGATCCGCGCGCTGATCTCATTCAGCGTGCCGATATTGCCGTCGACAAAATCGACCGTCTGCCCGGCCATAGAATCCAGCGCCGACACCGCGCTGTCAACATAACCGCGCGCCTCTTCGAGACGCGGCTTCGCGGAAGATACCGCCGCATCCGCATCCTGTACCGCACGGTCGATCAGCATATCGAGCGTATCCAACTGCTGCCGAAGCTGCATAAGCAGATCGTCCGAAAGCCGCCATTCGGTAAACGGCTCCATCTGTCCGACGATGCCGCCAACATCCTTGCGCCCGTACACATCGGCATAATTGGCGCAGTCCGAAATGCGCCCCGACTGCCTCCCCGCAATTCCGCCGACATTGTAGCCAACGTGCGGATATCCGATACGGCCGTAGTTTTCGCACTGCTGAATCAATCCGGAGGACAGCCCTGCGATCCCGCCGATATCCATGACGCCGGCAAGATCGCTCTGCGTCACTGAAGTCAGATGGTCGAGATCCAACGCAAGGCCCGAAAAAGCCCCGCCGCTTTCAACCAAGACGGTTCCCACCGCCGCCCGGTTGGACGACAGCAAAACCGTCCCCGCGTTGCTGCCGGCGATGCCGCCGGTTTCATGCGTACCGCGAATCTCTCCGCTGACCATGCAGTTTGCGATCAATCCGGTCTTTTCGTTGACGCCGGCGATCCCGCCGATCCGGCCGTCTCCGGCGACCGTCCCGGAAAAGCTGCAAAACGACAGGACGCCCCCGTTTTGCCCGGCAATGCCGCCGCAGGTACTTTTGCTGCCAGAAGGCAAAATCTCTCCGCTGACCGTCAGGCGGGTAATCACAGCCCCTTCGGCCACCTGACGAAAAAGCCCCTGCTCCGATCCCGTCCCGGTCAAAGATATTCCGGAAATCACATGTCCGCCGCCGTCAAAATGGCCGGAAAAGATCGGAACCGATGTAAGTGTACGGCCTGTAAAATCCAGATCGCATTCCAAAAATACGCGCTTCCTCGCCGACCAGGCATCCAGACGGCAGTTTTCGGCAAACGCCGCCCAATCCGCCAAAGAAGCGATCCGAAAAATATTCTCCGTTTCATTTTCCGCTGCCGCCGCGCAAAGAGGCATAGACACGCACAAAAGCACTGCGAACAGCGCCGTCATGATCCTTTTCATTTTTCTTCACCCCCAAGGATGCGCTTTAGATCAAACCGGGTCGCCCGTATCGGGCGGTCCAAAAGATAAATCAATTGCGGCAGCACAGTCAAAACCAAAATAACCGAGAGCAGCGTTCCCCGTCCGAGCGCAAGGCCGATGGAACCGACATACGCGTCCGTGGTCATGAATGCAATCAAAAATCCCGCCGCCGTCATAATGCTGCCTGAGGTCAGGACGGTTGCAAAGCTCTCCCGGATCGCCCCGGCCACCGCCTGCCGCGGCTCCATTTCTGCGCGCAGTGCCTGATACCGGCTCATAATGACAATCGCATAATCGATCGTTGCCCCCATCTGGATGGCCGAGACAATCAGATACGTAACAAAAAACAAATTGGTATCCGTTAAATATGGAAATGAAAAATTGATCCATATACTGCCCTGAATGACAAATACGAGCAGAGCCGCGCCAACTGCAGATTGAAATGTAAAAAGCAGGATGACAAATACGAACAGCAGCGTCAAAACGCTGATCTTTCGATTGTCCCCCGAAAAGGAATCCGAAAGATCGCGCGCGCTTGTGATATTGCCAATGACCAGCACATTTTCCTCTCCGTAATATTGCCCGGCGATCGTACGCAGTTCCTCAACCAACGCTACGCTCTCCTCTCCCTCGTCCGGCAGCGGCGTGGTAAAGAGCAGGCGGCACCAAGTTTCTCCGCGCAGCTGCGCCAGCGCGCGATCAAGCGTCTCACGGAGCGTATCCATTGTTTCTTCGGTTTGTTCATCCAGCGTGATCAAGCCCTGATCCGCCTTTTCAAAGACAAAAAGGAACAGATCAACGAGCGGCACGGCATAGGCGGACGAATCGCCGAAAATCGGCTTATAATCCTCGTGTGCCAATCCGTACAACTGATAGACAAGCGTCGCTTCCTCAATATCGATATCCAGCAGTTCCGCAAACATCCGTGGCGTATAGCCGTCTGTCAGCACACGCCCCGTTTCGATCTCCGTATTGGCAAGCCCCACCGCTCCGCTGACGACGCTTAGCGCCTCGCCGTCGCGCAGAAGCGCTTTTTCGCTCGCATAGTCCCCGCGCGGTACCAAAACCGCAACCATATTTTCCGGCCCGAATACCGACTCGATTTTATCGGAAACAATCCGCTGCTCCGAAGGGACGATCTGATCCACCGTAGACTCCGAAAAAGCGTACTCGCACTGCGCGGAACAATAAACAGCCGCCGGAATCAGCAGGATAAAAACACCGGAAAACAGATATTTATGCCGCGCCAGAAAATTGCCCCAGCCGCCGATATCCGGCACGTAAGACCGATGCACCGTACGCGCAAGCTGGCGCGGGAACAGCATAATCAGCCCCGGCATCAAAAGGAAAACGGTCAAAAGGCTGCATACGATCCCTTTGCACAGTACGATACCCAGATCATAGCCGAGCCGAAACTGCATCAGCGTAAGCGCAATGAGCCCCGAAACCGTCGTCAAACTGGACGATGAGATCTCCACGATCGCCTTAGAAAGCGCTTCAATCAAGGCCTCTTTCTCTGGCAGCCCCCGCCCGCATTCGTCCTGATACCGATGTGAAAAAATAATCGCATAGTCGATCGCCAGCGCAAGCTGCAAAATCACAGCCACCGAATTTGTAATCGAAGAAATCTCACCAAGCAAATAATTCGTACCCATATTCAGCAGCGCCGCCACGCCAAATACAATAAAGAAAATTACGACTTCAAAATAACTGCGCGAGGTAAACAGCAACACCGCCGCAATTACCAGAAGCGCAAGCAACAAAATGCCGGTCATTTCTTCTGCAAGCTGCGCTGCGATATCCTGCCCTACGGTAGAAGAAATATATGTATCATACGAACTGAGCAGCGTCCGGATCTCTTCCATCGCGGCAAGTACGCGGGGATCGTCGTCCTCTCCGTCAAAAGAAACCGAAAACAGCGCGGCCGAATTGCGGTAATGCGCCGCGCTGCCGTCAAAGCCGGCCTCCACGACGCCGTCTATGCGCTCAATTTCTTCCGCAAGCTGCTCTGCACGGTCATACGATATGTTCGATACCATGACCCGAGCCGATCCATAAGCCTTAAATTCTGCCTCCATAATCGAAAGACCGCGGCGCGTTTCCGTCTCGGCCGGCAAAAAAGCCGTAATATCGCTGTTGATCTGCACACGCCCTACCGACAGCGCACAAAAAAGATGAGCGCCGCCAAAAATACAATATAAAACAGCGCTCGACGCTCCACAATAAATGTCGCGACCAGCCGCATCGGATCCCGCTTTCCCGTAGCGGTTTGTTTCATACAGGTTGCTCCCCTCAGGTAATATTTTGCATTGCATATCCCAAACGCATTTTTAAACAACGAAAGTTTTTTTAAAAACAGTGGATTTTTCAACACAAATATATTATACTAATTTTAGATTAAAAATCAACAATCAGTTCAATAACGTTCTGTTTGTTTATGAACATATTCCCATAATTATGTTCATAAACAAACACAATTTTTCATTTTTAAATTTTATTTTTTCCATTCCGCCTATTCAGAGCGGCAAAATGGCGCCGTCTTATCGCAGACGTCCGCTTTATAAAAGTCTACTATCCGGCAAGGAGGAAATTACATATGGATACCAAAACGGAAGACCGGCGTATACGCAAAACCAGGCGGCAACTGAGACAGGCGCTGACCAGTCTTATGAAAGAAAAAAAAAGCGTAAAAGATATTACCGTACGCGAACTCTCTGAGCTTTGCGACATTAACCGCGGCACCTTTTATGCGCATTACGCCAATGTTTTCGATATGGTCGATAAAATTGAAAGCGAGATGGTTGCGCATCTGAACAACGCCCTCGACGCCTGCTGCCTGGAAAACCCAAATATGCGCCTTTTGCCGCTGCTCGAGGAAATCTTCTCATTTGTGGCGGAATATGCCGATATGTGCCTTGCTCTGCTCGGCAAAAACGGCGATATCGCATTTTTGGACAAGCTTAAAAACGTCATACGGGAAAAATGCCTCCTTAAATGGGGGGTCGCAATATCCGGCGATACGCCGCAGACCATCGATTATGCGTACGCTTATGCCGTCTCCGGCTGCACAGGGCTTCTCAAACTCTGGCTGGAATGCGGCATGCGCGAAAGTCCGGCGCAAATGGCCGCTTTTGCCAACCATCTGATTCTGTCTGGCGTGACGCTGCCAGGTCAAAACGCATGTCCCGGCCGAAGCTGATCGCTCTCCTCTGATACAGTCCGCAAAAAGTCCGGCATACGCCGGACTTTTTTTGCCGCTATTTTTCCATTTTTATTATTGATAAATCCCGTCTATTTCCATTTTGAAAAAAACTGCTCGCTGCTCGACCCATACGGACGATTGTACCGGCCAAGCCTTAGAAGTTCATCCGGATCGCCGGTCAAGCGATTGATCTTTTCCGTGCAGGTAAATATCAACTGAAATCCCGCATTTGCAGCCAACTGAATCGTCTCTTTGGAATAAAAACCGAACGGCAGAGCCAGCGCCGTGCAAGTATGCCCGGTATACGTTTCAAACAAAGTCTGAAACTGACCGATATCCGCTTCAAACGCCGCGCGATAAGCGTCGGAAGGCTCTCCCTTTTTAGGCCCGCAGCCTTTGCGGGGAGATAACTTATGCATATCATAGGTATGGCACTGCACTTCCATTGCTGAACTTACATCCAGCTTAGCAATCTCCGCCCAGTTCATATACGAATAATCCAATACATGATTTGCCGTTTCAGTATATTGCTGCGCAGCGGATCCGATCGGAAACACGATTGCCGTCATCCCGTATTTTTCGAGCAGCGGAAGCGCGTAAACATACGTGCTTTCATATCCGTCGTCAAAAGTAATCATAACCGGTTTGTCCGGCAGCATTCCCTCGCCGCTACAAAAGGCAAGCAAATCTGAAGTGGTCACCGCCGTATAGCCATTGTCCCGCAAATAGATCAGATCCCGTTCAAACTGATCCACCGGCAACACATACTTTCCCCAAAGTTTTTGCTTTGGAGATAAATGATGATACATCACAATGGGCAGCGAGACGGTTTCGGAAAAAGTTTCCTCTTCCGAAAACTCCGCGCCGACGGCTCCGGCCGTCAGCGTGAGCAGCGAAAGCAGCGAAGCAATTATTTTTTTTCATTCATTCACCGCCTTTCCATATTAGTGTCCCCCTAAAGTGCCCGTTCAAAATCCCACTGCTGAAAAGACGAGAGTGACAATTCATAGAACTGCCGGGAAGAAGTGCCGGCACAGCGAAAGGCAAACATAAAATTTTAAAAAAGAAAAACGCAGGCAAGGCGAATATTTCCGCCTGTGCTGCGCATCCTTCGTTTGAAGCATGAAATCGAGTCCGGCGCATAATCTATAGAGAAGATTGCATGAAAAGCCCGGCACGCCGGGTGGTTATTTTCCAATAAAGGCGCGGAGCGCATCCAGCGCGTCTGCAAGGCCGCCCACCTCGTCAATCAGCCCGCAGCGAACCGCTTCATATCCGTCGATAATCGTGCCGACGTCGTTTGCCAGTTCGCTCGTATTGTTCATCATAGCGCGCAGGTTGCCCTCATCTACATTGGAGTGCGCACAGATAAAATGGATAATGCGGTCCTGCATTTTGTCAAAATAATAAAAGGTCTGCGGAACGCCGATGATCGTCCCACTCGTACGTACCGGGTGCAGCGTCATTGTGGCGCTGGGCACAATAAAGGACTTGCGGCCGCATACCGCCAAAGGAACGCCGATCGAATGGCCTCCGCCAAGCACCAGCGACACCGCAGGCGTTTTCATTGACGCCACCATTTCGGCAATAGCCAATCCCGCTTCCACGTCACCGCCCATTGTATTCAGGATCAGAAGCAGGCCGTCGATTTCCTCGCTCTCTTCAATCGCGCAGAGCAGCGGAATCACATGTTCATATTTCGTGGTTTTCTGTGTGGAGTCTAAAATGAAATGCCCTTCGATCTGCCCGATTACGGACAGGCAATGGATCGTCTCTTTAGCGGTTTTGGCCGTCACACCTCCGCTTTTGGCGATCTCCTCCAGCTGCGCGCCGATCGGCGAAGCGGAAGTATCCTGATCCGTTCCCTGCTTGTTTTCCTGATTATTTGCCATATCAAATCCCTTTCGTGAATTTATATAAAAACTATTCCCAGTTTTCCCGAAAATATTTGCTTTTAAACATTTACAAAAGATGGGGATTGTGATACAATTAACATTGTAGAATTATGCAAATTTTTATAAAATTACATAAATTAAGGAGAAACAACATGGCAGAAAAATTTCTTGTTGAGACCTCTGCAAGACATGTCCATTTGACCGCCGCAGATCTGGAAGCGCTGTTTGGCCCGGGCGCTTCCCTGACGCACAAAAAAGATCTCAGCCAGCCGGGACAATTTGCCTGCGAGGAGCGCGTTACGCTGATCGGACCGAAAAAATCCATCCCGAACGTAATCATTCTCGGTCCTGAGCGGAGCGCAACTCAGGTAGAACTTTCCTTTACCGACGCGCGCACGCTGGGACTCACGCCTCCGGTTCGCGAAAGCGGCGATCTCAGCGGTTCGGCTCCCTGCAAAATCGTCGGTCCGGCGGGCGAGATCGAAATTCAAGAGGGCGCGATCATCGCCAAACGGCATATCCATATGACGCCTGCCGATGCGGAACGCTTCGGCGTACGCGACAAGCAGATCGTCCGCGTGCGTCTTGACGGCGAGGGCAGAAGCACGGTCTACGGCGACGTTGTCGTCCGCGTCAGCCCGAAATTTGCGCTTGCCATGCATATTGACACCGACGAAGCCAACGCGGCATGTGCATTCGGCCAGTTCTACGGAGAAATCGTCGACTGACCGTCAAGCTTAGATACCTTAGATACTGATATTAGAACATAAGGAGAGAATACAATGAGCAATTATGCAATGAGCAAGGAAGTTGCCGAAATGTGCACGGTTGCCAAAGGGCCCCGGCACGATCCCGCCCGATTCCCGAGGAGGGCAAATGGGTCGCGGCAAAACAAATCACCGACATTTCCGGTTTGACGCACGGCATCGGCTGGTGCGCGCCGCAGCAGGGCGCCTGTAAGCTGACGCTGAATGTCAAGGACGGCGTCATTCAGGAAGCACTGGTCGAAACCATCGGCTGTTCCGGTATGACGCATTCCGCCGCCATGGCCGCCGAAATTCTCCCCGGCAAAACCGTGCTGGAAGCGCTGAATACCGACCTTGTGTGCGACGCCATCAACACCGCCATGCGCGAACTCTTTCTTCAAATCGCCTACGGAAGAACACAGTCGGCGTTTTCCGAGGGCGGACTGCCCATCGGCGCCGGCCTTGAAGATCTCGGCAAGGGCACCCGTTCGCAGGTCGGGACGATGTACGGCACAGCGGCTAAAGGCGTCCGTTATCTGGAGATGGCAGAAGGCTATGTGACCAGAATGGCGCTGGACGCCGAAAATCAGGTGATCGGTTACGAATTCGTATCTCTGGGCAAAATGACCGACTTCATCAAAAAAGGCGATGATCCGGCCGAAGCCTATCAAAAATCCATGGGTCACTATGGCAGATTTGACGAAGCGGTGACTTACATAGATCCCCGCAAGGAATAAGGAGGTACGGAATAATGGCATTATTTGAAAGTTATGAGAGACGCGTTGATAAAATCAATGGCGTCCTGAAAAAATACGGTATCTCTTCTATTGAGGAATGCCGGGAGATTACGCTGCAAAAGGGCGTAGATTGCGATAAAATCGTCCGCGAAACACAGCCGATCTGTTTTGAAAACGCCGTCTGGGCATACACGGTAGGCGCGGCGATCGCCATCAAAAAAGGCTGTGTCAAAGCAGCTGACGCCGCCGCCGCTATAGGCATAGGCCTGCAGTCTTTCTGCATTCCCGGCTCGGTTGCAGAAAACCGGAAAGTCGGCCTTGGCCACGGCAATCTCGGTTCCATGCTCCTTTCCGAGGAAACCGAGTGCTTCTGTTTCCTTGCCGGACACGAGTCCTTTGCCGCCGCGGAGGGCGCCATTAAAATTGCGCTGAACGCGAACAAAGTCCGTGTAAAACCGCTCCGCGTCATCCTCAACGGCCTCGGCAAAGACGCAGCGTTCATCATTTCCAGAATCAACGGCTTCACCTATGTAGAAACCGAGTTTGATCCGTATACCGAAGAAGTCAAGGTCGTTAAAGAGGTGGCCTATTCCAAAGGACCGCGCGCGGACGTCAAATGCTACGGCGCAGACAACGTTCCCGAAGGCGTGGCGATCATGAAGCTGGAAAAGGTGGGCGTCTCCATCACCGGCAACTCTACAAATCCGACCCGCTTCCAGCATCCGGTGGCGGGCACTTACAAAAAATGGTGTGTTGAAAACGGCGTACAGTATTTCTCTGTCGCCTCCGGCGGCGGTACGGGACGCACGCTGCATCCCGACAACATGGCGGCCGGTCCCTCCAGCTACGGCATGACCGATACGATGGGCCGCATGCACTCGGACGCGCAGTTTGCCGGCTCTTCCTCCGTGCCTGCACACGTGGAAATGATGGGCCTGATCGGTATGGGCAACAACCCGATGGTCGGCGCGACGGTCGCAGTCGCCGTTGCGGTGGAGGAAGCTATGAAAGGCTGAGCCTTTCGGCACAGAACCATTGATTCATCTCACAAAGCGCAACCCATATAAACAACATAAAAACACGCCTGTTTTTGAGAAAACAGGCGTGTTTGAGTTTGTCAAAAAACCAAAGGTTTTTGACAAGAAAAGGCAGGGATTCGCTCAGCGCCGCGCAATATGCCGGCGTCGAAAGCATGCCAAGCTTTTTCTGTCGTCCCTCGTTTTTGACAGTTCAAACGGCAGGGCAAACGCAATCACACTTCCGATTTGGAAGAAGATGCTGAAAAATTGACGCCGACAGTCTTTTCCACCGGAATGGAAAAGCAAACTGCACCGGCCGGCGATTTTACCCCCAGCTTTTCCCGTACCGCCGCCATGATTTTTTCAGCCATACCGGCATCGACCAACGTCAAAATGATCTCTTTTTCGGGATTTGCGGTGATGCCGAAAAAGCCTTATTGATATCGGCCGTTCCGCGGGCGTTCATAATCGTTGCGCCGCCCGCGCCCGCATTTCGGGTCATCTCTACGATTTCCTCAGCAAAACCGACATTTGCGATTATATATAACGCTTTCATCTCTGCATACCTCTCCATTTACAGCGACACGGTCTCTACCGGGACGGTAAAGGCGATGCCGGTGTTCGGCTTGTTAAAATCAAAGTCAGTCTCAAGCAGCTTTAAAACAGTATCGGATATTGCGCTCGGCAGCAAACAGGTAATCACGATTTTCTTTTCTTCCGGCATTAGACCCAGCATATCCTGGAAGTAACCGGCGGTCACCGACCCCTTTGCATATGCGCTGTGAATTAGGCGACCGCCCGCGCCGCGAAGCGCTGCGAGCAAGGCCTCCCCTTGTCTTCGGTCGGCAATAATCGTTAAATATTCAATTTTATAAACGGTCTCACTCGACATTTTGATTCTCCTTTACGGACAGATCCGCCGCGGTTCCTGGCTCGCCGGCCGATGCCGACGGCGCAGACAAAGCGGCCAGCGTTTCGAGCGCATGCAGTTCTTCCTCTGTAATCTGTGCGCGGCTGCGTTCTTTCTTCATACGATTTTCATAGAGAATACCAAGCATCTGCACAGCAATCAACGGCGTAACCGAAATAAACGCGATCATCCCGAATCCATTGGTCAAAACAGACTGCGCCTTTGCGCCAGCGGTCGCCGCAACCGCCTGCGCCATGCCGAGCGTCAGCGGCGTCAAAAACGCCGAAGTCAGCGCCCCGCCGGTGACACCTCCGGAATCAAAAGCCAGACCGACAAACAGTTTGGGCGTATACCGCATCATCACCAGCGCCAGCAGATACAGCGGCACTAAAAACCACAAAATATTGATCTGCGTTAAAATCTTGACCATAGACAGCAATGCGGCAAATCCGATGCCGAGCGCCAGCGTAAAACGGATCGCGCGCTTTTGAATATGGCCGTTTGTAATTTCTTCAAGCTGCTCGGCAAGCACGGCGACGGCCGGCTCGGACAGTGTGATCGCTGCCCCCAAGATAAACCCGACCGGCAGCAGCAACCATTTAAACCACGCCGGACGCGCGCTGTCCAAAAATATCTCGCCGATATATTTGCCGGCAAAGGCAAAACCATAATCAATGCCGAACAAAAAAATCAAAAGCCCGATATACACGACGCCAGCGCCAAGCATCATCCGCACAAAGTCCCGGCGGGGCAGCCGAATCAAGAAAATCTGGAACGGAAGAAAAGCCAGAAGCACCGGCAGCAGAGCAAGCGCCACGCCCTTTAAATTGGAGAGCAGAATCTCGGCGATATTTTCCACCGCGCCTGGATCATAGGTGCCGGCCGGAGGCAGACTTCCCCCGCCGATCAACTTTAAAACGATCCCGTAAATAAAAAGCGCCAAAATAGGACCGACTGAAGCCAGGCCAATGATGCCGAACGTATCGTCGTTGCTCTTAGTCTTGGACATGGTTACCGATACGCCCATACCAAGCGCCAGAATAAAGGGGACAGATACGTCGCCGGTCGTCGCGCCGCTGCCGTCAAAGGCGAGCGCAACAAATTCCTCCGGAACAAAAAACACAACTGCAAAAACCACGGCATACAGCAGTGCAAATACAATGCGGATATTGAGGTCTTTCATCATCCGGAATAAAGCGAATCCAACCATGACGCCGATGCCCGCCCCCATGATCCATATGAACACCGTCTCGTTTACGACCGGCAAAATCATATTCGCCTGCCGCGCCAGCACCGTAAGCGCCGGTTCCGCCACAGTAGCCAAAAGACCAAATAAAAAGCCAAAAAACAAAATAAACGCCGGCTTTTTCAGTTGAATCAGCGAGCTTCCGATCAGTTTTCCGATCGGCAAAATGCTGGCATTCAAACTCTGCAAAAAAATCGCCTGTCCCAAAACGACACAAACATAACCCACCGACAGCTTAATATAGTCCGACCAAGATTCCATCGGCGCGACGAAACCGCAGACAATAATCATGATCGCCGCAAGAGGCAACGAGGAAACGAACACTTCCCACAGCGTATTTAAAAAGACCCGGCAATTTGTTTTTAGGCTCAAAACCGCATGCTCCTTTCATTCGTGTGACCGGCCTCGCGCCGGGAACACAGATCATACCGCCCTGCGCCCGCTGCTTTGCCCGTTTGTGACAGCTTATTCCATTACATAAAAAAGGGGTTCTGTCTCCCTATCCGTTTTCTATATACCATTTTCATTATACCATTTTTTTGAAACTTTTCAACACTTTCTTCATTTCTAATTTCATACTTTAAACTGATATTCGTAAAGCGATTTGTACATGCCGCCCTGTTCGATCAACTCCGCATGCGTGCCCCGCTCGAGAATCCCCTCGCCGGTAATAACAATGATTTCGTCTGCGTTTTTGACCGTCGACAGCCGGTGCGCGACGACGATGGTCGTGCGCCCGACGCAAAGCTCGTCAAGGCTCTCTGAGATCAGCTTTTCGGTCGCATTGTCCAGCGCGCTCGTCGCTTCGTCCAAAATCAGGATCGGCGGGTTTTTGAGGAAAACGCGTGCAATGGCGACGCGTTGCTTTTGACCGCCTGACAGCTTGACACCCCGTTCCCCGACCGGCGTGTCATAGCCCTGCGGCAGACTCATGATATACGCATGGATATTGGCGCGCTTGGCCGCCGCGATCATATCCTCTTCAGTCGCATTTGGCGATCCGTACGTAATATTGTCACGAAGCGTAGAATCAAACAAAAACACATCCTGCGACACAATGCCCACGTTCCTGCGAAGCGACTCGAGCGTGAATTTTCGGATATCCGTCCCGTCGATTTGAACGCATCCCTGCTCGATCTCGTAAAAACGGGGGATAATATGGCAAATCGTCGTCTTTCCGCCGCCGGACGGACCGACGAGCGCCAGCGTTTTCCCCGCTTGCAGCGAAAAGGAAAGACCGTGCAGAATTTCTCGCCCGCATTCATACTGAAAATGCACGTCCCGAAACTCAATGTTTCCGCAAAGCCGGCCCGCGTCGAGTGCCTCCGGCGCATCCTGTTCGACCGGCGTATCCATGATCTGGCAAAAGCGTTCAAACCCGCTCATGCCATTTTGAAACTGTTCGACAAAGTTGACGATCCGGTTCACCGGATCCATAAACACGTTGACATAAAGTAGAAAAGCTGCAAACGAGCCGGCGGAAACCTTGCCATAAATACAAAATAACCCGCCCGAAATCAGCGCAATCAGCTTTAAAACGTCAAACATGAACGTAGAACTGCTGTGAAACTGCGCCATCGCGGCCAGCGCCCGCCCGCGGACACGCACATAGCTCTTGGTCACGCTGTCAAACTTTCGATTTTCATAATCGTCCGCAACATACGCTTTCGTGAGCCGGATTCCCGAAAGACTGTTTTCAATAGTTGCGTTGATCGCCGCGTTTTCCACCCGCATCGCCTTGAATTCCCGGCTCATTTTTTTGCGCATATGCATGGCGAACGCTACCATCACCGGAATAAAGGCAAATATAATCAGCGTCAGCCAGATATTTTCCCTTGCCATTAGAATAAAAGAGCCGACCAGCAGCACAGCCGAAAGGAAAAAATCCTCCGGGGCATGATGTGCAAGTTCGCACACATCCTGCAAGTCTCCGACGATGCGCGACATCAGCGCACCGGTTTTGTTGTCGTCAAAAAAAGAAAACGGCAGCTTTTCCATATGAGAAAACAGATCCCGGCGCATATCCGCCTGGATATCGGTCGCCATCCTGTGTCCATAATCCTGTATAAAACAGTTCATCCATTTTTTCCCTATATAGAGTAAAAGAAGCGCCGCTGCGAAAATCAAAATCGCCCGCACATTTCTGTCCGGAATATAAGTGTCGATAATAGCGCCGGTCAGCTTGGGGTAGATTAGATTGCAAAGCGCGACGCCGAGCGCGCAGAGCATGTCTTTTGCAAACAGACCAAGATACGGCTTATAATACGCCACAAACCGTTTAATCAAATGCATAAAACAGATTCTCCAGGAATAGAACTCTTTTCATATTATACCGGATAAAGTAAAATCTGTCAACGTTCGATTCTTCCATATGTGGTTTTGCGCGCGTTTTTTCCGGCAAAATGCTAGTCCGAGAAACAGCATTATCGCTGTTTCTCGGACTAGCATTCAAAAATATTACTCGGCCGCGCCCTCAGAGAGCGAATCGCCAAAGTCGAGGATCGGAAACGTCGTACCGTTTCCAGCCATATACGCCGGCAGTTTGCCGTCCCATTTCTGCGAGTAATAATAATTTACGAGCTGCTCCGTGAGCGTTTCGGCCAGCTTCCGATTGATCTCCGCTTCCCGCTCGCCCGCGTACTGCGCCACATCCGCCTCGATCTTTGTAACCTCCGCCGCGGCCTCCGCCTCGATGATCTGCCGTTTGGCGGCAGCTTCCGCCTCGATGATCGCCTGTTCCTGTTCGATCTGCGCCTTGAGTTTATTCTGCTCCGCTACCTGCTTTGCCTCGACGGCTGCGGTAAACACGTCCGAAAAATCCAAATTTTCGATGGATGCGTCGATCACTTCAATATTATACTGCGCCAATTTGCTGATCAGAATCTCACGCACCTGTTCGGAGAGTTTTTCACGATTGGCAATCAGGTTTTCCGCATTGTACTTTGCGATTACGCTTTTGACCGCCTCCTGCACGCGGGGCGCAATCACCGTATTAAAATAGGATGTGCCGATCGTTTTATAAATGGTCTGCGCATTGGATTTCTGAATCTGATAGTTGATCGTATAAGTCACGGCAACTTCCTGAATATCGCTCGAAAAGCAATTCAGATCCACCGTAGCTTTCTGATTCCGGTTATCCATATTGACGACTTCCTGCCAAGGAAGCTTAAAATGAATGCCCGCTTCGTATGTATAATCCTCGACCTGGCCAAAGGTGGTGACGATGCCGGTATGCCCCGTGGGCACAGAAGCAACGCAGCTCAGCGCAACGATGCACACGCCGATCGCCGCGCCGGCAAAACCGAAAATCCCGCCTGATTTTCTGCCCCGCTTGGACAGCAAAAAAGCGCAGATCAGAGAGACCGCGATTACCGCGACGCCGAAAAAAAACAAAGCAACCATAGTTTTCTCCTTTAAGAATCCAGCAATTGGTATATTCCGAAAATCAAAATGGATTCCAATATCCAAAATAATAAAAACATTTTTTTCATAGATGCAACTCTCTAAAACAGTTCAATCAGTTCTTTCGGCGCGCCGGTCAGATTCCGCACTGCGCCGTCCTGCGCGCAGATCATATCCTCGATACGGCAGCCATATTGTCCCTCAAGGTAAATGCCCGGTTCTACTGTAATCACATTGCCGTTTTCAAAGCAATCGGCGGATCGGGGCGCGAAATTCGGTGCCTCGTGAATTTCCAGCCCCACGCTGTGGCCAAGCGAATGGCCAAAACAGCCGCGGTACCCCGCAAGCTCGATGCAGTCCCGCGCCCGTTTGTCGACCGCAGCACATTTTTCGCCCACAGCCGCGGATTGAATCGCGCGCTGCTGCGCTTCGAGCACGGTCGCATACAGCCGCTTCATCTCCGCGTCGGCGCGGCCCAAAACGACCGTGCGCGTCATGTCCGAATGATAGCCGTCCACAACGCAGCCAAAATCCATCGTCAAAAACCCGGTCTCTAGTTTCACATTCCGCGGAACGCCGTGCGGCAGGGCGGAGGCGCGGCCTGACACCGCGATGGTATCAAAGCTTTTATCCTCCGCGCCGTGACGGCGCATAAAATATTCCAGTTCCACGGCGACCTCGGACTCGGTCATATCGGGCGTGAGCGTTTTCAAAATATGAGAAAAAGCGTCGTCCGTAATCTTTTGCGCCCGGGCGATCTTTTCGATTTCTTCCGGATCCTTGCACCGGCGCAACGTTTCAACAATACCGCGCGAGGGGACGAGCGCGACGCCGGGTAGCGCGCCCTTCAATTTTTCCAGCGCAAAGACGGTCAACCGCTTTTCTTCAAAGGCCAGCGTTTCGACCCCGTCGGAAAGAAGCAGCTGGCGCAGCTTTGCCAACATGCCCGCACCGCCGGGCACATGGATCTCAAACCCTGCCGGGGAAGCGGCGCGCGCCGCTTCGGCATAGCGCGAATCGGTGAGGATGTGCGCGCTTTTTTTCGTAACGACGACAAAGCCGTCGGCAAACCGGAATCCGCTGATATAATACTGATTCAAAGCCTCGGTCAGCAGCATGGCGTCCGCAAAGGACGTAAAACGCACCCGAAGTTTTTCCGCTCTGGTCATGTTAACGAACCTCGCTTCTTTTTTCGCACTTAAATCAAACTTTTATAATAATTTTTCATCGCAAGCGCATCCTCCGCCATCGTTCCGGCCGACTCGCAGATGATGCGCGGACAAAGCCCCTCTCTTGCGACCGCCTCCATGAGCGGCTCAAAATCCGGCCCGAAGGTTTGATCCGCAAACGTCAAATGGCGCTTTTCGCCGAGCGCGGTCCATTCGATCTTGGAAAAATGACAATGCATGTATTTCGCCTTGTCCGCGCCAAGCGCCTCGCCGATCCGATCAAAAACTGCGCGGTAACTGTCCGCACTAGGAAATACGCCGCCGCAGCTGCGAGCATTCAGGTGGCCGAAATCGACGACCGGCGCGAGGCGCGCGTCCAGCCTGCACAGTTCGATCACTTCGTCGAGCGTTCCAAGCTGATTCTGCTTTCCCATTGTCTCGACGCCGAACGCAACGGACGTCCCGCCGAGTTTTTCCAACATTTTGAAAAGCGTGTCGGCGGACAAACGCATCGCCTCAGCACGGCTTATCTTACCGGCAGAACCGCAGTGGATCACAATCGTGTCCGCGCCGAGGAGTTCTGCGGCCCAAAGGCTTTTTTCAATATAATCAATGCTTTTCAGCCGTTTTTGCGGATCCGTACCGGAAAGCGAAATAAAATAGGGCGTATGCAAAGACATCCGAATCCCATATTTCTGCGCCTCCGCGCCGATCTCGCGAAGCGTAGCCTCCCCGGCGGAAACGCCGTTTCCGGCCTCATATTCATAGGCGTCCAGTCCGATGCCGCACAGCCAAGCCGGCGCCTGCTTTGTGTGTTTATACCCTGCGTCATAAAAGCTTTTGCTGTTGCCGCCGGGACCAAACAGCGCGCTTGACGGCTTATCTTCCATGCTTTTTCTTCTCCAATCTGTAATATTTTTTTAAAAACGGCGTTTCAAGCGCACGCTTGAAACGAAAGAAAAACGTCTTTTTATCCCGTATAGGCGGGACAACAATACTCCGAACGCCGACCAGCTGCGCCGACCACACGTCGGTAAACAACTGATCGCCCAAAACAGCGCAGCGCGCCTTGGGTACGCCAAGCGTCTGCATCGCCGCGAGATACGGCGCACGGCAGGGTTTTTTCGCATCGGCATAGGCGGGTACCTTCAGCGCCGAATTATATTGTTCCACCCGCTGCGCCGAATTATTGGAAATCAGCGCGATAGACACGCCGGACTGCGAAAGTTGGGACGCCCATAAGAGCACATCCGCAGACGGGCACGCATCCTCATAAGGCGAGCGTATTGTCTATATCGCACAGCAGCGCGCCGATCCGGTTTTTCTCCAAAAAAGCCGGCGTAACGTCTGAAAAACGGTCAAAAACAAAATCGGGAATCAAAAATCTGCTCATGGCGCTCCTTAAAAAAGATTGATGAGTTGATTATAGCATAAATTCAATGCGGCCGCAACCGCCACGCAAAAATATTTGCGGTTTTTCCGGCATTTCAAAAGCTGGAAACCCTACCAGAAATAAAAGGTTGCGGACGCCCCTGCCTTACGGTATAATTACAGCAGATTTCCGCATATTCTTGCGTACTGCGGATAAAAAGGAGATGAAAATGAAGAAAATCCATTCCTTTTTTCTGGCGATTTTGCTTCTTTTGCTCCCGGCGGCAGGATTGTCAGAATTGTCCGACCCCAGCAATACTTCCATATCAGAGCAAAATATGGCGGCGCCCGCCGCGACAGACACCGGAAAAACGATCGTCGGCTATTATGCCGGCTGGGCCGCGTACCGCGGATATACGCCGGATCAAATTCCGGCGCATAAACTGACGCAAATCAATTATGCTTTTGCAAAAATCGACGGGGATACATACAAAATCGCCCTTGCGGATCCTAACCAGGACAAGAAAAACTTTGCCGCGCTGCGCACGCTGCGGGAAACCTATCCGCACCTGCGCATTTTGATCTCCGTTGGCGGATGGGATTACTCAAACTATTTCTCGGACGCAGCGGCAACCCAAAGCAACCGCGAAGTTTTTGCGCAAAGCTGCGTCGACTTCATTCTGGAGCATGGGCTGGACGGCGTCGACCTCGACTGGGAATATCCGGTTTCGGGCGGTCTTGCAGGCAATGGGAACCGTCCCGAAGACAAGCAGAACTTTACGCTTTTGCTCACGGCGATCCGTCAAAAACTGGATGCGCAGGAACAAAAGGACGGCCGCCGATACAGCCTGACCATCGCGGGCGCAGGCAGCAGCGCATACCTAAATAAAATCGAACCGGTTAAAGTCGCGGCGCTGGTCGATCATATCTTTATTATGGCTTACGACATACACGGCCCCTGGGACGATTACGCTGACTTCAATGCGCCGCTGTATATGCCCAAAGAAACGTCTCCGCAGCACAAAAACAGCGTGTACGACGGCATACAAAGCTATCTTGAAAGCGGCGTCTCCGCGGACAAGCTGGTGATGGGGATTCCCTTCTACGGATACATCTATCAGGGCGTCTCCGCGCAGAACAACGGATTGTACAGCAATTGGCAGTCAGCTAAAGCGATCACCTACAATGCGCTTGCTGAGCGCTATCTGTCAGACTCCGCTTATGTGCAGCTTTATCATGAACGGGCGGAAGTCCCCTATCTGTACGGAAAAAACACCTTTATCTCCTATGACGATGCCGCCTCGGTCGCAAAAAAAACCGCGCTGGCAAACGAACTTGGCCTTGCAGGCGTTGGATTTTGGGAACTGTCTCAGGACTTTGAAGAAACTTTGATCGGAAGCGCATACGACACGCTCTCCGGCCGCTGGGTCAATCCTTTCCGCGACGTTGGCACGTCCGACTGGTTTTATGAAACGGTTCGGTTTGTCCATCAAAACGGGCTCATGGCCGGCGTTGGTCACACGTCTTTCGCGCCGAACGCACCGGTCACCAGAGGTATGTTCGCCGTCTTGCTTCACCGGCTGGAAGGATCGCCGCAAGCCTTAAAAGCTTCATCCTTCCTCGACGTTCCCAAAACTCTATATTACGCCAATGCGATTTCTTGGGCGCATGAAAATCGCATTCTTCTCGGCTATGAAAACGGCAAGTTTGAACCGGACTCACCCATCACAAGGGAGCAGGCGGCTGCAATCCTTTTCCGCTACGCCGAATATAAAAACTATGATACCAAAAAAACGGCAAGCCTGTCCGCCTTTTCCGATGCGGCGTCCATCAGCCCCTACGCGCTCGAAGCAATGCAATGGGCCAAAGCGGCCGGACTCATCGGCGGCCGAACCGAAACGCTGCTGGCGCCCGCACAAACAGCCAGCCGCGCCGAAGCCGCCGCGCTGATGATGCGCTTTACGCTTTGGACAAAATAAAGCCCGATGCGAAAGGTTCAAAGATTTATAGAATAAAAAGTCCATGCATTCCATAAAAAAAGGCCGCCTGTGGCGGCCTTTGGGCTTGTTGAAAAATCAAAGGTTTTCCAACAGATTTAGAGACGGGAATCGTCCCGTCTCTTTCTTATCATAAAATTAACGAATCCGGAAAATCCTGCGAAGCAGCGCACGCAGCGCGCGCGGCGACTTGACCGTAATGATTCTCATAAGCCACTCCCGGGCTTCTATTTGATGGAGAAATATAAAAATCCGATGCCGATGATAACAACCGCCTCGATCACGACAAGGAAGCCGTCCGGCAAAAAAAACGAAGCGAGCAGGCCCACGCCAAACGCCAGAACCGTCAGGCCGATCAATTTTGCCGCGCATTTCAGATTATTCATAATACTCCCCCTTTGCGCCCGTCTATTAGGAGTATATGCAGCAAGGGGAATTTGTGTGACATCTATTTTTTGAAAAAATACCACCGCTTCTAACCGCAAAAACCGTTTTCAGCAGTTACCTGCAAGCTTCGTTTTAAAAAACAGCCTGCCTCTCACGATTTTTTGCGCACGGCAAGCGCGCACCAATCGTTTTCGAGCATTTCATCAAAAACCTCAAGGCCGTTTTCGGCAAAAACGCGCTCTACCTCTTCCCGGCGGGGGCAGATAATACCCGAGGCGATCAGCACGCCGCCATCGCTCAGCACACGCGGGACGTCGGGCGTCATGCGGATCACGATATCGGCGACGATATTCGCGGCAACAACGTCAAATTTACCGCCCGCCATATCCACTTCCGAAAGCAGATCCGACTGCCCGCAGACGATACCGGTCTGCCCGCTGGCCGCAATATTTTCCCGCGCGACGCGCACAGCGACAGGATCCAGATCATAGGCTGCGCAATAAGCGGCACCAAGGCGTGCAGCACAGATAGAGAGAATGCCGCTGCCGCAGCCTACGTCGAGCATCCGGCATCCCTTGCGGATATACTTTTGCAGCATCGCAATCATGAGTCTCGTCGTCTCATGCGTACCGGTTCCAAACGCCATGCCCGGATCCATTGAAATGGTCAATTCGTCTTCGGCAGGCGTATAGGTCTCCCATGCGGGAACGATTACGACTCTGCCGACTTTAACCGGCTTATAATACTTTTTCCACGATTCCGCCCAATCCTCCTCGCGGCAGCCGGAAGTTTCAAGCGTATATCCAATCCCTGCGGAGCGAAGCTGTCCTTCCACAAAAAAACGCGCCTCTGCCAAATTGGACGACTCCGGCAAAAATGCCGAAACCGAAGCGTGCGTCCGGTCGGCTGAAAGCAGACGCTCATCGAGCAGGGCGCCGTACATGCCGTCCGTCGTGATGTCGCTGTAATCCTCGATCATAAGAGAACTCGACACCATACTCATCACCGCGCTGATGATCTCCAGATCTTCCGTTTTTCCCGTCACTTTAAGCTGTATCCACTGCATATCTATCTCCACTATCCGTCCGCAGTCAAAATTTCCGGCCTTCGGCGGCCGTTTCCGCAAAGAACGCAACATTCCAAGGCCTGCCGGAACGTTTAAGCGACCGGCAGGCCGAATTTGTTTTATTTAAATAAGTCGGTAAATTTCTGGAAAAATTTCTCCCGCTTGGTCTCCACTTTGTCGCCGAACGACGCCGCCAGTTCGGAAAGAAGCTGTTTCTGATGCGCGTTCAGCCCGCGCGGAACTTCCACTTTCACCGTAATGTACAGATTGCCGCGCGCAGAGGAATTGACCCGCGTAATTCCGCGGCCGCGCAGCGTAAAAGTCGTGCCGGTCTGCGTCCCTTCGGGGATTGCAAACTTTTCCTTGCCCTCGAGGGTCGGGATATCCACCGAAGCGCCGAGCGCCGCCTCCCAGAAATCAATCGGCACCTCGCAGTATACGTCGCTGCCGCTTCGCTCGAACACCGCGTGCGGGCGAACGGACACCGTTAAGATCAAATCTCCGGCAGGGCCGCCGCCGCGTCCCTCGTTACCCTGGCCGGCAATCGAAATTTTCTGTCCGTCGTCGATGCCTTTCGGAATCGAGACCTCAATTTTTTTGGTAAGCTTTACATAACCGGTGCCGCGGCAATTCGAACAGGGTTCCTTGATGATTTTTCCGGAACCGCGGCATTCGCTGCAGACCTGCGTCGACTGAAACATGCCGAAAGCGGTACGCTGCTGCACGCGAATCTGTCCACTGCCACCGCATCGTTTGCAGGTTTCGGCGCTCGTTCCCTTTTTAGCGCCGCTGCCGCTGCACTCGGCGCATTTCTGCACACGCCCGAACGAAACTTCCTTTTTACAGCCGAAAACCGCCTCTTCAAAAGAGATGGCCACACGCGCGTGGATATCTTCTCCGCGTACGGGGCCGCCCCGTCGGGCAGAACCGCCGCCAAAGCCGCCGCCGAAAAAGGAAGAAAAAATGTCTCCGAAATCAAATCCTTCAAATCCGCCGAAATCGCCCGGACCGCCGTTTTCAAACGCAGCGTGCCCATATTGGTCATACTTGGCTTTTTTTCTCCTCGTCCGAAAGCACCGCGTAAGCCTCGTTGATTTCCTTGAACTTCTTTTCTGCCGCCGCATCGCCCGGATTGACGTCAGGATGATACTGCTTGGCCAGCTTGTAATATGCTTTTTTATGGTCGAAGCATCGGCGCTTTTATCGACGCCGAGCACTTCATAATAATCTCTTTTATCCGCCATAGCTTCCCTCAATGCGCGCAGACCGCGCCGTATATGCTCTGTTAGCGCGAAAAATCCGAGCCGCGGGGCGGCTCCGGATTTTTCGCGCGCATTTATTTATCAGTCTTATCTTCAAAATCGGCATTATAATAGGTGTTGTCGCCGCCGGCAGCGCCGCCTGTGCCTGCGCCTGCATCCGGACCGGCTCCCGATCCCTGCTGCGCCTGCGCCTGACTGTACAGCTTTTCGCTGATTGCATAGAACGACTTCTCCAGCGCTTCGGTATCCGCGCGGATCGCAGCGGTATCCCCGTTTTTGACGGTTTCTTTCAATTTAGCGATCGCCGCCTCAACCGGCGCTTTCTCCTCGGCCGTCACTTTGTCGCCAAGTTCGCCAAGCGTTTTTTCGCTCTGGAAAATCAAGCTGTCCGCATGATTCTTGACCTCGACCGCTTCTTTCTGCTTCTTGTCCTCTTCGGCAAACTTCTCCGCGTCTTTGACCGCGCGGTCGATATCCTCCTTAGACATATTGGTAGATGAGGTAATCGTAATATGCTGCTCCTTGCCCGTTCCCTTATCTTTTGCCGTCACGTTCACAATGCCGTTGGAATCAATGTCAAAGGTGACCTCGATCTGAGGGATGCCGCGCGGCGCGGGCGTGATGCCGTCCAAAATGAACCGGCCGAGCGTCGTGTTGCCCGCCGCCATATCGCGCTCGCCCTGAAGAACGTGAATCTCCACAGACGTCTGGTTGTCGGCGGCCGTCGAATAGATCTGGCTCTTCTTGACCGGGATCGTCGTATTGCGGTCGATAATGCGGTTGAATACGCCGCCCATCGTCTCAATGCCGAGCGACAAAGGCGTTACGTCCAGCAGAACGATATCCTTGACGTCGCCGCCAAGCACGCCGCCCTGAATGGCCGCGCCGATCGCGACGCACTCATCCGGGTTGATCCCCTTAAACGGTTCCTTGCCCATAAAATTCTTAACCGCTTCCTGCACGGCGGGAATTCTCGTCGAACCGCCGACCAAAAGCACTTTGGCGATGTCGGAGGGCGAAAGACCCGCATCCGAAAGCGCCTGTTTCACGGGCCCCATGGTCGCGTTGACCAAATCCGCGGTCAGTTCATTGAATTTAGCGCGCGTGAGATTGCCGTCAAAATGCTTCGGTCCGGTCGCATCGGCCGTGATAAAAGGCAGATTGATGTTGGTCGACGCCATGCCCGAAAGCTCGATTTTAGCTTTTTCCGCCGCCTCTTTGAGACGCTGCATCGCCATTTTGTCCGAGCGCAGGTCGATCCCGCTTTCCGCTTTAAACGTATCGGCGATCCAGTTAATCACGCGCTGGTCGAAGTCGTCGCCGCCGAGGCGATTGTTGCCCGCGGTCGCCAAAACCTCAAATACGCCGTCCGAAATTTCCAAAATAGAAACGTCGAACGTACCGCCGCCAAGATCAAAGATCATGATCTTCTGCTCAGCTTCTTTATCCATGCCGTAAGCCAGCGCCGCAGCCGTCGGCTCGTTTATGATACGCTTGACGTCCAGTCCCGCGATCTTGCCAGCGTCCTTTGTAGCCTGCCGCTGCGAATCCGTAAAATAAGCGGGCACCGTAATCACGGCCTCCGTCACGCTCGTACCGAGATAAGCCTCCGCATCCGCTTTGAGCTTTTGCAGGATCATAGCCGAAATTTCCTGCGGCGTATACTGCTTGCCGTCGATGTTCACCTTATAATTTGTACCCATCTCGCGTTTAATGCTGATGACCGTTTTGTCCGGATTGGTCACGCTCTGACGCTTTGCAACCTGGCCGACCATGCGCTCGCCGTTTTTACCGAACGCAACGACCGACGGCGTCGTTCTTGCGCCCTCCGGATTCGGAATTACAATCGGCTCGCCGCCTTCGTAAACCGCTACGCAGGAGTTTGTCGTACCCAGATCTATACCAATAACCTTTCCCATAATCAATGCCTCCAAATCTATTTCAATAAATTTTATTTACGCAAACAAAGTCCATAAACATCCGTAAAAAGGCGTTCGCATCCGGCTGTCTGCACCTGATTTTCAAGCGGCGCACGCCCGCCGGAATCCTTGAGCCCATCCGGTCAGTTTGCAACCTTAACCATCGCATGCCGGATGACCTTATCGCCTTTTTTGTAGCCTTTTTGAAACACTTCCACGATCGTCCCTTCGCCGAGCGACTCGTCTTCGACATGCATGACCGCATTGTGGAAGCGAGGGTCAAAGGAAGCCGTTTCAATCTCGGTCACGCCGAGCTTTTCCAGCGCATCCGCAAATGCCTTTACGGTCATTTTCACGCCTTCAAGCACTTTTGCTCCATCCTCAAAGGACGCGGCGCGCTCAATATTGTCCAGCACCGGAAGCAGCGCGTTGATTGCATCCGCATACGCGTCCGAATACGCGCTCTCGTGCTCCGCCCGGGACCGCTTGCGGAAATTATCGTATTCCGCCAGCACGCGCAGATATTTTTCATTCTGTCCGGCAAGCTCCTCTTCCTTCTTCGCCAGCGCCAGCCGAAGCGCCTCGATCTCATTTTCCAGCTTTTTCTCGGCGCGGTTCTTTTTCGCTTTCGCGCTCTCTTTCTCCTCTGTCTGCCCGGCGGCCGCCTCTTGGGATTCCTGCGCGGAATCAGGCTCCGCCGCTGTCTGTGTGTCCTTTTCTTCTTCGGCCATCTCCAAAGTTTTCCTTTCTGTTATTCATCCGAGGACTGCGGCCGCCTTTTGGGTTCCTCCAGCATCCGCATCTCGTCACTAATCATCCGGCCGACCGATTCGGCCAGCGCGTCCACCGTAGACATCACCTTGGCATAATCCATGCGGCAGGGCCCGATCACGCCGATTGCGCCGACCACTCTGCCGTTCTTCTTGATTTTTTAACAACCAGCGTCGAATCGCTCATACTGCCGCCCGGATTTTCCTTGCCGATCAGAACGCGCAACTCGTCGCCTTCCATACCGGATACCGCGTCGAGCAGACTATCCTTGCGTTCGATTTCTCCAAGCAGGCTTCGCAGCTTGCCGATATCCGCAAACTCGGGATATTCAAGCAAACGCTCCACGCCGTCGAACTGCACCTCGCCGCCGCTCTGCTCAGCCATCACGGAATAGACTTCCTTCATCGCGGCCGAAAACAGCCGCGCCTCGCTCCCCATAGCGGCCTCCGCCTGCATAAGCACCGGCAGCGTGATCTCCGCGGGCGTGCGCCCGGCGATATATTGGTTCAAAACCCCGGAAAGCAGCGCAGCGGCCGGGGGAAGCACATCAAACGGAAGCCGGAGATACCGCGTCTGCGCGCTGCCGCTGCCCGAAAGCAAGACAAGAACCAGATTACGGCTGTCAAAATACATGACCTCAAAACGCAGGATCTTGGACATCTCCGCACGCGGCTTGATCGCCACCGCCGTATAATTGGTCATACTGCCTGCAAGTCTCGACGCCTCGGTAAGAATATTGTCCAATTCCTGACGTTTGCTGCGCAGGCGCTCGGCGACAAGATCGGTCTCGGCGCGGGTTTTTTTATACTCGTCCGCCAAACAATCCACATAAAAACGATAGCCTGCCCCGCTTGGGATCCGCCCCGCCGAGGTGTGCGGCTGTTCCAAATAGCCCAGCGCCTCCAGCGCGGCCATCTCATTGCGTATCGTTGCAGGCGAACAGTTCGGCATCCGGGTTTGAGCGATATATTTCGAGCCGACCGGCTCGCCGCCCTCGACATAAGCCTCGACAACCGCACGCAGGATCTGCGCCTGACGCTTGCTCAGATTATGCTCCAAGATACCCAACCTCCTTCGCATTTAGCACTCCTAGGTTCCAAGTGCTAAACCTTGATTCAAATGTACCACCTAAGCCGCATTTTGTCAAGTGTTTTTCTCAATATTTTTTGTGATTTTTGGGTGAAAATCCAAAATTATTTGCAATTGTAACATCCAGGTGCTAAATCAATCAAAATAAAAAAGTTCCCGCCCCTAGCCGCGGAAACTTTTTAAAACCATCAGACAATTAAACATCCGTTTTCCACAAGCCGTGCAGATTGCAGTATGCATAAACGGCAACCGGCCTCTCGTCGGAAAGCACAAAAAGTCACGACAGGTTTGCTTTCAGCATCAAGGCATTTGCGATGGCCGCCTCGATCCGTCTGAAGGTATACCCACAAAATGCTGTGCGCTTCTGTCATAGGATGCGCCACCGAACTGACTTCCACCTTAACTGTGTCGCCGTCTACGGTTACCACGGGAACATGCTTTTCGCGGCTTGCTTCGGACGCACCAGGCTCAAGATGAGTCATTTCCTGACCACAGCACATCATAGGCACGCCGGCATCGTGAATCAAACCGGCCAGATTGCCGCAATGCCGGCAGATATAAAATCGGCTTTCACACATCGTTTTATCCTCCAATTTGTTTTGTTTTGAATGCGTCGTATCCGCCGCCGGAAAAACAAAGATTCTGCGGCGGGCTCATAAAATAGTATGCGATGAAAAAAGAATATTTTGCGGTTTGGAACAAATATTTTTGCATACGCGCCGGGATATGTATTTTGAGCTTTATCGCATTTTGTTATTGACATATGATAAAAACCGCTGTATAGTTATCCTATGATAAAAACGATGCGGGGTGGGTTGAAAATGTCAAGGCCGAGAAAATGCAGAAAAGTTTGCCGGCTGCCGCAAACGAATGAGTTCAGACCGTTGCATGAAACAAGGGAATTTACTGTTCTGACGATAGACGAATACGAAGCGATACGGCTGATTGACAAAGAAGGCTTTTCTCTCAAAAAAGAAGCCGCCGGATATATGCAGGTATCCCGTCCGACGGTACAGCAGATATACAATTCAGCCCGGAGCAAACTCGCAAACGCTTTAGTCGGCGGTACCGGTATCCGCATCGAGGGCGGCGACTATACGCTTTGCGACGGCAAAGAAATGCAGTGCGGCTGCGGCGGCTGTCCAAAACATCGCATCAACCGGCGCTGCGATGCAGAAAACCTTTGGTAAACCGATGGGCTATCCGTCCCCGATAATATCCAACGCAAATGAAATGACCGGAATACATAAAGGAGGGAAAGCATATGAAAAATGTGAAAATTTCGTTGAAAATATTCTTCATTTTTCTTTTCATATTTTTGATATTGGCTTATATCTCCTTTGTTCCGCATGCGCATGTGCATCACGGCTGCGAACCGCACTGTGCGCTGTGCAGTATGGCGGACACTTGCAAAAATATACTCAGCATGGCGTATGTTTCCTCCGTTCTTTGCCAATTCATCCATGCCCGCGCCGGGTATTTTCACAGGCTCAGAGAAATTCCGATTTTGAAAAAGAACGCTTTGGTTTGGCAAAACGTAAAGCTTTTGAATTGATATTTTGCCGTATTTGGAAAATTACAGCAACAAATCAATTTAGAAAGGGTTGTGCGCTCCAATGATAGAAATTAAAAATTTAAGCAAACAATTTCAAAATGAAACGGAAATTGTTTATCGTGATATAACATTTGAAACCGGCAAATCCTATATGCTGCTCGGCGCATCGGGATGCGGAAAATCCACGCTTCTCAATATGATTGCGGGAATCCTGTCGCCTACCGGCGGGGCAATCCGAATCGACGGAATGGAAATCAGCGCCGCATCTCAAAAAGCAAAGGATAAGTTCAGAATAGAAAAAATTGGTTACATTTTTCAAGACTTTAAACTGATTTGCGACATGACGGTCGCCGATAATATCGATATTCTAAAACTGGAAGGAATCGATACGTCGAGCATGGATGACATACTGAAAGCGCTTGGCATATACGAAAAGAAAAATGCCAAGATCAAGCACCTTTCGGGCGGACAAAAACAAAGAGCCGCCATTGCGAGAGCATTGGTCAAAAAGCCGGATATCATTCTGGCGGACGAGCCTACGGGGAATCTCAATTTTGCCGTCGGCGAGCAGGTCATCCAAGAACTTACAGCGGTTTCCAAAGAAAAACACTGATTGCCGTCACGCACGACGACAGGCTGTCAAAGTATTTCGATGCGGTCATCGATATGAACGAAATGACCAGCGGGACGCGGGATACCGCAATCATCAGGGAGGGCGATTGACATGTTAAAATTTGCGCTCAAAAACATGGCCATTAAAAAAGTGCAGATCATTTTGATTGTGCTCTCTATTGTAATCTCCGCCGGTATCGGCGTACTTGCTTTGAACGTGGCTACACAGGTCGATGAAGGAATCACCAAAAACGCCGGCTATTATTCCGTGATCGTAGGGCCGGCGGGCAGCCATACGCAGCTTGCAATGAATTCTATGTATTTCACAGATTCGCCGGTCGGTACAGTCCCCTATTCTGTGGTAACATCCCTGCAGCAGGATTCCCACGTCGCGTCTGTCGTCCCGTTTGCAATGGCGGATAACTATAGCGGGTACGGGGTTGTGGGAACAAGCCCCGCTTTTCTTGAAAGCAAGGCCATGGCCGAAGGAGAGATGTTTGAACCGGCCGGCGCCATGCAAGCCGTAGTCGGTTCAAACATCGCAAAATACAATTCCCTTGAGATCGGCGATGTCATTTATACCAGCCATTCTGCAAGCGAAACCGATCTGCACACGCAGGGCCTCATGGTTGTCGGTATCTTGGAAAAATCCCATTCCTCCTATGACAACATTGTCTTTACACAGATTAAAACGCTTTGGGATATGCACGATCACGGCGATCATGAGGACGAGGAGGAAGGCGAAGAACATCTTGCACAGAGGACTGTATGCGCCGTACTTGTAAGCGCCAAAAACCCGGGCTATGCCATGCAGCTTGTGGAAGAATACGACGGAAAAATAATCACCGCCGAGGACGGCGGCACCTGTGCGCTGCAGGCTATTGAGCCTATGTCGGTTGTTCGTGATGTTCTGAACGATGCCGACGATACAAAATACATCGTATTTGTTCTCTGCGCCGTCATTTTAATCATGAACATCATGATTATATCGATTATTACGCTTTTGAATATGTACCACTCCGCAAAGGAAATTTCACTGATGCGCCTGATCGGCATCAGCATGAAAAAATCAATCTCCTCTATATCATTCAAAACAGCATAATGGGGCTTTGCTCCGTTCTGCTTGCTTTCGCGGTTTCAAGAGGCTGCATGTTCCTGATGAACGACTATGTGGAATCGATGGGCGTCGTTCTGAACGTGTCAAAAGTATATCCGATGGAGTTCGTCATTCTCCTTAGCGTATTTATAATCAGCGTTCTTCCAACCGTTATTTGGACTTTTGCAATGTCAAGAAAGGATAGTATATCTGAATAAGGAGATCATGATGAAAAAATCTATATTGAAATCAGCGCCCGTGTTTCTCCTGCTCGTGTTCTTGTTTTCCATGCTTGGGGGATGCAGCGGAAACGACAACAGAACGGGAAACGAAGATATAGTAAAACTCAGTTTCAAGGCGGCGTCAGGATACGATTATCTGAAAACGCTTGACGGACAAACGGTAACCATCAACGGATATATGGCGACAAGCTCTCCCGTCGACGGTTCTTTTATGTTCCTGATGAATCTGCCCTATCAAAGCTGCCCCTTCTGTATTCCAAATACATCTCAGCTTTCCAACACAATGGAGATTTATCCCAAAAAGGGAGATTCCTTTGCGTACACCGCGCAAGCGATCAAAGTGGTTGGAACGCTTGAGGTTGCGGAAAACGAAGATGAACCGTTCACCGACATGTACGGATACCAATTCAACTATAAGATCGTAAACGCCTCCTACACGATCATTCAAGCCGAAGATCTCTCCGCAGATATGGCGCTTTGGCAAAAAATCGCAGACAGCAATGTCGTAAACGATATTTATGAACTGTATGATTATGTCAATTTCCTGTGTGCATGGAATACCTATTACGTCAATACATACACAAACGAAAACGGGGAAACGGTGCCAGGATATTATCTATATCCGTCCGACGCGGAGAAATTCATTTATATCGATGGCGCGCAGTATAACTACGGCTACAAAGAGAGCTATTTTGATGCAATCGTTCAAAAAATAGAAACGGTTGATAAAGATGCTTTCAGCGACCTGATCGCAAATATCGGAAAAGCCGAAGCGCTTACCAAGAAAGCGCTCGCCGAGCTTGAAAACAAAAATTACACAGCCGAGTATACGTATGTCGAAATGTTCGGCACGCAGGACTATGTCTATACGCTGAACATTGGCGATGAATTAACCGCCGAGTTGGAAACGATATATTCCGAATTTGCCAATTGGCTCGGAAGCTGGGAAATGTGATCTCATTGTTATTTATTATATGATAGAAAGGGCAAACAAAAATGAAAATTGCGGTAACTTATGAAAATGGACAAATCTTTCAGCACTTCGGTCATACCAGGCAGTTTAAGATTTACAACGTAGAGGACGGCAAAATCCTCTCCTCTGAAATCATTGATACCAACGGCAGCGGACACGGCGCGCTTGCAGGCATGCTTTCCGCTTTGCAGGTGGAGGTGCTGATTTGCGGCGGGATCGGCGGCGGCGCGCAAACGGCTTTGACGCAAGCAGGAATCAAGCTGTTCGGCGGCGTTCAGGGAAATGCGGATCAAGCCGTAGAAAGCTTTGTTTTGGGAAAGCTTGCATATGACCCCGATGTGAAGTGCAGCCATCATGACCATCATCACGGCGAAGAACATATCTGCGGCGACCACCATTGCCAAAGCCATGACTGCGACGGGCACAGCGGACATTGAACACAGGTCACGCCTGTACACGGAGGAGAACAGGCGCGGCCGTTTTCTTATTGACATGCGTATAGACTGCGCTTTGAATCTGCAAAGCCTTACCGCCGTGGACGCACCGCCGGCGGCACCTCCGATTACGGCTGTTTCCATATATTATCGCTTTTATAAAGGAGTTGTGCATATGACGCGGGACATGTTTGAACCGGTTTACCAAGAAATATTTCCTTTTTGGGATGCAATTTCCGAAACCGACAAGGATTTCATCTGTCAGCATTCGGCAGCCTTGACCTATCCTAAAGGTGCAAATATTCACGACGGCAATGAATGCTCCGGCGTTATTCTGGTCCGTTCGGGAAGTCTTCGGCTATATATGATGTCCGAGGAGGGCAAGGACATCACCCTATACCGTTTGCACAAGGGGGATCTGTGTATGCTGTCCGCTTCCTGCGTTCTGCAGTCCATTACGTTTGACGTATTTGTAGACGCCGAAGAAGACAGCAAGTGCTATATCATCGGCGGCTCCGCATTTGCAGCAGTTTCCGAACGCAATCCGCAGATAAAAATATTCGCGCTTGAAACTGCGGTCAGCCGTTTTTCCGATGTAATGTGGGTTATGCAACAAATTCTCTTTATGCGTATGGACAAAAGGCTCGCCATCTTTTTATCTGACGAAGCTGCAAGAAAGGGTTCCGACACCTTAACGATCACGCACGAACAAATCGCCAAATATATGAGTTCTGCCCGCGAGGTTGTGTCAAGAATGCTAAAATATTTTGCAAACGAGGGCATTATAGAGGTTTCCCGCAAAGGCATTAAAATTACCGATAAGAAAAAAATTACGCAAGTTCGCCCTCTAACATCGCAAGAATTTGAGATTTTGGTCTTGCACCTGCCGACTGATTTACAATTTTACCATCTTTCATCACCACAAGCATCGGAATACTGGAAACGCCAAAAGCGCCTGCCAGTTCCGGCTCGCTGTCCACATTGATTTTGCCGACAAGATACTGCGGATTTTCCTCTGCAATTTCATCGACGAATGGAGAAACCATACGGCAGGGACCGCACCAATCGGCGTAAAAATCAAGGAGAACGGGTTTATCGCTATTCTTGATTAAATCAAAATTATTTTTGCTTACACTAAGTACTGACATCGTTTATTTCTTCCTTTCTTTCTTTGTTATGACTGTAGTATACACCGTTATTTTTTGTTTTTCTGTGATGAAGTCACAAATTCTTGTCCAAAACAAAAATCCACCGGATTATGGTTCTGCCTATAAACCGGCAGATCGTTTCTTTGACGAACCTCTTTTGAACCGCGCCTCGCGCACGTGATTTTTTATACAAAAAACCGCGCAGACTTTCCCTGCGCGGTTCAGCCTGCCGGAAAACCAAAGGGGTTCCGACAGTTCCATCGGACAGAAACCCGTCCGATGCAGCTTTCGAAAAGGATTTGCCAAGCGCCCGCCGTCAGATCAAAAGCAGCATGGCCAAAATCAGCACAATATCCTCGTTGCCTTCTTTCCCCATCAAAAGTACAATCAGGCCGATCAGTAAAAAATCTTCCAGATCAAAGCCTGCCTCCCCGCGTCCGCGCAGCGCCTCAAATAGGCAAGTTAACGGATTTTTTCCGCCTTTTCCCGCACAGCCGCCGCAGCTTTCTTTCCGGCAGTCCGGCGTATCTTCGGGCGCAGATTCATGCGCCGCGCACGCAGTTTCTTTCGACGCCTCGCTTTCCGGCTTTTGCGCATTCGCCTCCGGTATTTTCACAGATGCCGGCTGTACCGGAAGATTTTGTGAAACGCGTACCGGCGTTTCCGTTGGCTGAGGCTGAGGTTTTCCCTCTCCATACACCGGCCCGGCCGCCGGCATAACCGGTACCGGCATAGGTCCCGTCATACCGGGCCGGAACGCGTTTCCACTATAATTTTTCGGCACGCTGATGTACATTAAATCACCTCCGAAAGCAGATCGATCAGAGTGGACACCTTGACAATATAGTCAAGTGCCTCTTTGCGCCCGTCCGACAGATACGGCTTCAGCGCATTCAGGAGCGCGCAGCGCCGGGAAAGCCCCGGATGCGTATGTTTTCCACCGCCGCCGCCCGAGGAGAGCAGTCCGGCCGCAAGCGACGCGACATCCGGAACGCCTTGTTTTTCGCCCGGCGGGGTCTGCGCAGCGGCGCTTTCGCCTCCGTCTGCGGCATCCTCCGCAGACGGCTTGACAGAACCAGAGGCTTCCGACTTTTCCGCTTTCATCTCGGCCATGACCGGTGCAAGCGCTTCCATGATGCGCGGCAGCTTCGAAGCAATTTCCGGATTCTGAAGCAGGGAGGAAAAACCTCCGCCTGCAAGAAGGTTCTCTATGTTCTTATCCGATGCTTCCTGCATAACTCACTCCTTGCGGTATCCCTCGAGAATATCCTTTGCATGCGCGATGTCGTCGTCGGTCGCGCCCAGCATCGCCTGGCGAAGCGCGGCGAGCTGCGCCTGGTCAAATGTAACCGTTCCGATGTCGACGCCGGAAGCCGCCGCGATCATACGGATGGAAGCCATAAGAGATGCATCATCCATCGCAGCAAGCTTCGCCATCATATTTTTATCGATTTTCATGGAAATTTTCTCCTTTATGTGATAGAATGACTCTGGTACAGTATATGCAAAGAAGAAAGACGGGGAAACGGTTTTGAAAAAAATTTTGGTTTTATCCGATATACATGGAATTTCTTCCCGTGCGGTGCACGCCCTGCGTACGCACCCGGAATACGGCACGGTATGTTTTCTGGGGACGGAATACGGCAGATCAGCCTGTTGAAAAAAGAACATCCCCGTACATGGCACATCGTTCGCGGGAACTGCGATCTTTCATCCGACGGTGATTATCCCGAAGAAGCGCTGATTGAAGCGGAAGGCAACCGAATCTTCCTGACGCACGGGCACCGGTATTTCGTCAAACGCGGCGAGGACCATCTGCTTGCGGCCGCGGCGGAGCGCGGCGCCGACATCGTACTGTACGGGCACACGCATATCCCCGCCGCACACTACGACGCCGCGCACGGCGTCTACCTTTTCAATCCCGGCAGCATCGGCGCCCCATACGACGGAAACTTCACGTACGGCCTGCTTACGATCAGCGGGACCAACGTGCTCTTTTCCATCGGAAAAGAAGCTTTGGGGAACAAATGAAAAGAGCCTGCTGAAAAATCTTTGTTTTTTCAGCAAACTGCGAAAATTATGAAACAATTTTTGCTTCAAGACTCTTGAAATTCCCATTTTTTAGGATATACTATTAACAGTATATCGGCAAGGAGAATCTATATGAAAAAGACACTGAAAAAAGCAGCTTTCCCGGGCGTCGAGGGGCCAGTTCTGACCATCGTCATGGACGGCGTGGGACTGGCTCCGGCCGGCGAAGCCAACGCAGTGGCCGCGGCCAACACACCGACGCTGGATTGGCTGATGAAAACCTATCCCATGGTGACACTCCGCGCGCACGGAACGGCGGTGGGTCTTCCCAGCGATGACGACATGGGCAACTCCGAAGTTGGGCATAACGCGCTCGGCGCGGGACAGGTCTTTGCGCAGGGGGCAAAACTGGTATCCCAGTCGATCGAAAGCGGAAAACTTTTTGCAGGAAATACATGGAAAGACCTGATTGGCAATGTAAAAAGCAACCGTTCCACCCTGCATTTCCTCGGCCTGTTTTCGGACGGCAACGTCCATTCGCATATCGACCACCTGCGCGCAATGATCGAAACAGCGAAAAAGGAGGGGATAGCGCGGGTGCGCGTACACATCCTGATCGACGGGCGCGATGTGGGAGAAACCAGCGCACTGGACTATATCCTCCCGTTTGAAGCATATCTCGACAGCCTGAGAAGCGACGCGTTCGATATCAAAATCGCTTCGGGCGGCGGCCGCATGCAGATCACAATGGATCGCTACGAAGCCAACTGGGGGATGGTTGAGGCCGGCTGGCGGACGCATGTGCTCGGCGAGGGACGGCAGTTTGCCAGCGCCGCCGACGCCGTAAACGCTTACCGCGCGGAACTCGGCGTGATCGACCAGGATCTCCCGCCCTTTGTCATCGCTGAAAACGGCGTGCCGGTCGGTACGATCGAGGACGGCGACAGCGTGATTTTCTACAATTTCCGCGGCGACCGTGCGATCGAAATCTCCCGTGCGTTTGACGAGCCTGATTTTGATAAATTTGACCGCGTGCGCCATCCGAAAGTCGTCTACGCCGGCATGCTCGAATATGACGGCGATCTGCATATCCCGAAGCGCTATCTGGTCAATCCCCCCGAAATCACCAATACGATGGGCGAATATCTCACAGGCACCGGCATTTCCATTCTCGCCATGTCGGAGACCCAGAAATACGGGCATGTTACGTATTTCTGGAACGGAAACCGTTCCGGCAAATTCGACGATACGCTGGAAACCTATATCGAGATCCCCTCGGATACCGTACCCTTTGAACAGCGCCCCTGGATGAAGTGTGCGGAAATCACCGATAAACTGATCGAATGCCTCGAAAGCGGAAAATACCGCTGCCTGCGCGTCAACTTTCCAAATGGGGACATGGTTGGCCATACCGGCAATTTTGTCGCCACACAGTGCTCCATGGAAGCGCTCGATCTTTGCCTTGCCCGCATTCTGAAAGTAGTGGACAAACTGCACGGCGCGGCGATCATTACCGCCGACCACGGCAATGCCGACGAAATGTACGAACTGGATAAGAAAAGCGGCGCGGTCAAGCGCAGCGCGGACGGAAAGCCAAAGGCAAAAACCAGCCATACGCTGAACCGCGTGCCCTGTGTGATCTACGACAATTTTACCGCCGGCAGTTACACCGTCAAAAAAGACGACGGTACGTTCGGACTTTCAAATATTGCGGCAACCACGGTCAATCTGCTTGGTTATGAAGCACCCGAGATGTGGGACGCCTCGCTGATCGATTTAAAATAACACGATTTCCACCTATATAAATAAGCCAGATAGGGACAATAAAAAAGCAGGCGCTTGGCGGACAAAACCGCAAGCGCCTGCTTTTTTCGCAAGGTATAATTTTAGAAAACGTGATTCACGACAGGCGCATATAGCCCGCCTTAACCCAACCGAGCTTGCGCACGACGAGGTCAAAGCCGAGCGTGAGCAGGGCGGGAAGCACAAAATGCATCAGCAGCACCATCACAAAAGAAGGAATGGACACGCCCATCGCTTCAAATGCGCCAAACTGCCCGACAAGTCCCGACGTGCCCATGCCCGCGCCAATTTTGGTATTGGTCATATGCAGCACCGCCGTAGACACGGGGCCAAGAACGGCAGACGCAAGCGTCGGCGCAATCCAGATCTGCGGATGCCGCAGAATATTGGGAAACTGAAGCATCGAGGTTCCCACGCCCTGCGACACCGCGCCGCCAAGCCCGTTGTCGCGAAAGCTGGCCGCGGCAAAACCGATCATCTGACAGCAGCAGCCAACGCAGGCGGCACCGGCCGCGATGCCATCGATACCGATCGAGATGCATAAGGCGGCCGAAGAAATCGGGGCAGTCAGCACAAGCCCCACAACGACAGAAACAACGATCCCCATTGGAACCGGCGCGTATTCGGTCGCGCTGTTGACAAAATCCCCGAGAAAGATCATAAAACGATTGATGTACGGCCCGACAAAAATGCCCGCGAGGCCGCCCGTGATAATGACGGTGGCCGGGGTAAGAATGATATCCAGCTTGGTCTTTCCGGCGACGAGAGACCCGATCTCCGCACCGATCACAGCCGCGATATACGCGCCGATCGGGCCGCCGAGCGCATAGCCGAGCGCGCCGGTTACCGCGCTGGTAAACAGGACAAGCGGGCTTAGCGCCGAGCGCATAGGCGATCGCCACACCGATCGCACAACCGATGACCGGTGAAGAAGCGTTTCCGATATCGGCTGTAAACTTTGTAAGAAAGCCCATATACGGAATCTTTGAAAGCTGGTTGAAGATCGTGCCAATGATCAGCGAGGCAAACAACCCCTGCGCCATCGCACCCATCGCACTGATAAAATACCGATTGAAAAATCCTTTGACGCCGTTCATGAGTCGAATCCCCCACCTTTTATCCATGCTGTTTTCTTCCATCAATTGTAAAAAAACAAGATTAAATTGATTATACAGGAATTATTTTTGCAAATCAATAGGAATATCGCATAGAAAACAAGCCGCAGGGTTTGACTTATCCTGCAAAATGTGCTAAGATAGTGTGTAGTATGATAAAAAATGCCGCCTGTCAGGACGGCTTTACTTCGTTTGCCCGGCGGCACGCCCCGCCGCTGAAACGCAAGCAGCGCAGCAAAGCGCCCGGATGAAAAAGGCGCCGGTTTACACGGCGTCACTTGATGCTTGAGGTGATCTTTTGAACTACAATGAAATATCGCATAACCCTGATTTAAAAGCCGCGCGCAGGCAATTTTCCCGGCTGGGCGGCATTCTTGTGCTGTTTTTCGCCATTGTTTTGCTAGTACAGACCGCGGCAGCCGTGTTTTTGCAGCTGCTTTATCCAAACGGGAACGTCCCGGACTGGATTCAAATCGCGCTGTCGTTTGGCTCCATGTATCTCTGCGGTTTTCCTGCGTTTCTCTGCGCCGCGGCCAGACTGCCGGCTAAAGCGCCCGATCAGGGCAAGCTTAAGATATCCGATCTGCTGATCGCATTTTTGATCTCGGTGCCGTTGCTCTACGCAGGCAATCTGCTCGGCAACCTTGTCGGCGGCCTATTTGGCAGCCTGACTGGTTTCGAGCCTGCAAATACGACGATCGAAATGGTTTTGTCCATGAATATGTGGCTGGAACTTTTCCTTGTCGTCTTTCTCGGTCCCTTTGTAGAAGAATTCATGTTCCGGCGCGTTCTGCTCGACCGCACGCGCGCTTACGGGGAGAAAAACGCGCTGATTTTCTCCGCGCTGTTGTTCGCCTTTTATCATCTAAACGTTTACCAGTTTTTCTATGCCTTTTTCATCGGTCTTTTGCTCGGTTATCTGTACCTGCGCACCGGACGCCTGCTCGCCGTATGGTGCGTACACGCGGCGGTCAATTTTTTCGGTTCCACAATCCCGATGCTGCTGATCCGATACGGCGGGTATGCGGAACTGCTTGCCCGCATGGACGCGCCGGAGGAAATGATGCAGTATCTGGCTGAAAATCCGCTGTCTATGCTTTGGGTCATGCTCTACGGCTTCACGGTTTTTACGCTTTTGATTCTTGGATGCGTATTTTTCGCCCTCTGCCGAAAAAAGATCGTCTTTAAAACCTCCGAAAAGCAGCTTCCGCGCGACAGTGAAGCCACGGTCTGCTACGTCAATCCAGGCGTCATCTGCTTTATCGCCGTCACTCTGCTTTTGACCATCCTCAACCAAATCGCCTTATAAAATCCCTGAAAAAGCAATGGAAGCGCGGAACCGCCGGGAAACGAAATGTTTTCCGGCGGTTCTCTGCGTTTTTGCTGAACTGCGCAATGTTTTGCCGTTCAAACGTTCTCCATAGACCCGCCGTTCAAATCGCCGCCTTTGCGCGGCGCGCAGCGGCTTCTGCGCCGGTAAATCAAAATGGCCGCCGGAACAGAGACCAAACACGAGCATGCGCAGGTCAGCGCAAACAAACCAAAGCCGCTCTGCGGCAAATTCAGGCCGAATAGACGTCGCGGTGCAAGTATAAACCAAAAATGGATGATATAGTTGATCGTACTGCTTTCCCGGAGAACAAAATAAACGGCGCGCTTCTTTGTGGGGAGCGCCAAGAGCAGCGAAAACAGAGACGCTACAAGCAGCGGCATCGAAAAAAAGAGCAAAAGCAGCCAGCGCGGATACACTCTGATAAAAAGAATACACTCTGTCCAGTACAGAACCAAAGAAACCGTGAACGCCGCAGCGGCGCGCTTTGGCGCCGCCGGGTGCGGCCAAGCCGCGAGCGCGCCCCCAAACGAGACCAGCGGAAAGCCGGAAAACAGGACGCTCTGCACACCGGTCCAAATCGAATAGCGCACGCCGTCCGGGATCGAAGGCAAGACCGTATGGATAGTCACGCCGGCCACATATACCGCCGCCGCGATCCCAACAGCGCCGCGCATACCAAGCAGGCGAACGAGCGCCATATGCAAAGCCGCGCCAAAAAACAGCGCGTATAAATACCAAAGGTGCTCAAAACTGCCGAAAATAACCTGATGCTCCAGATACCAGAGAATCTGCGTCCCGCTGATCGGATTTCCATCAAACCAAATCGACGAAACAAAAGGCAGATAAAGCAGTTCCGCCGCAAGATAAAGAAATGCGATTTTCAAAAGGTAGCGCCGCCGCCGCTTTGTAAACACTCTGCCCCCTCCGGACGCGCCGCGCATCAGAAAATACCCCGCGCAGAAAAAGAAAAACGGAACCGCTATGGGAAATACAACAGAATTTACCGGCAGCCCGAACAGCGTGATTCCAGAAAAGGGCCGGGTATGAATTCCGATCACGACCAAAGAAAACAGAAATTTTGCAATATCCACGCCGCCGTAACTCTGCATAAACGGATTTCCCTTCCCAAAAGCGCATGCGCACGCCTGCAAACGCGTGAACACAGTTTTTGCATTTTCACATAATATGTAAAAATTATACAGGAAATATTTTTGTTTGGCAAGAATATCTGCATAATTTGTTCAGAATTTGACCTGCAGAACAGCCCGGCATACATAAAAAAAAACAAACCGGGCATACTGCTTACAAAACCGAAACGGAGGAAATAATTATGGCAGAAAACACGGTCCTGTGTGAAGAGGATACGGCAAAATTGCTTCGGGAATGTTTTGCAGGAATCAAAATGGGCGCCTCGTCGATCGACGAGGTTTTGGAATACGTAAAAAGCAACGCACTTCGGGCGAGACTGACCCGATGCAAGGACGAACATGTCGCGCTTCTTGAAGAAACCGAAACGCATCTGCACATGGATGGTGAAAAAGGCAAAGAGCCAAGCGCAATGGCCAAAGGCATGTCCTGGTTCAAAACCAATGTCAAACTGGCCATGCATGAATCGGACGCAACCATTGCCGACCTGATGACCGACGGCTGCAACATGGGCGCCAAAGCGCTGCACCGCTACCTGAATCAATATAAAGAAGCGGACGCTGGCGCGCGAGACATCGCAAAACGGCTGATCGAATCGGAAGAATCCTTAGCGGCTGATCTCCGGTCTTATCTGTAACCGCCAAAACAAAACCCCGTCTCCGAAAGCGCTACCCGCTGCCGGAGGCGGGGGAATTTTTTCAGCCGTACAAGCCGCCGGCAGAATTAAACTTCAAAATCCATGCAGGTACGGCTTTTTATTACACTGCGGACAAAAGACGCCGCCGCAACGTGCGCCGGATGCACCGCATAGGCGGCCAGCGCCTCTCGGCTTTCGAGGCAGCTGTCCAAACACAAATCTGCATTGCTGGTATCGAGCGGATTCGTCCCGACAAAAGCCGAAACCAATCCGGGCACCACGCCCACCAGAGCTTCAAGCTCACGCTTGATCCGGCCGGCCGCCGCTGCGCGTTCCTCTTTTCCCATCGTATCCTGAAACTGCCATAAAATGATATGTCTGACCATTGCAAAGCTCCTTTCGCTCGATAAAAACGGGTTTGTGTGGCAAAAATGCCAACACGGCTACACGTTCATAATCACGGGCAGGATCATCGGCTTACGGTGCGTTTTCTGATACAGATACTTGGAGAGCGCATCCTTGACGCCAGTCTTAAGTTCCATCCAATCTACATTGCCCTTATCCAAGCAATTGTTGATCGCATCCAGCGCAAGCTCGCGCGCCGCGTCCATCAGCGCCTCGCTCTCCCTTACATACACAAAACCGCGCGAAATAATATCCGGCCCTGAAATCAGCAGGCGAGCATCGAGATCCACAGCGGCGACAATCACAATCAAGCCGTCCTGCGAAAGATGCTTGCGGTCCCGCAGCACAATGCTGCCGACGTCGCCGACGCCAAAGCCATCCACAAGAACCTTTCCGGAGGGAATCGTCCCGGCAAAGCGCGCGCCTTTTTTGTCAATCTCGAGTACCTTGCCGATCTCCGAAATAAAAATATTCTCATCCGGCATGCCCATTTCACGTGCAATCTGGCGGTGTGCGTCCAAATGCCTGAGTTCGCCGTGAATCGGCATCAGATATTTCGGCTTCAGCAGCGCATGCATCAGCTTGATCTCTTCCCGGCAGGCGTGCCCGGATACATGCACGTCGGTCTCCGGATCGTGCATGACGGTCACGCCGCTGCCGATCAGCGCATTGATGATCTTCCCAACCGACTTCTCATTGCCGGGAATCGCCGTGGCGCTGATGACCACAAGGTCTTTTGGCCCCAGCGTCACGCGCTCATGGTCTCCAAAAGCCAGCCTGTACAGCGCGCTCATCGGTTCACCCTGACTGCCGGTCGTCACCAGCGTAACCTGATTTTCCGGATAGCGTTTGACATCCTTGATATCGATCAAAACGCCCTCCGGCACCTCCATATACCCAAGGCTGCTCGCCGCAGCGACAACATTAATCATACTGCGTCCAAGCACCGCGACTTTGCGGCCGTATTTGGCGCTGAGCGAAATAATCTGCTGTACGCGGTGCACGTTGGAGGAAAACGTTGCAATCGCGATACGCTTATCGGGATTCCGCATAAAAATGTCCGCGAGCGACCGGCCCACTGTCTTTTCCGACGGCGTATAGCCCGGGCGCTCCGCATTGGTCGACTCGCCGAGCATGAGCAGCACGCCCTCGTTTCCAATCTCGCCGAGCCGCGTAATATCCATCATTTTTCCATCGATCGGTGTGGTATCCAATTTAAAATCGCCGGTATGCAACACCGTGCCAAGCGGCGTGCGGATCGCAATCGCGCAGGCGTCCGCAATGGAATGGTTCACACGAATAAATTCGGCTGAAAGCTGGCCGAGCTTTACCGTATCTCCGGCCGAAACCGGAATCAGTTTCGGCGCGACCGGTAGAGAGTGCTCAGAAAGCTTCTTTTCCACAATGCCGAGCGTCAGGCGCGTGCCGTATACCTCGGGTGAAATCGTGCGCAACACATACGGCAGAGAACCGATGTGATCCTCATGACCGTGGGTGAGCAGAATGCCGCGTATCTTTTCCTTGTTTTTTTCAAGGTAGGTAATATCGGGTATGACCAGATCGATCCCCAGCATATCTTCGTCGGGAAATGCGATGCCGCAGTCCACGACGACGATGTCGTCGCCGTACTCGATCAGCGTCATATTTTTGCCGATCTCATGCAGGCCGCCAAGACTTACTATGCGGAGTTTTCCCTTGGGCTCCGCACGGCTGCCGCGGGGCTGCTTGCTCCGGCCGTCACGAACGGCCGCCGCTTTCGGCGCAGCCGCCGCGGTCTTCGCCTGCTTTTCCGCCGGCTTTACGGCCGGACGCGCAGCCAAACGTGCCTGCGGCCGCCGCTTCCCGCTGCGGCTGCGCCGCCTTGTCAGACGGCTGCGCAGCGATCTTGACGCCTGCATCGGCTGCATTTTTACTATTGTTGTTTGACATAAAATCTCCTTTTAAAATTGCATAAAAACAAAACTGTCCTTCGACAGATAGGCCGCGCTTGGGCGGAATCGTATTCTGCTGTCTGGAGCGCACCGCGGAACGCACAGGCGGGCGCTTTACACAGCGTTTATACCGTTCTTCATCACGACTTTATTATTATACTACAAATAAACGCGTTTTGCAATACCAACTTTATAAAACTGTAAAAATCAACCAGAGCAAAGCGCAGCAAAGGAACCCGAAAAGAAACGGAAACAGCGGCGAACGCTCAAAACGGCGGCACCGGCGGCGGGTCGTATTGCTATCCACAATACGCTGCGCCTCCCGTATAATCTCCGCTTCGCCGCGGGACTTCCCCTCAAAATCTTTTCGCAATAAAAAATACGCTTCGTCAAAAATCTGCGAATCGGTCCCTTTCAGCATGATGATCTGTCTCTGACATCCACGCATAGAATCACCTCGCAGATATTTTTTCCAAATTTACCCGTTATATACAGTCAAGCAGAGGCTTTTCGGCAAATCCATATGAAAAAAGACCGTGCTTTACGCACGGTCACAGACTGTCAAAAAAGTATACGAAACAAGCAACTAAGTAAAAATGCGCATCCAGAGCGGACATACGCGGTACGCCGAAAACCGCGTTACTGAGCCGCCTTTTCCGGCGGTTCATGCCGGTATGCGGCGCGGAGCGCGACCGGCGTCAACAGACTGGTCAAAATAATCAAAATAAGAATAAACGGCATAATGGACGAACTGATAATCCCGTTTTCAACGCCCTTCTGCGCGCAGACCAGCGCCACCTCGGCGCGCGCCATCATGCCGAGCCCAATGCGCAAAGAGTCCTTGCCGGTACAGCCGCAAAGCTTTGCCGCAATTCCGCAGCCAAGCACCTTGCCGGCAATCCCCGCAAGAATAAAGAAGCAACCGAACCAGAGCATGTCGCCCCCAAGCCCCGAAAATGTGATCGTCAAGCCGATATTGGCAAAGAACACCGGCGTAAAAATCATATAGCTGATCACGTCCGATTTGCGCTCGATGTATTTGCTGTCCGGATTGCGGGATAAGATCAAACCCGCAACAAACGCGCCGGTAATGTCGGCGACGCCGAAAAAACGCTCGCTTGCGTAAGCAAACAGAAAGCACATGGCAAGGCTGTAAATCGGAATCAGGCGGTGATGCGGAAAACGTTTGTCCAAAAGATCAAACAGCTTGTTCAAAAGAATGCCAAGCGGCAGGGCAATCGCAAAAAAAAGTGCAATCCTGCCAATGACCGCATAAGGGGACTCTACAATCACAGATGCATCTTTCATGGCGATAACAAAAGAAAGGACGACTACGCCGATAATATCATCGAGCACCGCCGCAGTAACAATGATGCTCCCCACTTTCGTCTGCAGGCGGCCCATTTCGCGCAGCGCGGTAATCGTCACGCTGATCGAAGTCGCCGTAAGGATCGTGCCGTAAAACAGACAGGAAACCAGCGCCTCATGCGTCAGCCCGTCAAAACCGCCGTGGAATAAAACGGCAACCAAAAATCCAAGCCCCATCGGGACGGCCACGCCCGCCATAGTCACGATCACGGCGCGGACGCCAACCGCGCGCACCTGACGCAGATCGGTCTCGATGCCGGTTTCAAACATAATCAGCACCACGCCGATTTTCGCAAGAAAGCCAAGCCCCTCCAGCACACCGTCTGTCAGAATGGTCTGACCTGGTATGTAACGAATCAGACTCAAAAGCAGCCCGGTCAAAAAGCAACCCGACGACGGACGGCAGATTCAGCCGCACGCACCCTTTCGCCAGCGTTTTGGAAAGCAGCAAAATCAAAGCGAGCGGCAAAAGCATAGAATAATATTCCATCATTCTCAATACCCTTGTAGAAATTTTAAACAAAGGGTATTGTACCACCGTATCTTCATGCCGTCAAGCACCAAAATGAACAAAAAGCTTTTGGAAACAGCTGTACAGTACTAAGAAATCGCTTTATAAACAAATTTTTTTCGGCGCAAGAGGCTTGTTCGCTCAAAAGAGCACATAAGCCTCCTTTTTATTTTATAAATGCAAAGCAGCCGCACGCAAGCGACTGCTTTGCATTGTAATGCGGTACTAAACCTTCCGCGTCCCTTTGAGAGGCTTTGCAAGCCGTCGTTTTACCGGTGTTCCCCGACTGCTTTATTTCGCTGCAAGGTTGCTTTTTGGTACGCAGTTATTTTAAATTGCCCAGTACCGTTATAGCGCCACGGCAGATCAACTTTGCATGCTCACTCAGGTATTCCTCCCGGCAAGGCATCGCCTGGCCAAACTCCTCAAGCGGCGACAGCGCGTCGGGAACCGGACGCCGGGCCGCCGTGTCCTCCAGCAGCAGGTAAAAGCGGCCGTCGTCCCCTGAAAAGGCCGTACTGGCGCCGGCATAGTGCCCCGACAACAGGCGGCAGGCGCAAAGAAGCGAAGCCATGCTGTCAAACCGGTAAAGCAGCTTTTTTATTCCCAACGATTTTTGCCCGGCGTCCGCGCAGCTCACAAAAAGCTCGCAGCCGCCGGCTATATTTTTATACGCTTGTATGTAAATGCGGTCGCGCGCCGCGTCAAAGCCTATTTGTCGTTTCGCCTCGTCCAGTATGCTCCAGATCGCACGGCGGGTTTCCGTGTTTCCATAATCCAGCCGCTCGAACTCGATCGCATAAAACTTCATGTCCTCTTCGGTCAGCATGACTTTCAGCTTATCCGTTCCGATCAGGATCAGTTCCATCTCTACACCCCGTTTCTTATTACTATTATAAGTTGAAACAGGCAAAAATGTAACCCCTAAGATTCTGGCATGCGGGGAAGAAAGTGGAGACATACGCGCAGGCGGCAGATGCAAAGCGGCCTATCCGCCTGCGTTCTCTTAGCCGCTGGGCGTCCAGAACAGAAACTGCTATCAAGGACGAAAAGCGCAAAGTTTATTTTTGACAGCTATCTTGAGCTTTGCTGTCCGAAAGCTGTCAAACCAAGCCTGAACACGCTTTGGCAGGGATTCAACATTCTTGTATGCGTTGGGCATTTTTTCACAAAAAAAGCAAATTGAATAAAAACAATATTGAAAAATGCCAAAATATGTGTTATAAATATGTTACACTGACATTGAATTTTCGGATAAACCGAGGCTGCTTCATAATAAAATCTGTAAAAAAGAATTAGAACAGCCCCAAATTTATACGCATCTATAAAAAGAAAGCTGTTTATGGAACAAAGAACGAGGTGAATGGACTATGCTGAAAACAATCAAAAACAACTTCTTTATGTTAAAATTTCTAATCGAATACTCCAAAAAATTTGTTTTCATTTCATTTTTTGTGGGTTTTCTAAGTATTTATAGCTCTTTGGTATCTATATTTTTATTGAGATATATTATTGATTCCGTTATGTCACAAAAGACGGAATTTTTAAATATATGTATCGTGATATTGGTTGTATGTACATTCAGCGTGCTGATCGCTTTGATCAATTCGTGGTATAATAATAAGTTTTTGCCGATCAACACGATTCGATTCAGAAGTTTTTTGAATGAGAAAATATACTTGAAGAGTACTGAATATTCGGTTAGTCAATTTGATAATCCCGCTTTTTATAATGATTATTCCTTTGTTATTGGCGACGCCGAAAAACGTGTTTTTTCCGTATATAATTCCGTCAAAGATTTTATCGTGAACATCGTAAAATTCTTTTTCGTAGTTACTACGGTTTTGGTGGTCTTTTCAGAGCCGCTTGTGCTTATATTTCCGTTTATAACATTGATTTCTACAACGATTTTATTTACGCGCGTGTATAAACACATATTTGACCGCAATCAAGAGAATTTGCCGTATGAACGTGAGATGGGGTACATAAAAAGGGTTTTCTACCTCCGCGAGTATACGAAAGAACTGCGGTTGACCAACATCAAAAATGTTTTGCTGAATAACTTTAAAAAGGCAAGCAGCGAAAGCGCCGGGCTTTTTTCGAGATATTCCAAAAAAATCATCCCGACCAATTTTGTACTGACCATCATTTTTGAATTGTTCAATAAATTCGGGTTATTAGTTTATTTAGCCTGGCGCGCCTTCGCAGGCGCCATCAGCATAGGAGATTTTTCGGGATTATACAGTGCGGCCGGTTCTTTATTGTCGAGCTTGCAAGGCGCAACCAATATCATTAAAGAATTTCATAAAAACAATCCATACATAGAAAAGTTTCGGGTTTTTTACGAGACTGCGGATACGGTATCGGAGCATCCGGGAGAAAAATTGGTTTTAGACAATGCCAAAGACTATGAGATTCGTTTCAAAGATGTTTTTTTTAAATATGGCCCCAATGATCCATATGTGTTGGAAAATATCAATTTTTCCGTGAAAAAAGGCGAAAAAATAGCGATTGTCGGACATAATGGCGCAGGAAAAACCACATTGACCAACTTATTGCTAAAATTTTATACCGTCTCAAAGGGTTCTATTTTGTTCAATGATACAAATATCGAAAATTTTGAATCTTCTTCCTATCAGCGTATGTTTAATGTGGTGACGCAGAAATTCAATATATTCGCCGCTTCTATAGCTGAAAATGTTAAGATGGATTTGGTCGGTTCAAACGAAACGAATCATTTGTATAATTGTGTCGCAGCGGTTGGACTGCACGACAAAGTCAAAGGGATGAAAGAACAAATGAATTCCATGCTCACCAAAGAATTTAATTCGGCCGGTGTTGTTTTGTCGGGCGGCGAAGCCCAAAAAATCGCTTTGTCAAGATTGTTTGCGAAAAACTGTCCAATCATGATTCTGGACGAACCGTCCAGCGCGTTGGATCCGATCAGCGAGCATGAAATATTCAACCGCATTTTTGATCAATATCACGATAATACTATTTTCTTTGTTTCGCATAGATTGAATACGGCGGCTTTAGCGGACAAAATCATCGTTTTGGAAAAAGGAAAAATCGTTGAAATGGGCACGCATGACAGCTTACTGAACATGCAAGGCGTATATTATAAATTATATAAAGCTACGACGGATAACTATAAAATAACAAAGTAACGTTTCGCAACAATCGAATGGGCCCGTGCGCGCGCCGTTTTACACGAAAAAATATGCAAAAGCCGGGGAGACGAAAATCTCCCCGGCAAAATTACGCTTTCAAACAGACGGCACCATTCGGTTCACGCCGTCCATTATCTTCGCGAATATCGCCCGCGCCGCCGCCGCGCGCGGCGGACGCAGGCGCAAATGACGAAATACAATAGGGTCAAAAGTATGGCCGACAACAGCGCCGCTTTGAAAAAAACGCTCCGAGTTATGCGGTCGATCGAATCGAGCACAGCCAAAAAGTCGCTTTTCGGCAAAGAATTTTTTGTCACGAGCTGCACACTGCCAAGACTTTCGCCGTTTTTAGAAACCGTATAAACGCCAGCGGCGTCCCCTTCGGTGACCGGCGCCTCCAGCACATCTCGATCCAGCCGGTAAGCATACGAAAGATCGGTCTTGGGATCCAGAGAAAGCGGCAAATACAGCGTCAGGGACTCTGCGGGGACGAGCGTGACATAATCCGCATCGGCCGAAAGCGCCACGGGGATCTCACACACCAGCTTTCCAGCGGAAATCACTTCCACATAACCAAACTGTTCCAACGCATAGCTGCAAAGCGCGGAAGCCAGCGTATAGGCGGGATTTTTTGCACCCGTTTCAAAACGTCCACCCATAACAATGATAATATAGGTCAAATTTTCGTTTTCCGCCGCGCTTGCAGTACAATATCCCGCGTCGGCCGTCGAACCGGCGTTCAGCCCCGTCAGCCGCGTATCAAAATAACCGGGCTCGGATACCTGAGAAACCAGCGCATTCCGATTATACAACAAGCGCTCTCCAGACTTGTTCGTAGACGGCATTGTATATTTTACAGCGCCGGACAATTCCGTCAAAAATCCAATTTTATAAAAAGCGTGCGCGGCTTTCACTGCATCCCGCGCCGTGATGGTCATCCCCTCCGCCGGCATGCCGGACGGATTTTTAAACACCGTATCCGTCATTCCAAGCGTCTGCGCTTCCGCATTCATCCGCTCTACAAAAGGCTCAATTCCGCCGTCGGCGGCATAGCAAAGAAGAAAAGCGCTGTCGTTGGCGCCGCGCACAAGCAGCCCGGCAAACAAGTCACGGATCCGCACGGTTTCTCCCACATAATAGCCGACCTGATTTCCGGCGACGTCTCGAATCATGCTGTATTCCACCGTGATCGTTTCATCAAGGCGCTCCGAAAGCGCGCCATAAGCGCAGACAGCCGTCATCAGCTTCACCAGCGACGCAGGCGCAAGCAGCGCATCCGCATTGTATTCGTAAATATAAAGGTCATTTTCCAAATTGTATACGGCTGCTGCCGAAACGCCGGAGGGATCAGGTACGCTGTTCTCGGCGATACTCTTGACCGGTTCTTCCGCCGCAGTACATAAAAACAAAGGCAGGCACAGCGCTGCCGCAAGCAGCAAGGCGGCAAATTTTTTCATTGATCTCCCTCCCTCGCTTCAAAATAAGCCGCTGCTGCCGCCCGGTCGGCACGAATTGTACCGGTCAATTCCTTCACAGTATCAAAACGCCGTTCTTCCCGGCGGAAATGATAAAATTCAACGGTAACTGTACGGCCATACAAATCTCCCGAAAAATCAATCAGATTGGTTTCCAGATTCACATCCGCCCCCTGCTCTACCGTAGGCCGGACGCCGATATTGGAAACCGAAGGATAGGCTTTTCCGCCCACCAGCGTTTTTTGTGAAATAAATGCCTCTTTTCGGAATCAGCCGTGAAGAACCGAACGACTGGTTGATCGTAGGCAGCCCAATGGTCCGACCGAGCGCCTTGCCGTGCAGTACCGGCGCCGTCAAATGATACGGACTCGCCAGAAGCGCATTCGCCTCCTCGATCCGCCCCGCCGACAGCAGGTTGCGGATCCGCGTCGAACTGACCGCAACGCCGGACGTCTCGACCTCACCCGCAACATCGCAGAAAATGCCATACAGAGCGCAAAGTTCCGAAAGGCGAGCCGCGTCTCCCTTGGCCTCCGCGCCAAACCGGTAATTATACCCCGCAAAAACAGCGCGCGCATGCCATGTTTCAAACAGCACCCGCCGAACAAAATCCTCCGCCAAGCAAAACCGCAGTTCATCAAAATCATAAATCAGCGCCGTTTCCATGCCAAGCCCGCGGAATATGCGCAGTCGGTCGTCAAGCGAGTAAATTGCCGGCGCGCCGTGCGGAGAAGAGGAAAAAATAAGCACCGCTGCGCGCAAACCCAGTTCGGTGCTTTTCCGTTTTGCCGCGGCGAGAATCCGACGGTGCCCAAGATGGACGCCATCAAACATCCCAAGCGCAATACACAGTCCGCCGGCAGAGGGATTGGCGGACACAAAGTCAATCCGCGTCACCGTTCACTCCACGCCAAGATATTTTTTTTTTACAAGCGTATTGAGCAGCTTGTCCCGGTCGATCTTGCGGATCAAGCTGCGCGCGCCGTTGTAATTCGTAATATAAGTCGGATCCTCGGAAAGAATGTACCCCACGATCTGATTGACCGGGTCGTATCCTTTTTCGCTGAGGGCCGTATATACTTGAAGCAGGATCGCCTGCGTGCCGTCATCGTCCATGTCCACTTTTTTGAACACCTGCGTCTGCTGCTTTTTATTTTTATCCAAAATCATACCTGGGCACCCGCCGCAAATTCGGCTTCCCTTTCCCAAAGTTTCTATTGCCGCATATTTCCATGCTGAAATATCAGAGCAGAAATTACTCCACTATTATTATAGACTAAAAATATTGCGGTTTCAAGTCCTTTTTCCCCACTTTAATAAAATCTTCATTATTTTATTGACAGCGCCCCTGCCCTGTGGTAAAATGATAAAGCGTTATTGGGATGTAGCCAAGTGGTAAGGCACCAGACTTTGACTCTGGCATTTCGCTGGTTCGAGCCCAGCCATCCCAGCCATATAGCTCAAAACCGCCTGTTTTAGGCGGTTTTTTGCCGAAACGACGCAAAAAGCGATTGTTGTTTATGGGGACGCCTGCCGCAAAGCAGCAGGCGTCCCCATAAAATTTTAAAAGCCGCATATTTACGTGTCAAAATAAACGGCAATTTTGGAATATTTTACTTCCTTTTACCTTTTGTCGATGATGCTTGGTTCTTCAAATTTTCTGTCAAAATATCCAAATGAGCAGCAATCTATGGCGGATAACGCCCCGATAAACCGTAAATTGTATTAGTCAATTCCAAATTCTTTCGCATATTTTATGATTCCATGAATATCGGATGCCTCTTCTTTTTACTTTGCAGACCATAAAGTTTTCATTCGGCACATCAAAAGATAGTTTTATACCAAATTTATCGGCTGGTAAATATCCTGCTTTTGGATAGTATTTTTCACTGCCTAATACAATCGAATATTCATAACCCAATTCATTCGCAATTCTATGCCCTTCTTTGATTAAGGAGAGGCCTATTCCTTTTCTTTGATATTCAGGGAGAACAGATAACGGAGCTAATACTAAAACTGTATCATCTCCAACCTTGGCTTTTGTAAACATGATATGTCCTACAATTTTTCCGTCTATTTCAGCAACTAAAGATAAATCAGGAACAAATGCCTCTCCTTTTCTTAATGCATTTACCAACTTGTGTTCATTTCCGTCAGAATGTTCAGCACGCTCAAATGCAGCTTTAACTACAGAATATATTATTTCATAGTCCTTAGGTTCCTCTTTTCTTATAAGCATAATATACCTCCACAAACCCCGATTTGACGATTCGATTTTATCATGTCTGCCGATAAGATGCAAGATGCAGATATTATTAGTGAAATTGCCGGAGATTTCTTCATCAACACAAAAGGTAAAAGGGTGAACGGCAGCATAAAAATATTTCTGTTTTTATGTATTTTATCTATCAACATAAACCTGTACTTCATAATTCCATTGCAAAATACCCGATACAACAATAAGTTGTACCGTAAATGTCGGATCTACGCCATATTTTGTTTGGGCCATGTGTATTAACTCGCGCAACATTTGCTCTCTATTGTCTTCGGTGCAGTTAGCGCATAGGTATTTTTTCCTTTGGCAATATCTTTAATCCGTCTATATTGACATAACGAATACAGACAGCAAAGAGCCTTGTTATTCCGTTTTCGGTGTATATACCAGCTAAATCCTCAAAGGAAAACTGCTCTTTTAAGGCAGGAGTAATTTTATCGTAAAAATGGCTGAGATAATTCCAAAGATTATCAAGCGTTGGCACTTCCAATGTATCTGAGAGCAAAATAACACGTTCTGGATAATCTTTGAGAAAAGTACTATTGGACTTTTGTTGTCTCCGCAATTTTCTTTCATAGTCCGCTTGTGCTAACTGAATTTTTGATTTACTGTACTGGAGTGCTGTTATTTTTTCATCAGCCTTTTTTTCTGCTTGCGCTAAAAAGTCCACAATTTTTCAAGATCGTCATATTCTAAAACCTTTTTTATCTCCTGCAAAGGCAAGTCCATAAGCTGCAAAGCACGCACCGTGTTCAGGCGAACAATGTCCTGCTCGGTATAATAGCGGTAATTCGTCCATTCGTCTTTTTTGCTCGGCTTCACTAATCCAATACGGTCATAGTGCCGCAGCGTTTCGCTCGTCGTATGGACAGCCTTTGCAGCTTCTCCAACTGAAAAATATTTTTTCATTTGCATTCCCCTCTTGACTTTTGTGTAACACAAAAGTTTATAATTCATTTTAGCATAGGAAATTGCGAAAATCAATACCTGTGCCAAAGGTGATAGGAGGAATAGCTACATGATAGCGCTCAAACAAGTAACGAAGCAGTACGGACAAGCAACCGTATTGAAAAACATTACTTTGTCAATTGATGAGCCGGGGATTTATTGTCTGCTTGGCAGAAATGGTGCGGGCAAAACAACGCTTCTCAAATCGATTGCGGGGTATCAGAACATTACAGACGGAACTATTCAAGTTGACGGTAAGGCAATCACAACTTCCACCTTAGATACCGGCGTCAGCTATATCGAAAACTTTGCAAAGCATTTTAATCTTCCGGTGCGAAAGCTGTTACGGATTGCTTCGGAAGTAAACCCCAACTACGATTATGACTTTGCTTCGGAAATGATGGAGCGTTTTGAACTAGACGGAAAAAAGAAGTTTAATCATCTTTCTCTTGGCATGAAAACGATGGTTTCAACGATTATCTGTCTGGCAAGTAATAAAAAGATCATCCTTTTAGACGAACCTGTCCTCGGCTTCGACGCAATTATGCGCGTGGAGTTTTATGATATGCTGATGGAGAGTTTTCAGAAGCACCCACGAATTATTATCGTATCCACCCACATTATTGAAGAAATTGCAAAGGCAATTCAAAAAGCTGATCATTATTGATAAAGGAGGCATTCGCTTCTTTGATACATTGCAATCGGCTGAAACAAAAGCATTCAGCATCAGCGGACTTCAAAAAGACGTGGAGGCTGCAACCCAAAATCTAAATATCATCGGTCAAGATACTGCCGGAGGTCTTGTAACAAGTTATATCTTCGACGACCCGCCAAAGAAGACTGCTTCATTGGAAATTCATCCACTGTCTTTGCAGGATTTCTTTATACAAATGGTCTGGCATAAGGGAGGTGATACAAGATGACCACTATTTTTGCGATTGTAAAACGCTTGATTGCAAGCAATAAAATCAGTTTCATCATTACGGCTCTTGTGGTACTTTGCGCAACATCTTCTGGCGATGTTGTTTTAAGTAACGGAAATTATACTTGGCTGCTTGCCGTCTTAACCCCATTCTTTTTTTGTGTTTTATGATTTCACAAAGTTAATGCATTTGGGAGCGAGCAAAAAGGATTACTTTTTCGGTTGTCTAATCAGCTATGGGTTCTTGGCGTTTTGCATTTCCCTTATCAACACAGTAATACATCTATTGATTGACCCCGTATATTCAGCGCAAACGGTCATCAATATGATAGACGTGTGTAAATGGACTGAAAACGGAATTATCGTTGCCGGATTGCAGCAAATGTTCTTTTTGCTGCTTGTTATGGTTTTTTCTTCATGTTCTGTTATCCATGCAGACATATTGGTATGGGTGGCTGACTGACGCATTATTAGTTACAATTATTTGTATTTTTACGCCGATTGCATCATTACGCGCTATCTTGGCTGGATTTTTTCAGATTATCATACTTAACAGCAATGCTGTCTTGCATATTTGTATTTGTCTGTTACTAAGTGCCGCATTATCTCTCGGAGGGCTTGCGGTCTTAAAAAGAAAAACTTTATAGACAAGAGATCTACTACGTCAAGAAAGACACCTCTCGGCCGGCTGGAATCACCACCGGCTTCGAATTCTGACAGCCCCAAAACTGATAAGCAATATAACAAAGAGTAGTCTCTCCCCAGGCCAGCACCAGCCGACCTGGGGAGAGGAATTTTTGATGCTGTAGCCGACGGAAACCACAGCAGCGGTGCCGCCAGATGCTGCGATTTGAGCGTCAATTTGTCCTCCTGCCCCCCCCCCGAAACCGTGCCCCGTCAAAAAGTACACAAAAAGTCCCAAAACCGCTCCGAATCGGAGCGGTTTTGTACATTTATTTTATATACTTATCACGGTATTTCTTCGGCGTTTCGCCGGTTTCTTTGACAAATACCTTATGAAAATAGGCGCTGTCGTAAAAGCCAAGCTTTTCCGCGACTTCTTCAATGGAAATTTTCGGCGCGTTGCGCAGCAGAAGCTTTGCTTTGTTGATTTTCGTATACGTTTTATACTGCATGGGGGTCATGCCGGTATAGACCTTAAAGGCTTTCCGAAACGAGGATTCGTTGAGCAGGCACATCTGCGCTAACTGAGGAATCGAGACGTTGTCAGGAACGTGGCTGTCGAGGTAAAAAATTGCGGGAAGCACCGAGTTCTGGCTGCTGCTGTGCAGCTTTGACGCAAGAAGATGATTGTTCAGCTTTTCAAGAATTTCGTAAAAGGTTTTTGTTACGGGAATCGTCGGATACGCGAGTCTGGTGCTGAGGTTCGCTACGGTAAACATATCGTCGACGATCTTAGCGGGAATGTCGTTGGCAAAGCAGACGATGTCGTCGGCGAGCGCATATTCTTCACCGTTTGTATCGCGGATATTAAAATTGATGAGAATATTGGTGAACTCGCCCAGCGCCGTTGAAAAGGTAATATTGTACTCGCTGCCTTTCGAAATGTACAAAAGATCGCCTTTTGCGAATAAAAGCCTACGTCCCTCTTTGGTTGTAATGTACACTTCTTCGCAAAGAATATACATAAAACCGTTCTGGTCGCGTGGCGCGCCGACACAACTCCAACTCCGGTTGCTTTTGGTGTTCCAGTTTTGATCAAGCCCATAGATACGCGTAAAGCTGACATCACGCGGAACATTTTCCAAAGAGATTTTTTTCATGTTAACCTCCGGCTTATCAGTGTAGAAAAACCGAAAAAGTGTAAAAAGTTATAAATCTTTTTTATTTTATTTTACTACGCTGAACTGAAAAATACAATAGATTAATCTAAAAAATACATTGTTTGACAGAAATCAAAACGATATACTGAAGTTGTAATATCGCTATGTTTATGGAGGAAAACACAGCTTATGGAAGCTTCACAATATAATTTTGAAGTCGTCGGAACTACCGTTGGCGGTTTTGAGCGCAGACTAAAGCCCTCGATAGCAGAAAACGGAAATGAGATTAAGCTGGTTGTGCCGAAAGCGGCGCTGTGCAACCCGCGGTTTCAAACGCTCCGTATTTCTTCGTCGCTGACTATGGCTCACGCAGGCGACGCGGGATATATGTTTTATCCAACGGACTTTCAATGCGGTTTTGTGATGACACACTTTACAGAACGCCAGAATACGCTTTACAAAACCTGGCCGACCTCGACGCTGGTCAGCGGAATCTGCGGCAATGAAAACGCCGTGTTCGTGCGCATTGCAGGCGAGGCGTTCGACGGCCGCTATGAGATCGAGTATAAGGACGGCGTATACAGCATTTGTCCGCAGTTCCGTTTCGACGGAGACGAGCCCGACGAGGACGTCGTTGTTGTTTATAAGAAGATGCCGAACGCCACCTATGTGGATATGGCGCATGAATACAGAAAGTATCAAATGGATTTCTGCGGCTGCCGTCCTCTCCGCGAGCGCGCGATGGAAAGAGATGTGCTTCGCCGCGCCGCGGACTGCATGGAAATCCGCGTTCGCATGGGCTGGAAACCGATTCCCACGCCTGTGCGCCACCAGACGCTTGAAAACGAGCCGCCCATGCATATCGCCTGCGACGTTCCCACGCTGAATAAAATTCTTGACAGTATGCAGGCCAAAGGGCATTAAAAAGGCGGAGTTCTGCCTTGTCGGATGGGCTGAAGGCGGTCATGACGGCCGTTTCCCGCAGCAATACCCCTGCGACGAGCGCTTTGGCGGCGACACGGAGCTTAAACGGTTCATTGCCCGCGCGCAGAGCCTCGGTTATCAGGTCGTCTGCCACACGGTAACCTGCGGCGCGTATGAGATCGCTAACAACTTTGACCGCGATCTTTTGACCAAGAAAAAAGGGCCGAACGGCGATCCCGTACCGTATATCCGCGAGCACTATGTGGAAGCAGGGCTGAATGGCGGCGAGCCTTATCACCTCTGCGCCAAGACTGCGTATGAAAATTATGCGGTGAAGACCTTTCCGAAGGTGCGCGGCTACGGCTTTTCTGGTCTGCACTATAACGATGAGCTGACCGCGATCATTCCCGAAAAATGCTATGATCCGAATCACCCCTGCACCCGTAAAGAGGCGTGGGAGTATCACCGCAAGGTGGCGCAGCTTTCAAGAGATCTGTTCGGCGGTTTCCAGTCCGAGGGATATATGGACTATATGAGCGCGGAAATGGACGCGATTCTATATGTCGGCGTACAGTCGAGAGTGACCCCCCAGCGCAATCCGCTCTTTGACGAGGGCATTCCGTTCTGGCAGCTTGTGTACCACGGCATCATCCTTTCCAACCCGACCTCGCAGACGATCAACTATCCGATCAAGGAAGAGTACCAGCATCTGAAGTTTATCGAGTACGGCGGCCGGCCGCTGATGTATTTCAACAGCAAGTTCGGCGCCGACCGAAACTGGATGGGAGACTTGGATCTGCACTGCGGCAACGACGAGCAGATTGATATTGCGACCGACGCGCTGAAAAAGGCGTACGACGAATACGAGACGCTTAAATCGTTGCAGTTTGAGTTTATGGAAAATCATGAAAAACTCTCCGAGGGCGTATACCGGACGACCTATTCGGACGGCACGGTTATCACGGTAGATTACAATACGGAAAAATATATTATCTCAAAAGCATAAGAGGGCGGCAAACATGAAAAAAGTTTTTTGGCAAAACTTCAAAGGGGCACGGAAATTTACGCGCATACGATCTCGGACGGCGATATCAGCATCACGGTCCTAGATTACGGCGCGACGTTGCAAAAGTTTGAACACAAGGGCACAGATATCATCTGCGGCTTTGACAGCCTGGAGACGTATATCTCCGACAAAAGTCATCAGGGCGCGGTTATCGGCAGATACGCCAACCGCATTGGCGGCGGCAAATTGACGATCGACGGCGTGGATTACCCGATCGCGCGCAACGACGGCGAGGCTCACCTGCATGGCGGCAACATCAACTTTGAAAGACATACATGGAACGTGGAAGAGGGCGTTTGCCACGACGGCGCGCCTGCGCTCAGCTGCGGTTATGTTTCCGCCGACGGCGAAGAGGGGTATCCCGGCAGACTGATCGCGACGGTGACTTACATACTCAAAAACAATTCGCTGATCGTGGACTACAGAGCCACGACGGATAAGCCGACGTACTGCAACATGACGAACCACGCCTACTTCAACCTGCACGGCTTTGAGAATCCCTCCGTACTGGATCATAAGCTGACCATTTACGCGGATTCTTTCACGGCGGTTGATCCGAAAACGCTGCTTCCGGTGGGCGGCCGCCCGGAGGTCGCCGGTACCGCGATGGATTTCCGTACGGAAAAGGAAATCGGACAGGATTATGAAAATACCGGTCTCGGCTATCCCGGCTATGACCATAATTTTGTGCTGGATCACAAGACTAGAAAGCCGTATGAGGAGCTTCAGTTGAATCTAGCCGCGGTCTGCCGCGTTCCCGAGAGAGAAATGACCGTTCTTACCTCCATGCCCTGCATGCAGCTCTACACGGGCAACTTCCTCGGAGAAGGACCGGATTTTAAGGGCGGCGTCAAGCAGCGCAAATATCAGGCGGTATGCTTTGAGACGCAGTACGAGCCGGACAGTCCATCTCACGGCGGCGCACGCCTGAATCCGGAGGACATTTACCATCAGGTAACGGTTTACAAGATGAAATAGATCCGTTTGCGGCATTGCACTATAGCGATATCCTGCAAATGTGATATTTTCTTTGCAACGTCAGGCACGCTGTACCATTATAAAAATAATATAAGATAACGTTTTCCCGTATATCCGCTCTGCGCCTTATTTCCAAACGTGGCGGCGGAGCGGAAAAACGGGATCAAGGAGACAACATAATGGAGAATTTGTTTCGTGTGACGGGCACCACCATGAGCGGTGCCGTCAGAATGATTGAATATGTTACTGAAGACTACGGCAACGTGCTGAAGTTTATTATTCCCAAACGCAATCTGGATAAAGGCCGGTACAATACGATTGTCGTCGAGACCGATCTGCTGACCGCCAAGGCGGGAGAAAAAGGCTATTTCTTCTATCCCACAAATTTCGGCAACGGCATTATGCTCACCCGGTTTGATGAAAAGCCGGACGCAGAACTGCTTACCTGGCTTTCCGCTATGCCCGTATGCGGTCTTTGCGAGCAGGAAAAAAGCTCGTTCGTCCGCATTGAGGGGCAGTCGGGCGACGCGCGCTTTGAGGTCAGCGTCAAGAACAACGTGTACGCCATCAAGCCACGCTTTGATCTTCAGGGCGAGGATCCTGAAGAGGATATCACGATCTTCTTCTATAGAATGCCGAACGCGACCTACGTGGATATGGCGAAAGTATATCGGAAATATCAAATGGAGGTTAAGGGCTGCAAGCCTCTGCGCGAGCGTGCGGAGATGCGCGAACCGCTCCGCAAGGCGGCTGAAGCGCCCGAAATCCGTATCCGCATGGGCTGGAAGCCGATTCCGACCCCTATTCGCCATCAAACAGAGGCGAACGAACCCCCGCTTCACGTCACCTGCACGGTTGAAATGCTGAATAAGCTGGTCGATAAGATGCAGAAGGCGGGCATCGACAAAGCGGAAATCTGCCTTGTCGGTTGGGGCGTCGGCGGACACGACGGTCGTTTCCCGCAGCAGTATCCGAGCGATCCGCGCTACGGCGGAGACGACGAGCTTCGCAAATTCATTGCAAAGGCGCAGCGCATGGGCTATCAGGTTGTCGCGCATACGGTCAGCTGCGGCGCGTATGAGATCGCCGACAACTTCGACCGCGCGGAGCTGGCTAAGAGAAGAAACGAAAAAGGCGAGTATTATCCGTTCGTTCGCGACGTTTATAAGATGAACGGACTCAACGGCGGCGAGCCGTACGCCGTCTGCCCGAAGCGCGCGTACGAGCGCTATGCGAAAGAGGATCTGCCCGTCGTCCGCGGCTACGGATTCCAAGGACTGGAATACGTTGACGAGCTGACGGCGTATATTCCAGAAAAGTGCGACGATCCGAATCACCCCGTATCCCGCAAGCAGGCGCAGGGCTACTACAAAAAGATCGCGCAGCTTGCCAAGGCGCTCTTCGGCGGTTATCAGTCCGAGGGATTCATGGACTATATGATAGACGCGATGGACGCGATTCTATACGTCGGCATTCGCACAAAGTTTGAGTCCAAGCCGTTTAACCCGCTGTATGACGAGGGTATTCCGTTCTGGCAGCTTGTATATCACGGCATCGTTCTTTCCAACCCGACTTCAAGAACCGTCAACTATCCGATCAAGGATGCAAATGCAAATCTGGTATTTGTCGAGTACGGCGGACGTCCGCTTCTGTACATAAATTCGAAATTTGGTCCCGGCCGCGACTGGATGGGCAAAAACGACCTGTACAGCTTGACGGACGAAGACCTGGACAGAAGCGTAAAGGCCATCAAGGCCGCTTACGATGAGTACGAGCCTTTGCAGTATCTGCAGTATGAATTTATGGAAAACCACGAAAAGCTTTCGGATACGCTTTACCGTACTACCTATTCGGACGGAACGACGGTCACCGTGGACTACGATGCGCTGAGCTACACGGTAAAAAAGCCGGATGGAACCGTTATTGAAAAAGTTTTGAAATAATCTTCGTTTGGATTGGTATTTTCGTCTTTCGCGCTCTTTTTCCGGCGCGGACGCCGTATGCAAACCTCAGAAATTTATTGATTGTTTCAATCGATAAATAAATCTGGGAGGAAACATCATGTTTAAGAAAGTTTCAGCATTCATACTGGCGGTCATGCTGACCGTTCTGTCGTTTTCGTTTGCGGTTTTTGGCACTTCGGTGCGGCAGAAACGGATTTTTTGGACAGCCTGTAGATGATTGCAAGATAAAAACACTGAAATTCAAGGAGAATCTTATGAGAAAAATTCTGAGAATCACAGCCGCAATTCTTGCGGCGCTGCTGCTTTTGACCGCGCTGCCGGCCTGCGCGGCAGACGCGGAACTCTCGTTTACAGAGGAAGGCGAAAATATGGAAACAGTCATTATTCCGATTGCACAGCTTAATACCAACGGCTCGAACGGAGATCATGCAAACGACGACTATATGACCGCGTCGCTGGAAAATGATTACCGTACAATGACGGAGCTTACTTCCGCAAGTACCAGTTATTTCCGTTACGACAACGCATTCTACCCGCGCGTAAAACAGGTGCGGGATGATCTGTATGTGATGTTTTACCATTATGGTAAGCTCGGTCTGCACATGTATTATGTCACCAGCAGCGATGGTGTAAACTGGAATGCGCCGCAGGTACTCTGGAACGCGGCTGACCACCGGCTGACCTATGAAGGCGGCGAACTGGACGGCTACTCCGAGAAATATGCTGCGGTCAATCCGGACGCCTGCGTACTGGACAACGGCGACATTCTCTGCGTTTACGCGGTGCGCCCGCCGAAGGGTTACAAGACCTACACCGACCTCAGCGGTATTTACATGATGCGCGGCACGGTGGACAAAAATGACAATATTACTTGGTCCGAGGAGACGAGAATTTACACAGGACAGTCCTGGGAACCCTTTATTATGCAGCGTACGGACGGCGTTATAGAGGTTTACTTTACGCAGATTGCGCCGTATATTGTGAAATACGGCTTTGACGATTATAAGCGTTCGAGCGGAACCGGTTATATTACTTCTGCCGACGGCGGCTATAGCTGGACGCCCGACATTCAGCCGGGCGATAAGAATCTGTACCGCGCGACGACTGTTTTGCAGCAGGAGATCGGCGAACGAAACGGCGCGATGTATTTCTCGGGACAGATGCCCTCCGCCGTGCAGCTTTACAACGGAAAAACGCTGCTGACCGTGGAAACGCACGATTTGGATTTGAAATTCCGTACCTCCTATGCAGTAAGCGGCGAGAACGGCAATTGGAAAGCGCTCGAACTGACCGAGGAGGGACCGGAAACGCTTGTGGAGAATGCTTATGACGCCGCATCTCCATATATCGCGCGCTTTGAATCGGGCGAAACCTATCTGACCTATCAGAAGAACGGACGCCTGTACGGCAGAATCGGCAAGCCGGACGGCACAGCCTTTGCCAACCGCGACTTTCTGGTACTGCCGAACGCACCCGGCATTTGGGGCTCAACCTGTGTTGTCGGCAGTCATGCGGTGCTCTCGGTCAATCCGACAAAGTCGGGGGATAATTACGGCATAGCGATTGTCCGTTCCTATCTGAATCACCGTATTAACGCGCCGCACGCTGCTATCAGCGTGGACGGCTATACGAACGATTGGGAGGGCAACACGGACGCGTTGTTCGTCGGCAGCGAGACGCAGGCCCAGATTACGCTGCGCGTCGCGCATGACGACGACAACCTGTATTTTCTAATTTCCCGTCTGGATTACTATGTAACGGACGGCGATACCGCGACTATCTGCATCGCCGCCGGCGCAACAAGCGATTACCGCATTACGGTAGGGCTTAACGGTATTCAGTCGATTGCCTACTATGAAGGTGATATACTGAAGCGCACGGTAGAGGGCGGCAGCGCCGCCGTCAAGGTGCTCGGAACGGCTTACACCGATATGTTCATACGGCCGCCGGCTCAAAACACCCTGCGGCCGTATACAGACATATATTGCGATCAAATGCAAATAAACGATTATGGAGGAGAACAAGATTATGAAAAAAGCGCTTGCCTTACTGCTCGTATGCCTTGTGCTCTGCCCGCTGTTTGCGGCATGCGGCGGAAACACCGATCCGAATGAGACGAGCGGCTCCGTACCGGACGTTACCGAGCCCATCGTGGAAGAGGATACGCCGGATCTTCCCTCGCCTGAGGAAATCGGCGATATCTCCGGGGATTTCAACATTCTGGTCAGCGGAAACTTTACCCGCAACGATTTCCAGTCGGACGGCGAAGGCGGAACTGCGGTCGAAACGGCCATTTACCGCCGCAATATGTACATCAAGGACAAATACAACATCGATATCCTGAACGAGGATATCATCCGCTTCAATTCTTCTAACGGAAGCGGCGACGGATATTCCAGAATCTACCGCGACTACATGGCCGGCGAAACCAATTACGACGCGGCGATGATCGGTACTTACGACGTGGCCACGCTCGCTTACAGCGGTTATATCCACGACCTCAACGACATCCCGCATCTGGACCTAAGCAAGGATTACTGGGATCAGAAAGCCAATGCGGACCTTGCGATCAACGGAAAGATGTACTACACGACCGGCGATATCAGCATCGTGGATAACGTAACCACACACGCCATGATCTTTAACAAGGATATGCTCAAAGCATACGAGTTGGACGACCCCTACCAACTGGTCAGAGACAACAACTGGACGCTGGAGACGTTCGGCGCCCTTGTGCGTCAGGTCGGCGAGGACGCCAATCAGGACGGCATTTATAATGAAAACGACGTTTACGGCCTTTTGACCTGGAACGACCCGATGCTCGCTATTCTGGCAGGCGCCGGGGAAAAGATCTGCACTATCAACGATCAGGGACTGATCGAACTGTCGTTCTACAGCGAGCGTGTCGTCAACCTGTACGATACGTTTACCGACCTCGTGTATGATACCAGCCATGTCTACAACTATCAATGGAATTCCCAAGAGGGCAAAGCGACGCCCTCCAGCGTATGGGATAAGAACCGGATCAAAATGTTTGACAGCAATCAGGCGGTCTTCTACTTCAATTTGCTGAGAGTGGTTGAACTGCACCGCGACAGCGAGACCGATTTTGGTATTCTCCCTTATCCGAAATTCAATGCGGAGCAAGAGGATTATGGCCATATGGTCAGCGCGTTCCACTGCCAGTTCCTCTGCGTGCCCGAAATGTCGAAGGACTTTGAGCGTACCGGCATTATTTTGGAGGAACTCGCCTATCGGGGTAAAAAGCTGCTCACGCCCGCTTACTATGACCAAACGCTGATCGGCCAGTACACACGCGACGAGGAAAGCGTCGATATGCTCGATATTATTTTCTCCACTGCATATGGACATGGAAATCATCGATCCCACTTTCTATATAGATGGGGAAAAAATTCCCCCTGTGAACGGAGCGGCGATCTTCACGCAGTCCCTAGACGGAAGCGAGGTCTATGCGGTCTGTCATGCAAAGCTGCATGCAAACAACCGGTATAACCGCTGCATCTTTTTGCAGAAGCTGGAATATCAAAACGGCGTCCCCTATCTCGGCGCGCCGCCGTCCTTGGATACGGTGTTTACTGTGGCGGTCAATCCCATGGCGGTTTCAGAGCGGGATCAGCGGCTTTCAGACAAGCCTGAACGCAGAATAAGCAAAATACGGGGAAGCGCGCCCCATCCTGCGCACTTTTGGTGAAAAAACGACGCCGCCAAACAGGTTTGGTTCGTTTCCACACCGGTTCAACCGGCTGAGCGGGTCCGCGCAGTCATGACGCGAACCCGCTGCTTTTTTCGGCGGCCTCCAACCGCCGCGGCCGCGCGGCTCTGCATCCATGCCTTGCAATCGCCTGCAAAGTCTTGACAGATCCTCTCCGATTGCAGATTTGATTTCCTCTATAGTAATTTAATGACCACGCACAATTCTTGATATTCCAACCATGCTTATCGCGATGGGGTATATTTTTATTGGTTGGTTAAAACAATATATAGTGGCAATGACCCATAAATGCTTTCCGAATCTTTAATCATAAATAATGGTATTCTTTTCAGATATTCTAAAGTAGATTTATTAGGCATATATAAAAACAAATAAATTTCTCTGGGTTTTCGTTTTAATGATTCAAGAATAGAATGAATAACCTTGATATATATTTTCAGATGAAATGGGTTCGCAAAATAAAATTTATTCATAGTATCATCTATGCTAATAGTTGAAACATCTTGATTAACAAGAATTATCTTTGAAGATGCTTGGGATGTTTTTTTATAGTTCATTATATTATTATTCAATATAATGAATATATCATTATTAATTTCATATCCAGTAACATAAGCACATGAATATTCCGAAGCCATAATTAAAGTGCGCCCCTTGCCGCACCCAAAATCCACAAAATGATCATCGCTACTAAAAGGATATTTTAGAAATAAATATTCCAAAAATGAATACGGTGTAGGCTCATAAGAAAAATTTACTACACGCTCGTTTTTTATATTTGGCGTTGGGAACGTATCTATATTATATTTTTTCTCATAAAATACCTCTTTTAATTTTTCGATATAAAAAGGAACCGTTTCTTCCAAGTTTTCCTTATCATGTTTGCGATTATTTGAATCTTCGTTACGATTTCCTGATTCATCGTGCCTGCTCATTTTTCATTATCTCCATTTCTAAGCATAGTATTTTGCTTGAATTTCAAACATCGTTTTGTATTTACCACCTAAACTCATTAATTCGCTGTGCGAGCCATATTCTAAAACGCTACCATTTTCTAATAGCAATATTTTGTCACACAATTTGCAACTTGACATTCGATGTGATATATAAATAACGGTTTTATTTTCGATAACTTTATCAAAATCCTTATATAATTCATATTCTGCAATAGGTGACAAATTGGAAGTAGGCTCATCCAGTATTACCATATTTGAGTTTTTATACAGCGCTCTCGCAATTACTATTTTCTGCTGTTCCCCTCCTGAAAACTCAATCCCGTTTTTTGAAAACTCTCTCGACATATAGGTTTCATATCCATCCGAAAGATTATCTATTTTGTTTTTAATTCCGATTTTGTCAACAGTTTTATTCAGGCGAGATAATTGCGGCTCATTATAGGCTATGTTTTCCGCAACAGTAAATGCGAATAGTTGAGAATCCTGAAAAACAACGCTTATCGCTTTCGCGTATTCATTAAAATTAATATCCTCTATATTCATTCCATTTACACTTATTGAACCCGAATCAGGAAGATAAAGCCTGAGCAAAAGTTTTATTAATGTCGTTTTTCCCGCGCCATTATCTCCCACTATAGAAAGTTTTTCACCTTTTTTAAGTATAAAAGACACATTGTTTAAGACATAATTTTCAGTGTTTGGATATTTAAAACAGACATTCTTAAATTCGATTGTGTCAATATTTATATTCTGACCTTGAATGGCAACTTGTCTTATTTCTTCAAGTTCCATATATCTTCTGTAATCCTCTATATACATTGAGGCTTCATATAACGAAACACATGAGCCTATCACATTTTTCATACAGGCAGAAAAATGCCTTATCGCGCTCAAATACATCGTAAAGTCGCCCAAAGTCAGACTTTCTGTAAAGAATTTATAAGCAAGGTATACATAGAATAACCCCTCTTGGAGAATGTTCAAAATATTTTGAAATAGATTGGTTATTGAGGTATACATAAATTCGGCTACAAGACTGCGGCTAAACCGCTTATGTAAGCGATCCTTTTTTTCGTTCAGCCAATCTTTTAAATTGTAAACCCGAATGTCTTTCGCGTATTTATAATCCCATGATACATAAATCATTTCAAATAATTTACGCGATAAAGCGGAAAACTTCTTTCTTATTGAATGGGTCTTTTTTTGCCTCGATTGATTTGGCAAAAGAATTTATCATGATAATAATTATCACAACAGCCAATATTAAGATATTAATTTTACTTACAATATAAATTAGTCCTATAATCTGTAGAATTGATGAAATAAATTTTGAAATAATATTCGCTATTTTTGAAATATTATAACTATTGCCGATACATTTTTCTGCCCGTTCCTTTAAGTCAAGATATTCTGCGTTTTCAAGATATTCATACTTTATATTCATGGTTTTTTCTATAATGCCCAAAGTCATTTTTGTCTTTATATCTGTCAAATTCAATGCCTGTGCGTGACCAATAAGGCTTGACAAATGCGATCTTATAAGTCTCAGCGTAAACATAACAAGAGCAAGCATAAGGATAAAACGGATATCCTTTCCACCGGTAATGGAATCTATTATCCATTTGGGGAATAAAATTGTAATAAACGGCGAAACGGCGGTTAATAAGGTAGCGGGAATAAACAAAACAAGATATTTGTAATTGTATTTTAGACTTATCATAAAGATATATTTTATTGAGTTAAATACGCTTTTTATTTTTTCAATATACTTCATTTTCGTTTACCTTATCAGAATCAAAATAATAGCGTGCCTGCATTGAGTACATTTTGGCATATAGACCGTTTGATTTAGTAAGCTGATTGTGTGTTCCATCCTCGACTATACATCCACCATCAAACACCAAAATGCGGTCGCAAAATTTTGATGAAGACATTCTGTGTGAGATATAGATAGCCATATCGTTAACTAATTTGTCATATGAACTGTAAGTTTCAAATTCCGCTATAGGAGAGAGGTTCGCCGTGGGTTCGTCAAGGATATTTATTTTTCCGGAGTGATAAAATGAGCGTGCTAAAGCAAATTTTTGCAACTCTCCTCCCGAGAAATCCAAACCATCCATATCAAATGATTTTCCAATATATGTATGTTCTTTATTTTTTTTAGCGCTGAAACTTTATTCCACATATTAACATCCGCTAATGCCTTCTTTAACCGTTGCTTTTCTTCTGGTTCAAGTAATACCTCGTCTTTGAAAGCTATATTTTCCGCAATAGTAAAAGGAAACATTTGATAATCCTGAAATACAGTAGAAAATAGAGCAACGTAATCGGCAGTATTTATGTTTTTGATATTTATACCATTAATATAAATATTGCCTTCCGTAGGGTCATAAAGTCTTAGTAAAAGTTTAATAAATGTAGTTTTTCCTGCGCCGTTATCACCTACTATTGATATTTTTTGTCCCCATATATATCCAAATTGATGTTCTTTAAAATGAAATTTTCGCAGTTAGGATAACGAAATGATACATTGTCAAATCGGATATGCAGATTGTTTTTACTTATATCGGGAACACTTTCACCGTTCGTTACAGTAATGCGCTCTGGAATGGATAAAAACTTACGATAATCTATTACATATCTACCTGTATAATCAATTCCCTGCAAGTATCCCACTATACTTTTCATGGCATTAGTAAGCGCCATAACCGCAGATATATACATGGTAAAATCACCGAATGTTATCCCGCCTTTTACAAGTATAAGCACTAAATAAATATAAACCGCGCCTTCTTGTATTAGTGATACCGTGCTTGATATCATACCGTATTTCGTAGATGTATTCTTTTTTGCGGTTTCTTTTTCTATATACTCGCTTCTGTTTTTTTTTTCACATTTTCCCAAAAAGCCATTTATTAAGATTATCAATTCTGATTATTTTCCCAAAAAGAATAATCTCCGGTAATGCGGCTTAAATATTTCCATGTTCTGTTTATCGGATTCAACTCATCATTAACTTTTTTCATAAGTTTATGATTCAAATGATTTAATTGAGCATTTACTAACAAAACAACGATAACAGATAGAACTATAAAAAAAATTGAGAGTAGATATTATATACGCAAACCCCACAATTTGTATGCTATATGATAAAATCCCCCCCAATGCGTTTTTGATCCCATCTATATTCATTGAGTTCCATGTTATTATTTTTTGAACGTTTTCTTTTTGATCGGCAACAATTGGATCCTCGACATCTTGCAAATCAAGCGACATGGTTTTGTCGCTGAACTGCTTATAATGCTGCTGAATTAATCTTTCTTTTTTATATCTTGTTATATCCTCAAGTAAAGTAAAAATAGCGGTAGATAATAGTCTAACGATTACCATTATGATAACCGTTCTTAATGTATAATGAATATTCTTATCTATCGTTAAGCTGTCAATAATATATTTGGGTAATATCGTGTTTATAAACAATACCGCACATTCCATAAAAATGCTAAGAAACATAATGGGCATAAGTAATTTATCCGCTTTATTTGCGGTTGAAAACAGATATTTTATATTTAATAAAGCATCAACTATTTTATTTTTCATTTTTTTCCTCTATTTATCATCTTCGCTAAAATACTTAATACATTCATTTGCTATTTTATAAATGCTATTTTCATCCCCCAAACTGTAAACCTTTTTCTTTAACTGCTTTTTTATCATTTCTATTTTGTTTTTTATTATTTCGTTATCAACTAATACTTTAGTCGTTCCGATAACCGACCACTTGTTGGCTGCGTCAAACGGAAATACTGCAAGACAGATTACTTTTGAAGGGAATATGCTTTCAAGATAGTTAATTGTTCTTTCGATATACTTTATGTCATCGCTGACATTTACACATAATATATAACAGTCAGGAGCGCATCCTAATAAAAATTCATGCTGTTTTATTGGATAAAACCCAACCCAACCGTCAGTTACTGGAACTGTTTGAGATTGGGAACCGACAATAATTAAATCTGGATTTTTATCCTCAATTTCTCCCATTAAACTGTTTACATATATTATTGCTTCATAACCGCTTATTTCAACAGTAGAATCAAAGCCTATCGGATATACACCATCGGCACCGTACAATAAAGAAGAAGGTTCTGTTCCCAACATTCCAACAATATATCCCGATTGCTCAAATAACATTTTCAATTTTAATTGTAATGTGAATTTACCTTGCCGTTGACTTGTTCCTACTATGGCTACCACAGGATTTGAAATTTTTCTTAGCTTTCCAAATGTGTTTTTTGAGGAACATTTGCCGAAGTGACACAGGGACAAAACCAGTTTATGTTATTGTCATCCAATTTCTTTACAGAATCCTTTGATAGCAAAGAAAACGAATATATTTTTTTCCCGAATTCAATACATTTATCAACAAAATAATTTTCAAGATTTATGTCGATAACTCTTGACAAATTCGTAGTATGCCCTAATATTACACTATCAAAATCACTTTCCCAGTCAATATTTGTATAATTCTTTATTTCATAGTCATATCCATATATATTCCCAAGAATACTTGAAATCTTTTTTTTAATGTTTCCGACATACTTAACATCAAAAAAAAAATCAACTATATTGACATTTAAAATATTAGAAAATCTTGCCATACTGTGTATTTCTTTATTAAACAGGGAATGCTATAGCCTTATTCATAGTTATTCGCTTATGAGGACTTACAGCCCCACATTTATATATAGCTACAGCATTGATTTTTAATCTTTGCAGTATATTTTCAAGTCCAGTAATACCAGAATCAATCATTTTTCCAATTTGAACAGTAACATATGGGGCTGCAAAACTGGCCCCCGAAACAACAGAGTAACCATCATCAAGCCAAAGGAAGATTTTGTTCTTTGTTATATCCTCGTATATTTACATTGCTATTCTCGACATACTAATAATCAAATAATTTATTTACGCTATTGCTAATATCTACACCAATCACATTAGCAAATGCTGCCGGATATGATAAAATACCCAAATTGTCAAATGCAGATACAATTACAGTTCCTCTATCATTTAATAATGTGCAGATATTTCTTAGCGCACTTAAATTATTGCAATATGTTACTCCTAAACTTATATTGATAATATCACATGGAATATTATCATAAATATATTTTAATGATAAAATAAGATTACTATTATCATAAGAGTTTTCGCTAAACACTTTGAAACAAATAATATTTGCATGTGATAAGTTCTTATATATTATAAACGAAACAGCGGTACCATGTCCTATTTCATCATCGCAATTGTCCTTAGAGACCTTCCCACAAGAATCGATCGAAAAAACAGGAAAGGACTCCCCATTAAAGCAAGGATGTTTCATATTTATTCCGCTGTCTAAAATAACAATAGTCGTAACTTGCTTTCTCATAAAAAACTTTTTTCCTATCCAATATGAAAGTTGTATTTATTGGATATGGCGGCAGTTCATATGATTGCCGCCATATCCAAACACATGTTCAGCAGGCACCTTGACTGCAGCAATTTTTATCACCATTGCAACAATCCTCGGCGCCTTGTGAAGCTCTTAAAACATCAAGGTAAAGGGTTATTTTTGACTTTTTCTTTTTCAGCAAAACCTTCTTTAAGTTCATTTTATTTAGCAAATGAATCCTCCTTTCCGTTCTATATTTTTATGCAAGTTCTTGAGTTATCCACATCTCTTGTTACAACAACCGAGGTCACCGTTACAGCAACTTTCATCGCCATTTGTAAAAAGTTGAATTTTAGAAACAGTCCTCTTCTTTAATTCAACTTTCTTCAAGTTTTTTTTAAACATTATAAAACTCTCCTTTCTTTAAATGATTTATAATTATTTTGGCAATGTTCCTTCACTTTAGATTTATTCATTTTCACTCAAACCCAAAATATGTTTTACATTGTCAATATAATTATTAAATGTCATAAACTTCTCCATTGACAAATAATCATCTGGGATTTCGATTCCAAGTTCATTTTCTATACAAACTATTATTGAAATAAAAGTTATCGAGTCCAATTCTAACTTTTCATCTTGATTTTCAGAAACATAGATCCCATTTTCGTCCAATATTTTTCTAATTTGATTTTCGATTTTCATATTTTTGCCCTTTCAAAATAAGCATTGTTTTTTGATGCAAAAATCACTACAAAACAAGTTTTATTCTATCTCTGTAGTCCAAACATCTCAAATGTGCTTTTATCATTTCTCTTATCGGAAGGCATGCCGGAGAATGTTTTATATTTTTTGAGAATGGACATGAACCGCTACAACAAATAGGGTATAGTTCGCAATTATAACAGTTTTTATTGTGTACTCTATTCACAATCCATTGAACCGCTTTCTCACTATCAATAACTAAATTGCCGCCATCTGCTATGTAACCTATATTATCAATATCTTTATATTTGTCATCTTGCGATGCAAGAGAGCATTTATGCACACTACCATCATAATATATCAAATACCCATTTTTCAGATTAGCTTCGCACATTCCAGTAACTGGACCAATGGCTATGAAATCAGCGGAATTTAGCCCCTTTTTGCTTGCTATATCATACCATTTCCTGTAATAACTTTCTTCATTGGCTAATATTTCTACTTTGTTCTCAGTGATTCTGTCTCCTCCCCAGTCTCTCACTCCTTGAAAATAAACGCTAAATCTTTTATCATTCCCAAAATCTTCAGCTAATAAATCTAGATATTCATCTAAATGCTTTTCAACAAACGGCGTCATATTTGCACGAATCACCATCTTGAAAGAAAATGTATTAACATTATTTTTTATAGAAACCAAATTTGAATATACTCTTTGAAAAGAATCTTTATTAACGCAATGAGGACGTTGAACATTATGTGTAGTTTCTGCTCCATCAATACAAACTTGATATGATAGTACTCTATGTGCTATTAATGATTTAAATGTTTCCAAATCTAAATTATAACCATTTGTTGTAATCATACCGATAAGCGGCACTTTATTTTCTTTACATATTTCGTCAATTTCTTTAGTCATTCTAAGAACTCTTTCTTTATACAATAAAGGTTCTCCGCCAAACCAATTCAATCTTACCTTTTTATATTTTTTTATGTTCTTTCTGCAAAAATCAAGTATATTTTTCTCTGTTTGATCGTTCATAGTTTCTTCTGCTGGAGTTTCATAGCAATATACACATCTAAAATTGCAATTATTAGTCGGTAAAATAGTCAAATAAAGCCAATCGTTAGAATATACATGTTGTTCATGCATAGCTTCAACCAATAACGATTCATCAAAATCAAAATCAATCAGAAATTTATTTTCATATAATTTTTTTACATATTCATCTGTGCTAATTGCATCATCTATAGAGGTCATTTTCATTGTTTCAATAATCTTATCTGCATGCAAAGGTGAAAATTTTAAATATTGACTACGCAACAAATTAAGCATTAACAATTCGCCATTATTGTTTTTTTCCATTATTACATATCGACTTGGTTTGAGCATAAAAAGCATTCTCCTTAATTTTACTTAAACTTATTATTATACTGTAAAGATTTTATAATATTTTCTTAATTTTGTCAACATATTTTGTTAGGAATACAAAAAATACAGACAGGGAAAAGCCACCACGAATTCAATGCTTGTCCAGTTCTGTGAAAGTTGTGGCACTGATAGAAAGACGAGTTGTCTGAATATTTTTCTACTTATAATATTTCCCCTGCCATGTATATGCATATCAAAACCGGCGGAACCGTCCGCTACAGGACAAAAAAATATCCTTATGTATATGTAAACGGGATATATCTGTGCTGAAATTGGAGCGGAAAGTATGAAAATGTAGCTGTTTAGGTGACAATCGCGATAAATGAAGACGATTACCGCGAGGTGTTGGGTATAGCCGAAGGAATAAAAAGAGGATAAAACCAAGCTGGGTTACATTTTTCAAATGGCTAAAAGGTCGCGGTTTAGACGGCGTAAAACTTGTCGTCAGCGGCAAAAATGCTTGGGGGATGCTGAAAGCCGTAGAAGAAGCATATCCAGAGGCAAAATACCAGCGTTGCACCATCCATTTTTATAGAAACATATTCTCTGTTGTTCCCCGATCCAAAGTAAAGCATGTAGCCAAGATACTTAAGGCGATTTACGCCCAAGAGAACAAAAAAGCCCGGGAGAAAACGAAAGCGTTATTGCGAAGCTTAGAAGTATGAAGCATCTGGAGGCGATGGAGACCGACCAAGCGCTGGCAAGCTAGCAGACAACCCACAAGACGTCAAGAGCAAGCCAAGTGGATCCGCCGCCCTTCACCCCCTGCGCCCTGCCTGCTGTAATATACAAGGGGCGGTCGCCCGTCCAATGTAACGGATTTCTGCATTTGCGCATAACTCTTGATCTTACCGTCTTTAATTCTTTGGAGTGTGAGCCCGCCGGATATATAATTTAAGACCACCGGTAAACCGGTGGTCTTGCACAGCCCCTATAAGGGGCTATTACCAGCTTAACCCCTGAAAGGAGCACCGAATTATATTATTGCATCTCGCGCACTGCTACCCGTAAACGGGTCGAACGCACTATTCATTCTTGTGTGATACTTTATACGGTATTTTTCTTATTTTGGGGCTTGCTTATAGCTCGCCCCTTTTAAGCGTCTTTTCCCTCCCCCGGTAGAACCGGGGTTTTTTCGAATACAAAATGAAAGCGAATACAAGTACTTTCCGAAAGGCATTTCTGAGTACTTGTTTGACACATCTCTGAAAGATGCGATCGCCACGTTGCTCACAGAAGAAAATCGGAAAAAATCAAAATCAATATACAATTTAGCGGAAAATATAGTAAAAAATGGCGGTAAAAATTAGTTAGGTACGTACCGTTCACGTACCTAATTTGAGTAAAAAAAACACAATATATAGTATCAAAAACAAAGAAAAGCCACAAAATATTGTGGTTTTTCTTTGTTTGGTGGAGCCACATGAAAAAGATTTTTTCGGCAGTTTTGCGTATGAATTCGAACTCTCACACAATGTATGTACTATCGTTTGTTTCCCTCAATATACTTAGCAATTTCTATCACTTTCAACATCAGTTACTGTTTTGGAGATAGAATTGCGATAAGCATTTAATCCGATTCTTCCAATTGTACCTAATGCCAGTACTATCAGTGGTGCAATGACACCTGCTGCCACTCCCAAACTCCCAGCTAAAGCACTGGAAATAAAAGAAACAACAAAAAACTTAGTGACAGTTGCGTGCTCATTAAACTCTTTGATAGCATCTTTGTATTTATTGTCACCTAATATAAATTTATCGAATTCTTCCTTAAATGATTTTAAATAGTCTCCTTTTCCATTTCCGCCAAAAGAAGTAGTATGGTCAGGACCGGTAACATTAATCCAGATCTGCATCGCTTCTTCTTCAGAATGGTTTAATAAGAGACTCTTTACCAATTCCTGCTGAAATGGCTCTAAAACATCAATTAATTCTTCTGTCTTAAATTCCGGTATGTTCATCTTTAATCTCCAATCATTTTAGAAATATATTCGGCAGAAAGGCACTGTGTTGTCTGATGCAATTCTCTGGGATTAATTCCCCCCAGAGGAATCCCACTATAAGCGGAAAATGCACCAATTAAAATCCCTATAATTTTATTTAGTTTCTTTGAATAAATCATTGAACCCGATTGCCCTGGGCGGGTTTGGGTATTAATAACACAGTGTTTAGCCTTTACACCAGAACAGTTCAATAATATTTTCGCACCTATAAGGGCAGTTTGCATTGTAAGGACGCGTCTTCCTTCAACGCAATGTGGGAATCCTAATATATACACCTCATCTCCAACGCTAACATCATCTGTGCCACCTATTGGAATAGTCGGACAAATACCATTGATAATTGGAGTCTTAAAGGCAAGTATTACAATATCCCTAAACGGATCGCTATGCTTTATACAAACATCCGCGAAACTACAGCTGTTAACTGTGGTATCTTGGTATTCGTCAAAGGATGAAATAGAGGGAAGAATAATTACAAGTCCATCATCACTATCTCCTACAACATGTCTCGGAGCGACAACATACTGACCGTTTGATATAAGGAATCCTGTTCCCAACATTTGAATGTTGTTGCCATCTCTTTTACCAATTGTAAAACAAATTGGGTCATTATATCTAACATGATTTTTACACCTTCTATGATTCATTTTTATTATTATGGAAACTCTCTGTTCTACAGGGAGAGGTATCCCGTAAAAAGCTTTAGCTTCAAGCGTCGAGCGAAGCGAGCTATTATTAAAGATACTAGATGTTAAAACAAATTAAATTTGGTTATGAATTACCCTTTTAAGGGTGGTAGGGCAGTAGATGCAAGAGAAAGAATAATTCAGTGCGTCTTTAGATGCTTGCCGGTACCATGCCCTTTTAGGGCTATTCAAGCCTCTGGCTTAGCCGGAGGTTATGACTAATTATAACACAAATTTGTTTCTCTTTCAATTCCTACAAAAAAATGTCGTAAAATTGTTTCAATGCTTTCAATATAGGAGTTGAAAATATGAGAACATACACACAAGAAGAAAAACAAGCGGTCATTGCCCGTTTTATATCCGGTGAACCGTCCACGAGTATCCTCGCCGACACCAGCATACCCAAGAGTACATTTTACAGTTGGTTACGCATTTACCGCGAAGATCAGGAATTGTCCAAACGAAAGACGGTAAATATCCGAATTTCCATTTGCTTGAAAACAAAGTCGCACGCTTGGAAAGTATCGTTGAAATTCTCAAATCTGCAACCTGCACGCCGAGATCGCCATTGAGACAACAGCTATATGCTGCTGAACAGCTTTACGGCAAATATAACGTGCATGTAATCTGCGATGCGTTTGACATTCCCCGAGGAACATTTTATAACCACGTTCTCCGCAACAAGAAAGACAACACATGGTATGCGAAACGTCGGGAGGAACTACGGCTTCGCATACAGGAGATATACGACGAAAGCAATCAGATCTTCGGTGCCGCCAAAATTGCGGCAGTTATGAAAAGTGAAGGATTCAAAGTCAGTAACGAAATGGTGCACACACTCATGCGTGATATGGGATTGGTCAGCATTCGCCAGTCGGCCAAAAAGCTATACGATGACGAAAGGCGCAAATACAAAAATCACCTTAATCAAGAGTTTGACGTGAACAAGCCCAATGAAGTATGGGTTAGTGATGTTACATATTTCAAGTACGGTGAAAACGCTTATTACATTTGCGTAATTATTGACTTGTTCTCACGTATGGTTGTGGGGTACAAAATTGGAAAAACAAACAGCACACAACTTGTAAAGTCCACTTTTCAGATCGCATATAAAGTACGTCAACCGGATTCGAGTCTGATATTCCATACTGACCGTGGTGGCAACTATCGTTCTAAGACGATGAACGACTATATGTGGTCACTACACATCACGCACTCTTTTTCGCGTGCGCACGTGCCTTATGACAATTCTGTAATGGAGTCGTTCTTTTCTTCTATGAAGCGTGAAGAAATGTATCGTACAAAGTATCGCTCGGAATCGGACTTTCGAAGTGCAGTGGGCAAGTACATCATTTTCTACAATACCAAACGCCCACACAAGAAACTGCAATACAAGACTCCCGAACAGAAGGAAGAAGAATATGCCTTGAAGGATGTGGTTAATAAGGAACGTGCAGATAGACTGATGGGTTCGAAAAGGTTTGTTTTTAAATCTTCGGATTATAAAATTCGAGTTTTTCTGTTTTTAATCCAGCTAATAAAAAGAAAATGCGACCTCGAAAAGCCGCATAAATACTAGGTTTTATAAAAAACACCATTGAGTCTGAACTTGAGAGTTCAGATTTCAATGGTGTTTTCATATGGCGGAGAAGGAGAGATTTGAACTCTCGCGCCGGTTTAATCCGACCTACACCCTTAGCAGGGGCGCCTCTTCGGCCAACTTGAGTACTTCTCCATGACACGCCGCCGTTTCTTAGCGTGCTATTCAATTATACACAAACCGTCCGTGCTTGTCAAGAGATTTTAGGAAAAAGAGCAATACCATAAATCTGCCAAAATCAACCGGCCGCATGAAATCATACGGCCGGTTTCAACTGCAATCTCAGACTTATACCTTTTCGGCAAAATACTTGATGGTTCTAACCATCTGGCTGGTATAAGAATTCTCATTATCATACCACGAAACGACCTGAACTTGATAAGTGTCGTCGTCGATCTTAGCGACCATCGTCTGCGTGGAATCAAACAGCGAACCGTAGCGCGAACCAATAACATCGGAAGAAACAATCTCGTCCGTATTGTAGCCAAACGATTCGGACGAAGCGGCTTTCATCGCAGCGTTAACGCTGTCAACCGTGATGTCTTTGCCCTTGACGACCGCAACGAGAATCGTCGTCGATCCGGTGCAGACGGGAACACGCTGCGCAGAGCCGATCAGTTTGCCGTTCAGTTCCGGAATAACCAGACCAATTGCTTTCGCAGCGCCAGTCGAGTTCGGAACAATGTTCTGCGCGCCGGAACGCGCACGGCGAAGATCGCCCTTTCTGTGCGGGCCGTCCAAAATCATCTGATCGCCGGTATATGCGTGTACCGTGGTCATGATTCCGCTCTGAATCGGCGCATAATCATTGAGTGCCTTAGCCATCGGCGCCAGACAGTTCGTCGTACAGGAAGCCGCAGAAATGATTTTATCCGCAGATGTCAGCGTCTTTTCATTTACGCTGTAAACGATCGTCGGCAAATCCTTTCCGGCAGGCGCCGAAATAACGACCTTCTTCGCACCGGCATCGATATGCGCCTGCGCCTTGTCTTTGGAACAATAGAAGCCCGTGCACTCCAGCACGACGTCTACATCCAGCTTGCCCCAAGGAAGCTCCGCCGCCTTCGGCATCGCGTAAATAGTAATTTCTTTGCCATCGACCGTGATCGAACCGGGCGTGACGACCGTCTTTCCATCCTCAGCAAAAACGGGCTCCTTGCTGGTCACCGTATGTCCGGCCGCAACATAACTGCCCTGCGCGGTATCATACTTCAAAAGATGCGCAAGCATCTTCGGGCTGGTCAAATCGTTGATCGCAACGATCTCGTAGCCCTCTGCGCCGAACATTTGTCTGAACGCAAGGCGTCCAATGCGTCCAAAGCCGTTGATAGCAACTCTAACTGCCATTTCAAAGTCCTCCAAAATATAAATAAATTTTTGTCTCGCATACATTCGGGATAAAAATAGCTTACTACCCGCATTTTATTTTACCACAAATTTGAAATTATACAAGTGACTTGATGAAAATTTATCAATTTTGTGAAAAGCCTTCCGGGCAGCACCTAAAACCCCGTTATTTTTATACAAATTGTCGGCTTTACGGATGCTAGGCTCGGCCGGTGTGCCGCTTCTCCCGGTAGGTACCCAAAATAAACTTCGGCAGCTTCATCATGCGCCCAAGCCGACGCGGTTCCTTCAAAAGCCGATACAGCCATTCGAGCGACAGCCGGATAAAAATTTTTGGCGCCCGTTTCACTGCGCCCGCATAGACATCCAGACTTCCGCCCAGCGCCATGCACATCCGAACCGTTTCCAGACGCGCCCGGTTGTCGCGAATCCATTCCTCCTGCACGGGAACGCCGAGGCATACGAAAAGCAATTTTGCGCCGCTGCGATTGATTTTTTCCACAACCGCGTCATTTTCTGCGCCCGACTTCTGAAAATACCCGTCGTTTGTACCGCAAACGCACAGTCCCGGATATTTCCCGGTCATCCGGCGCGCTGCCTCTTCCGCCACCCCTGGCTTTGCGCCGAGAAAAAATACCCCATCCCCGCTCTGTGCGCAGTATTCCAGCATTTTCTCGCCCAGTTCCACCCCGGCCGCTTTGCCTTTCAGCGGCGTGCCGAGAATTTTTGCGGCTTTGACCACGCCGGCGCCGTCCGGCAAAACCATGTCGGCGCTGTTATATAATGCGTAATACGACGGCTGCTCCACGCACATCTGCACGATCTCTGCGTTCGGCGTAAAAACGGCGTACAAACGGTCGCCCGAAAGCATTCCGCGGCCCAGCGCGGCAGCCTCGTCCAATGTAACGTTCAAAAAATCCACGCCGCGAACATTGATTTTTTCATACTGCCCAGTTGCCATCGAATATTAACCTGCTCTTTCATTTTCTTAAAGTACACTGCACTTCTGCGAGCTTTAAAAATATACTATTTTCTCATACATACTTTAACACAAGCGAGCGCCGCAGTCAAGAATAGCCTTACGCGGTTTTATCTTTTTGACCACTCTATGACTGAAAAAAAACTGCGCTTTTCCGTAAGCGGATTGACTGAAAAAAACAAATATGGTATACTGTTCCTGTTAATAAAATAGAATGGAGATTTCATAATGGAGAAACTCTACGGCAACGCCGTGGTGGGGCAGTCGGGGGGGCCGACTGCCGCCATCAACGCCACGCTGTCCGGCGTAATTCGCGGCGCGCTTGCCGCCGCTGAAAAAGGATCGATCGGCAAAATCTACGGTATGCGCAACGGCATCGAGGGGCTTTGCGAGGAACGGCTAGTCGATCTGGGTAAAATTTTCAACGGCGAGCAGCGTTTTACAGATCTCGAAACCACGCCTGCGGCAGCGCTTGGCTCTTGCCGGAAAAGGCTTCCGGATCCCCTTGAAAACCCGCTCCCTTTCGAGTACATTCTGGAAATTTTCAAGAAATACGACATTCGTTTTTTCTTCTACATCGGCGGGAATGACTCGATGGACACCGTATTGAAGCTTTCCCAGTACATGGAAAGCGCCGGCTATGAAATGCGGATTCTCGGCATCCCCAAAACCATCGACAACGATTTGTGCGAAACGGATCACAGTCCCGGTTTTGGTTCGGCAGCCAAATACATAGCCACTTCCGTCAAGGAAATTCTCTGCGACTGTGCGGTCTATACGACAAAAGCCGTTACCATCACCGAGATCATGGGCCGAGATGCCGGATGGCTGACCGCCGCGGCCGCGCTACCCCGATTGTCGGGCGGATGCTGCCCGGACTACATTTATTTGCCCGAGCGAGAATTTGATATGGACAGCTTTTTTTCAGACGTGCGCACGGCGCTCAAAGCGCATCCCAACGTGGTCATCGCCGTATCCGAGGGCGTCAAATTTGCAAGCGGCGCTTATGTATGTGAAAGTCTGCCCGGACGCAAATCCGACGCGTTCGGACACACGCAGCTTTCCGGCACCGGCACGTGCCTTGCCATTGCGCTGCGTGAGGAAATCGGCTGCAAAACGCGCGCGGTTGAATTCAACACCTCGCAGCGATGCGCCTCGCATATCGCCTCCCGAACGGATATACGCGAATCGGTGCAGATCGGACGGCGCGCAGTTGAATTTGCGCTGCGCGGCGTCACTGGGCACATGATGAATTTTATCCGGAGCAAAACCGGTTACAAAATCACCATCGACAGCGTAGACGTCCGCGAGGTGGCAAATCGGGTGCGGCGCGTGCCGGATGAATATATTACGCCCTCCGGAAACAATGTGACCGACAAATGTCTAGATTACCTGCGCCCGCTGATCGAAGGAGAGATCCGCTACCGCCGGGAAGCCGGACTGCCCGTGCACTTTAAAATCTGATAAAGCTGACGTATCGCGCGAAAAGCGGTCTGGAAAAATCCAGACCGCTTTATTTTTTACGGAGATATGCCCTCGCTCAGCAGATGCTGCCTGTATGCGCCACCTGAACTGCTCTGGACAAACACTCTGTCCTTATCACTCTCGCTTACATAAACTTTAGAGCCAAGCTCAATTCGCGAGGATTCCAGATCTTCATCCGGGAAATCATAAATATCCTCTTTGACGATTTCGCCGTAAAAAGTAAATCCCTCCGGGAGTTCATTCCAAATTCCGTCCCTGTTGTCGTCAAACAAATAGAGCCGGCTGTCTACAAAAAGATACTGCCTCTGCATCGTTCCTGTCGGATAACCTGTTGAAACCTGCTCTTCCTCTTTCTCGATCTTTTCAGAACGTCCCGCGCACCCCGCAAACAGCAGCATGCAGCAGCAAAACAAACACAAAAATTTCACAAGCTTCATGTACACCCTCCCAGAATAAATGGAATTTTATCTCAGGGCAGTATCGTCTTCTGCGCCACCGTAACTTTGCAGATAAAGTCATTGATATCTGCATTCCAGCATTTCATCACAATAGAAGAGGACTGCCCGTCGACAACCTTTACATAATTCAGTTCCGCATTGGTTGATACCGCGCCGACGCAAAGCATCATATGGTCTTCTATCTTATCGTAACTTCCGGTTTTTGCCGGAGCAAAACCGAGAAGCAGCGTCCGCCCGGCGGCAATTTCATCTTTGATCTTATCATATGCCGGCGGCCAGTCATTGGTGCTGAAAACATAAAATACATTGCCATCAATCAGCGGCGTGGAGCGATCAGACGCATATTGAGCCATCGCCGGCGGGATGTTACTATTCGCATATTTAGGGAAATATTTGTCTACGGCACTCATAAGCACTTCAAACTTAGCCTGAGTATTGACGGCAGGCATAAGTCCGGAAAACCATTATTATTCCAGTACAAAAGCAAACGGCTCACCGCACACACGATGCAATTGCCTTTCTGGAAATAAACGGGTACCTGGCTCAAAACAGTCTGCGGAGCAACCTGCGCCTGCGCCCCAAAATTGAAATAACATTCTTTCACAGACTGCTGCATTTCCGAATCGGTAATATACACCGGCGTCTGCCCGCCAACCGACACGCCATGATTGGCAAAATCATATACTCATTTTACATTTGAAAACAATAAAATGAAAAGAAAAAAGGCGAAAAGGAACATCCGCTCCCGATCAATCTTGTATTTAAATTATAACATATATTTTTGAAAAAATCAATATATATCGTTAAAATATAACAAAAATAGAAGGGAAGTCTGTATGCCCTTTATACACCTTATGGCTTGGCAAGTGCCGCTCCTGCGGCGCGCGGCGCAAGCAAACCAGCCTTTTAACAGAAAAAACAAAGTTTTTTTGACAAGCTCAGGGCGAGGATGAAAATCCCCGCCCTTTTTAATTCAAACCCATCAAAGCTCGTCGTAAATACCGATTTTCCGAAAGCGATCGTACCGCGCCGCCAGCATCCTATTTCGGGAGAGCCGACCGAGGACTTTCAGTTCGCTTAAAAGCGTCTTTTTCATCATCTCGCACATTGCGGGAAAGTCTTCAAAATTTTCCGGAATAATTTCCTCCGCCACGCCGAAACGCACCATATCCTCCGCAGTGATATGCAGGCATTCGGCCGCATCCGCAGCGCGCGCGGCGTCTTTCCAAAGTATACTCGCGCACCCCTCGGGCGAAATAACCGAATACACCGCGTTTTCAAGCATATAAACCCGGTCGGACGCTGCAAGCGCAAGCGCACCGCCGCTGCCGCCTTCGCCGACGACCACCGTAACGACCGGTGTGCGCAGACCCATCATTTCCATGATATTTTCAGCGATCGCCTGTCCCTGTCCGCGTTCTTCGCCCTCAGCGCCGCAAAACGCGCCCTGCGTGTCCACAAAGCAAACGACCGGACGGTTAAACTTCTCCGCCTGCCGCATCAAACGCAGCGCCTTGCGGTAGCCCTCAGGCTTCGGAGAGCCGAAATTGTTGTGCATCCTGGACGCGAGGTCGCCGCCCTTGTCGATGGCGATATACGTAACCGGCATATTGCCGAGATACCCGACACCGCCAAGAATCGCGCTGTCCTCTCCATAGCGGCGGTCTCCGCAAAGATCCACGCGCCCGGTAAACAGCCCGCCGACGTAATCGGCTCCGGTCGGACGGCCGTTCTGCCTTGCGGCTTTCAGTCTTTCATACGGCGTCATCTGGCGTTTACCCCTTTCGCACTGTGTATTTTGAGCAGCGTGGCAAGCGTCGCGCGCAAATTCTCCCGGGGAATGATATTGTCCACAAATCCATGTTCCAGCAAAAATTCCGCGCTTTGAAAGTTGCCAGGCAGCGCAGACTTCGTCGTCTGCTCGACGACACGCCGTCCGGCAAAGCCAATCAGCGCGCCCGGTTCGGCCAAAATAATATCGCCCTGCATGGCAAACGAAGCCGTCACGCCGCCGGTCGTCGGATCGGTCAGCACAGCGATATACAAATTCCCCGCGGCCGCATGATTTTTCACGGCGCCTGAAACTTTCGCCATCTGCATCAGAGAAACGATTCCCTCCTGCATCCGCGCGCCGCCGGAAGCAGTAAAGCCAACCACCGGCATGGAATTTTTTAAAGCGTATTCAAACAGACGGGTAATCTTTTCACCGACTGCGCTGCCCATGCTGGCCATGATGAAGCGCGGATCCATCACAAATACCGCGCACTCGGTATCCTCGACCCGCATGGTTCCGCAAAGAACCGCCTCCCGCTCGCCGGTCTGCGCTCTCGCTTTTTCCAGTTTTTCCGCATAGCCGGGAAATTCCAGAAAATCCCGGCTGGTCACGCCGGCAAAAAGTTCGCGAAAACTGTTTTTATCCGCAAGATAAGCAACGCGTGTGCGGGGCGGAATGCGAATGTATTTGCCGCAGGCGGGACAAATACAGAAATTCTCAATCAACGCCTTCCTCGAAAACTCCGCCTTACAGCCCGAGCAGGTCTCGGTTTTATCGGCGGTGCCCTTCAAAACCGGTTTTAAATTATTCTTTTTCTTCAGAAAATCAAACATGGCTCATTCCTCATTTTCAGGAATTACGGCAAAAGAAAACTCCGCGCTCAGGCATTTTTTGCCGCAAACATACCCTTCGCCGCTGGCAAAATAAAATACACCCTTATTTTTGGTAATGCGGCAGACCGTCTCAAATGTATCGCCCGGCCGCACCGGACTTTTAAAGCGCACCTTGTCAAGGCCGGTATACAGCGTCTGTACTTTTTTTCCGCGCGCGGCGTCCACCAAAAGCACACAGGCCGACTGCGCCAGGATTTCGCACAGGATTACGCCGGGTACAACCGGGTTTCCGGGAAAATGCCCGTCCAAAAAGAATTCACTGCCGGTAATATATTTTTTGCCATGTGCCTCGCCGCCGACGACCTCGGCCTCGTCGATCAGCAGCATAGAATTCCGGTGCGGCAGAATCTGCATGATTTCTTCTTTATTCATAGGTTCCTCTCAGATTTTTCGAAAAGCGATGCAGGCGTTATGCCCGCCAAACCCGAGCGAATCGGAAAGCGCAAGCGTAAGCTCGGCGCGCACCGCCTGATTCGACGTATAATTCAAGTCGCAGGTTTCGTCCGGCTCATCCAAATGGATCGTCGGCGGTACAATGCCGTTTTTCAGCGCAAGAACAGCGGCTACCGCCTCCGCCGCGCCCGCCGCGCCGAGCAAATGCCCGGTCATGGACTTGGTCGAACTGATGTGCAGTTTTTTGGCGTCCTCGCCGAATACGGATTTGATCGCCGTCGTTTCAATCGTATCGTTCAGCGCCGTGCCGGTGCCGTGCGCGTTGATATAGATGTTTTCGGGCGCCGCGGACACTTCGCCCACCGCGTCCCGGATCGCCTTTGCCGAGTAAACTGCGCCGGGATCAGGCGCCGTGATATGGTGTGCGTCGCAGGTCGCGCCGTATCCGCAGACCTCCGCATAAATTTTCGCGCCGCGCGCAACTGCATGCGCATAATCTTCGAGGATCAGGGCGGCTGCGCCCTCTCCAAGCACAAACCCACCGCGCCGGCGGTCAAACGGCAGTGACGCAGCGTTTGGATCGTCGGACTGAGTCAGCGCCATACAATTGATAAAACCAGCAATGGCGACCGGATTGACCGTCGCTTCCGCGCCACCGCAAAGAATCGCTTTTGCGTACCCGTGCCGGATGGCGCGGTACGCCTCACCGACAGCCGAAGTGCCGGTCGCGCAGGCCGTAGAGACGCACATCGCATTCCCGTGCGCGCCGTAGCGGATCGCAATCTGTCCCGCCGCAATATTGATTATCATTTTCGGGATGAACTGGGGGCTGACCTTTTTCGGCCCCGCCTCCCGAATAAGGTCCTGCTCGGCGCAAAGCGTATTGATGCCGCCCACACCCGAACCGAAATACACGCCGAAATCCTCCGGTGCGACCTTTCCCTCAAGGGCGCTGTCTTCCATTGCTTCAGCGGCCGCATACAGCGCGTACTGCGTATACAAATCGGTTTTGCGGACGGTCGGCTTATCTATACGAAGCAGCGGATCAAAATTTTTAACTTCAGCGGCAAGCTTGCAGCGGAAATCCGCCGTATCGAAACGCGTGATAAAATCAATCCCGCATTTGCCCGCAACAAGCCCATCCCAGAATTCGGCAACGCTGTTTCCGATCGGCGTAAGTGCGCCGAGACCGGTTACGACAACTCTGTTCATGGTTCCTCCTACATGGCAAGGCCGCCGTCGATGCGGATAACCTCGCCGGTAATATAATCCGAAGCGGGCGACGCCAAAAACAGCGCAAGCTTCGCAATTTCCTCCGGTTTTGCAAAGCGCCGCATGGGAATAGACGCCAAAACCTGCTCGTCACCCTGGAAAGCGGCGGTCATATCGGTCGCGACGAAACCGGGCGCGATCGCATTGCAGCAGACACCGCGCGGCGCAAGCTCCTTTGCCACAGACTTGGTAAGGCCGATTAGTCCGGCTTTCGAGGCCGAATAATTCGTCTGCCCTGCGTTGCCCATCACGCCGGCGACCGAACTCATATTGATGATTTTGCCGCAGCGTTTCTTCATCATGATCGAATAAACCTGCTTGGTAGCCAGAAAAGCACCTTTCAGATTGACGCCGAGTACGTCGTCATAGTCGGCTTCTTTCATCATCAGCATCAGCTTATCGCGGTTGATGCCCGCGTTGTTGACCAAAATATCCACCGTACCGAAATCAGCGAGCACCGCCTTAAACGTAGCGGCAACTTCCGCCTCGACGGCCACGTTGCACACATACGCCGCCGCGCGCACGCCGAGCGCGCCGATCTCCTTTACGGTTTCGTCCGCGCGCTCAGGCGCCCACATACAAAATGGCAATATCCGCGCCGTTTTTTGCAAACTCGAGACAAATTGCCTTTCCGATTCCCTGAGAGCCGCCGGTCACGACGGCAACTTTTCCTTTAAGCATGTCGGATCTCCTCACACGCGGCCACGAGCGTTTCGGGGCTGTTGACCGCAAAGCACTTACTCTCCGGCGAAATTTTTGCAATCAGCTTTTTCAGCGTCTCACCTACGCCGGTCTCTACAAAGGTGTCAAATCCGTCCGCCAGCATGGCGCGGATAATCGTCTCCCAGCGCACGGGATGATTGATCTGCTTCTCCAGCAACGCGCGAACCTCGTCCGTGTACGGCGCGCCGGTATAATTAGCATAAGTCAAAAGCGCGGGCTTTGCAAGGGTATACGCACCGAGCGCCTCGCCAAACGACTTTGCCGCCTCGTCCATAAACGGCGAATGAAAACCGCCGCCGACCGCAAGCGGAATCGCGCGGCCGCCGGCCGCCTTGACCTCGCGGCAAAACGGCTCAAGCTCTGCCGACGCCCCCGAAACGACCAGCTGCCCGCCGCCGTTATAGTTGACAGGGTACACCTGCCGGTAATGCGTACAGAGTTCTTCCACCGTTTCATACGGCAGCTTCACAATCGCCGCCATCGAGGCCGAAACCGCCGCCGCGGCTTTTCCCATAAACGCGCCGCGGCAGACGGCCATAGAAAAGCCGTCCATATAAGAATACGCTCCCGCAAACGCGAGCGCGGGAATTTCTCCCAGCGAAAACCCCGCGGCGGCCGCAGGCAAAACGCCCGCCTCTTTCATAGCAATCGCCGCGCCGAGGTCGGCAAGATACAGGCAGGGCTGCGTATTTTCCGTGCGCCGGAGTTCGGTCTCATCGCCCGCAAACATCATCTCCAGCGTCCCCGGCCGAAAGCGCTCGGCTTGGTCAAACAGTCGGCGTACGGACACGCAGTTGTCATAAAAACCGCGTCCCATCCCCGGATGCTGCGCGCCCTGACCGGAGAAAACAAACGCTATTTTACCCATTTTGCACCTCCCGAAAGGATCGCCTCGCAGCCGGATATCACCTCGTTTATAATGTCGGCCGCGGGCTGCTCAGCTTTGAGCATACCCGAAATCTGTCCCGCAAGGAAGCAGCCGCCTGTCTTGTCACCCTCCACCGCCGCGCGGCGAAGCGCGCCCACGCCGAGATCGGCAATGCTCTCAGCGGTCGCCTCGGGCGCATATTCAAGCTTCAAAAAATTGCGGCTGAACGCATTTTTGATGCACCGGCAGGTATTGCCGCCGAATCGCCGCCCAGTCGTAACCGTAGAAACATCACTCGCCGAAAGCACCATATCTTTATAAACCGGATGTACGCCGCATTCTTTGGCGACGAGGAAGCGCGTGCCCATCTGCACGCCGCAGGCGCCGAGCGCAAGCGCAGCGGCCATGCCGCGCCCGTCTGCGATGCCGCCTGCCGCAAGCACCGGGATTTTCACCGCGTCCGCCACCTGCGGCACGAGCGCCATCGTGGTCAGTTCGCCAATATGTCCGCCGGATTCCTGCCCCTCCGCGATCACCGCGTCGGCGCCGGTCTTTTCCGCCATTTTCGCCATAGCGACCGAAGCGACGACGGGAATCACCGCAATGTTCGCCGCTTTCCACGCGGCCATGTATTTGCCCGGCATACCCGCGCCAGTCGTGACCACGCGGACGCCCTCGTCGATCACAACTTCGGCCACCTCGTCGGCAGCCGGACTCATCAGCATGATGTTCACACCGAAAGGCTTATCGGTCAGAGAGCAAGCGATCGCAATCTGTTCGCGCAGATGCGGAGCGCCCGCGTTCATCGCCGAGATAATGCCGAGGCCGCCCGCCTCAGACACGGCGGCGGCCAGACGCCCGTCTGCAATCCACGCCATGCCGCCCTGAAATATCGGATGCTCGATATGCAGCATCTCGCAAATCGGAGAACGGATCATTCGCTTAGCCCTTCAGTTCTTCGATCTTGGCGACCAGCGCGCCGACCGTGGACAACGAAGGATCCATCTGCATCTCGATCTCAAATGTCTCCTCCACATCCATGACCAGTTCCGCCACATCCAGCGAATCGATGCCAAGATCCGAAAACTTTGTCTCGGGTTTGATCTCGGACGCGTCACAGTCCAGTTTCTCCACAAGCATTTCAACAATCTTCTCAAATACCATTTTTTGAGTCTCCTTAAAAAGAAAAATTTATTTCAATAAGGGGCTATGCCCCGTTATTTACAAATATGCAGGGCACAACCCCTGGGCCGAAAGCGATGAAATCACCACTGGATCAAACAGGACGCACTGGCAAGTCCGCCGCCAAAACCGGTGAGAATCAACCGGTCTCCCCGGTGCAGCGCGCCCGAGCGGTTGAGTTCGTCCAGCGCGATCGGGATGCTGGCGCTCGACGTATTGCCGTATTCGCCAATATCCACTTTGAATTTTTCAAGCGGAACTTCCAGTTTACGCGCGGCAAAATCTATAATGCGCATATTCGCCTGATGCGGCACAATATAAGCGATATCTTTGGCTTTAAGATTATGCTTGTGAAGCAGGCGGCGCACATCGGCGCAGATCGCATTGACCGCAAATTTGAAAGTCTCCTGCCCCTCCATATGAATATATGGCCGCTCTCCCCGCTTCTGATAAAACGGAGAATCCCCTTCATAATGCGGGATCTTAATCACGTCGTCCCCTCCGCTGACCGTAAGAATGGAATCGAGATACCCGTCTCCCTCTCCCAGCACGGCGGCGCCCGCGCCGTCGCCGAAAATCACGCAGGTGCTCCGATCGGTCCAGTCTACAATGCCGCTGAGCCGCTCCGCGCCGACAACCAGAACTTTCTTCACTTTTTTACGCGCAAAAAACCGGCGGCCGTCTCCAGCAGAAAAAAATAAATGCGGGACAGGCCGCATTGATATCGTAGGCGGGACAGTGAACGCCAAGTCCGCGCTGAACCATGCAGGAAACCGAAGGCGACACGTATTCGCCGCTGACCGTCGCCGCCAGAATCAGATCCAATTCCTCCGGATGCACGCCGGCGTTGTCCAGCGCGCGTTTCGCGGCGGCGCAGCCCATATCGGAGGCAGTCTCGCCGGTTGAAATATGCCGGCGCGCAATGCCGACGCGCTTGCGGATCCACTCGTCGTTCGTATCGACCAGCAGTGCGAGATCGTCGTTTGTGACCACCCGCTGCGGCACATACATCCCCGTGCCCAATATCGTAAAGCTCATACCCCGAGCCTCCTGCGTAATATTTTTGACCGCTTTATAAAAGTTAGTACCCGTAATTTCAAATAAGTTACAAAAAAATATTGATTTGTTTTTCAAAAGCTGTATAATAAAATCCAAAGGGTAGATTTTTCCGCCCGATCCAACAAACGGAGGTGATACCGTGGATGAACAGGCCTCCGCCGAGTTTGAAACGCTGTATAACAAATATTTTAACCAGGTATTCTCCTTTTTGTACAGACTGTGCCGGGATCACCACACGGCCGAAGAACTGACGCAGGAAACTTTTCTTGAGGCCTATATCTCTATTCATCGTTTTAAGGGCGACTGCGAAATGTCTACCTGGCTGATTTCTATTGCCAAGCATATTTTTGGAAAATATCTGCGAAAAGCCAAAAAAAGCCCCGGAACGGTGGAGCTTGACAGCCTCGCCGAAACGATGTTCGCACCGAAAGGAGAGGGGCCGGAGACCGCTTATATACGGCAGTGCGACGCGCGGGCCGTGCGCCATATGGTGGCCCGGCTGCCCGAAAAATACCGGGACGTGCTGATCCTCCGCATTTATGCGGAACTGCCGTTCGCACAGCTTGCAAAGGTACTCCGCATCAGTGAAAACTCGGCGAAAGTGATTTATTTTAGAGCAAAAAAAATGCTTGGAGAGGGGATAAGAAATGGGCTTGAACTGTGAAGTAGCAAGAGATCTCGTATCGCTTTATAAGGACGGGCTGGCAAGCCCCGTCACCATGCGCGAAGTGAAAGAACACATCGGCGGCTGCGCTGCCTGCGCCGCCTATTACAGGGAATATGACCGCGAGGTGGCAGCCGCACATATGATGGACGCGCATACGCAGCCGCTGCCGGATCTTCGCAAACGCTATAAAGCGCTGGCCAAACGCATGCAGACGCGCGACCGCACGGAAAAAGCGGCGCTTTGCGGCGCGGCGTTCCTCGGTCTTCTCTGCATCGCGGCGGCGCTCAAAGAAATCACGAAATAACGGCAGCTTTGCACGAAACGTCCCGCCGCGCGGCGGGACGTTTCGTGCGTTCTTGATCGAGGCGGCCGTTTTTCCTCGTTTACATCCCGCGGAGCGTCGACGAGCTATTCAAAAGAAGCGTACTGTACAGGAACAAAACGTCGGCCGTATCATCATATTCCAGAATCTGCGGCAAAAACGAGGGCGTAACATACCGGACATCCACAAGCGTGATCTTTTCATAACCGCACAGCAGCAGAGGCGCGATGCTGCTGCCAAAAGAGTCGCGGAACAAAATCAACTCGCGTCCATTTGACTGATTTGGATTTGTGACAGTCACAAGCGCCGCCGAACCGTACAGGTACACACCGTATGGATCATAGGTTTCAAGCGCATCCAGCGTATAAACGCCGCCCGACGCGCCAGTTTCATAATTTTCCGCTTTGGCGCCGTCGATATCCGGACTGTGCAGCACATAAAGCGGTTCACCGCCGCTTTTCAGTGCAAACTGTCCGACATATACGCCGCAAAAAGAGTCGGTCAAAAGTTCCCGCTCATAGTCCGGCAAAACGTAATCCGCATCCATGCCGCGAAGTATACGGTCGGCCGTATCCACAAGGTTTTCCTGTCTGAAATGCGTATCGGTCTTATAATAATCTTCGATGGTCAGCGTATCGAAAATATCGATATAGGTTCCGCTCATGCCCGAAGAAAAAAGTTCCATCAGCCGGTCATAATCTATCTTTTTGGCTTCGTCCGCAAGAAAATAGTTTTTGTCCGGAATCACCGAATAGTAAACTCGGTTATTTGGAAACAGCGCCGCGTGAATGCCCGAAAGTTTCCCGGCGGCCGACGTCACCTGACGCTCACTCAGCGGATATTCCTGTTTGGACAAATATCCGTTTCGAATATACAGCCTCCATGTCAAGCTTGGCAAATCCATAAAATTCAAGTATGGATTTCGCGCCGCGAAACGTCTGGCGAAACGGGAACTGGTCAAGCGTATACGTCTCAAAATTATCCATCCAGACGGTACTTTGCACGCTTTTCCAGCTTGGGTTCGGGAATTCGGCCAGTCGGCGGCGCTCATATTCGCTGAACGACTGATCCGGGGTGAGCAGCGCGGCCATTAAAAAGCCAAACAGAAAAACGACAAATACGGCCGCCATCAATATATCATTCAATTTTGCTTTCATGTCTGCCTCCTAAAACCGAAAATACAGAAACGGATTGAATGATCCATCCACGAGATATGCGCTGACAAAAACCAAGAGCACAAGCGCGCAAGCGGCGCGCAGCACGCCGGAAGCGGCGCCCCCGCCGTAAAGCCGGTGCGCGCATTTTTTGACCAGCGGCGTCGCACCGAGGACGGCTAGCGCAAACACCACGGCGAAGCTGCGAAGATAATACAGCGTTTCCGGCGTCCAGAGCGGCAGCCCTTTCATCCCAAACATTCCGGAAAGATCACCGCATGCGCCGGTCATGCCGTCCGCATTGAAAATGACAAAGCTGACCACGACCAAAAACAATACGAATACGCGGCAAACAAAGCGCGGAAGCTTTTCATACAGACGAAGTAAAACCAGCTTTTCCAAAACCAGCCATACGGCAAAATAGAGTCCCCAAATGACAAAATTCCAATCTGCGCCGTGCCAAAATCCAGTCAGGAGCCAAACGATCAAAATATTCAAAAACCAACGGGCGCGGCCGCGCCGGTTGCCGCCAAGCGGGATATACACATAGTCGCGGAACCACTGCCCGAGCGATATATGCCATCTGCGCCAAAATTCGGTCACGCTCGCCGATATATAGGGATACTCAAAGTTCTCATTGAAATGGAATCCAAAAATCCGGCCAAGGCCGATTGCCATATCGCTGTAGCCCGAAAAATCAAAATAGATCTGAAGTGTGAAAGCAACCGCATACATCCAGTAAAACAAAACGCTCGGCGCGCTCGAGTCCCGGAAAACTTCACAAAGTTCAAACAACGTATTGGCGATCAATACCTTTTTTGAAAGTCCGATTATAAATCGAAAAGCCCCTTCCGAAAAATCCCGAACCGTGGTTTTACGCTGAGACAGTTCAGCCGCAACCGTTGTATACCGGACGATGGGCCCTGCAATCAGCTGCGGAAAAAGCGCAACATAGGTCGCAAGTTTTATGGGATTATACTGCGCCGACGCGTCCCCCCGATAAACGTCGATAAGATAACTCAAAATCTGGAACGTATAAAAACTGATGCCGATCGGCAGCGCAATTTTTAAAAGCGGCAGGGATGCGCCGGTCAAACGGTTCAGATTGCCGATAAAAAAATCCGCATATTTAAAATACAGAAGCGCGACAAGGCAGAGCGCCGTGCCGAGCGTCAGCATCAGCCGCTTATGCCTGCACCGGTCGATCAAAATGCCGAACACATACCCGGCAAGGATCGACGCAACCATCAAAACCAGGTATTTCGGCTCGCCCCAATAATAGAAAAACAAGCTTGCGCAAAGCAGCACCGCGTTCCGGAATGTTTTCGGAAGCACAAAATACAAAAGTAGAACCGCGGGCAGAAAGTAAAACAAAAAAGGCACGCTTGAAAACAGCATATCACACCTCAAAGTTCCGGTAATCAAAATCCCCGCAAAAATTTGCGGGGATTTTGCAGAATTTGTCAGTTCAGTCAAGCACCGTTCTGGAAAGACGCTCTCCACAGTTTTCGCTGCCGAAAATCTCTACGAACGCATCGCAGATCGCGTCGGCCTTGCCCTCCTCAAGCTGCGAAGACACCATGATAAGCATAACAACTTTTCCGCTGTTGATCGCCCTGACTTCGTCTGCAGTCACACAGATCCACTTTCTCGGATCAATTCCGTCGATCATATCCTTTTTGACAGCCTCCGCGTCCGCGTCGTCTTTGACGCGAACCATGATAAGAGAATACGCCTGCGACATTATCATCGGCTCAGAAAAGACCGCGCCGTCCAGCCGGCTTCCATCCGCAAGACCGGTATACGCCTTGACACTGTCCGAATTGGTCAGATCCACCGGCATATTTTCAGAAATCGCAAATTCAACCGGGCTCTTTTCATAAATCATGTCGATCACGCCCGACAGCGCCTCATTCACGGTCATTTCCTCGTTTCCGGCTGCATTGCTGTCATCCGTCGACTGCGTATCCGACGAATCCGCGCTGTCCGGCGCGGGCGTCGTCTGAGCAGAATCCGGCGTCGTCCCGGACGAACCGTTTTCTTTGTTTTTGCCGCCGCATGCAAAGAGCGACAGGCAAAGCATAAGCACAAGTATCGATGTAACTATTTTTTTCATATTCACCCTCCAAAGGTTTTCTGCCCATTAGTCGTCTTTGTCCGCAGAATTCCTCACTCAAAAATTATTTTCTGCGAAAACCGGCATGTTATGCATCCATAAAAAATAATACGCGCGTCAGCGAAGCGACAGGTAGTCGCAAAGCTCGGTCTCTGGAAAATAGAGCGCAAGGATCTGTTCGGCCGTTGCGCCGGCCACAGCCAAATCGAGCGTGCCGTACTGGCTGATGCCGACACCGTGCCCCCAGCCTTTTCCGACGAACAGAAAATTCTCGCTGTCCTCAGCCACGGCAACCTCCGTGCGGCGGCGAAGAATCACGCCGGGAACGTCATCCACACTGGCATACACTTCGCTTGCGCCGGTCGCCACATAGGCCTCGTCATAGCGAATCCGGTTCACCCCGTCTGCGCTCTGCACGTAAAACCGTTTCGACTCCATCTCCGAAAGGCCGAGCGCGTGCAGCACTTTGTTCGTCATTTCGGAAAGCGGAGAATAGGTGCCGGTGGTAAAACTGAACGGACTGTCCATATGGATGCTCTGCACTTCGTCATAACTGTATTCTACAGCCCCCTGCCCGACCACAAAATTTGCGCTTTTCACGTATTTTGAAATACTGGTGCGCACTTTGTCGCACCGTGTGATGGTGCATTCGTTCCCATCCGAGTCGGTATACGTGATCGAATACACATAGGGACTGTCTCCTGAAAACGAATCGATCCGGATATCCGTGATTCGCCGGCCAGTCAGTTCTTCATATCCCTTGCCGCGCAGATAATCCGCCAGTTCCTCGCCGCTCACCTCCGTGATCCAAAGCCCGTTGTTATATTCCGAATATTTTTCCCACGGCGTTTTGACAGAAGTCAGGTACTCCGAGCCGTCGCCGCCCCACGTATCCTTGGCGCTGACCGTATAGCCCCCGGTCGAAGAGGAGTAATAAATCTCGGCGATCTTTCCATCCACAGCCAAAACAAGTCCCTTGGTGCTTTCCACAGCGTCGAACACGCTGTCGTTTGCGCTGGTAATGCCGCGATACACCTGGCAATGCGTCGTATTGCACAGATCGAATCCATAGGACGAGTGCCGGTACTTATTTTTCGCCGTGTAGCTCCGCACCGTGACCGAAAAGGCGCGAAGCGCCTCAAAATCCCAGTTTGGATTGATTTCATAAGGGACGACGCCGGCGATATAATCCTCCATGCCGAGCATATTGACAAGCTGAACGCCGTCGGTATCCTGCGTTTTATAACGCGAATATACAAATACGCCATCATAAAGCCGGTTTGCAGGCGTCTTCAAATACTGTTTTTCCCCTCTGCGCGGCAAAGCCGTAAGACCAAGGCTCGAATCGCCGCCGCAATCGTATTCGAAGAGAATCTCATCCGTTTCCGGATCCACGACCGACACGCCCGTATCGGACGGAAGCGCAGCCACAAGCGTGATCTCTTCTTTCAGATTTGGGATGGTCGCCGCATGCTCGGCCACGCCGGCGCGCGCGGCAAAATTGCCAATACGCACCTTATACACGCCGCCGATATACGCAAGGAAAGGCTGCATATCGCTGTCTTCGTCCGCAAGCTTTTCAAGGACGGTGTCCAGCATCTCCTGCGCATCCTCCAGCGTATCAAAATCCTCATACACTTCCAGATGATAGCCGCCGACGGCGCATGATTTGTTTCCACTTAAAATAGAATAGGTGTACGCCGATTTTGAAAGACTGTCGTCGCACACCACTGAAATTTTGGGAACTTCGATCGTATAAATTTCACGAAAGGAGCGCACAGCACCGGTGATGGTCTCCTGAACGGCAAATCCAACGGTGCTGACCGTCTCGAAGCCGACGGTCACATCACTGCCGTACATAAGTCCGACAGTGATGTAATCCGGCTCGCTCTCCTCGGCGCTTGCCGCAAACAGATTGGCTAAAAGAACATACGCGCAGCTGCCAACCATTAAAACGACCAGCACCCAGGTGATGATTCTGATCCAGAGTTTTCTTTTCATCACGGCATCCTCCCTTCTCGGTTTTGCTTTGTTTATTCGTCCGTCGGCTCGCCGTCGCCCGGCATTTCATTGGGCGCGCTCGTATCATCAGACAAAGCGGTTTCGTTCGTACTTTCCGGTTCTTTGCCGGAGTTTTCGTCCGGCGTTTCGATACGGTACTCGCCGCGGACCATGAGCCATGCGCCGCCTTCTCCGACAACGATGCCGCGGCCGTCGTCCCGCGGAATCAAAATGGTATGGTTGTTCGGAACCGCCTCTTCGTTATAGAGTTCGCGGCCGTCGGTCGTGTCTGACAGCCCCTGCTCCTCAAACCGGACCGTAAACGGAGACACGACATGAGAAGCGCCTGAACGCACGATCACCTCACAGGCGTTGACCGAGGCATACAAAATCTGCCCAGCCTGCATCTGTACGACCGCAAAGCGCGCGCCGGTACTGACCGTTCCTTCGGGAAAAACCGGCAGCGGATCGGTCTGCTCCGGCGGATCGGTCTGAGCAGGTTCGGTCGTGACAACGATGTCGCCGATATCTTCCCCGTTTTCATGCCGCAGAATCAGTTCCTTGATCTGCGGAAGCAGCACTTCGTTGATATAACTCAGAGAGATCAAGGGATCGTCCGCAGAAGAATACGCTTGATCGGCGTAAATATAAAAAGCGCCAAACGCCAGCGCACAGGCAAGCGACGCGCAGGCAATCGTTTTTATGTACTTTCTCATCTTATTTTACCCCACATACCGGTCGAAAAACGTCATTATACAACGATTATACAATATCTGAAGGCAAAAAGAAAGTGCTTTTATGAAATTTGCGGAGTAAATTTCTGCCCGCAGACACAAATTTTACTCCGCAGCCGAAAAACGAAAGCCGCCGCTTACTCGTCGATGCCAAAATCACTGCCGAGCGCGCCGCCGCTTTTGATCGAATCCTGCCCGAATTTTTTTCGGATATCGTCCATAGCGCGTTCTCGCCGGCCGTCTTTTTCCGCGTCATGCTCATTTTGAAAAAAACCGATTTGTTCGGCGGTATCTTCGGGCAAAAGCCCGGTTCCGGTCACGGTAATCGAACGAACGCCGATCCGAGGATTGAAATTTTCCCGGAGCATCCCGGCCGCCGCTTCGCGCAGCTGCCGCGCAAGCTGCGTCGGCGCGCATAACTGCTTCTGCCGCTGCGAAACGACAAAATTTTTATCCTTGATCGAAAGCTGCACCGTCGTACATTTGACCTTTTTCTGCCGCATTCTGGCAGCGGCAAGGTCGCAGACCGCATCCAGTCCGGCAAGCAGTTCGTCCATACCGTACAGATCCCGGGAAAACGTGATGCCGTTGCCTACACTTTTCACGGCGCGCTTCTCATAATAACTGCGCACCGGCTCGTCGTCCCGGCCGTTGGCGCGTTCCCAGAGCAAAAGACCCGGCCGTCCCAGCTTATAGCTTAAAAAATCCGGGCTGGTGCGCGCCAAGTCGCCGATCGTCCGGATGCGCATATCGAAAAGCGCCTGTCTTGCGCTCCGGCCGACGTAAAGCAGCGCCTCCACCGGCAAAGGCCAGACCATCTCCTCAAAATGCGCGCGGTCGATCACGCTGACGGCATCCGGTTTTTTCAAATCGCTGCCGAGCTTTGCGATCGTCTTATTAAAAGAAACCCCGATCGATACCGTAAGCCCGGTCTCGCGCCGTATACGCTGGCGTAAACATTCCGCAATCGTCTCGCCGCTGCCGAAAAGCCGCCCTGAGCCGGTCACATCCAGCCAGGATTCATCGATACCGAACGGCTCTACAAGATCGGTATATTCCGCATAAATGGCGTTGATCTCCCGGCTGTACCGCATATACAGGTCGCGGTGCGGGCGCACCAACACAAGCGTGGGGCACTTCTGCCGCGCGCTCCATATCGTCTCCGCGGTAACGACGCCAAAACGCTTCGCCCGCTCATTTTTAGCCAGAATAATACCGTGCCGCTTATCCGGATCGCCGCAAACCGCCATAGGCACGCCGGCAAGCGAGGGATTCAGCACCGTCTCAACCGAAGCGTAAAATGCATTGAGATCGGAATGCAGAATCACCCGGTCCACCGTTTATTCCTCCCGCCTCGTCCGAAAGAATTCCTGCAAAAGCTGCACGCATTCTTCCTCTAAAACGCCGCCCCCAAGCTGCACCTTATGATTCAGGGGAAACTCATTCAAGTTCAGCACCGTGCCAAACGCACCGGCGCGCCGGTCAAACGCGCCGTACACCACGCGCGCCATGCGCGCGTTCACCGCTGCGCCCGCGCACATCGGACAGGGCTCCAGCGTCACATACATTGTGCATTCAGGCAGCCGCCATCCGCCGAGCGCATGGCCGGCAAGCTCAATCGCAGTAGCCTCCGCGTGGCGCAACGCGCTCTTCTCTTTTTCGCGCGTATTATGCGCGCGGGCAATAATCACGCCGTCATGAACGATCACCGCGCCGACGGGCACCTCGCCCTCATCCAAAGCCGCCTGCGCTTCAAGCAGAGCCTCGCGCATAAAATCCACATCAATTTTATATTGTTCAGAATAATCCATATAATTCCTCATAAAAACAGAGCCGCAAAAGACACTGCGGCGCTGATCGACACAAATATCCAAAAAGCCGGCGGCAAAGACGCAGCCAGCCGCTCCTCAGGGAGTCCGGCAAGCAGCGCGCGCATATCCTGAAAGATCGGTTCTCTGCGCAGCGCGCCCAGACAAACGAGAAAAACAGCCAAAAACGCCGCGGCAAACACGCACGAAACCGAAAAACCATATACATAAGATAAAAGCAGCGCGCAAAAATTATTTAAAAAATGAAACAGCATCCCTATATACACGCACTCGGTTAAAAATACCAGCGCGCTGAGCAAAATGCCGGCAAATACCGTATACAGCAACTTTGAAAGACTCAGATGCATCAGACCAAACATCAAACCGCAAAGAAAAACGCCGGCGCCGCCAAGCGGGGAAAGCGCGCCGAGAACGCCGCAGCGCAGGAGCAGTTCCTCAAACAGCGCAGGAAGCACGCAGGAAAAAACGAAAGCATACAGAAAATTTTCTCCATCCGGCGGCGCGGCGCTGCCTGCAGTACCGGCCAAGCGCGCCAAAAGCGCGCCGAGAAAGGACAAAAGCGCGCAGCCGCTGACAAATAAGCAGAAAAAAAGCGCATACTGACGCCGTCCATAGCGAGACAAACCGCAGTTCCGCACGCCGTACGGCCTGTACCGCCCGCCAAACGCACAGAGCGAAAAGATGTATCCTGCCATGGAGAAAAAATCAATCCACCGAGGCGCAAACAACGCCGAAAACAGATAAAACGCCATCCAAAGCAGCATCATTTGAGACGCGGTGCGCACCGCATTTTTGTTTCCAACACGCCGCCTCCAAATGCGTATCCAACGAAACCGCGCAGATACGGCTATGATAAATAGATCAGCCACCCGGGCACGGGTGGCTGATAGAATCTGTCGAAAAGCGAAAATTCCTGGCAAAAACCACACGAGCGCTCGATCTGCGCTCGAAAGAGCGCCCGCGCGGTGCAAATACGGCAATACAGCGGCGTATATTCGCCTTGCCCGCGAGATGTTTATTCTATTCCGACCTCAGCCGCCTGAATCAGTGCAGAATCGCGCGTTCGGTCTCCTTATCAAACAAATGAATTCTAGCAGCGTCCAGCGCGACCTTGATCGTGTCGCCGGCTCTGGCCTGACTGCGCGAAGAGACGCGCGCAATCAGCTTCTGTTCGCCGGTCGCAAGGTACAGATAAATTTCCGCGCCCATAAGCTCGGTCACGTCCACATACGTCTCGATGACGCTCTCCGCCATGCTGGAAAGATACATCGGTTCGTCGTGCACGCACTCGGGACGAAGCCCAGCAATGACCTCCTTGCCGATATACTCGGCAAGCGCGGGATTCGAAGCTTTTTCAGCCGGCAGCTTGATACGGTTCTCGCCGAAGACAAGGAAAACATCCTCGCCTTTCTTTTCCAGCGTGCCGTCGATAAAATTCATCTGCGGCGTACCGATAAAGCCCGCTACAAAGACGTTGCACGGATTATCATAGAGATTTTGCGGCGTATCCACCTGCTGGATCAGACCGTCTTTCATAACGACGATACGGGAAGCCATCGTCATAGCCTCAACCTGGTCGTGCGTGACGTAAATAAACGTAGTGCCGACTCTCTGATGAATCTTGGTAAGCTCGGTTCTCATCTGCGCGCGGAGCTTTGCGTCAAGGTTAGACAAAGGCTCATCGAGCAGGAACACCTTCGGATGCCGGACGATCGCGCGGCCGAGCGCCACACGCTGTTTCTGACCGCCGGACAAGGCCTTCGGCTTTCTGTCGAGCAGATGCGCGATATCCAAAATACGAGCCGCCTCTTCCACCCGGCGCTTGATTTCCTCTTTCGGCGTCTTGCGAAGCTTCAAGCCGAACGCCATGTTTTCAAACACGGTCATGTGCGGATACAATGCATAGTTCTGGAACACCATCGCGATGTCCCGGTCCTTCGGCGCCACGTCGTTGACGAGTCTGTCCTCAATAAAGAGTTCGCCCTCGGTGATCTCCTCAAGTCCGGCGATCATACGGAGCGTAGTCGATTTTCCGCAGCCGGAAGGGCCGACGAAAATCAGGAACTCCTTATCTTTGATTTCCAAATTAAAATCAGAAACCGCAAGTACGCCGCCGGGATATTTTTTATAAATGTGCCTGAGTGATAAGCTTGCCATCGAGTTTCCTCCCAATATTTTTGCCTGCTGTGAAAAGCAAATTTTATGTACTTATTATAACAGGCCGGACGAAAAAAAGAAAGAGGGGAAATTCCCAAACTTTAAGAAACGTCTTTGTGCAAATTGAACATACGTTTTTTGCCTATACACGCATTCATGTGTTTTTTACGTGAATTTATTTTAATTTATTAAAATATCAAGTTTTATACCTGATTTTTCCTGCGCATGCTCAGGCCAATACGGCGCTTCTGCGGATCTACGCTCTGGACAAAGACATGCACGACATCGCCCACGGCCAGCGCTTCGCTGGGATGACGGATATAGCGGTCTGCGATCTCGGAAATATGCAAAAGCCCATCCTGATGCACGCCGATATCCACAAACGCGCCGAAATCCACCACATTGCGCACGGTGCCGGTCAGTTCCATCCCCACACGCAAATCCTCAAAACGTAGGACGTCCGCGCGGAGCGTGGGCGGCGGCAGCGCGTCCCGCACGTCCCGGCCGGGCTTTTCCAATTCACTGCAAATATCGAGCAATGTCGGCGTTCCGACGCCAAGCTTTTCGGCGACCGCCTCCGCGCCTTTGGCCGAAACCCGGGCGCAGAGACCCGACAACCGCCCAGCCCGCACATCCGCCTCCGTACAGCCAAACAGTTCAAGCAAACGGCGCGCCGGGGCATACGACTCCGGGTGTACGCCCGTGCAGTCGAGAATTTCCTGTCCGCCGCTGACGCGCAGAAAACCTGCGCACTGTTCAAACACCCGATCGCTCAGCCGCGGAACCTGTTTTAATTCCTCGCGGCTGCCAAACGCGCCGTGCGCCTCTCGATACCGCACGATATTCTTTGCGCAGGCCGCGCCTACGCCCGCGCGACATAGGAAAGCAGCGGCCACGAAGCGGTATTCAGTTCAACACCGACGCTGTTCACACAATCCTCCACCACGCCGCCGAGCGCTGCATCCAGCCGCTGCGGCTTCATATCGTGCTGATACTGCCCAACGCCGATCGAGCGCGGCTCGATTTTAACGAGTTCGGCCAGGGGGTCGATCAGGCGGCGTGCGATCGAAACCGCGCTGCGCTCGGTCACGTCAAAATCCGGGAATTCCTCCGCGCCAAGCGGCGACGCGGAATAGACCGACGCGCCCGCCTCGCTGACGATCACATACTTGACGTCGTTTGAAAGCGTCCGGATCGTATCGGCGACAAACTGCTCGCTCTCGCGCGAAGCGGTTCCGTTGCCGATGGCGATCACATCCACATGGTGCCGGCGTATCAGATCGGACAGCGTCTTTCGGCTCTGCGCAATCTTTTCGTGCGGCTGTGTAGGATAAATCACAGCGGTCTCGAGCACGCGCCCAGTCGGATCCACAACCGCCAGCTTGCAGCCAGTGCGGTAGCCCGGATCAAATCCGAGCACAACCCGCCCGCGCACGGGCGGCTGCATCAAAAGTCCGCGAAGATTCTGAGAAAACACGCCGATTGCCCCCTCGCTCGCTTCATCAAACAGGCTGTTTCGAATCTCACGCTCGATCGCGGGCGCAATCAGCCGCTTATACGCATCCTGGATCGTCCGGCGCAGATAGGGCGCGGCGGCGCTTTCCGGATGCGGGATCAGTTCGCGCTCAAGATAAGCGTATACATTGTCCTCGGGAACACATACGTCTACTTTGAGAATTCCCTCGCGCTCGCCGCGGCAAAGCGCAAGATACCGGTGCGGCCGGATTTTCGCGATCGGCTCACGGTAATCATAATACTGCGCGTACACGGATTCCGCTTCAACGGCCGCGCAGGAAACGATCTCGCCAAGCCGCATGCTGCCCTCGCGGATCGCTTTGCGATACTTTGCATTCTGTGCGATTTCCTCGGCAATGATGTCGAGCGCGCCCGCAATCGCGCTTTCCGCATCGGGCACTTCCCGCTCTGCGCTGACAAACCGCGCGGCCGCCGCATCCAGCGGCGGATCATACGAGGGTTCGCAGGCAAAGATCATCAGCGCCAAATCCTCAAGCCCACGCGCTCTGGCCGCCGAAGCGCGCGTTTTTCGCTTTGGGCGAAAAGGCAGATATACGTCCTCCAGTTCGCTCTGCGTCCGCGCTGCGTCCAGCGCACGGCACACCTCGGCAGTCAGTTTGTCCTGCGCGCCGATAGCCGCGCGAATCTCCTCCCGGCGCGCTTCAAAGCGGCGCAGATATTCCAAACGTTCGGCAAACGCGCGCAGCGCAACGTCCGAAAGATTGCCGGTCGCTTCCTTGCGGTAGCGCGCGATAAACGGAATGGTATTCCCCTCGTCGAGCAGCGCCGCCGCGCGCTCCGCCTGCCACCGCTCGATGTTCAGTTCCTCACACAGCGTCTCCAAAATGTCCATTTTTATTCTCCAATTCTCCCGCTTCAAAATCGCAGATCTAAATAAATATTGTAAAAAAGACGGCTCCGCCGGCTTTTTTACTCCTTACAAGGCCGCGAGTGCCTGTAAGGCGCGAGGCGCGAGCGTACGGCCTCCTCCCACTTCAAAATCAAAGATTTTGAAGTGCTCACTTAATGCGCTTCCAGCGCGTGAATTTCTTCCTCGGTCAGATACCGCCACTGTCCGCGCGAAAGCCCGTCGAGCGTGAGGGCATCAAAACGGACGCGCTCCAGATACAAAATCCGGTTGCCGCGCGCCTCGAACATCCGCCGGATCTGATGATATTTCCCCTCAGAAAGGATCATGCGCCCCGTCACGCCGTCAGTGACCGTAACCTTACAGGGTTTTGTCCGGTATCCGCCGATGTCTACGCCCGTGCGCAGCGCCTCGAGATCCTCCGGCGTCAGCGGATTTGCCGAAACAAAAGCATACTCTTTTTCAACATGCCGTTTCGGCGAAAGCAGCCGGTGGGCGAGCGGGCCGTTGTTGGTCAGCAGAACCAGTCCGAGCGTATATTTATCCAGCCGGCCGCAGGGAAAAAGATCGAATTTCCGCACCTCGGGCGGCAAAAGCTCAAGCACGATGCGCTCCCTTGCATCCTCAGTGGCGCATACCACGCCCTCCGGCTTATTCAAAAGCACGTATGTAAACCGGCGATACAGCACCGGTTCGCCGCAAAAGACGACCCGGCTGCGTTCAGGATCCACCGGAGTGTCTGCGCGGCGCACGACCTCGCCGTCCAGCCAAACGGCGCCGCGGCGAATGGCCGCGGCGCTCTCCCGCCGGGTTGCGACCCTGCATTCGGACAGAAATTTATCAATTCTCATCGTTTTCCTCAAAACCAGAATACGCCGCCGAAACAAAACGCAAACACAGAAAGCAAAATCACGCAGACCGTAAGTCCTACGGCAAAACCGCAGAAAAAAAGTTTCTTGTTCATGATTTTTGCAGATCCGGCAAGCAAAATTAGTATTCGCATAAAGCGGCGTTTCATGTACAGTATAAAAAGCTATCAAAAATATTTATAATATTTATAAATATAAACGAAATAAACGAACTTCGAAACGTCCAGGCACGTTTTGCCGCTTTCATCCCGAACCGTCCACAGAAAAATCCAAATAAAAATACAATGCGGTTTCTTTGGCATACGGCGAACCCATATAAACCTTGGTGTCCGCGCCCCTGAGTTGAAATCCATATTGCAGATAAAACCGGCAAGCGATGAGGTTGTTATCCTGCGTTTCAAGAAAAACGCCGTTTTTACCGCCGCTTCTGCCCCACCGCACCAGAGCGTCCATCAGCATACCGCCAACGCCGCGCCGGCGGTGATTTTGGTCAACCGCAAAATCCTCGATTTGTACGTTGCCATTCCACCGTGTGTCCGCCCGGATAATGCCTGCGCACTGCCCGCACCGCATCGCCATGAAAGCGACTCGTTTGGGATTTTCTATGTATTCCGACGGCGCAAAAAGCTTCGGCCGGATAAACCTTGCTCGTTTTCTGCGCAAACACCTCTTCCGTCCACGTCCATTTTACGCCGTCATAAGCAGGGACAAGACGTCCGATGACGTCAAAGGACTGCGCCGTCTCCGGTACGCTGCGCAGATTCGTCTCATCCAGCCGCACGATACGATATGCCTCCACAGTACGCCTCCTTCGCTGCAAAACGCACAGCGCCTTTCAGTTTTGTCCTTTGATCTTCTCCCAGTATTCTTTCGCCGCGCGCTCGACTTTGTTCTCCCCGTATTCATAATAGCGGCGGCCCTTGAGATCGTTTGGCAGGTACTGCTGGGGGACATAGTGATTCGGATAATCGTGCGGATACTTGTAGCCCTTGAACAGCGGGGAAACCAAATGCGCGGGAATCTCCTGTCCAAGACCCGACAAAAAGTCGTTTTTCGCGGCCGCATACGCCATGTACGCGCTGTTCGACTTCGGCGCAGTTGCGAGCGAAACCGTCAGATTGGAAAGCGGAATTGCGCCCTCCGGCAGTCCGAGTTCCTTGGCCGCATCGGTACAGGCTTTGGCTAAAATCGCGGCCTGCGGATAAGCCTGACCCACATCCTCGCTGGCGATGACCAGCAGTCTCCGGCAGGCAGACAAAAGATCGCCGCCCTCAAGAATCCGCGCAAGATAAAAGACTGCGGCGTCCGGGTCTGAACCCCGGATCGACTTTTGCAGGCAGGAAAGCAAATTGTAATGCACATCGCCCACGCGGTCAAAATTGCCGGTAAAAGTGGGCATAAAGCTTTTGACGTCCGCCTCGCCGATTCGTTCCTTTGCAACCGAGTAAACGTTTTCCAGCACGCCGAGTGAAGCGCGGACATCTCCGCCGCCCGCCCCTGCGATAAAATCAAGCGCGGCATCGTCAATCTGCATATCCCGGCCGGTTTCCCGATTCAAAAGCGCAAGCCCGCGGTGCAGCGCGCGGCGGACGTCGGCCGCCGCAACCGGCTTGAATTCAAACACCGCGCAGCGGGAAAGGATCGCGCTGTACACGCAGAAATACGGATTGTCGGTCGTGGAAGCGATCAGCGTGATCCGCCCATCCTCAATATATTCCAAAAGCGACTGCTGCTGTTTGCGGTTGAAATACTGGATTTCATCCAAATACAAAAGCGTTCCCGCGGCGCCAAACATGTTTTTCGACTGTGCGATGACGTCCCGGACGTCCGAAAGCGAGGCGGTCGTCGCGTTGAGCCGATGCAGATCCATTGCGGACTGCTTTGCCACAATGCGCGCAGCGGTCGTCTTGCCGGTGCCGGGCGGCCCGAAAAAGATCATGTTGGTGATCCGGCCGCCCTCCGTCATCCGGCGGATCACGCCGTTTTTGCCGAACAGATGCGCCTGCCCGACGATCTCATCCAGCGTCTCAGGGCGAAGCCTGTCCGCCAGCGGTTGATTCTGCATACTCCGCCTCCATAACCGCCGCAAAAGCGGCGAACCAAATATCAAATAAATATCCGTAAAAATCCGGCTCCGCCGCTTTTTTACACCTTACAACGCTGCGGCGCACGGCCGCTCCCCATTTCAGTTAATCGTGCTGCCAGCGCTTTCCAGTACGGACGAAACGCGCGCGCGCAAAGACGCGAGCGCCTCGCCCGCGAGCGACGGATTGTCTGCCAGCAGTCGACTGGCGGCTTCGGAAGCCTCTTCAAAAAGCCGGCTGTCGTTGCAGAGCGCCGACATGCGAAACTGCTTTTCTTCTCCGCTCTGCCGCGCATCCGACGCGCAGAGAAGATCGCCCGGCCCGCGCATTTTCAAATCCTGCTCGGCAATGGCAAAGCCGTCGGTGCTCGAGCACAAAAAGCGCAGGCGCTCTCTTGCGCGCTCGGACTTGGAATCGGATACGAGGATACAATAGGACTTCCGTTTTCCTCGTCCGACCCGGCCGCGGAGCTGATGAATTTGAGACAAACCGAAGCGTTCCGCATTTTCGATTATCATCAGCGCCGCGTTTGGAACGTCGACGCCCACCTCAATCACCGTAGTCGAAACCAAAATATGAATCTCTCCGGCGGCAAAGCGCGTCATAACCGCCTGCTTTTCGGCTGCGCGCAGCCGTCCGTGCATACAGGCAACCGTATACTGCGGAAAACGTGCGGCAAGCGTCTTCGCATGTTCCACAGCGGAATGCACCGGCGCCTCCTCCGGCAAAGCGCCCCCGAACACGCCGACCATCTGCGCGCCGGCCTCAGCGTCGTCCTGCGGCTGCTCCACGGCGGGACAGACGACGTATACCTGCCCGCCGTCCGCCACCTGCTTTTCGATAAACGCATTTAGACGCGCGCGATAGCGCTCGTCCACCAAAAAGGTCTCCACCGGCTTTCGTCCGGGCGGCAGCTCGTCCACACGCGAAATATCCAGATCTCCGTACAGCACCAGCGCAAGCGTACGCGGAATCGGCGTCGCGCTCATGACCAGCATGTGCGCGCGGGGCGCGCGTTCCAGCAGCGCCGCCCGCTGGCGCACGCCGAAACGCTGCTGCTCATCCGCGATCACGAGGCCAAGCTGTGAAAAACGCACGTCTTCCTCAAGCAGCGCATGCGTGCCTACCACGATCTGAATCGTTCCGTCCGCGAGCGCTTCTTTCACGCGACGTTTTGCGGCGGCCGTCATCCCGCCGGTGAGCTTTCCGCACACAAAACCAAACGGCGCAAACAGCATGGACAAGGTCGCATAATGCTGTTCAGCAAGAATCTCAGTCGGCGCAAGCATCGCCGCCTGCGCGCCGCTGCGCACGGCAAAAAAGAGCGCGGCCGCCGCGCAAACCGTTTTTCCGCTTCCGACATCGCCGACCACGATCCGCGACATGCGCGGCGCGTCTTCGCCCATACCGGCACAAAGATCCCCCGCAATTTCCGCAATTGTGCGCCGCTGCGCACCGGTGGGCGCAAACGGCAACGCTGCATAAAAGGGCGAAGGATCCGCATCGCGCATCCGGAGCGCATGCGCGCGCAGCCGCGAGCCGCGCTGCAGCCGCGCCGCGACCGCCGCCTCAAAAAGCTCGTCAAAGGCAATCCGGCGCGCAGCGCGGTCCAGTGCGGCGAGGCTTTCCGGCATATGGATATTTTCCATTGCATAAACCGCGGCAGCCAGATTATACGACGCGCGAATTTCGGCGGGCAGCGGCTCAGGAATCTCATTTTTGCAGAGTTCCAGCGCTTTTCGCACACAATCGCGCAGGATCCGCTTGTTCAGCCCCGCCGCAAGGCGGTATACCGGATACAATTCAGGCAGCGGCACGTTTTCAAAATACCGCTCCGCCGTAGGAGACGCGAGAGAGAACCTGCCCGCGCGCGCACACAGGCTCCCGTAAAAGCGATAGGTCTCGCCGACTTGAAATTTATCCTTGACATAGGGCTGATTGAAATAAGCGATCTCGGCCGAAGCGCTCGAGTCGAACGCGCGGAACCGAACGATCGTCCGCCCGCCGGGCAGGCGCGCGCGGTTTGGCTGCGAAGCCACAGTCAAAATATAGGACTGAGGTTTCCCGGGCACGCCATCCGCCAGCGCCGTAACCACGCCTCGATTTTCATAGCGCGTCGGGAAATGCCGCAAAAGCTCGCCGAGCGTGCGGATCGACAGCTTTTCAAACGCCGCGGCCGTACGCACGCCGACGCCGGACAACACCGACACCGGCTTTTCCAGATTTCCCATCCGACTTCCCTCTCTTTCACATTTCCAATTTGCACAAAATCTCGCTCCCGGCCAGCGTGTCGATCCCAAACAAAAATAAAACCGCCGCATATTCGTTTTCCTCGGTCAGCGCCTGCACAGAAAGATCCGTATAACGCAGATCGACCAGATCCAGATCGAAGTGCCGTGCCAAAAAGGGCGCGACCGCGCTCGCGTAGCTGTCCCGCACGATCAAAAGCCGCGGGCGACTTTCCCCGCCGGTAATCTCCAGCCTGCCCGCGCTGCCGCCGAGGAATACCGAATATTTGTCGACGCCAAACAGCATTTCTTCAAAATACAGTCCTTGATGCGTGCTGCCGGTATCAAAATTTTTCACACAGAGCGCACTGTCCCCGCGATAGCGGTACAGCGCGATGGTATCCTTTGTCTCGACCAGCAAGCGGCGCGCGTCGCTCCCCGAAAAGGCACTGCTGACGACCGAAATCGAGAAATCCGACGCGCCAAAAGGCGTATAGCCAAGCGGCACTCCCAAAGCGGCATAGCAGTAGTATGCGCCGAGCGAGGTCAGGTGCCGGTCCCCGCGATAATAAATATATTTGCCGATCCCCCCCGCATAGCGCAGCGCCGGAAACACATCCACTTTTGTCAAGTTGCTCTGCCGGAAAATTTCCACCAGTTCTTCTCGCTCCGAGGCGTAAAAGCGGGGCGTATACTCCGTCAGAATATCCAGCTTGCTGCCGGCCAGCAGCGTATACACGGGCAGCGCAGACCGGGCTTCGAAAGCCGAAATCGCCCGGAGGTTTTCTGAGAGCGTCTCCGCGCAAGCCACTTCCTCGGAAAAAAGGACGCCGCCGCGCCCGAAAAACGCGCCGCCGTATTCGTTTTTTCCGAGCAGAAGCTCCGCGTCCCGATTAAATCGCAAAAGCGCGCACCGCAAAGGAAGCCGGCCGCAAAGCCACCCATCCAGGCTTTCAGACGCAGACGCGCGCGGCGCGCGGTCCTCCTCCGACAGCCGCTCGGGCGCCAGGCCAAAAAGCGCGCAGAAAAACAAGCACAGCGAGAGGCAAAGACTCACCAGAGAAAACGCCTTATCCATGTTCCCGCCTCCTTAAAAAGCCGCGTACCAAAACGGCGCACCGCCGCCTGCGGCCATACAGGAAAGCGCGAGTATGTAAGCTGCGGCGCAGAGAAAATAGAGGGGCAGCCGCACATGTTTCCGCCACAACCGCTCACCGGCATTCCGGACAAGCGGCGTTGCCAGTACGCTGCAAAGCAGGAAAAACGGCAGCAGCCGGTACAAATCATACAAGTCCGCCCGGCAATACAGCAGCGTGCCGCCGCCGCAGAACAGCCGCTGGGCAAACGAAGCCGCAAAGCGAACGCTTGGCGAGAAGAAAAAAATCCAGCCGAGCGAAACGAGTAAAAAGGTTCCAAGCCGACCGATCGAAAACGTTTTCGGAAGAACAAACTTTTCCAGCGCGGTCAGCGCAAAGCAATACAGTCCCCATAGAAGAAAGCAAAGCGTCGCTCCATGAAAGAGGGCGGCAAAAAGCCAAACTGCGGCAAGCGCGAAAAGCTGCCGAGGCAGGCCGCGCGCGCTGCCGCCGAGCGGAATATACATATAATCTCGAAACCAGCGTCCAAGAGAAATATGCCACCGCCCAAAGAACGCGCAGACCGAGCGCGAAATATACGGATACGAAAAGTTTTCCGCCAATGAAAAGCCGAAAATACCGGCGCTTCCAAGCGCCATATCGCTGTATCCGGAAAAATCAAAATAAACATACAGCGTATACGCAAACAGCGCCATCACAGCGGAAAGGCAGGTCGAACCGTCCAAAAAGTCCCGGTGCAAAAGAAGCAGCGCATCGGCGAAAAAAAGTTTTTTTACAAGGCCGGCGCAAAAACGCAAAATACCGCCTGCAATGCGTGAAAAATCCGGCTGCGCGGGCAGACACAGCGCAGGGTACATCTCAGCGTAGCGCGTGACCGGCCCCATAGCCGCCGCGGGAAAAAAGAGCAGATAAGCAAAGATCCGAACAGGGCTGCGCTCCCCTGTGCTATCCGCCAAAAAAGAGATCGCCCGAAAAAAGAAAAAGGAAATGCCAAGCGGCAAAAAGCCAGCCGACTTGCAAAGGCAAAACAGCGCGGCCAAAACGGCAATACCAACCGCCGGACGAAAGCGCGACAAAATGCAAACCAACGCGCAGCAAAGGGGCAGTGCAAAAAACCATTTTCCGGCAGCGAAATAATAAAATAACAAATTGAAAACGCAAAGCGCAATATTTCTCAGCCGAAAGGGTATACTATAATATACGGAAGCGCTCACGGGCAAAAACGCGAGCAGAAAAAAGGGCGAATAGAAAGTCACCGTTTCTCTCCCTAAATTTTTTAATCATTCAATAAATTCCGTATAGTATATATATTCAGTTCTATTATACACGATTCCTTTCAAAATGGAAACACTTTTTTATTTTTTGAGAAAACATCTTGCAAAGAAAAACACACGGCTGTATAATAAATTTGATCAGGAGGAATTTTCATGAACAGGAAAATAACTGTCGCTTGGGTCAAGGCAAAACGCCTGAAAAGAAAAATCTCCGGCATGCTGAACCGCCGTTTTGACATCTCGATCTCGCTCGGACGCAGAAAAAATCCCGCAAACCCGATCCTGTCCGTCCGCCTGCAAGGAGAAATTCCAAAAGAGCTTGTGGCTTTTTTCGCCCTGCTCGGCGTGACCTCGTTTTTTTGCGCCTTGGTTAAACTTTTGCGCAGACTCTAACCGGCAGTCCATGCAAAAGATCTTTTCGCTTTCGGCAAGCTCATGAAAAAGTCCTTCTCTGTACATTATTTATATTCAGGAGGAACCATCATGGAACAGGACGCAAAGCCAAATATATTATGGCTTTGTACAGACCAACAGCGATTCGACACGCTCGGATGCTACGGAAACAAATTTGTGCACACGCCAAATCTTGACCGTCTGGCAGCCTCCGGCGTGCGCTTTGCCAACGCGTATGCGCAGAATCCGGTATGCACACCGAGCCGCGCTTCATTTCTAACCGGGCGGTATCCTCACATCTGCCGCGCGCGGCAGAACGGCGTGGACATTCCCGAAAGCGAAACGCTCGTCACGCGTCTTCTGCATGACGCAGGTTACATAGGCGGACTGTCCGGCAAGCTACACCTCTCCACCTGCAACTACTCCGTATGCAAAATTTCCGAGCGCCGGATCAACGACGGATACGATTACTTTGCATGGAGCCACGGGCACGGGCCGCAGCACGACTGGCCGATGCACGCGTACATCATGTGGCTGAAAAGCCAGGGTATAGAATATGCCAATCCCCGGAAAGAAGACTGCAAATATGTTCGCACCGGCATGCCCGCCGAATATCACCAGACCAAATGGTGCGCGGACCGCGCGATTGAATTTATTGACAACGTAAAAGATTTCGGGCAGCCCTGGTTCTTCTCGTTCAACTGCTTCGACCCGCACCATGCTTTCGATCCCCCGCCGGAATATCTGGAGCGCTATATGCCCATTCTAGACGAAATTCCGCTGCCCAACTACGTCGAGGGCGAACTCGACGACAAATCACCGTTCCAGCGCAGAGACCATGTCGGCGCCTACGGAGTCAAGGGGAGCTTTGCGTATGACAAGATGACCGCGCGCGATCACCGCTTGATTCGAGCCGCATACTGGGCGATGTGCGACTTTATCGACGTACAGGTCGGCCGGATGCTTGATTATCTGGAACAGTCCGGGCAGCTTGAAAACACGATCATTCTTTTCCACTCGGATCACGGCGAAAATCTGGGCGACCACGGCATGTATCTGAAAGGTCCGTACTTCTATGAGAACTGTGTGCACGTCCCGCTGATCGTTTCCTGGAAAGATAAATTCCTCAGCGGCGTCACAAGCGACGCGCTGGTGGAACTGACCGATCTTGCGCCCACGCTGCTCGAGGCCTGCGGTCTGCCGCAGGAGAAGGGCATGCAGGGACGCTCGCTCTATGATCTTTTGACCGGTAAAGCGCCGCTTGACGTCTTCCGCGATAACGTATATTCCGAATTTTGTAAGTTTATAGAGAACGCGGCGCCGGACGAATTTTGCACTATGATCCGCGAGGGCAATTATAAGCTGACAAAAATCCATTACGTTCCGGATAAACTGAACGAGCATCCCTGCGCGGGAGAATTGTACGACCTCGCGGCGGATCCGACGGAAACTCATAATCTCTATAACGACCCGTCTAAAGCGGAAATCAAACTGCATCTGCTGGAATTGATGTGCGACCGTATCGCGATGACCTGCGATCCCATCCCGTTCAACAAAGCGCCATGGTAAGTGCTGGGTGTAAAAGCTGATGCATCCAGTCATGTTCAATATGAAATTATATACTTAGTAAACCGTCTTGCAAACGTCAAATGAGCGCTCAAAAATGAGCGCTCATTTGAGTCTATCGACAACCAAAGATTTTCTGGCAGAAAGAGTTTGGTGCGCTCGCGCCGCGCGCCGCTGTGCGATACTTGCAAAATCCAAATGCGCATCCAGAGCGGCGCATGTCCGCTCTGGATGCCTTTTTTACCGAATTGCCTGTTTCCTGCAGAAAAGGCCCCGCTGCCATCCGATGCGCAAAATGCCGTTTGGTCTTGCATAGGCAGACCACACTGTGCTATTCTTTTTACATGCCTGCCGGTAAGGCAAATAAACAGCGCAAAAAGGTGTATACAGTGAAAGAGCAAACCGAAAAAACTAACCGCAGAGTCGAAACGCCCGAAGCGTACAAAGCGCGCAGATACGCGCAAAGACGCGCATGGGCCAAGGCAAATCCCGAAAAAACGCGAAGCTACGGCAGAAAGCATTACAAGAAAAACGCCGCCAAGCGTATTGCCAGCAGTATCGCTTACTATCAATCGCACAAGGCAGAAAGAGCCGCCTATTCAAAGGAATACTATCGCCGAAAAAAGGAAGAAGACCCGCTCTTCTTCAAACGGAACAGCGAACGTGCAAAAGAACGCAAAAGAATATGGAGAGCTAGACAAAAAGCGCTGCACCCCTATCGTCCGCCAAGACCGAAACGCTCCGAACTCGAGATCAAGATACGCCATTGCTTCCGTACGCTGAACCAGTACGTCTTTGCCGCTATGGGACGCGACAGAGCCGCCTGCGGAGAACGCGTAGACGACTATATGAAAAGATACCCGTTTGAACAATATGCGGAGCGCGTCATACGGGTAAAAATAGCACGATTCGGCGTCTGTCGGCACAACGGCGAATACGACGACTGCTATGACGCGGGCATGCTTGCGTATCTTTACACCATGCACCGGTGCGCCGCTTTGAACTGCGACTATGTGATACCATATCTTCTCAAAATGATCCGCATTTACATCCTCTGCGCGCTGGTCATCTACCATGATTCGCACAATTTCTGCCGTATCAACAACCTAAAGCAACTGCGCATCGATAAGGACGGCGCACAGCGGTATATAGGAGAAGCCGCGGATATCCCGGACGGCCTCTCTTAGCTTGTTGCTCACTGTCTTTCAAAACGAAACTTGAACAGGTTTTTTTCTACGCGATTTTAAGCTGTTTTTTATGCTGCTTCCCGCGTGACAGCACTCTGCAAAAACTGCGCTCCCACGATCAGCGCCGCCTCGGAAAGTTGTAAAGACCGCTTTTATCTTTCAACACTTGCGGGATTTAGATTCCATAAGCGAACGATAAGCTTCCCCCCTTTTTGTACGATTTGAGAGAGGCACCGGGCTCATTTTATAAAATCCCATCTTTTTCATCCTTTCGATGGTGCTCTTCTATCGCAGACGCCTGAGCTTGTCAAGTGATATTGGTTCATTTGTGAAAATTGATTTAACCTGCTTTTTAAACAAAGACTAAGCGGAGCAAACCACCGCGCCTGCATCAAAAATCAAAAGACTGAAACCGCCCGTATTCCAAGCGATTCCAGCCTTTTGTTCAAAATTTTAACCCCGCCAAGCCGTGTACACTCCAAAAGAAAACCCTGCTCAAGCAAGGCGGGTTCCGCAGGCTCCGCTTCGCGCTTCCAACATCCGCGGCGGTCAAATTGCCGCGCGCGGGAGGCCTGCAATTCCGACAGAGAGATTTAGGATCCCTTTTATTCACTGTAGGTTCCGATATGGTCGTGTATCACGCACTGGGCAGGAAAATTTCCTACATCGACAGTATATGCAGCGAACGCATGTCTATGCATGTAAAATTTTACGCTTCGCCGTCGTTCCCATCATTGGTATCATTTTCATCATAATCGACCGTGTCAAACAATTCGTCTTCAAAATAATCCGCCACACGGTCAAATTCGTCGTCATCATCGATCGTCACCAGCGTCTCCTCACCCGTTTCATCGAGTTCGAGACGCAGAATCACATATTCGTCGGCGCCTTCCTCAACAGGAACAAGCGCAAGATAGGTTTTGCCCTCAAACTCGCAGGAGCCGATCAGTTCAAACTCGCTCTCCTTGCCCGTCTCGTCCGTCAGGGGTATAAATATCGCCGTCGTAGATCTCATCCATACTCAAAACCGTCCTTTCGGTATTTCTGCTTTTATTGTATCAGGACGTCCCCTGCATGTCAAGCGGTTGTAAAAAAAACCATTCGACAAAAGAAAATTTTGCGAAAACCACGCCACGCGCGCAATGCGTCCACGCCCGGCAAAACCGTATGGCGCGGCGCTTTTTAAAAAAGTCTAAAAATCCAAAATTTCCGACAAAATATAATTGCTGACATACATGCCTTTCGGCGTAAAGGCACAGTGCTTTCCGTCCAGGAGAAGAAAGCCGCCGCTTTTATATTTTTCAAGCTTTTTTCCGTATTTGGCCATAAAATCCCGGCCGAATGCCGCGCGGTAGTCTGCAAAATCCACGCCGGAAAACAGGCGCAGGCGCAGCATGACATATTCGGTTTCCTGCGTGAACACGTCAATATCGCTGCATTCGGCCAGAATGCCCGCAATCCCGCGCGGCGTTTCCATCTCCCGCATATACGCTTCCATATCCGAAACATAGGCGTACCGCTGATTTTTGAAATACGAATGCGCTGAGACGCCGAAGCCAAGATAAGGCTGCCCTGTCCAATACCGCATATTATGCCGGGAAGCAAAGCCCGGCCGGGCAAAATTGCTGATTTCATAATGGCCATACCCGGCCGCGCGCAGCGCCGAATCTGCAGCGCGGTACATCGCGTATTCCGCTTCCTCGCCCGGCAGCGGCAGCCGCTCCCGCTCCTGCCAAAACCGCGTTCCCTCCTCGATCTTCAACCCATAGGCCGATATATGCTCCGGCGAGAGCGCGCTCACAAAGCGCAGCGTCTCGGCAAAGCTCTCCTTTGTCTGATAGGGGATGCCGTACATCAGATCCACATTGATATTTTTAAAACCCGCCGCGCGCGCCGCGCGGAAGCTTTCTTCAAAATCCGCGCGGGTGTGTACGCGGCCGAGCGCGCGCAGTTCCCGGTCCGAAGCGCTTTGCAGTCCAAGCGAAAGGCGGTTGATTCCAGCGCGCCGCAGCGTGCGCAAGCCGCGCTTGTCCACCGTACCGGGATTGGCCTCGATTGTGATCTCCGCATTCTTTTCCACCGAAAAATTTTCAAATACGCAGTTCATCAGTTCCCGAAGCTGTTTTCTTTCCAAAAGCGTCGGCGTACCGCCGCCGATATAAACCGTATCGACCGAATATTCCCGCGCAGCCGCCTCAAAATCCTGCATATTGAGCATCAGCGCGTTCAGATAGCGCGATACCTCGGCCCGCTCCCTCGGCGGATGCGAGCAAAAATCGCAGTACGCACACTTGCTTTTGCAAAACGGTATATGAATATAAATGCCCAAACGCTGCTTTTCCATGCTCCCTCCATACCCGGTATGCCGGTCAATCGCCGTCGTCCAGTTTCAACACAGCCATAAAAGCCTCCGGCGATACCTCGACCGAACCCAGCCGGCGCATCTTCTTTTTCCCCTCTTTTTGCTTTTCCAGCAGTTTTTTCTTGCGCGTAATGTCTCCGCCGTAACATTTGGCAAGTACGTCCTTGCGCATAGCCTTGACCGTCTCGCGCGCGATGACGCGATTGCCGATGGCCGCCTGGATTGGCACCTCGAAAAGCTGGCGCGGTATATTCTCTTTCAGCTTTTCCGCAATTTTTCTGGCGCGTGGATAAGCCTTGTCCTCGTGCACGATAAACGACAGCGCGTCCACCTGCTCGCCGTTCAGAAGAAAGTCGAGCCGGACAAGTCTTGAAGGCCGGTACTCCGCAAATTCATAATCCAGCGAGGCATAGCCCTTGCTGCGGCTCTTCAGCGCGTCAAAGAAATCGTAGATGATCTCATTGAGCGGCAGGATATAATGCAGTTCCGCACGGGTCGTCTCAATATATTTCATATCCTTAAATACACCGCGCCTATCCTGACAAAGCTCCATGATTCCGCCGACATACTCGACCGGCGTGATGATGTTTGCCCGCACGACAGGTTCGAGCGCTTCGGAGATCGCTTCCGGAGCCGGATAATTTGTAGGGTTGTCAATCAAAACCGTCTCTCCGCTGGTCAGCCGAAGCTGATAGACAACGCCGGGCGCAGTCGTAATCAGATCCAGATTGAACTCCCGCTCCAGCCGCTCCTCGATAATCTCCATATGCAAAAGGCCGAGAAATCCGCAGCGAAAGCCAAAACCGAGCGCCACAGAGGTCTCCGGCTCAAAAAGAAGCGACGCGTCGTTGAGCTGCAGTTTTTCAAGCGCGTCGCGCAAATCTCCGTAGCGCGCGCCGTCCGCCGGATAAATCCCCGCATACACCATCGGCTGCACCCGCTTGAAGCCGGGCAGCGGCTCAGACGCGCCGCCCTCCGCGAGTGTAACGGTATCGCCCACGCGGGTATCGCCCACATACTTGATGCTCGCCGTGATATATCCGACCTCCCCGGCTGAGAGTTCCCCGCACTTTTTCAGGCCGAGCGGCTCCATCGTACCGACCTCCACGACGTCGAACTCGGCTCCGGTGCTCATCATCCGGATGCGGTCTCCGGGACGGACCCGCCCGTCCATGACGCGGACATAGACCACCACGCCGAGATAGCTGTCATAATAGGAATCGAAAATCAGGCATTTCAGCGGCGCACTTTCCTCGCCGCTGGGCGCGGGTATATCGCAGATGATTTTGTCCAGCACATCCCCGATGTTCAGTCCGGTTTTGGCGGACACAGCGGGACAGCCCTCCGCTACGATGCCAACCACGTCCTCGATCTCGGCGCGCACTTTTTCCACATCCGCGCTCGGCAGATCGATTTTATTAATCACCGGAACGATCTCAAGACCCGCATCCGCCGCAAGGTAAGCGTTCGCCAGCGTCTGCGCCTCGATCCCCTGCGTCGCGTCGACGACCAGGAGCGCGCCCTCGCAGGCGTTAAGGCTGCGCGACACCTCATAATTGAAATCGACGTGGCCAGGCGTGTCGATCAGATTCAGGATATATTGCTCGCCGTCGGGCGCAGTATAATCGAGCTTGACCGCGCGCGCTTTGATCGTAATGCCGCGCTCCCGCTCCAAATCCATGTTGTCAAGCAGCTGCTCCTCCATCTCTCGGGAAGTAACCGCGCGGGTATATTCAAGAATCCGGTCGGCCAGCGTGGATTTGCCGTGGTCGATATGGGCAATGATAGAAAAATTCCGGATATGCTGTTGCTTTTCGCTCACTTTTCGCACCCTTTGCCTTTAAATAAATTGATTCCGCAGAAGCGGTTCCCAGAGCGGCGCTTTGCATGAAATCCGCCGCAGGGAAAACACCGCGGACCGTACAAATAGTATATCAATTTTTTGTTTTCAAATCAAGAGCCGGAAAAATTATTTTTGCCGTGCCGTCCGCTGCTCCCCGCAAGAAAGCTTTTTTGATTTCCGACCTGTACGACGTCCGTCGGTTTCAGATGGCCCAAAAGTAGCGGAGAGTCCGGATCGTGCAGCTTGTAATTTTCAAAGGCTTTTTGCGGATTTATGTTGGCGTAGCAATATTTACAGCCGTTCATACAGGTGTCATAGGCACCAACGTCCCGCGTCTCAATACAGCCGCAGCCCGGACGTTTGCCCTTGTGCTTTAGGGAACGGAACCGGATATGGTTTGCGCCGCCTAAGATATCCAGCGTGATGCAGCCCGATAACTGAACGCCGTAACAGGTAAAATCCCCGCACAAGCCGCAAGTTTGAACCGGCATACCAAACTTTTCGGCCGTTCGTCCAAACCCCTTTGCAAGCGTTTCTTTATCCGTGTCCGTCAGCGGGATCAACTGCGGCATATTTGCCCGCACCTTTTTGTACATTTCAACAAAATTGAAAATACAGCGGTCGATATGGGGGAAAAGCCGCTCCGCCATCTCCTCAAAAGCCGACAGATGCGCCTGTGCGGTATACTTTTCGGTCAGCAAAACCGGATCATACCGCCAGGCGACCCGCTCGCGTCCTACAATTTCAGAAAGCCGGATCAGCGTTTCCACGCTTTTTGAAACCGGCGGCACACCCGGTTCCAAATCTTTGCCGTACGCCGTGATCGTATAATAAAAATACGTATTGAAACGGTCCGCAATGCTCCGGATATGCGGAAGGATCGGCGTATAATTTTTAGAAAAGAATACAACGCAGTCCACGGCGTCAGGCGACAGCGCATAACGAGTCACTTTATTTGAAAACAACGGATTGCGAGAGAGCACATATCCCTCCGAAAAGCGTTTCAGCAGCCAATCTGTATAAAACTGCACGACATCCGTACGCCCGCTGACATTCAGAATCATAAAAAACCTCCCGGCCCCGACCAATGCCGGCGCCAATATAAACTTACCCTGTCTCAAAAGCTGCATAAAACCGGCACCGGGCGCTTTCCAGTATACCATACTTTTTTGCATCCGTCATCCGAAAACTGCTGTTTTTTTAAATTCGCGGCCGAAGTATTTTTTATAAAAAATCCGAATTTTTCAATAGAATTTATTGAACATCCTTGCGCCGTATTGAAAAGAGCGGCGTCAAATGCTATAGTTTATACAAAAGCTTGGATAGTTACGGAGGTTTTAGCGATGCAAAAACGGTTTTTATTGCTTTTGATGCCGCTGATCGGCGCGGCGCTGGCCATATGCCCGATCCTGGCTGCGGATACTGCCGAACCCACGGTTTATGTGGCGGGGTGGGGAAACGACAGCGCGGCAGGTACCAGCGCCAATGCGCCGTTTAAAACCCTCTATGCCGCAGCGCGCGCCCTTCCCTCCGGCGGCCGAATTGTCCTCTGCGGCGCACTGACTCAAGAGGCAACCGAACTGCCTGCCACAGACGGTCTTCTCACCATCACAAGCGTAGCCGATAAAGATTACCGCACAACAGAGAACGGAAGCGCTGTTTTATACCTCGGCGGCAATCTTTCCCTGCGCGGTCCGGTTGAATTTGAAAACATCAATCTCACGGCGACTGTGAAAAATCTCGTCATCCTCTGTCACGGCAATTACACACGCATGGGCGAGGGGATCACCACCGCGGCCGTAGGTGAGGATGTGCTCTTGCCGGGTATTACCGCAGGTTCCACCGGCGCAGCATCCTCCGACGGCGCCTATCTTGAAATTTGCAGCGGAGACTGGTACCGCATTCGCGGCGGCGCGCGCGGCACCTCCTCCGTAGCGCAAGAGGGCGATATCTTTATCACAATCCGGGGCGGCAGCTTCGGCAGCACGTTTGATCTCGGCGGCGATTCCCCCAGCATCGGAAACGCCTATCTGCGCGTATACGGCGGACAGTTCAAAGCCAGCGTAAACGGCGCAAGCGCAGCCAATACCGACGGAAACATCACCGTCTCCCTATACGGCGGCAGTTTCAGTTCCGGAATCCGCATCAGCCGGGGCGGCACGCTGAACGGCAACTTTACCGTCAACGCTTTCACCAATCTGCCCGCTTCAGTCAGCGCCGGTACCGGTACGATGACCGGCGAAAAAACGTTAAATGTGCTTGAAGGAAAAACAGCCAATATCTCAGGTTTTACACGCCAAACGATAGAGGAAGCCGCCTATCAAGCCATGGTCGCGCAAGAAGAACAGCTTTTTAACGCAGCCAAAGTAGCCAAACTTCCGGAATCTGAAAATGCTTTTGAGAGCCGGGATATGACGCCATCGGGCAGTGCCGAAAAAATCGTGTTCGGCGCCGAAAATATAAACTACGGCGACTTGAACGATGACGGATACCTGTCGATCAATGATGTTCTGACAGCATTTCGGATGATAGTCTCAGGAAAATACGACGCAAAGGCCGATCCCAACTTCGACGGACGCATCACCTCCGAGGATGCCATGATGATCCTATGGGGTATCCTAAACGATCAGCGCCGTCTGTTTCCCAAAGCTCCGGAAAACCTGATTTCAAGTTCCCTTAATCTGTACGGGGGCGCTTCCGCAAACGGCGGTGCCATCGAAAAGGGATTTGCTTTCGGTTCAACCTCCGAATACAATTATACCCTCTCTGCCGCAGGCATTCCCAAAGAACACGCCAAGATCGGCCTGTACTTCGGCTGCGATCTGTCCGTGGGACCGAGCGCGCTTGACGGCTACTACTTTGAAATTGACACCGATGCCTCTTCCGCAACGCTGTACACCGTGAAAAACGGCAGTTACCGCGTCACCGCCAAGCGCACAATCGAAATGTTTGACACACCGGCACGGCTACGCGTGGTTTATCGCAATAACTGGGCGGATCTCTATTTTGAAAACAACATTTTTGACAACGCACCCTACCCGATCTTCAACTTGGCGCTTCAGAGTGACGGAAACGGCGTCGGCCTGTATACGGAAAACGCGCGCGTTTCCCTGCCGGCCGTCACAGCCGCGGAAAACCTCCCCGAGAGCAGCTACACAAACACGCTGCTCGAGCAATTCACCGATCCGGAAATTTTCTTTGCGGACGGACGCTATTACCTCTACGGCACGCAGTCAAGCACCCAAAACAGCGGGGTAAAATGCTATTCTACAACCAATTTTTCTACATTCCGGGACGAGAGCTTCGCCCTGCGCGCCGGGGACGCTTTCGGAGACGGTGTTTTCAAAGCGGCGAACGTGGTTTATCACGACGGCCTGTACTATATGTTTTATATGGCGAAATCCAATGCGCTAGGCACCTCGGTCACTGCCTGCGCCTCAGCGCAGTCGCCGAATGGACCTTTTAAAAACGACGAAAAAACGCCGCTGACAAACGACAGCGATTTTATCGGCGGCCAGCCCTTTATAGACACAGACGGAACCGTTTATCTGATCTATACCCGCACGACGGGCGGCAACCGCCTCTACGGCGCTGAAATCTCCCTTTGTGACGGGAAAGCGGAAATCGACCTTACCACGGAAAAGCTTTTGCTGGAACCGACCGAACCGTGGGAAAATGCCAAAGCCTCGGTTGTGGAATGCGGGTATATCATCCGCCACGGGAACCTTTATTATCTATTGTATTCCGGCGGAAACTACAACTCGACATACGGCACGGGCTACGCAGTCTCCGAACATCCTCTCGGGCCTTATGAAAAATACGAAAAAAATCCGATTCTGACCTCAAACGATCAAGCGTTCGGCGTCGGCGCCGCTACCATTTTCACGTCGCCCGACAGCAGCGAGCACTTCATTTTGTACCTGCGCAACTTTTCCCCGACGGTCACAAGACCGCTCTGCACCGGCATGGACCGCATCAAATTTGTACGCTGCCCCGACGGCGGCCCGGATCTGATTTCCATCAGCGGACCAACCGTGACGCCACAGCCGGTTCCCTCCGGGCTTGACCGCATAGACGACGCCGTGTTCGATCCCGCAGCATATCAGGCGTCTCGGTTTATCTGGTAAAAAATTTTCATATGCCGCGCACCGGCTTTTCGGCACACAGCACCGCGCGGCACTGCAAAAAGCGCTTTGGAAAATTCCAAAGCGCTTTTAAAATTTCGGTCAGGCCGCATCGGCCTGCCGAGGCATATCTCCGTATTCCGCGATCACGCTGTAATTTTTGCCGTCAAAAATCAGCGCTGCGCCGCCGAGGTACGGATGCCGCCCGCCAAGATAGGAGGGCAGCGTCATGCAGCGGGCAAACAAATTTCGGCGCAGAAGCGCCTCGTCGTGCCAGGTTACATATAAAACATGCCTTGCGCGGTTCCACGGACTTTGCAAAAGCTGCATGATGCAGAAGCGTCCCGGATAGAAAATTCCCGCATACCAAAACCCGTCCTTTGTCATGCGCAGAGGACAATTTTCCTCAAGAATACGGTAAAACCGGCTGCCGTCCCGTCCCACAACAATCATGCTACAGTCGGAAAGGTCTGCCTCCCCGCCGGTCCGCGGTCGCTCATCGATCGGATACCAAACCGAAATTTCGGAAGTCAGACCGTTGGTCTGCGGCCGCGCAAAGGCATGCGCCGCCTCCATGACTGCCTCCGATGCGCCGGACGGCACAAAAATCCGCATCGGATCCATGTACACATCCAAAAGCCCGTTTCCCTTTGCGGATTCCTCCGGCGCGCCGGGGAACGGCGTTTGGCAAAATCCATGGCTGCCGTGCCGGAAATGCAGGCAGTTCTCCGCGGCGTTTGCAAATTCAAAGCGTTTCCCGTTCAGCCGGACTGTGAAAGCGCGGCGGTCGATAAAGGGCGGCAGCGTGACCGTCAGCCCACTGGCGCCGCTGAGCCGGATGTCTATAATGCTTCTGCTCGCATCCACCTGCAAAACACAGCGCTGCCGGCCCGGCGCGATCCCATGCAGGCGTATCCAATAGGCGGTCAGATGCCGGTTTCGGTCAGTGTAATAAGAAAACCGATACGGATAGACTTCCCTCTCCTGCATAAGAAGACCGGAAAGCGCCGCGGTGTTGATCCAGATCCGCTGAATCGTGAGGTGATTATGGCAGGGCGCGAGCAGCATTCGGATCGTTTCGGAATACTTCTTCCCCTCTTGGTAAAGCTTTTTGACGTCTGGATAAAATTCATCCGTCTCCGAGGTAATCAGCATGGTGGGGAGCGCGGACAAGTTGCGCATTTTTTTAATCTCGGCGCGGCCGGAAAGCGCATAAACGCCCGCAAACAGATGCGGATAAGCCTGCGCCGCTGCCAGCGCTGCAGACGCGCCGTTGGAGTATCCGCCGATATAGATCCGGTTTTCATCCACGAGGAATTTTCTTTGCAGATCGTCCAGCGCCGAAAACAGCGCGGTTTCTCCAATATAGCTGCCCATCGTCACGCCGCGCCCCGAAATATCCGCAACAATCAGATTATCCAGCACCGAATCCGCAAGATGTTCGCCATAGGAACCGTACTCTTTGGTGCAGCAGAGCACAAGCAGCGGATATTTCCGGTCCGGGTCATACCCTTTAGGCAGCGTGATCCGGTAAAAATTGACGCTGCCGTCCAGCGGATCCCGAAAGAAAACACGCTTGTTGCCCGGCTCGTACAGCTTCCGCATATCCTTTTGTTTTGCCTCCCGCAGCATATCCTTGAGGATTTCCGCAAAAATCAGCCGGTTATACGGACCGCTTTCGGGCGCGCCGATCCGGCTGCACAGCCCCTCGACCGCTTCCCGGTAATACACAGGGCAGAGAGGCGAGGCCGCAAAGCGGCGCGCGCTTTCTGTAAGCTCGTCTATGCGCCGTTGGTACGCATACACATAGAGCCGCCGCCGGATCTGTGTTTTGTGCCCGTCCCGGTCTTTTCCCGAAAAGGTCATTTCAAGTCCGTTCAGACAGTCCGGACAATAAGAAAACCGCGTTCGGTCAAACCGGTATACCCGGCCGAAGCGGACCCGCCTCGAGAGCACGCGGCGGCCCGTATCCAAATCGCGCATCTCCATCCAAATTTTCGCTTTTTTTCCATACTGTCTCTGATCGAGTCTAGTCAAAAGAAATTCGATCTGTTCTCGTTTTGAAATGTCCCGCTTTTCCATATACAGAGCAAATTCATGGCGAATAAGCGTGCGGTTCTCCTTCGCCGCCGCGGCAAAGCGCGCGGCGCTGTCCGCCGGTTCCATGCGGATCTGCGCCTCGTACGCTTCCTCCTGCCCAAGCGCATCCAGCCAAAATGTGTTTTCTCCTTTTTTCAAGCGCACGACCAGCACCTGCGAACATACGCTGAATATATGGATCAATTCGCCGTTGCAGAAAATCTTCGTTCCCCGGTTCGCGCTCAGGAGCAAGGACAAAAAACGCGCCTCTTTGGCCCAAACCGTAAACCGCGCGCGCAAAACTGTATTCGGAAAACCGGCGGCGATCTGAAACCTGCCCGTTTTGTCCGCCTCGGCTTTGCCGCACGCAAGGCAGGCGCCGTAATCGCTGCCGGCGCTCATAAAGAAACGCGCGGGTTTCGGATGTACCGTATAGGACAAATTCCGGAGCCAGGCGGCATCCGCATCATTTCTATAATTGTCTTTGTAATTCATACCGGCCGCTCCTTTTTTTCCAGCAGCTGTACCGGGCGTTTGGACGGCGCAGGCCGCCGCGCCTCGTCCGAAGCGCGGTATCCCAGCGCGATCAGCGCCATTAGAATACAGCCGGTCGTTTTAAAACGTTTGGCAAGATACCGTTCCGCCGTCTCGATATTTTCGCAGACCCAACAAGAGGCAAGCCCCGCCTCCCCGGCGCAGAGCAGAAGATTTTCAATCGCCGCGCCGATCGCCATATCGTCCTTCGCCTGCGCGTAACACCGGCTTTCGCATTTATATACGGCAATGACGCAGGGCGCAAGCTCAATAAACCGGCTTCGGCGCATAAAGCCCGCCAAGTCCAAAATCATCTGCCGTTCGTCCAGCACGGCAAAACACCACGGCTGCGAATTTTTGCCGGAGGGCGCGCTTGCCGCGGCCAAAAGCAGCTTTTCGATTTTTTCCGCCGGCACCGCTCTTTGCTGAAAACACCGCACGCTCCGGCGCGCCATGACGGCGTTTGTCACATATTCCATCCATTTTTCACTCCTTTCCGGATACCAACAGTTTAACAGGCGCGCGCGAAAAAAGGAATTATGATTCGGCGGGAAAATTTATATATTTGCAGGCCGCCAAAAGAGCCGCCGCTTTGATCCATGACCCAGCTGAAAGACCGACTCTCCGCTCCATTTTGATGGGATCGTTGAAAAATCTGTTGGAAAAAAATCTGCAATCGTATCATTTAGATCATCCGAAAAACAAGAGATGGAAATTCTCGACAGACAAAGACAGCCGGCGCTGCCTCAAAGGCTGCGCCGGCTGTCTTTGTCTAAACGGCCGTCCCGCTTTGCCGCGGATCAAAATTGACTTCGAGTATCTGCGGCGCGTAACAGCAGTCGCCAGTCGCAATCACAGCATAATCCTCGCCGCACGGTATGCTGCGCAGAACAAGGCCCTCCGCGCGGCGCAGGTGCCACGTCTTTGGATCGGTCAAAAGCCCAGTCAGATCCAGCGTGTAATAACCGTCCGTATATTCGGAGACGGTCAAAAGATCTCCGCACGGTATTTTGTTTTTCCAATTGGAACCGAAACTGCAAAAGCGCGCGCACGGCAAAAAAGCGGTAAGCGGATTTCTACCCTTTTCAAAAACCGGGATATGCATCCGCACAAAACGAACCGGCACGCGCTCGATATCGGCGACTTTTTTGCGGCTGGTTTTGGTATAAAGCCATTGCTCCCCGAAAAACGGCGTCTGCCCTAAGAAAGCGGCGCTCCCATAGCAGTTGTTGCGCGTGGGCGACCGGCTCTCGACCGTGGTATCCTGAAAAAATTTTCCTTCATATAAATTGATCTCAAACAAAAGCGTATGTGCCAAGCTCGTGCTTGCCTCTATACGGACAAGGTAGGACCGGTCGTCCGTTTTCTCCATCGTAACCGCTGCGGGCAGCGTTTGCTCGCTACCGCTCTCCTTCGCGTACAGCGTAGAAATAACGAAAAAAGGAGTGAACTGTTCCCGCATGAACGCAATATATTTGCCGTTCGATTTGATTTTCTCAAACGCTTCCGTCGTTCGCAGCCGGAACAAAAACGGATGGCCGCCGTCGAGGAATACGCGGACGGCAATGCCGTTCAGCGTCGGTTCCACTCGGAGCACAGAGCCGCAGAGCGCGCCGCTTGTATACTGCGTATCTTCCATCTCGTCTATGTAAAGAAACACATCGCCATAGCTGTCCGAAAGCTTGATCTCGCTTCCTGCGGCCGTGACCGTCGAGTTTGATCCTTCAAACAGGCGCACGCCGCCCGTTTCCAAAAAGCGCAGATCCACCATGCGCCCGTCCTGCCGGCGGTAAACCGGCGTGTTGAAATAATAGGCCGTCTGAGAATCCGTCTCCTGCATCAGCACCCGGTATACATTCTGATTGCGGGCGGACATGTGAAACGCCTTTCCGCCGCGGATGCGGCGAATCGTATCCAAAACTGTCTTATTCATCGTTCTCCTCCGCTTGTATAGAAGTTCTGCGGCTGGTTAAGCAGATCCGGTCAAAGCTGGCGAATCCAAAACTTCCGCCATACTCGCAGTATACCTCGATTCGATCGACGGCGCGCCGCTTTTGTTTGGAAAAACAAATCTCTGCATATGCCCAGCCGTCCCTGCCGTCAAAATCCGCCGTATATTCCTCGCAGGCGGCGGGTTCGCTCGCATAGACGATTTTTGCGCGAATGCGAAATACTGGCAGATCCGCCCCGGCATGAAACGTAGGCGGAACAAGCCCCGACGCGCGGGCCCATCCGGACAGCGTGAACACATCGTACGCCTCGAGTTCCTGCCGCAAAAAAACGCGCTGGCAGACATACGTCCGCGTTTCCGGAACCGCCTGCAGCCGCACGGCGGCGTGCGCGTCGTCAAAAGAATCCTCCGGATGATCCGTATACACGCCCCAAAGCGAATGCGTCCATCCGGAAAGTCCCCGCTCAAAGCCGCCGTTTTCCAGCAAATTGTACGCGCCCGGCCGGCTGCCGTACTCCAGCTGCGCGCCGTCGACCGCCGCGCAGCCAAACCCGTTCATAAGAATTTCCACCCGGACCCGCTCATAAATCCGGGCTTCAAACGATATCCATAAACGCACATAACCCCCGGGCGCAGCCACCGCGCGGCTTCTTGCGCGTACAAGGCCGCCGCACGTCACCTGAAGATAGATACCGGGCGAAATGCCGTGTACGCCGCTCGCAGGGCCGTCGGCGCCGAGCGGACGCACATAGGCCGAAAAGACATACGATCCGGAAGCAGGTACGCAGACCGTCTGGCATAGTCCGCTTTCGATCGTCGTATCATTCTGCGAACGAAAGACCGCCGCGCCGCGGCCGAAAAGCGCGCCCGCCTCCCGAATTCCGACCTCAAAATCGTCGCATGCATATTGCGCTTCCCAAAATCTCAGATCGGCCAAGCGCTCAAATCCGTGTCCGCCGAGCAGATTGCAGCTGCCCCCGCTTTTCCGGGCGGCGGCGCGCGCCGCCGCCTTTTTTTCATAGACAACGGAGAGAATAGGCGCATACTGCGCACCAGAAAGTCCGTGCAAAACGGCATAGCTTCCGTCGCTGCCGGTCTCGTCGGTCATCCGCAGCGCCAGCGTATACGCGCGCGCAGTTCTTCCGCGGCGGGCAAAGAGCGCCGTTACATCAAAGCGGTGCGCGCAGGCGCCGGACCGGGGATTGCTGTAATCCAGCGGCAGATGCGCGCAGGACGGCGTGCAGGCGCCCACATGCAGCCCGCCGGAAGCGCAGTATACGCCAAGCTTAACACCGCCGCCGTCCGCGCCCTCGGTCTGAAACAGACAAAGTTCCGCGCGGCAGACCTGCATACCGGCCGGAAGCTCCGGCATTTCAAACCGCAGATACACCCGCCGCCGTCCCTCCGACGCACAATCGCCGGCACGGACCGTAAGCATGCCGGAATCATACAGATGCCCGTCCTGCCATCCGTATGCGCCGAGCAGCCTGCAAACCGCGGTCTGTTCATATACGCGCATCGCTTTCTCCTTTCCCACTGGGACGAATCAGTTTCCCGGAGGCGTTTTTCGGAAGACTATCCACAAGCTCAATCCGCGACGGGCGCTCATATGCAGGCAGCAGCCGCCGGCAGACCGCTACGATGCCGTCCCGGTCAAGCCCCGGCGCAACGACCCGCACGCCTATATACTGCCGGCCGTCCGCATCCCGCGCACCAAAGGCCAGCACATCCTCGATCTGCGGATCGGCGCGCAGTGCGCACTCGATCTCCTGCGGATAAATATTCATACCGGCTAGAATTATCATATTATCCTTGCGGCATTTGATCGTAATCCGCCCCTCCTCGTCCATACAGGCGATATCGCCCGTATGCAGCCACCCGCCGCGCAGCACTTTGCCGTCCGCGTCCGGCGCGCGGTAATACCCCCGCATCACGCTGGGACCCGCAACCAGAAGTTCGCCAGCCGTTTTGCGCGGCACGTCCGCGCCCGACGCATCGACGATGCGCACACGCAGGGAATGCAGCGGATATCCGACCGAATCCGGGTGCGTATCGAACAGTTCAGGCGGCAGATACGCAACGCGCGGCGACGCTTCAGTCAGCCCGTATACATTCATCACGCGCGCATCCGGAAACACCTGCCGGATCGCAGAAGCGACCGCTTTCCCCATGCACTCCCCGCTCGAAACCAGCAGCCGGAGCGAGGGCTTGTCCGGCATGCGCCGGACAAGCCTCGAAAGCAGCGAAAACAGCGTCGGCGTCCCGCACAGCACCGTAATTTTCTCTTTGACAATCTCCTCCGCCAGCGCAGCAGGATTCATCGCCTCGCTGTAAAAACGAATCTGTGTCCCCCGCATAAGCGAAATCAAAAATTCCCCGGTCAGCACTGCGCAATGATAAAGCGGGCGCGCAATCAAAATACGATCGGTGCATCGAAGATCAAAATACCGGTCGATATCTGAAAGATTGGCCAAAAGATTTTCAGCACCGATCATCGCGCCCTTCGGCGTGCCCGTCGTTCCGGACGTACACATAATCAGCGCGGGATCCGCGTCCGGCGCGCCGGACGCGCGCCCGCCCGGCACAGCGCAGGGCACAGCGCGGATGCGGCCGTCCGCATCGGTCAAAAGATAATCCGGCTCCGTCAAGGACAAAATCCGCCCGCAGTGTACCTCGCCATACCGCTCAGAAAGCGGAATCGCGGTCACGCCCGCGGCAAAACAGGCAAGCAGCGCAAGCCCCGCGTTCAACTCAGACGCGCACCGCACCGCATATTTTCCGGGCGGAAGCTGCGCGGCCAGATGCTCGGCCGCCGCGGCCGCTTCCGCAAACGTGCAGCTCCAGTCCCCCTCCGATAAACGGCTGCCCGGATGCCGCAGCATTCCGGACTTTATAAAATTCCAAAGCATAGTTTCCCCTCCTCAGCCCGGCTGAACGTATTTTTCAGCAAGCGCCACTAGATCGCCGACCGTCTTCAGCTTGAAAAAATTCATATCTGACTGTTTCAGCGTAATGCCGAGCGCATCCTCGAGTCCCAGCAGAAGATCGACCATTTTAAGGCTGCTGAGTCCGAGATCGTCCACAAGCGCGCGGCTGGTTTCGACGTTTTCCGCCCCGCTCACCTTTCTAAGCACGGCGCCGACCTTTTTTTCAATGCTCTCCATATTTTTCACCTACCTTTTTTTCGTATTGCCCGAATGATCTGCGCAAACGTTTCGTTTTCGCTTTCCATCGTAGAAAGCAGCACGCCGCCCGAGGCCGCGCAGAGTTCGCGGTATTCGCTATGCAGCCTGTACTGCAGCGGTATGTCGATAAACCGGTCCTTTTCCTCCGCCCGGCTCCGCACGCGGGAAAGCGCCACAGACACCGGCACATCCATAAAAAACGAAATGTCTGGCTTTGGGATAAACCCGGACACCTCATAGATCCAGGTATCCTCCATATACCCGCGCGCCCGCAGGTTTGCGATGCAGGAATAGAAATACCGGTCGCTGATGACGATGCGGCCGCGGCTAAGTTCGGGCAGGATCGCCTTGTTTGCATGCTGTACCCGGTCGCTGGCCGCAAGCAGCGAAAGGCTGCGGTAGTCGTAGTCCTCATGCCGCGGCGAATCCATATAGGCGCGGAAAATCTCCGAGCGCCGCACCCTATCGGTCGGCTGTTTAATCAGCACCGGGCAGATTCCGCCGTCCCGCAGGAACGCGTCCAGCCGGCGGATCATCGTAGTCTTGCCGCAGCCGTCCAGGCCGCAGAAGCTGATCAGAAGCCCTTCTTTGCCATGCTCATACATGTGCAGTTTTTCCAAAACCGCCTACCTCCTTTAAAAGCTTGATCCGGTCATTTCGGAAAAAGCGTGCGCAAAAATCCAGATCATACAGATAACGCTTTCCGCGCGCCGGATCTGTGACCTCGTCGAGACAGTCGTACCACTCGCCGAAGGTATCGGAGACAAACACATTCAGCGCGGGGCCGTCCAGCCCGAACAAACGCTTCGTCCCAATGACCGCATATGCGCATTCCCGTTCGGCGCCGAGCCTGCGAATCGTGCGCTTAAGCGCCAGATAATCGGCGTCCGTATACGCCTGCAATAAAAAGTACAAATCTGCAAATTTATACAGCGACAAATCCCGCCGCATCTCTACCCACGCATAGGTGGTCGCCTCTTTGTATAAGTGAGTGCACAAGTGAACGAAAAACGCAGGCGGCGCAAGCGTTTCAAGTCCCGAGGGCAGCGGCACGCGTTCGGCCAGCAAAGCGCCGGTACGGCTGCCGTCCTCCGGTTTATAGTCCAGCGAAAAATTCAGATCCACCTCTAAAAATTCGAGGAAAGGAAGCCCAATCCGCTTGACGAAAGGTACGGTCTCCCCGCGATTCATACGGGAATAGATGATTTCCGCACGGCTCGCGGCAACAAATTCTCCGTTTCTCACACTGCCCTGCCGGAAACCGTCCGCTTCCAGCAAATCCGCCGCCTCCGAGACATCCTCCGGCCGAAGGAGAAAATCCACATCGTTTGACGTCCTGTATCCCGCCGGATACACCTGCGTAAGATACGCGCCCTTGAGCGCGGCGCAGGGCGCGCGCATATTTTGAAGCAGGCTGCCCAGCGCGCAGAGCGCCTGTGAAAAGCTTTCGTTTTTCATACACGCCGCACGGTACGCCGTTTCCAGCGCGGACCGAAATTCCCGGTCTACCGCGCCGAGCAGACCGGTTTCCCGCAGCGTGCCGTATGCGGCGCCGCCCATGCGGTGCCAAAGCAGACGGCCAAGCAGGCGGTCGTATGCCGTGCAGGACGAAAGCCCGTCCGAAATGCGCGCCCGGTCGGGCGCCGCAAAGCTGCATATATCCAGAAATAATTGATCTTCTCTGTTCATAAAAACCTCCATTGCTGGGATCGCGATCGCGTCGTGGCTCCATTATAAACCCCTTGATTCCATATTACCATTATGATTCAGGGTAAAAATATTAATATTTGGGATATATTTCTTATTTTTACAATATATTCCCATATTTTTTGGCATATTGAAACAAACTACACAAAAAGGAGGCAACAATATGCCAAATTGTACTGCAAAATGTCAAAGCCTACGGGAAAAATTGACGATCTATGAGGGAACATTTCCTGACAAACCGACAAACTGCTATGCGCTTCTGCTGTTTGAAGAGGGGTATGCTGAAATCTCGGTTAACCACACAAAGTACCACTGCGCCGCACCGTCGGTTTTATGCCTGAACGACCAGCAGTCGTTCAAGATAAGCACGGCGGATCATCTGACGGCAGCAGCGGTATTTTTTTATCCGGAATTTCTCAACAGCAAGCTCACGCTGGAAACGATTGCGAAAAACCGGCCGGAAAAGCTGTGCGCGCAGTATGATTTTCTGATGCTCCTGCCTTTTATTGCGAACAGCTTCAACGACTCGTTCCACAGCGCAGTTCCCGGCGCCCTTCAAAAAATGCGCCGTCTGCTGCAAGAATGCGCCGTGCTGATGCGCGGCAACGCGGAATATAGTATATTCCGGGCTCGGTCGCGCCTGATCGACTGCCTGCACATCTGTGAAGACGTCTTTTCCATGCCGCAATTCGAACTGCCCAAAACGATGGCCGGCATGCACACGCCGAAAAATATGCCTGAACTGAACCGGGCGCTTCACATCATTTGGGACGAATACGGGAATCCGGAGATGAACGCAGCTTGGCTTTTGGAGACGCTGCACGTCAGCAAAGAAGTGCTGAACCGGCAATTTCGCATCGCCATGGGGATGAGCATCTATCAGTACATATTGAATTACCGGCTGAACATGGCCATACAGCGCATGCTCAGTACGGAAATATCCATCGACCGGATCAGCGAAGAATGCGGTTTCAATTCGTATGTCACGTTTTCGGTCATTTTCAAAAAGAAAATGGGCATACCGCCGCAGGATTTCCGCGTTTTGGAAAAAGAACGCTACCGGGCGCTCTGCGAGTAACGGTTTTGCATGCACCGGCGCGCACAGCAGATAAAAAACGAGAAAAACGGCCGTCTCCGTCTCCCGGCAAAACGCATTTGGTCACATAAAGCCCGTCAAAAAATTTGGAGAGACAGGGCTTTGCGGAGCGCGCCTTTTTCGCGGCCGCCGGCGCGCTTTTCACCAGTAAAAAAACAAGGCACGCAGACGTAAAATGTCGGCTTTTGAAAATTTTTTTTGAAATATTCAAATTTTTCCATTGCTTTTTGTCAAAAAGAGAAATCCGGCGGTCACTGGCTTTCCCAAACCGCAGATTGACAAAACCGGCCGCCTGTGCTAAAATAAAGCAGAAACACTTTTGGCACAGGTATGCGCGCGCCCCATTTTCCCAGTTATGGCAAACCGTATTTTTCACGCCGGAGGTTCTTATGAAAATTCCGCTTCACCTGCTCATTCTCGCCGCGCTCTGCTTTGGGCTCTGCGCATGTGGCCGCACCGGCATTCCCGCGCATACGACGGACAGCGAAGTTTTAACCTTCGCCTCCGCCGTACAGACGGAAGATCCCACGAGCCACACAGAAGCATCGCCTGGCAGTGCCCCCCAAACAGAAAATTTTGATGAACCCTATGCAGACCTCTCCCCCACGGCAAACTTGACGCCGGAAACCATACTGGCAAAAGGCGAAATGATCTGGTCTGTTGTAAATTTCCCCGATTTCTATGCGGACGGCTGCGATCCTGCCACGGTCAAGGAAACCGTGTATTCGATCAGGCCTGAACTCTTTACCAATATTTCGAAAGGCGGCGACACGATCTCCATTTTGTATCCGGTGATCGACATTCCGGCCGCGCCTGAATTTGCCGAGGCGCTCAATCAGGAAATCCGCGACTTTATGTGGCTGGACGCGCCTTTTCCCGAATGCGAACTCGGATATATGCATGTCACCGGCACTTTTGCCATCACCTGGGCGGACAGAACCCATTTCAGCATCGCTTGCTTCCAGCATTACGTTTACCGCCGTACCGAAGATTTCTGGTATGGCGTTACCGTCGATGTAGCTGCAAAAAAGCGAATGACGCTTTCAGATCTCTCCATAACATCTGAAAAATTGGAAGCGCTGCTGTCATCCCCAAACACACGGTCGAACACGATTTTAGGCGGCATTGAACTGCAAGAATGGGTCTGGGAAGAGATGGAACCGGAGAAAATCAACAGCTTTTTTATAGGCGCGGCACCCTATACCCCAACTTCCAATCTCTCGCTGGGCACACCGACCTCGCTTAACATCATACTCTTATGGCTTTGTATGGGCGGCTATGAGGATGCTGTTCTCAAAGTCCCCTTTAAATTTGAAAAGCAAAACGAATCCGATTTTGCACAGGCGCAATAACGCTTTACTGAATCACGGCACATACTTTTGTATACGCATTTCTGCGGTCTCTCAGTTTCTTTTGAACTATTGCATCATCTAAATCTTGTTTACCTTTAATCGTGAGTGAAATCACATCCACGTCGCTTGCGCGGCCTGGCGTCAGTGCATCTGTTTTTGATTTAAATCATGAGCTTGCCAATAATACCCCGCGGACTCCCATGGAAACATTTGAGCTACATGCAACGGGCCAATCGTTACAATATCTGTGTATATACATAATTTTGAAGCATTTAGTCCTGCTTCTTCAGCACTTTGGCAAACCTGATCATACATAGCTTTAATTTCATAAGCGTAATAATGTGCTGCCGGAAGATGTCTGCCATCTAAAAACGGATACTTTTCCAAAATTTTATAGGTAGCAAACGCCTGATATTCGTATTCATTTGTCATCTGTATCGCACCTGCGCCGCGATACGGATTCGTGCTGTTATCCTGCAAATAATCATCGCCCGCATCAGATACACCCGATTCGATATAACACTGCGCCAGAAAATGCCGGATGCGCTCCGTCGTCGTGATTTCAAATTTTTTCAGCGTGCGGTTGATATCCTCCATTTCTTCTTCTGATGTTTTCGCATCGTTCCAGCCGATTTGCCGCATCTGCGCAGCCGTGACCAGATAATCGCCTACCAAAACTTCGATTTCAGTTTCGCAAAAACTTCCGGTTTCCAGCAGTTCCACGCGCAATTTGGAAATCCCCGCATCTTTGGCATATACCGTGCCGTCCGAATCGACAGACAGAAATTCCGGCGCACTGACAGACCACTTCACCTCCGGATTCCCTGTCTGATTGCGGATTCTGTACCCGAACGAATACTGCTCGCCGATCTCCATTATCCAAGATCTACATGGCGATTCGCTTAGTCTGACGCCGTTTGCATCGCACAGTTCGATAGACATAGGGCGCACTGTGCCGTTCCCGCCGCCAGCGTCCGCCTGCCCGTCGCAGTTGCAGTAATGCACAACGGTCAATCTGGTCTGATTGCCCGGCAGCAGCACGGCGGTTATTTTGTAGCAGTCTACCACTTGACCGGTGAAACGCGATCTTACCCAAACCCGCACCGTGCCGGAACTAGTAAACCGAATGCTTCCATCACCGGCAACGACCGTATTCTGCGTATGGTCGCGAACGATAAAATAATCCTCCGCCTCGCCGCATAAATATAAGCACAGCGTTCCGTCCCTGCTGACGGTATGCATGATTTGGCAGCCGCATGGGATTTTGCCCGTTTTCTACCCGGCCGTACCGCTGCATTTTCCGCCGCCGGCCGTGCCGCCAAAGCAACCCGCACAGTCCTCCTCATAAGGACAGCCGCCGTCCGGACAGGTACCGGTATGCGTACCGGTTTGAGGATACGCAGATTCTTTTTCATAAACACATTCATAACACATTTTTTCTTTCTCCTTCTTTTGAATTTGTATTTTGCAAAGCCTCCGCCATATTGTGGATCAGCTGCGGCAGATATTTGACCGCCGGAGCCGTCTTTTTCCAGTAGTCCGGACTGTTGATTACGCCGCGCTGCAAAAGCGTGTCCAGATCCCGGTCAAGCTGCGTTTTCTCCGGCAGCGTATAGGTGCCGGCCGCATTCGGGATTCCCAGCACGGGTTTCGGGCAAATAGCCGTTTTTCCGTCCGCGGCGCGCACTTCAAAATGCAGATGCGCCCCGAACGAGTAACCGGTATTGCCCATCACGCCGAGCTTGTCTCCCGCGCGCACGGTCTGCCCGGCAGTCACGCTGCGCTCGGCAAGGTGGCAGTAATAGTGATACTGCCCCGCGTCTGTCCGAATGCAGACATAATTCCCCCACTGCCACGTAAGATTGCTCTTGTTCGTCACCATGCGGCTCTGTACCACCGTCCCGCCCTCGGCAGCGGTCACGTCCCATGACCCGATTCCCACCAGATCATATCCCGTATGGCTTTCCGTCCTGCCGTTCAAATTTCTTTGCCCGAACGGGGAGGTCACTTTCACTCGATTGGTTTGAAACGGAATGATCATCTTTCTTCCTCCTTTTCCGAATCCTCTTTTTCCGATGCAGACGTCTCGGGGCGGCTGCGCAGGACGTCCACCGCCTTTGTAATCACAGCCGGGATCGGTATCCCCATTAGACCTGCATTTTCAATGATGCTGATAGTTTCGTTCAGGATAAACGCGATCACCACCGCATCCCGGATATAATTTGAGCCCATTACGAGATCCAGCCGACAGGCGATCAAAACGATCAGCAGCGTAACGCCTTTTCGGCAAATTCCTTTCCAACCGGCTCTGCTCTCCAGCGCACCGGTTTCCGATTTGCCGCTTTTATGGAATACGCCGGCCACGACGAGACCCATGCAGTAATCCGCCGCCATAAACAAAAGCAATGTAATCAACGCGCTGTCCCAACCTCCAAACAAAGAGGCGATCCAGCCGCCGAAGACGCCGGCAGCAGCCGCAATCCCATCTTTTACATTCATTTTCTCACTTCCTATTCATTTTTCCGGGTCGCCCGGACACGCCTATATTACCGCATGCGAGCGTCAAAGTCCATTAAGAAACGGCTTGATTTTATATAGATTTGGCGCCGTCTATATAGGCAAAACGCCCCGCGCCCAAATGGGCGCGGGGCGGCAAACTGTCCGCAAACATACCAAAAACCAATATTTAAAATCAACGCCGCAGATCAACCTCCCGTCAGCCGTACTTAAATCCACTTTTGAAACTTGGTAGGGAACGTCGTCCCCCGACGTTCCGTGCAAGAACAGCTTCAGCGAAGAACGCCGGAACGTCGGGCGACGCGCCAAATGCGCTATGTCTGCTTTGCGGCGAAACATTCGCTGCAAATGACAATCTATTTGAGACTGTCTAAAAACTCCGTTTTTGGGAGAAAAAACCGCGTTCACTCACGTCTTCGCGCCGCTTACGCGGCACTCGCGCGGCCACAAGGTGTGAAAAAGCCGGCAAAGCCGGCTTTTTCAGGAAATCTTTATAGTGCTTTATTTGTGTGAATACTTTTTCGACAGACTAAATCTATTTAAACTCCCGTTTCGTCCGGACGCGGCCAGAGCGCGTCGAGTTCATCACGCGGAACACTGCGAAGCAACGCGCCAAGCTCCGGCGGCAAAAGCGCCGCTGCACAAGACGGATCGCTTAGCAGCGCAAGCTTCTGCACGCGCGACAACCGTTTGATCCGCCATTCAAGACTAGCGGCCGCACGGTGTGTCCCGGCCGCCCAGAGCGCCGCCGGTTCCTTTGGCCGACGCATTCGGGTATATTTTGCGCCCCGGTCTCCCATGAGATGTTCCGCAAACCGGCGGCGCGGATCCGAGGTGATCCCGGTATAGAGCGACCCATCCTCGCAGCGCAGAATATAGACATAAAACATACAAACTCCCCGCAGCAGCGCTCCTTTGGCAATCGAAAGGCAGCCCGCTTGCGAACACAAACTTCTTATCATGAATAGTATACTATAAATGCATAAAGATTTCCACACCTTCCGGAATAATCCAAAAATTCAAAGCGCTTCCATGCAAATCGTCCAAAAAAATACCGAAATACCGCTGCGAATTTTGTAAAACAGAATAAAGTTGAAAAATTTTATATTCGCCTGTTGACAAGACCGGCAAAGTGTGATACATTATTTTTAACAGGAAAGACTGTGACGAAGACGGTCTGAAAAATACGTTTTCAGAGAGCCGGCGGTTGCTGCGAGCCGGCAGCGAAATTTTTCAAAAGACCCATCCCTTCCGAGTCGGAGGTCCGAAAGCCGAAAGGTCAGTAGACACCCCCCGTGTTTGCCGCGTCAGTGCATAGAGACTGTTTGGTCTTGAAGAGGGGCAGCTTTGGCTGCAATTTGAGTGGTACCGCGAGTGTTTATCAGCACCCGTCTCAAAGTTTTTGAGGCGGGTGCTTTTTATTCCCCGCCGCCGGACGGTCGTCCGTATATTTTGTATTGAAAGGAAAGTTCAATCCAAATTTGAACGCGGTAAGAAACATGGCTGATTCAGCAAACAAACTGTATGAGGTCGCCCTGAGAATTCGGGAAATGCGGGAAATCGCCGGCTTTACGCCCGAAGAAATGGCACAGAAAACCGAAGTGCCCGTTTCCGCCTATCTGGAATACGAGGGCGGCAGCATCGACCTGCCATTTACGTTCATCCACAAATGCGCGCTTGCGTTCGGCGTGGAAATGACCGACCTGCTCGAAGGGCAGAGCGCGCATCTTTCCTCCTACGCCGTGACGCGCAAAGGCGGCGGACATTCCGCCGCAAAGGAACCGGGCATCGACATCCGCAACCTCGCACCCTTGTTTCGCAACAAGCTGGCCGAACCGTACTGGGTCCGGTACGAATATTCGGCCGATCAGCAGAACCGGCCAATCCATTTGACCAAGCACAGCGGGCAGGAATTCGACCTGATTCTAAACGGCAGCCTGAAAGTGCAGATCGGCTCTAACATCGAAGTGCTTCACGAGGGCGACAGCATCTATTACGACAGTGGCACGCCGCACGGCATGATCGCGGTAGACGGCGCCGACTGTCTTTTCCTCGCCGTCGTGGTCAACGGAGCACCAACCGAAGAAAAATACATCCGGGAAAGCGTGGCACTCGCCAATACGTCCGAAAAGCTAGTTTGTGAAAACTTTGTAAAAACAACGCTGGATGAAAACGGCGTACTTTCAAAAATTGATTTTGAAAACGAAGAAAAATTTAATTTTGCTTACGATGTAGTGGACGCGCTGGCCGACCGGGAACCGGAAAAACTCGCCATGCTCCACATCGACCGGGATAAAAACGAACGACGCTTGACGTTTAAGGACATGAAGCGCGCATCCGCGCAGTGTGCGAACTATTTCAAATCGCTCGGCATCCGGCGCGGCGACCGCGTCATGCTCGTGCTCAAACGCCATTATCAATTCTGGTTTGCGATTCTCGGCCTGCACAAGCTGGGCGCCGTTGCGATCCCCGCGACCAATCAGCTGCAGGAACATGATTTTGAATACCGCTTCAACTCTGCAGGCGTCAGCGCGATCCTCTGCACGGCCGACGGCGACACGGCGCATCAGGTGGATATGACCGCGCCTGCCTGTCCGACGCTGAAAACAAAGATTTTGGTCGGCGGCAGTCGGGAGGGCTGGCACTGCTTCGACGACAGCTACAAACTGTTCAGTTCGCATTTCGAACGCACGGAAGACACCCCCGCCGGCAGCGACCCGATGCTGATGTTCTTTACTTCGGGCACGACCGGCTACCCGAAAATCGCGGTGCACAGCTACAAATATGCGCTCGGCCACTTTATTACCGCGCGCTACTGGCACGGCGTGCACCCGGGCGGACTGCATTTCACCATCTCCGATACGGGCTGGGGCAAGGCGCTCTGGGGCAAGCTTTACGGACAGTGGATGTGCGAGGGCGCCGTTTTCACCTACGATTTCGACCGGTTTGACGCCGCCGACATCCTGCCGATGTTCGCGAAATATCAGATCACCACGTTCTGCGCGCCCCCCACCATGCTCCGCATGCTGATTAAAGAGGACATCTCGAAATATGACCTTTCCTCCATCCAACATATGACCACCGCGGGCGAAGCGCTCAATCCCGAGGTTTACAAACAGTTTGAAAAGGCGACCAGACTTCAGATCATGGAGGGCTTCGGCCAGACCGAAACCACGCTTTCGATCGGCAACCTGCTCGGCGCGCCGCATAAGCTCGGTTCAATGGGCAGACCCATCCCGCTCTACGACGTAGAACTCCTGAAACCGGATGGTACGCCTGCCGGTCTTGGAGAAAGCGGCGAGATCGTCATCAAAACGTCGGAAAAAGTCCCCTGCGGGCTCTTTCTCGGCTACTACAACGAGCCCGAACGCACGGCCGAGGTGTGGCACGACGGCTACTATCATACGGGAGACGTGGCGTGGCGCGACGAGGACGGATTTTACTGGTATGTCGGCCGCGCGGACGACGTAATCAAGTCCTCCGGCTACCGCATCGGGCCTTTTGAAATCGAAAGCGTCATCATGGAACTCCCCTACGTGCTCGAATGCGGCGTCTCGGCCGCCCCCGACGAAGTGCGCGGGCAGGTCGTCAAGGCGAGCATCGTTCTGACCAAGGGCACGCAGCCCACGGACGATCTCAAAAAAGAAATCCAAAACTACGTCAAAACGAAAACTGCGCCCTATAAATACCCGCGCATCGTCGTTTTCCGCGACGAACTGCCCAAAACCATCAGCGGAAAGATCCAGAGAAACAAGCTCTGATGCGCCCGCATGAACGGGAAATCCTGTCAAAACTAAAAAAACACTTGACAAGTCCAAGAGAGTGTGATATACTCCTACCAATACAAAAAGGCTGTGACGAAGAGGGAATGCGGCAAACGCGCATACAGAGAAACGGCGGTAGGTGCAAGCCGTGATGCGCGCCCGCGATTCTGTAACTTCCGAGCCGGGAGGAAGAAAAGCTATGCTGAGTAGACCCTCCCCGTGATTGCTGCGTGAAGGCATAGGAACTGTTTGGTTCCGATGAGTGGCGGCGAAAGCTGCAATTTGAGTGGTACCGCGGGTGTATTTTGAATCGCTCGTCTCAAGGGATTTGTCTTGGGACGGGCATTTTTGTTACCTTCCCCTGAAAATCCGCATTTTTCTACCGAAAGGACGGACAGGACATTGAATCAGATTACAGGACTTGACTACAAAATCCGAGAGATGGCGGCGCGCATCCGGGAACTGCGCGAAATCGAGGGATTTTCCCCGGAGCAAATGGCCGAAAAGACTGATGTGACGACTGAGGAATACCTTCTGTGCGAGAGCGGCGGCAGCGACCTCAATTTTGCTTTTATTTACCGCTGCGCGCTGGCGCTCGGCGTAGATGTCACCGACATCATCGAGGGCAGCAGCCCCAAGCTTCGCTCGTATACCGTGACCCGGAGCGGCGCGGGACAGCGCATCGAACAGGCGCACGGCATGGTATACTACAATCTCGCCGCTGCGTTTCAGAACCGCATTGCCGAGCCGCTCTATGTGGTGAGCGCCTATAATGAAGAGGCGCAGCGCCGGGACATTGAACTGACCACGCACGAGGGACAGGAATGCGACATCGTCGTGCGCGGGCAGCTTAAAGTGCAGGTCGGCGGGCACACCGAAGTCCTGCATGCGGGCGACAGCATCTATTACGACAGCGGCACGCCGCACGGCATGATCGCCGTCGGCGGCGAGGACTGCATATTCTACGCCATCGTCTTAAATCCCACGGGCGAACCGATCCCCGAACTTTCAGGCACGCGGACGGACGCCGTCCGCCGGACGCCCGCTCCGAGCGCCGACGAAGCGGACCGCATTTACAAACGGTTCACCGAAGTCAAGCTGAACGCCGACGGCACCCCCACGTCGATTCAGTTCAAAAACACCGAGCGCTTCAATTTCGCCTTCGACGTCGTAGACGCGATCGCGGACAAATCTCCGGAAAAGCTCGCCATGCTGCACATCGACCGGGAGAAAAACGAGCGCCGCTTTACCTTCAAGGATCTCAAACGTGCTTCGGCCAAATGCGCAAACTATTTCAAATCGCTCGGCATCAAACGCGGCGACCGCGTCATGCTTGTGCTCAAACGGCACTATCAGTTCTGGTTTGCGATCCTCGGTTTACATAAGCTCGGCGCCATCGTCATTCCGGCAACCAATCAGCTGCAGGCGCACGATTTTGAATACCGTTTCAAAGCCGCAGGCATCAGCGCAATTCTCTGCACGGCCGACGGCGATACCGCGCATCAGGCGGAACTCGGTGCGGCGGGTTATGACGGGCTGAAAGCGCGGATTCTCGTCGGGGGCAGCCGAGAGGGCTGGCGGAATTTTGACGAGGAGTACGATCTGTTCAGTTCCAAATTCGAGCGCGGGGAAGACACCGCCTGCGGCGATGATCTGATGCTGATGTTTTTCACCTCCGGCACCTCGGGCTATCCAAAGATCGCGGCGCACAATTTCAAATATCCGCTCGGCCACTTCCACACAGCGAAATACTGGCACTGCGTAGATCCGGACGGCCTGCACTTCACCATTTCGGACACCGGATGGGCCAAGGCGATGTGGGGCAAGCTCTACGGTCAATGGCTCTGCGAGGCGGCGACTTTCGTCTACGACTTCGACCGCTTCGACGCCGCCGATATCCTGCCGATGTTCGCAAAATATCACATCACCACGTTCTGCGCGCCCCCCACCATGCTCCGCATGCTAATTAAAGAAGATATTTCCAAATACGATTTTTCCTCGGTCAAGCACATGACTACGGCCGGCGAAGCGCTCAATCCCGAGGTTTACCGGCAGTTTGAAAAAGCGACCGGACTTCAGATCATGGAGGGCTTTGGCCAATCCGAAAGCACGCAAATCATTGGCAATTTGACCGGCGCGCCACATAAGATCGGTTCGATGGGCAAGCCTGCGCCGATCTACGACGTCAAGCTGATCGACGCCGAAGGCAAACCGGTCGGCATTGGCGAAACCGGCGAAATCGTCATCGACATTTCAAAGGAAATGCCCTGCGGTCTTTCGGTCGGTTACTATGGGGACGCGGAAAAAACCGCCGAAACCTGGCGGGACGGATTTTACCATACGGGCGACGTCGCCTGGATGGATGAAGACGGATTTTACTGGTACGTCGGCCGTGTAGACGACGTGATCAAATCCTCCGGCTACCGCATCGGGCCTTTCGAAATCGAGAGCGTCATCATGGAACTTCCCTACGTGCTCGAGTGCGGCGTTTCGGCCGCGCCCGACGAGGTGCGCGGACAAATCGTCAAAGCCAGCGTCGTGCTGACCAAGGGCACGCAGCCCTCGGATGAACTCAAGAAAGAAATTCAAAATTACGTCAAGGAGAAAACCGCTCCCTACAAATATCCGCGTATCGTGGTATTCCGCGACGAACTGCCAAAAACCACCAGCGGAAAGATCCAAAGAAACAAATTGTGACGCCGCGCCAGCAATCAAAGCGCGGCGCTTGGAGCCAACGTATGAATTACAAACGCGTCGTGCTGCTGGCCGGACATTACGGAAGCGGCAAAACCAATATTGCGGTGAACATCGCGCTCGAACTTCGGTCGCGTTTCGACCGGGTCGCGATCGCCGATCTCGACATCGTCAACCCCTATTTCCGCACAAAGGACAGTGAAGCAGAGCTAAAAGCCGCCGGGATTTTGCTCATCAGCTCAGCTTTTGCCGGGTCCAACGTGGACTTGCCCGCCCTGCCGCAGGAGGCCTATTCGATCACGGACGACCGCACGCTGCGCGCCGTCATGGATATCGGCGGCGACGACCGCGGCGCACTCGCGCTCGGACGCTATACGCCTTTTCTGCGTGCGGAGGACGACTATGAAATGCTGTTCGTTATCAACAAATACCGACCGCTGACCCGCGACCCGGAAAGCGCCGCGCAGATTCTGCATGAGGTGGAAACGGCCGGCGGGCTTCCCTTTACCGCGATCGTCAACAACTCAAACCTCGGTGAGGAAACCGCGCCCGAAGACGTGCTCGCTTCTCAGGCATACGCAGACGCCGTCACCGCGCTTACGGGACTGCCAGTTAAAATGACAACCGTAAAGGCGCCGCTCGTCCCCGCGCTTCGAGGGAAAATCGAAAACCTGTATCCGCTGACGCTACAGAAAAAAATCAAATAAGAAAATGCATATCCGGTAGGGAACGCCGTCCCCGGCGTTCCGCAGCGCGCCGCCCACGATAGGACGTCCGATCCGAAACACACGGCGGCAGTTTGAGTTTGAATATAAATTTATATTTAGAGTAGGAGAGAAAAGTATGGCAAAGCTGACTTTCAGGACAGATCTCTGCAAGGGCTGCGGACTCTGCGTGTCCGCATGTCCGAAAAAGCTGCTGATCCTGTCGCGCGACAAAATCAATCTAAAAGGGCACCATCCCGCGGAGATTACCGACGAGAGCCTGTGCATAGGCTGCGCGTTCTGCGCCACCATGTGCCCCGACTGCATCATAACCGTAGAAAGGTGAGTGAAAACAAATGGCTGAAAAAGTTTTGATGAAAGGCAATGAGGCGATCGCGGAGGCCGCGATTGGCGCAGGATGCCGCTTCTACTTCGGATATCCGATCACCCCGCAGACCGAGATCGCGGCCTACATGGCCAAACGGATGCCGAAAGTCGGCGGTACGTTTTTACAAGCCGAAAGCGAAATCGCCGCCATCAACATGGTGTACGGCGTTTCCGGAACGGGCAAGCGCGTCATGACATCCTCCTCCAGCCCCGGAATTTCGCTGAAAGGTGAAGGGCTTTCCTACATAGCCGGTGCAGATCTGCCTGCGCTGGTCGTCAACGTACAGAGAGGCGGACCGGGGCTCGGCGGCATCCAGCCCTCGCAGTCCGATTACTTTCAAGCGACAAAAGGCGCCGCACACGGCGATTTCCGCATGATCGTGCTTGCGCCGAGCAGCGTGCAGGAAATGGCGGATATGACGGTCAAAGGCTTTGATCTGGCCGACAAGTACCGCATGACCGCGATGCTGCTGGCCGACGGCACCATGGGACAGATGATGGAACCGGTCTCGCTCGAAATCAAGGGCGAACCGCCGGTAGAAAAGCCCTGGGCAGTCACCGGCACGAAAATGCAGCGGAAGCACAATATCATAAACTCCCTGTATCTCTCCCCCGAAAAGCTGGAGCAGGTCAACTTTGAGCGGTACGAACGCTACAAAACTGTAGAAGCCAACGAAACGATGTACGAATCCTATCAGATGGAGGATGCAGAGATCTGCATCGTGGCGTTCGGCATCGCGGCGCGCGTTTCCAAAAACGCCATCACCGAGGCGAGAAAGCAGGGCATCCGCGCTGGAATGATCCGCCCGATCACGCTCTGGCCGTTCCCGAAAAAGCCGATTGAAGAAGCGGCCGATCGCGTCAAAGCGTTCATTTCGGTCGAACTCTCGATGGGACAGATGATCGAAGACGTCGAACTGGCCTGCCGTTGCAAAAGACCCGTCTATCTGTGCAACCGCACGGGCGGTATGATCCCGACACCAGAAATGGTACTCGAAAAGATAAAAACGATCCATGAAAACGGAGGTGCGAACTGATGGTCGTATTTGACAGACCCCATGCGCTGGCGGACGTTCCGCTGCATTATTGTCCGGGCTGCACGCACGGCATCGTGCACCGTTTGGTCGCCGAGGTCATTGACGAACTCGGCATTGAGGGCCGCGCAATCGGCGTCGCGCCGGTCGGCTGCGCCGTCATGGCCTATGATTACTTCAACTGCGACATGGTCGAGGCCGCGCACGGACGCGCGCCCGCCGTTGCAACCGGCATTAAGCGCGCCGACCCGGAAAACCACGTCGTATTCACCTATCAGGGCGACGGCGATCTGGCCTCGATCGGTATGGCCGAGACCGTACATTCCGCCGCGCGCAACGAAAACATCACCATTATCTTCATCAACAACGCGATTTACGGCATGACCGGCGGCCAGATGGCGCCGACCTCTCTGCCCGGCCAGGTGACGCAAACCTCGCCCTATGGACGTGACGTCACGCTCTGCGGCTACCCGGTCAAGATCTGCGAAATGCTCGCCCAGCTTGAGGGACCGGAGTATCTGGAGCGCGTTGCGGTCAACAACGTCAAAAATGTAAAAAACGCGAAAAGAGCGATCAAAAAAGCGTTTGAGAACCAGCTTGCCGGCCGCGGCTTTTCGCTGGTCGAGGTCATTTCCAGCTGCCCGACCAACTGGGGCATGACGCCGGAGGCCGCGCTGAAATGGATTGACGAAAAAATGATCCCCTACTACCCGCTCGGCGTGTACAAAGACCGCGCCGCGAGCAATGGGGAAACTGAGGAGGCAGCGCTATGACGACAAATATTTTGATCGCAGGCTTCGGCGGCCAGGGCATCCTCTTTGCCGGAAAATTTCTCGCTTATAAAGGGCTGATGGATGAAAAACAGGTCAGTTGGCTGCCCTCCTACGGCCCTGAAATGCGCGGCGGCACGGCAAGCTGCAGCGTAATTCTCAGCGACGAGCCGGTTGGTTCTCCGATCGTGTCCTATCCGGACATTCTAATCGCGATGAATCTTCCCTCGCTCGACAAATACGAGCCCACTGTGCGCCCCGGCGGAACCATTTTTATAGATTCCACCCTGATCGAACGCAAAGCGGCGCGCAGCGACGTGACCGTGCACTATATTCCCGCAACGGCGCTCGCCTCGGAAAACAATATGCCCACGCTTGCGAATATGATCATCATGGGCAAGTTGCTCGCCGAAATGAACCAGTTTGAAGGCGAAAGTGTCGACCGGGCGCTGGCCAAGGTCATTTCCGCAAGGCACAAGGACATGCTCACAATCAACAAAACGGCGATGGAAATTGGTTCCAAAGCCTAAATTTTAATCCAGTAAGGAGATTTGACGATGAAAAAGGTATGCATTTCAGACAGGACGCTGACGGAAACAAACCGGGCGGTGCAAAATCCGCTCAGCTTCAAGGAAAAAATTGAGATTGCCCGACTGCTAAGCAATCTGCACGTCGATGCGATCGAACTTCCGCCGCTAAAAAATGTCCGTACCGATACCCTATTCGTCCGTACAATTTCCTCGTTTGTCAAGGACAGCGCGCTCTCACTTTCGGCCGGCATGACAGAGCAGTCGGTACAAGAGGCGGCGGACGCGCTCAGCGGCGCCGCACACGGACGTCTCCGCATAGAGCTTCCGCTGTCGCCTGTGCAGATGGAGTATAAGTGCCACCTGAAAGCGCCGGGCGTCGCCGAGCTTGCCGAAACCCTGACACGCGCGGCGGCGGCGCGCTGCGAAGACGTGGAATTCTGCGCCGTGGACTGCACAAGAGCCGAAAAAGAATTTCTCTGCGGAGTGCTCGCCGCGGTCGTGCGCGCAGGCGCCAAAACGGTGACGCTCTGCGACAACGACGCAACTATGCTGCCTGAGGAATTCGGCGCGTTCGTCCGCGAAACGCTTGCAGCCGTCCCCGAACTCGCAGAGGTCACCGTCGGCGTCCTCTGCGATAATAAATACGGCTTGGCGCTCGCCTCCGCCGTCGCATCGCTGCCCGCCGGCGTCACATTGGTCAAGACCGCCGTTTCAGCCCCCCAATTGCTCGCATTTAACGATTGGGTAAACCTGCTTCGCAGCTGCGCGCAGAAATTGGACGTCTGCACAACGGTCAATATGGCCGAAGCGGGCCGTCTGTCTGCGCAGATTTCGCGCATTGCGGACGAGCGCGCGGCGGACCAGAAAAAATCCGCGATTCCCGCGCTTGCAGCAGCCGCCGGCAGCGAAATCAGCCTGACAAAAAACGACGATCTCCCCGCCATTGCCGCCGCAATCAAAAAACTTGGCTACGATCTCTCCGAGGAGGACACCGCGAAGGTGTACGAGGCTTTCTGCCGCGTCGCCGTCAAAAAGAACGTGACGCTCAAAGAACTCGAAGCCATCATCGCAAGCGCCGCGTTCCAGGTTCCACCGGCCTATCGCCTGGTCAGCTATGTCATCAACAACGGCAACCTGATTGGCGCGACCGCATATATCAAGCTGGAAAAGGACGGCAAGGAATACGAGGGGCTCTCAGCAGGCGACGGCCCGATTGACGCGGCGCTGCTCGCCATCGAACAAATCATCGGCCACCACTATGAACTCGACGATTTTCAGATTCAAACGGTTACGGAAGGACGCGAGGCGATGGGCAGCGCGCTCGTGCGCCTGCGTTCGGGCGGCAAGCTCTATTCGGGCAACGGCATCTCAACTGACATTATCGGTTCCAGCATCCGCGCTTATATGAACGCGCTCAATAAAATCAAATACGAGGAGTCTCAGGTATGAAACTGTCATTTTCCACAAAAGGCTGGCACGGTTATTCCTGGAATGACTTCTGCGCGGCTGCAAAATCTATGCATTTTTCGGGGATTGAACTACACAACATCGGCGGCGCGTTCTTCGGCGACCGGAGCAGCCCGTTCCACGCGCATGCTGCGGCGGCAACCGTGCGGAGCCTGTATGAAATGCAGCTTTCCATCCCCTGCATCGACACGATCGAAAACCCTGCCGACCCGACGCGCACGGCCTCATTCTTAAAAGAAATCTCCGATTGTATCGAAATCGCGGCCAATCTGCGTATTCCCTATGTGCGTATGCGCGCACTTCCCTGCGCAACGCTTGCGGAGCCTGAAACGCATATCGCAGAACTGATCCGCCAAGTGCTTCCGGCAGCGGAAGCGGCCGGCATAACCATCCTGGTCGAAACCGCAGGCATTTTCAAGGACACAAAAACGCTCTGCACGCTCCTTGACAGCTTTGCCTGCGACAATCTCGCCGCGCTCTGGGATATGTACGCCACCTGCTTTGAAACAGGCGAAACGCCGGAGGAAACCATCCGCAATCTCGGCGCATACGTCCGACACGTCCACATCCGGGACGCGCGGAAAGAGGACGGCGGAGCCGTCCCCTGCCTGATCGGCGAAGGGCATTTGCCGACCGGTGATTTGATGCTCGCCCTGCGCTCGGTCAATTACGACGGCTTCATTTCGCTGGTCTGGGATCCGGCATGGATGCCAGAACTGGACGATATGGAAATCATTTTTTCCCACTTCGTCAATTTTATGGACAAATACGCGGACACGGCGCGGGCGGAGCGTACTTTATATGCAAATAAACTGCACACCGGAAAATATGTTTGGAAGAAGGATCTGCTGATCGATTTGACTTTCCCGAAAGTACTCGACCGCATCGTAGAGGAATTTCCGGATCAGTACGCATTTAAATATACAACCCTCGATTATACGCGCACCTATTCGCAGTTTCGCTGCGATGTGGACAACTGCGCCCGCGCGCTGATCGACATGGGTGTGCACGCTGGCAGCAAAGTGGCTGTATGGCTGACCAATCTGCCGCAGTGGTATATCGCGTTCTGGGCGGCAACCAAGATCGGCGCGATCTTGGTCACGGTCAACACCGCCTACAAAGTGCACGAGGCGGAATATCTACTCCGCCAGTCGGACACGCATACCCTGATTATGATCGACAGTTGGCGGGACTCCAATTATGCGGAAATTATCGCCGAACTCTGTCCGGAATTGATGGATCTGCGTCCCGGCGAGCGTCTGCACGCAAAGCGGCTGCCCTTTTTGCGCAACGTCGTCACCGTCGGCTTTGAAATGCCGGGATGTATGACCTGGGAGGCGGCTATGGCGCGGGCGGAAAACACGCCGCTCGAGGAAGTGTACCGCATGGCGGCAAAAGTCATGCCGGAGGATGTCTGCAACATGCAGTATACCTCGGGCACGACCGGTTTTCCCAAAGGGGTTATGCTCACGCACTACAATGTCGTCAACAACGGAAAATGCATCGGAGACCGAATGGATCTCTCCACCGCCGACCGCATGATGGTACAGGTGCCGATGTTCCATTGTTTCGGCATGGTGCTCTCAATGACGGCGACGATGACGCACGGCGGCACGCTGCTGCCCCTGCCCTATTTTTCACCGCAGTCGGCGCTCGACTGCATCCACCGCGAGCATATCACCTGCTTTAACGGCGTGCCGACCATGTTTATCGCCATGTTCAACCATCCGGACTATAAGAAAACCGATTTTTCATCCATGCGCACCGGCATTATGGCGGGCGCGAACTGCCCCGCCGACCTCATGCGCCGCGCGGCGCAGCCGGATGAAATGAATATGCGCGGGATCGTCAGCGTATACGGACAAACCGAGGCCTCTCCCGGCTGTACGATGACAGAACTGGACGATCCGCTAGACATGCGCTGTGAAACCGTCGGTTACGCTTTCCCGCACATTGAATGCAAAGTGATCGATCCGGAAACCGGCCTTGACGTTCCGGACGGTACGAATGGAGAATTTGTGGCCCGCGGCTACAATATTATGAAAGGCTATTACAAAATGCCGGGTGCGACGGCAGCCGCCATCGACAAAGACGGCTGGCTGCACTCGGGCGATCTTGCCTGCCGCGCGCCCGACGGCACATATCGGATCACCGGACGGCTCAAGGATATGATTATTCGAGGCGGCGAAAATATTTATCCCAAGGAAATTGAAGAATTCCTTTACACGCATCCAAAAGTGCGGGACGTACAAGTCATCGGCGTGCCGGATAAACGGTACGGCGAAGAGATCATGGCCTGCATCATTCTAAAAGAAGGCCAGACCGCGACGCCCGAGGAAATCAAGGAATTTGTTGCGGCGCACATGGCCCGGCACAAAGTGCCGCGCTATATCGAATTTGTCCATGAGTTCCCAATGAACGCGGCCGGAAAAATCCTCAAATACAAAATGCGCGAGGAAGCGGCTGCGCGTCTTGGACTCAACGCCTGAGAGAAACAACGATGAAAACCTATACGATTATCGACGCACACTGCCATATCTATCCTGAAAAGATCGCGGCCAAAGCGGTTGCGGGAACCGATCGGTTTTATGAACTCAGCCAGGGTTCCGCTTATGGCGGAACCACGGCTGAATTGCTGAAAATCAAAGAAGCCGCCCATATATCCCGCTTTATTGTACAGTCGGTGGCCACGACCCCGCATCAGGTAGCCAGCATCAATACGTTTATCGCCGGCGAGGTACAAAAAAGCGGCGGCATTTTCATCGGCCTCGGCACGCTGCATCCGGACAGTACGGACATCGAAAAAGATGTGGATCATCTGATCGGACTCGGACTGCGCGGCGTCAAGCTGCACCCGGATATCCAGCGTTTTGCGGTAGACGACCCCAAGTGCATGCAAATCTATGAATGCTGCCGCGCCCGGCTCCCGATCCTGATGCACACCGGGGACAAGCGCTATGATTTTTCCAATCCGGACCGCGTAGCGCGCGTACTGCGCGCATTTCCGGATCTGACGGTCATCGGCGCGCACCTCGGCGGATGGTCGGTATGGGAGGAATCCTCCCGCAAACTATCCGGATTTGACAATCTGTATGTAGATACATCCTCGACGATTGGCTTTATCGGCGCCACACTGGCCGAAACCTATATCCGGCGTTTTTGATGTGAATAAAATCCTATTCGGCACCGACTACCCGATGTGGTCGCCGAAAGATGAGATCTCCGCCCTGCTTGCCATGAATTTTTCCGAAGCGGAATATGAAAAAATCTTTCATCAAAATGCCGAAAAGCTGTATGCGCTTTGAAACAGGAGTTCTCTCACAGACAAACTGCGCCCGATAAATGCGACACATCGCGGATGATATGGATGCTTTAAAAAAATCAGAGCGGATCTCATGCATGAGATCCGCTCTGATTTTTAATCGAATTGCTTATTTTGTAATAGTGGCCGTGCTGGTCGCGCCGTCCCAATTTACGGTCGCGCCAAGCGCCTCCGCAACGAAGCGTACCGGCAGATAGGTTCTCGAATTCTCGATGAATGCGGGCGCGTCGAGCGGCTTTTCCTCGCCGTTGACGATCGCTGTCGCAGCGCCGATCGTGATCTTGATCTCGGTCGTACCGCTCGTGAGCGTCGCCGTGCTGGTCGCGCCGTCCCAAGCTACAGTCGCGCCGAGACTCTCTGCGACGAAACGCACGGGCAGCATCGTGCGGCTCTGGCGTATGATCGGCGCCGCGTCAAGCGCTTTCGCTACACCGTTGACATAGCCGTTCATATCCCCGATCGTCATTTTGATTTCTGTACCGGCGGATGCGCCGTATGTTTGTACTGTGCCGCCAATGTTGACAATCTCAAACGTCTCCTGCGCAGCCTCGCTGAGGATCGCAGTCGCGCCCGCTTCCAATACAACCTTGTAATGATAATCATTCCCCGGCTTTGTCATAAGCACGCAGCTGTCGGGGACCACAAAGGTCACGCCCGCGCCGATCGAAATCGTATTCTGCGCGTTTTCCTGGAACACAATAATATCGTCAAGAACAAGATCGCTGAGCAGCGTCAATGTGGCTCCACTGGCCATTTTAAATACGCCCGCGGCGGGATTTTCCGCCGGTTCCGGATTCTTGTAATCTTTCCCGTTGTAATTGCCCGTGATCGTCACCGGACCGCCGAGATTCAGCGTGTAGCTTCCGCCAAAATAGGCCTTCTGGCAGGCGACAACCGTTCCGCCGTTCGGAATTATTCCAACGACGCCGGTGCCGTTTGCATCAAAGCTCTTTTTCGGCGTGGCATCCGACAAACCGTCATTGGCGTTGTCGCCGTTAAAACCGAGATAGGCAACCGTATCCTCAGCAAATACGGAAAGGCCGAGCGCACCGGCAAGCAGCAAAGCTGACAACAATAAACCAACAAATTTCCTAAACATAAAAATTCCTCCTATTTTTTTGTGCAAATTGCATTATTTACATTATCATTATAGCATAAAAGCAGTCAATGGCAATCAAAATTAGATGCTAATTTTTACAGTAAGATTTACCTTTTCGTACAAAATTGAAACATATAATGCAGAATCTGCATCTATAGAAAAAAAAGCGGAAACCAGCGTCTGCCAGAGTGCCCCCGTCTTGCACAGCCGCCGCGCTGTCAAAAGCATAACCGCAGTATGCAAAGCGGCAAATCAAGGCAAACGCACGGGAAACCGCAGGGCGAAACAAATAAAATACGGGAGCCAGCCTCAAACGGAACCGGCTCCCCTCGCTTCAGTTTATTTATTTGGTAATAGTGGCCGTGCTGGTCGCGCCGTCCCAGGCGACGGTCGCGCCAAGTGCCTCCGCAACGAAGCGTACCGGCAGATAGGTTCTCGAATTCTCGATGAATGCGGGCGCGTCGAGCGGCTTCTCCTCTCCGTTGACGATCGCCGTCGTCGCACCGATCGTGATCTTGATCTCGGTCGTACCGCTCGTGAGCGTCGCCGTGCTGGTCGCGCCGTCCCAAGCTACAGTCGCGCCGAGACTCTCTGCGACGAAACGCACGGGCAGCATCGTGCGGCTCTGGCGTATGATCGGCGCCGCGTCAAGCGCTTTCGCTACACCGTTGACATAGCCGTTCATATCCCCGATCGTCATTTTGATTTCTGTACCGGCGGATGCGCCGTATGTTTGTACTGTGCCGCCAATGTTGACAATCTCAAACGTCTCCTGCGCAGCCTCGCTGAGGATCGCAGTCGCGCCCGCTTCCAATACAACCTTGTAATGATAATCATTCCCCGGCTTTGTCATAAGCACGCAGCTGTCGGTGACCACAAAGGTCACGCCCGCGCCGATCGAAATCGTATTCTGCGCGTTTTCCTGGAACACAATAATATCGTCAAGAACAAGATCGCTGAGCAGCGTCAATGTGGCTCCACTGGCCATTTTAAATACGCCCGCGGCGGGATTTTCCGCCGGTTCCGGATTCTTGTAATCTTTCCCGTTGTAATTGCCCGTGATCGTCACCGGACCGCCGAGATTCAGCGTGTAGCTTCCGCCAAAATAGGCCTTCTGGCAGGCGACAACCGTTCCGCCGTTCGGAATTATTCCAACGACGCCGGTGCCTTCATTATCAAAGTGCTTTTTCGGCGTGGCATCCGATAAGCCGTCATTGGCGTCGTCGCCGTTAAAACCAAGGTAGGAAACCGCATTTTCGGCAGAAGCCGCGAAACTGAGCGCGCCCGCGAGCAAAAGCGCGGAAAGCAAAAGCGAAACAATTTTTCTGTACATATAAATACCTCCTAAAAATGATGCAAAATGCTATAATTTCCAATTCAATTATAGCAAATGCCCGTTCAGTGTCAATTCAAAAATCCGGCGATGAATTGTATAAAAATTTACAATTTTGTACTCTTTTACATTTGGTGCGCCGTCATATACCCCTGCTGTGAACGTATAGCAAAGCGCCGAGTGGCGCGCGCATACCAAGTCGCTCTTAGCGAAAAACCTATGTTTTTTTGATAAGATAAGATAAGAAAAGGATCCGCTACAGCGGATCCTTTTCTTATGCAGTCAGAGAAAGCAGCAGCTGGAGCAACGCCTCCCGCTGCGGTTTGTCAAGCCCCTCCAGAATGGAATCCAAAAGCGCTTTGGCCTCCTCAAAGGACGCTCCGGATCGATTCATCCCCTTTTCAGTCATGATTTCTGTTCCCTCAAAATGTCAAACTCTCGAAAATGCGACGGAGGCTTCACCACCCACATAACGGGGAGCAGGCGTGTTGCCATTAAAGCGGTCTTGACAGATAAGCGAAATTCCTGTATAATGAAACACGAAAACTGTTTCGTGTTTCATTATACAGGAATTTGAAAAACGTGTCAATAGAAAAGCGAAATTTTTTTCGTATTTTAGAGAGGAAATATGGACTTCAAAGATAAAATACGGATACTCCGGAAAGAAGCCGGACTGACGCAGAAACAAGCCGCCGAACAAATCGGCGTCACGTACCGAACCTATCAGAACTATGAAGCCGGCGCATCTATACCGGGCGGCGCCGCGCTTGCCCGCATCGCGGAAATCTTTCATATCAGCCTGGACCTTCTCTTAGGAGATATCCCCAGCGACGCCGCAGCGGACGTGTCTTCCAACGGCGAGCTTCAAAAACTGCTCGGCGAAATGCAGGCGCTGTTCTGCGGTGGAAAACTGCCTGAAGCGGATAAAATCTACGTCATGGAAGCGCTGACCGATATGTTTTGGCGTTCAAAGGAATTGAATTTAGAGCGCGGGCGCAAGCCAAACACGCCTTCATGACCCGGCCGCGCTGCAACAAAATTGACGCAAGAAAAATATCCGCTTGAATTCGTCTTTGCCGTATTGTATAATCAATTTGGAAAAATTTCCGGCCATGCCGGTGAAAAGAGGTTTACAGCATGGAATACCCCATCAAAATCGCTGGACTCGAGCGCAGGCTGCCGCTCTGCCCTCTGAATGAAAAGCTGTATATCGGCGCGTTTGTTATGTTCGGCGACGTTGAACTGACAATCGCCTGCGCAAAAGCCCTGCTGGAGCAGGCGCCCCAATACGACGTCATGATTACTGCGGAATCCAAAGGTATCCCGCTCCTATACGAAATGGCGCGCCAGCGCGGGGGAGAACGCTATCTGCTCGCACGCAAAGCGCCAAAACTCTATATGCAGAACATCCTGAAATGCGAGGTAAAATCGATTACCACCGCGGCGGATCAGGTCCTCTATCTGGACGGCAACGACGCGAGTTTCATGCGCGGGCGGCGCGTTTTGATCGTCGACGACGTAATCAGCACCGGAGAGTCGCTCCGCGCGCTGGAAACGCTGGTTGAAATGGCAGGCGGCGTCACGGTCGGCAAAATGGCTGTTTTGGCCGAAGGAGACGCAGCTGCGCGCAGCGACATTGTCTATCTTGAAAAATTGCCCCTGTTTGACCAAAATGGAAACGCGCTCTGAAACGCCGAGCCGCACGCCGGAAGCAAGATTATTTTCTCCGTAGGGAACGCTGTCCCCAGCGTTCCGTGTATAAATTTTACAAAGCGGTAAATTGCGGAACGTCGAGCGACGCGCCAAAGGCGCTAGCGTCGCTTTGCGACGAGACGTTCCCTACAAGGACGAGTGTATTTTTACATTTCGATAAAAGGCAGCTTCGGCGTAGGATTTGCGGAATGTTTGGCCATACGATGAAGGCAAATTGTTTCCACCGTAGGAAACGTCGTCCCCGGCGTTCCGTGTAAAATTTTACGAAGCGGTAAAATGCGGAACGCTGAGGACAGCGTTCCCTACAACGAGCGTTTTGACGTTTCATATAGAAGGCTACCTCGACGTATCGCCCGACGTTTCATTTGTGAGAATACACAGACAAATCTCCTTGAAAAGAATACTGCATATTGAATATTAACGCATAGCATCCTGCCTCTGGCTCATCCCGAGCATCCCTGTCATCGTAAAATCCACTGCAATAGAAAAGAGCCTGACCAAACCGTATGCCGGCAGGTCAAGGCTCTTTTTCTGCGGGGAAGTCACCCCAGCATAACATCTAAAAGCATCATCACGGCAAATCCAATCACGATTCCCATGGTCGCAAAATACGGCTGCGCCTTTTGATTTCTCTGACATTCGGGGATCAGTTCGTGAACGGCCACTAAAATCATCGCCCCGGCCGCAAAAGAAAGGGCGTACGGCAAAATCGCTTCCACATAAACGACCAGCAAAGCGCCGATCACACCGGCGACCGGCTCTACCATCCCCGAGGCCTGCCCAAGCAGAAAGCTCTTTTTCTGGAATAGCCTTCCCGCCGGGCGGAACGGAAACCGCCGCGCCCTCCGGAAAGTTCTGCAAACCGATCCCGATCGCGATCGTAATCGCGCCCATCAGATTTTCCGTTGTATAGCCGCCGTTCTGCAATGCGCCGAACGCCACGCCGACCGCCAGTCCCTCCGGTATGTTATGAAGTGTAATGGAAAGAACCAGCATAATGATCCGATTCAGACGCTCGTTTGGTTGTCCCTGTGTACTGTTCGCTTTTCCTCTGGAAAAAGAAACGACTTTATCCGACGCCCACATAAACAGCGCGCCGAAAAGGAAGCCCACCGTCGCCACAAAATACGCGGGCAGGCCGGAAGAAGCCTCCGCGCGCTCAATCGCGGGCTGCAGCAGCGACCAAAAGCTCGCCGCAATCATCACACCGGAGGCAAAGCCGAGCATAAGATTTAACGCCTTTGGATTTGGAGATTTAAAAAAGACGACGGTCGCAGCGCCCAAAGCCGTAACAAACCATGTTCCGAGCGTTGCGATCAGCGCCATTAAGACAAGATTATTCATTTTGCACCTCCTATAACCAGTATATCGCATCCTGGACAGCAGGTGCTGGATTTTAAAGCAAAAACGGACGGCTGACAAGCAAAAAGACGCTATTCCGTTTTCAGCCCTCATTCAGCGTCAGGCGCGCGCGGCGAAGCGCAAGCACCAAAACGGGGATCAACACAAGCTGAAGCAAAATTCCGGGAACGGCGCTCGTCACGGCGCCGGCCAAAAATGCGGGAAAGGTAAACTCCGTCTGCGTAAATCCGGCGATCACAAAGCGCGCGGCGCCCCAGATCAGCCGCCCGCAGATCATAGCTATAATCAAGGTAAGATAAATATACGACAGGCGTTTCGGCAGACGGCGGTACAAAAAGCCGGTCATTCCGCCGTACACCGCCAGTTCAAACGCCATAGCGATCCAAAGCGGCATCGGCGGCCGCTGAAACAGGAGAAAACGCAGAACCGGCGCAAAGAATCCGACCGCAAGCCCCCACGGCCAGCCGCACAGAAATCCGCATAGCAAAACAGGAAGATGCATTGGACACAGCATATTGCCGATCTGTGGAATCTGTCCGGTCAAAAACGGCAATACCAGCGCCAGCGCCAGCGCCATTGCGGAATACGTAAGTTTTTTCACAGTTTGCATAGTATGGTCATCCTTTCACAGTCAAAAATAAAAAGACGCCGCTTTTCTGCAGAAAAACGACGCCTACAGGCAGTCTGTCAACTATTCAATCGGTCAAATATATCCGCGCAGGACTACAGTCCGCATACCGGCTTCCTGCCCGGCTGTTTATCAGTATACCAGATCGGCGCGCCTTTGTCAAGCGTCTGCAAAACTTTTCCTGTTTCTCCGCTTTGCAGCAAGATGTTTTGTACAAAGGCATCAAAGCGGTTTTGACTTGGTAAGCTCTTGGCATTTCCTATAACAAAAGCGCATATATAAATCGGAGACAAAATTTCGACAAATTTTATGTCAATTGATATGTCAAAAATTGCGCGTATCTTTTTAAAAGATAAAACGCTCCGGAAAAATTCGTCAGCGAAACCGCATAATTCCCGTCAACCGCTGTAGACGCTGACCTGGCATCCATAGCTGAAACCGCCAGCGAAATATAGAATATTTTCACTATCTTGACACACTGCGATATATGTGTTATAATTGTTCCAAAATGGGACTGAAAAGCAGTACGCACAAACTTTGCTGCATATATGATTTTTGTCGATTATGGCACGCAATTGGGATATATTCCGGGTCGAAATCATATTGCGGCGAAAAATGAAAAGCATTTGGAAAAATGTATTTTCTTCTGAAAGCTTTTTCGACGCTGATTTTTGTCATAACTTAATTCCTTGGTTCCCATTTAAGTTAAGCTTATTTTTACATTTTTTTACTTCTAATTGGAATATACTGAAAATACGAGGCGGCTATTACAGTCCTTGTGAAAAAAGATGAAAGAGAGACAGCATATGAAACGGTTTGGAATTCCGGCTGCTATATTCCTGGCTGCGGCGCTTTTTTGCTTTCCGTCCTGCGGCGGGGAAACAAAAGGCCCGAAACCTTCGGATATGACCGGCGTGCCCGAGTATACGGAAACGGCGAAAACGACAGATTCTGCCGAGTCGACTGACGAGCGAGTAACCGAACCGACTATTGATACCCCTGTGTTGACGACGGAGATCGATCGCGATACAACCTCTGAGGCAGCCACGACCGGGAACGACCATGTGCAGGCGATTACAGAAGATACATGGCGGGATTTTACATATGCGTTTACGTATCAGGAACAGGAATATTCTTTAAGTCTGTCGTTGCCAGAGATTTATGATCGGCTAGACGATCGAACTTTTTTTATTTCAGATTATGATCAGCCTTTGATGAGAAACCAGCCGCAATATATATATATTGATGATCCGATTATCATAGACGACCTCATAACACATCACCCATATGGTAAAGAAGTTCCTGATGTTTCTCAATTTCTTGTCACAGAAGTTTATCGAATTATGGATATGCATCCGGGCTGGTTCAATCTAAATTACGCAAATTTTGATTTTCATGGAAATTGTGGATGGATTACATCATGGAGAGCACCCAACACTGAGAATCAACCGGGGTTCAATTCGATATATCGCTATATGGCTCTTTTGTGTATGGATACAGATATTTATATGCAAATCCATTTTTCCGGTGACTTTGAAGACGCAAGAGATATTTATTTCATGGATAATGTTGGTAACAATATTTTACAGCATATTGAAATATCGACGCCGGAAAAAGCAGCGAAAACAACGGCGAAAAGCGAATCGGCAGAAGAGAGCAGAACAGATGATATAAACGAACAATTTTTAGACAATATTACGAGAATGACTTGGCCGGACTTTACATATGAATTGATTTTTCAAGAGAAAAAGTACGCTTTAAAGCTGTCGCTGCCCTCCTGCTACAAGCAAATGGACGATCGAACTTTTGCTACTGATGATACGCTGGTTCCGTCTCCCTACACGCCGAAGTACATATATATAGGGGAACCGATTTTTCTGAATCAGCTTGCAGCATACGATCAGGAGGGAAAAAGGATTTCCGCCGGGTCGCAATTCCACGCGGCGGCGACCAATTTGATACTGGATGCATATCCGGATTTAGAAATTGCGAGTCAAACGCATATAAATATGTGCGGGGGCATGAATTTATCGTAACATGGGCGGAAGATTCGGAAAAGGATTGGCCATACCGCTGTACTGCTTTTGTTTATTTAGGTGATGATACATATCTACAGCTTCATTTTTCCAATGGGATTTTTGATGCTGACGAGCACGCTGTAGTAGATTGGATTAAGAAAAATATTTTTCGACCACACGGTATTGAAATTTTAGCTCCCTAAACCAAAGGTCTTCCGGCAATACCGGAAGACCTTTGGTTTACATATTCTTAACACGCATCATAGAATATACGGCGCGTTTCGCTTTTTCTCCGTTCGAAACATTATTTACTACCTGATAATTCAATATTCCGTTTTCTTTATATTGAATTTGTACAGAGCCTCCGCCGTCCATTGCAATGGTATGTATAGATGCATTAAATTTCTCTTTCAAAATGGTACGCAGTTCAAACAGCGTTACACCGCCGGCAGAATATCCGCTTAGATCCTCGCCAGTCACATCGTCTCCGAAAACAGTGAGCAGAAGAATATTATGTTCGTAAGATTCGTTTTCCAAATAAGCAATTGCACATCGCTGTTTCTTACCGGTTGGAGCAGGCGCTTCATTTGTACCATATAAAGAGACAAATTCTTGCTGCGTACTCAAATTTTGAGACATAAAAAGATCGGTGCCGCCAACGGCCCAATGTATATCTGAAATTTCAACGGGATAATTTTTATAAGTATAATTTTCAAAAGAAGCGATTCTATCCGCAAATATAATTGTTCCGTCGGGTAATGGTGTTTTTAATTTTACGAGCGTTCCGTGTTCTTCGGGTATTGTACCATTTGGCCACCAACCATTAATAGTAAAACGATTTGCCCGGCCATAGTTATATATTTCTTCGCCATTATAAATTGCGACGCCGGATAAAATATATCTACGATCCGTTTCCCCTGTACCATCTTCTGTATAATTGTTTATAAAAAATGTTCCGTTTGTACCGCAATAATTTGTAGCGGTAATAGCGTTTGCACCAATATAGGTTGGAATGATTTGATCATAATTGGTTTTAATCCATTTCAAATATACCGTACGTCCGTTAATCGAATATTCGCAACTGCCAAATTCAGCGGTTGTCGTTATCGAGATTGTTAAGCTACAGCTATGCTCTATAGAATTTTCTTTTAATTTTATCGTTAAAATTGCTGAACCAGTATTGTACGCAGTGACCAGACCATTTTCGTCCACAGCAAAGATATTGCTGTCGCTGGTATGCCATGTAATCGCAGGATTGCCAACTTGATTGGAGATACAATACTGAAAAGGATATTGCTCTCCGACTTCCATATGCCAGCAGCGGCCTGTAATCGGAATACCGTCTTCGTCGCATAATGTGATGGACATAAGCTTAAGCGAATTATAAGTAGCAGTCACCGGCCAGCAATGGCGGAACGCGGGATTGGAGCGGGAGCGAATGCAGATATAGGCGCTGCCCTCGCGGATAGCAACCGCTTTGCCGTCAGTTCCGACAAATATAATCGAGGGTTCTGTTGACCAGGCGTAAAAGTCGGAATTGGAAGCATCGTACAGATAGAAACTTTCGCCGGGTTTGTAATAGCGCTTTACGTCATAGAGTCCGTCTATGTAATCGTCGCAGTTTCCGTTTCCGCTAGGATTTTTTGGCGGAGTATTGGTCGCGACGACGCGTATACAGCGGCGGAACGCGGGATTGGGCGGGAGCGAATGCAGATATAGGCGCTGCCCTCGCGAATGGCAACCGCTTTGCCATCGGTTCCGACAAATATGATCGAGGGTTCTGTTGACCATGCATAGAGATCGGAATGAGAAGCGTTATACAAGCAGAAGCTTTCGCCGGGTTTATAATACCGGGTCGTGCCGCAGGTTCCGTCCGCACAGTCGTCGCAGTTGCAGATACAGATATGGCCGCCACCCGGATTGGTGGTACCAGTGCCGCCCGGGTTCGTATTGCCGGTGTCGGTGCTGTTGTCGCAATCTTCATAAGGGCAGTCGGGTGTGTTGTCTTCCCGCGGCCAATAGCGGTCTTCGCAGTCTTCAAAATAACACATTTTTTTGTGTCTCCTTTAATTTTTCTTCCAAAAATTTGTTTATCCTGCAGGATGGCAGTATTAAAGCACACGATTTTGGATTTGTCATAGAAAACTGGCAAAAAATACAAATCATAATAAAAAAGTCCCAAATTATAATATCGGGCACAAAATTTTTGATTGAAATCCTGCGTGTTTTCGGACGTTACAAAAACCGGAAAGCCTTACTGGGACAGCGTTTCCCGGCTTTTGTGTTTCAAGGCGCGCGGGGATTTTGCCCGGTCTGAAAAGCACCGGTAAAAAAACAGTCGAGCCACGGCGCATTTCTCCGCTCTTTGTCGAAAAAATCTTAAGTTTTGAAATGGACACAAAAAACTGCCGTCCGGGACGCCCGCGGCAGACTGCGCCGCGACGCTCGAATGCGGTGCAATTGCCTATCGACAGCACTAGGGAACGTCTTGCGGTTTTTCTTTTCTTATGCTAAAATATAGACGCATACTTGACACAGATCAACGCGTCTATATCTTCGATTTATTTTTGAGTAAGAACAGGTGAATGATGAAAACAACAAAAAGGACAGGCAAAGCGCCGCTTTGCAGGCAATACAGCCAGCCGATCCCCGCCTGCCGGAGCTTCTCTTGCTCTGGTATACGAAAAACGCGCGCGCACTGCCCTGGCGTGCCGACCGGAAGCCTTATCATGTCTGGATTTCGGAGATCATGCTCCAGCAAACACGCGCAGAAACGGTTGCCGGGTATTATACGCGCTTTCTTTTTCGCCTGCCCGACATCGCTGCGCTTGCCCAAGCCGGAGAGGAAGAACTGCTCAAACTCTGGGAAGGGCTCGGCTATTACAACCGCGTACGGAACTTGCAAAAAGCGGCTCGCCTGATTATGGAAAAATACGACGGCGTTTTCCCCTCCAAATACGCAGATATCCGCGCGCTGCCCGGCATTGGAGACTACACGGCAGGCGCCATTTCGTCCATCTGTTTTGAACAGCCGCAGCCAGCCATAGACGGCAATGTGCTGCGCGTATATGCGCGGCTTACCGCAAGCGATCTCCCGATCGATCTTATAACCGTAAAGAAACAAACGGCCGCGGCGCTGGCAGCCGTCTATCCTGCCGGGCACTGCGGGGATTTTACGCAAAGCCTGATGGAGCTTGGCGCGACGGTTTGCGTTCCGCGAACGCCAAAATGCGGCGCATGCCCGGTGCGCTCAATCTGCACAGCAAATCAAAAGCAAATTGCGGACAAGCTTCCGGTCAAACAGCCGAAAAAAGAAAAACGAGTGGAATGGCGGACTGTATTCTTCTTCCGGTGCGAGGATAAAATCGCGCTCTGCAAGCGAAAACAGACCGGACTTTTGTCCGGCCTCTGGCAGCTGCCCGACCTTCCGGGAACGCTTTCTGTCAAAGAAGCGCTTGAAAAAGCCGGGCAATTCGGCGTTTGTCCGACTGCCATTCTGCGTGAGATACACCGCGCACACATTTTCACGCATATCCGCTGGGAAATGACCTGCTTCGTCATCGACTGCGGCGCTATGCCCAACTGCTTTACATGGGCCGCCGCGGAAGAAATCGGCCGGCGCTACGCGCTGCCGACCGCCTATCGCCAATTTCTCTCAGAAAACGAACCCTATATTTGACGCAAAGCTGAAAAACAGCGCCGGGGCGGCACACGTGTCGCCCCGGCGCTGTTTTTCTCATATTTTGTTCTGCCCGTGCGCTTTCAGCAGGCCAACAAGCCTAATCAGGCACGGCCGCTTTTTGCTTCGCCGTTTTCTCCGCCCGGGCCGTCGCGGCGGTCATGGTTATCCGGCGCAGCTGTCACAGCCGGCCCGACCCATGCATTGCTGCCCGCATTTTTTTGCTCTGTGCAGTACGGCACTTCAAAGGGCGTATCTTTGATATATACTTTTCTTGTCGGATCTTTTTTTTCCATTGCTGAAATTCTCCTCTCATTTTACAGATTTCCTTATCTATAGTCTGCACCGCTTCGGAAACACGCAGACGCGGGAATTTGAGGAATTTTTCAAAACAAAAGTTTTTTCTGGCCGCCGCGCATAGCGCCCTCACGTGCGCCGCTTTGGCCGCGCTTGTCAGGCGGGAAAACGAATACAGAGCGGACACGGGCCGCTCTGTATTCGCTTTTTTTATTCTGTCTCTGTTCCCGGCAATGCATTTAGTTCAAAACGAAACTTTCCGTATATCCGCACCGAGCGCGCGCAGTTTTTCGACAATATTGTCATAGCCGCGCTCAATCGTATGAATGTCGGTGATCTCTGTCCGGCCTGAAATAGCCAGTCCCATAATCACCATAGCAGCGCCGGCACGCAGATCCACCGAACGCATCGGCGCGCCGACCAAACTCCGGCTGCCATGCACGATCGCGCTCTTTCCGGCGACGTCGATGTTTGCCCCGGTCTTGCGCAGTTCCTCTACATAGCGGAAACGGTTGTCCCATACGCCCTCGGTCACTTTGCTGTCTCCATCCGCAAAACAAAGCAGCGCCGTGATCTGCGGCTGCATATCCGTCGGAAACCCGGGATACGGCAGCGTCTTGACATTAATGCCGCGCATAGCGCCCTCACGCCGGACGATAATGGCGTCGTCCAGTTCCTCGACCGCAACGCCCATTTCGGAAAGTTTTGCGGAAATCGAATCCAAGTGTTTTGGTATGACGTTATTGACCTTGACATTGCCGCCAGTCGCCGCGGCCGCGAACATAAAAGTTCCCGCTTCGATCATGTCGGGAATAATCGCATAAGAACAGCCGTGGAGCGCGTCCACGCCTTTGATCTTAATCGTATCTGTGCCAGCCCCCATAATATTGGCGCCGCACGTATTCAAGAAATTAGCCAGATCCACGATATGCGGCTCACGCGCCGCATTTTCCAGCACCGTTGTACCCTCGGCAAACACACTGGCCAGCATGGCATTGACCGTTGCACCAACCGAAACGACGTCAAAATAGATCTCGCTGCCGCAAAGACGCTCTGCACGCGCCTCGACATAACCGCCAAGTCCGGAAACCTCCGCGCCAAGTGCGCAGAAGCTCTTGATATGCTGGTCGATCGGCCGAGGGCCAAAATCACAGCCGCCGGGCGTGCCCACTTTGGCATATTTGAATCTGCCGAGCTTCCGCACCGATAAAGTATGTAGAGCCGCGCATTTTGTTGACAAGCTCATAAGGTCAAGGCTGGGCGAACATACCGGGTATCGATCTCGACCGTGGTATGGTCGCGTTTGATCCTCGCGCCGATTTTCTCAAGAATCTCAAGCGTCAGATCCACGTCCAAAACCTCTGGCACATTTTCGATCACGCACCGGTCTCCGGTCAGGATCGTACCAATCAGCACCGGCAGCGCCGCATTCTTCGCTCCGCTGATTTCTACGGTGCCAAGCAGCTTTGCACCTCCGTTTATTACGATTTTATCCATAGATCTCTCTGGAGGCGCGGCTGCGCCCCCGTTCCTTTCAAAGGGTAATATACAAAAATCCAAAGCATTTTTAAGCATACTTTTTTAGTATACCATAAATACCCGGTTTTGAAAAGACAAACGGCAAAAATCTACTGATATTTTTCACCACTCAGCGCATTGACGACCGAAACCGCGCCGTCCGCATAAAAAAACGGTATAAGACGGAATATAATACATCCGACTCTCTTTTGCGCTCTCATACAGCGCGTAGCAAAGTTCTATTCTGCTTACCGTACCGCGCATGCCGCTGGCTTTTTCACTAAACAGTATATTGATTCGATTTAAAATCGGTGCGCTCTGCATACCGGCCGGGCGCATAAAAAAGCAGTTGCCCTCCGCATAGCAAAGCGTTCCGCCGGAAAATCCGAAGACGCATTCCATGCCCGAGACGGGAATGCCTGCCTGCGATTGGGCAATCACAGCAAACAACCGTTCCCCCGCCGCATAAAACGAAGTGCCCGTAAGAGAACCAGACTCCAAAAAAAGCAATTTTTCAAGAATTTTTTGCTCTGCTTCGGTATCACGCCCGGTCTCGGCAGCATTTTCAAAAGCCGTCCGCCATTCGTCCGCGCCTGTTTCTTTGGCGGTATACAAAACGGAAAGATCTTCGCAAAGACGCACAACCGCCCCGTCCGCCGACTCCGCACGCATTCCGTCCGGCAAAAGATATACGCGCGACGGCTCCGCGCCAAACAGCATTGTGGCCGTCAGATACAGATAGTCATCCTTCACATAATCGCAATACCAAGTATCCGGCTGATCATTCTGCACCCGAAGCAATTCGGCCGAAACGTCGATTCCGCTGTCTTTCAGCAGCGCCGCCGCACGCACGGCCGTATCCTCTGAAATAAAACTGCGCTGTGCATAAAAATTTGCAGTCAGATAAAACAACAGTAAATTCACAACCGCAAGCAAAAGAATCAAAAAGATTTTGACCTGTCTCCAATTCATTCTGCGGCCCCGCTTTCCCGGATATACCATGCGGCGTTCCGTTCAGCATCCGGCATCGCTGTAGCCGGATAGATCAAGCGGATTGCCTCAATATCCGTCGTGCGCGCGGCATAGCGGTAGCACCAGCCGGACGGGAACAGCGTATTCCGATAGCTACCCTGTGCGCAAAACAAACCGCGCGCCTCTATGTGCTTGAACTGGCCGTTCTGCACCGTAATTTTGGCAAAATAGGGCAACACATCGCCTGTAATTTCTATGGCGTTCAGCATATATCCAAAAACGATTGTGTACGCATCGCCGTCCCGGTATACGTCCTTGACGAAAAAGCGAGCCGCGCCTCCAAACGCCGAGGGCGCAATCTCCTGAAGGCTCGACGCCATCTCCGCAGCCGCTTCCAGCGCGTCATACAATCCCACATCCAGTTCACTTTTCGCCGCGCTTAAAAAATCTGCGGTCGAAATGCCGCTGTCCTTTGCGGCAGAATACGAAAGCATAGCGTCAGAAAGCAAAAGCGTACCGTGCGGCTCCACGATCGTACGAACCGTCCCAAGCGAATAAGCGGCCGCCGTGCGGTCAGGATTGTACCCGAGAAGGTACAGCACCGCGCGATAAGCGGCATCGTCCATCCCCGCCACGCTCCCCCGCGTCAGGGAAACCGGATAAACCGCCGGCGACTTTTCACAAAGCGCGACGCCCGACGCGGTAAATTCCACTTCTGCAAGACGGTCGTCCGCCTTAAGCAGATCAAGCTCGACCCGGCTCACTGACGCGCCGGCGTAGGCGCGCCGGTACTGTCCGCGGCCACTTGTGTATAAAACCGCCTTTCCATCCTCCAAAACGCGCAAAAACAGCGTTTCCACCGTAAAAACATCCGCTTTGACGGCCAATGCCGCCTCTCCGGTCAACGCGTACAGAATCTGATAAGGCAGCGCGGACGGAAACTGAAGATAGACAAAACATCCGGACGCGGCAGCAGCAAATTCCGTCTCCGAAATCTCCGTGATCTCTGCGCCGGCGGAAAGACTGTCATGCACTGCTTGAAGCGCGAAAGAATAGATGGCGTCGGCCGCCGGCTCAAAGCCGAACGCGCCGGCGCTGCCCTCTCCGTCCGAAACCGCGGCAAATTCCGCAAAGAGCAGGCCTCGCTCCGACAGTGCGGGTGCCGGGGAATACTCTTTGCCAACGCACGCGGCGCCGCCGGGCAGTTCGACCGCCGCATCCGCCGCAGTGCCTTCGGCAAACTGCGCGCCGCCGATATACAGCGCGGCAAGCAGCAGCATCGTTGCAGTGAGCAGCAGGATCACGCCGGTCTTGACATATTCAATTTTCCGGCGAGCGAAAGACGCCATGTTTTCCTCCCGTTTTATGCCCGTGACGGGCAATTTTAAACGTTTGATTCATCAGCCAAAACGCTTGGAACCGCGTTTCCCCGCAGGATCACAGTTTTCCTTCTTTTGGAAGCGTTACGGTAAACGTCGTTCCCTCCGAAACCCGGCTCTCTACCGAAATCGTACCGCCGTGCGCCTCCGCGAATTCACGCGCAATGGCAAGTCCGAGACCGGTGCCTCCTTTGTCGCTGCTGCGCGCTTTTTCCACCCGGTAAAAGCGTTCAAACAAATGTGGGATATCCTCCTCGGGGATGCCGACGCCGTTGTCGCTGACCGCGATCTCCACCGTGTTTCCGCGGTCCGCAAGGCGCAGGCGTATATCGCCGCCGTCCGGGGTATATTTAATGGCGTTGGAAACGATATTGATGATGATTTGCTCAATGCGAATCTTGTCTCCGCGCACCGTCAACGGCGCATGCGTTCCCTCAAAAACCAGCGTATGTCCCTTGGCGGATGCATTGACGGCAAGCGTGCCCGCGATATATTCCACAGACTCGGTAATATTGAACGGACGGGCATGGAACTGCATTGTCTGACTGTCAAGCTGCGAAAGCGTCAGCAGATTTTTGATGAGCATCTCCATGCGCGTGCTCTCCGTTTCTGCCATGGAAAGAAAGCTGCGGTTGGTCTCGCTTGCAGTCACGCTGTCATCCGACTCCAGCGCTTCGATCACCATACGGATCGTCGTCAGCGGCGTCCGCAGTTCGTGTGAGGCGTTCGCCACAAATTCCCGCCGGCTCCGGTCGAGCGCAAAGGTCTGCGTCACGTCATGAATGACCAAAATGACGCCCTCGCGCATTCTTGCGGTATCGCGATAACGAATATTTCCAAAATACAATTCATACACGCAGCCTTTATATTCGACAGCGGGAACGCCGCTGCTATCCTCCAGATCCACATCGATCTTCCCCTTGTCATACTGCAAAAGGCTGAAAATATAATCGAGCGACAGACGCCCCGGATCGACGTCGCAGAACAGCTTTTTTGCCGCCGTATTGATCTGCAGGAGTTTACCGTCCTCGCCAAACGTCACAACGGCGTCCCGCAGGCAGGAAAGTACGGTCTCGAGTTTTTCGCGCTCGCCGTTGATCTCATCCAAATTTTCTTCGATCATGCTGCTCATCCGATTGAAGTTTTCGGTCAAAACGCCGATCTCATCATTGGAATGTACGCCGATTTTTTCACGAAAATCGCCCTCGGCCACGCGCTGGACTCCCTCCGTCAGCCTCGCAAGCGGCAGCGAAATCGCGCGCGCCAGAAAAAAGGACAGCGTCAGCGCGATAATCAGGCCGACGAAAAGCGCCTGAAGAATGATCGTGAACAGCATCCAGTTGACCTCCTGCAATTCGGCCTGCGTGTCTTTGATATAAATAATGCAGGAAGTATCGCCGTTTTCCACCGAAACGGCATAATCGGCATATTCCGAGCCCTGACCGCGCGCGTTCCCGACGCCGCCGGAAAGCGCAGTCAGCAGATTGGGCGTCATGGCAAGGCTGTTTCCCCCCGCAGAGTCGCTTCCGGCTAAAAAGCGTCCCTCGCTGTCCAAAATATAAAAATTCCGGTAATCGTCGATGCCGAGCCGTGAACTGTACGAGGTCAGAATCGTCTTTTGCTGTACGGAATACTCGTCAGCATCCGCGCCCTCCATCGCATTTTTTAAATAGATATAGAGTTGCGTATCCGTGCCGAAATTTTCCTCCATACGCTGGGAGAATTCATTATTATAATAATTCAGCACGCTCGAGACCAAAACCGCGCCCACTACGCTCATGACGATCAGGATGAACAAAACAAGGATCAAAATGATCTTAAAATACAGTCCTCTGTACATGTGGACACCTATTGGATGTAATAACCCACGCCGCGCTTGGTCATGAGATAATCAGGCGCTGACGGATCATCCTCCAGCTTCTTGCGCAGGCGGGAAACGGTGACGTCTACCGTGTTTACATCGCCGATATAATCGCCGTATCCCCAAACTTTTCCAAGCAGTTCTTCCCGCGAAAACGGCTTGCCGATGTTCTGCATCAAAAACAGCAGAAGATCGTATTCTTTTTTCGAAAGCTCCAGTTCACGGTCGCCCTTGCGCGCAACATACCGGTTGCGGTCGACCGACAGGCCGCGCACGCTCAGCACGCCGTTTTTGTCCGCATCGGCGCTGATGACCTCGTCCTTATGGCGGCGGATATTTGCCCGAATGCGCGCGATCACCTCGTTCATGGAAAAGGGCTTTGTGATATAGTCGTCCGCGCCGTTTTCCAGCCCCGCGATCTTATCCTTTTCATCGTCCCGCGCCGTAACCATAATCACAGGGACGTCGCTGCGCGTCCGTATACCCTCGAGCACCTTGAAGCCGTCAAGCTTCGGCAGCATGATATCCAAGAGAACGATATCATACTGCCCCATCAGCGCGCGGCGAAGCCCTTCCTCGCCGTCATAGGCACACTCAGTCTCAAAGCCGGCTTTATTCAGATTAAATGAGAGCAGCAGCGCAATGTTTTTTTCGTCCTCGACAATCAGGATCTTCCGTTTTTGTTTTTCCATATACCCTCCAAGACACATCACTGTCCTGCCGCCGCTTCTGACAGCGGCATAGACACCAGTGTGGAATACGCGTCGAATTTCCGGAAAAAATCCGCATACAGCCGCCGGCTGTCGTAATCGCCGCTCAGCGAGAAATTATAGATCCCATACATCGGAGAATCATGGAGCGTCATATTGACGATCCGCTCGTTCTCCAAGTCCTCGGCAATCAGATTCATGCGGCAGGATTTTTTATAATAACCGTCGATTTCCGGCACGACGGCATAGAGTTCGATCGAAACATAGACACGCGAAGTTTTTCCAAGCAGCGCAAACAAAAATGCGTTTGCCTCGGTCATCTCGCGGATAAATCCGTCAAGACGCCGCTCACCCAAAACATATGCCGAGTCCATATACCAGGCCACCGTATGCCCGGCGGCATAGATGTCCGGAAGTACCGCCGCATATTTCTCCACGTCGCCCGGAGACAGCGCAAAGGTCGCCCTGTGCGCGCCAAGCGCGCGGCAAAGCGCGCCCACGCTGCCCGCCGCCGGCACCAGAAGCACCGGATGCATGAACACGCCGGCCACCGTGCGCCCGGCCGGGACGGACAATCGAACGCTTTCCGCGCCCTCCGAAGTCCCCGCATATACGGAGAGCAATTCTTCGAAACTGAGCAGTTCCGAACCATCGCCGATCCTTGCCGACAAAAAGCCGTCGGCCGCATACGCCGTTTCAAACGTGAGTCCAAACACGGCGCATACCTTATCCGGCGCAATATACAATTCCCCGCCGTACCGGTATATCGGATGTTCCGATATATTGCCGTCCGGTTCCAGCGCGGTGCCCGATTCCAGATTCAGAGAGAGATAGGTCTCCCCGCGCTCAATGAGCACCGAACCCAACCGCTCGGAAACCGTGATCTTCATGCCGGGCAGCGCGCCGAGTGCCGAAACGGGAATCAGCTGCCGACCGACGCTTTCAATAAATGGCGCGCGCGCGTCGCCCTCCCATATCCCATCCCCGATAAAAAGGGAAATATGGCTGCCAGCTGCGCCTGTTCCCAACGCAAGCGGCAAAGCAAGACAAAGCGCAAGCAAAAGCGCGAGGCTTCTTTTTTTCATATGCCGCCTCCTAAAACTAAAGTATTGCCGCACGCCGCAAAACACATTCCGCGCAAAGCCAAAAAACGCCGCAAAAACGCGGACCGAAAGCGATACGGCTCAGTACTGCGTTTTCAGGTACGCCGCCGCAAGATCGACGACAAGCCCATAGCTCCTTGTCCCCTCCGGCTGTCCCTGCGATACAAGATAGGCATTGTTGACCGCATCCGACACCTCAGCCGCAACGCTGTCCGCATAAGGCTCGAACATTTTAGAATACGCGGCATATTCGCCGGCGAGGCCGCGCCCGATAAACGGTGCGATTTGGTCGCGGTAAAGTTCCGCATCCGCCGAAATCAGCGCGCCGCCCAGATATTCAAACAAATTAGCATAGCCGCAGTAGCGGATATAGGGATCCTCCGACGCCGCGCAGGCCAAAAAGGCAATGAAATTTGCCTCGTCTTCCGGCGCGATGCCACGCTGGTGCGCCATTTCATGCGCTGTGGTATACACAATGATAAAATCCGGATAATTGACATTGACGTTGGCCTCGCCCGACCAAAACGTGTAAAAACCGGACATATGTGTATAGGTCAGTGGCCGACTGAGCGCGATTTGCTTTACAGTTGTATGCAGCGGAGAAAGAAACGCATATTCTTCATACAGCGTATCGTACGCATCGTTGAGCTTTTGCACCATCTCCGAAAAACCATACGGCATGCCGGAAGCACCCGACGCCCCGTACGAAACCTTCGTCTCCAGCGCGTTCGCCTGCGCCAGCGTATAAACGCAGGCATCATACAGTTCTTCGGCAGAAGGCGCCTTCGCCTCGATGTTCATTTTTTCTTCCAGCGGCATCCCGTCATAGCCCGTGGCATAGTTCAAAACGAACGACGAATAAAAAAACGTCACAAGCGCGAGCAATCCAGTAAAAACCCGCGCGGTCTTTCCTTTGTCGGCCAGTACCCGAGCAAAATACAAAACGAACCAGACGCCGACCGGCAACGCGCAGATCACCGCGGTTTCTGCCAGAGAAAATGGAAACAGCGAGGTAATATGTGCGCAGACCGCCCGAAAGACCGAAGAAACATAGCGATTGAAAAAATCGGCGAAGCCGGCAGAGCATACGGCGGCAATCTTTACGGCGACCGCAGCAAAAAAAACCACATACAACACGCGCGCAAAGCACGGAATGTTTGTTGAAATAAAACGCCTGATCTTATTCACGGGTATCTCTTTCCTTTTTGATAAATTCCACAATATCGCGCGAAAGCGGCGCCGAAATCCGGACCTCGCAGCCGGAAAACGGATGGACAAAGCGCAGCCGCAGCGCGTGCAGTGCCTGGCGGGACATTTCAGTCCCTCCGCCGTAAAGCAAATCCCCTGCGATCGGGTACCCAAGCGAGGAAAGGTGTACGCGGATCTGATGCGTACGCCCGGTCACCGGACGGCACAGAACGATGGAGCAGCCGCCGGCATAGCCGGCCGCCTCATAGCGGGTACAGGCAAACTCGCTTGGACTGCCGCACGGGCAGGAAACGCGCCGGACAGAATTCGGATTTTCACGCCGGATATAGCTCTGCACCGTCCGCGCGCCTTTGGGCATATGGTTTTCACAAACGGCGATATATGTCTTCTCATATCCGTCTTCCAGCCGCGCGGGCGAAAAACGATCCGCGGCAAAACGGTTTTTGGCAATCAGCACAACGCCGCTCGTGTCCCGATCCAGCCGGTTCACGGCACGAAAGACAAAGGGTTCGCCCCGCGCAGCCATGAGTCCGGCAAGGCGGTTGGCCAGCGTATCGGTATAATGGCCGCGGGAGGGATGCGTAGGCATAGCGGGCGGTTTATTGACCGCGATGACATATTCGTCCTCCCACAAGATTTCAACGCCGCCCGGCGCGGGAACCAGCGTTTCTGAACCGGATTCATCCAAGCGGAGCGCAACGCGGTCCCCCGCGCGCAGCCTGCAGCGCACCGTAACAGGCATGCCGTTCACAAAAATACCGCCCGTACGCTTCAGTTCGGTCAAAAGTCCATGCGATACGCCTGCGTATTTCCGCAAAAAATCGAGCAGACAGGCGCCGTCATGCCGCGCATCCGCATCAAAATAAAATTCGCTCAAAGAAAACTCCTTGAATTTCGCCGTTTGCCGCCGGATGTCCCTCTGACGCAGGCTCCCGCCGTGATTCTACAATATAGTATATTGTACCATCCGCATCCAAAAAAAAAAGTAGGCGGCCGTATTTTTACCTTCACTTAAAAATTTTGCGTTTGCTATTGCAAAGCGGCTGAAAGTCGTGTAAAATGAGAATAAATCTGAACTTTACGCATTGGAGGGAGTTACTGTGCTCAACATCAGATATGAGCTTACCAAGGAAAAAAAGCCAAAACCGGATCCGGACAAGCTCGGCTTCGGAAAATATTACACCGATCATATGTTCGTCATGGATTACACCGAGGGACAGGGCTGGCATGACGCGCGGATCGTGCCGTTTGCCAACCTCTCGCTGTCCCCGGCCGCAATGGTGTTTCACTACGCGCAGGAAATGTTCGAGGGGCTGAAAGCCTACCGCGCAAAAGACGGGCGCGTGCTGCTCTTCCGCCCGGACAAAAATATCGAGCGCATGGCCAATACCAACGACCGCCTCTGCATCCCGCAGATCCCGAATGCGGACGTGCTCGACGCGCTGCGCGCCATCGTGCGGACCGACAGCGACTGGATCCCGGAAAAAGAGGGAACGGCGCTCTATATCCGCCCGTTCATCATCGCTACCGAAGCGCAGCTCGGCGTACATCCTTCCAAGGAATACATGTTCATTATTATTCTTTCCCCGGTCGGCTCCTACTATAAAAACGGCCTCGCCCCCGTCAAAATCTTTGTGGAGCGCGACTACGTGCGCGCGGTGCGTGGAGGTACCGGCGCCTCCAAGATCGGCGGCAACTATGCCATCTCGCTGAAGGGCCAGCAAAAGGCGGAACAGATGGGCTACTCGCAGGTGCTCTGGCTGGACGGCGTAGAGCGTAAATACATAGACGAAGTCGGCGCGATGAACGTGTTCTTCGTGCTTGGCGACGAAATCGCGACGCCTTCTCTCGAAGCCGGCAATATCCTGCCCGGCGTGACTCGCGCTTCCTCTATCGAGCTTTTGCGCAAAATGGGTTATACTGTGAACGAGCGCAAAATATCTATCGAAGAAGTCATTCAGGCGCATAAAGCCGGACAATTGAAAGAAGTGTTCGGCACGGGTACTGCGGCCGTCATCTCCCCCTGTGGGCGAGCTTTATGACGGCGAAATGAAAATGGTCATCAACAGCGGAGAAATCGGGCCGATTTCACAAAAGCTATACGACACGCTGACCGCTATTCAAAAAGGCGAAGCCGAAGGACCGGCGGGCTGGAGCGTTATCGTAGACTAAGCGCGCGCATATACGGAAAAATCCCTGTCAGGCCTCGGCCTGACAGGGATTTTTGTTCGAAGAAAAAGCAATGTTATTCTACGGCGTGATTTTCACGGACAGTTTTCCATCCTCGATCTGCAGAACATCCGCGCGCATGACGCGGTCGGCGCCGGGACAGCGGTCGCGCCCGTGATACACGATCCACTCTCTGCCCGCAAACGACACGGTGGAATTGTGCCCGGTTCCCTCTACAAAATCATTTTGACAAAGAAGCGGCGCATACGTATGCGCGTCCGGCATTTTTTCAAATTTCAGTTCCCGCATATCCGTCGGTTCGCCTTTGGCCGCGGCATATCCGACAAAATATGTCGGATTCGTATAGGCGCTGCCGCTGTACATCAGATAATGCACACCGTCCCGATACAAATAACACGCACCCTCCAGCGTATGCCAATGCTGGCCGGGGCGGAACCGGTCGCGCTTGAAAATCTCTTCGTCCAGCGTGGGACGCACCGCGACAACCGGCTTGCCCTCGAGCTTATCGGGCGCGATGAGCTTATCCAGCACGATCAGCGTGCCAACCCGCTCGCACGCAGTATCATTGACCGAATAAAAAAGATACGGATCGCCGTGATACAGCGCCGGATGCGCGTCGATCGAAAAGGGCGCGGCAATCTGCCCTATGTATGCGAACGGACCGGCGGGGCTGTCCGCCTCAGCGACGGCCAGCGCCTGAGCATGCGCGTCGTCCTGATCCTTCGGCTTTGCGGAATAATACAGATAGAATTTTTCGCCGAGTTTGATGACGGCCGGCGCCCAGTAGTCGTCCCACCCGTCTCGGCTGTAGCAGATTCCGGAATAGGTAAAATCGCCGAGCGTATCGCTTTCATACAGATGCACGCCCGATCGGCCGGTCGCGTAAATATAATACCGGCCGTTTTCCAGAAGCGCGAAAGGATCGGCCTGACTCTGCGGCGCGCCGGTTTGATTTTCAGCAAGCAATTTCATTTGAATAACCTCATTCTAAAGCTGCGCAGAACGACGCGGCCTTTTTTATAATAATAGCGGTTTTTCGCACGTTTTTCACATTGTGCATACATTTGGTCGATCGCCTGTTCGTATTTATCGATATCCTGCGCGTACAGATCGCATTTTTTGCGGCAGTTTTTAAACTGCAGACAATAAATCAGGCGGTACCAGAGCCGGCTCTCCCGCTCGTCCTCCCGTTTCCAATATGCGTCGAACTGCGCTTTCATCGGCGCATACATGATCTTATCCATCTCTTCACGGGTAATGAGTCCCTGCCCGATCGCCATTTCCACGATGTCGGTGCCGGGCAGAAAATTCAGTCCATGCAGCTGCAGTTCAAGCGGCATGGCAAGCTGGCGCACCAGTTCATAAGTTTCCTTCAGATGCTCGATCTTCTCAAACGGATGCTGGAGCATGAAGTCATAGCTCGACCAGAACACGCCGCTGCGGCGGATAATCCGAGTTGCTTCGATAATATCCTGCTGCGTCTCATAGCGATGAAAAATTTCTTTTCGGATATACGGCGAGCCGGACTGAATGCCCATAATCACCTCCGTAAGTCCGACCGAGACCAGCTTTTTCAATTCGTCCTCGCGAACCATTTTCGGATGCGACCAGATCGTAAAGGGAAGATGGATGTGCTTTTTGTATTCCACAATAAACTGATCGATCCAGCCTGGTGTGTTTGGAAAGATTTCATCATAAAAATGCACGAAGACCAAGTTTTTCAGTTGTTTTTCGCCTCAATCAATTCGGCGATTACGCTCTCGACCGAGCGGGTCCGGACATACTTCGTCCCTTTTGGAAACAGGCGGTGCAGATTCACACAGCAGCAATAAGAACAGGTAAACGGGCAACCGCGCGAGGCGATCACTTCGTAGCTGAGCGAGGAAAGCTGCGGATCCCCCTCGGTCAGCGCGTCATGCTCAATATAACAAGCCTCCGGCGAATGGATCACGGGCAGACCGTATCCGTCAATCTCCTCGAGAATGTCGCCGATTTCGTTGACGACGATCTCGCCATCTTCTTTCCGATAACAAAGCGACGGAATTTGAGTATAATCCGCCCCGGCTTCAATTGCGCCCGCAAGCTTGGTCATCGGAATCTCGCCGTCCGCCCGGATCACAAAGCGCGCCTTGCCATCGAGAAAGCGCTCCGGGAACATAGAAGCAAACGCGCCGCCGAATACCAGCGGAATATCCAGTTCGCACAGGCTGTTCACCAATTTCTCAACAGATTCCAAATACATGGAACTCATGACCGACAAGCCGACAAACAGCGGAGAGGCCTTCCGAACCCGCTCGACGCAGAGTGAAATCTCTTTTTCGGTAGCGACCACAGGATTTTGGCTGTTGAATCCCTTAAAAAATATGATCTTCACGCGATAACCGGCACGCTCCAGCGCCCCCTCCAGATAACGCACGCCAAGCGCCTTGACATTATAAAAGGCAATCAGCACAACGGTTTTCTTTTCCTGTTCGTTCATATTTTCTCCTTTCGGAAACGTCGAATACCCGCACACCGGGTCAACGCGGCGCGCAAAACGGCATGCAAAAGCTATGCGTCGTTTGTCCGGCAAAAATACCCGGCATCTTCGCTCCCCGCTTTAATCCCGCCGCATATTTCGCCATTTTTCTTTGTCCGCAGCACGATTTACCGCTTTGCTGCATAGGATCATACGCGTTTCCTTTTTATTATATAAGCGGCAGAGCTGCAAGTCAAGCGAAAAAATACGTCAAAAAGTGTATTTACCAAAAAAGGAAATCGTGCTACAATAAGCACGGATCAAAAGAAAAGCCATTCCCAGTAAAAATACGGAGGAAAAACATGCTGGAAACAATCAAACAAATCGTGCTTGCCGCCGCCCGTCTGATGACAGACGGCCAATTTGCGGTCAAAACCAAAGACAGTCCTGCAAATCTTGTGACCGACAAGGATGTAGCGGTAGAACAGTTTTTAAAAGAAGCACTGGAAAAAGCGATTCCCCACATCGGCTTTGTCGGCGAAGAGGAACCCGCGCAGTCCGGCGCGCTGCAAGCCGAATATACCGCGGTGGTCGACCCGATCGACGGTACGATGAATTTTGTGCGGGGCATACCGCTGAGCGTCATCTCCGTAGCCGTGCTGAAACAGGGCATGCCATACATCGGCGTAGTATACAATCCTTATACTTCAGAATTATTCTACGCGAAGCGGGGCGGCGGCGCATATCTTTGCGGCCGGCCGATCCGCGTCTCCGCGAGGCCGCTCGGCGAAGCCTGCTTTTTTACCGCGTGGAGTTTGTACAAAAAAGAATTCGCCGCGCCCTGCTTCGATCTATGCCGGGATATCTACTACGAGATCGGGGACATACGGCGGCTTGGCGTCTGCGCACTTGAACTCTGCTATCTGGCCGCCGGACGGGGAGAACTGTATTTTGAGATCCGCGTATTCCCGTGGGATTTTGCGGCGGCGCAGTTGATTTTAACCGAGGCCGGCGGTTATATCGGCACCGTCGGATACGACGCGCCGGTGTATACCCGCCCGCAGCCGATTTTTGCAGCCAACTCGGTGAAAAATTTTCAATATCTCCAAAGCAAAGTCGCAAAGTACGTCCCGCAGATTCCCTATATAGACTAAGACGTACAGGAAACAGGCAATCCAAGCCTTTTTGTCAAAATACACAAAGGCTTTTTGACAAGAACAACGCCGTATGCGGAGCACCCACATACGGCGTTTGTTATGCTGTAACCCTCCGCCGGGTCTCAATAAACCGGCAGAGGCGTTTCCCAAAGGTCATACGTGCAGACCGGCACGTCGAATACGGAAAGACCGACGTGCAGCGAATTGCCTTTAGTAAAGCCGGTCGAGCCGCTCTTTGCGATCACATCGTTTTTCTGTACGATATCTCCGGTTTTGACCGTCGCCTCAGAGAGGTTGGCGTACCAGCTAATTAGCCCCCAGCCGTGGTCAACCGCGACAAGCACGCCCGCATACTCAGACGCGCCGACATAAATTACACGCCCCGCATTGACCGCGAGCACCTCCGAGCCGCTCCTTGCATAATAATCCACGCCGTCATGCCGGTAGCTCTCTCCGGTCGCCGAAATATTACGCTTCAGGCCATAGCCGGTCATAATCGTCCCATTGTAGTTGACTTCTTCGATGCCCATGCCAAACGTGCCGTCAAAATACTTCTTGCTAAAGTCGCCTGAGGTGACCTCCGCTACCAGCTTTGCAAAGGAGGCGAGCGTTGCGTCGGTGCGCGTGGCCTCCGCCGTCGTCTTGGAAATATCATAAGACTGGGTCTTGAACGTCTTTTCTTCAACGGTGAGCGTAGCCGTATAGCTAACGCCGCTGTACCCGAAGGTCAACGTATACGTGCCGGGCAGCGTCTCATAGGTCGTGGGCAGCAACGCATGGCAGGTCGTGCCGTCCGCATAGAATACCGGGCGGATTTCCTTTCCACCGTGCGCCAAAACCGGCTCGCTCTTAAAGCTGATTCCCGCCGGATCGGCAACATTCGTGGCGGTAACGGCCACAAAGCCTCCGGGCAGAACGGTGTCCGCACCGAGATAGAAAGCGGTCTGTTCCTCAATATTCAGCGTAAAGGCATACGTGGCTTTTCCACTGGACATATGTTCTTCATTGCCGAGCCATTCGGCCTCCGCCTCAATCGTCAGCACCGGGTTTGCGCGGACGTCAATATCTCCCGCGAATTCATCATAGGAACCGGAATACAGCACCGTGCCGTCCGGGCTCTTGATCGTCACACGGAAAACCGCAGGCTCTCTGGAAAAGGAAAGCAGAAGCCCGTTTTTGCTCGTATATGTCACTTTGCCGCTGGCGCAGTCGGCAAGCGTCCCCCCGACCGGTTTGCCGCCGGCGGACTCGTAAGCCCAGATATATTCGAGCGGCGCGATCTGATTTTCTCCGTTGGAAAGCTGCGGCAGATATGCCTCGGCATATAAGCTCTGCGCATACTTGGTCTCCAAAAACGCCGCCGCGTCCTCTTCGCTCACGAGATAGGAAACGCCGTCGGGATCCAAATAATACACCGCGCTCGTGTTGAGCGAGAAGAAATAGCGGTATTCGGTCGAGCGTTTGCCCTCGATATACGTCATCTTAAAATACGCGGCGCCTGAAAGCGTCTCAGGCGGCGTCTGCAGACGGATCGCATTCGCGTTGATCCGGCTCAAAAGCGCGGCGATGTCGCTGTCCGTCGTTTCCTCATAGGTTTTGCCCGCGATATCGCTGATGACAAGACCGGCCGCGCTGTCCGGCGTAACCGGCGTCCGCTTCGTGTCAATATAGCTGTAAATTCCGATATACGTCGGGATAAACAGCGCAAGGATCAGGACAACGATCAGAAATTTATTTTTCATGGCATCCTCCCGCGACATTCTTTTACAAATTCCATTATACAGAATTTTCATAGAAAGGTCAAGATGAATTTCAAGGTCTCCGCCGGCAAATCCCTTTTCATCGTCGGGGCGGGACATACGCGGCGCGCGTCAAAGCATGCCGCGCATAAAAAAGCGCCGTCTAAGACGGCGCTTTTTTATGCAATTAATCGCGAAAAACTTACTGCCAGCTTGAAACCGCCGTCTGATAATATTCGTTGATGACGCCAAGCAGATTCTGCGCGGCATTCTTATAGGTGTCGTACATGGAGGTGAAGTTCGTGTTATACGCGCGCACCATATAAATCAACTGTTTGTTGTACGGGCCGATCTGGTAATAATAACCGATATCAAAAACAAGCGAATCGAAAATAATGTCCAGCATATCCGCCGATTCCTCATCGCGCGTACTTTGCCCAATCAGGTTGACGTCATAGTAAGCGGGCGTAACGATCTGCTTGCCGTAATACGCAAGCGCTTCCGTAATCACGCCGGTGCGCTCAATATCATTCTGAATCAAGGGCACGCAGATGAATTGGGAGTTATAGGGCGCAACGGTGGTGTAATACGAATCCTGCTGCGCGTCCAGTTTCGGATAAGGAAGAAGGCCGAAATCACTCTCCATTTCACGGAATCCGGGAATCGCGCCCATCCAGGTTGTCCAGAACAGCGCCTGATCGTTCTGCCACATCGGCGTAGCGGAACTGATCGCCCGCTGATACGTGTACGCATACTGGGTATCGTACGCGATGGAAAAATACTTTTCCAGCGCGGAAAGCGTCGTCTCATTGTAGAGCGTGAGTTCGATCGTACCGTCCTCGGCGATCGTGCAGCACTGCTGCCCTGCCGCGTTCACGATACCCACAACCGAATCGTCCCATACCAGAAGCCCGAAACGGTCGTTCTGATTCATCGCGCCGTCCTGATTCAAATCCTCGGTCACGGTCTTGCACAGTTCGCCGAATTTATCCAGCGTCCACTCGCCATCATAGACCAATTGATACGGATCCTCGAGTTCGTATGCGGAAAGCAGTTCCTTGTTGAACATGATGACAAACGCGGCGTCATTGTCAGAAACGGTGATTTCACCGGTCGTGAAGAACATAACGCCATTCACCGAAAGGCTATCGTTTGCTTTTTGATCCCACCAGCTTTTGGTCAGATCAATGCCGGGAACCGAGTTAAGGTCATAGAGAAAATTGCTGTAAGCCAGAACGCTTACGTCATAGCCAGCGATCAGCGCCAAATCAAAATTGCAGTCGCCCGCATTGACGTCGGTGCTGATCTGCATAAAGCCCGGCCCGCCGCCGCTCGAATACGCTTTCTTGGCCGTCTGCGAAATTTTGACATTATAATTCTGTTCGACAAGCGCTTTGCGCTTATACTGCGCATTGTCCAGCTGCAAAGAAGATTCTTCAACAAATTTAAAGTCCTCGTACGCCACGTTGCCTGCGGTCAGAATGTTGAACGTCTCCCCGCCATAATCCGCAGTTTCGGGCACGCCCAGTTTTTCTTCCGCTTCAGAACCGGACTCCGTTGCCACGCCTGAATCGCCCGTTCCCGAAGGTTCTTTCCCATCGCCGCAGGACGCAAAAACGCATATGCACAGAACCAGCGCCAAAAGCAAAACCAACATTTTGCATGTTCTCATCAATCAAATTCTCCTTTCACAAAATAACTGTACCAAATTACAAATTCATCGTAACACATTGTATTAAGCGTTTCAATACAAAAAAATAAACTTTTCTTAAAAATCTTTGTAAGGGATTGACCAAAGAAACGCCATGTGTTAAAATAAGTTTGTTCTTTTTTCGCCATTTTCGTCATTTTTTATTTCTGCAAACAAACCCGCCGGAAGGAGGAATCGAAATGCATATTCTTGTAGAAGAAGCCTATATGCGTTCTCACTGGTGCACGCATTATATCAAAGGGATCACCGCGCAGGCAAAGCGCAAGAACATCCAGATTTCCATACACTCTTCCGCCGGTTTTTCCATGAACGAGCTTACGGCCGACAACTGCGTGATTATGCTCGGCTCATCCATGGCCTGGGCCGCGCAGACCATGCATCTGCTGCACGCGCACGGCATCCGCCCGATTGTGCTTTCCTTAGCAAATTATCAAAAGCAGTTCCCGTTCGCCAGTTTCATTTCTATGGACTACGACGACGCCTCGCGCAAGTTGATGAAATATCTGAAAGAGAAAGGCTGCCGGCGCACCGCGCTGTTTGCGGTCGATCCGCAAAGCGCGACCGATTCTTCAAAAGTCGTCAATTTTCTTCTCGAGCCCGAACACACCGAAACGGACATTTTCACGTGTACGGACACGCTGCGCGCCACCTGCAGCCGCCTGATTGACCGGATACAAAACTACGATTCGGTCATCTGCGCAAACGACATCGCCGCCGTAATTCTCATGAAGCAGCTGAGCGCGCTCGGCATCACCGCGCCCGACCGCATCCATATCGCCACATTTGGGGATACGGTGCTTTCCAGCCTGGGTATACAAAACATTACCATAGCCAAAGTGAAAAGCGCGGAGGCGGGCAAGCTTGCCATCAACGCGTACAACCTGCTCAAAACCGTCCCCTCGCTCTCCTCGCTCGCCATGCTGCTGCACTGCGATATTCTGGGCGCGGGCGGAGAAAAAATCGACGTCCAACTACAGCAAAAAAACCGCGCCTGCGGCGCGCTTGAGAGCCCTACCTTTTTCAATGATCCGGACGTAAGCGAGGTTTTGCTGGTCGAAAAGTTGCTTTCCGTCTGCGATAAGCTCGACGTTTTGATTCTGCGCGAACTGTTGAACCGAGAAAGCTACTCGAAAATCGCCGCGAAGCTGTTTGTCGCGGAAAACACGATCAGTTACCGCATCAAGCGGATTCTTTCCATGGCTCCGGAGAAAACCAAAGAGGAAATTTTTGATCTGCTCGCGCAATTTCTGGCGTAGCCGCACCGCTTGCGCGGCCATAAAATACGGCCTGCGGCAGCTTTGACGCTTGTCCGCAGATTTACTGAACACAGCGATTTTTCCGGCTAGATGCCGCGGTCTTTTCGATCTCCGAAAGTCCGCGGCTTTTTCATGCAAAAATTTGTATGAAAAAAACGCGCGGATGTGATATTATATATATGATCGACTGATACCGGGCCCGCCGCGCGCGGCGGCCTGCAAAAATTCTTCCCAGAAAGGCTGTAACCTATGAAAATTCTTGTCTGCAATGTGGGCAGCACTTCGCTGAAGTTTAAGCTTTACGAAATGCCCGAAAAAAAAGTGTACGCAACCGCCAAAGTCGAGCGCGTTGGCAGTGAGACCGAGGCGATCTATTCATTCTGCAACACCGCAACCGGGGAAAAGATTGAAAAAAACCGCCTCTGCGTGCCAAAATACAAAGACGGTATCGCGCTCTTTCTCGACGATCTTTTAAACCCGCGGCAGGGGATTCTGAAAGCCATCAGCGAAATCGAAGCCGTCGGCTTTAAAACCGTGCTTGCAAAAGGTCACCACGGCGTATTTGAACTGGACGATGCGGTGCTCGGCGCCATGCGCGACTATCTCTTTATCGCGCCCGCACACAACCAGCCTTATCTTGACGCCATCGGCGAATTCAAGGCGATGCTGCCCGGCGCGCTGCTGGTCGGCTCATTTGAAACCGCGTTCCACAAAACCATCCCGCCTGAAAGAAAGCTGTACGCGCTGCCCTACGATTGGTATGAAAAATACGGCATCCAGCGTTTCGGATTCCATGGTCACTCGCACGAATATACTGCGCGCCATCTGCCCGAGCTTACCGGAAAAGACAAGTTCCGCGCGATCTCCTGCCATCTCGGCGGCTCCTCCTCGCTTTGCGCTATCGAGGACGGCAAAAGCGTAGACTGCAGCTTCGGCTTCACGCCGCAGACCGGTCTTCCGCACGCCGCGCGCTGCGGAGATATCGACGCGTATATCGTGCCGTTTTTGATGAACGAAGGGATGAGTCTCGACGAGATCACCACGGCTTTCTCCAAAAACAGCGGCCTCTACGGCATATCGGGCGTGGACAGCGACCTGCGCTTTATTGAGGAAGCGGCGAATGCCGGCAATGCGCGCGCAAAACTGGCGATCGATCTGTTTGTCGCCTCCATCGTGCGCTATGTAGGCAGCTTCTATGCGGAACTTGGCGGACTGGACTATCTGACCTTTGCGGGCGGCATCGGCGAAAATTCGATCACAGTGCGCCGCCGCGTATGCGACGCGCTCGGCGTATTCGGCGTGCATATCGACCCCGAAAAAAACAGCGCGGTGCACGGCGAATGCGAACTTTCCGCGCCGGACTCCAAAGTAAAAATCTACACCATTGCCACCGACGAAGAGCAGATGGTCGCCATGAAGACCTATGAATACAGCCTCAGCCACTGAACTGCGCGGACGGTGCGGGCCGGCCGCCGAAAGCTTGTTTCAAAGCAGCGCCGCAGGAATCGTCTGCGGTGTGTTTTCAAGCGCGCTGTACTGCGATTTTGAAAGCGAGATTCTGTTGTTTCACAGCTGCGCATACGGAGAGGTTCCCTTTGGCGCCGCGCTCGACGATGTGAAAAGCTTCCTCGCCGCCTGCCAAGCGTCCGCTGGCGACACGATCACTTTGCAGCCGGACGGTTTTTCGCTCGGCGGGAAAAATTATATCCTGTGCCAAACCGCGGCTGGAATACCTCGGCCATCCGGCCATATCCTGCCGCCGGATCCCAGCCGGCTCGCCGCGATATACGCATTCGTCCGGGAAAACGGCTCGCCGCGCGGCATGCTGTCCTTGCTGGAAACCGATCCTGCGGCAAAAGGCGCGGTTCCGGCGCTGGAAAGCGCCTTTTGCCTGGGAGACGCCGCCGCAGCACGCCAAGCCGCATGGCGCCTAGTCGGCCGCGGACGCGGCCTGACGCCGTCGGGAGACGATTTTCTATGCGGTTTTTTTCAAACGCTGTACGCAGCGCGCGCCGCAGGGCTGCCTGTTCCCGAGATAGCGGACACCTGCGCCGCCGAACTATCCGGCGCGCTGAACCGCACCTCGAGGATCAGTGGCGCTTATCTTCGCCATGCGCTCCTTGGCAGTTATTTTACGATCTACGACGCCTCCGCGCGCACTGTGCTCGGCGGCGCGGATTTTCGGACAGCTTGCAGCTTTGTATTCGGCATGGGCGCTTCCTCAGGCACCGACACACTGCTAGGCGCGCTCTCGGCCGCGCGTGTTCTTTCCGCATACCCCCCAAAACCGCACGGGTATACTTCCTGAAATTTGAGGAATTTGCGTATTTTTCATAAAATCCGCTTAAAATAGGATACATAGGCGTTTTTGTATGCTAAAATAGAAAGAGACGGCACAAACTGATACAAAACTATGAGGTGACTTATGCGCAAAACCAAAATCGTATGTACGATCGGACCGGCCTGCTCAGACGAAGAAACGCTGACGAAAATGTGCCTTGCCGGCATGAACGTCGCACGCCTGAACTTTTCACACGGGAGTTACGACGACCATCTCGCCCGCATCCTGCAAATCAAGCGCGTGCGTGAAAAGCTGAATCTGCCGGTCGCCATTCTGCTGGACACTAAGGGCCCCGAGTACCGCATCAAAACATTTAAGGACGGGAAAATTACCCTGCGCGAGGGCGACCGCTTCATTTTTACGACCGAAGAGGTTGAGGGGGATACGTCCCGCGTTTCCGTCAGCTATAAAGGGATGATGTCCGACCTTTCGGCCGGCGACCGCATTCTGCTGAACAACGGCCTGTTATCCTTTAAAATTCAGGAATTAACCGATACCGACGCGGTATGCATCGTGGAAAGCGGCGGCGAACTCTCTGACCGCAAAAGCATGAGCTTTCCCGGCAAAGTCCTGCGGCAGGTCTATCTGAGCGAGCAGGACAAAAACGATATTCTTTTTGGACTGGAAAACGGCGTGGACTTTATCGCCTGCTCCTTTGTCTCCCAAAAGCAGGATCTAATCGACGTGCGGACGTTTCTCCGCGAGCACGGCGATACGGAGACCGAACTGATTGCAAAAATCGAAAACCGCGCCGGCATCGAAAACATTGAAGAAATCTGCGAAGAATGCTCCGGCATTATGATCGGGCGCGGCGACATGGGCGTGGAGATCCCGTTTGAGGAACTGCCTGCGATTCAAAAAGCACCTGATTACCAAATGCCGCCTGCTCGGCAAGCGCGTCATTACAGCCACCGAAATGCTGGAATCCATGATTCAAAACGTGCGTCCGACCCGCGCGGAAATCTCCGACGTGGCGAACGCCGTCTATGACGGAACCAGCGCGATCATGCTCTCCGGAGAGACCGCCGTGGGCAAGCACCCGGCGCTGACCGTCGAGACCATGGCGCGCATCGCCGCGCAGACCGAAAAAAGCATCCACTACGAAAAACGGTTTTCCGCCGCAGCCTTTCATATCCACAATACCGTAGACGCGATTTCACACGCAACCTGCGGTATGGCGATCGATATCGGCGCGCACGCAATCGCCGTCTGTTCCCTGTCGGGCATGACCGCGCGCATGGTTTCGCGGTTCCGGCCGCCTGTCGATATTTTAGGCATCACGACCAGCGAGCGAACCTGGCGCAAGCTGGCGCTCTCCTGGGGCGTAACGCCGATCATGTGCGAGGAATTCAATTCCACCGAGGTACTGTTTTATACGGCAAAGCGTCTGGCCAAAGAAACCTTTGCGCTTGCCGCAGGCGACCGGATCGTCATCACCGGCGGCGTGACCAACGGACTTTCGGGCAATACGAATCTAATTAAAGTCGAAACGGTCTGACGGATAAACGCGTCGTTTGAATAGGAACCCCTTGTATAGCGTTCCTTGTAAAATAAGCAAACGTATAATCTTGCTGCTAAAGTTACACTCTACTTTGCCGAAAACGTCTCGTCACTGATATGGATCGGACCACAAAACCATACGGAGATGTTGACAATAATAAGGTCTGAAGAAATGATATGTTTTGAAGTATTGCAAGAAAAAAATAAATAGAGCCGAGTTGATTATGACTTGGCTATAATGCGGGGCTTGTCCCCGCATTTCTTCATAAATAAAAGCGCTTTGCATATGAACAAGCAGCAGTTTATACTATTTTCATCAAAACCTATTTTGCTGTGGGATTTCTGTGACATTTTAGCGGTATTCTGATTAGGGAAGGCAATAACGCCATGAGGCTCTTAGCAGTTGAGGACGATCATCTTTTAAACAATACGCTTTGCTATAATCCCTCTGCGGCTGATTACAACGTAGATGCTGCCATGACAAAGGCGGCAGTAGCATTCTTTTCAGTGACCTCCATCACAATTGGCGGGGCGTTAAGTATTATTATCGGTATTATCGGCATTGCAAAATTTGTCAACTTTGTTCTGACAAGCATTATCACCCGCAAAAAGGAATTTGCTATGCTGCAAAGCATCGACATGACCGGGAAACAGCTAAGCGTATGTTCTTCTTTGAGAATTTGCATTACGCGGTGGGGACTATCATCACGTCTGTTATCCTGGGGGTGTTTCTTCTGTGATGATCGTTCGAGGAATTTCTAACGGGATTTGGTTCTTCGTTTACCGATTTGTCATGTGGCCCATGCTGGTGATCTATCCATTCCTTATCCTTTTAACCGTCACCATACCGGCAAATCGCCAAAGTCAGCATCATAGAGCATCTGCGGCAAAATTGAATTTTTGTTGAAAACCGGGGGCAGCTTTGCCCCCGGTTTTCAAATGTCGCAATGCGCGCCGTCCGGCGTTTCGCAAATCCGCGCCGAAGCGCTTTTTATCGAAATGTTAAAACACACTTGCTTTTGTAGGGAACGTCGTCCTCGACGTTCCGCATTTTACCACTTCGTAAATTTGTACACGGAACGTCGGGGACGACGTTCCCTACAGTGGAAACAATTTTGCTTCCGGCGTGCCGGGCAAAGACCACAAAAATTTACAGAGTCCGTTTCGGTTATCCGAAACGGACCCTGCGTTATTAAACCAATGTCTATGCTTGCGCGTTACGCATCTAAACGGGTGATAACCGCCTGACGCGTTTCGGGATACCAATCCACCTTAGCGCCCAGCGCTTCCGCGATGAACCGCAGCGGCAGATACGTCCGGTCGTCCCGAATGAACGGCGCGCTGTCCAGCGTCACGGCACGGCCGTCGATATACGCCGCTGCACTGTCGATGTAGAGTTCGATGCCCGTCTCGCCGTTCAGAATCGTCACTTTCCGCTCGGACGCGTTCCAGGTCACCGTCGCTCCCAGCGCCTCCGCTACAAACCGCGCCGGCAGCATCGTTCGGTCATTGACGATCACCGGCGGCACATCCGTTATCGTCGCCATACCGAACACGCTCGCGTCCGTCGAGCCCACCGTCATAATGATCCGGGGATCTGCCTCGCTCCACTTCGCGTACAGCGTGATCTCCTCTTTCACCGGCTGTGCAAAGTCATACTTCGTCTCATACCGCGCGTCGCGGTACCAGCCTGCAAAATAGAAGCCAGCCTTTACCGGCGTCTCGGGCTCCGCGGCAACCGCGTTCTTCTTTACGGTCTGCGGCTCAATTTTCGCCGCGCCCACCGTGTCAAAGCGAACGGTGTATTCTTTCTTGTTTGCATTCGTGACCAGCACGATCAGATTCTTGTTATTGGTTTCCGGTTCTTTCGGCAGCGGATCGATCGGTCTGGTTTCAGTTTCATGGCACACAGTGCAGGTGCGGGTCTCTTCGCCTGCAACGCCGATCTGCGCCGGCGTCGTGACAACCCACTCGCCCCATGTATGCCCAAGCATCGCGATCGTCTCGCCGCCCTCGCTGTAATCGCAGCCCTCTCTCTGGCAGCGCTTTTGCGCCGTCTTGCCCGGCGTCGTGCAGGTCGCCGCTACCTCCGCCTCGACCTCGACCAGATCATGGCCGAGCGGTGCGATCGGCTCCGTATACAAATATTCGCATCCCTCGTCCATGCAGGTATACGTTTTTACGCCCGGCTCCATACAGGTTGCCGGCGTGGTAATCTCGCCGCCGTCAAATTGATGCCGCGTGATTTCATCAAAACCGCTCTCCGTTTCCTCCGTATAGTCCGCATAGGTATGAAGTGTGCAAACTACATTATTGCCAGCAGCGCCTATACCCGGTTCTCTTGCTGCCAGAGCATAAAGACCGTCTGTTTGCAAAAGAAAGATACTTACACAGCCGCCCGCATTGCCCGCGTCGTCAAAAGCGTTAAACGAAGCGGTTCCTCCGGCGCGCGACATCCCGTAAACCGTGCCCGAATACGCCATGTTCCGAAGTGTGATGCTGGCGGTGCCCGTCATATAATTCATACCGGTCACGGCAAAGCCGTCCGTAAAGGACGCGCCGTCCACAACTACTTCAAGATTTCCCGAAAATGTTCCGAGCGAGGTTTCGGGCGCGCTGCGGCGGTTGCCGCCGAGAAAGCGGTAAAACGTACCGCCGTAAAGCTCAATCCGAACGTCCTTATCTGAACTTACACCCACTGCCGTATCCAGATTTACGGCAGAAGCGTTATGCTGCGCGTCAGCGTATACATTGTACCCAGCCATTACAAACGGATAGTATCCGTCAGACCGCTTCTCGGTTATAAAGTTTTCTCCAAGGGTCAGATTGTTGTAACGCGCCATGATAAATGGATAGGTTACGCCGTTTTCTGTTGAAAAGATCATATTGTCCAGCACCAGACTGCTACCGGCCTTAAAAACGTCCAGCGTGAAAGAAAGCTTAGGCGCGGTTCCCTCTTTTCCCCCAATATACAGCGTGCCCGTTATATCAATCGGCGTGTCAAAATTGTAATTTACCGTATAATCTCCAAGCAGAACGATCCTGCCGCCTTCGCGCGAAATTCTACCGAGCGCTACGTCTATATTCCCCATCGGATCCGTTTCCGTTCCCGCCGCGGCGAAGTCCGCGCCGGCCTTGACATAAATCTCCTCCATAAAAAAGCTGTCCGTGAATGCCGCATCCGTGCCGCATACACCCTCAAACAGCGCATCATACATATACGCCGCCATCACCCTGTATCCGGCGTCGTTCGGGTGCAGCAGGTCGCTCCCCAGCAGCCTGCCCGACAGCGCATCGGAGAGGGTCAGCGCATACAGATCGATCAGCGTATACTCCGCCGCACTGCTCTCGGCAGCAAGCTCTGCCGCAATTCTCCGCTGCAGCGGAATAATATAGGAAACCATGCGCAAATTGGCAGCGCGGGAACTTGCCGCGCCGTTTTCAACATGCCCGCTGTGGCGGTAAATGGCAGTCGTCACATAAACCTTTTCCACCGAAGGCAGTTCGCCATATGCGCGGATCAGTTCCTTATAATCGCTGTAGAAAATCTCAAGGCGTCCCTGCGTGCCGCCAACCGTCGCCGCATCGTTGGTGCCAAGTGCAAATACCATGATATCCGGGTCAAATTCTTCCATTGAGGTGTGATAATACAACGTATCGTTGTAATAATAAACGGTCGTCTCCAACACGCCAGCCGCAGGCACGCCGAAATCGCCGACAATATAGTCCAGCCCCTCAGCTTCAAGCTGTGCAAGTAGCTGTGCCGGGTATGAAGAAGCCTTGGGTTCAAATGCGCCCGTCCCCAGGTAATACTGTCGCCCACAAAACCGATGCGGACCGGCTCGGCGCCGTCCGCGCTCCTGCCATTGACCCGATCAAAAGCGCGGATGACCGTTTCGGCTCCTGACGCGTCGGTCAGCGATGCGATTTTCTCTGCGCCTTCATAAGGTTCGACGCACTCCGCTGAGAGGATCGTTCCGTCCGCAAGCTCTGCACCCTCGCCGATGTTCAGCGTATAATTCCCGCGCAGCAATCCGGCTGACGAAGTTGTGATCTGAAAAGCACCGATCTCCCCGCCAAGGAAGCGGCCGCCCGTTATGTCAATCGTTATATCGCCGGTTCGCGTATAGCCTCCGAATGCCGTATTGCCATAGGCCGATCCAAGGCGCGCTACAGCGTACACCGGCCCTTCAAAGGTGCCGCCGCTGATTTTAACCGACAGTTCGCCGTCAAAATAGTTCATGCCCATAAACGAGGTGGCTACGAAGTTCTGGTTGCGGGAACCGGCAATGCCGCTTTTCGCGCCCACAGCTTTAAATGTGCCGCCCGCAATTTCAATTTCGATATTGCCGGTATGCATACCGATCGCCGCATAGGCGTCCTCGCGGTAATTGCCGCCGATAAAATTTTCCCATGTACCGCTGCCGATATACACACGGACATTTTCACTATAGGATACGGCATCCGCGTTTTTATATGCACCGGTCCTCGTACCCGGCGAACGGTACCCTGCAACAATCAGAGGATATCGATTGCCAACAGCCTCAACCGTCAGATTGTCGCCGAAATACATATTGTTATAGTTTCCGTAAATATGTACGCTGGCTGCGTTGCCGTTTTGAATTGTCAAATTATCCAGCGTGATCGTATTCGCCGCGCCTATATTTGCAAATTCCAAACGGGCTGCAAGGATCAGCGCTCCTCCCTCTCCGCGAATGCTGAGGTTTCCGTTCACAGCCGGAACCACTGTTGACGCATCTACCGTCACATCTCCGGCCAAGATGATCTCGCCGCCCAAGGCCAGCGCCTGCGCCGCGGCCTCCAAACTCCCCAGCGGCGTTTCGGCAGACGAGCCGTCTCCCGTTCCCCCATCCTTTACATAGACGGCCGTCCTACCCTCAATAATCGTCGCGCCATTGCTTATGATCGTACCGCCGCCGGTCACTTTCTGGAAAATACCGCCGTTTAAGATGACGGTAGAACCGGCTTCTACTTCGATTGTCATGTATACCGGCTTGGACAAATTCGTATTGCTGGAGCAGACGACTTCAGAACCGACCACCAACGTCGAATTGTTCGTCACTTTTATGACATTGCTTTTGCTAAACTCCTGAAACAGATGGATTTTATCAAAGATCACATCGCTCTGCAGCGTCAGCGAGGCGCCGTTTGTCATCTTCAGCGCACCCACCGGATTGTTTCCCGCGCCCATATAATTGACCGTGCCGTCATCGGCGGTAATGAGCAGCGCGGATCCAAGCTCCGGCAACACATAGTTGCCGCCAACCACGATCTTGCCGTTCGTTACCAATGTGCCGCCATCCTTTAACAGGCTGACTGCACCGCTGCCGTTCAACTGCCCAAGCGTAGCTTTGGCCGTATCGGGCGTAAGACCGTCTGCCTGGTCGTTTCCGCCGAATTTGACATACACTTTCGTTTCCTCTGTCACCTCCGGCAAATAATCTTGCGTAACGTCAAAATCATTGGCAATCTCCGAATAATTTGCCTGCGATTGAACCTGCCTTGACGCCCGCAGAAGCGTGCTTTCCGTCACCGTAAGCGTCTTTCCGGAGGATGCCGGGCTGACCCAATTGAACGAGCCGATCGTACCGGACAGCCATGTCATCTCGAAAGAATTTAGGGTTACATTATTTGTACAGCCATAAAACCTCTCCACATTGGCATTGCCCGATATTTCAACTTTGACATCCCCAAGTACCACCCCATCCGGATGGGCAACAGAGCCGTGAAGTACCGAAACCTCCGCATCGCCGCTGATTTTAATATTCGCGGTACCGGTGTAAGAAGCGCCCGTCACGCCGCGGGAAAAAGGAACTATGTAGATCGTATTGCCTGAAAGCACGGTAATATTCGTGTCCGTAGTACTCGTTTTCGGCGGACTGTTTTGACCGTCCTGATACCCGCCGAGAATGGTAAAGGAATTGTCAACAAGCGTCCCGAGAAAACTGCTTCCGCCGCTCATCAAAACCTCTTCTCCCACCGTAACCGGATTATGCTGGCCGATCACCAGCATATATTTCCCAAGCGCCGTAAAATGCATGTTTTCAAACGTTGTTTCTCCAAAGCATACAAACCTTGTATTGTTAAACATATATTCCGCGCCGCTTTCCCGGTAATCTGCGCCGTCATACACCGAGGTCAGTGTAACCGAGCCTGTGTAATTTGTGCCGTACACAAAATTTCCTGTCTGGGTAAACGGACCGCACACGACAATCGTGCAGTCCTTGGTCAGATCCAACGCGGTATACGCGGCTGTAAGCGTACCGAGCGCTGCGTCCGGTGAGGAACCGTCCCCCGTTCCGCCGTCTTTCAGATACACGACAGTCGACTGAGACAGAGCGTCTGACTGCACCGCCGCAGGCAGCGCCGCAAAAATACAGACAAACAGACACCCCAACATATATATCAAGCACTTTTTCATATTTTCTCTCCCCCGCATAAAAGTGAATCCGTAAACAAGCTTACAGCGGAAAGGCTGCTATAAATCAATCAACACCGAAAAATATGCTTCCCGCCATAAAAATCTCCGCTATGCACACAAACTCCGGTAAATATCGGCGCGCCACAGCAGCGATGCAGAAATAAAAAACACACGGAGCGTCTTTTATAATTGCTTTTATGCGCTCTCTCTGCTCCGCCTGCCGGCAGAGAGAGCGCTTTGGCCATGCTGTTTATTTTGCTCTATACTCCGCCACGGCAATTCTTGTAAAAATCACACAGGCCTCGCTTCGCACGATTTCATCATTCGGACGGTAATTTCCGGTGCCGCTGTCGCCGCCGACAATGCCCGCATTGTACAGCTTCTGCACTGCGTCATAGCAATCCATCCCTGCGGTCACGTCAGGATTGGAACCGCTGCGAACCACGGCATATGCATCGTCCGGCAGGATGTTGGCAAAAACTATAGCCATCTCACCCCGCGTAATGTTCCGGTTATAATCGATAAACTGCGTCTCCGTGATGATGCCGTGCTGCACACAATACGCGGCATACGGCGCGTACCATGCCTCGCCGGCCACCGCCGCGGAAACAGCATTTCCGGTATACGCAGTATGGATATTTGCCGCCGCTGTCAGCGCCTGCGCAACCGTAAACTTGCCCTCAGGCGAAAACTTTGTGTCCGAAGTACCGTTTGCAAGCGCATACTCATAAGCCGTCTGAATATACGGCAGGTACCATGCGTTTTCTTCAAGGTCGGTAAACTGATTTTCATAGGTACGGAAAGCCGAAAACGCAGACGCAGCCGTGTTCAAAATATCGAAACCGGCACTAATGGCGGCAAACTGCTCCGTATCAGCCACGGTTTTGCTGTAGTTGAGCGTAAAGCCGTCTCTTGCCGTATCCTCTGCGCCGCGCGCAAATTCACCGATTATACCGGACTGCCAATTCAATACAAGACTTTTCATGGGACCGGGCACATCGCTGCCCGAAATACGGGTAATCGACGCATCTCCGCGCATGTTGATTTCAACGTCTCCGTTTCCGGCAGATTTTCCGTTTACCTGCGCATAATAGAGTTGGCCAACCTCGGCGGTTCCCTCCACCGTGATCGTCGATTTGCCTGTATAATCGGCAACATCCTCCGGATGTTTAAGATCAAGGCGCGCATAAGCGCCAATTGCAATCTTGCTTCCGCTGCGCACAGTGATCTGCACCGGTTCAGCGCTGCTCATCGGCGGCATGCCCGCGCTCAGTGTCTCAGACTGGCCATACTGAAACCCGCCGAGAACCGAAAATCCTCTGGTAATAGACAGTCCGGTAAGATTCTGACTTTCCGCCCGCATCTCGACTCCCGTATCTATGGTGACGGGATTATGGTTGGCAATTACAAAGAAATAATCGCCGGTCAGCCGGAACGTTATATCCTTGAAAATATATGCACCGGAGCATACAAAGCGCTGTGCCGGCGAAATATATTCCGCTCCCTGCGTCCGATAATCTGTTCCGCCGTACACCGACGTAATTGTCACCGTACCGGAAAATTCCTTACTGTATACATAGTCGCCTCTCTGCGTAAACGCGCCGCATATAACAATTGTACAATCACTTTCAAGGTCAAGCGCGTTCATCGCTTCCGTCAGCGTACCGGCGGGCGTTTCGGCAGACGAGCCGTCTCCTGTTCCCCCATCCTTTACATATACGGCCGTCCTGCCCTCAATAATCGTCGCGCCGTTGTTTACGATCGTACCGCCGCCGGTCACTTTCTGGAAAATACCGCCGTTTAAGATGACGGTAGAACCGGCTTCTACTTCGATTGTCATGTATACCGGCTTGGACAAATTCGTATTGCTGGAGCAGACGACTTCAGAACCGACCACCAACGTCGAATTGTTCGTCACTTTTATGACATTGCTTTTGCTAAACTCCTGAAACAGATGGATTTTATCAAAGATCACATCGCTCTGCAGCGTCAGCGAGGCGCCGTTTGTCATCTTCAGCGCACCCACCGGATTGTTTCCCGTGCCCATATAATTGACCGTGCCGTCATCGGCGGTAATGAGCAGCGCGGATCAAGCTCCGGCAACACATAGTTGCCGCCAACCACGATCTTGCCGTTCGTTACCAATGTGCCGCCATTCTTTAACAGGCTGACTGCACCGCTGCCGTTCAACTGCCCAAGCGTAGCTTTGGCCGTATCGGGCGTAAGACCGTCTGCCTGGTCGTTTCCGCCGAATTTGACATACACTTTCGTTTCCTCTGTCACCTCCGGCAAATCATCCGCAAAAACACAGACAGCGCCGAAAACAACCAGAAAAACGCCCAAAATGCCCGTGAAAATTTTCTTTGCCATAATTAACTCCTTTTCTGCCGCAACAACCGTGCCAATCAAAAACATCCGGCAACCGCGAAGCAACAATTTTTATTCATCATTTCGCAATTTCTTAGCAAACATCAGCATCGGCTCAAAGCACAAAGCGATGACAGCACGCACGGTCCCGTTACGTTCGCATTACGGTAATAATCTCGCCAAGCGCGATTGTGGACGAGCCGTCTCCACCTTCAAAATACAACCGAATATCGCTGACCGCTGCGCCCGCAGGCAGCATATCGGCCGTAATCAAACAGGCGTCATCGGCATGGAGGTTGTAAAGGCCTTAACCTTCGTCTGATACCGGCCGTTGACCACCGCATACACCGTCTTCGGCGAAAGTGCAGCATGACTAACCCCGTATATCCACAGGCTGTTTAAGTTTATGGCTTTATCATACCCAATGCGAATATAACCACCACCCGCTTCAAACTGATACAAATCCCTGTCGGACATGCCCGCATGCGGCACCACTTCGTCGACCAGATTTTCCGGATTTCCTGCAACGGCCGTATACGTGGAGGAAATTTCTACACCTGCGTACTTTTTATACAGGCTGCCCGCGCCGGACGGCAGCGGCTGCATCGCAACCGAGGGACCGTTCACCGCGAGGCTTCCGTCCGCCCGGATCACAAGCTTGTCGACGCAGGGCGTTCTGTCCGCGATCGGATTCGTCGTGTTCGTCACATCGGTGTGCGAGTGGTACACCATATACATCTCGCTGCCGTCCGGCGACCTTGTAATATTGCAGTGTCCCGTCCCCGAAGTATATTTTCCGTCTCCTACAAGGATCGGGTTATCCTTGGACTTTGTATAGACACCAAGCGGAGCATTGGAGGTGGCATAGCCGACCGAATAACTGGCGGAGGCGTAATAGTTTGCCGTATACAAAAGATAATACACGTCTCCCCGTCTGAACACGCAGGGCCCCTCATTCCATATAACGCTGCCCGACTGGAGTTCCCAAGGATCTGTAGGCGTCGCGAGAAGCGCCGGCTCTCCGATCGCCCCGGAGAGATCCGCTTTCAGTTCTACACCGTAAACTTGGCTGGTGCGCTTTCCGTTTACATAATTTTCTGAGCAGTCTCTTGAATAATAGAGATAGACGCGGCCGTCCGTATCGAAAAACAGGCTTGCGTCAATCACGCTGTAACCGGGCGAAAAGAGCGGATGGTCATAGATGTCGGTGAACGGCCCTGTCGGACTGTTCGATTTTGCAAGCCCAATGCTGTGCCGGTTCCCGGCGTTTGCCGCCGAATACACCATATAGTAAGCGCCGCCGTATTTGTACACCTCGGGCGCCCAGTACTTCTGCGTGCCGAACGACTTATCCGTCACGGTATACGCATTGCCATGTTCCGTCCATGTTTTCATCGTATCCGAGGACCAGCATTTAAAGTAGCCGCCGGTGCAATACATGTAGTATTTCTTCGTATCCTCATCATACAAAATAAATGGATCCCCAATATGCGTGATCTGCTTATAGGGATTTGTGTAATAGTCGGCGAAATTTCGCCGACCGGCTGAAAGTTCAGTAAGCTCTGTCATAGATAGCCTCCGTAATTCCTGTAGTCGCCGCAGTTCGGTCAGTCGATCCAGTCTTCAACCGCCTGCTGGTAATAATCGTTGATAATGGAAAGCATATTCTTCGCGGGTGTCGAATACGTGTCGTATCTCGATGTGAAGTTCGTATCATACTCCCGCACCATATAAATCAGCTGCTTGTTGTACGGGCCGATCTGATAATAGTAACCGATATCGAACACCAGCGAATCGAAAATGATATCGAGCATGTCCGCCGATTCCTCGTCGCGCGCCGTCTGGCCGATCAAGTTGACGTCGTAATATGCCGGCGTGACGATCTCTTTTCCGTAATACGCAAGCGCCTCGGTTATGATGCCGGTCCGTTCGACGTCGTTCTGAATAAGCGGTACACAGATAAACTGTGAATTATACGGCGCGACCGTGCTGTAATAATTTTCCTGAGTCTCCGTCAGCTTGGGATAAGGCAGGAGTCCGAAATCGCTTTCCATCTCTCTGAATCTCGGTACAATCCCCATATAAGTCGTCCAAAACAAGCCGTGATCCCCTTCCCAAAGCTTCTGTTCGGATTCCTGATTGCCAAGATTCTTTCTTTGATAGGTGAACGCATACTGGGTATCATACGCGATCGAGAAATATTTTTCCAAAGCAGAGAGCGTGGTTTCGTTATAAAGCGTAAGTTCGATGATGCCATCGTCATTGATCGTGCAGCACCGCTCGCCCGCCGCATTGACGATCCCCACAACAGAATCGTCCCACACAAGCAGTCCGAAACGGTCGTTCTCATCCATCACGCTGTCCTGATTCATATCTTCCGTCACGGTTTTGCACATTTCGGCAAATCTGTCAAGCGTCCATTTGCCGTCATACACAAGCTGATATGGATCTTCAAGGCCGTTATCACTCAGCAGATCCTTATTGAACATAATAACAAACGCGGCGTTGTTGTCCGATACGGTGATCTCGCCCGTGGTAAAGAACATAACGCCCCTCACCGACAGGCTTTCCCTTGCTTTCTGATCCCACCAGCTTTTGGAAAGATCGATGCCAGGCACGGAATTCAGATCATACAGAAAGCCGCTATATGCCAGAACGCTCACATCGTAGCCCGCGATCAGCGCCAAATCATAGTTACAGTCGCCGGCGTTTACGTCCGTGCTGATCTGCATAAAGCCGGGACCGCCGCCGCTCGAATACCCCTGTTTTCGGGTCTGCTCGATCTGAATATTGTAATTTTGTTCGACAAGCGCTTTTCGCTTATACTGCGCATTGTCCAGCACAAGCGCGGACTCCTCGACATACTTGAAATCCTCATGGGCGACATTCCCGGCGGTCAGGATACGAAAAACCTCGCTTCCAAAATCGGCGCTTTGCGGAACGCCGAGTTCTTCTTTCGTCTCTTCGGCCGTATCCTCTTCTGTCGCGGTCATCTGCACGGATCCATCATCAGGCGGCTGCACTATATTGTCTTTGCAGGAAACAAAAAAAAGCGCGCACAGAACTGCAAGAAAGATAATAACGGTTTTTTGAATCTTCATAGCATACCTCCGAAACAAAATTTACAAAATTCAAACAAAAAGCAAAATGCTGTAAAATCCAGCAAATAAATTATAGCATCGGCCAGTAAATCTTATCAATGTAATTTTTGGTATAAATATTGTATTTTTCGGTTTTTGAAAATTCTGCACTCCGGGTAAAAATCTACCCACCCGCAAAAACAAAAAATGCCCGCAGCGCTTTTTCTGCAAGGCGGAATCAGGTTCTTTATCCATAATCTGCCTAAACAAAACAATCGCTGAGAGCAAAAACGCCTGTGTACAGGCCGCAATTTCCAGGGTATTTTTTGTATATTCAATTCAATTATTTTTCATCTCGATACCGCTTAGGCGTTTTCCCGGTGATCCGGACAAACGTTTTATAAAAATAGGAAATGTCATAAAAGCCGAGGCTATCCGCGATCTCGGCGATAGACATCTCGGGCGTGCTCTCCAATATGCTCTGCGCCTTATGGATCTTCACCAAGATCTTATACTGCGCCGGAGACATGCCCATGGAGGATTTAAACGCCTTGCGGAACGTCGACTCGCTGAGCAGGCACATCTTTGCAAGCTTTTCTACTGAAATGTTGTCTCCGATATGGTTGTCAATATAGAACAGCGCGGGCGCGACGGTGCCTTTGCTTTTGTTGCCTGCATCAAACAGCATGACGTGCGCCAAAAGTTTTTCAAGCAGCCCGTAAAAAGCCTTTGTGACGCGCAGATACGGATTTTTGATATTGGTGCTGAATTCCGCAATTTTATAAAAATCATTGGCAATCGCCGGCGACGTCTCCGACATCAGACAGATGATTTCGTCCGCAAGGCAGAACTCGTGCCCCAAAAAATCCCGGATTAGAAAATTGACCAAAATATCCTGAAAATCCTCGGCTTTTGTCGTGTGGAACTCCACGTAATATTCGCTGTCCTTCGGAATATACAGCAGATTTCCCCGGGAAAAAGTTGCCCGGCCTCCATCCTTGTATCGAATGCAAACCTCGTCACAAAGGATATACATAAAGCCATGATCCGCCCGCGGACTTCCGATAAAACTCCAACTCTCTCCGTCCGCCCATTTTTGTGCGAGTCCATATACATCGCAGAAAATATGATGCTGCGCGATATCCTCAATGGATATTTTCTGCACGAATATCCCTCCTATCCGGTCGCCGCTCTGTCAGCCAAAATTCATTTTGGATGCTGAGTGCAAATCTTTTCAAGTCTACCTGTGTCCCATATAATGTTAGCAAAGAAAATCAAAAAATACAATACACAAATCAAAAAATACATTGCGAACGGCAAAGGTCTGATGGTAAACTGAGCTAAACAAGATTTAAACAAGCAGTGAGACCGGCAGATCATCCGATTATTTCGGCTGTCGGTTTGAATATTCGGCGCAATTTGAATTTAGGAAACAAATTGAAAATACAGTATTATACATTCCCACAGTAACCGAATATTGAAAACGGCCGTCTCGAAAAAGCGCATTGCTCTTCCCTGCTGCGCTTGGTAAATTTATTTTAAAATACTGGAGAAAATTACAATGGATTACGGTTTTAAAGTGATTGGCAAAACGGTCGGCGGATTTGTCCGGGAAATACAGCCTGTGGTTACGGCGGCTGGGGATATTGTCAAGCTCATCGTCCCGAAAAGGCTGCTCTGCAATCCCCGCTATGAGGCGCTGCGCATCGAATCGACGCTTACGACCGCTCATTCCGGGGACTCGGGCTATATGTTTTATCCCACGAATTTTTATTACGGCTTCGCGCTGACCCGGTTTGAGAAACGCGAGGACACTTTGTTTCGTACCTGGCCGACGGCGACGACCGTCTGCGGCTTCTGCGAAAACGAAAATGCTGTTTTTGTACGCATCGAAGGCGAAGCGTTTGACGCCCGCTTCGAAGTGGAGGTTTCAAACGGAATATACAGCATTTGCCCGCAGTTTCTGTTTGACGGCGACGAGCCCGACGAAGACGTCTCGGTAATCTACCATAAAATGCCGAACGCTACGTATTCGGACATGGCGCGCGTATACAGAAAATATCAGATAGAATACAAGGGATGCGTCCCGCTGAAAGCGCGCGTACTGCAAAGAGAGGCACTCCGGCGGGCGGCGGACGGGATGGAACTGCGCATCCGCATGGGCTGGAAGCCAATCCCGACGCCGGTGCGGCACCAAAACTTGAAAAACGAACCGCCCATGAAAGTGGCCTGCGACATCGATACTTTAAATAAGATCATCGACCGCATGCATGAAAAAGGCATCGACAAAGCCGAAATATGCCTGGTCGGCTGGGGCCCCGGCGGCCACGACGGACGTTTCCCGCAGCAGTATCCGAGCGACGAGCGGTATGGCGGGGACGACGCGCTCCGGGCATTTATTGCCAAAGCGCAAAAAATGGGCTATCTTGTGGTCTGCCATACCGTTACCTGCGGCGCGTATGAAATCGCCGACAACTTCGACTGGGATCTTTTGACAAAAAAGAAAGGGGAAAACGGGGATCTTGTGCCCTATCTCCGCGACCATTACAAGAAAGACGGACTGAACGGCGGCGATCCCTGGCATCTGTGCGCCAAAACCGCATACGAAAACTATGCGGTCAAAGATTTCCCCAAGGTGCGCGGATACGGTTTTTATGGTCTGCACTACAACGACGAATTGACCGCGATCATCCCCGAAAAATGCTATGACCCCAATCACCCCGTTTCCCGCAAGGAAGCGTGGGAATACCACCGCAAGGTCGCGCAACTCTCTAAAGACCTCTTTGGAGGATACCAGTCCGAAGGGTATATGGACTATATGAACGCGGATGTAGACGCGGTTCTTTATATTGGTGTACAGTCCAAGCTGACGCACGAGCAGAATCCGCTGTTCGACGAGGGCATTCCCTTCTGGCAGCTTGTCTATCACGGGATCGTTCTGTCAAACCCGACCTCCCAGACCGTCAATTATCCGATCAAGGAGGAATATCAGCATCTGAAATTCATCGAATATGGCGGACGGCCCGTGATGTACTTCAACAGCAAATTCGGCGCGGACCGCAACTGGATGGGCGATCTGGATTTATTCTGCGAAAACGACATAGACATTGAGCGCAGCGTCGACGCCATCAAAGCGGCCTATGACGAATATGAAAAGTTCAAGCATCTGCAATACGAATTCATGGAAAATCATGAAAAGCTCGGCGACGGCTTATACAGAACAACCTATTCGGACGGCACGATGATTACCGTGGATTATAATGCCGGCGGCTATACAGTAGAAAAAGAAAACTGAGCGCCGCGCAGCATCTGCGCCTTTCACGCCGTTCAAAGTTCTGTCCATACATAAGATTTTTTATCAAAAACGGGCGTCCGGACGGCTCAAATGCCGTCCGGACGCCCGTTTTGTTTTATGAGCGCGCCACATATACCGGGTATGCACTACGTGAACGCAACGCTTGCAAAAATCCTCTGACTATTCGCTTTTTATTGCTGCTTTTCCGGATGACTCTTCGTGTAAAGCAGCCATTTTACAAATCCATAGCAAGTATTAACCAGCATCGCGGCCACCGTAATCAGCATGATGTAAGCGCCGGATGAAACGTATAAAATCGCATAAAGCACAAGGGTAATGAACCACGCATACCATTGCTCATTGTAGCGCAGCAGAAGCAAAATCCCATTTGCCATGCCGCAGGCTGCCGCCAAAGCATCCAAATAGGAATCAGCCGCACCGGGGAGCATCGAGATCAGATACCCAACGCCAAGGCCAAACGCAATAATCGCCAGTATGACAAAAATATCCTGTTTGACAGAAAGACGCCGCACAACGGTCAATTCTTCTTTCTCACGATCGGGATGACGTTTCCATTTCATAAAGCTGACAATATCGATCGGAATCCAAAACAGCATGGTAACAATGGCGATCGTATACCAACCGAGCGCGATGCAGAGCACGAGTTCCGGAATTTCAATAAAAAACGCGTCCACCGCAAAATTCCATTTGCTCTGCTTGGAAATCAGCAATTCGCAAACGGGGTTGGCAAGCGTAGCGACGACTGAACAAACCACAACCATAGGATTCGATATATCGTCCAGCATATAGTCCGGCAGCAGAATGATAAACAGCGCAGTCATCAAAAAGACGGCGGAAAGGTAAGTAATTTGATAGGGCGTAAACGATTTCAAAAGTCTTTTCATGATAAAAAATCACTTTCTTTGATATAAAATTTCAGCCGAGGAAATGCGCGGAGGCAATTTTGATAATAAATCAGCGGAAATGACTCCGCACGAAATATTTTTTTAATGCTTTCGTCATACTCGCTTAACTGCGCCAAATTGATCGGCGGGCAAAAGTCGGTGCCGTAGAGAATTTTTCGCTCCATACCCGGCTGCGAATGTATGGCGGCGCGAAATATCGCAATGGCGCCGTCAACGTCGCCGCCCTCTTTTGTGCCGGTTTCATATGCGCCGGAAAAATCGGTAAACATATTGTCATGCTCGGAAACGATCCGGACGCATTCATCAAACCGCGGATCATCCATATGCGCAAGGATAAAATTGACCGTCGGAAAGTCCTCCGCTGCTTTTGCGGCATACTTTGCGGCGGATCCGTCAATGTCGTTGTCTGATGGCAGCACCAGCGAGCACAAGCCGGTATGAAACGTCACGGACAGCTGATTCTGCCGGGCAAATTCATAAATCGGGTAAAGGGGTGGATCGTTGGCCTTTGCGCTTTGATAGCTCAGGTAAATTTTCAGCCCCACCACTTTCCAAGCCGTCAGATTTTGTTCGATTTCTTCAATCTGCGGCCCAATCGGCTGCTTGAGGTCAATGCACGGGTTTAAAAAAAGTCGGTCGTCCTCCATGACGGTTTCAATACATTCCGGATTTTCCATGATATTTTTCGGGAACTGCATGACCAGCGCATAACCGGACGTCCGGTCAAAATATTCGTCCCGAATACGGCGGCTCACAATATGGGTGTGGCAGTCGATCTTTTTGTCCTTTAGCTGATGAATGTCCATCTGTATCTCCTGTTTGCCGGTGTCAAGGCTTGCCGCCCTGCGCATGATTTTGTTCCGATTTGCTCCGTGTGCGGCGGGGATGCCGCCTAGAAAAACGAACGAACCGACCGCTCGTCTCTCGTATTTTCTTTCAAAAAAACAACTCCTTGCAAACGCTCAGTTTACAAGGAGTTTTGATGGTGGAGACAGAGGGGCTCGAACCCACGACCTCTCGGATGTGAACCGAACGCTCTGACCAGCTGAGCTATGCCTCCATGCTGCCGCCGGAAAATTCCGGCGGCCTGGCCCGCCCTGGGGGATTCGAACCCACGACCAACGGAATCGGAATCCGGTACTCTATCCGGACTGAGCTAAGGGCGGAAACAAAGTTACGGACTGCGCCATATGCAGCTTTTTTATTATAGCACAGCTTTTTAAAAAATGCACTACTTTTTTTGAACTTTTTTAAAATTTTTTCGTATGCCCGCGAAAAAAAGGAAGTGTCGCGCGCGACGCGCCAAGGCCGTCCCCGTCAAAATCTTCATCGGCGGCATCTACGCAGTCGGCGTTCCTTCGATCATCATGGTCGCCATCGGCTCAGTGATGTATTACCTCATGAACAAAATTTGCCATGCTGTACGCATTTTGCTTTATGGACGCCGGTATTTTGCTGATGCAGCTGATCTCGGATTTGCTGCTGCGGTTCTTTGTCGACGATGAAACGGTTATTGCGCTTGGCTGCACCGCACTGCGAATCATCAGCCTCAGCTTCATATTCGCGGGATTCTGCATCGTCATCGGATCGGTACTTCACTGGTTCGGGGAATCCCGGCCGGTTTTTCACGTCACGCGCTGCACAAAGCGGCGAGAAGAGCGAAATTTGTCAAAATTGCCGGTTTTCTACCCGCCGGAAAAATCGAGTATCCATTTTCGGCAATGCCGGACAGGAAAAAGGCGTCCGTCAATTTGCCGAATTCACCCGGTTTTTGTATTATCCTAAATATTGTTGTTAAAAATGTGCATTGACACTATATATTGTGTTGGTATATAATAAATGCAAATGTCTGACGGAGAAAAAACGATGATAAAAGTAATCAAAAAGGATGGAACAAAAGAAGACTACAACGTGCAGAAAGTGGTGGCGGCCGTAACCAAGTCGGCCGACCGTGTACTGATTCAATTTACGCCTGAAGATCTGCAGAAGATCTGCGCGTTCGTAGACAGCCGCGTGCTCGGACTCGGACGAGACGAAGTGCACATTGCCGAGATGCACAACATCGTGGAGGGCGCGCTGGACCTCGTCAATCCTGCCGTGGCCAAAAGCTACCGGGATTACCGCAATTACAAGCAGGACTTCGTGCACATGCTGGACGAAGTGTACCGCAAAAGCCAGGCGATCATGTACATCGGAGACAAAGAAAACTCCAACTCGGATTCGGCGCTGGTCTCTACCAAGCGTTCTTTGATCTTCAATCAACTCAATAAGGAACTGTACAAAAAGTTCTTTCTGACCGTCGAAGAACTGCAGGCCTGCCGGGACGGGTATATTTATGTACACGATATGTCGGCGCGCAGGGACACGATGAACTGCTGCCTTTTTGACGTGGCGGCCGTTCTGAAAGACGGCTTTGAGATGGGCAATCTCTGGTACAACGAACCCAAGACGCTAGACGTCGCGTTCGACGTGATCGGCGACATCGTTTTATCGGCGGCAAGCCAGCAGTACGGCGGCTTCACCGTACCCGAAGCGGATAAAATCCTTGCCCCCTACGCCGAGCGCAGCTATCGAAAATATATAGAAAAATACCGCGCGCTCGGCCTTGACGAAGCCGTCTGCGAACGGGAAGCGACAGCTGATCTCGAAAACGATTTTCATCAGGGCTTTCAGGGATGGGAATATAAATTCAACACGGTCGCATCCAGCCGGGGGGACTATCCGTTCATCACGGTAACCATCGGACTCGGCGAAAGCCGGTTCGCGAAAATGGCCGCAAAAATCATGCTGGACGTCCGGCGCGGCGGACAGGGAAAAAAGTGGTGTAAAAAGCCTGTTCTGTTCCCGAAAATTGTCTTTTTGTACGATGGAAACCTGCATGGACCGGGCGGCGCGCTCGAGGATGTGTTCGAGGCGGGCATCGACTGCTCGCAGAAATCCATGTACCCCGACTGGCTGTCCCTGACCGGCGAGGGCTACGTCGCCGATATGTATAAGCGGTACGGCAAGGTGGTCTCGCCGATGGGCTGCCGCGCCTTTTTGTCCCCATGGTATGAACGAGGCGGCATGACGCCCGCCGACGACACAGATGTTCCCGTATTCGTCGGCCGATTCAATATCGGCGCAGTCAGCCTGCATCTGCCGATGATCTATGCGCGCGCGCAGAAGGAGAGCCGCGATTTTTACGAAGTGCTCGATTATTATCTGAACCTGATTCGGAAACTGCATATCCGAACCTATGAATATCTTGGCGAAATGCGCGCATCCACCAATCCGCTGGCCTACTGCGAGGGCGGTTTTTACGGCGGGCATCTCGGCATCCACGACAAGATCAAACCGCTTTTAAAAAGCGCGACCGCCTCATTCGGTATCACGGCGCTCAACGAACTGCAAGAACTCCACAACCGCAAATCGCTGGTGGAGGACGGACGCTTTGCGCTTGAAGTGATGGAGCACATCAATCAGAAAGTCGCCGAGTTCAAAGAGGAAGACGGACACCTATACGCGCTCTACGGCACACCAGCCGAAAGCCTGTGCGGACTGCAGGTTGAGCAGTTCCGCAAAAAGTACGGCATCATCGAGCACGTTTCCGACCGCGAATATGTGTCCAACAGCTTCCACTGCCACGTTTCCGAAGAGATCACGCCGATTGAAAAACAGGATCTTGAGGGGCGGTTTTGGAATTTGATGAACGGCGGCAAAATCCAGTATGTAAAATATCCGATCGACTACAACCGCGAAGCGGTCAAAACGCTGGTCCGGCGCGCGATGGACAAAGGCTTCTATGAGGGCGTCAATCTGTCTCTCGCTTACTGCGACGACTGCGGCCATCAGGAGCTTGAAATGGACGTGTGCCCGAAATGCGGTTCCAAAAATCTGACGAAAATTGACCGGATGAACGGCTATTTGTCCTATTCCCGCGTCAAGGGCGACACCCGGCTGAACGCGGCCAAAATGGCGGAAATCCGCGATCGGAAAAGTATGTGAGGAATTATGCGCTATCATAATATAACAACCGACGACATGCGCAACGGAGACGGACTGCGCACGGTGCTCTGGGTGGCGGGTTGCGCGCATCGCTGCCCGGGCTGCCACAATCCGATCACCTGGGACACAGACGGCGGGCTGGAATTTGACGAAGCGGCCGAGGCGGAACTCTTTGAAAAGCTCGGGAAACCCTATATCAGCGGCGTCACGTTCAGCGGCGGCGACCCGCTCCACCCTCAAAACAGAGACGAAATCGGACGGCTGACAAAGCAAATACGCGCCCGCCTACCAAAGAAAACCGTGTGGCTGTACACCGGATATACGTTTGAGGAAATTCGGCAAATCGAATGGCTAGATGCGGTAGACGTACTGGTGGACGGACGCTACGAGTCGGACAAACGGGACGTCAAGCTGCACTGGAAAGGCAGCGCCAACCAGCGTGTCATCGACGTGCAAAAGACGCTTCGCACCGGGAAAATCGTAATTTTTGAGCCGGATTACGGGAGGATTTGAAAATGAAACGCATCGCAAGATTTGAAAAAGTCTCTGAAGCACAGTTTTGTACGGCCTGGCAGGAGACGTTCGGCACGGACGGGAAAGCCATTTACGAAACGATCCGCCTGCCCCGGCGCGCTACCGCGGGCAGCGCAGGCTACGACTTTTTCGCGCCAGACGGTTTTACGCTGGAACCCGGACAATCGATCAAAATCCCCACCGGCGTGCGGGTATGGATCGAAAACGGCTGGGTGCTGAAACTTTATCCGCGCAGCGGGCTTGGCTTTAAATACCGGCTGCAAATGGACAATACGGTCGGCATCATCGACAGCGACTATTACAGCGCGGACAATGAGGGGCATATCTTTATCAAGCTGACCAACGACTCAAAGGAGAAAAAGACACTGACCGTCCCGGCGGGCAACGGCTTTGCGCAAGGCATTTTCGTCGAATTCGGCGTCACGCTCGACGATGAAAGCGACGGCGTGCGCACCGGCGGCTTCGGCTCGACCGGCGGGGTATAGACCACCTAACATTTACATACAAACAACTGAGCGGCGAAACAAAAATGCTTCGCCGCTCTCTTGTACTTTTCAGGGGGCGGTCTCGTCACAAAGCGACGCTAATGCCTTTGGCGCATCGTTCAACGTTTCGCAAATCCCACGCCTAAGTCGCTTTTATCGAAACATCAAAACGCTCTCACCTTTGTAGAGAACGCTGTCCTCAGCGTTCCGCATTTTACCGCTTTGTAAATTTATACACGGAACGCTGGGGACAGCGTTCCCTACGGAGAAAATAAATCTTGCTTCCGCGCATCACCAAACGTTCCGCAAATCCTGCACTGAAGCCGTTTTATCGAAATGTAAAAATACACTCGCCCTTGTAGGGAACGCTGTCCTCGACGTTCCGCATTTTACCGCTTCGTAAAATTTATACACGGAACGCTGGGGACAGCGTTCCGTACGGAGAAAATAATCTTGCCTCCTGCATATGGCCAAACATTCCGCAAATCCTGCACTGAAGCCGTTTTATCGAAATGTAAAAATACACTCGTCCTTGTAGGGAACGTCGTCCCCGACGTTCCGCATTTTACCGCTTCGTGAATTTATACACGGAACGCTGGGGACAGCGTTCCCTACGGAGAAAATAATCTTGCTTCCGGCGCATTGCTTTGCGACGAGGCGTTCCCTACAAGATTGTACAAAATCAATCTTCTTCTATTCGGCCGAATTTACGTTATATTAACGTATTTATAAATATTTTTAAAATGATGATGCAGCGGGAAATGCCTAAAAATAGAAAACAGAGCGCGGGTTAACGCTCTGTTTTCTAAAAATAAGTCGCTAGCTGCAATCAAAAAATGCGCCGAAAGTGCGAACACGCTCTACGGCAAACCGTTTCTATACAAAACATTGTCTCAATCCGTGTAATCGGTATAGACGCAGTCCACGCCAAGGGCAAAAACCTGCTCCTGTGCCTCGGCGCCGTTGACCGTATGCGTACACAGCGGAATCCCGCTCGTTTTCAGCGTTTCCACATAAGACGGCGTTGCGAGTGTGCAGTCGAACGTCACCGCCAAAAGCTCGATTCGCTCGGTTATTTTGACAATACCCGCCGCGTCGGCTTTTTCATTGTACGTAGGCAGCCGGTAGAGCGTAAATATAATATTGGAATACCCGAGCGCGCGCACCGGCGCATACTCGGCTTCGGAATAAATCTGCGGCAGAATCTGCGGCAGAATCTCCGGATGCGCCTCGGCAATTTTGCGGAGCACGCCCAAGTTATCGTCTTTGACGTCCGTGACGATATACACGTCGGTATGCGCCGACAGCCAATCCGCAAGGCTGTCCAGGGTTACGGACGTATAGCGGTTGAAAATTTTTACTTTTTTAAATTCTTCAACAGAAACCGGTGCGGCGCCGAGACTGTACGAATAATAGCGGGACCAGTCGTGCAGCGCGACCGGATGACCGTCGGACGAAAGCAAAAAATCCATTTCGATAAAACGCCGTCCGGCGGCGTAAGTCGCCTCGAGCGCCTCCATCGAATTGCTCCCGGGGAGTCCGCCGATTTGGCCGCCTCCATGCACAATTTTGTCCGGAAACACTTCCCGATCCAGCGTGACCGCGCCGGTCAGCGGCCGCTCTGTGGAAATCATAGACGCCCGCGCGCCGGAATCGTACACGCGGCCGCCTTTGGCATACACATCCAGCGCGGAAAAATAGATGATCGTACGGCCGTCGATGTTAAAACTCTCCACCGCGCGCCCGTCCACATAGGTCACGATATTGGTGGCGTACACGGGCGAGAGAACAAAGCCGGGCGCAGCGGCGGCCGGTTCGAGTTCCAGCGGCGTATAGACCGGCCGCTCCATGCGGGTCACACGCAGCGTGCAATCCTCCGCGTTCCACAAAACCGAAAAGCCATAACTGCGCAAATCTTCCGCGACGACGCCGAGATGGCCGTCCACATTGTAGGACGGGATCGCGTAGCCGTCAATATACGCCGTAATATCCGTAGACAGGACATATCCCACGATTCCCTCCGCGCGCAGCGCGGCAGCGGACAGCGTTAAAAGCGCGCATACGGCGCACAGCAGCGCGCCGGTAAACCATTGAAACAATGAACGCCGCATATTAATCATACGCAAAATTCCTTCTATAGTAATAAGACACCGCATCGAACAGGCGCGCCGTCTCCTCCGTCCTATCGCTTGTGCGGTGAATCACCGGAGACGACTGCATGACGCTGCTTGTAAACTGCATATAGGCGCTGCCCGGATACCCGCAAAGTTCAAACACCTTGTTCATCAGGAAACTGACGGAGATCGGTTCGCCCTCTCCCAAAAAATCATTGCCGCAGAGCGCCTTGGCCGCATCATTGGCAAGGATCAGATACCGGGTGGCATAATAGTTGAAAAATCCCGCTTCCGTCGACGGATCGATGTTGATGCCGAGCGTCTCATAAACCGACCCGCTGTTCCCAAGCCACGGTTTGTGATCGCCGAAGAAAACCAGCACAAGCGGCTCCTCCGTGGCAAGCATGTCCGTCGCGTACGCATACAAAAATTCAGTCGTGGACGCAACGCTGTTCAAATAGTTGTTGACGATCGTAAAATCCGCGTCGGGATACCCTTTGTTTTCAATATACGGTTCGGTGTAATAGGCGTTGTCCGATTCATACGGACCGTGCCCCTGATAAGTGATATTGAAGCTGAAATAAGGCTTTGAGCGATCCCGGTTTATGTAGAGATCGTAGAGCATCGGAAACAGCCGCGCGTCATACGTGATGTCGCCGCCAGTGCGCGCGGCAAAATAATTCTCGCTGAAATAATAATTTTCAAAACCGAGATTTTTATTGATATTCTGCCGGTTATAAAACCAGGCGTAACAGGGATGCGCGCCCTCAGTATAGTATCCGTTTTGACGCAGATACCATACATAGGAATTCGAGGGCGCGACAAAATTGTCCAGCCGCACGTAGGGCAGGCCGGTCAGAAACTCCCGTTCGCTGACCCGGGTATCGCCCGCAAAAATATCGGTAATCAGCGTACCGCTGTAGCCCATCTCTTCCAGCGCGTGATACTTTTCGTACAAATCGGAGGTAAAGGTCAATTCTTTGAAACGGGAAAAATCGGTATACGCCTCGAGCATGACGCAGACGATATTGACCGCGCGGCCATCCGGTATTTCAGCGTCGGTATACGCCTCGAGCGCCGCAGCAGCCTCAGCCTCGTCGTAACCGTCGGGTGCGGGATGAAAGGCGGATTTGACCGAATGCAGAAACGGGTACACAAATCCTTTGGAAATATACTGCTGCGTTTCGGAATATGCGTTGATGAGCGAATGGTTGGCGGTTTTCGTGTCGTAAATCCGGTTGCTTTCATACAAAGGAGCAAGCGAAAAAAAGGCGGCAAGCGCCAAAACCAGCGCCGAGAGCAAACGCGGCCACGCGCGCCGGAAACGGCCACGGGCAAAGCAGGCGAGCAAAACAACGCACAGTGCCGCGACCGCGGCGCAAAGCTCAATGCGCGCATCCCAGAACAGCGGGTAACTCTCCAGCATTTTCTTCGATTCGACGATCAGGGAAAAATCCTCGGCGATCAAACAATCTCCGCGAAACGCAATTTTATAATAATGGATCAGCGACGGGATCATTACCAAAACGCCGGTCAAAAGAAACGACCAGACCGCGCGGTTGGTCAGCAGAAAAAAGAAAGCGGAAAGCAAAAGCGGTACGCAAAGATTCAAAAAAAGGATATACGGATTCTCAAAATACGATGCGAACATCTCGTCCGCATAACTTCCGCACGCAAGATACAAACTTCCAAGTCCGATGATAAACCCACCAAGCAAAGCGGCGACAAAAGAAAAAAACACCCACAAAAAAGACGTATGTTTTTTGCCGTTTTGCGGCTTCCATGCAAACAACTGCCGCACACCTCCCAAACGCCTGCACACGCCGGAATATCCCGGCTCTTTAGCAAACGGTATGTTTTGTAAAATATATCCTATTATACGCTTTGTCTCCGTAAAAATCAAGTAAAAAAGGCGGCCCGCAATCTAAAGCGGCAGCAGGATATTGCTTGCCGCCTTGATTTTTCTGCCCGCCTAAACTTTTATTTTTTGCTCCGAGTTCAAAATGGCGCAGGGACAATCGGTCAATTGTACGGCCATGCGATTTCGAATAAAAACCGGCGCGCCACGGATTTCAGTCCTGTTCCGGCCCGCAGAGAAATTCATCCATCCGGCGCAGGGTCTCGCCGATCATCTCCGCCACGGAAAGATCGCGCACACCGACGACGATGTTGTCGCACCGGCTGACCGGAATCAAAAGCCGAACCGCCTTTGCACCCGCAACGGCGGCCGCCATTTTCGGCGTGACCTCTCCGTGCAGCGCGTCGGCAATGACAATGCCGACCGGGCCTACAATCACATCGGCGCGGCGGCAGGCCACCAGCACCGGATTTTCACCGGTCGCCGCCTGCTCGGCGCCGCCCTTGACCATCGCGGCGGTCGCTGTGCTGTTGGTGCCGACCGCCATGACCGTGCAGTCCGGATAGCGTGCCAGAATCGATTCGACAAGACAACGGCCAAGACGGCCGCCCTGTCCGTCGATCACCAAAATACGTTTTCCGTTTTTTTTCATCGTCCGCACGCCCCCGCGCCGTCTATCAACAGCAATTCTGAAAATTTCTCCGCCTCATATGCCCCTGCAAAGCGCACATGAAAAAACAAAACGCCCGTGTTTTCGCTCACTTTTACGCGTCTTTTTTCCTTTGCGCTTTCGGCATGCGCCGCCTGAAGCTTGGTAAATACTCGCAGGACGACGAAAATGGTAAACGCCACGATCAAAAAATCCAGCACGGTCTGTATAAAGTTACCGTACATCAGTGCATTTTCGGCGATCTGCGTACCGTCCGCCGCTGTCTCGGCCGGGCGTATGACCCATTTCCAGTCCGAAACGTTCAGCCCGCCGGCAAGCAGGCTGACGAGCGGCATAATAATGTCGTTGACGAGCGAAGTTACGATCTTATTGAACGCCCCGCCGACAACCACGCCGACCGCCATGTCCACCACGTTTCCTTTGGCAATGAACGCTTTGAAATCCGATGCAAATTTCCCCATTCTCCATTTCCCCCTGTTTTTTTCTATCATAGCACAGCTTTTCCGCTTTGTCAATAATACAAAAACCGCGCTTTCGGTTCCAAAGATTTTTCATTTTAACAAAAAAGGCGCCAAAGCATCGTTACAGACTGTCGAAAAGTTACGGAACGCTGAGGACAGAGTTCCCTACGAAGGAAATAATCTTGCTTCCGCGCATCACCAAACATTCCACAATCCCGCATCGAAGCCGCTTTTATCAAAACGTCAAAACGCTCTTGCTTTTGTAGGGAACGCTGTCCTCAGCGTTCCGTGTATAAATTTACGAAGCGGTAAAATGCGGAACGTCGGGGACGACGTTCCCTACAAATATAAGCAAAAATTTAAGCCGCTTTCGCGGCGCGCACTTTGACAGACGCAGAAAAAAGACGCCAAAACGGCGTCTTTTTTCGATAAAGGAGAACGGGGAGGCAAAGGCGGTATTTTCCCGATCATACCGCCCTGCCCGCGGCACAGCCGAACTGTTGTCTGTCAGTCCCTTGTCCTTATCCTAGCACAGCGGGGATACGAAAAAGCATGCTTCCTGTCGCCGCTGGAAAAATTTTCCTTAAAAGAGTTCGACAAGATACGCAAAGCCCCGGCGAAAGCGGTCGAGCGACGGCGCTTTGAAGCCAAGAAGCGATATATCCAGCGGCGTAAGCGTCAGGGAAACGGTGTTTTTGCTCTCTTCAAAAACAAAACCGGCCGCACCGGCAACTTCCCGGAGCCACAGGGAAAGCAGTCCCCGATCCGGCACGGACAGCTTTTTGCCGCCGATGCTGTCTGCAAACACACTGACACGCCCGCAGTCGGTCACAAAGGACACAAGCAGGTCCGAACCGCCGGTTGCCGCCAGACGAAGCAAAAGCGTAAGCGCCAGCGCAAACGCGTTCGGCGCCACCTGCACCACGGCGTCTGCGTGGGGCGTCCGCATTTTTACGACGACGCCCTCCTGTTCCAACGCGCCGCCCGCTGATTCGAGAAAAAATCGGATCAGCCCGCCAAGCGAGCACTGCCGCTTCGCCTGCAAAGGCAGCGCCGCAGGATCGAACATCTGCGCAGCACGGGCAGCGCCCTCTCCAAAGCAGGCATGCATACGGTCAAAATCCAAAAACAACAAATACCGGCGGCCGCCGAGGATCAGTTCCCGGATAAGTACGCGCCGCCCAAACGCGCTGACGAGTCCGCGCATGCTGCCAGCCGCATTTTCAAGCCATGCGCGCTGCGCGCTCTTGAGCGGCGTGCCGGCGCTTTTATACAATACGGCGCCGCTTTCATCGGTGATAAACAAGGGCGGCATCACGCGTGCTCGGCCTCCGTACTGTCCGCCGTACTTTCATTTGACGACGGCGCAGGACGCGGCGAGCAGAACTGATAATTCAGCAGAGCCGCCTGCTCCAAAACCGAAAGCAGGGCTTCATCCTCCCCCCGAAGAACCAGACGAAGATTATATTTTGTAAAATAAAAAGCAAATTCTTCAATATCTGCTGCAAGCGTTTCAGCCGAAAGCGAATCTGCAAGCAGCGCGGCCGAACAGCCGCTGTCCGAGACAAAAGCAAAGAAGCGGGCCAGCAACGGCGAATGCAGGAGCGAATACGGCACGCAGACCGTAACCGGACTGCCCACCGCCGCCGCCATTTCAAAAATCGCCTCGAGGTTCTCCTCCGTCACCTCGCCGAAGACGAGCACGGTCTCTCCGAGACGGCTCGCGCAGAATTCCCGAAGCAGCGAAAGTTCGTATGCATACATCACGCTGCGCGCCGCTTCGTCCCAGTCAAGCGCGCCGGAATAAAACAGCCCGGTCGTGCTGTACGGGATATCGAACGCGGAAAGAGGCGGCCGCCCGGAAACATCTACCCCGAGCGCCGCGTCGGTCTCGGTAGCGAACACACACCTGCCGTCCCGATACAAAACGGTAGACGCATACGTAAAGGGATCTTCAGGCGAAAATTCCGCAAGCGCCTCCGGAAGCACGTACTCGCCGTGCACCGTGCGCTCCACGATCGGCGTAGCCGTCTCTTTGCCGGCCGCATCCGAACTCGGCAGGGGAAAACGCTGCGGGTCGGCCGCGCGCCGGGAAAGATAACTGCCCAACCAGACCGTCGCCGCAAAAATAATCAAAACGGACAAAACCAGAATCAGCAGCGGCCATTTAATCTTTTTCCGGCGGGTGTTATACCGTTTGTAGATCGCCATTACCGAATATCCTCCATAGAAAGACCGCGCACATAATCGGTTTCCCGCACGGACAGCGCGGCGGCGCGCGCTTCGATCAGCCTGTAAAACCGAGAACTCTGATACTGCGCACAAAGCTCCTCAAAATGCGCGTCGATATAGCTGTCCTCCTTCGGCAGACGCAGGATGATATGAAACCCGACGCCGCTTTCCACAACGCCGCTCACTTCACCGTCTTTCAAGGCAAAGGCTGCCGCTTCAAATTCGTCGATCATTTCCATATAGGTAAAATAGTACCCGTCCGCAGGCATGGAATAATCCTCCGAATACCGGCCGGTCAGCACGTCCCACGATTCGCCGCTCTGATAGGCGGCAAGCGCCTCTTCGGCGATCTTTCGATTATTTTCCACATCCTCGCCAGGGTCGTTCTCAATGAAAATCTGCTTGGCGCGCACAAATTCATCCCCGCGGAGAATCTCGAGCAGTGCGGCGCTGTCGCTTTCGATCACACCCTCCGGCTGCGTCATCCGCTCGTAAAGCTTGTCCTCCAGCGCGTCGATCCGCATCAAAAAATCAAACACGTTCTCAGTCATATAATTCTGCGCAAGCTCGCCGGCAAAATCAAGGCCGTTTTCCTTAAAATACGCTTTCGTCGCGTCCACATAGTCCGCCGCCGCCTGCCGGACATCCGCGTCGTTTGGCGTAATGCCGTAATCGTCGGCGAGCGCAACAGAACCATACAGGCCCCGCACCGCGGCAATCACCCGTTCCCGCACAGCGCCGTCCAGCGCGGCGGCGTCCTCCGGATAATCCCCCTCGAGCGCGTCGCGGTAGTTAAGATAGAAATAGCGGTATAAATCGTAAGCCGCTTCATACTTTCCTACATACAGCGCTGTCCACCCATATTGTTCCAGATACTGTTCCTCTTTGCGTTTTTCCACAAAACGGACGATCAAAAATACCAATAAAGCTGCAAGCAGAACAAGTCCCGCAGCGGCGGTCAGCTTTCTGATTCTCTTTCTTTTCAGTTCCTTTGGCGCAAGCAGTTCCCGATTCATCCCCGTCTCCGTTTCTCCAGCCGCGTCCGGCAGCCAGTCTATACCTATAATACTATACAATCCACGGATAGCAAGAAAATTTTCGCAATTTTCTTGACTTGGGACAAGTACGGCGATATAATAAATATGATTTTGAATTTCAAATTCATTTTATGGAGGCACGATGAAACAGCATTACAATACCAAGCAGAAAAACGCTGTCCTCGCCTGCCTTGCGGAGCAGACCAGCCGCAGCCTGACGGTGGACGGCGTGCTCTCAGCGCTCGCGGCACGCGGCGAACGAATCGGCCGCAGCACGGTCTACCGGAGGCTGGAGGAACTCTGCCGGGAAGGTCATGTGCGCCGCTTCGCGCCCGAAGAGGGGCGCAGCGTGACCTATCGTTTTATCGGCGAGGGCTGCGGGGAGGCGCATCATTTTCATCTGATCTGCGGCGCATGCGGCATCGTCTACCATACGCAGTGCCCGGAAATGGAGGCGCTGTTCCGGCATGTGGCCGACGCGCACGGCTTTACGGTAGACACGCAGAAAACGGTTTTGTACGGCATTTGCGAAAAGTGCCATGGAGGAAAAAAATGATGGCTTTACCAATGAAAAAAATGTTCTGCGCGCTCCTTGCCGCGCTGATCCTTTGCGGTGCGCTCGGCGGCTGTACGCAGCCGTCCGAGCCGGACGGCGGGCTGCAAATCGTCGCCACGCTTTTTCCGCAATACGACTTTGCAAGGACGCTCGCCGGTGGCCGCGCCAACGTCTCTTTGCTGCTTTCCCCCGGTGCGGACGCACATTCTTTCGATCCATCCCCCAAAGACATCCTCACCGTCACAGGCGCGGATCTCTTTATTTACACCGGAGACAATATGGAGCTTTGGGCGCGCCGCCTGCTGGAAAGCGAGGATGTGGCGCGCGCGGTGGAGTCGGGCAGTCTAACGGTGCTCGACCTGTCCGCGGCGCTCGGCCTTGACGAAGAAACGCACGCGCACGACCCTGCAAAAGAAGAAGCGCACACACACGAAGAGGAATCGGATCCGCATATCTGGACGTCTTTCCGAAACGCCGAAAATATGTGCCGTGCCATTGCGGAAACGCTCTGCGCCCTGGATGCGGCCGGAGAAGCGGTTTACCGTGAAAACCTCGCTGCTTATACGGCGCAGCTGCATACGCTGGACGTAAAGATGCAGGAGATGGTCGATTCGGCCGCGGCCGGTACCGTCTATTTCGGCGGGTCTTTCGCCTTTGCCTGCCTGTTTGACGACTACGGGCTTATGCACCGCTCGGTATATGAAGGATGCGCGGCGCATACCGAACCGTCCGCCGCCGCGCTCGACAGCCTCATCGCGGATATGCGCGCCGCTGGCGCACGGTACGTGCTGTACGACAGCGCTTCCGAAGAAAAAACCGCACGGGCCGTGGCCGCCGAAACCGGCGCCGAGGCGCTGCACATCCATGCGATCCACAACATCACCAAAGCGGAACTGGACGCCGGTGAAACCTATTTGTCCCTTTCCGAAAAGAATCTCGAAGTGCTCAGAAAGGCGCTGGACGCATGAACGAAATCATCACCTGTACGGACGTAACCGTACACAACGAAAAAACGCTCGCGCTCGAAAACGTGAGTTTTTCAGTATACGCAGGCGAATTTTTATCCATCGTCGGAGAAAACGGCGCGGGCAAATCCACGCTGGTCAAAACCATTCTCGGCATCCAAAAGCCGGACGGCGGCAAAATCGAAACCGCGCCGGGCGTGACCGGCAAGATCGGGTATTTGCCGCAGCAATCCAGCGCGCAGCGCCATTTCCCCGCAAGCGTCCGGGAGGTGGTCCTCTCGGGCTGCATCGGTTCGACCGGAATTTTCCCGTTTTATACCCGCGCGCACAAAGCGCGCGCGGCAGAAAATATGCGTCTGCTCGGAATCGGCGCGCTTGCCTCCAAGAACTACCGCGCCCTATCGGGCGGCCAGCAGCAACGCGTGCTGCTGGCACGGGCACTCTGCGCGGCCGAGCGCGTGCTGCTCCTCGACGAGCCGGCGGCGGGACTTGATCCGGTCGTCACGGCCGAACTCTATGCGACGATCGTGCACCTATGCCGCGAACACGGCATGACAGTCATCATGGTCTCGCACGACATTGCGGCCGCCATGCGCTTTTCCGACCGGATTCTGCATCTGGCAACCTCACTGCGCTTTCTCGGAACGGCGGCGGCCTATGCAAAGACGCCGCTCTGCGCGGCCATGACGGCAGGAGGAGAAAATCATGCCTGAACAAATTGCAAGACTTTTTTCTCACACCTTCATGCAGTATGCGCTGATCGTTGGCGTACTGGTTTCGCTGTGCGCAGCGCTGCTCGGCGTTCTGCTCGTGCTTCGGCGTTACGCCATGATCGGCGACGGACTCTCGCACGTCGGATTCGGCGCGCTGTCGGTCGCCTATGCGCTTGGCACTGCACCGATGGCGGTAGCCGTCCCCGTCGTGATCCTGACCGCATTCGCGCTGCTCGGCCTGTCCGAGAGCGAAAAAATCCGGGGAGACAGCGCGATTGCGGTGCTCTCCTCCGCCGCGCTGGCAGTCGGCGTGGTCGCTTCCGCCCTATCGGGCGGCACGGCCAGCGATCTGAACGGCTACCTGTTCGGCAGCATTCTCTCGCTCACCCGCTCGGACGTTTTTCTTTCTGCCGCTTTGTCCTTGATCGTGATTTTGCTGTTTGTCCTGTTCAAAAACCGCATTTTCGCCGTGACCTTCGACACGAATTTTGCCAAAAGCGCGGGCGTACACGTCCGCCTATACAACACGCTTCTGGCCCTGCTGATCGCCATTACCGTAGTCGTGGGTATGCGGATTGCGGGCACGATGCTGATCTCCAGTCTGATTATCTTCCCCGCGCTTTCAGCCATGCAGCTTGCGCGCAGTTTCCGGGGCGTGATTCTGCTCTCGGCGGTCATCTCCGTATTTTCTTTTAGCACAGGGCTTCTGCTCTCGCTTTCACTGCCCGCCGGCGCAATGATCGTGCTGGTCAATCTCGGCGTGCTGATCGTATGTTCGGCGGTCGGGCGTCTTTGCCGCCGGGCATAAACTGGCTATGGCGGAGATCGGCGGCCGATACAGACAAAAATTCTTCGATTTTTAAAAATTTGGGTTTTCATGGATAGCGCGCCGAAAAAATGGCAAATATACTATGGAAACCGCAATACAGGAGGATTTTTACATGGCAGTCGAATTCAAGGACAGCGTAACCAAGCAAAATCTGATGCGCGCGTTCGCGGGCGAAAGCCAGGCACGAAACCGCTACACTTTTGCCGCTTCGCAGGCCAAAAGCCAAAAACTACATGTGGTAGAGGCCATTTTTAAATTTACCGCCAATCAGGAAAAGGAACACGCAGAGATTTTCTACAATCATCTGAAAGAATTTGCCGGAGAAACCATCCAGATCGACGGCGGATATCCGGTCGATATTTCGCAGTCGGTCGTCCAGTTGCTCCGATATGCGCAGCACAACGAATACGAGGAACACGACGACGTATACCGCGCGTTCGGCGACAAAGCAAAAGAAGAAGGCTTTGCAAAAATCGCCGCTTCGTTCCACAACATTGCCGAGATTGAAAAAACGCACGGCGACCGATTCGGCCGTTTTGCGGATCTGCTGGAACAAAACAAACTGTTTCTTTCCGACGTAGAATGCGGATGGATGTGCCTCAACTGCGGCTATATAACCAACACAAAAGGCGCGCCGGAGATCTGCCCGGTATGCAGTCACGATCAGGGATTTTTTATCCGTCTGGAAATGGCGCCGTACTGCGGCTGAAGCTTCCGGGCACCGCAAAGGAAAACGCCGGGGAAAGCATAAATTGCTTTCCCCGGCGTTTTTGCCTTTCCGCAAAGCCGGACGCGCCGGTGCCTTTGACGCGACGCTCGATGTTCCGTATAAGAACAGCTTCAGCGAAAAATTTACGGAATGCCGAGGATGGCGTCCCCACAAAAATGAAAAATTATTTTAGATTAACATTACAGAAACATTTTTGAAAAATTCTGCAAACAATCGCGCGGTAGAATACAAGCACAAAAACAAAAAAACGTTTGTGAGGTTTTTAAAATGACAAAGAAAAACTTTTTTACCCTGGCGCTTGGCGTAATCGGCGGTATCCTGTTTGGAATCGGTATGTGCATGTGTCTTCTCCCCGAATGGAACGCGTTTGTCCCCGGCGCCGCCGTCGCCGCCGCCGGCGCGGTTGAACTGCTGGCATTGCTGATCGTGCGCAGAATCACGGACGGCAGAAAAATAGGCAAACCGAATTGGAAACGCATCGGGAAAATCGCCTTTGGCATTTTCGGCGCGCTGGTCCTTGGACTTGGCATGTGTATGATTATGGTATGGGATCTGCTGCTTGCGGGCATTGCGGTAGGGATCGCAGGGATTCTGCTTTTGCTCTGCCTGATTCCCATGTGCGCCGGATTAAAATAATGCGTAAAAAACGGCAAAACGGCTGAATTTAAAATTCGGAAAGCAAACAGGCGGCCTGACCAGAAAGTTTCGAGGCAATACCCGCCCCTATTTTTAACAAATACGCAGAACGCAAACAAAACTTTAACATTTCTGTGTTATAATACTACCGTAAATTGCTGCGGAGGTTTGTCTATGTTCAAGATTTTAGTGGTGGAGGATGACAGAGAACTAAACCGGTCGGTCTGCGCTTTCTTAAATGCCAGCGGGTATGAAACCGTCGGCTGCCTGGATGCAGACGCTGCCTATGACGCAATGTATGAAACCATATTTGACCTCATTATTTCCGATATTATGATGCCCAAGACCGACGGCTTTGAATTTGCCAAAACGGTGCGCACACTCAGCGAGGATATTCCTATTTTATTCATGACGGCAAGAGATGATTTTGCCGCCAAGCAGCGGGGATACCGCGCGGGCATCGACGATTACATGGTAAAGCCCATCGATTTGGACGAGCTTCTCCTTCGCATCGGCGCTTTGCTCCGCCGGGCCAAAATCGCAGCCAGCCGCACGCTGACCGTCGGCAGCTTTACCATGAATATGGACGAGCGCACGGCCTATCTGAACGGTGAAGAAATACCGCTCACCGCAAGAGAATTCAGCCTTTTATACAAATTGCTCTCCTATCCGAAAAAAACCTTTACAAGGACGCAGCTGATGGACGAATTTTGGGACGCGCAGACCACCTCCGGCACAAGAACGGTGGATGTGTATATGACGAAGCTGCGCAGCAAGCTTTCCGCATGCGAGGATTTTGAAATCGCAACCGTCCACGGCCTTGGCTATAAGGCGGTGATCAAATGAAAAAAAAGGAATTCTTCGCTGAAATACGTCTTGTGCTGCGCACCTATTTTATCTTCTTTATCCTATGCGCTTTTGTAGTCACGGCATCCTTTCTGATGTTTTTCCACGCCATTCAACTGCCGGAAGAACAAATTCGCGCCGCCGCCCCGATGACCTTAATCACCGTCTTGACGATTACGGCGATATTTGTCACGATAGACACCGTCCGCCGCAAGATCACAGTCGGCCGGCCGGTAAAAAAAATCAAGCATGCGCTCAGACAAATTACCAACGGCGATTTCTCCGTAAGGCTTCCTACGCAGGGAAGCAGTTCAATTTTTGCAGAAATTATGGAAAGCATCAACACCATGACTGCTGAGCTTTCGGGCGTAGAAACCCTGCGTACGGATTTCATCGCCAATGTTTCTCACGAAATGAAAACACCCCTCGCCGTTATCGCTAACTATGGCGCGCTGCTGCAGGACAAAAACCTGCCCGAAGAAAAAAGCGGATCGAATACGCCAAAACCGTCGCCAATACCGCGAAACGGCTGGCAGATCTGATGACCAATATATTGAAACTCAACCGCTTGGAAAATCAACAGATTTACCCGCAGGCAAAGGCATACGACGTCAGCGAACAGCTTTGCGAATGCCTGCTGCAGTTTGAACCGGTTTGGGAAGAAAAAGGCATAGAGATCGATACCGCCATACCCGAAAATGTGATTGTGTATGCCGACGCCGATCTGCTCTCCATCGTATGGAGCAATCTCTTTTCCAATGCGTTCAAGTTTACGGAGAGCGGCGGAAAAGTGCGCGTATCGCTTTCGGCAGATGCGCAATTTGCCGCGGTAAGCGTTGCCGACACGGGCTGCGGTATGACTAGCGACGTGGGCGCGCATATTTTCGAAAAGTTTTACCAGGGCGACCCTTCCCACGCCGCGCAGGGAAACGGTTTGGGACTTGCCCTTGTCAAGCGTATCATGGATATCACCGGCGGAACCATTTCGGTAAACAGTTCCGCCGGGATTGGCAGTACCTTTACGGTGCGCATACGGAGGAAACCGGATGACGCGCTTTAAGAAGATCCTGCGAAGAGCCCTTTATCCGCATACCGCCGTTTTTCTGCCGGTTGCCGCGCTTGCCGCCTTTAGCCTGGCCTACGTTTTCGCACACGGTTTGGATGCGCATCCGGTTTCCTACGCCGTGTACATGCTCTCATTCTACGCCTTATGCGTCGTGTGCGCCAATGCCGTCCGGCTGGCGAAAAATATAAAAAAATACCTGCATCAAAACGCCTATACGGAAAGATATCTTTCCGATGCGGAACTTCGTGCAAGAATTTCGCTTTATGCCGGTACGCTGATCAATATCGGATATGCGATATTCAAATTGGCTGCCGGGATACGCTATTCTTCCTTGTGGTTTGGCGCCGCCGCCGTGTATTATATGATACTGTCGCTCATTCGTTTTTTGCTGATCAGAGCCGACCGCCTATGTGTAAAACCGGCAGAGAATCGCTACCGCCGCGGATGGAAAAGCTACCGTTTATGCGGCGTGCTGCTTCTGCTGCTCAATATCGCAATATCGGGCATGGCTTTTCAGATGATATGGCAAAATAAAGGATACGCCTATCCGGGCTTTATCATATATGCTTCGGCCGCCTATACATTTTACCGTCTGACTATCGCTCTTGCAAAAATATTTTCCGGAAAAATTGCAAATCCCATATTGCTGTCGGCCAAAGCGCTGGATTTGTCTATGGCGCTTATGGCCATGTTTTCCCTGCAAACAGCGATGTTTGCCTCTTTCGGCCAGGATATGACAGCCGAGTCGCGCAGATGGATGAACGCGCTCACCGGAGGCGCAGTTTGCTTTGCCGTGCTTTGCATCGCCTTGTTTATGCTCATAAAATCCACGAAAAAACTGCGGGCGAACAAAACAGAAATATCGCTTGATCCGCGCGCCGGTTCACGGAGCGTATAACAAGCGCAAAAATGGATACGAGGTATTTACAAATGGAAAAAAACGATCACTTTCACTACACGTACTCCGCCCCAAAGCAGGAGGAAATCCAAAAAATCCGGCAGAAATATCTGCCGAAATCCGAAGAAGCCGAAAAAATGGAGCGGCTTCGCCGTCTGGACAAGCGTGTGGAAACGCCCGGCGTCGTTCTTTCGCTAATCCTCGGAATCGCGGGCACGCTGATTTTTGGAACCGGGATGTGCTGCGTGCTGGTTTTTGGCAAAATGCTTTTGGGCATTGCCGCCGGTATAGCCGGCGCGGTCATTCTCGGCCTTGCCTACCCTGTGCATAAATGGATGACGGAAAAGCGCAGGGCCGCCCTTGCGCCTCAGATTCTACAGCTGACCGAGGAGCTTAAAAAATAAATCAGGCGCGGCGTTTTCCTTTCGCCAAAGTGCGAAAAAACGCCGCGTCTCCATTATGCCATATTATTCATCAGCATATAATTATACCAGCCAAGCACCTTTCCGAGATTCTCAAAAGAGACGCGGCTGCCGCCGTGGCGCAAAAGATCCAACATATCGTCCTCGTGCGGCGTCCTGTTCTGCTTTTGAATCAGGTCCAGCCTGAAAAATACGGACATGACCGCCGCCGCCAATTTACAGAACCCGCGCAGTTTTTTTCGTTCAAAGCCGCCCTGCACAGTAAACAAAGGCATAGAGAGCGTCAGACGGTTGACCGCGCGCACCTGCGTAATCTGATTGAGGCTGCCGTCCAGACCGACGGCGCAGATCCCCCGGATGCGGAAACGCTTTGCCGCGCGCCGATAGCCCTGCACTCTGCCGGCCATGATCCAGCCGAAATACATGACCAAAGTGCCCTCCGGCAGTTCCCGCTTGGCCTCTTTCAGCGAATATACGGGCAGTCCCGTACTTTCGCCGAACATTTTCGCATATTCGGCCGTATGGCCCCCACTAGAAGTATAAACAACCGCTTTCGTCATTTTGCCGTCCTCCGAAACATTTGTAAATTCATCAGCACATAGGCTGCAACCAGCGCGGCTACCGCGCAGAAAAGAATAAGATACATGGTATGGAGTTCCACTTTGCCGCCGAAAAAATAGAGATTGCAGTCCACCGAATCTTTGATTTCCTCGATCGCCTGCACCGGAAAATTTTCCGCCTCCATTTCGGCAAAAACACCGCGCAGCGCATGATTGCGTAGAAGCGACGTTCCGTATGTGCCGGGCAGAAAAGCGATCGCCCGCCGCAGCCCCGCGCCAAATTGAGAAATCGGCATATACGCGCCGCAAATAAAGCCGTATCCCGCGCTGACAACCGTCCCCACCGCCGAAATCTGCCCCTGCGAGGACAGGAAAAAATTGATGACGGAGGAGAGCGCCGTGCCAAACATCACAAGCAAAAACACGTCAAGTAAAATCAAAAGCACGTCGGAAACGCTGAGATACCAGCCCGTCCCGATAAGATAAAGAAAACAGGCGAACGCGGCCGTCAGGCAGACGATCAGCGTCGTCAGCGCCGTTGCGATATAGTAGCTCATCGCCAAAACGGAACCCTTGACCGGGGAAATGATCAGATCGCTTCTCGCGCCGGTGACTTTGTCCTGCACCATCAGCATGTTCGAGCAAAAGGCAACCGTCACGCAGCACACCGCGAGCAGGGAGGAAAAGAGTTGTCCGCCCACCATGCCGCCGGTCAGTTTTTCAGGAACCGAAAAGCCCTCCGGCATAGCGGCGGCAAAGCTGTCCCGATAGACGCCGCCAAGGAAGGTCGCATACAGCACAAGCAGGATAACCGGCGTAATCAGCGAAGCGAAAAACATCCCCTTATCTTTAAAGAACAATTTGATGTTGCGTATAATCAGGGCACTCAACGCATGCACAGCAAACGCCTCCTTTAATTTCTCAGAGCCATATCGCCATGCAGCGATTTGCCCGTCACAGCCAAAAACACGTCGTCCATGCGGCCCTTGATGATTTCGTAATCAGCGAACAGCGCCGGTTGCTTCACGATCAGAGCCGTCGCCGCGGCCGTATCGCCGACGGTGATGCGAAACGCGCCGCCAACGCGTTCATAGGGCAGGGCAAGCGCTTTGACCTGCTCTTCTTTAACATTGTAGAGCGTGATAAAATCGCCTGTGTACGCGTTTTTCAGTTCTAAAGGTGTTCCCTCGGCGGCAATTCTGCCGCCATCCAGAATTACCACATAATCCGCGTCCGCCGCCTCTTCCATGTAATGCGTGGTGAGAAACACCGTCATGTTTTCGTCCCTGCGCAGCACAGAGACGGCCGACCACAGCATTCGGCGGGTCTGCGGGTCGAGCCCTGTGGTTGGTTCATCCAAAATCAGGATTTTCGGCTTATGCAGAAGCGCCCGCGCAATATCGATCCGCCGCCGCTGCCCGCCGGAAAGCCTGCCGACCGTGCGCTCGAGCAGATTCTCAAAATCCAGCAGCGCGGCAAGCTCCGCCATGCGCGCTTTGAACGCCTTTCCAAAAATCCCGTACAGCGCCGCGCGGCTTTGCAGATTTTCCCGGACGGTCAAAGCCTTGTCCAAAACGGAATTCTGGAACACTACGCCGAGCCGCCGCGTAATCTCGCCAAGATTTTTGTCCAGGTTCATGCCGTCGATTTCCACGCTGCCGCCGTCCTTTGACAACTGACCGCACAAAATGGAAATCGTGGTCGATTTGCCCGCGCCGTTGACGCCAAGAAATGCGAACAACTCGCCGGTACGGACCCGAAAGCTCAGATCCTGTACGGCCTTGACCGCCCCGAAGCTTTTGTTTAGATGTTCGATCCGGATCATATTTTCCATAGAATCGCCTCTTTGCCCCCTCTTTCGTATGAAGCTGCGGCAAAGGCCTGTTCAAAACGATATTGGCGCCGGTTTTGCGCAGACCGCCGGAAACTGCGGCATACGTTTCCTTTTATTTCCAGAATCTTCCTATCTATTGTATACGGAAAACCGCCAAACGTCAATACATTTTTCACATATTTAGAATAAATTTATGAAAAAACCGATTCAGAGCGCGCTCTGAATCGGTTTTTTGAGAGAAATCATTCAATTTGCGGGAGCCGTTTCAATTCCGGCTGTTTTGCGCAGCGCGGACGAAACCACATCCAGATACACCTGTGCGGCGCGCTCCAGCCTTGCATAGCGGCTCTGCCAGTCAAAGCTGCCTTCATTGAGCATATAGATCAGATTCTTGTTCAGGTTCGCCGGCTGATAGCAGTATCCAAGATCATAGGCGCGCGTCTCAAAAATAATATCCAGCATCGCCGCGCTTTCCTCGTCGCGAGTATACTGCCCGGTGAGCGTCTTATCGTAGTAAGCAGGAATGATATATTCATGCGAATAGTAGCCGATCGCCTCGATGATCGCCGACGTGCGCTCCTCATCCTCCACCAAAAGCGGCACACACAGATAATTCATATAAAAGGGCGCGACCGTATTTGCATATTCCGCCTGATTTTCATCGTACAGCACATAGGGCAGAATACCGTAATCCGTCTCCATATCCCGGAACTCGCCGAGCTTGCCGATCGTTGTCATGAAAAAGAGCGCCTGATCTCCACTGAAGATCGGAATGTACTCTTTCTTCGCCGAATTATGCTGATATTTCAGCGAACTGGACGAATCCATCACCATGTTGAAAAATTTTTCCAGCATGTTGTTCGTAACCTCGGTATTGATCGACAATTCATAATTCCAGGTATCGGTGTTCAGTTCAACCATTTTCTGCCCGGCGGAATTGACGACGCCATACACCGCGTCCACCCAATAAAGCGTCCCGTATACGTCTGTCACGCCGTCGCCGTTGGTATCGTCCGTAACCTCCTTGGCGATCTCGTACATCTTGTCGATCGTCCACTGATACGTATTGACAAGATCATACAGATTTTCAATCTGATAGGTCTCGGCCAGCTTTTTGTTGAACGCGATGCAGTAGGTCTGGTCCATCATGCTGATTCCGAAATCCCCGGTTGTGAAGAAAAGCGTACCAGCAAATTCAAAAGCCTCGTTCGCCTTTTTGTCGTACCAGTCGTTGTCTTTATCGAAAAAGGGCAGCGAATTGAGGTCGGAAAGATACCCCTCATAGGCCAGTTGGCTGACGTCGTAGCCAGGAATCACACACATATCATAGTTATAGTCGCCCGACATGGCCTCTTTGACAAGCACCTGATAGGCTTCGGGAGACTGCTGATTGGCCGTTGTGTTCCGCTGCGCGGTCACGATTTTGATATTATACAGATCCTGCACCGCTTTGTTTCGCCGCTCGACCGCGGAATCCAGCACCGACGGATTCTGTTCATCGTACAGAAAATCATTCGTATTGACCGAACCGCGGCCAGCGGAGAGAATATGAAATTCGTGCCCGTCAAAATTATACTCGGGCAGCTCGTATTCCGCCTCAGTCGTTTCCTCACCGCCGCTAGACACCGATCCGGAAACATCCGGATTATTTTTGCCGCACGCGGAAAATGGCAGACAGAGCGCCAAAATCAGCAGCACGGCGAGTAATTTTTTCAGCATCGGTTGAACCCTCCTCCACATTCAAAAATAAGTGCACACGTCCGTTGCGGACTTTCAAAATCCGCCGGAACACGCCAATGGCCCAAAAACGCGCTATGGGATCAGCTTTTCCTGCGGTGTACCCGTCGGGCCATGCACGACGATGACATCCGGCCCCTCTTCCATCTCCACGAATTTCATCGGGTCGTAGCAAATATGGCGCGGAGAAATCTCGGTCGGGCTGAAATGCTGATGATAGAACATGATATAGCGCCCATCCGCCGTCCACGTATACACCGAATCTCCCGTGCCGCGGGTGAATCCGGTCGCGCGGAGGATGGGATTGTACTTGTATTTTCTGTACGGGCCGAGCGGCTTTTCCGCAATGGCAAATCCCTCTCCGTAATCCCCTTTGTAATGCGAACCGGCATAGATCATGTAATAAAGCCCCTTATGCTTCATAATGACGCCGCCCTCGACGATGCGCGCATAGTCGCATTCCCATGGCTCGGTCGGCGTCATGATCTGGACTAAGGTATCGTCCAGCGGCGTCACCACGCCGTCCTCCATTTTGACCTCATAGGCCCAGATCTCATTGCCGTTGTTGAAACGGACAACCGTGATATACGTTCTGCCGTCCTCGTCCACAAACGGATGGCCGCCGATTTCCTGAATATCCTCGTGCAGCGGCTTCATCGTCTTGGATTTAAAGGGGCCGAGCGGTGAGGCGCTGGACGCAAACGCGACCTGCGCGCGGCGCTTGCCGCGTTCGTCAGGCGCGGTATGCGAGGCATAGAACATATAAAACAGGCCGTCCTTGTAAATGACGTTCGGACTCATATATTCGTTGTTGCCCCAGCCGTCTTTTCCGTGGAACACGACCACCGGATCCGACCAATGAATCAAATCCTTGGACGTATAGCACTGGAACAGAGACATATCCTGCGTATCGGTAAAATACAGATAATACATACCGTCATAATATAGAATGTCCGGATCCGCGCCGTATACGACCGGATTTTTATAAAAACGATCCTTGTCGTAAACCGGCGGCTCGGGGAGTTCGTCAACGGCAACGCCGCGGAATTCCGCAATGCCGTCTCCAAGGTTCAGACCGACCACGCCGCGCGGAAAATGAGCAAGCTCCAGATCGAATTTGGGATAGGGATCGCTTTCGGCGAGAAAGTTATTGAACCAGATCTTTGCATATGTACCCTGCATTTCGACACGGATCTTATACCACCGGCCTTTTTCAAACGGATACCGCATGGAGCCGAGCACGCGGTTGTCCCGGTCGCCGCCGTTTACCTTGGTCAGTTTGACCGAGCAGTCGGCCGCATCGACGGAGAGATAGTAGCCCGCGATCCAGGAAAGACCGTTTTTACCCTGCGCGCGGAAATACACGCCCGCTTCTCCGTCCCGTACCAGCTTGATCTCGCATTCAAAAACGAAATTTTTCGGCGCGTGCGCTTTGGAAAACAAAACCGCGCGGTTGTCCGGCGCCGGAAAAAGCGCGTCGCCCGCTTTCGCCGAAAAGACGCCGTCCTTTTCATCCGCTTTGGCGCCCAGAGTGATCCATTCCATCATACATTCTCCTTGCTGCAAGTACAAAATTTCTATTTCTTCCGCGCGGAGTTCCCGCGAAAGGAAGAGCGGGCGCACTGTCGTCCGCCGAAGCAGGTGCGCCCTGTGCTTATTTATAGGATAATCGCGGATCTCCCAATAGTCAATGTTAAAACATTTGCTCTTTGTGCAAAAAATCTATATAATTTTGTGCAAAAAAGAAGCATGCGCCAAAATACCAAAAATGTTTTGAAGCAGATAGCACAAAAATTTTCTTCGTAGGGAACGTCGTCCCCGACGTTCCGTACAAGCGAGAGTGTTTTTACATTTCGATAAAAAGCCGCTTCAGCGCAAGATTTGCGGAATGTTTGGCCATATGCCGGTGCAAAATTGTTTCCTCCGTAGGGAACGTCTCGTCGCAAAGCGACGCTAGCGCCTTTGCGCGTCGCTCGACGTTCCGTGTATAAATTTACGAAGCGGTAAAATGCGGAACGCTGAGGACAGCGTTCCCTACAAGGACGTGAAAATTACAATTTTACGATTTAGTAAATCATGATTTTGCAAATTTAAACTAAGAAAATCTGCGCAAAAAAGCGCCAGCATACAAAAAGCGCGTTGACCACGCGCTTTTTATATTGATAGAAAAAATGCATACGTCTCTTTGGGTGTAAGGTGAACACTTTTGAAATTTTATCTGCTATAATCAAGTAAAGATTTTTTACCGTTTTTCATTTCAAACATATAAGACAGGTAAAATTAATTATATTAGCATATCAGCGCGCGGAAAGGGAAATTTAATATGCCGATAAATAAAACGCCGTTTACATTTCATCTTGAAGAAGAGATTTAGAAAATTACGATATATCGCGAAACAGGAGACGAGAAGCGTCAGTAATTTATTGGAGCACCTTTGCAGATCGTATATCAAAGAATACGAACAGGGCACGGAAAAATCAAAATCGTATATTTGCAAATATAGATTTAAATTTTTGGAGGGGCAAGCATGTTTAAAATTGAAAAGACCATGAATACGGCAAAGCAATGCGAACGGTACAGCTTCCGCAAAAGATACACGAGAAAATGACGCAAATCGCCGCGGAGCACGGCGTATCGCTGGAATCGCTCGTGCTGCAATCTTGCCAATACGCGCTGGAAAATTTCAGACATTCGAAAGAAATTTAAAAAACAAATCGTTTCCTAAAGAAGTGATAACTCCGTGTATAATTTTACGAAGCGGTATGTTGCGGAACGTCGAGCGACGCGCCAAAGGCGCTAGCGTCGCTTTGCGACGAGACGTTCCCTACAAAGACGTAAAAGCAATATTCAATATACAGTCCCCAACAGCAATATTAATATGCAAACAAAAAAGCCAAAAACGGCGTTTGAGACCACAAACACTTTCCCGGTATATCTTGACAGGCATGCGATTCGGCATTATAATTAAGATATCTGCATGATCGCGTGTTTCCCATTATGCAAAAAGCAAACCGCGTCGGCGGTTTCTTTTCAAGCCGAAAGTTAGCATTTGCTAACATGTATAAATCCATTCCATGAAAGAGAGGCTAATGAAAATGGTGCAAATCACACTGAAGATCGACGGCATGATGTGCGGTATGTGCGAGAGCCACGTCAACGACGCTCTGCGCCGGGCATTTCCGGTAAAAAAGGTTTCCTCGTCGCATACAAAAGGGGAGACGGTGATCCTGTCCGAAACGGAACTCCCCGAAGACAAACTGCGGGCGGCCGTCGGCGAAACCGGCTACCAGGTGTTGTCGGTGCGTTCCCAGCCGTATGAGAAAAAGGGATTTTTCGCGAAATTCAAAAAATAAAGCGGGCGCAGTTTTGAAAAGGGGGTGAGGCCGCATGAATATGGAATCGCTGTACGGGATCCTAATCCCGTTTCTCGGCACGTCGCTCGGCGCCGGATGCGTATTTTTTATGCGGAAATCGCTCGGCGACCGTGTTCAGCGGGCGCTGACCGGCTTTGCGGCCGGGGTAATGGTTGCGGCCTCGGTCTGGAGCCTTTAATCCCCGCCATCGAGCAGGCGGCAAACATGGGAAAATGGTCATTTGTCCCCGCCGTCATCGGATTCTGGCTTGGCATCCTGTTCCTTTTCGCCTTGGACCACATTATTCCCCATCTGCACAGGGGCAGCGCGCAGGCTGAAGGCCCAAACAGCAGGCTTCAGCGAACGACGATGCTGGTGCTGGCCGTCGCTTTGCACAATCTGCCTGAGGGGATGGCCGTGGGCGTCGTCTACGCCGGTTATCTTGCGGGAAACGCGCAGATCACCGCAATGGGCGCGCTGGTGCTGTCTATCGGCATCGCCATTCAAAACTTTCCAGAGGGGGCAATCATCTCCATGCCCCTGCGCGCGGAAGGGATGAAAAAATCCAAGGCCTTTCTTGGCGGCGTGCTGTCCGGCGTGGTCGAGCCGATTGGCGCGGCGCTGACGATTTTGGCAGCGGGCGTGATTGTACCCGCACTGCCCTATCTGCTCAGCTTTGCGGCGGGCGCCATGGTCTATGTGGTTGTCGAAGAACTGATTCCCGAAATGTCGGAGGGGCGGCATTCCAATATCGGAACCCTGTTTTTTGCAGGCGGATTCAGCGTGATGATGATTTTGGACGTCGCGCTCGGATAACCGTCAAAGTCTAAATCCGAGCCTTAAAATGTATCGTTTTTGCCAAAAGAATATCGGGTTCGTCATTTACTTCCATACCGGCGTTTGTTACAATGATAAAAAAGCCAAAGGTGGAGGGATACAGATGGATTTTAACGGGAAAGTCGCGCTGATAACCGGCGCGTCGGTCGGTATCGGCCGCGCGGCGGCAATGCGCTTCGCGGAACTCGGCGCGGATCTCGTGCTGGCCGATATCAATTTTGAAAAGCTCCAGTCGGTCAAAGCGGAACTCGCGCACTACGGCAGAGACGTGCTGATTTACCCGTGCGACGTCAGCGACGAGAGCCGGGTCAACGAAATCACCGCATACGCGATGACGCATTTCGGCAAGGTGGATATCCTTGTAAATAACGCGGCGCTCTGGAGAAACTGGTCAAAGTTCGAGGAAACGCCGATCGAACTCTGGAAGAAGTTTTTGAATGTCAACGTAATGAGCGTGGTTTACTTCACCAATGCGGTGCTGCCGAAGATGAAGGAGCAAAACTACGGCAGAATCATCAACGTCTGCTCGGTTGCGGGCGTGTACGGGAACGCAAATATGGCGTGCTATTCGGCGACCAAAGCGGCCGTGATCGGTATGTCCAAAGCGCTGGCCAAGGAAGTGGCAAAACAGGGCATTACGGTAAACGCAGTTTCTCCCGGCAGCGTCAGTCCCGCCGAGAACCCTGATCCCAACTTCCATCAGCCGAGCGAACTCGCGTTCATGGGCAGAACCGGTACGGACATGGAAAATGCCAATCTCATCTGCTTTCTTGCAAGCGACGAGGCGGCGTACATATCCGCGCAGAACATCCAGATCGACGGATGCAGAAAGAAACAGTAATGCGCGTGGAATAAGCAACGCATCCAATTATTCTAAAAATGGCAAACAGAGCGGACATGCGCCGCTCTGTTTGTTTATTTTGCGCCGCAAAAGGCGCGCCGGTTCCGCCAAAATCCCGCGCCGGTTTTTTCCGCTTTTCTATATTGAAAATTATTGACATTTTATCTAAATGTTTGTACAATAAAAGAAAAAACGAATGGAGCGCTATACATGATGGGGAAAAAATGGCAGAAAGCCCTCTTGCTTTTCTCAGCGGCGGCAGCACTCACGGTCGCAGCGGCAGCCGCCGGGATCACGTATCCCGACACGTTCACCAATCCGGTGGCAAACGGCGCAGATCCGTTTGTCTTTAAAGACGACGACGGCGTTTACTATTTGTACACGACCAGCGGAGATTCGTATGGGTACCGCGTTTACACGTCGGAGAATCTCGTAGACTGGAAATGCCAGGGCTATTGCCTGCGCAGAGAAGACGTTTATTATGCGGATCGTTCCGCATACGCCGGATTCTGGGCGCCGGAGATCATAAAAGACGGCGACACCTATTATATGGTATACACGGCGCAGGAACATCTCGGCATCGCCGTATCGGACAGTCCCCTCGGTCCGTTCACCAACACGGAGACCTCGTATCTCCTGAACGACTTTAAAAACATCGACGGACACTTTTTCCGCGACGACGACGGCAAATTATATCTATATTTCGTCGGCTGCTACGAATTTACCTACAACGGGTATACCAACCCCTCCCAAAACTGCATCTGGGGCGGCGAATTCAGTCTTGAAACCCGAGATTTCGTGTCCAAGCCCCAACTGCTGCTGACCTGGGAGGACGAACCGGAATCGCTGCGCAGCTGGCGCGTCGTCGAAGGGCCGGAAATGCTGAAGCATAACGGCAAATATTATCTCACCTATTCTTCCTCCGGCTACAGCAACCCGGGCTATTCGGTCAACTATGCGACCTCGGACAGCCCGCTCGGCCCGTTCACCAAATCCCCGAACAATCCGATCCTGATCTCGGACGACGTAAGCAGAACCGATACCGAAAACCCGCATCTCTACGGTACGGCGCACCACTGCTTTACCACCTCTCCGGATGGAACGGAACTGATTATCGTATACCACGCGCACCGCTCAGGCACCGCGCCGAACGAACAGGCGGGCTATGTACAGGAACGGCGCGTCTGCATCGACAAGGCCTATTTTGACGCAAAGGGCAATCTCTGCGTAGATGGCCCGACCGCAACTGAGCAGAGCGCGCCGTCGGGCGCAAAGCTCGGCCGGACGGTCGAACTGGATGAAAATTTTGCGGCGCTCGCGAACCTGCCGACCGTCTATGTCGCGGCGACCGACGGCCTCGACACGAATCCCGGCACTAAGGAAAAGCCTTTCCAGACACTGAACGCGGCTTACGCCGCGCTGCCAGGCGGCGGCACGATCGTACTGACGCAGGCCTACAATATGTCCTCAAAGTATGTTACCGATTCCGCCTACTACTGCTCGCCCGCGGTCAACGGACCGGTGATGATCCGCGGCCTGTTTTCCTCTGTACCGGTTGAATTCAAATTCTGGAGCCTCTCGTCGGACACCTACATAGACAACCTCGCGCTGTTCCCCAGCACGACCGGAACCGTGGCCAGCGGCATCTCCGTGATCGAATGCGGGCAGAACAATGTCATACTCGGCGAGGGCGTCAGCTGCTGTTCGCGCAACAACTCCGAACAGTTCCCGGTTCTCGTCGGCGGACTTTGGCGCTACAATGCAAACGCTTCTACCTCCCCATATAAATACTACGACACCGAAGTCAAAACCGAAGCGATGCTGACGACAGATAAAAGCTATACGCTGAAGGTACTCGGCGGCACGTGGAGCATCGTGACGCAGCTGAGCATGAAAAATACATCCGTTGTTCAAAATTCCGCGCCGAATGCGTCGTTGGTTTTGGGCGGCGGCGCGACCATCCGGCCGGCCAAAGCCACCGGGTTTAAAGCAGTCTGCACTGCGGACGGGGCACTTTTGACCTGTGATGCGGTACAATACGCCAAGAAATATGCGTTCTATAAGGTCGAGGGCGCAAAAACCACGCTGCTCGGCTATTCCGACACCCCCTCCTTTACCGATACGAGCTATAAGCCGGGCGAAAAAGTAAACTACAAAGCAGCGGGCTATATCCACGGCGCATGCATCGGCGATCCCAGCAACACCGTAAGCCTGACCTCTTACGGCGATATGGACGGCAGCGAAACCCTGCGCATGAAAGACGCGCTTTTGCTGCTGCACGACGTTCAAAACAGTACGCCGTCGCAGGAAAAGTCGGACAATGTCCTCCGCATCCTCAAATATATTGCCAAATAACATATTTTGCCGTGGCTGTTCCGTGCGAAAGCCCGAAATCCGCTGCGGCAAAATATTCCCTCAATGCAGGCGGCGCTTCGCGGCGAAAAATTCCCTGCAGGATATAAAACGCCGCGTTTCCCGCATAGGCAATCAAAAATCGCAGAGCAAATGCTCTGCGATTTTTCTATACTCAGTTCAGTCTGTTTACTGTCCAATCGGAACTTCCTCGGCGGCTTTGGCCGCCTCGGGAATCTCAAAATCCGCCGCGTTATTGATATCCTTGTAGCGCATCACCATCACCGCCTCCGAAACGGTGACGTCGATGTCCTCTATACTGCCCAAACCGCTCTCCGCAAGCGTATTTTTCAGCATGGATTCCATCGCTTTCGTCATATCTATCCGCATTTGAACCGGCATATCGGTTTTGGCGTCCAGCCAGTATTCAAACGGAATTTCCCCGATACCCTCAAACATCTGCGTCACGACGCCAAGACTGTCGGTATCCATCGAGCCCGAAACCAGCGAGAGCACCTTGGAAAGCATCTCCTCCGTAATCACAGCGGTGAACTTGTTGGTCTTTACGCCGTCCAGTTCCTCGGAAACCGGTTCGCCGTTCTCAAGCAGCAGCGGATTGAGTTCCGCAAAAAATTCCGCGTCCGCAGCGGCCGCATCGGAAATATCCGGGATAGCCGTCTTCACCCACGTGCCTTCGGCGCCGGTATACGTGTACGCCTCGTCCACATACATCTCTAACTTCTGCGTCTGAGCGCCGAGCCCGGGAATATCCATCGTCAGCGTCATATCGCATTTTGCTTTCTGCGGGTCAGTAAACGTCACGCCGTCCATTTGCATCTGCATCTTCATGGACTGGCCCACCATAGAATACTCAATGTTCATCTCGGCGGTATATCCGGCGCTCTTTACTTCTTCCATTTGCTTTGCGGCGTTATCCAGCATCTGCTCCGGCGTTTTGTCGCCGCAGCCGGCAAGCAAAACGACAAGCATAAGCCCCAGCAAAAGCCAACCGCGTTTCAAGAATTTCATGGTAAAATCCCCCTGTACTGTTTTCTATCCATATGGCCTGCCTGCGCACAAGCACCATACACAGATATGATTGTATCATGCCCGTTCCGAAAAAGCAATAGCTTTATCGCTTCTTTTTATTTTCGGATCATAGAAGCTGAAAAAAAGGAAAGCCGAAGCTTTCCTTTTTTCCTTTACAGGCGTTGCCGCCTGATTACGCAATTTGGAGGTCAGGTAGTAGGCATATCGCCGCCGCAGACATCGCACTTACCGTCAGGGGTCGCATCCTGAGTGTCATTATTCTTCTCATCGACATGATCGATCATCGGAATTTCAACTTCTACGTCCGAGCTGCAGAGTTCGCATTTCTGCGTACCCTTGCCTACTGCGGTGCAAGTAGGAGCCTGAGTTTCCGTAATGTCGCCGGTCAGGCTGTGCGCATCGGGATCAATCGCGATCTCCGTGCCGGTCTCGGTAACGTCGCATCTGCTGCACTTCTTGTCAGCTTCCTTGCCAGCTTCGATGCAGGTAGCGTCTTTGGCAGTACCTGCAACTTCCTGCATGTCATGGCCGAGCTCCGCAATTTCCTCGCCGCCCTCGGTGTAAGAGCAACCAGCGTTCTGGCAGAGATATTTCTCTGTTAAACCTTTCTCCGTGCAGGTAGGCGCCTTGCCGGGATCAACCTTCTGCAGGTTGTGTCCGGTTTTCGCAATGGTCTCGACGGTGGTGTAGGTGCAGCCAGCAACCGTGCAGCGCACACCGGCGGTGTTGCCATCCGTGGTGCAGGTAGCGGCAACAGCAGTTACTTCCTCAAGCGTATGCGCATCCGGATTCTTCGGAATCACAACATCTACAACAGCTTCGCAAACGGAGCATACCTGTGTACCCTTACCGTCAGCCTGACAGGTAGCGGCAGTCACTACGGTGATATCGCCGGTCAGCTTGTGACCGAGCGCATTATCCTCATGCGTTTCAAACTCCGCACCGCAAATGTTACACGTCCAGGTCTCGGTGCTCTGCGTCGTGCAGGTCGCCTCAACGGTAGACTTCAGCGTAGCGGAAAGATGCTTGCAGGTCTCGGGATCAGCCTCGCCGGCCGCCATGTAAACGATCATCGGATAGAGTTCCAGTTTGCTGGAGCTATCCGTCCAGATCGAAACGATGGACATTCTGTAGGTGATCTTCGCCGCATCGGTATAATCGTCGCTGTCGGCCAGCGGGATGTAGATCACGCCGCCGTCGTTGTCAAGCATGAATTGATCGAAGATGCCGGAAGCAGGGCCGCCGGAAATATCCTCGATAAGCTCTGCGTTCATCGGGAACGAATAGCCGCCAAATTCATCGTCATAGGAAGCATTCCATCTGTCCGCATCGTCTTCTTTATAATCGCGAATCAGAAGCGCGCGGTCAAAGTCATACTCTTCGGGATCAAGACCCGTCGCGTTCACCGTGTAAGCGCGGCCGGCCAGCGTAGCGATAACGCGGTTGTTGACCGTTTCCGGCATTTCACGGGTGCCATTCAAATTGGTGTAATGCGTTGCGTCAAATTCGCCCGCAATCGGATGGCCGGCTTCTTTGTTGTACAGAACCGTATCTGCATCAACAAAGGACAAACCATCTGCGCCAACCCCAAGACTGCTGCTGCTTGCGCTGCGTCTCGTGTTCCACCATGCATACAGCATCGCAGTCGCGACATCATCCACGTTGGAGAGATTAACATGAATGTTCATATCCGACGCACTCTGATGATCCTGTACGCCAGCCTTCTTGTAATCATGCGCAATGCCGTCTTTGTCAACAAAGAGGAGCGTAGGCATCAGATCGGTGTCAGCCGCAAACTCGATCGCATCATCCGTCTCAAAGCTGACCGAATCCACCATTGCTCTCGAACGATAGTTGAATACGTTGCTCAGAGTCACAGTGTACTTCTCGTCGCTGCCGGTCTCGTTTGCATCCAAATCGCAGGAAGAAACGCCGGGCAGTGCCAGATAATAGGTCCATGCAACTTCGGTTTCAGCCCATGCAAGCGCGGTATCTTTAGCGCTGGAAACCTTTTCATTGTTGGTTCTGAGCACGATCAAAGAGGAGTTTGCGGAGAAGAAGTAAGCCGGTCCGGCAACATTGTACGTGTTGTTGGTCTTGACAATACCCTTGCGAACGCCGACATTGCCTTTGGCGTCGATCACAACCGCAATGGTGTTCTCGTTCTGGGTTACGCGTGCGGGATCAACATCGGGATCCGAGCTGATCTTACTGGTCTTGGCGCTGTCGTCGCTGTAAACAAGGCCGGTATCGATCTTGTTGAACATAACCGTGCCATCAGTCGTCCCATCTTCCGTCATGCCGATCTCGCCAAGGTTGTAAACGCCGTTCTTCTCGCTGACAAGCGCGAAGATGCCACCCTGGCCGAACGCCGCTTTCGCAACCGCGTAGTTCTGATACTTCACGGTTTCGTTAGAGCCAACCATATCTACAAGCGTAGCATAGGTGCCAAGATCGCTGTAGGAAGCCCACTCTTCTTCAACTGCATCATAGCCGTTGTAGAAGCGGCCGAGAGAAGCCAGTTCCCACTCGCCGGTCTCGGTGTCGAGAACCGCGATCTGAACATTGTCGCTGTCATCCAGAATCAGACCGTCAACCTTAGTGAGATCCTTGACCTTAACGTCAAGCAGATCCGCAATGACGGTGTCGCGCATGGTTACGATGATATAATCATACGCCGTGTCGCTGGTCTTTTCGCCCGAATAAGACTCAAAGTAAACAACGTTGCCGTCCACTTCGATGTACTTCACGTTGTCCTTGCCAGTCTCAAGCGAAGCGATGATATTCTTTGCAAGCGCATTGTCATAGCCGAAGAAAGTCGCGTCAAACGCGCCCTTGATACCGGTGGACTTGGTGCTGCCGTCGATCTTGAGGGTCTCGGCAGACGCGCTGGTACCGGTCAGACGGCCGGTCTGGAACGCGCCGCAGTTCATCGCGACGGTCAGAATATTGTCAACCTCGTTGTAGTCAAAGAACATGAAGTCGCCGGACTTGATGTCCTCGCCCTGGAGGGTAACGTCTTTCGCCTTTTCGCCGTTCTTCTTAGAAACGGACGAGGTAGACGAGGTCACTTTGGTCTCCGTGCCGACCAACTTTTCAACAAAGTAAGATTTTACTTCGTCCTGATTTTCAACCGCGCTGTTTTCATAGCGGCCGATGGTCACAAAGTCCGCATCCTTGGACGTGGTAGAATCCTTGAGGGTACGAACAAAGTACTGACCAAACTCATAAGGCGTGTAGCAGAGATACGTGGTCTTCTCATACTCTGTCTTGCCGTCCTCATCAATAGAAACGGGCTCGCTGTAGGTAAAGTAGGTGATCCGGCCATAGGAATTGGTCGCATCCTCATAACCGCCCTTGGTCTTGTAGAAGAACGCGTCCTGAACTGCGCTCAGATCTCTTTCCTCTTTCCAGCCGTCTTTGGTGAAGGTCATCAGAACGACTTTATCCGCATCTTCTTTCTGGCTCAGTGTAACTTTCGTGCCGCCGAGCAAGAAGTAGTCGTTGCCGCTGGTGGGCTCGACATAGCGGATGTTGCCCGCGTTGCCGAGGTTCTCCACCGTTGTCATAGACTCAGTCGTGGAGAAGACGACTTTCGCGTCGCTCTTATCCTTGTCGGTGCTGTAATCGCTGCTGAAGTCCTCAGCCGCGCAGTCTACAAATACGGTGATCGGCAGGCCGAGGTAGGAAGCCTTGGGGGTATCCTCCGTAATGCCGAGGTCAGCCGCCGCAACGGTAACCGTGTCGCTGACGATCTGGTCGTCCTTGATGTAGGTGTACGCGAGTTCAACGGTATCTACCGAATCCTCATCCTTGTCGTCCTTTTCAACGAATTCGGTGATCCAGCCCTCGAGCTTGCCGTCCGCATAGCCGGCTTTCTCAAGCAGCGTGGTGCGCTCCACCGTCTTCGGAGCGATCAGCAGGCCGTAAGGCGTGGTGTCTTCCTGACCCGGATATACGATATCGTTGGTCAGCGGATCGACAAACGCGATCTCGGTGTTGAGCATATTCCAGATGATCTGGGCAGTCTCGCCGCGCGTGAGTTCCGCCTTGAAGTTGATGTTGTCAACATCCTCGGTCAGTTCCAACGTCTGCGCAGCGACGATGTATCCATACGGATAAGACATGTTCTCGGTCTCATAGCCAAGCGCACGTACGGCCATGACCAGCATATCCTGATATGTAATCGGATCGTTGTAGCCATAGACGCCGTTGCCGCGGCCGAGGATCAGCTTCATGCTGTACGCATAGTCGATCGCCGTGCCGTATTCCGGAACGTCGCTGAAAATTGTGCTCTTCTTCTCCGCGTTCCAGGTATTGACATCGGTTCTGCCGGTCAACGCCTGTACGAAGAACAGAGCGGCCTGATAACGAGTCACGCCGTTTGCAAGATTAAGATTGCCGTGCTCGTCGCCCTTCATGATCGAGAGCGCCGCCAGATGCTGCGCCGCTTCGATATAATCCGAATCAGCGTCATCCGCCGCCCACGTCGTAATAGCCGCCATGCTGAAGATCATCAGCATCGCCATTACCAGGGCAAGAAATTTTTTCAAATTTCTCACAGTGTTTTCCTCCTATAAAGATGAAATAAATTTATCATGACCGCTTTGCAGCGGCAATCATGAACATAGAAACAGACCTAAAAGTCCTTACGGTAACAGAATATACCAGTCGGATCAAATTTACAAGATGTTTTGCAATTTTGTAAGGAAACTGTAAGATTTTTTCCGCGCACAGGCCGAAAAACGCTGGGAGCAAAATTGTGTTCTCCGTAGGGAACGCTGTCCTCAGCGTTCCGTGCACAAATTTTACAATGCGGTATGTTTCGGAACGTCGAGGACGACGTTCCCTACAAGGACGAGTGTTTTTTAACACTTATATATTTGAAATGAAAAAAGCGCCCCCAGCGTACGCTGGGGGCGCCCTTTATTCTTGCCGGTTTCCTCTGCCGGCCGCGGCAATTTTGCCGCAGCGGTTGAAGCAAACCGATTCTGCCTTTATCCGGCTCAACCTACTGCGTGGGGAACCAGAATCTTCGCTACGAAGAGCGTCAGGATACCGGTATCCTCATCATAGGAAGCCATGATCTTAAGCTGTACCATGATCGACACCGCATTCTCATAGTCATCGGAATCCGCTACGGGAAGGAGAATTTCCTCGCCCTCGGTATCCAGGATGAACTGATCGAGCACGCCGGCAACCGGTTCCTCAATCGTTTCGATGCGGTCGCCGCCAAGCAGATACTCGTAGCCGGAGAAGCCGTCGCGAATCTCAAGCTCGCCCGCGTCCAAGCTGCCGTCATACTCGACGTTCAGCGCCAGACGGTTAAAGTCGTAATCATCCGCGCTAAAGCCGGTCGAATTCAGCGTAGCAACCGTCACTTTTACGCCTGCAAGCGCATTCGGAAGGTTGAGCACGCCGCCTGCGATCTCGACCGTATCCGCGTCGGTGAACGTCAGGTCGGAAGCCGCGATATCCTTAAAGGTGATATCCTGCTCCGCGCCCTCAAGTTTCCGTGCCTCAGCGAACGCCGCCGCAATCGTCTTGTCGGACTCGGTGATCACGCCCTCTTCATTTGCATACAGGGCCTTGGTGAGATCCAGGTCGATAACCGTATCGGTCGAGAACGCTCTGGACTCGACAATCTGCAGTGTGCGCAGGTCAAGGAGGTTCGTGATGGTAACGGTGTACTTCTCTTTCACATCCTCGCCGCTGGACTCTACAAACAGTTCGGAATCCTCAAGCGCGACATAGTAGGTCGCATCGCTTGTCGCAGTTCTGCTCTGGCCCCAGTTTTCAACCGAGGAGAAGCCGCCGGTGAACGTAGGCTCATCGATAACCGCGACGATCAGATCAGAGGTCGCTGCATAGAAATCAGCCGAACCGGTGATCGAATACTTGTTCTTCTGGATGCCGGCGCGTACGCCGACGTTGCCGTCGCCGTCGATCACAACGACGATCGAATTTTCATTCAGCGTAACTCTTGCCGCGGTTGCATCCGGATCCGCTTTGATCGGATTGGTCTTGGGAGAAACATCGGAGAAGATGAGACCCTCTGCGATCGTTGCATACTGAACCGCGTTTTCGGCCGTGCCGAGCTTGTATACGCCGTCTTTCTCATCGATCACAGCAAAGAGCGTGCCGTTTTTCAGCGCGTCCGCCAGCGCACGATATTCCTCGTACTTGGTGTAGGATTCGCCGGCGATCTCCACATAGGTGGCATACACGCCGAGGCTGCCCTTGGTATCGAACGCATCTTCTTCCGCGTCATAGTCTTTCGCCATCACGTCGAGCGCCGCAAGCTCCCAATCGCCGGTCTCGGTGTTGAGCACCGCGATGCGGACGTAGCCATTGTCGTCCAGAACAAAGTCCGCCGTGTACTCGAGGTCATCCACATCCACTTTCATCAGCTTCGCGATCAATTCGGGATCAACCGAAACGATCTTGAAGTCGTAAGCGGAAGAGGAAAGCGACTCGCCGTCGTACTGATCCATGTATACGATGCGGCCGTCTACTTCAACATACTTAACGTTGTCCTTGCCGGACTCATAGTTTTTGATAATCGTCTGGATCATAGAGGCATTGCCTGCATAATCCGAATAGGTCGTTTCATATGCGCCCTTGAAGCCGAAGCCCTTGTTTGCGCCGCCGATCTTAACCGTCTCGGCAGAAGCGCTCGTACCGGTGAGCGCGCCGGTCTTAAAGCCGCCGTGGTTCGAAGCGACCGTCAGAATGTTATCCACGCTGTTGTAGTAGTAGAACATGAAGTCGCCGGACTTGATGCTCTCTCCTGCAAGCAGGACGCTCTTCGCCTTTTCGCCGTTCTTCTTGGAAACGGACGTGGTTGCCGAGGTCACTTTAGAGGACGTGCCGAGGAGGTACTCGACAAAGTTGGACTGCTCTTTGTCTTTGTTTTCCACCTTGGCGGCCTCGTAGGAGCCGATGGTCACGAAATCCGCATCCTTCGCGGTCGTGGAATCTTTCAGCGTACGGACGAAGTACTGACCGAACGTATAGGGCGTATAGTAAATGTCCAGGATTTTTTCGGTCTCGCCGTCGTCTTTTTTTCACCTCGGACGCCACATACTTCACAGCGCCGTTGGAGTTTTCGCCGATGTAGCCGTCTTTCGTGCTGTACTTGAAGTTGTCGAGGAACTTAGAGTCCTCTTTCAGTTCCCAGCCGTCTTCGCCGAACTCAAATACGTTGACCGTATATTTATCGGTAACAAATTTCACGCCGCCGATCATCAGGTAGGGTTCGCCAGAGTTCGGAACGATGTATTTGATCGTGCCTTCGTCGCCGAGGTTCTCCACACGCGTCAGCGCATCCCAGTTGGTGAATACGACGCGCGCATCGCTCTCCTCTGCGTCGATATCATAGAGATCGAAGAATTTATCCGCCTCGCTGTTGACAAAAATGGTCGCACGCAGGCCGAGATAATCGATCTTCGGCGTATCCGCCTTGATGCCGAGGTCTGCCGCGGCAATCTCGTGCTGCTCGCCGTTATATTCTACCGTAACGGTATCGACATCGCTGCTGTTTGCCGCCTTGTTGAACTCAAGGATGCTGATGTCGAGCTTGCCGGCCGCAAAACCGGATTTTTCAAGATAGGTCTCTCTCTTGATTTTGCCGGGGCCGAGCAGGAGCCCGTAGGGAGAAGAGTCCTCCATGCCGGGATAGATCAAATCGCCAGTCAGCGGGTCCGTGATCGCGATCTGCGTATTCAGCATATCCCAGATCAGCTGCGCGGTCTCGCCGCGGGTCATTTCCGCTTTATAATTGATGTTTTTGATATTGTCGGTCAGACCCAGCTTCTGCGCCGCAAGGATATGGCCGTAGGGGTAAGACATATCCCCCGTCTCATAGCCCAGCGTGCGAACGGCCAGCACAAGCATATCCTGATACGTGATCGGATCGTTGTAGCCGTAAATGCCGTTGCCGCGGCCAAGGATCAAGCCGATCCCGGCCAGATAATCGATTGCCGTACCATATTCCGGTACGTCCGTAAAGATGGAGCTCTTATCTGCGTTCCAAACAGAGGGGTCGGTTTTGCCGGTGATAGACTGAACGAAGAACAGAGCAGCCTGATAACGGGTGACGCCCTGATCGAGCATCAAATTGCCGTTTTCATCGCCCTTCATGATGCCGATCGCGCCAAGCTGCTGCGCCGCTTCGGTATAATCCGCAGCCGTATCCGCAGCGCCCGTCGAAATCACGGACATGCCCACAACCATGAGCATCGCCATCATAAGAGCAAGAAATTTTTTAAAATTTCTCATACTGTGTGTGTTCTCCTTTTTCGAATATTTTTGAACGTCCGCGCCGCACAGTTTCCGGCGCGGCCCCGTCCTGTGCACTATCGTACAATAAGGCGCGCCGCTTTGCAATAGCTATCAGGCAACTGTCAGCAACGTGTAATTTTACAACTGTTTTTATCGTTTTTTTTGTAATATTTCGTCCACGTTTTTACAGCGCTGGCGCTGCATGGCGAAAAACACAGGCCCCCGGGATCGTTTTTTCGCAAGACCTGCGCGCAGGCGATTTGGACGCGGCGTTTCCCGCAGAATGCGGAGCATTCCAGATGCCGCCGGTAAAAAAGCGGCGCAAAATTGCAAAAAACGCTTCCAATTATTCGTCAAATGTGATAATATAAAATGGATTTATAAACATTCGTATACGTTTAAAAATCGAACTTAAGGAAGGAGTGCGGCTATGCGCGGTTCGGCCTCTTATACCTCGCTGCAAACGGCGGATACCGAAGCGGCGGGGCGTGCGCTTGCCGGGCGTCTTTTGGCGGAGGGCGCCGTACAGGCGTTCATCGCGCTGCGGGGGGACCTTGGCGCGGGCAAGACCGCCTTCGTGCGCGGCTTTGTTTCCGCCCTCTCGAACGCACGCGTCAAAAGCCCAACCTATACGATCGTCAACGAATATTCGGGAAGCGTGCCGGTCTATCACTTCGACATGTACCGGATCGACGGCGAGGACGATCTGTATTCGACCGGCTTTTACGATTATTTGGACACGGGTTTTCTGCTCTGCGAGTGGAGCGAGAACATCCCGTTTGCCCTGCCCGCCGGGCGGATCGACGTCTGCATCGAAAAGACGGGGGAGACCGGACGCCGCATTACAATAGAGGATAAACGATGATTATACTGGCAATGGACACGACCGCAAAAACGGCCGCCGCCGCGCTGCTCGACGGCGAAAAGCTTTTGGCAAAGGACGCGCGGGAAGGACAGGGCGCGCACAGCGCGGCGCTGCTCCCGATGATCGAAGATTTATTCAGCCGTACAGGCATCGGATCGGACGGCGTCGATCTCTACGCGGCTAGCGCAGGGCCAGGATCGTTCACCGGCGTGCGCATCGGCGCGGCGACGCTGAAAGGTCTTGCGTTCGGCCGAAAGCGGCCCGCGGCTGAAGTCAGCGCGCTCGAAGCGCTGGCTTACAACCTCCGGGATACCGACTGCACGGCCTGCGCGCTGATGGACGCGCGGCGCGGGCAGTTTTATACCGCGCTCTTCCGGTGCGGCGGCGGACTGGCGGCACGTCTGACGCCGGACGAAGCCAAAAGCGGCGAGGAAATCGCCCGCGCCTGCGCCGGCCAGAGCGCGCTCTGCCTCGTCGGCGACGGCGCGGAGGCGGCGCTCCCCTTTTTCGGCAGCGCGGCGGTTCTCGCACCACCGAAAATCCGTTATGCCGACGGAGAAAGCGTGGGCCTTGCGGCGCTTTCCATGTACAAGGCCGGAAAAACCGTCCCTGCCGAAGAATTCAGACCGGTGTATCTGCGGCTTCCGCAGGCGGAGCGCGAACGCCTCGCGCGCATAGAAAAGGAGAAAACAAACGATGAGCGTCTTTAAACGTGTGATCCTCGGCGCAGACAGCGCAGGATATGTTCTGAAAGAAAAACTGAAAGAAAAACTGATCGCCGATGGCTATGCCGTCGAGGATATGGGAACCGATTCGGAAGCGTCCTGTCATTATCCGGTATTCGGCAGCGCGGTCGCCAAGGCCGTGGCCGCCGCGGGAAAGGATACCTGCGGTCTTCTGATCTGCGGCACCGGCGTCGGTATGAGCATCGTCGCCAACAAGTATAAGGGCATCCGCGCGGCCTGCTGCTCGGATACCTTCTCGGCGCGCATGACGCGCGCGCACAACGACGCCAATATTTTGTGCATCGGCGCACGGGTCGTCGGATACGGGCTTGCATGCGATCTTGCGGACGTATTTCTGTCGTCGCCGTTCGAGGGCGGACGCCATCAGACGCGCATAGACATGATCGCAGAAATTGAAAAGGATCGGTGAGGGCTTCTATGAACAACATTCCGATGATTTCACAGCTATTTGACCTCGAGCATACCATTGCCGCACCGTTTCTCAAGCGGTTTTCCTATCCGTGGGAAGCACTTGCCGGGCTTTCGGATTTTATCAAGGAACTCGGCAGCGCCTTGGACCCGCAGATCTATGAACAACTCAGCGAGCACGTCTGGGCGGCAAAAGACGCGAAAATTGCGCCGACTGCATTTCTCGGCGGCCCCTGCATCATTGACAGCGGCGCGGAGATCCGCCACTGCGCGTTCATACGCGGCAGCGCGATCGTCGGCAAGCGCTCGGTGCTCGGCAATTCGTGCGAAATGAAGAATTCCATAATATTTGACGACGCGCAGGCGCCGCATTACAATTATATCGGCGATTCGATCCTCGGATGGCACGCGCATATGGGCGCAGGCTCGATCACGTCGAACGTCAAAAGCGACCGCTCGGACGTCACGATCAAATGCGGGCGGGAATGCGCCGGCACCGGTCGCTACAAAGTGGGCGCGATGCTGGGCGACGGCGTGGAAATCGGCTGCAACAGCGTGCTCTGCCCCGGGACGATCATCGGCCGGAAAACCAACATCTATCCGCTCTGCCGGGTGCGCGGCGTGATCCTGGAAAACAGCATCTACAAGAGCGAAGACAACATCGTATTAAAGGAGACAAAATAGCGCGGCAGGAAATCTTTCCGACGCAGACGGCATCGCGCCGCGATTGTCCCGCCATTGAACCGGACGCGCCCTCTTTGCATAGACTAACCAGTAAAGACCCACGGAAAAATCATCAAATAACTTGGATGAAACGGCCGTAAAACGGCCTTTTCATAGATCGCTCATAAAAAGGCGCGCAGCGCCTTAGCGCCAGACCGCGCAGCAAGCGCGGTTGACGAGGACCGGGGAGTATCGAACGAGTCAGCGGATGCCCCGGCGGCAGTACTGCTGCCGTATTTTCCCACAAAGCCGGCGGGCGACCGCCGGACAAAAAGGAAAAAGCAGAATTTTAAAAGAAAAGAGGCGGCTTTGCGGGGGATGAGCGCCCGCGGCCGCAAATGTATACTTTCCATGTGTGGAATCGCAGGCTATACCGGCGCGCGTGAGGCGGCGCCGGTCATTATCGAGGGGCTGTATGCCCTGGAGTACCGGGGATATGACTCCGCGGGGGTAGCCGCATTCGGTGTGGACGGCCGCCTTGCGGCCGTCAAATCGGCCGGGCGAATCAAAAACGTAGAAGAAAAAATCCGCGCGGGCGGCGCGTTTGCCGGGTCGCACTGCGGAATCGGGCACACGCGCTGGGCGACGCACGGCGCGCCCTCCGATCAAAATGCGCATCCCCACGGCACCAAGCGGCTCCAGATCGTACATAACGGCATTATTGAAAATTACGCGCCGCTCCGCGCCATGCTGGCCGGGAAAGGCTATACCTTTGACTCGGAGACCGACACTGAAGTCGCGGCCAAGCTGATTGATTTCTGCTACGCCGAGTGCGGCAACCCGGTTGACGCTTTGATCGCGGCGATGGCGCGCATAAGCGGCTCCTACGCGATCGGCGCAATCTTTTCCGGCGAGCCGGATACGATCTATGCGCTGAAAAAGGACAATCCGCTGATTATCGGCGCTGGCGAAGGAGAAAACTTCATCGCCTCGGATATTGCGGCTGTGCTCCGGCACACCAAAAATTATTATCAGCTCGGCGATTTGGAACTCGCTGTCGTTCGCCCCGGCCATATTGAGATCATGGATATGCAAAAACAGCCGCTCGAAAAGCCGCTGCTCACGGCCACCTGGTCGATTGAAGCGGCCGAACGCGGCGGATATCCGCATTTTATGATCAAAGAAATCCACGAAGAGCCCGAGGCGGTGGAAAAAACGCTGCGGCCGCGCATCCAAAATATGCTCCCGGATTTTTCCGGTGAAAATTTATCGGATGCGCGCCTCAAAAACGTCAAAAGCGTTACGTTCGTCGCCTGCGGGACGGCCATGCATGCCGGTCTCGTCGGAAAAACCGTGATCGAAACGCTCTGCCGGATCCCGGTCCGGGTGGAAATCGCTTCCGAATTCCGCTATAACAATCCAATCCTTGATGGCGGCGACATGGTGATCGTCATTTCGCAGTCGGGCGAAACCGCCGATTCACTCGCGGCGCTCCGGCTTGCAAAGGCGTGCGGCGCCTATACGCTCGGCATTGTGAACGTAATCGGCTCGACCATCGCGCGCGAAGCGGATAATGTGATCTACACCTGGGCGGGACCGGAAATTTCGGTCGCCTCGACCAAGGCGTATACCGTACAGATCTCGCTGATCTATCTTCTGGCGATCCGCATGGCGCAGCTTTGCGGCCGCATGGACGAAACGGAGGCGCGCAGGTATACCGGCACGCTTTTGACCGAAATGCCGGCAGTGATCCGCCGCGTGCTCGAACAAAAGGAAACGATCCGCGCCGCTGCAGCGGAATTTGCGGGTCATGAGGACCTGTTTTTCATCGGGCGGGGCATGGACTATCATCTGGCCATGGAGGGATCGCTCAAGCTCAAAGAAATTTCCTATATCCACAGCGAGGCCTACGCGGCGGGCGAACTCAAGCACGGCACGATCTCGCTGATTATCGATGAAATGCCCGTAGTTGCGCTGGCCACTGCACACGCGCTGTATGAAAAAATGATCAGCAATATCCGCGAGGTCAAAGCGCGGGGCGCGAAAGTGCTGCTGATCGCCGACGCGGAGGCCGCTTTCGCGGCCGCCGAAGCAAAACGGACGATTTTGCTGCCGGAGTGCCCGGAACTGTTCCGCGCAATTCCGCTGGCCACCGTGCTCCAGCTTTTCGCTTACTACGTCGCGGACGCCCGCGGGTGCGACATTGATAAACCGCGAAACTTAGCCAAAAGCGTCACAGTAGAATGACCCGAAAAAGGAAACAGCGTATAATCAAATAAAATAGAACATGCGGCTTCGGCGACACGCCGAAGCCGCTATCGTTGTTTTACGGCGCGATTTCAATTGCGTATATATTGCTTTGATCCATGTTTTGCTTTTGCACGAAACGCTGTCACAAGCGCTTCCGTGTATAAATTTTACAAAGCGATATATTGCGGAACGTCGAGGACGACGTTCCCTACAAAAGCGGGTGTATTTTTGACATTTCGATAAAAGCAGCTTCAGTGCAGGATTTGCGGAACGTCGAGCGACGCGCCAAAGGCGCTAGCGTCGCTTTGCGACGAGACGTTCCCTACGCAGTGTGATTTCAATTGCGTATGCATATGCTTTGATCCATGTTTCGCTTTTGTAGGGAACGCTGTCACAAGCGCTTCCGTGCACAAATTTTACAAAGCGGTATATTGCGGAACGTCGAGGACGACGTTCCCTACAAAGGGGGGTGTATTTTTGACATTTTGATAAAAGGCAGCTTCGGTGCAGGATTTGCGGAACGTCGGGCGACGCGCCAAAGGCGCTAGCGCCGCTTTGCGGCGAGACGTTCCCTACGCAGCGCGATTTCAATTGCGTATACATATGCTTCGATTTATGTTTCACTTTCGTAGGGAACGCTGTCCCCAGCGTTCCGTGCACAAATTTTACAAAGCGATAGATTACGGAACGTCGAGGACGACGTTCCGTACAAAGGCGAGTGTATTTTTACATCCCGATAAAAACAGCTTCGGAGCAAAACCTGCGAAATTCCGGAAGGATTTCGCCGTCAATTATTTTATTCGCGCATTATCCAAATTGCAAAGCGAAATCTTGTAAAGTATTCCTAAAAAATCGGCGTTTTGCCCAATATTGTGAAAACAGGCTTGCTTTTCCAGTTTATCGCATGGTATAGTCGTATACGATATTGCGTCAGGCCACTGACCATAAAAAGGAGAAAACGCCGATGAAAACCGTTTCTTTCAAAAATCCCGTCTGCACGGGCGCGGACCCCTGGATGTTCGTTTACCGGGACTGGTTCTATCTTTGCTGCACAGCCGGAAGGCAGATCATCCTTTACCGAGCGAAAAATCCCGCCAAAATCAAAGAAGAGGAACAGATTACCGCTTTTTTGCCGCCGGAGGATATGCCTTTTTCCAAAGATCTCTGGTCGCCGGAGATCCACTATTTTTCCCCGGAGGATTTTGGCCCCGAGCACGCCGGCTTTTACATGTTCATCGCCTGCGACGACGGAAAGAACGTGAATCACCGCATGTATGTTCTCCGTTCGGAGGACCCCGAATCGCCCTTTGCGGCTTATGGGAATCCTGTCACCGGCGCGCGCGGTATCCCGGAAAAATTCTGCTCGACAGAGGATGCAAGTTTTAATAACGGCTGGTGCTGCGGGCAGACAATCCTGCGCCGCGACGGCAAGGTCTACGCCATGTGGGTAGACGAAATCGGGCGGCAGACGCCGGATTTTCATCAGCGCATTCGCCTGTGCCGCCTGAAAAATCCCTATACCGCGGGCAAGGCCAGCGTGATCTGCCGGCCGACCGAGGCATGGGAGATGCACGGATACGGAAAAGGCCGGGACGGCATTATCCGACCGCGCGTCGTTGAAGGCGGAACCGCCGTTTATGGCGACAGCGGCGAGGTCTATGTGATCTATTCAGGCAGCGGATACTGGACGAAATACTACGCGCTCGGACAACTGACGCTGAAAGGCGACCCAGAAATCTATGAAAGCTGGCAAAAAGAAAAAGAACCGGTGTTCTTCATGTCCGACGAAGTATTCGGGTGCGGACACGCCTCCTTTTTCACCGACGCCGCCGGAGACCGCTTCATCGCCTATCACGCATACCTTTCCCCCCGACCGTAAAGGCGGGCGGTATGTCTTTATCGAACGCTACCGCATCGAAGACGGCCGCGTTCGAATCGGAAACGGCGCACATCAGCCCGCAAAGCTCGATACGGAGCAGACAATCTGCACATTTGAGTGAAACCGCATGAAAAAACCGCTTTAATCCGTCTATTTTTAAACTTTTCATGGCATAATAATTCCGGCGTTGACGCCTATCGAACACCATCAGACAAATCTTATGCTACACAGCGAAAAAAGAATGAGGATGTTATGAAACCTGCCAGTATACGCGCTCTGAATACTGTCTCCGCGCCCGACTCACACAAGGGCGAATGCGGCGCATCCCGTCTCGCGGCCAATTTTCGGGAGATCGTGACGCTCGAGGGCCAGACCGATCCGGCTATTTCCGCACAAATTTATTATCCCCGGATCAAACGGCTGGCCAATGGAAAATATATTTTGTTTCATCAGGATTACCGGCTGGGCGGCAATATTTATTATTCGCTCAGCGACGACTGCCGCCGCTTTTCGCCGCGTCAGAAGCTATTCGCCGCCCGGCCTGTCGTGCGGGACGACGGCGAGGAAGACAAGCTCATGTATGCGACGGCCGACGCTGCCGTATTGCCAAACGGAGAGATTCTCGCCGTCTGTTCCTACCGCTACAGCGCCGGATATAAGCTGGACGCAAAGTACGGCGGGCTTGTCATGAAGCGTTCTACCAACAACGGCGCAACCTTTTCGGAGGAACGGCAAATTTATCTCGGCCGCAACTGGGAACCCTCCGTGCTGGTTCTGCAAAGCGGCGAGGTTCAGGTTTATTTTTCGCACACCGCGCCGAAATTCTATCTGGATAAAACCGTGCGCACCGACAGCCCGATCAAAACCTCCAGCGGCACGGCCATTATCCGTTCCTACGACGGCGGAGAAACCTGGAGCCCGAAATCCGACGAGCCGCCCTATGCCGCGCACCGCGTGACGCAGAGCTATATCTGCACGATGGAAAACGGCACGAAATGCTTTACGAATCAAATGGCCACCGCCGTCGAACTGGGCGACGGCACGATCGCCGTCGCGACCGAATCGGACATGTCGAATTATACGTTCAAGCTCACCATGTCCTATTCGCATGACAACTGGGCGCGGTCGCTCGATATAGACGAGGACGGACCGGCCGACAAAATAACCGGATTTGACGACGGCGCCGGACCGTATCTCGCGCATTTTGAAAGCGGAGAGACAATCCTCTCCTATAACTTAAACGGCGCCCAGCATATCCGGACCGGCGACGAGCAGGGCAGGAACTTTGACGCCGCGCATGAAATCATCGCCTTTGGCGGACGCTTTGGATACTGGGGGTCGATCACCGTCGATAACCCGCACTGCCTAATTTCAGCCTATCCGAATATTGGCGAGGATCGGAGCACCGGGACGCTTTTGATCGACAACGACCTGATGATCGGAAAATTTTATCTCAATCACCGCATCGACTGTAAACCGCTCACCCAAATCTGGGCGGGCAATACCGACGCCCTCTTCTTTGGCAGCCGGTCGCAGGCGCAGTGCACCATCCGAACCGCATACGACAGCGAGCATGTATATGTGCGCGCCGACCGGCTGGACCGATATCTCTGCGAGGCGGACAGCGCTGAGGTGCAGATCCGCACCGGTGAGGATATCTACACAATGGGCGCAAACGTGCAGGGGCGCGCCTGGTACAAGAAAAACGGAACGCCCTGCGACTGGGGCGCAGAATTTAAAAATCTGGTCTACGGCGAGCTTGACAAGTGGAGCGGAGATGAAAACGGGATCGTCACGATATTCTCCCTGCCCATATCGGTGCTCGGCGGCGCGGATCGCTTTGAAATTACCGCTTCGCTCAAGAATTTCGACGGCGGAGACATGATCTTTGATTCGCTCGGCGGCTGGTTCCCGGTGCGGGTCTTAAAATCCTGACATCGCCGCTGAAAAATTTTTTGATTTTGCATTTTCATAAAAAAGTCCCCGCAGAGACACCAACAAACGGTGTTTCTGCGGGGAAATTTTTACACAAACGCGTCCGGTGCGCCGCTTTCAAGGCGAAGTTTGGGCGCGGCGATCCGCTTTTAGCTGTAGGGAAACGCTTCCGTCTTATACGCCTCGATTTTTTCATCCACCGCCGCGCGGAACTCCGCTTTTTCCGTCTTGCTAAGCCCGCTCAGCCAACTATCGATCGACGACCAGTCCACTTCGGCGGGATCAATGTCAAATACCTGCGCCGCAATCATATCCGCAATGAGAAACGCCAGCAGCGGATTTTGATGTTCGACTTCATGCTCAACATAGGGAAGCTGATATTTCAGTAAAACATTATGATACAGATCCGCACTGCGAATAATTTCTATATCCATATCTTGAAAACCGTCATAAGTATAATACGGCGCCGCGCGATTGATATAGGGGTAGAAATAGAAATCAACCTCTTCCTTATCAAAATAAGACATCAACAGCATACAGTATTCATAGCTGTTTTCGATCACGCCGGCATAATCCTGAAAGATCACAATATCAGCAAGTTCCAGCTTGATTTGCAGCGCGTCCAAATCGTTCTGGAAAGAATCGTAATGTTTGCGCAGAGAACTCCCGTTCATAATTTCATGAACCTGAATTTGGATTCCCTGATCCGCACAGATTTTCTTTTTACTTTGTCCGGAATATCATAGGCATACGTATAAATATTGCCGATAAACAAAACGTCTGTAAGACCGTTTTCAAAATGTTCCTCCGGTTCCCTGTTCGTTGGCAGCGCCGACTCGTCGATCACCGTGACCTTCAGATTGTCGAAATAGACGCGATTGAAGTTAATCAGCCCATCCTTTTCTCCGCAGAGACGGAAGCCGAACGTTCCGCTGCTCCAGGTATCGTCGCTCTTGGTCAGAGAGAGCAAAACTTTTCCGGTATCCAGATCCGTATACGTGCAGTAAAAACGGTCTCCGTATACGATGATATTCAAATGCAGATCCATGCCGGGTTTAAACTCGGGCGCGGAAACCACCAAATTGCCGCCCCAGGTGCCAAATTCATTGCCGTACCCGATCGCGCCCTTATCGCCCGTATAGCTGACAAAATACATGTATCCGTAAAACGCGTTCAGATTTTCAGCGTTTGCCCTGCTGTAATCGCAGCGCATCAGCACACCGCCCTGCGTCTGGATATTATACATATCCACATCGATCATATAATTTTCAAGCAAGGCCGCGTCCGGCCGGTTGAAAAGCAGGAACGCGCTGGAATCGGACGCCACACCGTCCGCCATGGAATCCAGATACAAACGTCCGTTCCGCACCGCCCATTCCCCGCGGTAAGCGGTAAAATCCTCCAAAACCGAATCATCGGAAAAATCCGTTTCATAGTATACGCCGACCTCGGGCGCGCGGAGCGGCGCTTCTACTGTTTTGGTAATCACCACTGTACTCGTTTCACTGTTCCAATCCGCCTCTGCGCCGAGCGCCTCCGCAATAAACCGCACGGGCAGATAGGTTCTCGCGTACTTGATAAACACCGGCGTATCAAGAACTTTTGCCTCGCCGTTGACAAAAGCAACCAATGCACCAACTACAATTTTAATTTCGGTCTCTTCGCTTACAATCAACGCCGTCTTCTTAGCGTCGTCCCAAGTTACATCCGCACCAAGGCACTCTGCAACAAAGCGCACCGGCAACATAGCGACGCCATCGCGAATAACCGGCGCAGCGTCCAGCGTCTGCGCTTCCCCATTCAAAAACACCTGCGCCGAATCAATCGTCATTTTCAGTTCAATGATCTCCGGCGCCTCGGCCGCTGCGGGCAGAAGCATCAAAATCAAAAGTGCCAGCACCAAAAATACGCTTTTTTTCATATGCACCTCCAAAATAGATCAAAACTGTTCTTTTTTGCTATTATACCATATCTTCCAGAAAAAAGCAAGGGATTTTGCAAGAATCAAAACGGCGGCGCGGCAGCAAAAGAAAAATGGCCGCTCCAACCGAATATACCCTTGAAACAAGCGCGCGCAAAAGCGCGGAAAACAGCCGCCTGCAAATCCAAACAAAAAAGAACCGGAACGGGCCAAAGCCTGTTCCGGTTCTTTTCATACATGCATTATTTGGTGATCGTCGCCGTGCTGGCCGCGCCGTCCCAAGCGACAGTCGCGCCAAGCGCCTCCGCAACAAAACGCACCGGCAGATACGTTCTCGAATTCTCGATAAACGCGGGCGCGTCCAGCGGCTTTGACTCGCCGTTGACGGTCGCCGCAGCCGCGCCGATGGTAATTTTGATCTCCGTCGTTCCGCTCGTGATCGTCGCCGTGCTGGTCGCGCCATCCCAAGTAACGGCCGCGCCGAGGTTCTCCGCAACAAAGCGGACGGGCAGCATCGTGCGGCTCTGGCGGATGATGGGCGCCGCGTCAAGCGCTTTCGCCACGCCGTTGACATAGCCGTTCATATCCCCGATCGTCATTTTAATGACGACGCCGGGTTCGGCATTCACCATCGTAAACCCGGTAATCTTTTCCGCAAGCTCCGCCTTACCGGCAAACGCGGAAATATCAATCAGGGAAGTCCCGGCCAATACCGTGCCGTCAAAGAAATCGGCCGCTGAAAAATCGCCGCCGCTGACCGTAACCGTAAGCTCCCCCTCCATATTGGTGGTACTCACCGCATCAACCGCCATCAGTTTGCCGTCGAACGTCCCGCCATAAATATTCACCTTTGTGTTCCCGCCGACGCCGCCGTTTACTGAACCCATATGCAATCTATGAATCGTTCCCCCGTATATATCTACATACGCCGTACCGGTGCATGAAACAGAACGGGAGTGAGAAACAATATTGAATTTTCCGCTTTTCACCGTGATTTTGGAATCCGAATCCAGAGAAACCGTATCCGCCGTTCCGGCGCCCTTTTGTACGCCGCCCACAATTACCGCAGCTTTTGCAATCGCCTCATAATCGCCGAAATCCTCGCAGCGTATGCCCTCTCCCATTTCAATCGGATGGAACTGCGCTAAAATCATTAGAAAATTTTGCCCCGTCATATCCCCGTTTCCACGGAAAGTCAGATTTTCAAATACGGTCGGTCCGTTCAAAAAATACCGAATTTTATTGCAGACAAGGCCATGCCCATCCGCCGTCCGGTAAGAAACGCCGCCGTGCTCTTGGGTCACGGTCACGACGCCGGTGTGCTCCGGCTCGGTGAAATGCTCGCCCAGCGTCAGCTTTTCTACGATAACGATCCGGCCGCCTGCGTCGCCGAGCGCCGTATAGGCATCCCCGAGCGTACCAAAAGGATTTGCAGCCGATGTTCCATCGCCGCTGCCGCCGTCGGCGACATAGACGACCGATTCGCTTGCCGATACCGCAAATGTGCACAAAACAAATAACACCATCAGGATGCAGCCCAACGCGGCTGCCGTTTTCAAAATTCCGCTCTTCATAAAAATTCCGCCTTTCCTACTAAAAATTTTTACGGCCGGACAAAGCTGCAAAAAGCAAATATCCTTCCGTGGTATACGATAATTATACCAATTTTTATAGAAAACTCAATATTAATATTGGGCGGTTTTTACGTAAGATTTTAAGCTGTACAGAATTATACCCGAATCAGCGGATTGCGTAGCGCATACGCAAAAGCGCCTTATCCGCGCCCGCTCCGCTTTTTGGAACGGCTGGAATTATTCCGACCGCCGCCGTTTTTCGTCCGACGCGTCTGCTTTACCGCGGAAGTGCGCCGCGGCGCCGTTTTGCTTTTCTGCGCAGCCCGCCGCCCGTTTTCCCGCGTTTCCGGCGGCCGAGGATTTTTTCGCCCGTTGCCAGCCGCCGGCCGGACCAGGCAGTCCGGTCCGTATCCAATCAAATCGGTGCGGCCGCATTTTTCAAGCGCCTCGCGAACCAGCGGTGCATTCTGCGGCCGGTTATACTGAAGCAGCGCGCGCTGCAGCTGCTTTTCATGATAGTCGGTCGCGACATACACCGGTTTGCCGTCCAGCGGATTGATCCCCGTGTAATACATCACAGTGCTCGGCGTACCGGGCGTAGGATAAAAGTCCTGAACCTGCTCGGGCGCATAACCCATTTTTTTTAAGCAAAGTGCCAGTTCCACCGCGCTTTCAAGCGTGGCCCCCGGATGGCTGGACATCAAATACGGCACGAGATACTGTTCGAGTCCGTATTCGGAGCAGAGCGCAAAATATTTTTCCCGAAACCGCTCATATACCGAAAACGAAGGCTTGCCCATCGCACGCAGAACGCGGCCGTCACAATGCTCGGGCGCGACTTTCAATTGCCCGCTGACATGATCCCGAACAAGTTTTTTGAAAAAATCGTCGCTTTTGTCCGCCATAAGATAATCAAAGCGAATTCCCGAGCGAATAAACACTTTTTTGACGCGGGGCAGCGCCTCGACCGCGCACAAAAGCTCGATATACTCGCTGTGATCGGCAATCAGATTTTTACAGGGCGTGGGGGCAAGGCATTTTCGCGACGCGCAGACGCCCTCGGTCAGCTGCTTTTTGCACGCACCGTAGCGGAAATTGGCGGTCGGCCCGCCGATATCGTGGATATAACCCTTGAAATCCGGCATTTCCGAAATCAGCTTCGCCTCGCGCACAACCGATTCAATGCTGCGCGACCGAACGGTCCGCCCCTGATGAAAAGCAAGCGCGCAGAAATTACACGCGCCGAAGCAGCCCCGGTTATGCGTAATTGAAAAACGCACCTCCGCGATTGCGGGCACGCCGCCTGCCGCTTCATACATCGGATGATAGGTCCGCATATAGGGCAACGCATAAACCCGGTCAAGCTCCTCTCGCTCAAGCGGCGGCATCGGCGGATTCTGCACAAGAACCCGGTCGCCGTAGCCCTCCAGTACCGCACGGCCGTAAATCGCATCCTGATTGCGGTACTGGACGCCGTACGCGTTCGCATAAGCGCGCTTGTCCGTTTTCAAAACATCGTATTCATGGGTCCAAACCGCGTCCGGCGGCGCGGCCTCGTCCCGTTTTATCAGAAAAACCGTGCCGCGCACGTTGCGGATTTTCCGGATCGGAACCCCTCGGTCGAGCAGGCGCGCAATTTCAAGCAAAATCTTTTCGCCCATGCCATAGGTCAGAAGATCCGCGCGGCTGTCCACCAGCACGGAGCGGCGCACGCGGTTTTCCCAATAGTCATAATGTGCAAAACGGCGCAGCGAGGCCTCCAGCCCGCCAAGAATCACCGGAACATCTCCGTACGCCTCGCGAATACGGTTGGTATACACGATCACCGCGCGGTCGGGACGAAGCCCCGCGCGGCCGCCCGGCGAGTAATAATCGTCCGTCCGCCGTTTTTTCGCGGCGGTATAATGCGCCACCATCGAATCGATGTTTCCCGCGCTGACCAAAAAACCGAGCCGCGGCCGCCCAAACGTCCGAAACGCCTCCGCGCTCCGGTAATCGGGCTGCGCCAAAAAACCGATGCGAAAGCCTGCGTCCTCAAGCACGCGCGTGATGATTGCCGCGCCGAACGAGGGGTGATCCACATAGGCGTCTCCCGAAACATAGACAAAATCCACGCTTCCCCATCCCCGCGCCTCCATCTCGGCACGGCTCACCGGCAAAAATCCGTTTGTCCGTTCCATTTTCTCCTACTTTCCCGCGGCATATAGCCGGATTGTACTGCCCGCGTATACGCGCGGCGCGCAGCATTCCGCAATTTTTCGCCGAAGCTGTTCTTATACGAAAGCGCTTAGGACAGCGCTCCCTCAAAATAACGTCTTCTCGTAGGGAACGTCTCGCCGCATAGCGGCGCTAGCGCCTTTGGCGCGTCGCTCGACGCTTTGCAAATCCTGCGCCGAAGCTGCCTTTTATCGAAATGTCAAAAATACACCCACCTTTGTAGGGAACGTCGTCCTCGACGTTCCGCAATATACCGCCTTGTAAAATTTATACACGGAAGCGCTTGTGACAGCGTTCCCTACAAACGCGAAACATGGATCAAAGCATATGTATACGCAATTGAAATCGCGCTGCGTTGGGAACGTCTCGCCGCATAGCGGCGCTAGCGCCTTTGGCGCGTCGCTCGACGCTTTGCACCGGGATAGCGCAGCGAAAATAATCACGGAAATGCAAAATCTTCTTTCAAACTACGAAGAAAACCGCCGCACGGCGGTTTTCTCAAAATATTTTTCAGCAGGCAGGCGCCGCCTTAAACTTATTCCGTCACTTCCTCCATCACGAAAGCCTCGAGCACGTCGCCTTCTTTGATGTCGTTGTACCGCTCCAGCCCGACGCCGCACTCATATCCTGCGGCAACCTCGCGCACGTCGTCCTTAAAGCGGCGGAGCGAGGCGATTTTATCCTCGAATACGACGATGCCGTCGCGGATAATGCGGATCTGCGCGCTGCGCGCGATCTTGCCGTCCTGCACGTAGGAACCTGCAATCGTACCGACATTCGGCACATGGATGGTCTGACGGACCTGCGCGTGTCCCAAAATATTTTCTTTGAATTTGGGCGCAAGCATGCCTTTCATGGCAGCCTGAATCTCCTCAATGCACTCATAGATGATGCGGTATGTGCGCACATCCACGCCCTGACGCGCCGCCGCGTCGATCGCGCTTTTATCCGGGCGCACATTGAAGCCGACGATAATCGCACCGGACGCGGAAGCAAGCATGACGTCGTTTTCCGTAATGCCGCCGACCGCGCTGTGAATCACGCGGACTTTGACCTCTTCGCCCGAAAGTTTCTCCAGCGAAGACTTTACGGCCTCGGCGCTGCCGCCAACATCGGCCTTGACGACGATATTCAGTTCCTTGACGCCGTCGGAAATCTGCGAGAACAGATCGTCGAGCGAAACCTTGGCGTTCGCTTTGAACTCGGCCTCTTTTGCGCGGCTGCGGCGCTGCTCGGCCAGCGTGCGCGCCATGCGCTCGTCTTCGACCGCGTTGAACTCGTCCCCGGCAAGCGGCACCGCGTCAAGACCGATGATCTCGACAGGAACGGACGGCCCTGCCTCGGAAACATCCTCGCCGCGGTCGTTCTTCATCGCGCGGACGCGGCCAACCGAAGTCCCGGCAATCACGATATCGCCGGCATGCAGCGTGCCGTTCTGTACAAGAACGGTGGCCACCGGCCCCCGGCCTCGATCCAGCTTTGCCTCGATGACAATTCCTTTGGCGCGGCGCGCGGGATTGGCGCGAAGTTCCTTGACCTCGGCGACAAGAAGGACGTTTTCCAGAAGATCGCCGATCCCCTGCCCGGTGACCGCCGAAACCGGCACGCAGATCACATCTCCGCCCCACTCCTCGGGAACCAGATTGTACTGCGTCAAGCCGGTCATGACCGCCTCCGGATTTGCGCCCGGTTTATCCATTTTGTTGATGGCGACAACGATGTCCACGCCTGCCGCACGCGCGTGGTTGATCGCCTCTACGGTCTGCGGCATGATGCCGTCGTCCGCCGCGACCACAAGGATCGCGATATCGGTCGCCTGCGCGCCGCGGGCGCGCATGGCGGTAAAAGCTTCATGTCCGGGCGTATCGAGGAAAGTGATATCCTTACCACCGGTCTGTACGCGATACGCGCCGATATGCTGCGTGATGCCGCCCGCCTCTCCGCCCGTCACATTAGTATGGCGGATCGCGTCGAGCAGAGACGTTTTTCCGTGATCGACATGTCCCATGACGCAGACGACGGGACTGCGGGGCACGAGGTTTTCCGCCCGGTCCTCGCTCTCGTCAAACAACCGCTCTTCGATCGTGACGACGACTTCTTTCGTCACCTTCGCGCCGAGTTCGTCGGCGACGAGATACGCGGTGTCAAAGTCAACCGTCTGATTGAGCGTGGCCATCACGCCCATTTTCATCAAGCGCTTGATGACCTCGGCCGCCGTAACTTTCAGCCGTGAGGCGAGTTCCTGAACCGTGATCTCATCCGGTACCGTGATCTCCAGCTGTTTTTTGCGCGCCTTTTCAAGCTCGAGCTTTTTCAGGCGTTCGACCGCCTGACGCTCCTTTTCCTTTGCCTTGCTGTACTGGCTGCGATTATCCTGCTTTTTCAGCTTCTGCCGGTTGGTGCCGCGGTCCGAACTGTACGGGCTCGCCAGCGTTTCCAGCTTTTCATCGTATTTTGAAAGGTCCACCGTCGTCGTCCGCGTATCGACCACCCGCACGCTTCCGCGCGGTTTTGCAGGACCGTCGGTCCCGACACGCTGCATCTGGCTGATCGGCGCGGTAAACTTCTGCACGGCGCGGCGTTCTCCGCCCTCTTTGTCAAAGCCCGGCTTCGACCGGCCGTCCGGTCGTCTTTGCCCCTGCCCCTTTTTATCGGCGCCGGAACGAACCGGCGCGCTGTCAAACGGCTTGCGATCAAAACGATCGCCAAAGCTCCGCCCGACCGCACTTGCCTGCTGAGGGCGCGGCGTGCCCGCCTGCGCCGGACGCGCGCTCTGCGGCCGCTCGGACTGCGGGCGCTGTAATTGGCTGCGCTGCGCCTGCTGCCGCTCGCTTTGCTGGCGCGCCGCAGCGGCGGCGCGGGCCTTCGCCTCGATCGCCTGTGCGGCGCTGAGTCCCCGCGCGGCCGCCTTTGCCTGCTGCGCGGCTTTGGCTTCCGCCTCTGCTTTTGCCTTAGCCTCCGCTTCGGCCTTTGCTTTGGCCTCCGCCTCGGCTTTCGCGCGTGCGGCCGCTTCCGCGCGCGCCTTTTCCTCTGCGGCGGCCTTCTCCTTTTCCTCGGCTGCGGCGCGGGCCGCGGCGGCTTTCTGCCCCCGTGTAACAATGACAACATCGCCGTCCAGGTACGCGTCAAGGCTGCTTATCTGATTGTCTTTGCTGAGAACGTCCATGACCAGACCATATTCATCCGGATCAAGCGAGGCCGACTGGGTTTTTCCATCGATTCCGTGCGCCGAAAGAATATCGGTGATGTCCTTTCCCTTGATCCCAAGCTCCTTCGCCAACTGACTGATACGGTACTGTTGAAGCTGTGCCATTCGTTAAATACCCTTTGCACCGCGTGCAAAAATCCTTTCTTCGATCAAATGATATATCAAAATCCGCATTGCAGAAATTCTGTCTCAGAATCCGGTGCGCGCTTCGATGGCGCGGGCAAAGCCCGCATCCGCGACGCCGACCGCCGCAACCGCGCCGGTCTTTCCCACACGCGCGGCCAGCGTCTCGGGGGACGCGTCCAGCGCAACTGCGCGAACGCCGTAATACGCTGCGCGGTCGAGCACCCGCTTTTTGGTATTGCCCGACGCTGCCGCCGAATACAAAACCAGCCGCACGCCGCCGCCGGGCAGCGCGCCGCACACCTGCGGCGTGCCGACGATCAGGCAGCCTGCTTTTTTAGCAAGGCCGACCATCGAGAGCGTCCAATCCAAATCTCGGTCAGACATCGTCTGCGAGCGCCTCCTCGAGCGCCGTATAAACCGCATCGGGAATCGCCGTCTCAAGACTGGTCTCCAGCCGGCGCGCCCTGCGCGCCGCGCGCAGGCACTTCACATCCCGGCACAGATATGCGCCGCGTCCGGCCATACGGCCGGTCTTGTCGAGACAAACTCCGCCGTCCGGCGTTTTCACGATCCGGCAAAGCTCGCCCTTGTCCCGCCGCTCGCCGCAGCCGACGCATTTTCTCTGGGGAATCTTTCTCTTCTTTTCCACAAGATCTCCTTATTTCAGAACAGCCGGCTCACGCCTTGATGTCGATCTTAAACCCGGTCAGGCGCGCGGCTAAGCGCGCGTTCTGCCCCTCCCGGCCGATCGCCAGAGAAAGCTGATCGGGATATACCAAAACCTTTGCGCTGCGCTCCGCGTCGATCGTAACCGAAATTACCTCGGCGGGCGAGAGCGCCTCGCGGATAAACTCCGCAGGATCCTCGCTGTACCGAACGATATCAATCTTCTCTCCACGAAGTTCGTCGATGATCGTGCCGATGCGCGCGCCCCGATTGCCAATGCACGCACCGATCGGATCCACATTTTCATCCCGCGACTCCACGGCAATCTTTGTACGGCTGCCCGCCTCGCGCGCCACGGCGCGCACCAAAACGGTTCCGTCCGCGATCTCCGGGATCTCCAGTTCAAACATCCGCTTGACAAGGCCAGGATGCTTTCGGGAAAGCGTGACGATATGTCCGCGGGTCTCTCGGCTGACCTCGGTAATATACACTTTTACGCGGTCGCCCACAGCAAAGCGCTCGCCCGGGATCTGCTCGCTCTGGAGCAGCGTGGCGTTGCTCGTACCGGTATCCAGCACGACGTTGCCCGAAAGCTCGTCGGTCTTAATGACCGTAGCCGTGACGATCTCCTCGCGTTTGGACTCGTATTCCTTGACGATCATCGCGCGCTCCGCCTCGCGGATCCCCTGCACGATGACCTGCTTTGCGTTCTGCGCGGCGAGCCGCCGGAAATCCTTCGTCTTCAGTTCGACCTCATAAATGCCGCCCAGCTTTGCGCGCTTGTTTTTTTCCTTTGCTTCCTCAAAAGAGATCTGGGTATCGGGATTTTCCACCGTCTCCACGATTTCCATCTGCTGGAACACGCGCACTGTCTTTTTGTCGGCGTCGATGGCGATGCGCACATTGGCGTTGCCGTTTTTGTCGCGCTTGTATGCGCTGATCAGCGCCGCCTCCACTTTTTCCAGCATATATTCCTTGGGAATTCCCTTTTCTTTCTCAATGAGGTCCAGCGCCTCAAAAAACTCTGCGTTCATTTTTCCTCTGTCAGAGCGTTCGCCCTACCCTTTCCTGTAATGACTTGCCGCGGCGCGCGCCGCTATTTCTGAAAACGTCCCCGGTGGCCAGCCGCCGGGCCGCGTTAAAAATCAAAAACCGTAGTGATCCGGGAAATTTTTGCGCGGTCAAGCTTGACCGTCTGTCCGCCGCACAAAAGCGTCACCGCTTTTTCATCCGTACCGCCGAGGATGCCGCGCAGCGATTTTTTCCCGTCCACAGCGGCGTATAGCCGGACTTCCACTTCTTCTCCGGCAAAAGCAGCCAGATGCGCATCCGTGCGCAGAACGCGCTCGATCCCCGGTGAAGAAACCTCCAGATGATAGGCGTTTTCAATCGGATCGTGCTCGTCAATCACGGGATCGATCGCACGGTGCACGCGCTCACAGTCGTCTATGGTGATGCCCGACGGGCTGTCGATCGTCACGCGCAGATACCACTCGCTTCCCTCCTTGACGTATTCCACGTCCCAGAGCGTATAGCCCAGTCCCTCGACCACGGGCAAAAGAAACTCGCGCACGGCGCCGGCAATATTTTTCGTACTCTTCATAAAACTCCTGTCTGCTCGTGAACAAACGCACGCCTATCCCTGCAATTCAGGACAACGCCCCGCTTCAAGCGCCCGGCATGAGCGCCTGTCCCGACTTAAAAAAGCGGGCAGGGCCCGCCGCCTGCAAAGGCGGGAAGCATCTTGCTTTTCGTTATAACAACAAAGAAAGAGTGGCAAGCCACTCTCTACCCTTTCCTATCCTCTGCCAGTCTATCATATTCTATGTGAAATTTCAAGAGGTTTTGAAAAATTTTTTCCTGTTTTTGCGTCTTTTTTCCCGATCCGGCTCGCGATTTCCGGCTTCCTTCTGGGAATTCCGAAAAAACTGCCAAAGACCGCCCACTCAAAAAACACCGTTTCCGCCTGCGCGGGGCAATATTGCAAAAGCCGCTTGATTCCGGCCGGCAGATTTGCTACAATGGATATATCAAACGCTCCCCTCGGAGCCCGGAGGCAGATGCATGAACAAGAAACTGAACATCCTGATGACCACTATGCAAATGGGATTCGGCGGCGCGGAAACGCATATTTTCGAACTGGTACGCGCGCTGACTCGAGACGGACACAAGGTCACGGTCGCCTCCGCCGGCGGCAAATATGCCGAAATGCTCGAGCGCGAGGGCATACGGCACGTCACGCTGCCGCTGAATACCAAAAATCCGCTGATGGTGCTCCGCTCGCTCCGGGGGCTTTCCTCGCTGATTCGCGCGGAAGGCTTCGACGTCGTGCACGCGCACGCGCGTATCCCCGCCTTTATCTGCGGCCGCCTGCAAAAAAAGCTGCATTTCAAATTCGTGACCACCGCGCACTGGGTTTTCCGCATCACACCGCTCTGGAAGCGCATTGCAAACTGGGGCGACCGCGTCATGGCGGTCAGCGAGGACATTAAGCAATACCTAATCGACAACTATGGCTATTTTGCGGATCATATTTTCATTACCGTGAATGGAATTGATACCGACACCTTTTCTCCAAACATTGATACGGAACCGATCAGAAAAGAACTCGGACTTTCAAAATCGGCCCATCGGATCGTCTCGGTCAGCCGCATGGACGAAAGCCGCGGATACGCCCAACTCTGCCTTGCCAAAACTGCGGAAAAGTTGCTTGAAAAATACCCCGACCTTGAGATCGTCATCGTCGGCGACGGCGTGCTCGCGTCCGAACGCAATCTTTTGCCCGAAGTGCGGCGCATCGCGGACGCGCTTGAGCAAAAATACAGCCGCCAAATCATTTTTACACCGGGGCTCCGTACCGATACGCATTGCTTTATGGCGGCGGGCGACCTCTTTTTGGGCGCGTCCCGCGCCGCACTCGAAGCGATGAGCTGCCAAAAGCCCGTGATCGTCGCGGGAAACGAGGGCTATATCGGCATTTTTGGCCCGGACAAAGAGGAAGTCGCCTATAAGACCAATTTTTGCTGCCGCGGGCTGGGAAAAACCACGCCCGAAGTCATTTTCCGCGACGTCTGCGCTCTGTTCGACGGCGGCCGCGCGGCGCTCACCGAAAAAGGCGCTTTCTGCCGCGAAACTATCCTGAAAAACTATTCCGCTGCGCGCACGGCGCGGGATTATGAGCGGCTGTACGCCTCGCTGCCCGAAGCGCTGCCAAACGAGCCCGGAAACATCTTGATCAGCGGCTACTATGGATTCGGCAACGCGGGGGACGACTCGATCGCCGCCTCGCTGATCCGGAATATCCGACTGGCCGATCCTGCCGCAAAAATCACGATCTTTTGCAAAAATCCGAAGCGAAACGGAAAAAAATACGCGGTGCGCGCCGTCGGGCGCTTCAATCTGCCGGGCATTCTCCGGGAAATGCGGCACGCAAAGCTTTTGATCAGCGGCGGCGGGAACCTGCTCCAAAACACGACGTCCTCCCGCTCGCTCTATTATTATACGACCGTCATCCGGCTGGCCAAGCGGCGGGGACTAAAAGTTTTCATCTGCTCGAACGGCGTCGGTCCCGTATTCGGAAAAAAGCATGAGCGGGCGGTCGTACGCACACTTGAAGCGGCCGACGCGATCACCTTCCGCGAGCCGCAGTCGATCGAATACGTCCGCGAACTCGGGTTTGACGCGTCAAAGATCGGCTTATCGGCCGACCCTGCGCTCACCTTGGAGGCGGCGCCCGCCGAACGGATTGATTATATCCTGCGGGACGCGCCCGCGGGCAAGCTTTTCGCCGTTTCCCTGCGCAGCTTCTCCGGGCTGCACAGCAAAGAGGTCTCCGGTGTGGACGAAACGGAATTCACCGTGCAGATGGCTGCCGAAATTGATAAAATCGCCGTGGAAACCGGCGCGCGCCCGCTGTACCTCATCATGCAATCCAGCCGGGACCGCGCGCTTTCCGAAGCGGTCAACGCGCGCGCAACAACCAAAGGGATCGTTCTATCCGGCCTGACGGCCAGCGAGATTCTCGGCGTACTTTCCCGCTGCTCGCTGGTCATCGCCATGCGCCTGCATCTGCTGATCTACGGCGCGGCGGCGGCAAGGCCGCTCGTCGGCCTCACCTATGACGGCAAGATCGATTCCATGCTGGCCTATATGGGCTATACGCCTCCGCTTGCGCTTACGGCGCTGAAAGAAGGCGCGGTGTCGAAAGCGGCAATTCAGCGGTTCGGGCTGGAAGCGCCCTGCACGCGCATCGAAGAACTCAAGGCCCTCGCCCGCGCCGACGCCGAAACCGCCGTCCAAATGGCCAAAGCGTAAAACGGAAAACCGGCCGGCGTTTCTGCCCTGCGCGATTTTCGCAAACTGCCGCAACAGACGGCCGGAAATTCCCTTTGCCTGCATTCTATAAACGCGAAAAAGCATACAAAATACACAAACAATAAAAATGCGCATCCAGAGCGAACCTGTCCGCTCTGGATGCGCATGCGGGTTTGGCAAGAGCCGCTTCTGCGGCGCGCGGCGCGAACGCGCCAAACCCTTTCTGCCAGGAAACCAAAGGTTTTCTGGCAGACTCAGCCGTCCTCCGCAGCAAAAACGGGGGGCGGCTTGTTCTTCGTTATACGAGCCGCGCACAGATCTCGCGAATCAAAGTACGCGGGAGAGAAAATCCTTGGTGCGCGGATTCTGAGGATCGCCGAAAATTTCCTCGGGCGTACCCTCCTCTACGATCACGCCGTCCGCCATGAAAATCACGCGGTCGGCAACGTCGCGCGCAAAGCCCATCTCATGCGTGACGACAACCATCGTCATGCCGCCCGCGGCCAGTTCTTTCATGACCGCAAGCACCTCGCCCACCATTTCAGGATCGAGCGCGCTCGTCGGTTCGTCAAAAAGCATGATATCCGGATTCATCGCCAGAGACCGTGCGATCGCGACGCGCTGCTGCTGGCCGCCCGAAAGCTGATGCGGATAGGCGTCCGCCTTATCCGAAAGCCCTACGCGCGCCAAAAGCTCGAGCGCCTTGTCCTTTGCCTGCGCTTTGGTCATCTTTTTCAGTTCGACGGGCGCGAACATCAAATTTTGCAAAACGGTGAAGTTGGAGAAAAGGTTGAAGCTCTGAAACACCATGCCGATATTTTCGCGCACCTTATTGATATCCGTGCGCTTATCCGTGATTACGGCATTGTCCACGACAATTTCGCCGTCCGTTGCTTTTTCCAGGCGATTGAGGCACCGGAGCAGCGTGGATTTTCCCGAACCGGACGGGCCGATGATGCAGACGACCTCGCCCTCGCTCACCGTCATGTCGATGCCGTTCAAAACCTCGAGCTCCGCCGAATTTTTTATACAGCTTACTGACTTTTACCTTTTCGATCATAGCTCATCCTCTTCTCAATATACATTGACAGCACCATCAAGCAGGAGATCACCGCAAGATAAAACATGGCGACCCACGCGTACGTGTTGAAATAATCGTATTGGATCTGAATATACTGTGTCGCCTCATTCACAATTTCTTTCAGGCCGATGACCGTCAGAATCGAGGTATCCTTGACCGAAATGATAAATTGGTTGACGATTGAGGGCAGCGAGATCCGGAGCGCCTGCGGCAAAACAATGCGAAACGTCGTCTTGGCCTTGGAGAGGCCGAGACTCCGCGCCGCCTCGGTCTGCCCGCGCGGCACAGCCTGAATGCCGCCGCGGAAGATCTCTGCAAGATACGCGCCCGCATTCAGGCTGAGCGTGACGACGCCCGCCACATACGGCGTAAACCGGAAACTGGTCACCGCGCCGTTTGTAATATACGCAAGGAACGGCCGGATGATCTGCGGCAGCCCGAAATACACCATCAGCGCCTGCACCAGCATCGGCGTCCCGCGGATAACCCAGATATAGACGGCCGCGACGCCGCGGCAGAACTTGTTTTTCGACAGCTTGAGCAGGCAGGCAAAAAGACCGATCACGATGCCAAGCAGGATCGAAACGACCGATATTTTGATTGTTACCTCGATACCCCGCAGTAAAAACGGAAGCGAGGACTTGAATGTTTCTACCATAACGCTTTATCTTTCTGAAAGAATTTGGCGGCGTTTTCGAAATGCGCAAACTGCCGGCTGTTCGAAACACAGCCGGCAGAAAACACGTCGCTTTGTCTTAAATTAGTCTGCTGTAATGCCGTACTTCGCAAGAATCTCCGCGTACTTGCCGTTCGATTTGATATTGGCAAGCCCCTTGTTGAACATTTCGATCAGTTCCGCGTTGGTTCCTTTGTTGACGGCCAGACCGTACTGCCCCACATTGACGACTTCACCGATGATTTTCAGATCGAGACTCTGCGCCTTGATCTGGTAGCTGATGACCGAGTAATCCTCGAAGCCCGCCGAATCAATGCCGCTCATGACCGCCTGATAGACGGAGGGGGAATCTTTATACGTAACGATCTCAAAACCATACTGGCTCTTGACGCTCTCCGCATACTTTGCGCTCTGCGTGCCCGTTTTGACCGCGACCGTCTTGCCCTTTAGATCCTCGATCGACGCAATCGAACTGTCGCTCTTGACCAGCATGATCTGTCCGTCAGAGAAGTAGCCCTCGGTAAAATCATAGGTCTTTTGTCTGTCCGGAGTGATGGTCATGCCCGCGATCATTGCGTCGGCCTGACCGGAAGCGAGATTGCCGAGCGCCGCGTCCCAGCCGCAGTTGTTGATCTCATACTGGAAGCCCTGATCCTCGGCGATGGCCGCCAAGAGATCCATGTCGATGCCGGTGTACTTTCCGCTCTCGGAATCCAAAAAATCAAAGGGCGCAAACGAATCGTCCGCGACGACCTGATAAACCTTGCCGTCGGTCTTTTTCTCTCCGCAGCCGACAAAAACGGCGGCCGCCAGCAGCATGGAAAGTGCAAACAGCGCGATTCTGGAAAATTTCTTCATCATAAAGCAGTCCTTTCCGTACAAATGAATTTGCCGCGCATAGACGCATGCGCAAAACACATAATCTATGGTAACATATTCCACTCAATTTGTCAAGCGACGGAACAGATTCTATGCGGAAAATATTGCAAAATTGCCCCGAAAAACGAAACTACTTGAACAGATACCGGTAATAATCTCTTTCGAGAATCAGATGCGCATATTTATTTTTCAAAGAAACGACGCGGTTCATCTGCTTGACATAAGCCGCGGTCTCCTCCTCGGATGCCTCAAAGCCCGGATAGGCGGTAAAGGTCTTCGTCCCGCTGTTGTACACGCCGTATTTATTGATCCAGTTCCACGAACTGCCGTCCCCGTCGCAGTTGAGAATGACGAGCGGCACGCTGTTCGACAGCACGTCCGTACCCATAAGCAGGCGGGAATCATACGTCAGTCCAAACAGATTGGATACCGTCGGAATGATGTCCAGCGACGAGCAGGGCGTATCGACGACGACCGGCTCCTCCATCGAAGCGCTCCAAATAATCAGCCCGTTGCGGAGCAGATCAAAATTTTTGTGAATGCCGTCCGCCGGGATGCCGTACAGTTCGGAGAGTTCATCGTCGGTCAGCGCATACGGATAGTGATCGGCGCTCATGACGAACACCGTGTCCTCCAGCTTTCCGGCTTCCTCAAGCTGGCGCACCATTTCGGCCAGCATCAGTTCCACCTCGTACTGGCAGGCATGATAGGCTTTGACGTTGTCCGAACAGGGAAGATCTGCCACCACGTCCTTGTGCTTTTTGCTCATATTGTTGCCGACAAACGAATAGTTCGCATGGCCGCTGACCGTCATGTAATACGCATGGAACGGCGTATCCAAATTAATATAATACGGCAGCGTCGCCACAGCCATTTCATAATCGGAGCGGGGCCAGCAGTCTGTCAGCCCCTCGAGGCCGTGATTGACGGCGATAAACTCGTAGCCCATATTCGGATGCGACTTGTCGCGCCCATAATACGTATAATAGTGGTTATGGAACGCATAGGTCTTGTAACCGAGGCGCGAAAGCTGATTCCCCATTGTAAAGTACATCAGATCATCCGCGCTCATAGTCAGGCACTTTGCGCTGTTGTGGAACAGACCGGTCATCGCGGTGTACTCGCCGGTCGCGGTGCTGCCGCCCCAGAGTGAAGTATAAAAATTATTGAAAACAAAGCCCTCGGTCGCCATCTTATAGAGCGTGGGCGTGCGGTCCTTGTCAATGGTTTTGTAGGAGAATCCCTCCAGCGTCAGGAAAATGAGGTTTTTCCCCGCAAACATGCCGGTATATTCGTTTTTCTTTGTGGGTTCAAGCGCAGAAAAATATTCGTGCGCGGCGCGAATCTCCGCATTGCCTTCGTTTGCAATCAGCGTCTCGAAATCGATATCCATCACGTTGTCGCCGTATTCGACCGGCGCGGGCGGCTCGACTGGTCCAGTCGTGTCCGAAGTCGATTCCGAGGACACAGGCGGATCCGTCTCGAAAGGATTGACCAGTTCGCCCTGCCCCTCGCCGCCGATGTCCTTTTGCGGCTCTCCAAACAGCAAAACGCCGAAATCCAGGCGCATGCTGGTCACAAGGCCGTAGCGCTTGACCGCCTCGGTCGGGGAAAACTCGTTTTTGTAATAATAGCGGTCGCCGAAATCGCTCCGGTCCAGGCAAACCAGTCCCGCGCCGAGCAGTTGGAGAAGGACTGCAGCGATCAGCAGATACAGGCGGAAAGACATGGTCGGCGCAAAGGAGGGCGCGTACTTTTTATAGTGTGCGATAAAATAAATCAGGGGCAAAAGCATCAAAACAATTCCAAACCAAGAAGACGAAATCGTCGCAAGCGTTTCGCGCCAGAAATCACGCAGAGCGTTGCCCGCCATCCCGACCATGGAAAAGCGGTAAAACGCCTTGAAAAAGCGAAAATAGACATACTGCGATTCAAAAACGAGCGTCGTGAAGATCAGGCAGCCAAGCGTAAAGCCGCGATTGACGTGCAGCGGCATCAAAAGCGCGATAAAATTGACAAAAAAACCGAAAGCGGCAGAAAAAAGCGCAATATAGATCAAGTTGCGGACAGGCAGTTCACCGTACAGCGCAAAATGGAAAACAAGCTCCATGAAAAGCACGGCCAGCGGGAAAACAAAAAGAAAAAAACGATTGTGCCGGTTGCGCAGCCGCACACGTTCAGCCTGGGACAGCGCGCGCGGCGCACCAGACGGTGCAGGCGCGGAAAAAAGAGCCTTAAAATTCGGCTCGTTTCGGATCTTATGAAGCATGCGTTCGATGAAATCCCTCAATTTGCTGTGCCTCGCTTTCAAAGTTGCGCCCGCACGGACTCGGCCGCGCAGACAAAGACAAACGCTCATATCTAGATATATGCGAAGAAATTCTAAAATATATTCTACTACATATTTTTGATATTTACAACATGCTTCGCTAATTTCAATGAAAATTTTTTGCCTGGCCAAGTCCGGCTGATTTTTTCTGTAAAACAAAGAAAAGCCCCGCTAAAGCGGGGCGCAGGCGGCCTGAAAAGCATTGGAAACAGACAATTGGATAAACAGAGGCATACAGAAAAGCGTATTTCCGCACTTTTGAACAGCAAGGCATCTGTTCGAGCGCAAATTGCTCGGTTTTCGGAGCGTGCGCGCAGAAATCAATCGTCCTGCAAAAACGAATAATCGAGCGAAATCTACTCTTCTGCGGACACGTAGCGGTCAGCATACGGAAATGTATAGGGACCGCAGTCGACAACGCCGTTCCCTCGCTTCATGCGGATGTTTCCGGCACTGGCAGGCACCGCCTGATACAACGCGGATTTTATCTGACCGCCGTAGCAGTTATGCAGGGAGCCGTAGTAAAGATTCGGCGCCTCCTTGGCGCGCGTGATGCAGCCGAACGATCCGTCATCCAAAAACACCGAATATTCCCACATATAATGAAACACTTTTTCTAAACGAACCGCTCTGGACTGATGATGCCTTTCATCTTTTGTCCAGACTTCCATTTGAATCTCATTGCCTTCATTGTCAAACGTACCAAGCAATTTATTGCCCTTACCAAAACCGCTAACCATCCAGCTTTCACTTTCAGGAATTTTGCCTCCCCTGGATTCCAAAAGCGCATTCAGCCGTTCAAAATCTTCGATCTCATGCCGGGCGCCGCAAAATGACAGGTGAGCTGTGGGAAAATGGATCAAAAAATGGCAATCCTCATCCTCCCGCCCGAACGTCATCTGCGGAATCAGCCTTTCAAGCGCACAAACAATATCTTTGCAAGCACTGCATTTCAAAATATGATCTTCGACCCTTTTCCTTGATTCCGCCTCGAGCGCGCCTTTGGCATACATAAACAAATACTTATAGGTGTTCCTGCACTCCATACCCCATACTCCTTTTTGTTTTTTTATTGCGCAATCCGTACCGGAGGAAAGCTGCATCCGAACTTGTGCGAGCGCATAGTGAAGCTTGCTTTTTACAGTGCCCGGCGGGACCTGCATCGCCCGCGCGGTCTCGGATACCGACAGCCCGTCGAAAAAACGGTACCGAATGACCTGTCTCTGCGCGTCCGGAAGTTTGGCGATCACATCCAAAACCTCCGAGATCAATTCACTCTGCAAATATTCTTCCTCCGGCGTACAGCTGCCGGGCAGACAGGCATACAAGGTCTCTCCGTCCTCGTCTTCGCCGTCCAGCGAAAGAAACAAAACCCGGCTGTCCCTTGACAAATAATTACGCAAGTGATTCTGGGCAATCCGCCCAAGCCAGCCTTTCAGCCTCCCGTCCTCAAAATACCCGTCCCAGGCCCGAAACGCTTTGACCCAAATTTCCTGGACCAGATCCTCAGCAACCGCCTGGTTTCTGATCCTGCCCCTTACCAACGCAAAAAGCCACGCCGTGTTTTCCCTGACGACCGTTTCAAAATTTGGTTTTATACGTTCTCACCTCGCCCTGCTTTTTCTTGCATACATATTAATAAAATACATATTAATAAAAACAATTGAAAATCAAAAAGGTTCAATAAATGCTGAATTTTCCACCCCAACGCTTAAAAAACAAACAGCGCGGCTAAAAGCCGCGCTGCGCTTATGAAAATAACCAATAAAACCGCTGGACGCTCAGCCGAGCTTTGCGGCGTTGACTTTGACGCCGGGGCCCATCGTGGTGGCGAGCACGCAGCTCTTAATATACTGACCCTTTGCCGCCGCCGGCTTGGCCTTGATGATCGCGCCCATCAGCGCATCAAAGTTTTCAGCGATCTTCTCCGCGCCGAACGAAGCCTTGCCGATCGGGCAGTGAATGATGTTCGTCTTATCCAAGCGGTATTCGATCTTACCGGCTTTGGCTTCTTTGACAGCTTTGGCGACATCCATCGTAACCGTTCCGGCCTTCGGGTTCGGCATAAGACCCTTGGGGCCGAGCACTTTACCCAAACGGCCGATCACGCCCATCATGTCGGGCGTAGCAATCACCACGTCGAAATCAAACCAGTTCTCGGATGTGATCTTCTGCACCATGTCCTCCGCGCCGACATAGTCCGCACCGGCGGCCTGCGCCTCGGAAGCTCTGTCGCCCTTGGCAAATACGAGCGTGCGAACCGTCTTGCCGGTACCGTTGGGAAGTACGATCGCGCCGCGGACCTGCTGGTCCGCATGGCGGGAGTCTACGCCGAGGCGGACGTGGAGTTCAACGGTTTCGTCAAACTTCGCCTTGGCGGTCTGGCAAACGAGACTGACCGCCTCGGATGCGTCATACAGTTTTGTTTTGTCGATCAGCTTTGCGCTCTCGATATATTTCTTTCCAGTCATCCCTTGTGCCCTCCTCAGTCGGTAACGGTGATGCCCATGCTGCGCGCAGTGCCCTCGATCATGCGCATAGCGCTCTCGACGGACGACGCGTTCAGGTCGGGCATCTTGGTTTCAGCGATTTTTCTGACCTGCTCCTTGGTGACCGACGCGACCTTGGTCTTGTTCGGCGTGCCGGAAGCGGTCTCGATACCGCAGGCCTTCTTCAGCAGAACGGCTGCGGGAGGCGTCTTGGTGATGAACGTGAACGAGCGGTCGGCGTATACCGTAATCACAACCGGAATAATCAGGCCGATATCGTTCTTGGTGCGCTCGTTGAACTCTTTGGTAAAGTTCGGAATCGAAACGCCGTACTGACCCAGCGCCGGACCGATCGGCGGCTGAGGCGTCGCCTTGCCGGCGGGAATCTGCAATTTAATGTAACCGGAAATTTTCTTTGCCATTTTAAAATTACACCTCCAAATGTGGTTGTTCCGAGGAATGAAAAATTTTTCCTCTCCCACAAGCCCCCGCGGGGGCCTCCCCGAAGACCGGGGACGTTTGTCACTCTGCGAGCTTGACGTCGCCTGCCGCGACTCTGACGGGCATGTCGCGCTTGCCCGTGTTGATCAGAACGGTCATGCTGCCGCCGTCCTCGGAAATGTCATAAACTTTTCCGCCGTACCCCTCAAAGGATCCGCTGACGATCTTGATCTCGTCGCCGACTTTGTAAGTCTGGGATTTCGGCGCTTCGCCGCCCTGCATGACGGCAAGCTCGTCCTCCGTCAGAGGAACGGGCTTGGAACCCGGCCCGACAAAGCCCGTCACACCGCGGATATTGCGCACGACATGCCAGCTTTCATCGGTCATGACCATTTTAATAAAGACATAACCGGGGAGCAGCTTTGCCTCCGTCTCCTTTTCCACGCCTGCGTCGTCCTTTTCGAGAACCTTTTCGACAGGCACCCGGATCTCAAAGATCAGATGGCCAAGGCCGCGGTTTTCAATAATTTTTTCCAGATTGGTTTTCACCTTGTTCTCGTAGCCGGAGTACGTATGCGCAACATACCATCTCGGGCCGAGATTCATCTCGTTGATATCGCTCATATCCTGATCCTAACGGCTCAGAACAGCTTTCCGAACGCCATCAGGCCGGACGAAAACGCAAGGTCGAGCACGCCGATGACTGCCGCAAGAATCAAGACGAACACAACGACGAGCGCCGTGCTCTGCTTGACGGTCTTAAACGGGCACCAGGTGATCTTTTTCAGTTCGCTTTTGTAGTCGCGGAAGAATTTTGCAACGCGGCTGGGCTTTTTTTCTTTTGTAGCTTCTGCCATTTCTAAGTTCCTCCGTTTACTTCGTTTCCCGGTGCAGCGTATGCTTGTTGCAGAATCTGCAATACTTGTTCATCTCAAGCCTATCGGGATCATTTTTCTTGTTTTTCTTGGTCTCGTAGTTTCTTTGCTTGCACTCGCTGCACGCCAGGGTAATCTTCACTCTCATATCGGCACCTCCTGTTTGTTTTTCGGGTGAAAAGCCCGTTTCCACGGGCATATTGCCCGTCGTACCTCCCTCTTTGTGCGGCCGGGCTGTTTCCCGCGCGCCGCAAAGCAGGTACGCAAAAAAAGCCCTCCTATCACAGAGGTATTTGCATTATAGCACCCCGCGCCCCGTTTGTCAAGAAAAAAATTTTGGGAAATGTTCTGAAATTCCGACTGCATTATACTATATATTCTGTCAACATCAGGAAATATTAAATCATGCCCGCGTTTATATAAAGGCAAAACTTGCATGGCGCTGGAAATCATCGTATTGGACAAAGCGGCGTGTATTGTACGCTCATTTCTCCTATTTAAATATAAAGAATCCCCCTCGCTGATAAAGATCAGGGGATATATTACCCGCCGAATAACTTTTATCACGCGCCATCAGCAAGCGGTAAACATTTACAATCGGACTAAACGAAACCCGTCTGCTTGCTAAGAGGTTTTTAAGGATTTGTACATACCAGTTTATCTTTCAGACATTCTCGTTTATACGCGTATTATACGCTTTATACGCTGCGGCAACAACTTTAGTCAACAAATTTTCAATTTATTAACTCAAATATTTACTCTTAACTTGAATTGTGTTATAATGAATCTGTAAAGTTAAAAGGCTGGTGGTTTTATGGAATACATTACAGAAGTTTTAGGTGTTAAGGTTATCCGAAAAGAGTGGAAAGACAGTAATAAACTTCCGTATTTTTTAACAGATGAATATATGTTTGAGTTGGTGCAATTAAATAATTGTACATGTGTTTTTATTAAACCCAAAAAAACATTGGCGGTTATAAACACAATCAGAAAACATTTAATTGCAATACAGAAAAATTGTAATTTGCCTGTTGTTTTTGAACTTGACAGACTTACAAGGCAAAAAAGAAAATCATTTATCGAAAACAAAATTCCTTTTGTTGTAGCGGATAAGCAACTGTACCTTCCTTTTATGGGCGTTGTATTGCAGGAAAATTTTGATAGTGAACCGACATCAACTTTAAATTTGGAAAAGTTGCTTCCCTCGGCACAAATGCTTTTATTTGAATTTATATACGGCAAGTGCAAGCCTATGTATCTGAGTGAAACTGCAAAGCGATTTGAGCTTGCCCCAATGTCTGTATTGAGAGCGGCAAAGCAACTGGCAGAATTAAATCTCGTAAAAATGCAGTCCGAAGGCCGCTTAAAAATACTCTGCTGTGAACTAACACCTCAAAAATTATTTGAAAAAGCAAAACCGTATCTTATTAACCCAGTACGTAAAACCGTATATATAAACAAGGAACAGGTTGATAATTTCATGTTTAGATCAGGCTTGTCTGCACTTTCAATGCTTGGAATGTTGAACCCGCCGTATTTGGAAGTGTACGGCAGCAATGCACAAATTAAAGATACGGCATATTCTGATACATTGATTGATACGGAAAAGCAATGCGTTCTTGAATTTTGGAAATATGATACTACAAAACTAAGCAATGATAAGCACACCGATATTTTATCACTTGCTGTTTGTTTTGACAAAGACGCAGATGCGCGTATTCAAATGGAAATTGAAAATTTATTAAATGAGAAAGTGTGGAATTGATTTATGGTTACAGGAATTAACAGTTTTAAGGAACAGTTTAAGGATATGGAAAATCAATATGCCATCATAGGCGGTACAGCTTGTGATTTGCTGATGAGCGAAGTCGGAGAAGATTTCAGAGCAACAAAGGATTTGGATATCGTTCTTATTGTCGAAAGTCTGACTGCCGAGTTTGGAAAACGATTTTGGGAATATATAATGAACGCGGGATATGCGCATAAAAATAAAAAGCACGGGCGAACCGCAATTTTACAGGTTTTCTCATCCTACATCTTCCGAATATCCTTTTATGATCGAAATTTTTTCAAGAAAACCCGATAATTTGATTTTGCCGCAAGATGCGGTACTTACACCGTTACCGATTGATGAAGAATTTTCAAGTTTGTCTGCTATTTTACTTGATGATAACTATTACAATTTCATAAGAAGCGGGATCATACAAATTGACGGAATAGCAATATTGGATGCAATACATCTTATTCCGCTAAAAGCAAAAAGCGTGGGCAGACCTTTCCGAAAAAAAAGCTGCTGATACAAATTCGGTTGACAGTAAAGATATAAAGAAACACAAAAATGATATCTATAGACTTACATCACTCTTAACCGCAGAAATGCAGATAACCGTCCCACAAGAAATATACGAAGACATACAGGTCTTTATAAACTCTATCGGCAATGACCATGTCAACCTTAAACAGCTTGGCATAGGCGGTATAACTCAGGCAACTATTATTGAGAGACTGCAAGCAGCATACATAGTATAAGTAAAATTCAATACAGAAATAATCAAAGTTCGTAATGATTGCTCATTACGAACCTTTTATTTTTTAAAGATGACAACCTTGTCAAAAAAGCGGAGTCCCCCACTTTTTCATTGTCACAGCTTATTCCGCAGGAAGAACAAAGCTGCAATCTTCGTTCTGTCCGCTTAGGGCAGATTTAACGTCTCTGCCCCAACTTCATTTGTTACCTAAATTAAAACAACATTTACCCGTCGAATAACTTCTATCCCGCGCCATCAGCAAGCGGTAAACATTTACGAACTGAATAACTTCTATCCCGCACCATCAGCAAGCGGCAAACATTTACAATTGATTAGAAATAATTGTAAAATTCGTTTGCAAATTGCAGGATAAAATCTTTTTATCCTGCGTTTATAGTATACTCAATTATGCACATTCTGTCAAAGGTTTGGACAAAAAATTCGGGAAAAACCCATTAAGAATTTTCAATATGTAACTGTTCATGAAAATATTTCAAAGTGGAGTAACGATATTTCGTGTGAAATTTCTTTTTGCTCAACTTTTTAGTACCATGATAATACGCAATATAGTCTTGTAAATATTCTAAGGCCTGCGCAACAATTTGTTCAATATTTTTCATGGTTTCTTTGTATTCGTCAATATCAATTACGGCGTGGTTTGAATCTACAAAATCACGATTTGTAATAATAACCATTTTTGTAAAATCCAATCCTGATTTGTGTTCCTTTGCGCGTTTGGACTCTGTGAAATGATATGCATACGCATGGCTAATCTCAGTACGATAAGGAATGCACATATAGAAATCCTCGTACACTTTAAGCAAAATACAATTATATGCCCGTTTCGGCTTGTCCAAAATTTCAGAATAGACGCTTTTTGGATACCGGTCATAAAAAGGCTTGCGTCAGGCGGCAAATTTGAAAATCATAATTCATATTTTATCTCCATAGTCAAAGTAAAAGCGGGAGGAAAACCCCCCCGCTTCCGCTTTCATCGCTCGGTCAATTTTTATTTTACCGACGAGTCAGAACCGTCACTCGTCTCAACGCTCGGTCAATTTTTATTTTACCGACGAGTCGGAACCGTCACTCGTCTCAACGCTCGGTCAATTTTTATTTTACCGACGAGTCAGAACCGTCACTCGTCTCATCATGCAGATATCTCTGCATTTATAGTATATTCAATTATACTCACTCTGTCAAGGGTTTGAACAAAAAAATTTGTGGAAAATCCAAAATGGAATGCATCCATTCCATTTAATGCAAAAATATCGTGTAAACTATATACATGCAATGTATATGTTAATTTTAAAAAATTTTCGTATCGCCGTATATCAAAAGCAAAATTGTTTCCTCCGTAGGGAACGCTGTCCTCAGCGTTCCGTGCGCAAATTTACAAAGCGGTATGTTGCGGAACGTCGAGGACGACGTTCCCTACAAAAGTGTATTTTTACACTCCGATAAAAGGCCGCTTCGGCGCGGATTTGTAAAACATTGAGCGGCGCGCCGGAAGCAAGATGATGACGATACATGTAGTCTTATAAAATTTTACGTGCGCGGGGAAAGGAAAATTTGATATGCCGACGAATAAAACGCCGTTTACATTTCATCTTGAAGAGGAGTATTTAGAAAAATTACGGTATATCGCAAAACAGGAAACGAGAAGCGTCAGTAATTTATTGGAGCAGCTTTGCAGATCATATATCAAGGAATACGAACAGGGCACGGAAAAATCAAAATCGTATATTTGCAAATATAGATTTAAATTTTTGGAGGGGCAAGCATGTTTAAAATTGAAAAGACCATCGAATACGGCAAAGCAATGCGAACGGTACAGCTTCCGCAAAAGATACACGAGAAAATGACGCAAATCGCTGCGGAGCACGGCGTATCGCTGGAATCGCTCGTGTTGCAATCTTGCCAATACGCGCTGGAAAATTTCAGACATTCGAAAGAAATTTAAAAACAAATCGTTTCCTAAAGAAGTGATAACTCCGTGTATAATTTTACGAAGCGGTATGTTGCGGAACGTCGAGCGACGCGCCAAAGGCGCTAGCGTCGCTTTGCGACGAGACGTTCCCTACAAGAGCGAGTGTGTTTTTGCACTCCGATAAAAGCAGCTTCCGCGCGGACTTGCGGAACGTTTGGCCATACGATGGAGGCAAATTGTTTCCACCGTAGGGAACGTCGTCCCAGTAATTTATTGGAGCACCTTTGCAGGTCGTATATCAAAGAATACGAACAAGCGCACGGAAGAATAGAAATTGCGTACATAGATGTAAATTTTCAAAAGAGACAAACATAGTCAAAATTAAAAAAAACATGTGCGATAAAAAAATGCGGACATTTATATTGTCCCGGCAAAAATGATGATAAAGAGGTGTAGGTGAATTATGTTTAAAGTTATGAATGAATTTAAAAAAGCCAATAAACCTAGAACGATTCGTTTTACCGAAAGTCTATCGAATGAACTTCAGGACGTTGCCGATCAAAATGACGTATCGTTTAACACTTTAGTTTTACAATGCTGCCGATATACTCTAGATCATATGGAAAATTAATTTTGCGCAACTTTGTAGGGAACGATGTCCTCAGCGTTCCGTGTACAAATTTTGCAAAGCGGTAAAACGCGGAACGTCGAGGACGACGTTCCCTACAAGGGCGAATGTGGCTTTACGTTCCGATAAAAGGCCGCTTCGGCGCAGGATTTGCGAAACGTCGAGCGACGCGCCAAAGGCGCTAGCATCGCTTTGCGACGAGACGTTCCCTACAAGAGCGAGTGTATTTTACTGCGGGCATTCGGAAGTTTCATATAATTCATCTTCCTGCCATTTCAGGGGATTTTCTTGGATATACTTTTGTATTTCATACAGCATTTCCGGATTGCGGATGACCCGGTCATAAAAAGAAGATTGCCATAAGGTGTTTTTCATATCCTGCGACACAATCTTATTGTATTCACGTGTCGTCGCAGATTTAAAGCCACGGATCAAGCTTTGCAGAGACCGCCGTGAACTGCGTTCTGCCGCATCCGCTTCCCACGGCTGATTTTCTATCATGATGATCCCATGAATGTGATTTGGCATCAGGCAAAAATCCCCCGCCGTAATGTTGGGGTCAAGTGTGGAAAGCTTTAACCATGCCTTTGTGATAATTTCACCGGCAGCAGTAGGAAAAGTCTCTACAGGAACGCCGGCAACAATATTTCCGGTAAGCGAAGCGAGAATATTTTTCTTATTCTGCGTACATATCGTAATGAAATAATAGCCGCTTTGGCTGTAATCATAATTTTTCAGTCTATGCAGTTTCCGCACAGGCAAGTCCATTGTCAAAGCTCCTTCATAATCGTACTGTAAACAGTATAGCATAAAAAGATCAAAAAAGGCAAATGCAGCGTCAAACAACGCACCATCTGCCGAAAACAACAAAATACAAACGCGCATAAAGAGCGGGGCTATACCGCTCTTTATGCGCGTTTTGACTGAAGAAGCGCCTGCTGTTCGGTTATACGCCGGACGCAGCGTTTACGAACGGCGCAGCGTGGCGCGCAGGATCAGCAAAACATCCTGCGCGAGAACCTGGCCGTCGCCGTCAAGATCCGCGTGCACCAAGTCAAATCCCGAGGGCAAGCTGCCCGAAAGGTAGCGCAGGGTGCGAAAAACGTCGGCAAGAGACGTCCGGCCGTCGCCGTTCACGTCGCCGGGCGTGCGGTTGGATACAATTGGCACTTCGCGGGACAGAGAAGCCGGAGCAGGACTGTTCGCCGTACCGGTGCTCGTAAAGCCGGAAATACGGCGGGAAAGCGGCATGGAATTTAAAACGATCTCAAACTCAGTATCCACCGGCTTTGGCGCGTCGATCTTCGGCATCCCGTTTTCAAAGGTCACGCGCTGCATATACATGCGGCGCATGGTATAAGCCGAATAATGATAGGTTTTCGCATGATATACCGCGATCATATCTTGGTTGTCCGGCGATACGGTCATCACCATGGCGCCAGGCGAATATACGCCGCTTTCATAATCGACAAACTGAAACGGCTCCGAGAATTTCTCCCAAAGCGAAGCATCAAGCAGCGAATCCGACTCGGTTCCGTTGAAGCGCATCAGGCCGGTGCAGTACTCGTCGGTGCGCGTATGGCCGGCCGCAAAGATCAGCCAGAGCGTGCCGTCCGGCCCGTAGAACGGATACGGCCCCTCCATGATATTTTTCTCATAATCGTACTGCGGCGATGACAAAAGAATCTGTTTGGAAGCCATCGTATACGGGTTCGACATCTCGCAGACGCGCAGGCGCTGGATATGCGTCGGTGAAATATCCGCCGCCGTATAGAAGCCGCTGCAGAACATATACAGCTTTCCGCCGTGCTCGATCAGGCGCTGCGAGAGATAGGAATACACATCGGTATCCACATTCTGCATACAGCCGAGCAGCGTATAGCTGCCGGTCGGATCATCGGGCTGGCCCTCCCAGACATACGGCAGGCGGTAATTTGCGCCGGTTTCCGCATCGACGCCGGTCTGCGCGGCCGCGTACACATACCATTTTCCGTCCAGATGATACAGCTGCGGCGCCCACAGCGCGGTGACCTCCTGCGCCTCGGTGGAATTGGCCTGGCCCCAGACCAAAATCGGCTCCACCTTGCCAATGTCGCACAGGTTTGCCGCCTTAGCCATCCAAATGGCAGGCTTTGACTGATACGATTTTGCAAACGTGTAATAATACCAGCCGTCGGCATACACGACCGAGGGATCGGCATACCCGGCGATCGGGTTTTGATACGTGACCGTACCGGTAAGCTCCGCCTCGGTATTCACATCTGCGCCGAGGTTCAGCGTGCTCTGCGGCGTTCCGGCCGAGCCGCTGCCCTTGACCTGACCGATCCGGCTGAAATCCCCGCTTTGCAGATTCAGCGTAAACGTGCCGAGGAGCGTGGGCTGGCCGGACTGCGCCAGGAGCACGTCCCCGCGCAGCGCGCCGCCAAGCACCGCGGCGGAAATATTGCCGTTTTGAATGACGGCGGCGTCCGGCAGGCCGTAGATGGAGCAGTCGATCACGCCGCCTGTGATGGTAAGACTGGCGTCGCCCATCAGATGATTTTGTCCGCTGATATAAATGCCGCCCGTAATCCGGCCGCCCGCAATCCGTATATCCGTGCTGCCGGTGAGCCTGAATCCGGCGGGCGACGAGGTGTAAGCCCCGCCCGAAACAACGCCCCATGTACCGCTTTTAATCACGATTTTCGTATCGGCGCTGAGGATTTTGCGCAGCGTGCGGGAGCCCCCCACGATCGCCGGATATTTTTCTACGCGTTTATCCGGAAACAGACTGCACTGCATATCCTCTCCGATGGTCAGCGGGTTCCCCTCGGCGGAAATGTAGGCCGAATTGGTGGCCGCAACGATATGCAGGCCGTAAAGGACGGTTTCTTCAGAAAGGCGCAGGCCGTCCCAGAGTTCGAGATACGCATCCGAAAGCGCGCGGTAGTCGATCCCCATATGAAAGCTGGTGATCGTCGTTTTCGCGTCGATCGCCGGCAGCGTCAGCGCGTCGGAAAGCGTCAGCGGACCGCAGATCACAATCGTTTTGCCGCCCGAAGCTTCGATCGCCGCTTTCAGGTCGCCAAGCGGGGAGAGCGGCGAGCTTCCGTCGCCCGTGCCGCCTCCGGCGACAAAGACGGCCTCGTCCGGCGCATACCGCTTTTCCGCCGCGGTATAATCCAAAAGGGTGTCCGGATCCAAAAGCCCCTCCGCCGCCGTCACGCCGAACACGTCCACACTCCGCCCGGACGGCGTTTTGGCCGCCGCTATTTTTTGACTTTCCACCGTGCCGCCGAGCAGGGACACGGCGCCGCTGTCCCCGTGAGAAGCGAACGCATAAATATCGCCGCTCACCTGTCCGCTGCGGACAATTACCGCCGCGCTGCCGCCCTCGGCGGCGACAATCTCGCCCACCGAGCCGCCGTCAATGACGACAAAGACGGTCTCGCCCGTCTCCGCTTCGCCGCCCGCAACGCCGGCAAAGCTGCCCGAGCCAACCGTGATCTTTCTCGTGCCGCCGCCAAAGGAGGCAAGCGTGATCCCGCTGCCGCCCGTAACGCCTGCACCGATGGTCAAATCGCCGCAGGCCGAGATCGTGCCGCTGCCGGAAAAGCTGACGCCGTCAATTGTGAGCGCACCGTCCGCCGTCAGCGCACCGTCCACGGTCAGCGTCGAATTATAATCGGTACCATTCCAGGTATCGGTAATGCGCAGCGTCTTTCCATTCGCAGCCGACAGCGCGCTCCCCGCGGACGACGCATCGCCGCAGAGCACGATCACGCCGCTTTGCGCGGAAAGCGTCTTTTTCGCCGTAGCCGCAGACAGGCCGTCCGCGCTGTCATTTCCGTCTGCGCGGACAAACAGCACGGGGTCAAAGCCGCGCACGGCCAGCCCCTGCTCATAATAGGCGTACGCGATATTCGGAACCGCATTGCCGCGCACACCGTCCGCGTCAAAGCCGGCAAACGTACTGGAAAACGTGCCGCCGGTCACCGTCAGATTAAAATCGCCGTCGATCCAGCTTGCAACCGCATCCTGCACCGCGCTGACCCGGCCTCCGGTAAACATGCCGCCGGTAATCGTGATGCTGAGATTCCCGTTTCCATAGTAGTTATTGGAACTCGTCGCATTGTAGCCCGGCCGCCCGATGCCGACGACGGCGCACAGAAAGTTGCCGTCCGAAATCCGCAGCGCGGCGTCGCCGTCCAGCGCGTCAAACCCGGTCACGGCGATCACGCCGTTGCCCGACGCGCTGGTACTCGAAGAGCGGAACGTGCCGCCGTTGATCTCCAGCGCGACGTTGCCAATCGTTCCAACCGGCTGTTCCTCTCCGTCGCGCAGGCTGCCGCCGCGGACATAGTACCACGTGCCGCTGTCGATACGGATCGTATAGTCATAATACATCGCGCTTGCCGCCGTGACGCCGGAGCGTCCGCAATACGTACCGCCCCAGATGGCCGGCGCGGCGGAAATATAGCTGCAGGTCAGCCCCGCGCCGAACGTCACGCTGTTGCCCTGACAGAAAACCATAGGCGTATTTTTCTGAAAATACAGTTTCAGATTTTCAAAAACAAGCTCGGAACTCAAATACACGTTGCCTGCGAAAATGATCCGGGCGCCGTTTTGATCTGCATAGTCTACGCCGCCGTACACGGAGGTGACGGTCGTTTTTCCCGCGGAGGAACTCAGTTCGGCATCCGCAGCAAGCGTCAGCGGGCCGCAGACGACGATCGTACCGCCCTCCTCGCCAAGACGAATGAGCGCCGCATTCAGCGTTTTAAGCGCCGTACTTACGCTGCCGCCGGTATTTTGGTCGTTGCCGGCGTCGCATACATAGAGAACCCCGCCGGCCGCAGCAGGCGTCAGCGTACAGGTGAGAAAACCCAAAATCGTCAAAAGAAAAAACGCGCCGATTTTTTTGAAATTCATAGCAATGCCCTTTCTAAAGCCGCGCCCAAGCCGTTCGGTGCGCAAAGATTTCGCTTTGTGTTTATTTTTTTGTGGAAATGGCGCTTGTCCGGCGTTCCGGTATCCATGCCGCGCCGGGTCTTTGCCAAACGCCGAACCGGCGTTTGGCAAAGGGACATTTTATTTTGCGCGCTGATCGGCCGCGGCGATCCGGGTAAAGATCACGCAGGCCTCGCTCCGCACAATTTCATCATTCGGACGGTAGTTGCCACTTCCGCTGTCGCCGCTGACGATCCCCGCCTGATACAGCTTGGTCACCGCCGCATAGCTGGCGCTTCCCTCAGCTACATCCGGGCAGCCGCCCGCGCGCACGGCCTCATACGATTCATCCGGCAGAATGTTGGCAAACACGATAGCCATCTCCCCGCGCGTAATGTTCCGGTTGTAATCGTCAAACAGCACCGCGGTCACGATCCCGTTTTCCACGCAGTAATTGACATACGGCGCATACCACGCTTCGCCGGCCGCCGCTGCCGGAACGCTCTTGCCATAATACACGGTGTGGATGTTGGCCGCCGCGGTCAGCGCCTGCGCTACCGTAAATTTATTGTCCGGCGAAAACGCCGCCGCGCTCGTGCCGTTTGCCAGCGCGTATTCGTATGCAATCTTCACATACGCATAAAACCATTTATCCGCAGTCACGTCGGCAAACTGATTCTCATACGTGCGAACAGCTTTGAAAGGGCTGACCGCATCCAGCGTACCGGTCGTCTGGAAGCCGCCGATCCGTTCCGAAACCGCCATCGGATTGATTGCGACCGTGAACACCGTATCCACCGGCTGAGGCGCATCCATCTGCGGGAAGCCGTTCTCGTCAAAGCGGATTTCCTGCATATGCATGCGGCGCATCGTATATGCGGAATAGTGATATTCTTTGGCATGATATACCCCGAGATATTTGCCGTCGGGCGTTTTTGTCACCACCATCGCGCCGGGAGAATATACAAGATTTGCATAATCGGTAAACTGCAGCGGCTCCGAGAATTTCTCCCAAAGCGAAGCATCGAGCAGCGAATCCGACTCAGTTCCGTTGAAGCGCATCAGGCCGGTGCAGTATTCGTCGGTGCGCGTATGTCCGGCCGCAAAGATCAGCCAGAGCGTGCCGTCCGGCCCGTAGAACGGATACGGCCCCTCCATGATATTTTTCTCATAATCATACTGCGGCGATGACAAAAGAATCTGTTTGGAAGCCATCGTATACGGGTTCGACATTTCGCACACGCGCAGACGCTGAATGTGCGTAGGAGAAATGTCCTCCGCGGAATAGAAGCCGCTGCAGAACATATACAGCTTTCCGCCGTGCTCGATCAGACGCGGGGAAAGATAAGAGTAAACGCCGGTATCGAGATTTTGAATACAGCCGATCATCGTATAACTGCCGGTAGGATCGTCAGGCTGTCCCTCCCAGACATACGGCAGCCGAAAATCCGCGCCGGTAGCGGCATCGTTTTCGGTCTGCGCGGCCGCGTACACGTACCATTTGCCGTCCAGATGGTAAAGCTGGGGCGCCCAGAGCGCAGTCATTTCCTGCGCCTCGCCGCTCACAGCCTGACTCCAGATCATAACCGGCTCCACCTTGCCGATGTCGCAGAGATTCGCCGCTTTGGAGATCCAGAGCGCGGGCTTCGACTGATAGCTGTTGGAATAGGTATAGTAATACCAGCCGTTTGCATACACAATCGAGGGATCGGCAAAGCCCGCGATCGGATTTTGATACTCGATGTCCCCGGAAAGCGCCTTGGTAAGATCGACATTTTCCGCCACGTTCACCGCTGAAGTTCCGTTTCCGGCAAGGCCGGCCGTGCCGAGGATCGAGCTTGCGCGGCTGAGATCGGATGCGCCGATATTCAGCGTATAGACGCCGTCAAACGTGGGCGCGCTGCCGGGCGCGGCAAGAATATCGCCCTCAAAGACGCTGCCAAAGGCGTTGATGGTGATATTGCCGGTATAAGCGAGCGTCTCGCCCGCCATCCCGAAGACCGAGCAGGCGAATATGCCGCCCTCTGCGTTCAGCACGGCGTTTCCGGTCAGATTGTTCATGCCGCCGATGTAGCAGTCGTCGGTAAAGGTACCGCCGCGCACGGTCAGCGTGATGTCTCCGATCAGCCGCCGGGATGTGGAAGCGCCGGCCGCCGTGGTAAATTGGCCGCCGGAAAGACTTCCCCACGTACCGCTTTCCACAAGGATCTCCGGATTCTTCCTGAGGCTGGCGGAGATTGCTGCTGATCCCGCGATCAGATCCGGATAATCCTCGGTGCGGTTGTCGTAAAAGATCTCGCACTCGACGCCTTCTCCGATCGTGAGCTTGTTGCCCTCCGCAGAGATATAGGTATCATTGGCCGCCGCAACGATTCGGATATCCGAAAATTCGGTTTCGTCCGAAAGGGATATGTATTTCCACAGTTCGATATGCGCGCCGTCCAGCGCTGCATAGTCGATGCCGCCGTAGCTGGAAGTAACCGTGACTTTGCCGCCCGTGCGGCGGAGCGTTTTGCCACCGCTAAGCGTCAGTTGTCCGCAGACGACGATCGTTCCGCCGCCGTCAAGCTTTGCAGAGGCCTCCCGCAATGTCGCTCATGGCGTTTTGCGCCGAGGAGCCGTCGCCCGTACCGCCGTCGCGGACAAAGACGGCCGCGCCGTCCTCATACAGCGCCTGCGCGCCGGTATTGGTCAGATCTGCCGTAACTGCGGCGCCCTTGTTTTGCACAAAATATTTTGCGACCGTGCCGGATTTGCTGGCCGCAACGACGCCAGCCACGCTGCCGCCGGTCAGTTCTACGCCGCCGCTTCCGGGCGTGCCCGCTTCGGCCGCATACACGGCAGTCGTCACGCTGCCGCCGCGGACCGACACCATACAGCCGCCGCGCGTGCCCGCCGAGCCGCCGTATACGGTGCCTGCGGTTCCGCCCTCAAGGCGCACAAAGGTCGAAGCGCTGCTGCTGGTCACGCTGCCGCCGCGCAGAGCCGCAAACGTGCCGGACTGTACGGTCACGCCGTGGGTCTTCTCCCCGCTGCCGCCGTCCAGCGAGACCGTGCCTGTACAGTTTACATCCTGCCCGGCAGTCAGGTCATATCCGGACGCGCAGAGGGTGCCTGTTCCAGCAAGCGTCACCGCCTCAAGAATAGTCTCTCCTCCAAGCGCAACGTCTCCGGCAAGATTCAACTGCGCGCCGGCAGCGCGGTAATCCGTACCGCCCCACACGCTGGTGATGCGCAGCGTCTTTGAATACGCCGCGAGCGTTTCAGACCCGATTTGAACATTGCCGCAGACGACGATCACGCCACCGCGTCCCTCCAGCGCCGCCGCAGCCGCCGCAAGCGTTTTTTTGGCGGCCGCAGCGGTTTCTCCGCTTGCCGCGTCGTTGCCGCTGCCGCTGACAAACACAGTTTTGTCAAATCCAACCGTCGGAAGACTGATCGACGGCGCGATATCAGCAAGGGCGCTGCCGCGCACGCACTGCGCGTCAAAACCGCCGAACGAGGCGGGGAAATAGCCGCCGGTGACCGTGAGATAAAAATCCCCGTCCACATAGCTCGCCACAGTATCGTGCACCGCGCCGACCTTTGCGCCCGAGCGGAAATTGCCGCCGTTTATCGTGATGCGGACGTTGCCTTTGGTGAAAGCGTTATTGGAAACCGTCGCATTGTAGCCCGGACGGCCGATGCCCATGACCGAGCAATTGATCGTACCGCCGTTGATGATGATATTGGCGTCCCCGTACAACGCGTCAAAGCCCGCCACGGCAACGATGCCGTTTTTGTCGGACGCCGTCGAGGTCGAAGTAATCAGGCCGCCGTTGATGATGATCGTCACGTCGCCGATCGTGCCGACCGGCTGCGCTTCGCCGGAGCGGACACTGCCCCCGCGCACATACCAAAAGGTTCCGCTGTCGATCTGGATCGTATAGCCAAAAAAGCTGGCGCTCTGCGCCGTGGTCAGGCCCGCGCAGTCGGTTCCGCCCCAAATGGCCATCGGATTCGTATTGTACTGGCAGGTAATGCCCTCGCCCATCGTCAGGTCGTTGCCGCGGCAGAATATATCCACGCCGCTGGCGGAGGTCAGCTTGATGTTTTCAAATTTTGTGGGACCGCCGAGAAAAAGATCGGTCATGATCGAAAGGCGCGCGCCGGCTGTGCTTGCATAGTTGACGCCGTCCCATACGCTGGTAAACGTGATGAGATTGTCGCGCGCCGGGAATGTAGCCAGCGTCTTGGAATCGATGGTCACTACGTTGCAGACAACAACGGTGCCGCCGCCCGCGCCCAGCTTCTGAAAAGCTTGTGTGAGCGTTTTTACCGGCTCGGCGGCCGAAAGGCCGGAGTTCTGATTGTCGCCGGAATCGCTGACAAAAACAACGTTCTGTTCCGCAGAGGGGGACAAGGCGAGCGCGGCAAACAGCAGCGCGGCGCAGAACAAAACAAGAAAAATGCGTTTCATTTTCATGGATAAGGTTCCTTTCCTTTGGGTCGCTTGGATTGCAAACAGCGCGGTTAAACTGTCCTGTGCCGCCAAGCTGTGTACGAGACACAAAAGGGGTGCCTGGCCTTTGTCCCCAAAACCCGAAGCATGTGCTCTGGTCCGGGAGAATGGCAGCATGGATTGGCAGTGTGGAGCAGATTTATAAAACCGCGCCGTTTTTCCTGAAATTTTTAATTGTGCATCAAAAGAACAGGCAGGACGATTTCTTTTTTTGCACCTGCCCTGCCAAAACGGCAGAGCAGGTGCAAAAATTCCGTATTGCCCGCTTATTTTGTAATGGTTGCCGTGCTGGTCGCGCCGTCCCAGTTTACGGTCGCGCCAAGCGCCTCCGCAACAAAGCGCACCGGCAGATAGGTTCTCGAATTCTCGATGAACGCGGGCGCGTCGAGCGGCTTTGCCTCTCCGTTGACGGTCGCCGTCGTCGCACCGATCGTGATCTTGATCTCAATCGTGCCGCTCGTGAGCGTCGCCGTGCTGGTCGCGCCGTCCCAGGCTACAGTTGCGCCAAGATTCTCCGCAACGAAACGCACAGGCAGCATCGTGCGGCTCTGGCGGATGATCGGCGCCGCGTCGAGCGCTTTCGCTACGCCGTTGACATAGCCGTTCATATCCCCGATCGTCATTTTGATTTCTGTACCGGCAGACTCGCCATAAGCGATCACCCGGCCGAAGCTTTCCAGATCGACGCGCTCTTTGAGCCAAGCGTCGGTGACGTTTTTCGCCTCGGAGAGGTCAAGCACAGTCGTACCGTAGTTGACCGCGATCTGGCTGTAAGCGCCGGCCGCAGTCAAGCCGTTCCACACGGCGGACTCGCTATAACCCGGCTCAGTGATCGTAAAGTAATTGTTCGGGATAAAGTTTTCGGTGATTTTCACCGTAACATCCACGGTATACGCCATCTTCTCCGCGCCGCAGGCCGTGATGAACTCGGTCACCGAACCGCCGTCCAGCGTGATATTCGCCTTGCCGGCCGCATCGGCCTGCGAACCCCAACGGTAGCAGCCGAAGACTTTTTGGATTTCCGCCGTGCCGCCGATGGTCAGGTTGGCCGTGCCGGTATATACCGCCTTGCCGCCCGAACGTCCCACGTTGCGGCCAAGGCCAACAAGCTCTCTGAACGTTCCGGAAAGCAGCGTCACGTGCGTGTCCTTGGAATAATCCTCGTCCGGCACGCCGACAACGGCGTTGGTATGCTCCATGCCGCCGACGACGACGAATTCGGAGATATTCTCCATTACGCAGCCCTCGCCGAAGGTGAGGTCAAAGAAACGTCCCGCAAAAACCTGCGTCTTACCGTCCGCATTGTAGAAGGTAATGTTCTCAAACACCGTGTTTCCGGTGCAGAAGAAACGCTCCGCGGCGGCCGAAATCAGCTTTGCGCCGCTCTGCTGCGCGGTGATCGTGACGGTGCCGCCGGTCGCGGGCGCCGTAAACGCGGGCACAGAAGCGTCATAGTTGATCGAATTCTTCAGCGTATAGTCGCCGCAGAGAACGACCGTGCCGCCGTTTGGCAACGCAGACATCGCATCCGCAAGGTCGCCGAAGGGCGTCTGCATGCTGCTTCCGTCGCCGGTTCCGCCGTCTCTCAGATACACGACGTCCGCCGCGGACGCGGCCAGCGCAAGCGCGGTCATGGTCAGCATGACGCAAAGCGCCGTCAGGAAAACTCTCAATTTTTTCATAAGTTCCACCTTTCCTCACCAAGGCTTTCCGGCAGGATGCAGACTGTTACTGCGCCCAGACGTCGGCAGCCTCTTTGTATTTTTCATTGACTTCTGCAAGCGCCGTCTGCGCAGCGCTCTTATAGGAGTCGAATGTCGAAACGAAATCGGTGCTTCCCTTGCGGAAGAGGAAGATCAATTCTTTATTGATATTTGCAGGCTGGATGTAGAAACCGATATCATAGGAACGGGTCTCGGCCATCAGTTCAAGCGTCGCCACGCTGTCCTCGTCGCGGAAATACTGACCGGTCAGCGTCGTATCGTAGTAAGCGCCGGTCATGTATTCCTTGCCGTAATACGCGAGCGCCTCAAGGACCGCTCCGGATTTTTCGGGATCGCCCGTCATCATCGGCACGCACGCGAACGTCATATGATACGGAGAAGGCGTGGTATAATATTCCTCCTGATCCGCGTTGTATTTCGGATAGGGCAGGATTCCGTAATCGGTCTCCATATCGCGGTAATTGTCGAGCGACTGAAGCCGTCCAAGGAAGAAGAGCGCGCGGTTGGAGGAGAACATGTTGATCGCCTCCACAGACGTGTAGCGCTGATAGTTGATCGCATCGCCGCCAAAGCAGATGTTGGTGTAGGTCGTCATCACATCGACGATCCGCTCGCTGCCGGTCAGCGTCAGGGAAAGCTCGCCGTCGTTTCCGACCGTAACGACCTTTTCGCCCGCACCGCCGAAAACCGCGTAGGTCGAGTCGTCCCAGGTGATGATGCCGAACTTGTCGCTCATATTATACACGCCGTCCTGGTTGAGGTCTTCGGTCACCTGTTTTGCGTAAGTAGCCAGCGCTTCGAGCGTCCATTCGCCGTCCGCGACCACCTGATAGAAGTCATCCTCAATATTGTGATCGGCCTTGACCTGCTTGTTGAAGCCAACCACGTTCTGCTGCATGTCGTCCCAAACCGTGATATCACCGGTGGTGAAGAAGATCGCGCCGTGGATAGTCAGTTCGGTATTGGCGCGCTGATCCCACCAGGAATTATTGAGATTGAGCGCCTCGATCGAGCCAAGCTCGTACAGCGCGTCGGCCGTTGCCAGCGGAATCGCGTCGTAAGCGGCAATGATGGCCGCGTCATAATCGTCGCTGCCCGCAGTCGCCGCGGTGAGCAGCTTTTGGTAGGCCTGATTGCTTCCGCCCATATCCTCGATGACGTTCAGCTTGATGCCGTACAATTCCTCCACGGCGGCGTTTTTGCGGTAAACGGCTTCTTCAAGCTGCGTTTTTTCGTAACCCGCTTCAAGCGCGCTGAAATCTTTGAATTCGACGTTGCAGTCTCCGGCTTTACCGGACACAAGCAAATTGAACTCGCCCTCGAATTTTTGCTCCAGCGGCGTGAATTTGTCGACATGCTCCGGTTCCGTCTGATCCGCAGAGTCAGAGGTTGAAACGGAAGATGCGTCTTGCCCCGAATCGGCGCCGTTTGTGTTTGCAGGATCCTTTTCCCCGCAGGCGAACAGGGTCGCAGCGCTGAGCAGCATTGCCGCGCACAGCGCAAGGGTCGTCGCCTTTTTCATGTTGAACATAGATCGTTTCCTTTCTTTATGAATTTATAAAAATTGATGGGTCTCTCTCTGTACATTAATCATAACATTCCGGGTGCATCCAAAATAGCGTCATTTGTTGGAAATGCTTTGCAAAATGTGTTTTTGTGCAAAAAATTTCACCGCTTATTCTGATTTTTTAGGGGCACTTTAGATTTTTTGAACATTCTTTTGTGCATGTTTCACAAATTATGGAAGCAGGCCCTCATGGGTCAGGATCATTTCCCGGTATTTGCTCGGAGCCACGCCGAAATGCTTTTTAAACATCCGGGAAAAATTGACAATGTCGCTGTAGCCAGTGTAATAAGCCGCCGATGCGACCGAGTCGTCCCCCGAAACCAGCCGCTGCGCCGCGCGCTCCAGCCGGTAATCGTTCAAATACTGCTGCGGGGAAACGCCGGTATATTTCCGAAACAGCGTGCTGAAATAACTCCGGTCCAGATTCAGTTCCTTTGCAATATCGGTCACGCGGATGCCGTTCATATAGTTCTGCTCGATGTATCGCTTGGCTTTCAGGATATAAGGATTTTGGCGGGTCTGCCGTCCGGTCTCCATCCGCCGCAGCGCACTCATCAGTTCCCAGAGCTTCCCGCTCAGATATTCCTCCTTGCCGGCGGAGAAATGCGTCGCCTCCAAAAATTCTGAAAAGATTTGGCCGCAGTCGGGCGCGGTAATCACGTCGGCGCAGAGCAACTGCGGCAGTTCGACATCGCTGTTGAAATGAATCCAAATATAGTGCCACGGGTCGGCGTCGTCCGCACGGTATTCGTGCGTCTGATGCGGACGGATGACAAAAATCTGCCCGGCTTTAACGTCGTACGATGCGCCGCCTGTGGAAAACCGCCCTTTGCCCGCCGCGACGTAATGCAGAAGCCAATACGGACGCGGTACGTTGACAGCAAAGCCGGGCGCGCATTTCTGCTGCCCGTAGCCGACCGGGTTGAGTCCCGGCAGCCGCCGCGCGGTCAATTTGTATTCCTCCCTGAGCAATCCGATCCCCCCTTCGACACACTGAGAACTCTGAAAATCTCAGGTTTTTCAGCGGACGCATGTTTCGCTTTCTGCACCGGTTTCCGGACGAACGCTCCTCTATTTGTACGATAGCAAAAAATGAAGCGGTCTGGCAAGACAAATTCAAGAATGAAAACGGAAAAAAATAACGAAATTTGAGTATTTTTTGTAAATATAAGCCAAAAAAATCCATGTAAAATTAGAGCAATTGTATAAAAATCAGTTTTTGCAAACGCGACGCCGCGCGCAGTGATCGCTCCGTTTAATCTTATGTCCCGCGCGGTCAAATTCATAGCCCCGCCGTACCTCCAACTTCATTGTACCAGAATCTTACGGAACCGCGCAAGACCAATATTGGAAAAATACAGACAAGCCGGCGGTGTAATATTCGCCAGAACCGTCAAAAATTTGCGCGGCTGGAAAACGCTGCATCCCAAACGCGGATCACGAATCGATCTCGCTGCCGAAACAGGGGATCAGCTTAAAACAGAAGCGATGCCGTCCCGCTTTCAGCTGGTAAGCCTCGTCCAGCACGGGTCCGCAGGAATTGGAACCGCTGCCGCTCTGCCGGTAGTCGATGTGGATATAGGTGCGGTCCTCTTCTTTCAGTTCATATTCATACTGCGCGCGCATCAGCTGCTCCGTGCCGAAATGCGAAGCGTCGAACGAGAACGCGGCGCTTTCCTTTTCAAACAGCAGGCCGTGCCCGGAGAGCGTCGTCGCGGCAAGCCACGCCGTATCCCCGTGCGCGCCGTTTTCCTGCGGATACGGATAGGGTTCGTAATTCTGCGTCACCGTCGTTTCAAAACGCGAAAGCCGCGCCGCAAGCCGCTTATCCTCATAGCATTCCATCGGTCCGCGGCCGAAATAAACGAGCCGTTCCACCTCGCGCGGCATGGAGAAGCGAAGTCCAAGCCGCGGGAAATAGCGCACGTCTTTTGGCAAAATGCGCGCATCCAGCGCGACCGTCAGGCCCGTATCCGATCCCACCGTATATTTCAGCGCCGCATGCAGAATATCCGCGCCTTTTGCGCGCAGGGTCAGAGTCGTTTCGAGCACGGCGGTGTTTTGACTGGCGGAGCAGACGCGCAGCCCGTATAGACCGGCACGGCCTCAAAGAGTCCCGCATCCTGCCATTTGACTTTGATATACCGGTCGTTGTCCATCGGCGCGCGCGTCATTTCAACCGTGACGGGCGCATCGATCAGCACGCGTCCGTTGTCGGTCAGCCGCGTCAGCAGGCCGCTCGCCTTATCAAAATCGTATACGGTATCGCCGCAGCGCACCGACATCGTGCGCTCGTCCTCATCGAGGACCGGCGCAGTGCACGGCCGCAAAATCTTCGGCAAAACGTCCGCGCGGCGCAAAAGAATCTGCTCGCAGCCAAGTTCACATCCGGCCTCGGCCCACCAGACCGTATTTTTCTGCCGGATAAAAAAGTTCAGGCAAAGCGTGCCGCAAAGCGCCTCCTTTGCCGGCAGCGGCAGAACGAAGCGCTCAGAAGTTCCCGGTGCAGCCGTAAGCTCGCCCACCATGCCGGAACAAACCGGCCGACCGTCCCGCTCGAGCGTCCAGTGCAGGTAAATATCGGAAAGGCCGGTGAAGTCCCGGAGATTCTCGATCCAGAAAGCGTTTTCGTCTGTCTCGTCCTGGAAAATGCGGAAAGGCTTGATCGCCTCGCGCATCTCCAGCATGCCCGTATGCAGCCGCCGGTCGGGATACACCAGCCCATCCATGCAGAAATTGCCCGAATTGGGCGTGTCGCCGAAGCTGCCGCCGTAAGCGTAATGCGGGCGCGCGTCCGTGCCGCCGGTCCGCACCGCGTGGTCGCAGTATTCCCAGACGCAGCCTCCGAAAAAGCGGTCGTTTCGATAGATCGCATCCCAATACGCCTTCAGGTCGCCCGGGCCGTTGCCCATCGCATGGCAATATTCGCACAGGAAAAAGGGATACTTCTGTGCCTCGTCCCTGCAATAGTTTTCGCAGGTCGAAACCGGCGCGTACATATAACTTTCGATATCGGTAAGATTGTCGTACTGACGGCGCTCCTTCAGATAGCTTTGGTTGGCCCCCTCGTAATGGATCAGCCGGGAATCGTCTTTAGCGCGCAGCCAATCGCTCATCTTAATCAAATTGCAGCCCAGTCCGGACTCGTTGCCGAGGGACCAAAAAATGACCGCCGGATGGTTTTTGTCCCGCGCATAGAGCCGGACGGCGCGGTCGAGATACTCGGCCTCCCATGCGGGGTTATCCGAGAGATAGTCCCAGCCGTATTTTTCAATGTACCGGAAACCGTGCGTTTCGAGATCTGCTTCTGCGACAAGGTAAAAGCCGAGGCGGTCGCAAAATTCCGGCAGGCGCGGGTCGCTTGGATAGTGGCTCGTGCGGATCATATTCACATGGTTCTGACGCAAAATCCGCAGATCGCGCAGCATATGATCCTCGGGCGCGGCCTGACCAAGCAGCGGATGGCTGTCGTGGCGGTTGACGCCGCGCGCCTTGACCGGGCGGCCGTTGATGAGCACGACGCGTCCGCGCACCTCGATTTTGCGCGCGCCGGTCGGGATCACGATATGCTCCGCGCCGTTTCGTATGTACAATTTATAGAGGTTTGGCGTCTCGGAGGACCAGAGCGCCGGATTTTCCAGCGTAAAGGTCACGGTCTTGCCTTCGATTTCAGCGGCCGCGCCCGTATCCTTTCCCTCTCCGTCAAGCAGGCGCAAAACGGCGCCGCCAAGCAGGCTGCCCGAAATTTCGACGCGAAAAACCGCGCGGGAAAAATCGTCGGAAAGCGTGCACTTGACAGAAATATCGGCGATATGCCGTTTCGCCCGGAAGAGCAGGTATACCTCGCGGAAAATGCCGCCATACCGAAACATATCCTGGTCCTCGAGGTAGGACGCGGTGGAAAATTTGATGACCAGAACCTTGATCGTATTGGTTCCCGGCCGCAGGAATTTTGTCACGTTGATCTCGCTTATGCAGTGCGAAACCTCGCTGTAGGCCGCAAAGCTGTCGTTGACCCAAAGATAGAAACAGGAGGCCACACCCTCAAAATTCAAATAGACTTCTTTGCCGCGAAGACTCCTTTCCTCCAGAAAAACGCTGCGGCTGTAGAGCGCACACGGATTCTGGTCGGGCACCGCGGGCGGCTCGCACGGAAACGGATATTCTACGTTCGTATAATTCGGCGTATCGTAGCCGCGGCCAAGCACCGTCTCCCACGACCGGGGCACGTCCATTTTGTCCGCGGGAAAGCGGTCGAGTTCCCCGATATCCAGCGCCTCGATCTGAAGCGGAGAATGAAAAAAACGGAAATCCCACGCGCCGCACAGCGAGCGGAAATACGCGCTCTCCATCCGTCGGCCGCCGAGCGCGCCCTCCATCGTATCGTAGGGGATAAAATAGGCGCGGGGCGCCTCGCAGCCGACGTGCATGACGCCGAGCTTTCGGTAATAGGGTTCAAATAATGGCATAGGAGCCTCCTTGATTTTTATGAAAGCAATGACCAGTCGGACTCGCCGAGCACGCTGCTCAGCTTGTCGAGCGCGTTCAGCCGGTAGGCGCTGACCCAAGAGATCAGCCAGTTGTTGAAATGCCCGCGTTCCTCCGGCGTCGGGCGGTAGCGCGTCCAGCGGCACTGGAAGAACGCCTCGTTCTGACTGCCGAGCGGCCGCGGCGTGCCGTTTATCACATAGTTTTCATCCCGGGCGATGCAAAGCGTCGCATTGCACCACATCGAGTAGGCGCGGACGTGCCAGCGCTCGTCCCCGGTATGCCGCCACAGGCGAAGGAACTCGGGCACAAGCAGCGAGCCCCAGGAGTCGATCGCATGATGCTGCGCCGAAACCGCTGTACCGCCCTTCGTATGATACCCGTACCGGGAAAAATCCGAGGTTTCGGGATAGAGGCAGTCGTAGTGATACGCCCAGGAGAAGAAATAATAGCCGCATTTTCTCGCCCACTCGAGATACTGCGCCTCGCCCGTCAGATCGTAAAGGTCGAGCGCCGACACCATAAAGGGATAGACCGTCTCCTTGTCCACGCAGGCGCAGTCGATCGCGCCCGCGGTGCAGGCAAACGCGTCCACGTCCCGCCGGACGTAAAACGCAAGGCTCCGCTTGGCCATATCGAGATAGCGTTTGTCCCCGGTGCACTTGTACACCTCGAGCAGTGCCGGAATCACAAAGCCGCCGATTGATCCGGTCGCGTCGAACGAAGTGCCGTCAAAGCGCCAGGATTTTCCGAATCCATGGGTCTCGTCAAAGTGCGCAAGGAAGAAATCACAGGTGCGCACGGCAAAATTCAAATATTCAGGCTTCTCGATGCCAATGGATTTCAGCAGCGCATAGGATTTGGCGAATTCGAGCGCGCCCCAGCCGAGGTTGCAGGTCTCCGGATACCAGCCCTTGCCGCGGCGAGTGACCGCGCCCGGGATATGGAAGTTGGCGATGATGCCGGGATCAGACTGCGCGGGAATCCACGGCCCCTCTCCGGGATCGGGATACCACTCATAATGCGCAAGAAATAATCCACTTTCATCCTGTTTTTCCGCCCAGGCATCGAGCACGGCCATGCCGTCCTCGAGATACCGGCGCTCTCCGGTCTTGATATAGTGCAGGATGAACAGCCGCGCGGAAAGCGCGTTCTGCCCTGCCCAGCCGATCTCAAAGCTGTCCTTTGGCAATTCAAACGCAGGCGCGCCGAGATCTGCGCGCCGGGCCGAAGCAAAGAGGCGCCGTCCTTTATAATCTTTAATCAGCTGCTCCGCATAGCGGATGCCGAGTTCCCAGACTTCCTCCGGCGGAACCGTCGCCCGATCGTCAAAGCGGTAAAGCGCCGCCAGCCGGTCGCACAGTGCCGCAAAACCGTAATTCTTCCAGGGCGGCACGCCGAGGAACAGATAACTTTCAAACCGCTTTTCCTCACCCGCTTCAAACGAAAGCCAGGTATCGAGCCGGGGCGTGAGCGTATCGGTGTTCGTATAGGAATACGGCGCTTCAGTCACCGGATAAAGAATGCGGTGGTTCAGCGTGCCGTCCGGGTTGCAGGTGACCGATGCCGAAGTCGTCAGGGAGAGGGGATCTCTGTCCGAAGCGAAAACCGCAAGCACGTGTTTTTCGTCCTCGCCAAGCGAGCAGGAGGGAATGCCGGTTCGATCGTACGCGAATACCCACGGTTCTCCATCCCGCAAAAAGCCTTTTGGATAATTGCCCGGCCCGTATTCGTTGCCGTTGTAATTGACGCAGGGAATCAGCCAATGTGTATGCGCAAAGCCCGCGCGCACGGTCAGGATCAGTTTGACGGTCTGCGCCGCGCCCGACAAATTTTTCACGGTGCGCACAATCCGAAACAGACCGCCGCCCTCGTCCCAAACGGCGTCTTCAGCCGAAAACAGATCGGATATGTAGGATGCGCCGCGCGCAGTCTGCGCCGCCGTCTCAAGGGAGAGAACGCTGCGGTCTTTTTGCTCGATCTCGGGCGGCAGCAGCGTGCAGAGCGCCTCCGGCGCGCCCTGCGGCGGCAAAATCCGAAACGACGGCGGATTTTCCGCACAGGCCGCTTTGCCAAATGTCAACATCATAAACCCCCAAAATGTTGTTTTCTTATTTGTATAAAATGCGCAAAATGAACGATACTTTTACATTTTTATTATAAAATCAGGCGACTTGCCTGTCAACAATCGAATTCAATAAACAAAAGAAAGCGCAAAACAGAACAACACTATGCATACTGAAAGTTTGCCGGGTGTTGGGAATACATCTGTTTTATGCCGCAGATGGAAAAATTCCCCGCGCGGTCTCAGGCAGCAGGACAAAAAGCGCGTTTTCCCGGCGGCTGCGATGGCTACAGGCCATTTACGGCCGCCATCGAAAGCAGGGCAAGCAAAGCGCCGAGCGCATTTTTGCGGGTCAGCCGCTCGCCAAACAGACAGACCGACATCAGGCAGGAAAGCAGGAGGCCGAGTCCGGTTTGCAGCGGAAAAAGCAAAAGAGACGGCAGCAGCTTTGCGGCAAACGCAGTCAAATAGTTGTACAAAAACAGGCAGACCGTCATGAGCGGCAGATACAGCGCATACTGCTTTCTCGGCTGCGCATGCGCGCGGCGGCGCGTGCGGCAGATCCCGTAGGCGATGCCGAGCAGGGGCGCCGATACCCCAAAGGTGATACAGGTATAGGCCAGCGTATCCGGCGTATCCGACGCCGCATAGAGCTTGGCCGTCAGGCTGTTTATGCCCGAGGACAGCCAAACCGCAAAAAGCAAAAGCGCGCCGCCAAAGCCGCCCGTCTCCAGCGGCCGCGCGGCGCGGCCGCTGAGCAGCACAACGCTATATAGAAGGAAAGCAAGTGCAATATACTGCGCCGCCGACGCCCGCTCGCCGAGCAGGGGCGCAGCCAGCACGCAGGGGATGACCATGCCGGTCTGACAGCAGACGTCGAGCCGCACATACGCGCCGCCGCGTACCGCAGCCATCCATGAAAGCAGAAATACGCTCATGGAAACGCCCGACAAAACAGCAGCGGCGGCGGCCGGGGGACAAGGCGGTCTGAAATCGCCGCGCAGCAGCCACAAAACCGCGCCGAGCAGCGCGCAGCCCGCCGTGCGCAGCGCGCCAAAACGCAGCGCGTCCGGCACAGACCGCAGCGTTTCGCTGCTTTTTTTCCCGGCGTAGCCTTTCACGGCGCCGCACAGCGCGGCAAAAACAACGGCAAGATAGCCCATCTATGCTTCCTCCGCGCCGACCGGAATTTCCAGCGTATCGCCGCAAAGTCCGTCCGCTTCGGCGTATACGCGCAGTACACCCGCCGTCTTTCCGACCCGAACCGCGGCCGTCACGACGCCCGCGCGCATCCGCCGAACAGGCAGATCCACACGGCTGTGGTCGCAGACGTCCGACCCCGTGCCAACAATGCGGCCATGCGCGCTGCATGAAAACGAAACGAGGGGCGCCGCATCCGGCACCGCATAGCCGTCCTTGTCCTCAGCAAAACAGGAAACAAGCGCAATATCCCGGCCGTTTGCACGCGGCGGCTCGTTTTCCAGACGAAGCCGAAGCCGCACGGCATGCCCCGTTCTGCGCCGTTCGTCGCTCGCCGCCGCTCTGCCCCCGATATATCCCACCGCGCGGAGCGGCTGCGGCGAATACGGCGCCTGCCACTCCACTGCGCTGTATGTCTCCACGCGCCGGCGGCCAAGGCTTTGTCCGCCCAAAAACAATTCCGCTTCCTCGCAGTTCGTGTACACGACCACCCGCACAGGCTCGCCGGGACAAAAAGGCAGATTCATGTGCGGCAGCATGTGCAGCATCGGCATCTTCGACCAGTGCGAGAGATTCTGATAGAACGCGTCTTTCTTCTGCAAAAACAGATCGATCGCGCCCGACTGCGAGCAAAGCCGCGGCCACAGGCATTCCCCGCGGTGCTCAAAGCCGTTCCACTGATAGCAGCCCAAAACATCGTCTGCCTGCGCGACTGTTTTCCAGGAATATTCCCGCGCGCGGAACAGCGTATCCGTATCCTTATCGTAGGCGGACAGATACCCCCGCTCCGGACTGTCCTCAAGATACCAGCCGCGCGTCGTGCCGGTCGCGCAGGTCTCCGTCGCTACGATCGGTTTATCGGGATACAGCCTGCGCACCGCATCGTACAGGTGCAGATTGTAATTTACGCCGATCACATCCAGTTCCGCCATGATGGGCGCCTGATCGGGCGGCGCGCTGACCGCGCTGGTAATCAGCCTTGTGCGGTCCAGCCGTTCCACGGCCGCGCGCATCCTGCGGAACATACGTACGCCCTCGTCCGTGCGATGGCGCGGCTCCTCGTTCCCAAGCGACCAAAAGAAGACCGACGGACGGTTGCGGTCCCGCCGGATCAGCATTTCAAGCTGCCGTATCCCCGACGCCGAAGAGGTGAAATGCCGCGTCTCCGCCATCACGATAAAGCCCTGCTCGTCCAGCGCATCCATCAGCGCTTCACTCTGCGGATAATGGCTTGCCCGATACCCGTTTGCACCCATTTCTTTAAGCATTTTTACCTTATGGCGATGGATATTTTCGGGGACCGCCCTGCCGCAGAGTCCAAAATCCTCATGCGCGCACACACCCTTGATTTTGACCTTTTTTCCGTTGAGAAAAAAACCTGTCTTCGTCGCCGAAAACGTCCGCAGTCCCGTTCTCGTCTGTTCGGTGTCGCACAGCCTGCCGCCCTCAAACACCTCTGCCGTAACGGTATACAGATTCGGCGTTTGCAGATCCCAAAGCGCCGGGGACTCAATTTCCGCCGTGCAGACGGCGTCCGCCGCGGCAAACGGCGCAACCGAAACCTCGGCCGACGCGCTGGCCGCCGTTTTTCCATCCGGCGCGCGCATGGCGACGCGCACCCCGGCGCGCCGCACATCCCGGCTCCCGTTTTCCACCGTCACCGTAAAATTTGCGCGCCAGCGGCCGTCCGCAAGCCGCTCAGGGCAAACGTAAACGCCGTACAGCGCAATATGAAGCGGGTCGCTCTTTTTTAAAAATACGCTCCGGCAAATTCCGCCGCCCTCATACCACCAGCTTTCATGCCGGTCGGTCATCACGTGCACAGCGACCACATTCTCCCGGTCAAACCAAACAAAGTCCGATATATCTACCTCAAACGAAGTGTAGCCGCAATCGTTTTCGAGGACCGGACATCCGTTTACAAACACCTCGCAGCGGGTCGCCACGCCCTCAAAATACAGCGCCAGCCGTTTGCCGCGATCTGCTTCGCATAGGGAAAAGTGCTTTCTGTACCATGCATTTTCATACAAAAAATATCCAAGCCCGCAGTTATACTGCGCCGACGGCTCCTGCAGCAGCACATAATCATGCGGCAGTTCCACCCGCTCCCACTTCTCCTCGGTATAGACCGCGCGTGTACGGTAATCGTTTGCGCGGTCGTTATACGCATAAGCGGCGGGCCCCGTCAGCATCCGCTCGGTTTTCGCCTGCATATACGCCGCACCCTTGTACGGCGGCATCTTTGTCTCAATTTCCCCACGGTGAAACATCCAATCCGCGTTCCATAAAATTTTTTCCGCCATGCTGCAAACCTCCCCGATCTGTTCGTGCTTTTTTCCATGATACAATACCGCGGCAAAAAACAAAATGGAGAAAAATGCCCATACATGGACAAAAATGCTATTTACAGAAAAATTTTTTTGGGTTACAATAGAGTATGGGAGGGATACGCATGAAATATATCTCCGCCAGCGATACAAAGAACTCGGAGTACAGCGGCGCAGAATTTCTGCGCCTGAACAACTGCGGCGCATTTTTGGGCGTGCAGAGACCGGTCGTGACCAAGCGTCCCGGCGGCCGCGCGGATTATCAGCTGAGTTACATACAGAGCGGGGCGCTTTTGGTTCTGCAAAAGGCGGCGGCGCGCCGCTTTGAAGCGGGAACTGTGCTTTTGTTCCGGCCGGGCGAACCGCAGTGCTACCGCACGGACGCAGCCGGTTCCTCCTACTACTGGCTGCATTTTACCGGCAGCGCGGCGCAAACGCTGCTCGCCGCTTTCCAAGGGCTTTCTTTCCATACGGGCGCTTTTCCGGAAGCGGAGGATCTTTGTCTCGAATGCGCACGCGCCTTTGCGGCGGCAAAGCCGCATTACCGGCTGTACTGCGACGGCAAGCTGCTCTCGTTTCTCGCGCTTCTGGCGCAAAAGCTAACCTTTGCAGCCGATACGCGCGCGGCAGCACAGATCGAACCCGCCATTCTCTATATCCGCACGCACAGCGCCGTGCGCCGCGCCAACGCGGAATACGCGGATATGTGCGGCATGTCCAAAGCGCATTTTATCCGCTTATTCCGCACCTGTACCGGCATGCCGCCGCAGCAGTACCGCACGGCGCGCTTGATCGACGAAGCGAAAGAACTGCTGCAGAGCGGCGGACTTGCCGTGCAGGATATTTCAAGTTTTTTAGGATTTGACGATCCGCTGTATTTTAGCCGCCTTTTCAAAAAACATGCCGGCATTTCCCCAACCGAGTACGCCGCCCAGCAATCGGATATCAATCTTGCCAAATAGATGCAGAGCGCCGCGTTTACTTGCGTCTTTGCGCCCCTTACGCGGCACTCGCACGGCCACAAGGTGTAAAAAGCCGGCAAAGCCGGCTTTTTACAAAACTTTTATAGTATTTTGTACAAATACTTTCTCGACACACGGAGGCCGCCCGCGGCGGCAAAGTGCGTCTACTTTTCTTCTTCCTGCTCGCAGATGGCTTTTTTTACGGCGGCCATATCCACGACGCCCTCCGCAGCAAGATACGCCACCACCGAAGCGACGATCGCCGTCACGCCCTCGCGCACGCTGCCACCCGCAATCAGTACGGCCCCGCTTACCACGCCGGCCACTGCGACCAAAAATTTTCGGCTGCTCACTTTTCTCAAAAACTCTTTCATCGCTCACACCTCGTCTATCTGGGACGGCGCTTCTCTGCCGTCCCTTATTTTTTCTTTGTTTTCATAGGCGCTCTTCAGCATATAGCTGACGATGCCGCCGGTCATCGGCGCGCCGACGTACAGCAGAAGATCCGACAGGCTTGTGCCATAGTCTCCCCGCACAAGCTGCACCGCCACGACCGCAATCCCCAGTACCGCGCACAAAAACCACGCGCCGGTCAGCATCAGAATCACACGCTTGGAAAATTCTTTCATTTGCGCAGCGCCTCCGCCATATTTTGAATCAAGTCGGGCAGATATTTCAGCTTCTCCGCGTTCTTTTTCCAGTAATCGGGACTGTTGATTACGCCATACTGCACAAGCGTGTTCAGCGCCGCGTCAAGCGACGGCTTTTCATATTCGCCAGGCGTATTCGCGATGCCGAGCACTTCTTCCGGATTCACCTTTGTTTTCCCGTCCGAGGCGCGCACCTCAAAATGCAGATGCGCCCCGAACGAATAACCGGTATTGCCCATCACGCCGAGCTTCTCACCGGCGCGCACGGTCTGCCCCTCGCGCACCGCGCGCGAGTCCAGATGACAGTAGTAGTGATACTGCCCCGACGCGGTTTTGATGCAGACATAATTGCCCCACTGCCATGTGAGATTGCTTTTGTCCGTTATGATCCGCGCGCGCACCACCGTTCCGCCTTCCGCCGCCGTCACATTTTTAGAACCGATTCCCACAAGGTCATACCCGCTGTGGAAGTTTTTCTCTCCGTTTAAAACCCGCTCCCCGTAGGGAGAGGTCAGCTTGACCCGATCCGTTTCAAATGGTATAATCATTGTTTTTCTCCTTTGCTTCGAGTACCGTGATGCGGTGCTCGTGGTTGTCGATCTGCTCGCCATGGTGCGTGATGCGCGCTTCGTTGCGCGCCATGTTCTGATTTAAGCTGTCGATCGAACAGTTCAGCTTCGTTATGCTCGAATTCAGCTTGATGATCGGTGAGATCACTGAAATGCCGAAGCCCACCAGCGCGATCAGCCCAAGTACGATTTCCCATGTCATGACGCCGCCTCCACGCCATAGATTTGTACGGTCGCCGCAGTATAGTTGTTTTTCACGGAATTTCACTCGTTTCGATCTGCATGCCGTCCAACTGATATACGGCTGTTTGTACCGCATAAGCCATATCATCAAAGTAACAGGCAGTGGCGATAGCTCCGTTGCTGTATACCTCAACGCACACATATCTGTAAGGGATATAGATATCGCTGATAAAAAAGCCCATGCCCGCGTCCGATTCAGCCGACACTGCAAGATACAGCTTGCTGTACTGATTTATCATTTTCGGCAGCGTGAAATTCGTCTCCTCGTTGTCCGCCGATGTTGTGACATTGATAAGCTGCACGAGATTTCCAGCGGACGCAGGATCGCCCTTGTCGCCTTTTTCTCCCTGCGGGCCGCGGATATTTGCGCCCGCTGCCGCAGGCATGCCGGTCTTGCTCGCCGACCAACTGAGATTTCCGGCGGAATCGATCGACGGGGTATAATATCCGCCGTTTTCGCTGCCGGTCACGTTCGTCCCGGTCATCGTGATCGTTTCCTCCGCGAAATCCGGGCTGGTCACATACCAGGAGCCGCTGTACAGGATTTTTTCCCCGGCCACGTTCAGCACGCCGTCCAAATACAAGGTTCCGCCGTCATAGCAGGCGTTCAGATCGCACAGCACGGTATATCCGGGCAGGACGTACGCATCCGGATCGTAGTACACAAATTTGCACTTAGTCAAAAGGAACTCCGCGTCCTCAATTTCGCTGAATCCCGAAATCAGGGACGTAATCGAATACTGCGTCTTCGTCTCCATATCCCACAAATACCCGCTCGGCAGCACATAGACGGTCTTACGCGTCCTTTCGCCGATGTGCGCGTCGATCTCGGCCTTGTCCGCCGCCGTCCAGTAATCCACGCCCCGCACCGGCGTGTAACCGTCCGCGCCCGGCTCGCCCTTACTGCCCGCGACGCCCGGCTCGCCGGGTTCTCCTTTGTCTCCCTTTGCCCCCTGTGCGCCGGTTTCACCCTTATCGCCTTTGTCCCCTTTCGGCAGGGTGAAATTCAGCCGGACGGCCGCCTCGCCTACGCTGACGCTGACCCCTGCGTCCATCCCTTTTACCGCCGTTGCGGTCATGTTCTCAAATTTTGCAAATTTTGCCGCGAACTGCTCATACAGCCCCGGCGTATAATTTTCACTCTCTTCCCCGTCTTTCGGCGTGCCGGGCGAAACGACAAGCCGGCACATCGTGCTGGTCAGCGTTTTGCCGCCCCGCACGCCGACGACGCCCAAATACACGTCGCCGCTCCTTTGCAGCGCTTCCTGCGGAACAATACAAGCGCCGTCTTTGTCCAGCAGCACTGTGTATTTCTTTGCACCGATGCGGAATAAAGCGCTCTTCTCGTATCCCGCCCACAGCGGATCGAAAGTAAACTGCACGGCCGCCGTGCCGACCGACCCGCTGGCGATCACCGGCTGATCGGCAAACAGACGGCTACCGTCCGTTCTGATATTAATTAGCATATGCCGTACCTCCCAAATGTGTTTTCAACCTCGGCGTATTCCAGACGCAGCGTGTGAATTTTGACAAGCCCCACGCCAAAGAAGCGCAAAACGTCGCTTTCCAAGTACAAATTCCGCGGCGCAAACGAATAGGCACGGAGGACACCGTCCGTTCCTGCCGCGCTGAACAAAACGCTTCCGTCTTCACGCGCGGCGGAAAGCGTCGCGCCCGCCGCAAGCTCGGCTGTAACCGAAATTCGGTATACGCGCCGCCGCTGCGGAAAATCCAGCAAGAGGGAAAAGGCGTACTGCGCGGCGCCGCCCGACACAAGCGACAGCTGCCAGTTTTCTGTATCCCTTGCGACGAGCGCAGCCATTTTCTCCGCGCCAAACAGCAGCATCTCGGAAAAATGCGCACGCCGGGTGCTCCACATCTCGCTGACGAGATCATATAGGTAGATGGTCTTTGAACCCGGCAGGCAAAGCAGCAGCGTATCGTCCGCCGCTGCAAGGGACGCGCCCGCAAAGGAACCGGGCATAAGTCCGCTGCCGACCGGTTTTACCGACGTGCCGTTATACCGCATCACGCCCGTATCCGAAACGAAATAGAGATACGCTCCTGCGGCGGCAAGTGCGGCCTGCGACTGACAGCCGAACGCGCCGACGTAGGAAAGCGTGAACGGAAGCGCGTTTCCCTCGACCACCAGCATGGATTTTTCGGTAAACGCCGCGACCTTTCCGTCAAACGAGGCGAGCGCGGTAAACGCCCCCTCGCCGCCCGGCGCGCTCGCCGTCCATGCCGCCGCCGTGTCCGCGCTCCCGGCGGCGGGCAGCGTAAAGTCGGTGCAGTCGCCATCCTTGGACGCATAGATCTCCGTGCCGCATATGCCGAACAGCCGGCCGAAATGCTGCACGGCCTGCTCCATCTGCGGTATGCCCACGAGGGGTTCCTCCACAGAGACCGCGCCTTCGCTTTCGGATAAAAGCTGCATGGTCGGCAGAATCAGCGAATACGTCCGCGCGGCGACCGGCTGGCCGCCGATGCTCGTCAGCGGCCGGCGGTAGCGCGCAACCGTCATGCCGGCCGCATACGGCGCATATTGCGGCGTCCGCCCGTTCAGCTTTTCATATTCCGCCGTATAAATCGCGTCCATCCGGATCGAATACGAGGCGCCGAGATCCGGCGTATACTCGGCCGAAACATAGCGGTAGGTCGTTTTATCCTCCGAAACCAGCGTCGCCCGTTCGCGGCTGGCCGATACCGAAAAAAGCTGTGTGCGCTGTGCACCGATCATCTGCGAGGTCACGCCTTTTCCCGGCGTGATAACGTCCAGCCAAAGCTGGTGCACCGTATAGGCATATGTAGACGTCGTCGATTTCAAACTTTCAAACTGCACCACGATCCCGCTGCCCACCGCCTCATAGGAATCCGCGCGCCGGTGATCGATGATGTTGACCACCGCGTCGTAGAAAATATAAAAAGCGCTACTGTCCGCAAACGCGCCGAGTAAATTGCGATAGCCGTCGGCGGTCTTCCCGGGCAGCAGATTTTCCCCGACCAGCACGCGGGCGGCGATGATCTCCGCATCCGAATACGCCATGATTTCCGCCGGACAAATATTCCGGTAGATAAAATCCGCGGTTGTCTGCGTTTCATAGACGCTGTCATAGTGGTCATAGAGCGTATATACGCCGGGCTGCAGCGTACTGGCCGGCACGCTGACCTGTACGCGCCCAAGCACCGAGGCGAGCGTCCCTTCGGAAAGCAGGCGGATTCCCTCGGCTTCAAGCAGGCTTCCGGTTTCGGCGCTGCGGCGGCTCAGGCCTGAAAAATCGGTGATTTCCAGAATTTTTCGCGCCGTGGCGGGCAGCTTTTCGGTTTTCAGGCTTCTTTTTCGCATGGGAGCACTCCCTTCGCGCGCCTGAATTCTTCAAGCAGCCGGTTATATTCCGCGCCGTACAAATTAGCGCACGCGCCGTCCGCCGCATACAGATAGGCGCGGTGAAAAAGATAGGCGCGCATCATCGGAATATCCTCATCCTCCAGCGCAACCGCGGATGACGCCATATCTGCGGCCGTGACTGCGGCGGGCAGTGAACGAAGCAGCAGCGTATACGTCCCGTCATAGGGGACCTGCAGCCCGCCCGGCGCCGGGCAAAAGAGCGGATATTCGGGCAGAACGTCGAGCAGCGCCGGCGAAGCGCAAAGCAATTCGCGTCCGTCGAAAAATACGCGCCGCACGCGGGACGGCGTGCCGGAAATGGGCAAAAGCCCCGCTTCGGCCTCGGCGGTCTCAGACGTATCCCCGCCCGGCAGAGAAAGGTACAGCGCGCGCAGCAGCGCGTTGTATTCGCAGAGCAGATACATCTCGGGAATCTCAATCGCCGGCAAAAACGCATTCTTTACTTCCGCGATCAATGCCCCGACCGTCGTATCGGATGAAAAGATCACCAGACATCCCCCTTTCTTCGGCGGCCGCGCGCATGCGCCCGCCAGAGTCCGAGATAGGTCGCCTCCGCGCTCTCGGAAAATTCTTTTTCAAGCGCCGCATCCCCGCCGCTTTTTGAGGCGATAAAGCAAAGCAGCGGCAGATAAAATTCCTCGCGCAGCCCAAGCTCGTCCGAAAGCGCGGCGGGCGGCGCGTATTCCCCGTCCGAAAAGAGCAGCTTTTTCGGATAGCGTGAAAGCAGCGTGCGCACCCCCATGTCCAGATGCACGAAAAACGCATACAGCGGCGGTTCCTTTTGACACAGCACCGCACAGTCGCCATATAATTTCTTCAAATCCATACGATTCTCCCATTTTAAAACAGGGACGGCTGGCCGCCCCTTTAACGAAAACACCTTCGTAGGGAACGCCGTCCCCGGCGTTCCGTGCTGCCATTTGACGCACGGTATATTGCGGAACGTCAAGCGACGCGCTAAAGGCGCTAGCGCCGTATTGCGGCGAGACGTTCCCTACAAAAGCAAACTTATAGTTTTTCGGCTAAGCACAGAGGGCGAACGCCGCCCTCTGTGCCGAATTCACAAAAAACGTTTATTCAGTTTTCGAACTCGCCGCGGCACCCGCGTTTGTAAACCGGACGGCGCCGCCCGGATTTTCACACATCAGGTTGCCGTAGGAGGCCAGCAGCGCGCGGAAGATCGAGGTGTCGGGCATCGGCACGAAAATGCCGCCGTCCTTCTCCATGAAATTCCACGGCGTCGCCTCGAGATAGAACGTGGAAGTATCTACGCCCCAGGCCTCCCCGTCGGGTACAAAGCGCTCGTTGACGATCACGACCTCGCCCGAACCGACGAGCACCTTGTAGCCAACCGCGCCGCCGACGAATTGATGCTTGTCGGCCACCGTAATGTTGTTCGTGTGGATGTAGTCCTGATAGGCCAAAAACGCGTCGTCGCCCATCATAATCAAATCAATGGACGCACCCTTGTAATCCTTCGCCTGCTTGACCCCGCGGTAGAGCACAAGATCGGTCAGATCGTGCTTTGCGTCCACAACGGTCGGCGCAAGCCAGGGGTTGTCGGTTTTGGAAAGCCCGTAGATGCTGCTGCCCGTAAAAATGGCGCCAAGCCCGCAGAGTTCGCGGTTGTAGCTGCCCTGCACGGTGATAAAGCCGCCGGACGCGCCGAGCGTCAGCGTGCCCTCGACCGTGATTTTCTTTGCCGCGCGGTCAACTGAAACGATGCGCTTGCCCGAATTGGCCTCGGTCAGCGTCGGACTGCCCGAAGTCTGCGTATTGTACAAGTCGATCCGAAGACCCTCGATCACATTTTTAACGCTGTCAAGCGTGAGCGTAGTCTGGCCGTTTGCGGCAGATGCGGCGCTGACCGAGGCCAGCTTGCCGCTCCCGTCCCCAAAGAGCGCGCGGCCGATATTCCATTTTGCAGCCGCGTACGAACTGCGGATCTCTCCGTCCAGCGCATTGATCATGGACGAGGCGTTGCCGCTGGCGAGTTCGACGGTCTTATTGGAAATTTGAAGATCGACGTACATATCGACCGCATCAAGCTCAAAGCGCGCATAACGCTGCGCGCCCGCTTTCGGCGTGCCCACGCCCTCCGCGCCGAAACCAAAGCCGCCGTTGATACCGATCGGCGCGGCGCATTTGATGGTGTTGTTCTTCAGCGGGACCTTTTTGATCCGTTCAAGAAAGGGAGAGGGCTCCGTGTTGATCTGATTGCAGAGCGCCGGCTGATATTTGTCCTTAAGAATCGCTTCCAGCTTTGTCAAAATTTGTGCCATTGTTTTTTCTCCTTTACGATTTGAGTCCAAGCGCTTCGCGCGCAAGCGCGGAAGCCTCGCCTATGGTTTTGGGTTTTTCGCGTACGGTTGCGGGCATGCTGAAGCTGCCCGCGCTGGCAAAGAGCGCAGGCGCGCCCTCTCCTTCAATCGAAGCCGCGAGCGACGCCTCGATCGCCCGAAGCACCTCCGGCGACCGGCGTACCGCTTCGAGCAGCTGCGCGGCGGTCGGTTCCTCTTTCTCCTGCATGCCCCGGTCGATATAATACGCCATGCGGAGCTTTTCCTCGTCGGGCAGCGCGCCGAGCGCAGGCGTCTGCGCAAGAATACGCTCGATCGCTTCCATCCGGCTGCCAAAACCCGCGTACGTCTCGTCCGCCGCCATTTTGTATTTTGCCGCCTCGTAACGCGCGCGCCGGAGTTCCTCCTCTTTCGCGGCTTGGCCGGCGTCCTCGGCATAGGCGCGCACCGCCGCCTCATACGCCGCGAGCGCGGCCGTGCGCTCGTCCTCGGGCAAAGCGGCGATCGTATCAAAATCCAGCGCCGGAAATTCATAATTTTCCATTGTCTTTGTTCTCCTTGCAAATTTTTACATGTTCGGCGATATGATCCGCCAGCGCCTGCGCGCGCACCGGATCGCTCCGCTTCATCTTGGAATAGGAATATTCGAGCGCGGCGCGGCGGTGTTCGGCGAGGTGAATCTCGTGATCGTCGCACGCGCCGGTCGCGACCCGGACGCCCGCAAGCAGTTCGCCGTTTTCCCGGCGCGCGGCCGCGCTCTGCAGATCGTCCTCATAAAGCGTCCGCACAAAATCCCCGATGTGCATCCGGCAGAGCAGCTTCTTTTTGACGCTGCGTGGGATTTTGCCCGCCTCATCCTCAAACAGACCCAGCGCAATGCCGCTTCGAATCGCTTCAAGCTGACTCTCGTCGCTGTGCAGCAGCGTATTTTCGCTTTCAAACACGATATCGTAGGAGTTGATGTCCTCCCCGCACCAGACGAGCAGCGCCGAACGGTCGTTTGCGCCGGCCAGCCGTTCGGTGTGCGCAAAGCTCCCGTGCGTTTTATACAGCTTGAGCCAGATTTTTGCGGCGCGCAGCACCGCGGCGCGGATCAAATCCGCCGTGAGCGCCAGCCGGACGCCGTCGATTTCGCGCAGACGCTCGATTGCGCTGGCGCTGGTCATAGCGGACGACTGATTCCCAGTCGCACCCAAATGCGAAAGGCCCGCTGTGTATTCCATTTCGTGCGCGAGATTTTCGCACTCTTCAAACACGCCCGCCGGAAAATCCGCGCCCGCCAGCGGTTTCGGCTCGCCGCGGTCCGGATTGTACTCGACGATATCCCCGGGCGCGACGCCGTTTTGCGCCAGTTCCTCCATATCCTCGATCGCGCCCTCAGGTACGAGCAGGGGATTCAGCGCCAGCGTGCGGATATAATCGTGGATTTTGTTTTTGACGCCGTTGTACGCGCGCTGGAGCGGGATCAAGTCTTCGATGACCGACCGCCCGAAGAACATGCCGGCCACAGTCTTGCAGCGCAGCATGACGAGCGGGTACTCGTCGAGCGGCAGCGTGCCGTAGTACAAAATGCGGTCGGGCGTCGCGATAATCATCCGCCCGGAGGGATGGCGCGCGGTGGGCTTTTCCATGTAGGTGCGCACATAGGTAGAATCCTCCGCGCGGCGGTAGCCGACCGAAAAGGTCGCGCCCGCATGGCCGAATCCGCCGGCGCCCGGCGCGACATCGAGCGCATAGCAGTCAACCTGCGCGGGCTTCACGCGCACGCCGTACCGACGATCCACCTCGGAAACGCTGACCACCTGTTCTAGGATAATTGAGTGCTGATCGGCAAGATTTTCTTTGTAGATGCTCTCGGGCAGCACCTCGTACGGCGTGACCACCCCGAAATCCAGATCGCCCATCGGGTAGAGCCGGCCGCCTGCGCGGCAGGCATCCCCTTTGTTTTTGTCCCACCAGCAAAGCAGAAAGGACGTGCCGCAAAGCTCGCTCCATAGGATCATCGAATCCTTCTTGGAGAGGAAATCGCACTTATACTGCGTTTGCTTCAGCAGTTTTGTAGCGATCAGGCTCTTTTCATAGTCGCCAAGCTCATTTGTCGCAGGACTGACTTCCATGGAAAAATCAAGCGCCTTGAAATTGGCGATCCGCGTGTCGATCAGCGGCGCGATCCGGTTATAGATCCCGCGCTCCATATAGTCGTAGGGCGGCGCGTAGTCCTCAAGCTCGCTGCCGTAAGGGTTGATGTCGCAGTACTGATGCCCCGCGTAAAAATTGGCGCAAAGCGTCCATTTTAATTCAAGCGGTCTTCGCTCCATATGACGGCGGCGGCACTCGGACTCGATCATCGAAAGAAGATCCTCCTTGTACTCGCCCCGCGGCTTGGTCTTTTCCTTAAATTTAAACAGACTCATGGCCATTCCCCCTCTTTTGACGCGCGATCGCCCGCCTGTGCGCCGAAGCGTGGGTCTGCTTTGCCCCTTTCGGCCGCGGCGCGTCCCGGCGCATAAGCAGCGCGGCCCGCTCGCGGCGGTGCAGCGCCTCGAGCAAAAGCACAGCGGCGCAGAACGCAAGTCCCAAAAGTTCCGTCATACCTTGCCGCCTTTTCTGGGCCGGGTCAGCTTATAGATCTGCCCTGCGCAATCGGCGCAGATATAAAAACCGCCGAGCAGATTCGGACTGCCCGAGATACGAAAGCAGTCGGTGTTTCTGCACGAGGCCACCGAGCAGATATGCCTTGCCGGCTTTGCCGTGATTTGTTTCATACAGTTCATTCTCCTTAAAATCGCTTGCGGCGGCCGTTTTGCCCCGTGAAATCACGGACGCTGACTGGGCGCGCGGCGCGCGGCGCGCTCGTCTGCATCACCGCAAAATAGCGGAGCGCGTCCGGCAGATGCGTGATCTCGTGCGGATCGGTCTCGCAGTCCCCGATCCGCTTTTTGTCGCCGGTCAGCGCGAAAAGGCAGCGAATCAGGTTTTCGCACGAGGAAAAAATCTTCATCCGCGCATCTTCTCCGCCGTCGGGCGCACGTTTGGGCTTCAGCCATTCCTTGAGCGAAAGCCAGCCGCCGATACGGTTGTTGTCGGCGGCGCTCAGCGGCACGCCGCCGCGCGCAAAAAGCGTCGCGATGCTCTTGCCGCTGTCCTTTTGCCGCGACCAGAGATCGGGCGGCGCGAACGTACAGTATACGTCCAGCCCCGCAGAAGCGTCCCGGATCGCCTCCGCCGCCTCGGAAACGATCAGATCATGCGCATATACCTCGCGAAAGACGGTCGCGCGCCCAGCCGAGTCCACCGCGATAAACAGACAGGCCAGCGCGTCCAGCCCGTAATCGATGCTCCGGTATATCCGCGCGCCCGGCGGTAGAGGCGCGGGCGGCAGGACGTGCACGCTTCGCTGCAGTTCAGGGAAAAACCGCCCGCCGCCGACGCCCCATTCTCCAAGCCCGCAAACACGGTAGCGCTCGGGGTCGCGCAGGCGCATTTCCTCGAAGACCCGCAGATCTGCTTCGTCAAGCCATTCGTTGATTGTGTAATTGACGGTCATGGCGAAAATATCCGGACTGCTTCGATCAAAGAACCGGCGTTTGATCCAATGCGAATCGCTCCAAGGGTTAAAAGTCATCGTGATCTGCTTAAAAAGGCCGGCCGGCACCTCGCCCCGAATCGACTCGTCCAGCGTATCGAAAGCCTCCTCGGAATCGATCTCATACGCCTCCTCGATCCACATCCAGCAAAGCACGCCGTGCGATACGGTCATGGAGGTGATTTTCAGCGGATCGTCCAACCCTGCGAAAAAAATCTTCTGACCGGTCGCCTTCAGCGTAATCTCCAGAGGCGCGGTTTTGACCTCAAACAGCTTTTGCGCGCCGAAACGCGCGATCGCCCATTTCAGTTCCGCAAAAGCCGAGCGCTCCAACGTCCGGTAGGTTCGCCGCACGACGAGAAGATTCGCCTCGGGGTACCGCATCAGATGGTAAATATACCAGAGCGCCGCCGTCTTGCTCTTTTTGGACGCGCGCGAGCCCTTGACGACCCGGTAACGGGCGCGCGTGCGCCAGAACGCGCCGTACCCGCCGCCGACGATGTCGGGGAGGTACACTTCATTCATTGCAGGTCCTCTTCGCCGCAGATCATGACCGGCAGCGCGATGCTTCCCTCAACCCTGTCGCGGAACACGCCGTAATATTTGCCCAGCAGTTCCGCGCTGCGGTTGACGTCCGCAAGGCGCGGCCGCACCCGGACAAGTTCTACGCGTTCGCTCCGCTCGATGACCGGCTCGCCGCAATCGTCGATCGAACGCGTCTCCGTCCGCAGCTTGAGCGGCACATCCTCGGTCTCCTCGCGTCGGACGATCCGGCTGAGCGCCGCAAGCACCTCGCGCACACCCGCAATTTCCGGCGCCGTCTCGAACGCCTCGGACAGCGCGGCGAATTCTTCGGAGCTTTTTTCTCTGCCGCGCCCGCGGCCGTCTCCACACGCCGTTTGTCCGTTTTTCCGTATGCTTTTTTCCATGTTGGCTTCCTCCTTTTCAAGCAGTCGGCGAACCCCCGCCGCATGTTTTATTATCCATGCGGAATCCGGGATTTTTCGGCAAGTTCAGAAATTTCTGTTTTTTCATTTTCCATGCATACCGGCGGCAAGAGAACGCAAAAATAAAAAGCCGGAGGCATATGCCTCCGGCAAAAACAATCCTATAAATACAGCCGACTGCGGCGCGAACAAAAAACTGCCCGCGCCGCGCTTTCCGTCAAAACACGCCTTAAAACTCGTGACAGCCGCTGCAGGAAAGCCCGCGCTCGTTAAATACGTCCACGATTCTGTCTACCTTCGTGTAATCATCGGTGGAAGAATCGCACAAAATATCCATAACCTCGCGAATGATAATCATCACTTCCCGATTGACAGACGCGCGGATCTCCTCCACAGACTCGTTCATATAATCCAGCATGCGCCGGCCAAATTCCATCGCCGCCAGCGTGTCGATCATATCCAGCTTTGAACGCAGGCTTGTTCTCGGATCGCAGTCCGGGCTGTAAAACATCTCCTTACTTAGTGTTCCCATCTTGTTACTCCTCCTGTTTCATAGTTTGCTTTTACCTATCCATAATTATGACTTGCAAAGTTATGTTTGTCAATAGCAAAACTATAGAATGTTTGAATTTTCACACTTTGCCGGTACAATTATCCTATATTCAAAACAGAAGAAGGGGTGAAATCATGTCGAAATCGAAACCTGTCGATTTTTCACACAGAGATATGTATATCCGGCTCGGGCTGAATATTGCCTATTATCGAAAGATGCTCAGCATGACGCAGGAAGCGTTGGCCGAGAAAGCGCAGACCAGCCGCACGACCATCAGCATGGCCGAAGCGCCGAATGTGGTGAAGCCGATCTCGCTGGAGCTTTTGTTCTGCATCGCCGACGCGCTCCATGTTGAACCGTGGCGGCTGCTCAAATTCCCGGACGACGGAACTTAAAGCCCGTCCCGCACGGGCGGACGCCCCCTGCGGCGCAGTTCAAAAGCGATCTTAAAACGCATGCGGGCCGCTACAGATCTCGGCGGACACTCTCCTGATTCATCCGTTCCACAAACGCCGCAGGTTTTGCGGCAAGCTCCGCCCAAGCGGGGAAAAAACCGCTGCGCAGCGCATTGCGCACCGAGCGCAGATTCGACCAGGCGGCGCAGTAAAAGGGAACCTTTCCGCGCGCCAGAACCGCCAGCGCAAGACGAGCGGTCAGCGTCGAGGCGATTCCGCGCAAACGGTACGCAGGCAGAACGTCCACGCCGATCTGCCACATGTCCGCACAGTCGGCGGAACAGGCCGCAAGCCCCACCAGACAATCCCCGTCATACGCGCCCATCCCCAACACATCGAGATCGCGCCGATCGCTGCAAAGCGCATTGCTCCACTCAGGCAGATACAGCGGCGCAAAATCCAGCGGATGCATCTCGCGGATCGAAAAGCCGCAGGCGCCCGCGTCCAGGCGCGCGGGATCCGGCAAAAAATATTCAGCCATAAAGCACACGCGAAATCCGTGCGCGCGCAGCGCATCCTCCAGCACCAGCAAATTCGGCGTTTCAAAGCAATGCGCCGCCGCATAGCGGGAAATATATTCGCGCACATCCGGCAGCAGCCTGTCGGACGCCGCCGCCACCACGTTTGTACCATAGGAAACCAGCGCACAGTCCTGCGGCAGAGAAAGATACCGCCGGGCGGCGGGATTTGCGGGCGCGGCGGGCAGAGCAATATTTTCCCCGCAGACAAAATCTTCCGCCCGGCATCCAAGTTCCAGCGCAGACTGCCGCATCGCGATTTTCAAGCATTTGTCTTTCGTCAATGGAATATTCCTTTCTTTTCCGGCACGCCAAGGGTCTAAAGCGCGGCCGCCGGGCTGTTTTTGTACGCGCCGCGGTCGGATTGGATTCCGCCCCGCGGGCATTTTTTGCGGCGAAACAAGCAGCCGGAGCGCCATATGGCGGCTCCGGCTACTTGTTATGGATCCGAACGGTCTTGAAGCACTTTGCCGCTCGCCTGTATATTTTGTTTTTTATTTTCCAAATCGTTGCTTTGAATTGCCTTTACGATTTCCGTTATGTACTTTTCATCGTCTTCGGGAAAAGCATACTTGACAATCATATTGAACGAGCCGAGCAATAACCCGGCGAACGTCACGCATACCGACAAAATGCCCGCGAACGCTTCCAAATTGCCGATCCCGTTTCGAATCAGGATGTAGACCGCCGCGCCGAAAGCCAGCGCCAAAATCACGATCGTCGGGCACAGCGCTCTCAAAATAGTTTTTCTGGTCTTATACTGAAACTGCGCTTTCCGCCCGTATGCTGTTACATATTCTTGTAACAGCCGCGTGATTTCCCGATCCCGTTTTTTCTGCTCGACCGTTTGCCATTGATCTTTGAGCGTATCCGAAGAATCGGTGGGGAATATCTGAATATTTTTATACGCGTCCGCTAAATATTTATACGTTTCTTCAATCATTGAACCGCAGTCCTAACTCGTCCATTCTTCTCAATACGCTTTCGACGGGAACCTCGAAGATTTTCGACAATTCCTTTGAAACCTCAAATGCGGAGCCGTTGTTGTATTTATCAAACTGCTTTTTAAAGGAAACGGACGGCATCAGCAGGCACGCCGCATAATAATCCACCTGATTCTCCGCGTCCGTTCTGCCGTGCCTGCTTTCCCCCGGCAGGCGAATATATTTTCGCGGCCTGCCAGATCATAATGCGCCAGTTCATGCGCGATGATAAAACGCTTTTCATAGTAATCCCGCTTTTGGTTGACGACGATCAGCCGGTTTGTCGGCACACCCAAAATTTCGGTTTCCGAGAGATTCACCATGATAAATCCGTCTTCGCTGTCGTCTAAATCCGCAGTTCCCACGACAAAGCCGAGCGACTGCGCCGCGTCTATAACGTCTACTCCGTTTTCGCTGTCAATATTGATTTCCGCAAGCAAAGCTTCGGCCTTTTGTTCGATCTGCTCTTTCTCCATCGCATTCAATCCTTTTTTCATAGCGCCTCCGCATCGTCCTCTATGTAGATTAGAATCTGTTCACACTAATTGACAAATTAAATTGCACGTGTTATAATAAGTGCATGGAAATAACACAAGAGCAATACGAAAAGATTGAAAAATACCTTCCACGCCAGCGTGGAAATGTAAGCATGAGTAATCTCCAACTGATTAATGCGATACTGTATGTCACCGAAAACGGCTGCAAGTGGAGAGCATTGCCGGAAAAATACGGGAATTGGCATACAATTTATGTACGCATGAATCGATGGAGCAAGAATGGCGTGCTGCAACGTGTGTTCGAGGCGCTTCAGATAGAGGGCATCATCAAAATTAAAGTGGAGGCTGTTTGCCTTGACAGTACCACGGTCAAAGTTCATCCGAATGGAACAGGAGCTTTAAAAAAAGCGGGAAACAGTCAATCGGACGTTCCAGAGGAGGACTCACCACGAAAATTCATATGGTCACCGCATCTGACCGATCGGTTGTCGGCTTCTCTCTATCCGGAGGAGAAGCGCACGACTCGCCGGAGGGGATAGCTTTGCTGGCGCAGGTTGAGCGCCGGGAAGAGCAAATCTATATTCTCATGGATCGGGCATATGAGGGGGATAAAATGCGGTCAGCAGCAGAAGAAAAGGGCTTCATACCGGTAGTGCCTCCAAAAAGGAACCGTAAAGACCCATGGGAGTATGACAAGGAACGATACAAACAACGGAACGAAATAGAACGCTATTTTTTACGATTGAAACGCTTTCGGAAGATTTTCACGCGCTACGATAAGTTGGACGTGATCTTCTGTGGCTTTATCTACTTTTCTATGCTGATTGACGCAATATTAGTGTGAACAGGCTCTAGTATGCGGAGAAAGCCATATCAAATACACTTAATACTATATTTTATACTGCCGCCGGCTGTTTTGTCAATAGCTTTAGCACAAATCGGCAAAGCGGCCTTGCGATTTTGCCATACAGATTCCGGGATGATCCGGCGAGCTTTGCGCTTGCAGCGTTTTTGGGCGTTGTAAAATAGAAAAACTTGTGGTATCATAATAAAAAAGAAAGGCAGGGATCGCTTTGGAACCGATGACGCCGCAGCAAAAATCCGGCGCAGCCGCTTTTCCAGTGGGCTCGGTGCTCTTTTTGGGAAACAGCTATACCTATTTTAACGAGATGCCAAGCCTGTTCGCCGCCGCCGCGCACGCGGGAGGATACGATGTACAGGCCGAATCGCTCACGCGCGGAGGATGTTTTCTCCGGCAGTTTTTGGACCCCGCCGATCCGCTTTATGAAAAGCTGCATATCCTTTTATCGGAAAAGCGGTTCGACGCCGTCGTTTTACAGGAGCAAAGCGTGCTCCCGGCGGCGGAGCCCGACGCGTTTTTAGACGCCGCGCGTACGCTCTGCGGCCATCTTCGTCCTTTGGGCGCGCGCATCTTCCTGTACCAGACCTGGGGGCGAAAGGAGCCGAACGAAATTTTAGAAAAACACGGCTGGACACACCGGTCGATGACTGAAAAGCTCGCCCGCGCCTATACGCTTGCAGCAAAAACCCTCGGCTGCGGCCGCGTACCCGTCGGCGACGCATTTTCAGATATAAACGGGCATTTCCCGCAGATCGAACTCTATAGTAAGGATCATTCGCACCCCTCGGCTGCGGGCAGCTATCTCGCGGCGCTCTGCCATTTCGCCGTCCTTTTCGGCCAATCCCCGGAGAAGCTCGGCTATACGGCCGGTCTGCCCGCCGAAACGGCGCGCATTTTACAAGGGGCGGCGACGCGCGCCGCCGAAAGCCTGCACGCATAAGAACCCATGCAAAAACGCGGGAAAGACGCAGAAATCCGCGTCTTTCTGCCGCAAATCTGTCGGTTGTGTGAATCTTGCGGCATATTTTTGAAAGCGCCTTGATAAAAAAACGCCATTGTAGTAAAATACTATAAAACAGACAGCCGTTTTTCGCAGATTTTAAAGTGGAGGAAAGCTATGTTCGGTTATGTCAGGGCGGCGCGGCCCGAGCTTACGGTACGGCTGGATACGCTTTACCGCGGGATCTACTGCGGGCTTTGCCGGGCCATCGGGCAATGCACGGGCCAATGTTCCCGGTTGACGCTGTCCTACGACATGGTATTTTTGTATCTGGTCCGCGCTTCTCTCCTGGAAATCAAACCGCGTTTCGTCTACGGCCGCTGTGCGCTGCATCCGTTTCGGCGGCGGCTGTTTTTGCAGCCGGACGACGCGCTGCGCTATGCGGCAAAGGCCAGCGCGCTGCTTTTCTGCGGCAAGCTCCGCGACGACCGAAAGGACGAACGCGGCGCGCGCAGGCTGTTTGCCCGGCTGCTTTGCGCGCCCGCAGAACGCATGGCGCGGCGCGCCGGGCTCCCGGCCCTGCAGGCGGAAATTGAATCCCGGCTGACCGAGCTTTCCAAGCTCGAAGCCGAATATCTTCCGAGCGTGGACGCGCCCGCGGACCTGTTCGGGCAATTGCTGGGCGCGGTATTTTCACACGAACTGCCGAAAGGAAGCGGCCGTCGCCCGTGAAATCGGATTTCGTACCGGACGCTGGATTTACACGCTGGACGCGGCGGACGATATGGAACAGGATGCACGCCGCGGCGGCTACAATCCGTTTCTGCTGCTGTACGGCGGCCCGCTCGACAAAGAGCGGCGCGCCGTCGTCGAAATGACGCTCCGCTATGACCTGCGCGCCGCAGCGGACGCATACGCGCTCTGCGGCGGGGACGGCGATCTTGCAAAAATCACTGAAAATATACTATATCTTGGAATGCCGCTGCGGGCGCATACGGCCCTCGGACAGGACAAAGGAGAAGATCTTGAGCAGAAATCCATATGAAGTTTTAGGCGTGTCCGAAAGCGCGACGGACGAGGAGATCAAGGCCGCCTACCGCACGCTGGCCAAAAAATATCACCCGGACAAATACATTGACGAGGACCTCAAAGAAATCGCCAATGAAAAGATGAAACAGATCAACGAAGCGTACGACGAAATCAATTCGCTTCGCGCCGGCAAGGGGGCAGGCGCTTCCGGCAGTTATGACGGCTACGGCTTTGGCGGCAAGGGGGGCGCCTCCGGTTCGTCCGACGCACGGTATGCCGAAATCCGCCGCATGATTAACGCAGGCGCGTATTCGCAGGCCGAAGCCGCGCTCGACGCCGTGCCGGCAGCCGCCAGAGACGCGGAATGGAACTTCCTCAAAGGCTGCGTGCTGCTTCGCCGCGGCTGGTATCACGACGCGGCGAAATTCTTTGATACCGCCTGCCGCATGGATCCGTATAACCAGGAGTACCGCAGCGCTCGCCTAAACCTCGAACGCATGTCTCAGTCTTATTCCGCCGAGGGCGGCCACGTCTGCGGCGGCAGCGGATGCGACTGCTGCACCAACTTGATCTGCGCCGACTGCTGCTGCGAATGCATGGGCGGCGACTTAATTCCCTGCTGCTGAGATGAAAAACACAAAAAAACTTGTATTTTCCGCAATCCTTTCGGCGCTTGCGGTCGTTTTTATGTATATCGGCGCGCTGTTTGACGTGCTGGATCTCTCCGTAGCCGCACTCGCTTCGATGTGCGTTGCGCTGGTGCTGGCGGAACTCGGCGCGCGGTGGGCCTTTTTAGTCTACGCGGTCGCGGCGGTGCTCTCCTTTCTGCTTTTGCCCGTCAAAACGCCCGCGATCCTTTTCTCCGGCTTCCTCGGCTTTTATCCGATCACAAAATCCGTATTTGAGCGGCGCCTGCACGGCGTTTGGCAATGGATCGCAAAGCTTCTCCTTTTAAACGTCTGTACTGGCGTAATGCTGCTCGTCCTGCGTCTTTTCGCCGTCTCCGCCGCCTGGTTTGAAATCCTCACCCTCGCGCTTGCGAATCTGGTCTTCATTGTATATGACATTGCACTCAGCCGTCTTTTGCGCGCCTATGTGTTTGCCTGGCGCAAAAAGCTGAAACTCCGCTTTTGACCTGCTGCCCGCACAGCCGCGCCGGTAAGGCTTCCTTACAGCATTTTTTCCGGATGTAAGGTGTTCTTTACATGATTTTAAGCGTTTCCTTGTAGACATTTCCCTGTCTTTTGTTGTATGATAAACGCAGCGGATAGCCGTTTTTCCGTTGAAAATATCCTTGCACAAATACAGGAGGTTCTGATTTATGAGCTTTGGAACAAACCTTTCGGCGCTTCGCAAACAGCGCGGCCTCTCTCAAGAGGAGTTCGGCGCGGCGCTGGGCGTCTCCCGGCAGACGATCTATACCTGGGAGGCGGATATATCCTCGCCGAACATTGAAAATCTTCGTGCGATCGCCGATTACTTCGGATGCACGGTAGACAAACTCATCCGCGGCGAAGCTTTCAGCGAACAGCCGGACGCCTCCGGCGCGGCCGAGCCGGACAACGCACCGGTCTGCCGCGGAGACAAGGCGGAGATCACGGCGTTTATCCACCGCTTTGCTTTTTGCATCGCGCTTGCCACGTCATTGATTCTCTTCGGCGTCGCCGCGCTCTGCGCGCTCGGCGGAAAGCCAAAGCTTGAAAGCGCCGGGCTGTCCGTGTTTTTCCTTGCCCTCTGCGCCGCCGTAATTTTGTACATCTACAGCGGAATCACGCACGCGAGCTTTATGGAACGCCCAGAAAACCAAAACGCGTTTCTCCTATATACAAAGGAAGAAAAACAAGCGGAAACCCGCCGCTTTGCCGCCGTTGTCGCCGGCGCCGTCGGCGGAATTTTGCTCGGCGTGCTCTTTTTATGCCTTGCCTATGAACGCCTGGCCGAAAGCGAACCTGCCTGGCCGGCCGCCGTCTTTATGGGCATACTCGCCGTCTGCGTTGGGCTGATTATCAATTTTTCGATCCGCCTGTCCAAATATGAAACCAAAACCGCGCCCAAACAAAATAAAACGGCCGAAGCGATCCATTCGATCCTCTGGATGGTCACGGTCGCGGCGTATCTTTTGATGGGCTTTATCTGGAACCTCTGGCATCCGGGCTGGATCATCTTTGTAATTTCCGGGTTTGCCTCCGGTATTATCAACGTCCTGTTTGAGCAAAAGGACAACGATTGAAAAAAAAACCGCCCGCGGGCGGTTTTTTTTTCAAATACCTATTGACACATAATACTGTGCGTAGTATAGTATTATGCAAAGAGAGGTGTTCGAATGGACATACAGATGAAACGGGGGTTTTTGGAAAGCTGCGTCCTCGCCGCGCTGCTTGAAGAGGACAGTTACGGATATAAAATCATCCGCAGGCTTTCGGGGCGCGTCGAGATCACCGAATCCACGCTGTATCCAATCCTGCGGCGGCTGGAGAGCGCGGGCGCGCTCTCCGCATATTCGGTCGAACATGACGGACGGCTGCGCCGGTATTACCGAATCACGGACGAGGGGTGCGCGCGGATCCGCGGATTTCTCCGCGATTGGGAAAGCGTCCAGCGCGCCTATGAATATGTCAGGGGGGAATATTCAAAATATGAAGAAAACTGAATTTTTGAGCGCGCTGGAATCGCATCTCGAAGATCTGCCCGCAAACGAACGGCGCGCATCGGTCGAATATTATTCGGAAATGATTGACGAGCGCATGGAGGACGGCATGGATGAGGAGGACGCCGTCGGCGCGCTCGGCAGTCCAGAGCTTGCCGCAAAGCAGCTTTATGCCTCCCGCGCCGATTCGCCGGGTGCGAAAGAAAAAAACGATGCGGACGCCGGCAGCGCGCAGGAAGATACGGCAGGCAAAACCAAACCGCCAAAAGAATCTCGGGATACGATGCGCACAGTTTTGCTGATCCTCGGATTCCCGCTCTGGTTCCCGCTTCTGATCGCCGCCGTAATGATTTTGTTTGCGCTCTATGCCGTTCTTTGGTCGGTTGTTGTTTCGGTCTGGTGCGTGTTCGCGTCTCTTGCGCTAGCAGCGGCGGTCTGCATTCCGGCCGCGGCCGCCGGGGGGCTTGCGCAGGGCTTTGCCGCCGCTTTGTTCTATGCGGGCTGCTGCCTGACCATCAGCGCCCTCTCCATTTTTGCCTTTTTGGGCGCGCGGGCGCTCACAAAAGCTCGCCGCGCGGGGGACTGCGCGTTCCTTTACTTGGTTTTTGTCCCTGTTTCGCATGAAAACTCGGAGGTAAATCACAATGACTTCTGTTACAAAATCCATTTTGATCGCCGTGGTGCTTTTGATCTGCGGCCTGCTGATCGCCGCGGGCGCTTTTATCCTTGCCGGCGGCTCGCTTTCCGCCTTTGAAGTCGGTTTCAACACAGCGGATCTGACTGAAATCAGCCAAAGCTATCCCGCCTCCGCCGAAAAGATCGAAACGGCACTGGCCGTCACCGATCTGCGCGTCTTTCGGACGGAGGGAACCGAAATCACGCTGCGCTATTACGACGACCCCGAAAATCCGTACTATACGGCGGAATACGCCGGCGACGTGCTGTCCTTTCGTCGGTCGGCGCGGAAGATGAATTTCTTCGGCATCTCCTTTTCAAGCGCCCGTGCGTGGACGGCGGAACTCGGCATACCGAAAACCTTTTCCGGCTCGCTGGATCTTTCCTGCTCTACCGGTGAGATCGAGATCGCCGGACTGGATGTGGCGGGCGATCTCTTGCTAAAAGCTTCCACCGGCTCAATCCATCTGGAAGCGCTGGCTGTTTCGGGCGAAATATCGGCCAAAGTATCGACCGGCAGCATCCGCGCAGAGAATATTCAAGCGGCCGCCTGCACGATGACCGCCTCTACCGGGAAGATCCGTCTTGAGACGGCAAAAGCGGATACGTTCGACCTCTCCGCCACAACGGGGGAGATTCTGGTCACGGACGCGGCTGCCAAAGAAATCCGTTTTCATACGACGACGGGCGATATCACCGCCGAGCAGATCACCGTGGGCCGTCTAATGGAAACGACGGCGACGACCGGCGATATCGAATGCAGCCTGCGCAACAAAAGCGGGGAATTTACCATCGAAAGCAAAACCTCGACCGGGAACAGCAATTTGCCAAAGCAATTTGGAAGCGGCGATAAAACGCTGTACGCCAAAACCTCAACCGGGGATATTGAATTCCGCTTTTCGGACTGATATGCGTTCATGCAAAACGCGTATTTACAGAAATTGCCGCGCCGCAAAAAGCGGCGCGGCGGCAAATTTTAATGAAAGCGCCGGATAGTATGTCCGGCGCTCAGCCCTGTCAAAAGGTATTCACACAAACAAAATACTATAAAAATTTCATAAAAAAGACGGCAAAGCCGTCTTTTTTTTACACCTTGTGGCCGCGCGAGTGACGCGTAAGCGGCGCGAAGATGCGAGTGAACGCGGTCTTTTCTGCCGAAAAACGGAGTTTTTAGACAGTCTCAAGCGCCGGACGGCTCGCCCGGCGCTTTCGTCAATTTTCCACCGGCAGGCAAACCTAAAAATTACAGCGTTTCTTTGCGGCAGTCCTGCGCCGGGTGTTTCGTAAGGCAGGACAATTTTACACCCGTCACGATTTCCCCGCATGCATCCGGGTCGTCGCGGATAATTTCGCCGACAGAGGGCGCGCAGATACAGCCGGAGCGCGGGTTTTTGATGCTGATTACCGGCGCCGTCAGGGTCGCTTCCACGTCGGATTTTTCAAAGCAGAGGTCGGCCTCGGTCAGTTCGCAATCGATCAGCTTTAGGCCCTTGCAGTAGCAAAACGGCTGCGTGCCGCTGATTTTGCAGTTTTTAAAGGTGACGTCCTCGCAGTACCACGCCAGGTACTCGCCCCGGATGACGCTGTTTTGAACCGTTACATGCTTTGCATGCCAAAGCGCGTCTTTGGTATCGAGGGTGCAGCGGTCAAGCCGCGCGTCTTGTATGTATTGAAACGAATATTTGCCTTTGAGGCAAACGTCCGTAAAGATAAGATTCTGCGCACGCATCATAAAATATTCGCTTTCGGCATTGCACCGCTCCATTTCGATTCCCCGGACCGACCAGCCGAACTCAGGCGAGCGAATGTCGCAGTCCCGCATGGTCACCCTGCTGCATTCCCGCAGCGCCTTGATTCCATACAGCTTGGTCCTGACGATCTCGATCTGGTCGGAATACCACAGCGCCGCACGGCAGAGCGGCGTCATTTCCGAATCCTCGATCATAAGGCCGCGGTCATGCCAAAACGGATAGCGCAAATTGCAGAAGCAATGCGAAAGACAAATATCCGCGCTTTCCTTCAGCGCGCTTTCACCGTCGGCAGGCCCGTCGAAGGCGCAGTTTATCAAAGATATGCCGCGGCTCGCATAGAGCGCCCGCTCCGCATCAAACACTTGATTTTCAATCGTTTCCATAACGCTTCTCCTTTCAAGCGGATTTTTTCAGGTGTGCCGCCGCGCTTTACGGGCGCGCATGCAGCCGTTGATCCCATGTGTTGATATCGGGATCGTCGCCGTTTTTCGGCACGCCTTGCGCATAGGCGCGCGGCGTTTTGCCGGTTTCGGCCAAAAAGCGCCGGTTAAAAGTCCGGATTGAAGAAAAACCGGCTTCCATCGCGGCGTCGGTCATGCTCCGCCCCTCTTCGATCAGGCGCTTGGCCTCCGCGATCCGAAGCGAGCCCAGAAAATCGGGCAGGCTGATTTTGAGCTTCTGGGAAAAAATATAGGAAATGTGGTTGCGGCTGACGTACAGTTCCGTGGCCAAAAGATCGAGGCTGATCTCGGACCGGTAGTGTTCCAAACAGTACGCGATGATGCGCCGCTCGGTCTCGGGCGGCGTGCGTTTGTTTTCCTCCATGCCGGTGCGCGCAAAAAGCTCTCCGAAAAAACCGAGAAATACCCGGCCAGCATCTGCCGCTGATAGGGATGCTTCGTTTTGTTGCAGGCGATGATCGTTTCCACAAGACCGGTCAGCACGCACCCGTCGGTTGGATGGACGGCAGCGGCGCGCGGCGAATGCGTGCGGATCAAGGGATCATAGGCCGCAAGATAGCGCCGGGGAACAATCAAAAGATAAGCGTCTACGCTGTTTTCATCCGAATAGGAATGAATGACGTTGGGCAGCGCGATCGAAAAATCGCCCGCGCAAAGCTCGTATTCCTCGCCGCCGATCACGGCGCGCACGCGGCCGCTTAGCATACAGACAATTTCCGCACTGTCGTGAAAATGCGGCAGAAAAACAAGCGTGTTTCTTCGCCAAAGATAAAGGGTATTGACCCTGTCTTCATACGCAATGCCCAAAGAATCACCGCCTTTTTTATCAAAATTGCCAAATCGGGTTAAAAATCATGATTTTTGTCTACTATTTGTCGCTGGGTTGTCTTGCATTATAGCACAGGTTCCCTATAATGTAAAGTGAAAAAATGAAATTCGGAGTGTTATCGGATGAACAAGGTGAAAACGAAAAACCGTTCCGCCGAAATCGAAGCGCTGATCCGCGAAATGACGCTGGAAGAAAAAGCGGCGCTCTGCGGCGGCGACGGGCATTGGCATACGAACGCCATCAAACGGCTGGGACTGGATCGAGCGATGATGACCGACGGGCCGCACGGCCTGCGCAAGGTCGTGCAGGCGGACGGCAAAACGGTGCAGGTTCCGGCCGCCTGCTTCCCGACGGCGTCCGCGCTGGCCGCCTCCTGGAACCCGGACGTGCTCGCGGCCGCGGCGGGGGCCATCGCAGACGAAGCGCGCGCCGAGGGCGTTTCCATGGTGCTGGGGCCGGGCGTCAACATGAAGCGTTCGCCGCTGTGCGGGCGGAATTTTGAATACTTTTCGGAAGATCCGTATCTTGCCGGAAAGCTGGCCTCCGCCTACATACAAGCGATGCAGTCAAAGGGCGTCGGAAGCTGCATCAAGCATTTTGCCTGCAACAATCAGGAAACCCGGCGGTTCACCGTTTCCGCCAACGTGCGCGAACGCGCACTGCGCGAACTGTATCTGCCCGCGTTTGAACTTGCAATCAAAGCGGCGAAGCCCGCCGCGGTGATGGAATCGTACAACCGCATCAACGGCACGCACGTTTCCGAGTCCAAATGGCTGCTGACCGATATTCTGCGCGGCGAATGGGGCTATGAGGGCATGGTGGTGAGCGACTGGGAGGCGGTAAACGACCGCCCTGCGTCTCTCCTTGCGGGGCTCGACCTCGAGATGCCGGACAGCTTTGGCGACGGCAGGACGCGGATCATCGAGGCCGTAAAGGACGGGCACATATCGGAGGAAACGCTGAACACCGCGGTGCGGCGGATCCTGAACTTTATTTTTTCCTATGCGCCGGATAAGGACGCCGCGCCCCGCGATCCGGAAAAGAGCTATGCGGCGGCGCTGCGCTGCGCGCGGGAATGTATGGTTTTGCTGAAAAACGACGGCATGCTGCCGCTTGCGAAAGGAAGCCCGCTCGCCGTGATCGGCGGGGCGAAAACCATGCGCTATCAGGGCAGCGGTTCGAGCAAAGTGACCAGCAGCCCGAAAAACGACGCGCTGGCCGCAATCGAGCGGGAAAACGGCCTGCCCGCAACCTATGTTTCGTTTGAGGAGGGCGCAGAAGCAGCCGTCAAAGCGGCAAGGCACTGCGGACGCGCGCTGCTCTTCCTCGGTCTGCCTGAATCCTTTGAGGCGGAAGGCGCCGATCGCCGGCATATGCGTCTGCCCGATACGCAGCTTGAAATTGCGGAGGCGGTCGCGCTGGCCGTGCCCGACTGCGCGGTCGTTTTGACCTGCGGAGCGCCAGTGGAGCTTCCGTTTGCGGAGGCGGTGCGCTCGATCCTTTTGACCTATCTCTGCGGCGACGCGGCCGCCGAGGCGCTCGCCGAGCTTCTCTTCGGCCGGCAAAATCCCTCCGGCAAGCTGGCCGAAAGCTTTCCGCTTTCGCTTTCAGATACGCCCGCATTCCTAAACTTTCCCGGCGACGGCGACGAATGCGACTATGCCGAGGACATTTATATCGGCTACCGGTATTATGAAAAGCGGGGTGTCCCAGTGCGCTATCCGTTCGGACACGGTCTGTCCTATACAAGCTTTGCCTACCGTGATCTCACAGTATCCGGCACGGCCGTACGCTTTACCGTGAAAAACACCGGGCCCTGCGACGGCTTTGAAACCACGCAGGTCTACGCCGGCCAAAACACGCCGAAGCGCGCCCTGCCCGTCAAGGCGCTCTGCGGCTTTCAAAAGCTGTTTTTGAAAGCGGGCGAGGAAAAAGAGGTGGAAATTGAACTTTCGCTGCGTCCCCTCGAATACTGGGACGCGCGCGAGCGGCGTTATATCCTGCCAGACGGCAGTTGGACGGTCTATGTGGGCGCAAGCAGCGCCGATATCCGCCTGCGCGGCGCACTGGAAATAAAAGGAGACTCGCCGGGCGCAAAACCGGTTGACCGCAATACGCTGCTCTGTGATATAATGAGAGAAGAATGCTATGCGCCCGTGCGCGAAATCTTTGCGGGCGCGATGCTCTCCAACACCGATTTTGCCAAGCTTTGCGGCGAGTACGGCTGCACCGAACAAAATCCCGCTTTGCGCCCGCGTTTGGGCTTTGCGCTGCGGCAAGCGGTATATTTTAACCCCGAATTCAGCGAAACGGTCTTGCAGCGCACGATCTGCGCCTGCAACGAACGCCTTTTCGGGCATGTAAAGGAGGACGTATGATTTACTTTTCCGCAAACGGTTTTTCCAAGGAGCCATCCGGCGCCGTGACGGCGCTGACGGCACCCGTATTTGAGGCAAACGGGCGGGAAATTGCCTTTTTGGAGGAGGACGGCGGCTTCGCTTACCGCGCAGGCCTCCTTACGGCCAAAGACGAAATCGAGCCGCTCGGCGGCGGGCTCTATCTTGTGACGCGCACGGTGGAAAATACCGGACGGACCGCGCGCACGGGCAAGCTAATCGCCGAAATTTGCGACCGGTTCGCCGCTCAAAAATCCTGCATTCCCTGCGTGATGTTCGACGGCAATGAAAAAAGCGGCGGCAAGGAGCCGCACGGATTTATTCAAAACGGAGAACCCTGGGTATTCTCTTATGACCGCTGCGGAATTCCCTCCTGCACAGAGGCCGAGGATGAGCACACCGTCTGTGCGCTGTTTGCGTCCGACAAAAACGCAGACAGCCTTGTATCCGCCTGCGCGCTGCTGCCCGGAGAGGGCGGCGCGCTCCGGCATCGAATCTACTATCCGGTAACGGAAGCGCCCCTTTCCTATATCGACCATGACGTTATGGGCGAGCGCTATGACACCTATCTGACCATTGCGCCGGGCGAGCGCTTCACGGTCGAATTTTATATTTATATTGGGAAGCCGAAATGGAAGAATTTCGGAATGGCTTCCCTGCTTGACCGCATCCATACGGTTTTTCCGTTCCGGCACGAGCCTGCGCTGACGGTTCGCGAAGTGCACGATGCGGCGATCAACCACTGCAAAGTTTTTCTCTGCGATTACAACGGCGCAAAAATGTTCTGCAACGCCATGCGAAACGACCCGAACAGCGACGGGCTCTATATGCCCTATCCCGTGTACGAGGCGGGCTGGTCGGGACAGTGCCTAAAACAGGCGCGCATGTTTATCAACGAATACGCAAACGGCGGCGCACGCGAATATCTGGAGACCGGTCTTTCCTGTCTGGACGCATGGGTAAAAGCACAGGGAGAAAACGGACTGTTCCCGATCAACTATGCGCGCCATATCTCCAAAAACTACGTTCCCTGCGACGTCTGCAACTACGGCTGGGCGGCTGCGGAAATGTCCAAAAGCTATACGCTGCTGCACACGCTGGGAATCGAGCGCCCGCTGTATCTGGAATTCGCCGAGCGCCTGTGCGATTTTTTCCTTATGCACTATGACGAAAAAAAACCGGATTCGGCCTGAAATGGAACCTCGACGGCACCAAAGCGGCCGACGGCGGCTCGATCGGCGCATTTATGATTATGGGGCTGATCGAAACCTACAAGGCGGGCGGCAAGCCGCGTTTTCTCGACGGCGCGGCGCGCGCGATGGAACTCTACGCGGCGCGGGATATTGACAATTTCGTCTGCACGGCCGGCGCGATCGACTGCGCCTGCCTCGACAAGGAAACAGCCTATCCGTTCATCGTATCAGCGCTCGACCTGTATGAGATCCAAGGTAAAGCACGCTATTTGGAGATTGCAGAAAAGGCCGCGTACTACTTCCATTCCTGGACGTTCTACTATGACGCTCTGTACGATGGTGACTCTGATTTTGAAAGGCTCGGGTATTATACAAGCGGCGGAACGGCAGTGTCCACGCAGCATCCGGCGATCGACCCGTGGGGCGCGATCGTCATTCCCGATTATATGCGTCTGGCCGCCTATACGGGCGACGAACGCTGGCGGGCGCGCGCCCGCGCGCTCTGGTGCAACTGCATTTTGTGCATCACGCCGCCAGGCGGCATGACGCTGCACGGGCACAAACGCCCGGCCGGGCTCCAGAGCGAAGCATTCTTTCAGACGCGCTGGACGCGCTACCGCAAAAGCTGCGAGGAGCGCGGGCACTTAAACGATATGTTTGTCGGATGGCCGGCCGCATTCCGGCTGACCACCATAGACCGCATCGAGCGCGAACTCGGCGGCGATTTTTGCGTAATTGAAAAGGAGGAAAAATCGAATGTTTAAAAAAAGAACTCTGGCTTTTGCGGCCGCGCTGCTCATGCTGATTCCGCTTTCCTCCTGCGGCCAAGGGGAAGCGCCCCTTCAAACGACGGACAGCACAGCAAGCGAAGCGGAAACGACCGCCGCGCCGCTGTCCTTTGAGGGCGCGGACTTCGGCGGCAAAGAATTCCACATCCTGCTCACGGCCAACGGACCCGACACGGTAAACGATTTCGAGGCCTCGGAAATGATCGGCGAGACGCTCTCGGCTGCTGTAGAAAAGCGCAAAGCGCAGGTTGAGGAACAGTGCGGCGTAACCCTTGTCACACACACGACGTTTAAATACGGCAACCATGGCTATAACGAACTGTACGCCAACTACACGGCGGGCGATACCGATTATGACGCGGCAGTCATCGCGGCCTACGACGTGGTGCCGCTTGCGTATACCAACGCGCTGTACAACCTGTATGATCTCGACGGCATGGATCTTTCCAATCCGTGGTGGGATGCCCGCGCGACCGAGGAACTCACGGTAATGGGGCAGATGTATTTTACCACGGGCGACATCGCCTTCTGGGATGACATGATGCAGTACTGCGTCGCGTTCAACAAACAGATGTGGGCCGATTACAACCGGGACGACGTATTTGGGTACAGCGCGTATGAACTGGTCGAGCGCGGCGAATGGACCTACGAAGCGCTTGCGGCGCTGGCAAAAGGCATTACCGAGGATTTGGATAACTCAGGTACGTACGATATGGCCGACCGCTACGGCATTTTGACCTGGGACGATACGGTCTACGGCGTGCTGAACAGTGCGGGGCAAAAAGTCATTACACGAGACGATAACGGCCGGCTCGTATTGTCTCTGACCGAGGGCAACGAGACCGCGATCGCCGCGCTGACACAGTATACCGATATTTGCTTTGGCGGAGACGCGATCAATTACCAGCGTTTTTCCGGTGGTGAAAACGATATGTTCATCGAAAATCGCGCGCTCTTCTTTTTGACACGCCTTTCGGTTCTGTCCAATTACCGCGATATGGAGACCGATTACGGTATCTTGCCTTTCCCCAAATACAGCGTGGATCAGGATCGGTATTACACCACGGTTTCGCCATATCACATGAACTTTGTCTGTGTGCCGTCGGTATGCGAAGATCCGTATATGAGTGCGGTCGTTTTGGAAGCGCTCGGCTATTACGGTCAGGAAACCGTAACACCCGCCTATTATGAAGCGACGCTGACCGGTCAATACTTCCGCGACGAGGACAGCGAAAAAATGCTGACGCTGCTCGCGGACTCACGGTGCTACGACATTGGTTTCTATGTGCAGCCCGACAATATCAACAAGGAACTCATCTACCTTTTCCGTCCGGGCAGTTATACGTTTGCCTCCACATTCGCGTCACATTACACGGCCGCGTCCAAGCGAGTCGAGGCAATTAATTTGATGTTTGAGCAGATTGCGTCTGGAGAATAAGAAATGAGGAAAATGATGAAATCTTTGCTTTGCTTTTTGCTTTTATGCCTTGCGCCGATCGTTTCGAACATCGGAGCGACGGTTGCCGAGACAGTGAATCCTGTTGTGTATGTCTGCGATTCGGGTTCAAACACGGCGGATGGTCTTACGCCCGAAACGGCCAAGAAAACGCTTGCTTCAGCGTATGACGTCGTAAAATCGGGCGGCACGGTCGTCGTCTGCGGCCCGCTGACGTTGGAGAATACGGCGCTCACCCTGCCGAGTTCCACCGGTAAGGTGACGATCACCAGTCTGCACAGCGGCGTCGACTACAGGCAAACAAGTAGCGCGGTTCTTACGCTCAAGGGCTATACCTATCTTGGCGGCGATACTGAATTCAATAATATCAAAATTCACGACGGCAGTACCTTTTATTTTAATCAGCTGGTCTGCAAGGGGCATTCGCTCACAATCGGCGAGAACGTCGTCTGTACGCGCAATTCCGGCGAGTATATCACGATCGTCGGCGGTATGTATATCAATTCAAACTCACTGACGGCGGAGGCGGTCAGCTATTATGACTATACGATCACAGTAAACAGCGGCACCTGGTATATGATCAACGGGTCTAACAAGCGTACCTCCAATGAGAGCGCGGTGGGCGCGACCGGCGGCGTGCGTGTGGTTATTGGCGGAGGTTCCTTTACTGGAAACGCGGCTAATCAGGCCGACGCGATGATCTCCGTTGGGGGGTATGCTGCTCAGGACGGCGATTATGAGCTTGAGATCAGCGGCGGAATTTTCAACTGCCCGATTTATGCGATCGCGCGTCCTGGCAACAACAGCGGCCGTTATACTGCATATTATGAGGGAGACGTCCGCGTCAAAATCACGGGGGGAGAATTCCGCGGCAGCACGATTTCGACCGTGCAGTCCGAGATGGCCTCCTATATCGGCGGCAACTATACGCTTGAGATTACCGGCGGAAGCTTTACTGCGCTTCAGAGCATCAGTGCTCCGCGCGTTCGCGGCACGTCAGCCTGTGAAGTGCCGGCATCGCTTACATCAAAGCTGTCAGGCTTCGATGTGGTCGGGGATATCAGCGTCAATGACGATACTTCCGTACCGGTCAACATTTCCGCGGGCGACGGTGTTGTATTTGTTGGCGGAAAGGAAAATGGCGACGGCAGCAGTTCGCTCTCGCCCATGTCTTCGCTTTCGAGCGCGGCGCGCGCGCTTGGCAACAGCGGCGGGACCATCGTCGTGTGCGCGCCGTTGCGTGTCAAGGATGCGGCGCTGCCGGCAATTGATGGCGATTTGACGGTGACCAGCGTGTATGGAGGCGTGGATTTTCGTGAAGCAAACGGCGCGGAGATCGAACTTGCCGGCGCGATCACGCTTGGCAGCGAAACCCTGTTTGAGCATGTCGATTTTGAAAGCCGGAGCAATGCCGCTTATATCTTCTGCGGCGGAAGCACGGTAACTTTCGGCTTGGATATCCACTGCACCACGAATATGGACGGCGGTGTGAGCGAATATATCGGCATTTATACCGGAAGCCGTCTCCAAAGCTCCAGTTCCTCTACGCTCGGCGTCGCGCCGACCAATCTGGTAATTCAAAGCGGCGCGTGGGAATTTGTCCGCGGCGGAAATGAGCGCGCGCAGGGCGGATCGGCGACGCTCCGCACGGTTATCGGAAACAGTGTGATCAGCATTCACGGCGGCAGCTTTTACGACAATGTGTGCGGGACCGGCAAAAACAGTCAAAACGGCAATATCACGCTGAACATTTCAGGCGGCAAATTTTACGGCTGCATTTTCGGCATGTCAACGCCCGCAAATGTGGATAATGATATGAGCACCGTGACGGGCAACATTACGCTGAACATTTCGGGCGGCGAGTTTCACGGCGATATAGCTGTGGTGCAGAATCCTGCAAAAAATACGCTGAATGGCAGCTATACGCTGAACATCACGGGTGGTGATCTGCGCTGCGTAGGATCTGTGACTGGCACTTCTGGCGTACTTGGAAACAACTCTTCATCCATTGTTTCATCGCTTAATCTCACTGCCGCATGCAGCGGAACTATGACGTATCAAAATCCGATTATTGCTTACGGCGCAGATCCGAGCGTTTATTATTACGGCGGTTGGTATTACTATGTACGTGCGTCGACCAACGCAGGCAAGCCGTGTATCTCGCTGTCGCGCGCAGCAAACCTTGCGGACATCGGCAATACGGCGGCAAAGGTACTCTGGACTGCGGAAACCGGTTCAGGCGTCAGCAGCATTTGGGCGCCGCAGATCTACTGCTTTGACGGCGACTGGTATGTTTATTCGTCGGTTTCCTCTTCAACCTCTACACTGACACAGCGCGTGCCGCTCGTTCTCAAGGCGGATTCCACCGATCCGATGGGCAGCTATACAAAGCTTGACGGTATGGGGAATCTGGATTCGAGCGTCTGGTCCTGGCTCAGCCCGCGAATCTTTGAATACGGCGGAACCCGCTATTACATCAGCAGCGTCTTTATGTCCCAGTCTGACAACACGACCTCGCGTCACAAGCAGACGCTGGTGATCGGCGCGCTTTCTTCTCCCACTTCGTTTGCGGGGAGTGTAACCGCCATCGCAACGCCGGATAAAGCGTGGGAGGGCTATGATATTATCGAGGGGCCGTTCCCGGTCTATGGAAGCGACGGTACACTGTATATCGCCTATGCGGCAAACTATGCGGACGGAGACGACTATTGCACGGGACTTTTGAAGCTTGTCGGAACCAATCTGCTTTCGGCGTCCTCCTGGCAGAAGCTGGACACCCCGATGCAGCAGCGCGACAATCAATATGAAATTTTCGCGCCTGGAGCTACGATTTTCACGCAGTCTCCAAGCGGAAGTGAGGTCTATGCGGTCTATCATGCAAAGCTGCATGCGAATAACCGGTATAACCGCAGCATCTTTTTGCAGAAGCTGGAATACCAGGACGGCGTTCCTTATCTCGGCGCGCCGCCGTCTTTGGACACCGTCTTTACCATGTCGGTCAATCCTATGCCAGTTTCGCAGCGAATCAGCGGTTTTCAAACAAACCTGAACGCAGAATAAGCAAAATACAGGGAAGCGCGCCCCATCCTGCGCGCTTTTAGTGAAAAAAACGACGCCGCCAAACGAGTTTGATTTGTTTAAACATACGGCCAAGCGGGTTCGCGCATCATGACGCGGACCCGCTGCTTTTTTCGGCGGCGCGCCCTTTTGTCCAAGCAAAGCGAGACAATAGCGCAAACTGTAAGATAGTCAAAACGCTCCAGCCGCCTTGACAAGCGCTTTTTTCTTATGATATAATAAAAAAATTTCAATAGACCTTTCGGAGGAGAAGTATGGCAGATTTATACCCGGAACTTTTAAGCAATTTCCCCGATGCGGAGCAAAGACGCTATAAAAATGCGCTGATCGCTCTAAAAGCACGCGCTTATGTCAAAGCAGGTGAAACCGTCACCATGCTAATGGGAGACCGGGACGGACATAAAAACGGTCCAAACAGGCTTGACGCCATAGCGCTTGCCAAAGCTGCAAGAGCGCTTGGCGCCTACCCGCTTATTTTAGATATAAATGATTTCAAAGGAATGCCGCTTTGGTTTGAAAACAAAGGATTTGAAGCGGTGCGCCAAGCGATTCTACATTCAGACGTTGTCCTCGGAAATGTATTTTATTTTGAAAAATTAGGCTTTGATATTGACGGGTCTCCAGACGCTTACTTGGTCGGCGAAAGAGAACAGCGTTGGGTAGCTTTTCAGTCCGACCTCGATCGTTGGGAAATCACCGAAGAAGAAGTTTCCGAAATCCCTTCTGTGACCAAAAAACTGCTTGCACGGATAGAAAACGGACATATATTTCGCGTAACCTCCCCCGCAGGTACTGATTTTACATTTGAAACATTAAGCGCAAAACAAATTTTAGGCATACTTCCGCTATACGGTGAAGTTGCGATCATGCCTAAATTTGGTTCCGGAGAGGGCATTGTCGTCGTAGACGGTCCAACACAAAAAAAGGTGCGTCCCGCCGCAGAAACGGACAGAGAACCTCTGCGTATCGTTTTTGAAAAAAGAGAGGTCCTATCTTACTCCGGAGATTCAGCGCAAGTAGCGCGGCTTGAAGCCTATATAAGCAGCGCTGAAATTCCAGACAAATACTTGATGAGGTAGGCATTCCCACTACACGAGTACAGGCCAACAATGCTTGCTGGCGCGACGGCACGCACAACTGCAATACGATCCACATCGCCATAGGAAACAACGGCAAAAGAAGCGACATCGTGCACGGCCAGCTGCATATGGACATGGAAGTCATTGATCCAACTTTCTATATAGATGGCGAAAAAGTTTTGACAGAGAAAAAATTTTCTCTATGATCTGAGCGGCGATAGCTTTCTCACGCTTTATATTCTCAGGAAAGAAAAAAGGGTTGAAAACGAAAAAGAAGACTTGAAAACGTAATGTTTTCAAGTCTTCTTTTGGCTCCCCCTGCTGGGCTCGAACCAGCGACATCATGATTAACAGTCATGCGCTCTACCGACTGAGCTAAGGAGGAATAATGGTGCACCTTCAGGGATTCGAACCCGGGACCCACTGATTAAGAGTCAGTTGCTCTACCAACTGAGCTAAAGGTGCGAATAGAAGAAATGCACAAAGATTCAAAAACGGAACGCAAAGAAAACGGCGCGTTCCAAACAAAGGACTTATGAGGAAAGAACAAAGGAAACCGAACAAATAGGAAGCGAAGCGAGGAACGAAGCACAAGCTTGGAACCGAAAAATACAGTTCAAGCCCTCGGTCGATTAGTATCGGTCAGCTGAACACATTGCTGTGCTTACACCTCCGACCTATCAAACTTGTAGTCTGCAAGTGACCTTACTCCATTAAATGGATGGGATATCTAATCTTGAGGCATGTTTCACGCTTAGATGCTTTCAGCGTTTATCACTCCCGTACGCGGCTACTCAGCTATGCCCCTGGCGGGACAACTGATGCACCGGAGGTACGTCCGACCCGGTCCTCTCGTACTAAGGTCAGCCCCTCTCAAATATCCAACGCCCACGACAGATAGGGACCGAACTGTCTCACGACGTTCTGAACCCAGCTCGCGTACCACTTTAATCGGCGGACAGCCGAACCCTTTGGGACCTTCTCCAAGCCCCAGGATGTGATGAGCCGACATCGAGGTGCCAAACCTCCCCGTCGATGTGAACTCTTGGGGGAGATCAGCCTGTTATCCCCAGGGTAGCTTTTTATCCGTTAAGCGATGGCATTTCCATTCACTACCACCTGATCACTAACTCCAACTTTCGTTCCTGCTCGACTTGTCTGTCTCGCAGTTAGGCCGGCTTCTGCGTTTACACTCACTGCGCGATTTCCGTCCGCGCTGAGCCGACCTTTGAACGCCTCCGTTACGCTTTTGGAGGCGACCGCCCCAGTCAAACTGCCCACCTGACATTGTCCCCCCGGCCGGATTCACGGCCGCAGGTTAGAAATCCAGTAAATTAAGAGTGGTATCCCAAAGGCGACTCCACACAGGCCGAAGCCCATGCTTCCTAGCCTCCCACCTATTCTGTGCATAATTTACCGAATCTCAGTATTAAGCTGCAGTAAAGCTCCATGGGGTCTTTCCGTCTAGTCGCGGGTAACCGGCATCTTCACCGGTACTACAATTTCGCCGGGCGGGCTGTTGAGACAGTGCCCAGATCGTTACGCCTTTCGTGCGGGTCAGAACTTACCTGACAAGGAATTTCGCTACCTTAGGACCGTTATAGTTACGGCCGCCGTTTACTGGGGCTTAAGTTCACGCCTTCGCCTTGCGGCTAAGCGTTCCCCTTGACCTTCCAGCACCGGGCAGGCGTCAGCCCCTATACTTCACCTTTCGGTTTTGCAGAGACCTGTGTTTTTGATAAACAGTCGCCTGGGCCTTTTTCACTGTGGCCTGCTTTGCGGAGGCACCCCTTCTTCCGAAGTTACGGGGTCAATATGCCGAGTTCCTTAACAACCCTTCTCCCGTTGGCCTTAGGATTCTCTCCTCATCTACCTGTGTCGGTTTGCGGTACGGGCGCCTTAGATATTCATATGCCTTTTCTCGCCACCGTGTCTACCTGCTTCCCTACTCTAATTTCAGTCCCTTTCGCCCCGGACTTCCAATCCCGGGGTCAGGCTTTCACGTTGTGTCACCATACTTAAATCTTTCAGCGGCTACGGAATTTCCACCGTATGTGCATCGACTACGCCTTTCGGCCTCGCCTTAGCTCCCGGCTTACCCAGGGCGGACGAACCTACCCCTGGAAACCTTAGATTTTCGGCCATTACGATTCTCACGCAATTCTCGCTACTCATTCCGGCATTCTCACTTCCGTACAGTCCACCACTCCTCTCGGTATGACTTCACCCCATACGGAACGCTCCCCCTACCCAGTATTTGCATACTGCCTGAGCTTCGGTTATATGCTTAGCCCCGTTAAATCTTCGGCGCAACATCACTCGACTAGTGAGCTATTACGCACTCTTTGAATGAGTGGCTGCTTCTAAGCCAACATCCTAGTTGTCTTAGCATTGTCACATCCTTCTCCACTTAGCATATATTGGGGACCTTAGCTGCAGATCTGGGCTGTTTCCCTTTCGACCATGAGACTTCTCTCACATAGTCCGACTCCTGAACTCATTTATCCGGCATTCTTAGTTTGATAAGGGTTGGTAATCTCTCGACCCCTCGCCTAGTCAGTGCTTTACCTCCGGTAAATATATTCAAGGCTAGCCCTAAAGCTATTTCGGGGAGAACCAGCTATATCCGGGTTCGATTGGAATTTCTCCGCTATCCACAGGTCATCCACCACCTTTTCAACGGGGGTCGGTTCGGTCCTCCATTGCGTTTTACCGCAACTTCAACCTGCCCATGGATAGGTCACCCGGTTTCGGGTCTTATGCATGCAACTCTAGCGCTTTTCACACTCGGTTTCCCTGCGGCTCCGGACATCCATGTCCTTAACCTCGCTCCATACATAAACTCGCCGGACCATTCTACAAAAGGTACCACATCGCACCTTAACGTGCTTTGTGTGCTGTCCCCCATCTTCCCTGCGGATTCCTCGTGTCCGCAGGTACTCTGGATACAGATAGCTTCCTTTGCGTTTCATCTACATGACTCTCACATTCTTTGGTAGGCTTTCCCACGCCCTTCGATTACGCTCTGGAATACATGGCTCTGTCCCAACCCCAAAGGTATTGCTACCTTTGGTTTGGCCTCTTCCGCTTTCGCTCGCCACTACTCGCGGAATCTCGGTTGATTTCTTTTCCTCCGGGTACTTAGATGTTTCAGTTCCCCGGGTTCCCCACATATACCTATGAATTCAGCATATGCTCCGTGATTCTTCATCACGCGGGTTTCCCCATTCGGAAATCTGCGGATCAATGCTTATTTACAACTCCCCGCAGCTTATCGCAGTTAGTCACGTCCTTCGTCGGTTGCCTCGAACTGCTCTCGCAGTCGTTGGCACTTCTTTCTTTACCACTCTCGTGGCAAAATTGTAGTTTCCCACTTTCTTGGAAAGACCTTCTTTGATCTCTTGATCTCTAAAAATCTTTGCTCAATTATCTGTTCGTTTGCTTGCTTTCTATTTATTCAGTTTTCAATGATCTTTCCCGCCGGTTTATCCCGGCTTGCTGGGCTCAAGTGGAACATCGCATCACGCTCCAACGTACCGCGTACTTAAACGCTGCGCGTGCGCGCTCGGCTTTGTTCTATTTGATCCCCGCCGCTCTCGCGGTTCTGGTGGCAAAATCCTCGAACCTCGCTCCAACGTACCGCGTACTTTAAACGCTGCGCGTGCGCGCTCGGCTCTCCGATTTTTCACCTTTGGTGGGCTCAAGTGGACTCGAACCACCGACCTCGCGCTTATCAGGCGCGCGCTCTAACCTGCTGAGCTATGAGCCCGTTTCGC